>LNFM01000116.1_pt1 | contig 438230 bp, 451 predicted proteins | sample 596031 | NCBI WGS metagenome assembly LNFM01 (sample SAMN04254537, study PRJNA301005) | activated carbon metagenome | isolation source: dual media filters at the Ann Arbor, Michigan drinking water treatment plant | place: USA: Ann Arbor | reverse complement strand
GCCCCGACCCTCTCCCCGCAGGCGGGGAGAGGGAGGGAGGCGCCATGCGCGAATGCCCCGGCCGCTGGCGGGGGAAGGTAACGGGATTGGGAACAATTCACCGCTATGTCTTGGCGAAGCCGCATTGTCTTCCGATATACTATGCGAGCGGTCGGGGCCTACCGACCAGTGTCCGGATACGCGGTCCAGGCGCTCGCTGTCAGTCACAAGCGCGTGTCGCGCCGTCCGGTCGCACGGTTTCGCATGCGACCGCGATGCGATGGCGGGAGCATAGCGCCATGTCAACCCAGACTACCTCCTCGAGTTCGGGCAGCGCCTCCGGCTACATCACCGGTTGCCTGCTGGTGGCCACACCGGCCATGCCCGACGAGCGCTTCCGCCGAACGGTCATCTATATGTGCCGGCACGACGCCGATGGCGCGCTCGGCCTGGTCGTCAACCGTCCGGTCGAGGACATGACCGAGGCCGACCTCTACAAGCAGCTTGAAATCCCGGCGGCACCCGGCGCCGAGGCCCGGCCGGTGATCCTGGGCGGCCCGGTCGAGATGCAGCGCGGCTTCGTGCTGCATACCGGCGACTACAAGCGCGAAGAAACGCTGAGCCTGGCCGATGGCCAGATGGGCATCACCGGCTCGCTCGACATCATGCGCGACATGTCGGCCGGCACCGGCCCGAAGCAGGCGCTGCTGACCCTGGGCCATAGCGGCTGGGGGCCGGGCCAGCTCGACCGCGAGCTGATCGACAACGCCTGGCTGGTCGTGCCGACCGATCTCGACCTGGTGTTCGGTGGCGATCTCGGCGGCAAGTGGGGTCGCGCGCTGGCCAAGGTCGATGATCGCCTGGGCAGCGATCCGGGGCTGATGTCGCATCTTTCCGGGCGCGCCTAGGAAGGACCGTTTCGGTCCTAAATTCAACGGCTTGTGTGAATTTTCTGTGGCTGCCCACAAAATCAGTGATTCGTTGCAGGCGCAGTGTTAGGGTTTGCGGGTAACGAAGGAGGCCCGGATTTCCCTCAGGGTCCTTGCGTGGGTTCAGGCACCGAGCAACGAGCGGCCACCGAGTCAGGCCGGATCGGAGGTCGGTCTCACCCCGGTCGGTTTCTTCCAAGTCTCTGGCCCACCTTCGTTCTTCCCCGTCTGTCCAATCGCCAACGCCTCCGCTCGCGGGGGCGTTTTTGCGTTTGGGCGGGCTTTCGTCTCCCTGTCGCTCCCGGAGTAGACCATGGCCAAGCGTGCCACCCGTCGTGCCCGCACCGAGACCGTCGAAACCGCCCGCATCCATACGCTGGTGTTCGATGCCGACCGGCAGGGAGCGGCCAACGACGCCAATCGCGACCAAAGCTATCTGCGAAAAGTCCGCCCGCGCAGCGACAACCAACGAATACTGATGGAAGCGATCGGCAAGCAGGCGCTGACCCTGGCGTTGGGACCGGCCGGCACCGGCAAGACCTATCTGGCGATCACCGCCGCGGTCGAGGCCCTGGAGGACGGCCGCATTTCGCGCATCGTGCTGTCGCGTCCCGCCGTCGAGGCCGGCGAGAACCTCGGCTACCTGCCGGGCAACATGCGCGAGAAGATGGATCCCTACCTGCGCCCGCTCTACGACGCGCTCAACGATCGCATGGGCGCCAAGCGCCTGCGCACGGCGCTCGACGACGGCACGATCGAGATCGCGCCGGTGGCGTTCATGCGCGGCCGCACCTTGAACAACTCCTTCGTGCTGATCGACGAGGCGCAGAACTGCACCTACGGCCAGCTCAAGATGCTGCTGACGCGGCTGGGCTGGCACTCGACCATGGTGCTCACGGGCGATCCCGACCAGACCGACCTGCTGCCCGAGCTCTCCGGCCTCAACGACATCGCCCGCCGCCTCGAGGCGGTCGACGACGTCGCGGTCGTCCGGCTGACGCAAGCCGACGTCGTGCGCCATCCGCTGGTCGGACGGATGCTAGGGGTGCTGTAGTCTCCCCGCGAGGGAGGCCATGCGAACCATCCACGGGCATTGGAACGACGATCCGTCGGCGGTCACGCTGATCGACGCGCATCACCATCTCTGGGACCTGCGCAACCACTATCCGTGGCTGCGCGGTCCGGTCGAGCCACACTTCTTCCTCGGCGACTATAGCCCGCTGAAGCGCGACTACATGCCTGATGACTACCGGCGCGACGCGGCGAAGCACAACGTGCTGATGACCGTGCATTGCGAGGCCGAGTGGGATCGCGACGATCAGGTCGGCGAGACACAGTGGTTGATCGACATCGCGCAGCGTAACGTTGGCCTGCCCGGCGCCGTCGTTGCGCACGCCTGGTTTCACACGCGCAACGCGGAGGAGATCATCGCGAAGCAGGCAAGCTTCCCGATGGTGCGCGGCATCCGCTCCAAGCCGGTGACATCGGCGACGCCCGACACGAAGCTCGATCGCGTCGACGGCACGATGCAGGATCCGGCCTGGCTCAAGGGCTTCGCGCTCTTGGAGAAGTACGGCCTATCCTGGGATTTGCGCGTGCCGATGTGGCACCTCGTCGAAGCCGCCGAGGTCGCTGCGCAGTTTCCCAAGACGCCGATCGTGCTCAACCACACCGGCTTCCCATGGGACCGCGGCGAGGACGGCCTGGCCGCCTGGCGCAAGGCGATGGAGGCGATCGCGCGCTGCCCCAACGTGCATCTCAAGGTCTCGGAGTTCGGGCTACGCGACCAGCCCTGGGACTACGCCTCCAACCGCCGCATCGTGCGCGACGCCATCGCCATCTTCGGCATCGAGCGCTGCCTCTTCGCCAGCAATTTCCCGGTCGCCGGCCTGCGCGTCGACTATGATACGCTGGTGCGAGCCGTGCGGCGGATGATCAGCGATTTTTCCGCCGCCGATCAGGCGCGTTTCTTCTGGAAAAACGCGGCGGCGTTTTATCGGCTGGAAGGACAAGGGGGACTGTCATGATTCGTCGTTCGTTTGTGTTGGGCACCGCGGGGCTCGTGTTGCTGCCGACCCCAGGCTTTGCCGCCGACACTGTCTCCGGCCGCTTCGTCGGCAACGGCAAGGAGGCCAAGCTCGGCTTCGCCAGCGCCTGGCCGCGCGATAAGTTCAGCGGCAAGGACACGATCGTCATCGTGCTGACCGAGAAGAATCACAGCGCTTCGAAAAAGCCGTGGTTCGACGCCGGTTTCAAGGAATTCGGCGCCGCGCTGCTGTTCTCGCTCACGCTGCCGGACGCGAAACTGATCGGTACCGAGGTCGGCCATCCCGGTCTCAAGCGTTCGCCGGTCTCGGTGTCGGGCAGCAGCATCCAGGCCGAGGGCGTGACCATCACGGCCAATCGGGTCGAGGGCCGCTTCTTCACGCCGAAGCCGGGAACGTTCTTCGACGATGTCTTCGAGATCGACATGAAGGTCGGCGTCGACATCCGCCCGCGTCCGGCGTGAAGCGCCCGCTGATCGTCGCGCGCGCGCCCTCGCCCAACACCGAAGCGTTGCGCGAGGCTTGCGCACGCGGGCCCAGGACTGGGAGGTTTGTGATGATCCGTCGATGCTTCGTTCTAGGCGCGGCGGGATTGGCGTTGCTGCCAACCCGAGGCTTCGCCGCCGACACCGTATCCGGCCGCTTCGTCGGCAACGGCAAGGAGGCGAAGCTGGCTTTCGTCAGCGCCTGGCCACGCGAAAAGTTCGACGACAAGGAGGCGATCATCATCGTGCTGACCGAGAAGGATCACGCCGCCTCGAAGCGGCCGTGGCTCGATGCCGGCTTCGGCCAGTTCGGCGCCGCGCTCCGGTTCTCAGTCACGCGGCCGGACGCGAAACTGATCGGCACCCAGGTCGGCCATCCCGGTCTCAAGCGGTCAGGGGTCTCGGTGTCGGGCACCGGTATCCGGGCCGAGGGCGTGACCATCACGGCCAATCGGGTCGAGGGCCGCTTCTTCACGCCGAAGCCGGAAACGTTCTTCGAGGACGTCTTCGAGATCGACATGAAGGTCGCTGTCGACATCCGCCCGCGTCCGGCGTGAAACGCCTGCTGATCATCGCCCACGCGCCCTCGCCCAACACCGAAGCGTTGCGCGAGGCCTGCGTGCGCGGCGCACGCCATCCCGACATCGGCGGTATCGAGGTCGTGGTCAAGGCGCCGCTGGCGGCGGGGCCCGAGGATGTGTTGGCGGCGCAGGCGGTGATCCTCGGCACCACCGAGAACCTCGGCTATATGAGCGGCGCGCTGAAGGATTTCTTCGACCGCAGCTACTACGCCTGCATCGAGAAGACCGACGCGCTGCCATTCGCCTGCTACATCCGCGCCGGCCAGGACGGCACCGGCACGCGCCGCGCCATCGAGAGCATCACCACGGGACTGCGCTGGAAGGCGGTTCAGGAACCGCTGGTGCTGCGCGGCGCCTGGCAGGACGGCTTTGTCGCGCAAGTCGAGGAACTCGGCATGGCGATGGCCGCCGGTCTGGAGGCCGGCGTCTTCTAGAGCATCGAGCCCGAAATCGTCGCCACTCTGTCATCCCGAGCGCAGCGAGGGATCTAGTGGCCTGCCTAGATCCCTCGCTGCGCTCGGGATGACAGATGCGTCCGATTAATCGCACACCGCTCTAGCCGCCGACGATCGCCTTGGTGTAGCGACCGCGCGCCACGATCGCACCGCCAACGCGCGCTTCGGCGTCGCAAAACGCCACCTGGCGCGTCATGCGCTCCAGCCGTGCGACCAGCTCGATCGTGTCGCCAGAGCTCGGCGCGCGCAGCATCTGGATGTGGGCGTCGATCGTGACGGCGAAGCGATCGGACGGCAGCGCTCGCATCGCGGCGAGTCCCGCGGCGGGCTCCATGAGCATGGCGACAACGCCGCCGTGCACCGCGCCTGTGGGCGCGACCGAGGACGGACCGGCGGTGAAGGCCAGCCGTACATCGCTTGCGTCGCGGCCCATGTAGCGCAAGCCGAAGGTCGCGTGCGCCGGCGCGGCCATCAGCGCGGCGACGAAGCTGTCGAACTCGGAGTCGGTGCGCGGCGTCGGTAGGGCCATGGTTCAGACCCGCTCCTCCGGCAGACCGCTGGCGCGCCAGTTCTCGGGGCCGGCGTCGAAGCCGCCCACGACATTGACCACGTCGCTGTAGCCAGCGCCCCACAGCGCCGCCTGCGCGTGTCCCGAACGAACGCCTGAGCGGCAGATCAGCGCGATCGGCTTTGTCGTGTCGCCGCCCGTCAGCGCCATCGTCGCGGCGAGAAACGCTTGCGCATCGCCAGTCCAATCGATCCACGCCGCGCCGGCCGGCGCGCCCACTTGCGCGCGCTCCGGCGCATGGCGCACATCGATCAACAGTGTGCCGCTGACCTGCCGGCGGTGTGCCTCAGCCGGCGTGATCGTGGCGCTGTCGGGCGCCACGGCACCCATGCCGAGCGTCGCCTTGATCTTATCGAACATGACTTCCTACCGGTGTTGCCGTCTGTAATGGTCGGCGAGCATATCGCGCCCAAAATCGGCGGCGAGGTCGCGCCACACCGAGTGGATATGGTTGGCGTTGTTCTGGGTGTTGTCGAGCTCGATCAAGGTCACCGGCCCGTGCAGACGGAAATAGTAGGGCTGCCCGTCTCCGGTCGGCCCCGCCCAGGCGAAGCGGAGCTGATCGACGCCGCCTTCGCGCAGCCGGCGTGTCTGCAGCGCCGCGATCTCGGGCGACAGCGCCTCGAGGAAGCCGGAGGCGATGCGCATCGCGGTGTCGCGATCCGCCGTGCTCATCCGCGCGAGTGCCACGCCGCGCGGCGCGCCGATCTCCACTTCACGGCCCGGGCCGGCGACGATATCGCCGAAGGCGCGCTCGCCGATAAGCGCCTCGCGGCGCAAGGCCTCGGGCAAGCTGCGGATCAGGCCGCGGCCGGCATCCTCGACCGCACCCATCAGGCGGAAGCCGTCCGCCGCGCGCGCCGGGTTGGCGCCCCAGAAGGCCGGCGTCACGGCGACGCGATCCGGCCCGAGCACCGTGAAGTTCAGCGACAGATGGTGGCCTTCGATGCGCCAGCCCCAGGGCACCGTGCCCGGCGCGCCCCAGATCGCCACGGCGTAGTTGTCGGGATCGCGCCACGTGCCTTCGCGCTCGCGCAGGATCGCTTCGAGGCGGCGCGTACCTTCGATGCGCCGCACGCCGGTGTCGCCCAGGCCGGCGTGCAGCAAGGCGATCGCCGCCGTGGCGACGGTGCTGCTCATGGCGCCGAACGGCAGGCCGGCGCGGCGGCGCGGAATGTAGTGCCAATCTTCGCGCTGGGCATCGAAGGGCAGCACCAGGACGCGGCGCTGACGCTCGTCGGTCGCGGCGACGAGCGCTTGCGCCGCCCGCGTCATGCGCTCGGTTATCTGCGCGCGGCTGTCGCGCGGCGAGAGCCCCACCACCAGCCCCGACGCGGCGGCGCCGATCAGGGCGCGGCGTGTCGGGTGGTGGTGGTGGTGGTGGTGGTGGTGATCGTGGTCCGCATCGTCGTGGTGATGATGCGGGCCGACGATCCCGTCATGCGGCACGGGGCGGCCGGACTACGCGGTACCCTTGAACTTGATGGTGCAGCCATAGGCGTTGGTCACCGGCGTGGTGATCGGCTTGCCGGCGGCGAGCTCCTTGAGCGCGTCGCGCACATAGGGCTTGGCCTTGGGCACGTCGTCGACGCTGGTCGAGCGGATGCTGTCGATGCCGCCCATATAGACCAGCGCGCCCTTGGCATCGATGATGAACATGTGCGGCGTCACACGCGCATCGTAGGCGCGGCCGATGACGCCATCGGGGTCGAGGAGCACGGCGCTGGGCGAGGCGTCGCGGCTCTTGGTCAGCTCGTTGGCCTTGGCGGGGCTGACGAAGCCCTGCGAGCCCGGCTCCGAGGAGATGATGGCGAGCCACACGCCGCCGGCCTTCACCACCTCCTTCTGGATCGCCTGCATGTTGGCCGAGCGGTAGTGCTTGGCGACGTAGGGGCACTCATGATTCGTCCATTCCAGCACGACGGTCTTGCCTTTGAAGTCGGCGAGCGCGTGCTTCTTGCCGTCGGTGTCGGTGCCTGTGAAGGCGGGCGCGGGCTGGGCGATGACCGGCTTGGCCGACAGCGCTGATGGCACGAGCAACGCGCCGCCGGCGAGGATCAGCGAGGCGCGGCGGGTGAGAATCGGTGTGGACGTCATGCGAAGCTCCTGTTGCGGGATAAGCAGGTCATGCTTGCGGACACGACGCGAGCATCAGCCCGCGACGCGGGCCAGCACGTCGAACCGCCGTGTCGTTCGTCCGCCATCGGCGGCGATCTCGATCTCGAGCAGGCCGGGCAGCTCGAGCGGCGTCTTGCCGCGCGCGTCGAACGGCGTGAGCTCCAGGGCCAGGGAACCAGCCTCGACGCGGAAGCCCTGCTTCGCCGAGTGATCGACGATGTCGCTCTGGTAGGGGAAGAAATAGGCCGCAACCGGCGCGCCGCCGAGCTTGGCGACGTCGATGGTCAGCCGCAGCCGATCGCCAGCGCGCGCCAGGATCGCTTCGACCGAGGGCGGCGGCACCGGCTTCAGCGCCAGCGTCGCGGCGTTTGGCGGCGCGCTCGCCGCCACGTCGAGCGCGAACTTGCCGGTCTCCGGCACGCAGACCTTCTCGCACACCAGCCATGTGGCCTCCGCCTGGATGCGCGTGGCGCCCGCCGGGAGGGTCGCGTTGGCGATGAACATCACCTGGTCGTAGTGGCCGTAGCTGACGATGCCGCCGGTATCGATGCGCTGCGGCGCCGGCCAGCCGACAAGCGCGATGGTGGCGCCGTCGGGTGTCGACAGCTTCAGGGTCGGCGGCTCGCCCGCATCGCCGGGATTGCGCCAGTAGGTGTACCAGCCCGGCTTGACCGCCAGCCGCAGCCCCAGCGAGACGCGCCCGTCTTCGGCCGGACCCAGCGCCACCAGTTGCGCCCGCGCATGGGCCGTCACGACAGGGGGCGACGCCGTCTCGGCGATCGCCCCGCCCGTTGCGAGCCCGCACAGGGCGCCCAAGGCGATGCCAGCGAGGATGTCTCTGCTCTTCATCCCGACCATCATTGCGGAAGCCGGCGCCCGATGCCTCTCAAGGATGCGTGACCCCGTGTCAGGTCACTGTCATACACAGCCCACCGACAGCGCCTCGCCGACGGGAAGACCCTTCGTGACTTACGTGGATTCCCCTTCAGGGGTGCACTATGAGATTATAATCCTCTTTATAATTCAATATCTTGAAGAAACATCATCAAAGACCGTCGCTGCTTCCCGGTCAGTCGGAATGATCGCTGTACCCGCCGCGCCGCATATGCGGTGCTGAAACAACCAACAGGCTTTTCCACAAGCCTGGCGGAACCGCTGTTCTCATTGGCACGGTAGCTTCCCGTCGCCCTGCCTCCAATATGTCCACCAGGCACTCCGTTTCCGTTCGCCCCATGCCCGACCCGCTCGCCCCGACCCTGACGCCGCCCGGCCCCGACGACCCGTCGGCGACCGTGACGCCGGCCGAGGTGCCGCCTGAGGTGATCGCCGAGGTGGCGTCGGAAGACCCCGCCGAGGCGGAGCTGGAGACGGCCGCGCCGGCCGAGGGCTCGCTGGCGGCGGGTACCGCGATCATCGCCGGCTACGTGAAGACCCTGCAGCGCAAGCCCGGCGTCTACCGCATGGTCGATCGCAAGGGCGAGGTGCTCTATGTCGGCAAGGCGCGCTCGCTGAAGAGCCGCGTCGCCAGCTACACCCAGCCGACACGGCTCTCGACGCGCCTGATGCGCATGGTGTCGTCGACGGCGACGATGGAGTTCGTCGTCACCGGCAGCGAGGCCGAGGCGCTGCTGCTCGAGAACAACCTGATCAAGCGCTTCCGGCCGCGCTTCAACGTGCTGCTGCGCGACGACAAGTCGTTCCCCTACATCGTCATCCGCCGCGACCACGCCTGGCCGCAGCTCGCCAAGCATCGCGGCGCGCGCAACGCCCATGACGAATACTTCGGCCCCTTCGCCTCGGCCGGCGCGGTGACACACACGCTCTACACCCTGCAGCGCGCCTTCCCGCTGCGCTCCTGCTCGGACTCGATCTTCTCGTCCCGCACGCGGCCCTGCCTGCAGCACCAGATCAAGCGCTGCGTCGCGCCCTGCGTCGGTCGCGTGACGCCGGAGGAGTACGAGACCTTGGTCGGCGAGGTCCGCGACTTCCTCTCCGGCCGCACGCGCCAGGTGCAGGAAACCCTGTCACGGCGCATGGAAGAGGCCGCGACCACGCTCGACTTCGAGAAGGCCGCGGTGTTCCGCGACCGCATCCGCGCGCTGACCGCGATCCAGGCGCACCAGACCATCGAGATGACCGGTATCGACGAGGCCGACGTCTTCGCCGCCTACGAGCAGGAAGGCCAGATCGGCGTGCAGGTGTTCTTCGTGCGCGCCAGCCAGAACCTCGGTAACCGCGCCTATTTCCCGATGCACGGCCGCGAGCTCTCGGTGCCGGAGGTGCTGGAGAGCTTCATCGGCCAGTTCTACGACGGCCGCCCGCCGCCCCGCGAGATCCTGGTCAGTCACGAATTGCCCGAGGCCGAGTTGCTCTCGGGCGCGCTGTCGATCGCGGCGGGCGAGCGCAAGGTCGAGATCGTCTGTCCCAAGCGCGGCACGCGCCGCGAGCTGATGGATCATGCGCTGACCAACGCGCGCGAGGCGCTGGGCCGGCGCCTCGCCGAAGGCAGCTCGCAGCGCAAGCTGCTCGAGGGCGTGGCGCGCGTCTTCGGGCTGGAGGCGCCGCCGTCGCGCATCGAGGTCTACGACAACAGCCACATCCAGGGCAGCGACGCGATCGGCGCGATGATCGTCGCCGGACCCGAGGGCTTCACCAAGAACGCCTACCGCAAGTTCAACATCCGCACCGCCCTGGCGCCGGCGCAGCAGGACGCCGCCAACGAGGCCGGCGGCCCGCAGACGGGCAGCATCAGCGCCGGCGACGATTACGGCATGATGCGCGAAGTGCTGACGCGGCGTTTCCAGCGCGCGCTGAAGGAGGATCCCGATCGCGAGCGTGGCCAGTGGCCCGATCTGGTGATCATCGACGGTGGAGCGGGCCAGCTCACCCAGGCCCAGGCGGTGTTCGCCGAGCTGGGTGTCACCGATGTGTCACTGGTGTCGATCGCCAAGGGGCCGGACCGTGACGCTGGACGCGAGCGCTTTTTTCAGCCCGACAAGCCGCCATTCTCGTTGCAGCCGCGCGACCCGGTGCTGTACTTCCTGCAGCGCCTGCGCGACGAAGCGCATCGTTTCGCCATCGGCACGCACCGCGCGCGGCGCTCGGCCGGCCTGACCAAATCGGCCCTCGACGAGATCGCCGGCATCGGCGCGGCGCGCAAGCGTGCGTTGCTGAATCATTTCGGCTCGGCCCGCGCCGTGGCCGCGGCGTCCTTGGGGGATCTTGAGGCCGCGCCGGGCGTTTCCCGGACAATGGCCAAGAAAGTCCATGATCATTTCAGGGGCGGCGGATAGAGTCGCTTTGGTACGCATCATGCCCTTCAACCTGCCCAACGTGCTCACGCTGTCGCGCATCGCCGCGATCCCGGTGGTCATCGCCTGCTTCTGGCTCGACGGCTGGATGGGCCACGATGGCGCGCGCTGGGTCGCGGCATCGCTGTTCGCGCTCGCCAGCATCACCGACTATTTCGACGGCTGGCTGGCGCGGCGCTGGCAGCAGATCTCCAAGCTCGGCCGCTTCCTCGATCCGATCGCCGACAAGCTGCTGGTCGCCGCCGTGCTGATGATGCTGTGCGGCTTCGGCACCCTGCGCGGCGTGCACATCCTGGCCGCGCTGATCATCCTGTGCCGCGAGGTGCTGGTCTCGGGGCTGCGCGAGTTCCTCGCCGAGCTGCGCATCGGCATGCCGGTGAGCAAGCTGGCCAAGTGGAAGACGGCGATCCAGATGCTCGCGCTCACCGTGCTGCTGGTCGGCGACACCGGCCCATCCTGGACCATGACGGTGGGCCTGATCCTGCTCTGGGCCGCGGCCGGCCTCACGCTGATCACCGGCTACGACTATCTGCGCTCGGCGCTGGCGCACATGACCGAGACCGAACCACCGCCGCCGCGCGAGGCCAAGCCCAAGGCGGCCGGCAAGCCCGCCGACTCCGCGGCGTGAGCGCGCGATGAAAGTGAAATACTTCGCCTGGCTGCGGCAGAAGGTCGGCACGTCCGAGGAGGACGTCTCGCCGCCATCCGACGTCGCCACTGTGCAGGACCTGGTGACCTGGCTCTCGGCGCGCAGCGCGCGTCACGCCGATGCCTTCTCCGAGGCCAAGGTCTTCGGCGCGGCGATCGACAAGAAGGTCGCGACCCTGACCACGCCGATATCCGGCGCCAGCGAGGTCGCGTTCTTCCCGCCGTTCACGGGCGGCTAGTCATGCCGCGGTTCGATCTCCACCAACTGTCATCCCGAGCGCAGCGAGGGATCCAGGCAAACTCCTGGATCCCTCGCTACGCTCGGGATGACAGCTTCGCTTCAGGCGGCCCCCCATGAGCGTGCGCGTCCAGCGTGAGGATTTCGACGTCGGCGCCGAGCTCGCCACGCTCGCGTCAGGCAACAAGCGCGTCGGCGCCATCACCAGCTTCGTCGGCCTGGTGCGCGACCTGCACGTGCGCGAGGGCTACCACCGCGAGAGCGTGAGCGCGATGACGCTCGAGCACTATCCCGGCATGACCGAGGCGGCGCTCGAGGAGATCGAGGCCGAGGCCAACAGGCGCTGGCCGCTCGAAGCCACGCTGATCATCCATCGCTACGGCCGCCTCGAGCCCGGCGATCGCATCGTGCTGGTCGCCGTCGCCTCGCCGCATCGCGAGGCCGCCTTCGAGGCCTGCCATTTCCTGATCGACTGGCTCAAGACCAAGGCGCCGTTCTGGAAGGTCGAGGACACGCCCAAGGGCGAGCAATGGGTCGGCGCCCATGAGGGCGACGACCAGGCGGCGCGGAAGTGGGAGCGCTGACGCGCTCAGGGGTGATAGACCCGCACCGCCTTCAGGAGATCGCCGTCCCATTCGAGGATCTCGACCACGCGATGGGGCGTGGCGTCGACGCCTGATACGCGCAGGTACTCCATCGCCGACAGGGTCTCGCTCTCGACAACGTTCAGGAACTCGAAGCGCAGCCAGCCGACTCGCTTGAAGGCCATGGTCGCGTAGGCGCGGACCTCGTCGCGGCCGCTGAGCGCCGTGCGGCCGCCCAGTTCGGGCATCGCCGCGGCGACCTTGGCGCTGTCATGCGTGCCGTCGGCGGCGTAGAGCGCGGCGACACGCTCGGCGTCGCCGCTGTGCCACGCTTCGCGCCAAGCGAGAACGCGCGCCGAGATCACGCGGCGCGCTCCACTGGTTCATCGACGAGGTGGTCGTTCTCGCCGAAGCCCTCGGCGTCCTCGCGCAACACAAGCGCGGCGAAGTCGTCGATCAGCATCTTGGCCAAGGGGCCGACCTGGTAGTGGCGGCCCTCGATCTCGCGCACCGGCGTGATCTCCGAGGCCGAGCCGGTGAGGAAGACATCGGTGGCACGGGCGAGATCCTCCGGCCAAACCTCGCGCTCCTCGACCTCCAGGCCCCGCGCGTGGCACAGCCCGATCACGGCGCGGCGCGTGATGCCATCGAGGAAGTTGTCGGGCTTTGGCGTGACGATCCGACCATCGATCGACAGGAAGATGTTGGCGCCGGTCGCCTCGGCCACCCTGCCCTTCCAATCCAGCATCAGCGCGTCGTCGAAGCCGGCGGCGATGGCGCGGTCCTTCTCCAGGGTGCAGATCACATAGAGGCCGCCGCACTTGCTCTCGCCCGGCGCGCTCTCCGGCGCAGGGCGGCGGAATTGTGCCATGCGCAGGCGCACGCCGCGCAGCCGCGCCTCGCCGCTGAAATAGTTCGGCCACGCCCAGGGCGCGATGGCGAGATGGGTCGCCGTACCGATCCCCGACACGCCCAGCGCCTCCGAGCCGCGCCAGGCGATCGGCCGCACATAGCCTTCGCTCAAGCCGTTGGCCGCGACCACCGCGCGCGTCGCCTCGTCGATCATCAGGCGCGTCCACGGGATCGCCAGGTCCACCATCCGCGCCGAGCGCAGCAGGCGGGCGCTGTGCGCCGCCAATCGGAAGACCCTGCCGCCATAGATGCGCTCGCCCTCGAAGACCGACGAGCCATAGTGCAGCGCGTGGGTCAGCGCATGAGCCCGCGCCTCGCGCCATGGGACCAGTCTGCCGTCCAGCCAGATCCAGCCGTCGCGGTCGTCCATCGTTTCGATCATGACAATTCTCCCTCGCGAATTGTCCCGGTCATTCCATACGGAACGAGTCTGGAGCAATTTTGAGTCATAATGTCAGTAATACAGACCAAGTCAATAGAGCTGACTCATATCGATCCACGGCAGCAATCATGACAAATCCCGTTTCGAACCTTTCCCGTATCGGTCCTATCGCTTAGGATCGCCACAATCCCGGTCAACCATCAGGCGAAGCATGTCCGACGCCCGCTCTGCGCTCATTTCCATTCCGCCATTCGTGCGCGACGACGATCTGCGCCAGAGCATCGAGCTGCTGTTCTTCGCCTACCGCGATTTCACCGGCGAGGCCGACCAGATGCTGGTCGCCGTCGGCTTTGGCCGCGCCCATCACCGCGCGATCTATTTCATCGGCCGCAATCCCGGCATCACCGTCGGCGGCCTGCTGCGCATCCTGAAAATCACCAAGCAATCGCTCTCACGCGTGCTGCGCGAGCTGATCGACGGCGGCTATGTCTCGCAGGACACCGGACGCAACGACCGCCGCCAGCGCCTGCTGGCGCTGACCGCCAAGGGCGAGGAACTCGAGCGCGAGCTGACCGGCCGCCAGCGCGCGCGCTTCGCGCGCGCCTTCGGCGAGGCCGGCGCCGACGCGATGGCCGGCTTCCGCCGCGTCATGCTGGGCATGCTCGACCGCGAGCAGCGGCCGGAGATCGAGCGGCACATCGGCGTGCGCCGCTAAACGAGATGGACGAGCCCCACATCCTGGTCGTCGACGACGACCAGCGTTTGCGCGAGCTGCTGCGCGGCTACCTGTCGCGCAACGGCTTTCGCGTCACGCTCGCCGGCGACGCGGCCGAGGCGCGCCATAGCATGGCGGCGATGCAGTTCGACCTGATGGTGCTCGATGTGATGATGCCGGGCGAGAGCGGGATCGAGTTCGCCACGGCGCTGCGAACCAAGGATCGCGCCTTGCCGATCCTGATGCTGACGGCGATGAACGAGCCGCGCGACCGCGTCGCCGGCCTGGAAAGCGGCGTCGATGACTACCTTGCCAAGCCCTTCGAGCCGCGCGAGCTGGTGCTGCGCCTGCAGGCCCTGCTGCGCCGCGCCGAGCAGCGGCGCACGCCGCCGGCGGTCGAGACCGTGGCGCTGGGCGGCATGCGCTTCGACCTCGGGCGCGGCGAGCTGCTGCGCGAGAGCGGCGAGCGCATCCGGCTGACCGAGGCGGAGGTCGTGCTGCTGCGCGCGCTCGCGGCCCAGGACGGCGATCCGGTCGACCGCGAGGCGCTGGCGCGCGAGCTGGGGGGCGACGTCAACGCGCGCACGATCGACGTGCATGTCACCCGGCTTCGGCGCAAGATCGAGCCCGATCCCCGCTTCCCGCGCTACCTGCTGACGGCGCGCGGCGCGGGCTACCGGCTGGTGGGCGAATGACTCGAGGCCGAGCGCATCCGTGTTGTGCTCTACCTTCCCCTGGAGGGGGAAGGTGGCGCGCGCAGCGCGACGGTCAGGGGCCGCGGACGGCCCCGCGGGGGATGCCTCAACGTACGCGGTGTCCGTCTTCGACATCCCCCATCCGCCCTTCGGGCACCTTCCCTCTCCGGGGGAAGGTAGAGTTGATCCCATGAGCATCGGCGACCTCGGTCGCGCCGGTGTCATGCGGCCGCTCGCGACCTTGCGCAACGCGCTCCTGCGCGCGCTGCACTATCTGCGCGACCTGCGGCCGCGCCAGGCCGTCGGCACGCTGGTGCCGCGCACCCTGTTCGGCCGCGCCACGCTCGCCATCATGATGCCGACCCTGGTGCTGCAGATCTTCGTCACCTGGCTGTTCTACGACATCCTGTGGGACAACGTGACACGGCGCCTGGCGCGCTCGCTGGTTGGCGACATCAACCTCGTGATCGCCGCGCACGAGCGCTTCGGTCCCGACGACACGCGCTTCCAGTGGCTGCTAGAGCGCGCCGAGATCGACTTCCGCGGCCCGATGACCTTCAGCAAGGGCGAGAGGATCGCGCCATGGTCCGGACCGCCGACGCTCAGCATCATGCAGCGCGAGCTCGCCGGCATGCTCGATCTCTACCTGCAACGCCCCTACGCCATCGACGCCGAGTCGCAGGAGAAGAAGGTGATCATCGCCGTGCAGCTGCCCGATGGCACGCTGCGCATGGTGGCGCCGCTCAGCCGGTTGTGGACGCGCACCAGCTGGCTGTTCGTGGTGCTGATCGCCGGCATGAGCCTGATCCTCTTCGGGCTGGCGATCCTCTTCGTGCGCCGCGAGCTCAGGCCGGTTATGAAGCTGGGCGCGATCGCCGACGCGCTGGGCAAGGGCCGCGACGTGCCGGACTTCCGCCCCGAAGGCTCGATCGAGGCGCGCCAGACCGCCAGCGCCTTCCTCACCATGCGCGAGCGCCTGGGCCGCCAGATCCAGCAGCGCACCGAGATGCTGGCCGGCGTCAGCCACGACCTGCGCACGCCGCTCACGCGCATGAAGCTCAGCCTCGCCATGCTCGACGACGTGCCGGAGAAGCGCGAGCTGGAGGCCGATGTCGCCGACATGGAGCGCATGATCGAGGGCTACCTCGCCTTCGCCCGCGGCGAGGGCGACGAACAGCCGGTCGAAACCGACCTGTCGCACCTGATCGCCGACGTCGTCGAGGGCGCGCGCCGCGCCGGCGCCAATGTCACGACACAGGCCGAGGGCGAGCCGCACGCCATCGTGCGGCCGCTGGCGATGAAGCGCGCCATCGGCAACCTGGTGTCCAACGCCCAGCGTTATGGCAAGCGGGTCGAGGTCGCGTTCGTGCGCCGCAAGACGGCGATCGAGGTGATCGTCGACGACGACGGGCCCGGCATCCCGGCGGCGCGGCGCGAGGAGATGTTCCGTCCCTTCCATCGCCTCGACCGCTCGCGCAACCCGCGCACCGGCGGCGTCGGCCTGGGCCTGACCATCGCGCGCGACGTGGCGCGCAGCCATGGCGGCGACGTCCATCTCGAGGACTCGCCGCTGGGCGGCCTGCGCGCGCGGATCAGGGTGCCGGTCTAAAGTCGCCTGTCATCCCGAGCGAAGCCAGGGATCTAGGCTGACCCTGGATCCCTCGCTTCGCTCGGGATGACAGAGGCTTTCAGAACAGCTTGCCGCCGTTGGGCACGGTCTTGTCGGGCACGATGAGCACCACGCCGCCAGTCTCGTCCGGGAAACCCAGGGTCAGCACCTGCGACATGAACTTGCCGATCTGGCGCGGCGGGAAGTTCACGACGGCGGCGACCTGGCGGCCGACCAGCTGCTCGGGTGTGTAGTGCGTGGTGAGCTGCGCCGAGGATTTGCGTGCGCCCAGCTCGGCGCCGAAATCGATCACCAGCTGGATCGCCGGCTTGCGCGCGCCTTCGAAGGGTCGCGCCTCGACGATGGTGCCGACGCGGATGTCGACCTTCTCGAAATCGGGGAACGTGATGGTCTCGCTCATGCCACCGACCATAGCGCAGAAATAAGAAGGGCCGCTCCTGGGGAGCGGCCCTGCGTCGAACCGGCAAACGGGGGAGGAGGAGCCGCCGGCCCGACGATTCCAGAGCGCCGAAGCGCTTAGTTCTTCTTGGCGACCAGCGCCTTGACCTCTTCCATCACCTCGGCGACGCGCGCGTTGACGGCTTCGAGCGTCTGCGTGTTGCTCTTGGCGATCATCTCCGACAGCTCGCGCAGGTTGGCGATCGCCGTCTCGTAGGTCTTCTTGGCGACGTCGGCCTGCTTGGTGGCCTTCTCCTCGAAGGAGGCGGCGGCCATGATCTCGCTGGCGGCCTTGCTGAAGTCCTCGGTCATCGCCTTGACCATCTCGGCCTGGCGCTCGGCCAGCGACTTGAACGCCTCGAAGGCGGCCGTGTTGGCGCTGGTCATGACGGCGATGTTCTTGCGCTGGGCCTCGGCGATCGCCTCGACGTTGAACGCGACCGGGAACTTGAAGTCGGCGGCGGTCGGCATCTTGAACTCGCCCCACACCTTGGTGAAGTCGACGTCGGCGAAGGGGAACTTGAAGGTCGGGGTCATCGGTTTCTCCATTTCGGGGGCCGCCAGTGTGGTTGGGCTCTGGGCGGCCGGGCTTGGGACGACTGGACTCGGGACGGGCTTGGCGGCGCTGGCGCCCCTGGCGGAAGCTTTGCGAGCAGCCATCGGGGGTCTCCTTTGCCTGACCTCGAAAGCGCTACCGGGAGACGCCGCCATCGAGGTCTTGTTGATCGCTGCCACAGTTTGTGCGCTGCAGCACGACGATGATGTAAGCGTGTGGGTGCGCTGCGTCAAGCCGATTTTGTGCGATGCACAATGAACGACGACGACGACGCTTCGGTCAGGGACCGGTCGGCTCAGCCTCGGTCGTCGGCGCCTCGGAGGGCTGGCCGCGTCGCCGCGAAGAGACGTTTTTGGCAATCTTATCAAATCGTTGAACCCAGCCCTCAAGGGCCTTCAGGCGTGAATCCAGGGCGACCATGGTCTTTCCGAGGTCGGCGCTGTCGTCGCGCAGCCATGTCCGCAGCACGACAGCGTGCAGGGCAGCCAGCGATTTCTGCCGCAGCGCACCAACGATGCCTTCGGCCGTCAGGCCGCTGGCTTCCAGCACCACCGCCATGGAGCGCATCAGGGCCGGCCGCAGGGCCAGCGCCGCCAGCGGATCACGCGCCAGACCTTCGGCCAGCGCCGCGACGGCGTCGCGATGCGGCCTGAGCGCGTCGTAGCGGCGCATCATGGTATCGAACAAACGGTCGCGAACCGTCGAGTCGGGATCGTCCGAGTCCTCGACACCGTCGAGCACCCGACGGTCGATATCGGCCAGGAAGGCGCCGATAATCGCCGCCTTGGTCGGGAACGCGGCATAGAGCTCGGCGAACGGCACCGCCGCCTCGGTCGCGATGGTGCGCAAGGTTACGTCGCGCCAACCGCGTTTGGCGATCAGCTGGAGGGCGGCAGCGATGATGACGGCGCGCTGGTCGGACATGATCGGAGCCTAAGCCCCAGCGCCCGGTTCCCGCCACGGCAAATGACGCGCCTATCGTCGCGCGCCGGCGTCCTCGAGCAGGCGCACGATCGCCGCCTGGTTGCGCTGCCGGGCATGCGCCAAGGGCGTGACGCCCTGGGCGTCGGCGATGTCGACGCGCGCACCGGCCTTGAGCAGCAGGCGCACGATCTCGGTATGCGCCGGACCGCCATCGCCCAGGATGATCGCCTCGAGCAAAGCGGTCCAACCCAGCCGATTGACGTGGTCGATGTCGATCGACGTCGCCAGCAGCACGCGCACGACCTCGACATGCCCGTAATGCGCGGCGGGAATCAGCGCGGTGCCGCCAAAGCGGTTGACGCTCTTGAGGTCGGCGCCGGCGGCCAGGGTCATGCGCAGGATCTCGACACGGCCGCGCGCGCCGGCGAGCAGATAGGGGCTGTCCTGGATGCCGTCCTTGGCGTTGACGTCCGCTCCGGCGGCGATCAGGGCGCGGGCGACCTCGATATGGTTGCCCTGGGTCGCCGCCAGCAGAGCCGTGCGGCCGGACGCGTCGCGCGCCGTCACTTCGGCGCCCGCGCTGAGCAGACGGTTCACCGTCGCCAGGTCGCCGCTTGCCGCCGCGGCGATCAGCTCGGCGGCCGGCTGCGCGATAGCGGGCCCGGAGGTCGGCGTCATCAACAGCACCGCACACAGGGCGCGACGACTCAGCATGGTTAGCGCGGGCTCCGCGGCGGCCCGGCGTCGGTCAGGCCCTCGCCGTGGATCATCCGGCCGATGCCGGCGGCATACGCGGCCTCCTCGCAGAGCGCGCAGGGGCGTGATGACGAATACAACGTCGCGCCCCGGATCGAGCCGCCGCCCGCGCGACGCCGCGCATCGGCGATCGCCTCGCGCTCGGCATGCGCCGCAATATCGCCGCGCGATATCACCGCGCTGGGCGCCTGGCCGACGATCCGTCCATCGATCACGACGACCGCGCCATAGCCCTGGTCGCCGGCGGCGATGGCGCGGCGGCGCATCTCGAAGGCGCGCGCCATGAAGCCCTGGGCGTCGGCCGGCACGGGCTGCTCGATCGCATCACGCGCCGCCGCCGGACGCGCGGCGAGGAGGATGGCGCCGGCCATCGCGGCGCGACGCGGGATCATCCGGCCAGCTCGCGGCTGCGCCGCGTGGCGGCGTCGATGGCGCGGTCGAACAGCGGCTGCATGGCGTCGCCGGCCATCAGCACCTTCAGCGCCTCGGCGGTGGTGCCGCCCGGGCTGGTGACGTTGATGCGCAGCTGCGCGGCGCTGTCGGCCGAGCGCGCCAGCAGTTCGCCCGAGCCCGAGACCGTACCGCGCGCCAGCTTGGTGGCCAGCTCGGCCGGCAGTCCGGCCTTCACGCCGGCCGCCGCCATTACCTCGGCGAGCAGGAAGATATAGGCCGGGCCGCTGCCCGACACCGCCGTCACCGCGTCCATCAGGCCCTCGTCGTCGACCCAGTCGACGCTGCCGACGGCCGACAGCAGATCCTGGCAGCGCGCCCGCTCGGCCGCGCCGACGCCGGGTCCGGCGACGCATACCGTCACGCCGCGCCGCACCGCCGCCGGCGTGTTGGGCATGGCGCGCACCAGCTTGGCGCGCTCGCCGAGATGCTGGCGGAAGTAGCTGAGCGTCTTGCCGGCGGCGATCGACAGGAAGGTGGCGCCGGCATCGGCGAAGCGGCGCAGGCCGGGCAGCGCCCCGTCCATGGTCTGCGGCTTGACCGCGAGCACGACGAGATCGGGCGCGAAGGACGCCGGCAGCTTGTCGATCGAACCAACGATGGCGGCGCCGGCGATCTTCGGCTGGATCGCCTCGACCGGCTCGATCACCGCCAGGTCGGCGGGCTTCAGGCCGCGCTCGAGCCAGCCCTCGAGCATCGCCCCGCCCATCTTGCCGCATCCCACCAACAGCAGCCTGCCGCCCGCCATGGTTCCCTCCGATTCTTTGCTGGCGCCGACCATACACCGCTCCCTTCTCCCCGCGAAGGCGACGAGAAGGTGGCGATTTGACTTGGTCTTAACCTTCCGCCGGAGGGGGAAGGTAAGACCAAGTCGAAATGACCCTGGCGAAGGCCCTGTCGATAGCGGAAACGGAAGTGCCTGCGGCTGTAGAGCCAGAGGCGCGCGTTGTTCGCGCGTAGCGGCGGAAATGGAAAAAGCGTTCGTCGCGGGGTTACACCGGTTCCAGATTTCAACCCTGGAGCTCGCCCCGATGGCTCGCGACCGCAAGATCTCTTCCGACTTCTGGACCTGGGAGGCCGTCATCGACTGCGCGGCGATGACCCGCCTGCTGTTCCTCGGCCTCTGGAACTTCGCCGACAGTTTCGGCGTGCAGCCGCTCAGACCCCGCACCATCCGCCTGCAGGTGTTTCCCGGCGATCCGCTCGCCGACGAGCAGGTGCGCGCGATGATCGACGAGCTGGTGGCGCGCGGGCTGGTCAGCATCTACGAGGCCGAGGGCCAGGAATTCCTCGCCGTCGTCGACTGGCACCGGCTGCACCGCGTCGGCAAGCGCGCGCGGCGGCGCTGGCCGCCCGATCCCGCGCTGCCCGTGCCGCCCGAGCCGGTGGCCGACGTGGTGCCCGCCGCGCCGCCGGCCCCCGAGGCGTCGCCCGAGGTGCCCGGCGTGCCGCGCGCTGCAGCACTTCCTGCCCGGCGGGCCGCCGGCCGACGTCGAGGCGTGGATCGACCAGTGGATCGCCGATGGCTGCGACCTGCGCTGCGACGTGCTGCCGGCGATCAGCCTGGCCTGCCGCCCGTCACCCTATGGCGAGCCGCCGGCGGGGCTGGCGGCGGTCGGCGCCTATGCCGAGGCCAATCGCCTGCGGCGCCTGGCCGTCGCCCACGCCAGTCTGGCGGCATGATCGCCAGCGACGGCACGAGGACGCAGATGCGATAGCCCTATCCGCCACGGAACAGTAAGATGACGCGTGGTGCGCTTCTTGCTTATTTTTCCATCTCGCCATAGAGGGCAGCGCCCGCTGAGAGCTGAGTCGGACCGATGAGCATCCACGTCGCGCTGCACCACCGCACGACCTACCGCTATGACCGCACGATCGCCGTCGGTCCGCAGGTCGTCCGGCTGCGTCCGGCGCCACACTGCCGCACGCCGATCCTGTCGTATTCGCTGAAAATCGAGCCGGCCGACCACTTCATCAACTGGCAGCAGGATCCGCAGGGCAACTGGCTGGCGCGGCTGGTCTTTCCGGAAAAGACCGACCGCTTCGAGGTCAGCGTCGATCTCGTCGCCGACATGGCGGTGGTCAATCCGTTCGACTTCTTCCTCGAGCCCGAGGCCGAGCACTATCCCTTCACCTACGAAGCGGCGCTCTCGGAAGACCTCGCGCCCTTCCGCAAGACCACGCCGCCCGGCCCGCTACTGGCCGCCTGGCTGGCCAAGGTCGATCGCGGCGGCAAGCCGCGCACGGTCGATTTTCTCGTCGGCCTCAACCAGCGACTGCAGGACGACATCGGCTACGTGATCCGCATGGAGCCGGGCGTGCAGACCTTCGATCAGACGCTCGGCCTGGCCAAGGGCTCGTGCCGCGACAGTGGCTGGCTGCTGGTCAATATCCTCCGTCATCTCGGCTTCGCCGCGCGCTTTGTCTCGGGATACCTGATCCAGCTGATGCCCGACGAGAAGCCGCTCGACGGGCCGGAAGGCCCGACGCGCGATTTCACCGACCTGCACGCCTGGTGCGAGGTCTACCTGCCGGGCGCCGGCTGGATCGGCTTCGATCCGACCTCCGGCCTGATGGCCGGCGAGGGCCATATTCCGCTGGCCTGCACGCCCGAGCCGCAAAGCGCCGCGCCGATCGAGGGCCTGGTCGAGAAGGCCGAGGTCGACTTCGCGTTCGACATGGCGGTGACGCGGGTGCGCGAGACGCCGCGCACCACCAAGCCTTACGCCGACGAGACCTGGCAGCGGATCGTGGCGCTGGGCGAGACCATCGACAGCCGCCTGAAACGCGGCGACGTGCGTCTGTCGATGGGCGGCGAGCCGACCTTCGTGTCGATCGACGACATGGATGGCGAGGAGTGGAACACCGCGGCGCTCGGTACCGACAAAAGGCGCCTCGCCGGCCGCCTGTTCCGCCGCCTGGCGTCGCGCTTCGCCAAGGGTCCGCTGCTGCATTACGGCCAGGGCAAATGGTATCCGGGCGAGCAATTGCCGCGCTGGGCGCTGGGCTGCCACTGGCGGCGCGACGGCGAGCCGATCTGGCGCGAGCCGCGTCTGATCGCGCACGAGGAGAAGCCGATCGGCGCCACCGAGGCACTCGCGGGCCGCTTCGGCCGCGCCTTCGCCGAGCGTCTGCAGATCGATCCCGGCTACCTGCTGCCGGCCTTCGAGGACACCTGGTACTACCTGTGGCGCGAGCGCCGGCTGCCGGTGAACGTCGATCCCGCCGATTCGCGGCTCGACGACGAACTGGAGCGCGCGCGGCTGGCGCGTATCTTCGAGCAGGGGCTGGAGAGCGTGATCGGCCATGTGCTGCCGATCCAGCGTGTCTATGGCAACGGCGCACGCTGGCGCAGCGGACCGTGGTTCGTGCGGCCGGAGAAGATGTACCTCGTGCCCGGCGATTCGCCGATCGGCTTCCGCCTGCCGCTCGACTCGCTGCCGTGGGCGGCGCCGGGCGAGCGCGCGCAGTTCTACGACTCCGATCCGACAGCGCCGCGCGCGCCGCTGCCGCCGCTCGACGCCATGCGCCGCGCCGCGACGGTGACGATGCAGAGCGTGGTCGATCGGTCTCGACACGAGCACGCCGCCGGCAACGGTTACGGCAATGGTAATGGTAATGGTACCGCTCGGCGCAATCCCGCCGCGCTCGATGCGATACCCGGCAAGGGCGCCTCGGCGCACTGGCTGGTGCGCACCGCGATCTCCTTCGAGCCGCGCGACGGTCATCTCTTCGTCTTCATGCCGCCGGCCGAAACCGCCGAGGACTATCTCGACCTGGTCGCCGCGGTCGAGGACACCGCCGAGGAGCTCGACACGCCGGTCTTCGTCGAGGGCTACGCGCCGCCGCACGATCCGCGCCTGAACCATTTCTCCGTCACGCCCGATCCCGGCGTGATCGAGGTCAATATCCATCCCTCGCTGGGCTGGCGCGAGCTGGTCGACAAGACCGAGATCATCTACGAGGAAGCGCGCGCCACGCGGCTGGGCGCGCAGAAGTTCATGCTCGATGGCCGCCACACCGGCACCGGCGGCGGCAACCACATCGTCGTCGGCGGCGCCACGCCGGCCGACTCGCCGCTGCTGCGGCGGCCCGACCTGCTCAAGAGCCTGGTCGGCTACTGGCACAATCATCCGTCGCTCAGCTACCTGTTCTCCGGCCTGTTCATCGGCCCGACCAGCCAGCATCCGCGCGTCGACGAGGCGCGCAACGACCAGCTCTTCGAGCTCGAGATCGCCTTCAAGCAGATCGTCGCCGGCCGCGAGGCGCCGCCCTGGCTGGTCGACCGGCTGTTCCGCAATATCCTGGTCGACAGCACCGGCAACACGCACCGCTCCGAGTTCTGCATCGACAAGCTCTACTCGCCCGACGGCGCCGGTGGCCGGCGTGGCCTCTTGGAGCTGCGCGCCTTCGAGATGCCGCCGCATCAGCGCATGAGCATGGCGCAGCAATTGCTGCTGCGCGGCCTGCTGGCGCATTTCTGGGACACGCCCTACGAGCGGCCGCTGACGCGCTGGGGCACGCGGCTGCACGACGATTTCATGCTGCCGCACTTCGTCTGGCAGGACTTCACCGACGTCGTCGACGATCTGAAGCGCTACGGCCTCGACGTGTCGGCCGACTGGTTCCTGCCGCACTTCGAATTCCGTTTCCCCGAGATCGGCGCCATCGCGCAGCGCGGCGTCGAGATGGAGCTGCGTCATGCGCTCGAGCCCTGGCACGTGCTGGGCGAGGAGGCCGGTGCCGGCGGCACGGCGCGTTATGTCGATAGCTCGCTGGAGCGCCTGCAGGTCAAGGCGCAGGGGCTGAACGATGCGCGCCATGCGATCGTCTGCAACGGCTACGCCGTGCCGATGCGCGCCACGGGCGTGCCCGGCGAGTTCGTCGCCGGCGTGCGCTTCCGCGCCTGGCAGCCGCCCAACGCGCTGCATCCGACCATCGGCGTGCACACGCCGCTGGTCTTCGACATCCACGACAGCTGGAGCGGCCGCTCGATCGGCGGCTGCACCTATCGCGTCTCGCATCCCGGCGGACGCAACTACGACCGCTTCCCGGTCAACGCCAACGAGGCCGAGGCGCGCCGCCGCGCGCGCTACGCCCCGATGGGCCACAGCCAGGGCGACATGAAGCCGCCCCGGCGCCTCGACAATCCTGACCACCCGCTGACGCTCGATCTGCGGCGGGCGTGAGGCCGGGCCCGCCGCAGTAGACCGTCGGCGGGCTCTGTGTCACGATTCGGTCCCCTCTAGGAAAGCCAAACCCGAAGCGATGGAATCGCTGCGCCAATCGGGTCAAACGGCCGCGCCGGCTCCCTATGACGAGCTGGTCACCGGCCGCCATCAGATCCGCTACCACTGGCAGGGCCTGCTCGGCACCATGCGTGCGATGCCCGAGGAGGCGTTGCGCGACCGCGTCGAGCGCGCCCGGCGCCAGCTCGCCGAAGGCGGTGGCACGCGCGCCGTGGCGCCCGACGGCTCGGCCACCGAATGGATCTTCGAGCCGCTGCCGCTGATCATCACGCCGCCGGAATGGGAGAACCTGTCGGCCGGGCTGATCCAGCGCGCCCGTCTGATCGACGCGATCCTGGCCGATATCTACGGTCCTCAACGTTTACTCGCCGAGCATCGGCTGCCGCCCGTGCTGCTGCATGGCGACCCGCGCTTCATGCGGCCGTGCCGGCGCATGGATGGCAGCGGCCCGAAGCACCGGCTGGTGACCTACGCCGCCGACGTCGTGCGCGGGTCCGACGGCTCGTGGTCGGTGCTGGCCGACCACACCGGCGCGCCGACCGGCGCCGGCTACGCGCTCTTCCTGCGCCGTGCCCTGGCGCGCGCCCTGCCCGAGGCCTTCCGCTCGATCCCGGTGCGCGAGATCGCGCCGTTCTTCGATCATTGGCAGGCCGCGTTGCGCGACTGCGCGCCGGCGGGCGTCGGCAATCCGCGTGTCGCGCTGCTCACGTCAGGCGCCCTCGCCCACACCTATTTCGAGCAGGTCTTCCTCGCCCGGACGCTGGGCATCACGCTGGTCGAAGGCGGCGACCTGACGGTGCGGGCCGATGGCGTGGCGCTGAAGACGCTGGAGGGGCTGAAGCAGGTCGACGTGCTGCTGCGCCGCCTCGATGGCGCCTGGTGCGATCCGCTCGAGCTGCGCGCCGACTCCACCCTGGGCGTCAGCGGGCTGGCCGGCGCGGAGCGCACGGGCACCGTCGCCATCGCCAACGCGCTGGGCAGCATGGTGGGCCAGTCGGCGGCGCTCTCGCCGTTCCTGCCGGCGCTCGCGCCGCATGTGCTGGGCGAGGCGCTCCGCCTGCCGGCGCTCGACGTGTGGTGGCTGGGCGAGGAACCGGCACGACGCGAGGTGCTGGCGCGTTTCGACACGATGGTCGTGCGCAACGTGATGGACGAGAACCGCGATCCGGTGATGGTGCGCGAGTTGGCCGGCGATCGGCGCACCGCGTTGATGGCGCAGATCAACAAGCGCCCTTGGGCCTATGTCGCGCAGCGGCCGGTGAACGCCTCGGTGGCGCCGTCATGGTCACCCGACGGGTTGCGGCCCGATCCCGTGGTGGTGCGCGTGTTCCTCGTCGCCGACGGCGAGGGCTACCGCGTGATGCCCGGCGGCCTGGGGCGCACCGCGCCCGGCTCACCGCTGGCGCGGCTGGGGCGCATCGACGGCCGCCTGCGCGATGTCTGGGTGCTGGCCGAGGACGACTCGGAGGTGGTGATCCCCTCGACGGCGCGCTTCCGCGGCGTGCCGATCCAGCGCGGCGGCGACGTGCAGAGCCGTGTCGCCGACAATCTCTTCTGGCTCGGCCGCTACACCGAGCGGCTCGACAACTCGGCGCGCCTGATCCGCGGCGCGCTTTCGCGCCTGGCGCGCCAGCCGCTGGGCGCGCGCGATCTGGTCGAGGTGCGCCTGCTGGCGCTGGCCTCGGCCGAGGCGCGCCTGATCTCCGCGCAGGACGCGATGTCGCCGCCCGACAGCGTCGCCCTGCTGCGCGGCCTGACCCGCTTCGCCGGCGACGATCGCGCCTTCGGCGCCGCGCTGCGCGCCATCAGCCGGCTGGTGATGACCTCGCGCGATCGTCTGTCGGCCGACATGAGCGCGACGCTCGATACGCTGCTGGGCTCGATGTCGCGCCGGCTGGCCTCCTCGACCGGCAACGTCGACGTGCTGCTGGCGCTGCTCGACGACACCATCCGCATGGTCGCCACCGTCGCCGGCCTGTCGCAGGAGAACATGACGCGCGGCGCCGGCTGGCGCTTCCTCGATCTCGGCCGACGCCTGGAGCGCGCCCATTACATCTGTGGCGGCGCGCACTTCGCCTTCACGCAGACGCCGGTGATCTGGGACTCGGCGATGCGGCTGGCGCTCGAGCTCTGCGATTCGACCATCACCTATCGCGGTCGCTACCTCGGCGCGCTCGAGCCGGCGCCGATCCTTGACCTGACGTTGCTCGACGAAAGCAATCCGCGCTCGCTGGCCTTCCAGGTCCACGCCATCAACCGCCACCTCGACGCGCTGGCGCGCACCACGGGTTCGCGCGTCGCCTTCGACCACAACGCCCTGCTGGCCGACATGGGCGCCGTCGTCGCCCTGTTCCAGACCGACGAGCGGGCGTGGCGCCACCAGGGCCTGGCGCTCACCCGCCTGCGCGACACGCTGACCGACACGGTCGAGGTGTTTGTCCGGCTGTCGGATGAGCTGACGCGCGCGCATTTCTCGCTGGTGCCCGCGGCGCGCCGGCTCGGCGCGCCGGCGGAGTGAGCCATGCGCTACCGCGTCTCGCATCGCACGACCTACCGCTACTCCAGTTCCGTGGACCTGGCGCAGCACCTCGCCCATCTGCGGCCGCGCGCCCTGCCCGGGCAGACCGTCGCGCGCTGCGACGTCATGGTCGAGCCGACGGCCGACGCGCGCACCACGCATGTCGACCATTTCGGCAACACCGTCGACAGCTTCCGCATCGACACCGCGCATGACGAGCTGATGGTCGAGATGCGCGCCGAGGTCGATGTCGCGCTGCCCGCGCCACCGCCGGAAGAAGCGACGCCGCCCTGGACCGACCTGCGCGATGCGCTGGCCGTGCCGTTTCCCGCCGAGATCGAGGCGGTGGAATTCGCGCACGCCTCGCCGCTGGTGACGCCCGACGGCGAGGCGCTGGCCTATGCGCGGCCATCGTTCCCCGAGGGCGCCACGATCCTGCAAGGCGCGCGCGACCTGACGCGCCGCATCCACGCCGATTTCACCTACACGCCCGGCGCCACCGACATCTCGACGCCGCTGGCCGAGGTCTTCGCGCGACGCGTCGGGGTGTGCCAGGACTTCGCCCATGTGCAGATCGCCGCGCTGCGCTCGCTCGGCCTGCCGGCGGCCTATGTCTCGGGCTACATCCGCACCTATCGCGACCCTGGCGAGGCCGCGCTGCGCGGCGCCGATGCCAGCCACGCCTGGGTCGCCGTGTGGTGCGGCGCCGAAGCGGGCTGGGTGCATCTCGACCCCACCAACGACCTCGTCGCCCATGAGGAGCACGTGATCGTCGCCTGGGGTCGCGACTTCGCCGATGTCAGTCCGGTGCGCGGCATCATCCTCGGTGGCGGCCACCACACCTACGGCGTCGAGGTCGAGCTTGTGCCGCTCGATTGAACGCGGCTCAGCACTCGTCGACGACGGTCTTCACGCCGCTCAGCCGGCGCCGGCAGACGCGCTTGCCGGCCTCCTCCTGGCGCTGGAAGACGTAGCGGTCGTAGGGATCGAGATAGCCGTCGACCCGCGTGCCCGGCCAGACGCGCCGCAGCAGGTCGAGCAGCCGGCGGTCGGTGCCGCTCTCCGTGCAGTGCACGGTCACCGCCGCGCCCGGCGCGAAGAACGCCGCCAGCCGGGCGAGCAGCGGCTGCCAGCGCGTGGCGCCGACATGCGAGACCCAGTCCTTGCCGACCCAGATGCCGTCGGCCTTGCCGTGGCAGACGAGGTTGAGGCGGGCGATGCCAGCGCGCTGGCTCTCGCAGACTCCCTCGACGAAGCGCACCAGCTCCTCGAGGCCGCCGATCGGCCGATCGTCGCGCAGCGGGATCAGCCAGGCGGGATTGGCGTCGTAGCTGCGCGAGCCGTCGAGGCCGTGCTGCTCGATGAAGTGGAACAGGATGGGCGGGGCCGCGGCGATTGTCATGGGACTCTCCTCTGGGTCGCGATCAGTAGACGTACCAGGTGCGCCAATCGTCGGGGATAGTCTTGCCGTCGCCGATCGTGTAGTTGGCTCCGCCGTCCTTCAGGCCGAGCTCCTCCACGGCCCATTGGCCAACGGTCGACCAGATGTCGGGGCCGGGGCAGTTGCCGCGGCTGGCGCTCGCCTGGCGGTGCGCGAAGATGTGGGTGATGAAGAGGTCGCCCATCAGGTGCTCGGCGAGCGCGCGGCCGGCCTCGATCTGGGCATCCTCGAGCTGGTCGCTGCCGAACTTCTCGGGCTTGTACCATTTGCCCTGCGTGCTCGGCATGTTGCCGATGAACTCGACCGCGACGCTGCGCTTGTTGAAGCCGTTCGACGACCACAGCAGCTGATTGGCCGGGTGGTACATCAGGATGCGGCCACTGCGGGTGATGACGTAGTGCGACTTGACCTTGCGATAGTCTTCCGGGCCGTCATTGGTGCGCTTGAAGCCGGCTTGATGCAGGACCAGGGCGTCGACCGGGCCGAGGTCGCGCAGCTTCTTGCGGTGGTCGGCCCAGCCGATATCGGTGTAGTCCTCGACGGGGATCTTCTTCGCCTTTGGCATCGCATCACCTCCCGGACAGCTTGTGCCCGGGAGGGTGCGCGAGGCGTGTATCGTCGCGATTTCGCGGCGCGCGCGACGTGTATCGTCCGTATCGCCTACTTCGAGACCGCGATGTCCTGCAGCTTGCCGGTCATGCCCTTGACGGCGCCGACCGAGGTCGCTTTGCCGCTGGCGATGTCGATCGTATAGAGCGTGCCGCCGGCGATCATCCAGGCGGTGTTCTTGTCGCCGTCGGTGGCGATGTCGACCACGGCGTCGGCGAGGTTGGCGACGCCCAGCGCGCCGCGCGTCTTGAGGATGCCGTCATTGGGCGGGCTCTGCAGCACCCAGGCGCCGGTCGCGCCGTCGACGTGGAACAGCTCGGTCGCCTTGGCGCCGGCCACCGAGTTGGTATAGGCGCCGGCGACCACGGCCGGCTTCTTCGCGGCGCTGGCGTCGGCGGCGTCGAAGCTCAGCGGCTTGTCGACGATCGTGGCGCCGGTCTCGACGTTGATGCGCAGGCTCACGCCGCCGGCGGCGATCACGCGCAGGCGGTCGGCCGCCGGGTTGAAGTCGACGACCGGGCGGTCGCCCAAGGTGACCTTCTCCGAGATCATGCTGACCTTGGTGGTCGCGCCGGTCTTCGGATCGATGGTGACGATCTGGCCGTCGGCCGCGACGCCATAGAGCTTGCCGTCGGCCGGGCGCACGTCGATGCCCACCAGCTTGTCGCCGCTGACCGCCACAGGCGCCGCGGCGGTCATGGTCGCGGTATCGATGCTCACCAGCTTGCCGTCGGCGGTCAGGCCCACGAGGTTGGCGGCCTGCGCCGAAGCCATGCCGGCGATCAGCGCCAGCAGCGAGACGCCCGCCAGGCGGGCCAACGAGATCTTGATGGTCATGTCTAATCCCCTCCAGCGGCGCTTGCCGCGCTCCGGATAAACGCGCACGGTAATGTCGCTGGATGACGCGCTCACCGTCTGGTGAGCCGACGTGATCGGCATGGTTCTTGCGGCATAGGACAACCGGGATCACGCAGGAGGGGGACCATGCGTTTCGTACGCGCCTTGACGACGGCCGCTCTGGCCGCCTTTTCAATCGCCACGTTTCTCGGCCAGCCGGCCGCCGCCCAGGAAAAGGTCCTGAAGGTGGTCAAGCACTCGGATCTCAAGATCCTCGATCCGCACTGGACCACGGCCTACACCGTGCGCAACCACGGCTACATGATCTACGACACGCTGTTCGGCATGGACGCCCAGTTCAAGATCCAGCCGCAGATGCTGGAGAGCTGGAAGGTATCCGACGACACGCTGATCTACACCTTCACACTGCGCGAGGGCCTGAAATTCCACGACGGCGCGGCGGTGACCAGCGAGGACGTGATCGCCTCGCTCAAGCGCTGGGGCTCGCGCGACTCGATGGGCCAGAAGCTGATGAGCTTCACCAAGAGCCTCGACGCAATCGACGCCAAGACCTTCACGCTGACCCTGAAGGAGCCCTATGGCCTGGTGATCCAATCGCTGGGCAAGCCCAGCTCGATTGTGCCCTTCATCATGCCCGCGCGCATCGCCGCGACGCCGGCCACGCAGCAGATCTCGGAGTTCATCGGGTCGGGCCCCTTCGTCTTCCGCCGCGACCTGTGGCGGCCCGGCGCCATCGCCGTCTATGAGAAATTCAAGGACTACAAGCCGCGCAATGAGCCACCTTCGTCGGTCGCCGGCGGCAAGGTGGTCAAGGTCGACCGCCTCGAGTGGATCGCCATGCCCGATTCGCAAACCACGGCGAACGCGCTGCTGGCCGGCGAGATCGACATGATCGAACAGCCCTCGATGGAGCTGCTGCCACTGCTGGAGCGGGATCCGAACATCGTCATCTCCGACTTCAACAAGCTCGGCAGCCAGTACAATTTGCGCTTCAATGTGCTGCACAAGCCCTTCGACAATCCCAAGATTCGCCAGGCCGTGCTCTACGCGCTGAACCAGAAGGACTTCCTGGTCGCCGGCATCGGCGATGAGCGCTACATCCATCCCTGCAAGGCGATGTTCATCTGCGGCACGCCGCTGGCCACCGACGCCGGCTTCAAGGACAAGCTCGAATCGGACTTCGCCAAGTCCAAGGCGATCCTGAAGGAAGCCGGCTACGACGGCACGCCGATCGTGCTGCTGTTCGCCACCGACACCAACACCGGCCGCCTGACGCCGATCGTGAAGTCACTGCTCGAGAAGGGCGGCTTCACCATCGACATGCAGGCGATGGACTGGCAGACGGTGATCTCGCGCCGCGCCAAGCGCGATCCGCCGACATCGGGCGGCTGGCACGCCTTCATGACCTCCTGGGTCTCGGCCGACCTGCTCGATCCGATCATGACGGCGTTCGTCAGCGCCAATTGCGACAAGGCGATCTTCGGCTGGCCCTGCGACGAGACCTTGGAGAAGCTGCGCGACGAGTATGCGCGGTCCGCCGATCCGGCGCGCCAGAAGGCGCTGGCCGAAGCCATCCAGATCCGCGTCTCGGAGTATCCGACGCACGTGCATCTCGGCCAGTACAACCTGCCCATGGCGCGACGGAAGAACATTTCCGAGCTGCTCGATTCGCCGGTGCCGCTGTTCTGGAACGTCGAGAAGAAGTAGTTCAGATGTCATCCTGAGCGCAGCGAAGGATCTCGCGGTATCGCGGTCACATAGCTGCGTCGTGTCTGATCGCACGACCGCGAGGTCCTTCGCTGCGCTCAGGACGACGGTGAGTCTAGAGGAGCATCCATGCGTATCGTCATCGCGCAGATGAAGCACGAGACCAACACCTTCTCGCCGGTGCCGACGCCGATCGGCCGCTTCGCGCGCGGGCGGCCGCTGCCGCCGGAGGGCAAGGACGCCTACGAGGCGTTCAAGAACACCGGCACCGGCATGGGCGCCTTCATCGAGCTGGCCGAGGGCATCGGCGCGGCGATCGTCACGCCGATCGCCGCCGCCGCGCCACCCAGCGGCGCGGTCGAGGACGTCGCCTTCGAGTATATCAGCGAGCGCATCTGCGACGCCGTCGCCCAGGGCTGCGACGCCATCCTGCTCGACTTGCACGGCGCGATGGTGACTGAGAGCCGGGAGGACGGCGAAGGCGAGCTGCTGCGCCGCGTGCGCAAGCTGGCGCCCAAGACGCCGATCGGCGTGTCGCTCGACATGCACACCAATCTGTATCCCGCGATGGTCGAGAATTGCGACGTGATCGCCGGCTACCAGACCTATCCGCATATCGATCTCTACGAGACCGGCATGCGCGCAGGCAAACCGATCCTCAAGATGCTCGAGGGCAAGGCGCGGCCGGTGATGGCCTGGGGCAACAAGCCGATGCTGCCGCATGTCATGCGCCAGGGCAGCGACGACGAGCCCAACAAATGGCTGCAGCAGCGCTGCCGCGCGATGGAGAGCGAGGGCGCGCTGGCCGCCAGCCTGTTCGTCGGCTTCCCGCACGCCGATATCCGCGAGGCCGGCCTGTCCTCCGTGGTCGTCGCCGACGCCGACAAAATGAAAGCCGAGGGCTGGCGCGACGAGCTGCTCGACCACGCCTGGAAGAACCGCGAGGCCTTCGTCTACAAGATCGAGCCGCTGCAGGAGTCGCTGGCGCGCGGCAAGTCGATGACCGGCGCCGGCAAGCCCATCGTGCTGCTCGACCACTACGACAACTCGGCCTCGGGCGGCACCATGGACACCATGGCGGTGCTCGGCGGCGTGCTCGACGCCGGCCTCGACAACGTCGCGGTCTTCGCCATTCACGACCCGCAGGCCGTGCAGGAGATGATCAAGGCGGGTATCGGCGCCACGGTAACCATCAAGCTCGGCGGCAAGTACGACCTGCCTTCGATCAAACGTAGGGGCGAGTCGCGGATGGTCACCGGCACGGTGAAGCTGATCAGCAACGGCCAGTACCGCAACAAGGGGCCGATGTCGAAGGGCGTGCTGATGGACATGGGCCCGACCGTCGTGCTCGACACCGGCAAGGTCGAGATCGTCGTGATCTCGCGCCACCAGGAGCCCAACGACCTGGAATGCTTCCGCTCCGTCGGCATCGATCCGACCGCGAAGAAGTACCTGGTGCTGAAGAGCCGTGTGCACTGGCGCGCCGCCTTCCGACCGATCATCGGCGGCGAGGTCGAGTGCGCCGGGGTCGGCGTCTGCACCTCGGACTATTCGATGCTCGATTTCCGCAACGTGCGCCGGCCGGTCTACCCGCTCGACCGCATCAACACGCCGTGAGCGCGGCTTCCCTGTCATCCCGAGCGAAGCGAGGGATCTAGGCTGCCACTAGATCCCTCGCTTCGCTCGGGATGACACGGGGGGACAAAGCCGCCCCGCGAAAACGGTAGGTCGGCAATCCCGGCCGCAGCAGGTAAACTCCCGTTCATAACCCGGAGGAACCCATGGCGCGCGATCCCAGCCTGATCATCCGCAACGGCACCGTCGTCGACGGCACCGGCGCCAAGCCCTTCGAGGCCGATGTCGCCATCGAAGGCGGCAAGATCGTCGCCGTGGAGCGCAAGATCGCCGCGCGCGGCGTCGAGGAGATCGACGCCAAGGGCCAGATGGTGGCGCCCGGGCTGGTCGATATCCACACCCATTACGACGGCCAGGTGACCTGGAGCGGCGAGGTCACGCCCTCCTCGCAGCTCGGCGTCACCACAGTGCTGATGGGCAATTGCGGCGTCGGCTTCGCGCCGGTGCGCAAGGACGACCACGGCCTGCTGATCAAGTTGATGGAAGGCGTCGAGGACATTCCCGAGCCAGTGCTGAGCGCCGGCCTGCCGTGGAACTGGGAGAGCTTCGGCGACTATCTCGACGCGCTGGATGCGCGCCACTACGACGCCGACATCGCCACCCAGCTGCCGCACGCCGCCCTGCGCGTCTATGTCATGGGCGAGCGCGGCGTCGATCGCGAGCCGGCGACTGACGCTGATTGCGCCGAAATGCGCCGGCTGTCGGCCGAGGCGATGCGCCAGGGCGCGCTGGGCTTCGGCACCTCGCGCACCATCAACCACAAGGCCAGCGACGGCCGCCACATTCCCACGCTGACTGCCGAGGAGTCGGAGCTCACCGCCATCGCCATGGGCATGAAGGATGCCGGCACCGGCGTGATGCAGATCGTCTCCGACCTGCGCGACATCGACGCCGAGATCGCCATGCTCCGGCGCATCATGGAGAAGTCGGGGCGCCCGCTGTCGATCTCGCTGGCGCAGAACGACCGCGCACCCGATCGCTGGCGCCAGACCCTGGGCCTGATCTCGCAGGCCGTCGATGACGGGCTTGAGATGAAGGCGCAGGTCTGCGGCCGCGCCATCGGCCTGATGCTCGGCCTGGAGCTGACGCGCAATCCGTTCTTCACCCACCCGACCTACAAGAAGATCGCCCACCTGCCGCTGAAGCAGCGCGTCGCCGAGATGCGCAAGCCCGAGGTGCGCGCGGCGATCCTGTCGGAACAGCCGCTGAACCACCGCGACGTGCTGGAGCGCATCGCCAACTTCGACAAGATCTTCGTGCTGGGCGATCCACCGGACTACGAGCAGGCCCCCGAGCAGAGCCTCGCCGGCCTTGCGCGCCGCACCGGCAAGCGCGCCGAGGAGATCGCCTACGACGTGCTGCTGGAGCGCGAGGGCAGCGGCATGCTCTACGTGCCGATCCTGAACTACGTCACCGGTAACCTCGACACGACGCGCGAGATGCTGACCCATCGCGACACGCTGCCCGGTCTCGGCGACGGCGGCGCGCATGTCGGCATCATCTGCGACGCCAGCACGCCCACCTTCCTGCTGACCCATTGGGCACGCGACCGCAAGCGGGGCGCCAAGCTGCCGATCGAGACCGTGATCTCGCGCCAGGCGCGCGAGACCGCCGCCGCCGTCGGGCTCAACGACCGCGGCGTGATCGCCGCTGGCTACAAGGCCGACATCAACGTCATCGACTTCGACCGCCTGACCCTGCGCGCGCCGGAAGTCGCCTACGACCTGCCGACCGGCGGCCGCCGCCTGATGCAGCGCGCCGATGGCTATGTCGCGACCATCGTCTCCGGCGCCGTGGTGCGCCGCGAAGGCGTCGACACCGGCGCGCGGCCGGGCCGGCTGGTGCGCGGCGCACAGCGCGCCCAGGCGTGAGCCCCGCGCACATCACCGTCGAGCATGACGGAGCGGTGGCGGTTCTGACCTTCAACCGCCCCGCCGTGCTCAACGCCTTCAACAACGAGCTGATGCGCGAGACGCTCGACGCCGTCGCCGCGCTCAACGCCAGCGACGCCACGCGCGTCATCGTCGTGCGCGGCGCCGGCCGCGCCTTCTCCGCCGGCTTCGATCTGAAGGCCGGCGGCGACCGCGTGATGGAAGACGTCTCGGACTGGGAGAAGCAGATGAAGCTCCAGTTCGATTTCATCATGCAATTCTGGCACAGCCCGAAACCGACGATCGCCGTGGCGCATGGCTTCTGCCTCGCCGGCGCCTTCGAGCTGATGCTGGCCTGCGACGTCACCGTCGCCGCCGAGGGCACGCGCTTCGGCGAGCCGGAGGTGCGTTTCGGCACCGGCATCGTCGCCATGCTGCTGCCGTGGATCACCGGGCCGAAGCAGGCCAAGGAATTGCTGCTGACCGGTGACGATCGCGTCGACGCCGCCGACGCGCTGCGCATGGGCATCGTCAACCACGTCGTGCCGGCCGATCAGGCGTTCGAGAAGGGCATGGCCATCGCACGCACGATGGCCAAGGCGGCCGAACGCTCGGTGCGCATGACCAAGCGCGCGATCAACGCGCAGTACGAGGCGATGGGATTGTCGGGAGCGCTGAGCACGGCGCTCGACATGGACGTGCTGCTGAACGCCGGCTCGAGCCCGGAGAAGCGCGAGTTCGCGCGCATCCGCAAGGAACAGGGCGTCAAGGCCGCCCTGGCCTGGCGCGACGCAAGGTTCAAGTAGCGCGGTTTCCCTTCCCCCGGAGGGGGAAGGTGCCCGAAGGGCGGAAGGGGGATGTCGAAGACGGACACCTTGTTCGTTGAAACATCCCCCATCCGGCGCTTCGCACCACCTTCCCCCTCCGGGGGAAGGTAACGCTTAAGCAAATCAGGCCGGCAGACCCTCGGCGGCGAAAGTGCGCTGCACCGCTGGACGCGCCTTCATGCGATCGAAGTGCGCCTGCAGGTTGGCGGGCAGCGGGATCTTCACGCGGCCGGCCCAGAACTCGATGTAAAACAGCGCCGCGTCGGCGATCGAGAACTGGCTGCCCAGCACGTAGTCCTTGCCGGCCATCTTGCTATCGAGCAGCGCCAGGCCGTTCTCGAAGATCTCCTTGCCGCGCGCCTTGACCGCGTCGTGGTCGGTCTTCGACGGCGCGTAGTTCTCCGGACGGAACATGCGCGAGAAGCCCTGCATGTGGATGGTGGAGACGCAGTAGTCCATCACCTCCAGCGCCTTGGCCATGTCGTCGGCGTTCGCCGGCAACAGCTTCTTGTCCGGGTTGGTCATCGCCAGATAGGTGGCGATCGCCGGGAACTCGGTGATCACCGAGCCGTCGTCCTTCTCGAGCGTCGGCACCTTCGACTTCGGATTCTTCTTCACGAAGGCGTCGCCGTACTGCTCGCGCTCCATGAAGTTCATCTTGTGCGCTTCGAACGGCTTGCCGATTTCCTGCATCAGCACATGGATGCCGATCGAGCACGCGCCAGGGGCGAAATAGAGCTTCATCGGAAAGTCCCTCCAAGGGTTGTTTTGCGGGCCGGACTGTCTCAGGCCGCCACCGCCTTGTCGAGTTCCGCGGCGCCCGCTCGCAATCTTGGGATCAGCTCGCGACCGAAATCGATCGCGTCGTTGTACGGATCGAAGCCACGAATCAGGAAAGAATGCACGCCCAGCCGATAGTATTGCAGCAGTGCGTTACTCACTTGCTCCGGCGTGCCCACGAGACACGTGGTGTTGCCCACCGCGCCGCTGGCCTCGGCGATCGGCATCCACAGCCGCTCGTCATGGATCTCGCCCTGGGCGGCGAACTCCAGAATGCGTCGCGCCGAGTGATCGAGCGGCGCCTTCTTGGAGCCGCCCAGGCCCGACGGATCGCTCTGCCCCTGGATCGCCGCGAGGTACTTGCGCGCCTTGTCCCACGCCGCGCCTTCAGTGCCGGCGATGATCGGCCGGAACGACATGTTGAAGGTCGGCGTGCGGCCATGCTTCGCCGCGCGCGCGCGAAACTCCGCGATGCGCTGCCTGGTCGGCGCGAGCGGCTCGCCGAACATGGCGAACACATCGCAATGCTTCGCACCCATCGCCAGCGCGCCCTCCGACGAGCCGCCGAAGAACAACTGAGGATGCGGCTTCTGCAGCGGGCGTAGATCGGAGCGCGCACCGCGCAGGCGATAGAACTTGCCGAAATAGTCGAAGCGCTCCTCCTTGGTCCAGGCGAGCTTCATCACCTCGATGTACTCGGCGGCGCGGCGGTAGCGCTGTTCCTTGGTCGCGAAGTCGCCATCGCCATGCTGCTCCGCGTCGCTGGCGCCGGCGATGATGTGGATCGCGACGCGCCCCTGGCAGAGACAATCGAAAGTCGCGATCTTGCGCGCAGCCAGCGTCGGCGCGACGAAGCCCGGCCGATGCGCGATCAGGAAGCCCAGCCGCTTGGTGAACGCGGCCGCATGCTGGGCGACGAGGAAACCCTCGGCCGACGACGCGGTATAGCCGACCAAAGCCAGATCGAAGTCGGCGTCGTCATGCGCCCGCGCGAAGTCGCGCAGATAGGCCGGTGAGATCCCGCCCTTGATCACATGCAACGACGCGCTGCCACCCGGCGGCGTCACACCGATCATGCCGATCACGCGTACGGGCACGGCTGGCTCCTCAGGAAATCGCGCTGCCGAGCAGTGTACGGCGTTTCCACCTCGCCTCGTAGGGGTTCCAGCCTTGCGATAATCACGAGGCTGGCCTATATTCTTTCCCCAAGAGGAAAGAATATGGTCGATACTCCCTTCACCCCCGGCGAGGTCGCCTTGCTGTCGGGCACCAAGGCCCGGACCGTCGAGAAGGGCATTGAGCAGGGCGTCCTGGGCACAAGGCTGGGACGCGTGCTGCCGGGCGATCGTCGACGTCGGCGCATGATGACATCGGCGGCTGTCGGGTGCGCCGCACTGTTCGACCGGCTGGACCTCGATCTTCCTGTGACGCGCAAGCGCCAGATTGCGCGCCGGCTCGCCTCGCTGCCACCCACCAAATGGCGGACCGCGCGGATCGAGCTCGCACCGGCCGTCGAGCTCGATGTCGGCCGCCTCGTTGGCGACATCATGCGCGACGCGGAGCACTACCGGACCAATCGGGATGCGCACATCACGATCGATCCGGAGATCCTCGGGGGGACGCCTGTGATCCGCGGCACCCGGCTATCGGTGCATGCCGTGCTCGGTCGCCTCGACGGCGGTGATTCGCTCGACGAGCTACTCGCCGACTACCCGCACGTTCCACGTGCCGCCATCGAGGCCGCGGCGATGTATGCGCGCGCGCATCCGCTCGTTGGCCGCCCGGGCGGCCGCCCCTGGCTCAAGGCGGCATGAGGCTGTTTGTCGACGAGAGTCTATCGCCGCGACTCGCGATCCGGCTCAACGAATCCGGTCATCACGATGCCACCCATCCGTTGCTATCCGGTGGGCTGGGCGAGCCCGATCATCGCGTCCTGGCCCGCTGTCTCACCGAAGATCGTGTCCTCGTCACCCAGAACGCACGTGACTTCCGCAAGCTGGTTCGCGGAACAGACCTGCACCCGGGTCTGGTGATCCTGCCGTCGGGTTCTCGCGATCAATCCATCCAATGGCTGGATCAAGCCATTGCCTATCTCGAAGCGCGCGGCGAGCCGATGCCTGAGATGGTCAATAGCGTCCTTGAGATCACCGCCGATGGCGGGATCTCGATCAGCGCCCTGCCCTGACTACTCCGCCGCCAACTTCCGCGCCCGGGGATCGCGGCTGAGCATGCCGTCGGCGAGGTCGCGGTCGAGCATGTGGGCGGGGCGGTCGCGCGGATCGCCGTAGCCGCCGCCGCCGCCGACGAAGATCTCGACCACGTCGCCCTTCTTAAGGTCGACGGCGGCTTTGGAGCGCAGCTCCTCGACTGTGCCGTCGGCGTGATGGACGCGGCAGTACCCCATTTTGCCCGGCTCGCCGCCGAACAGGCCATCGGGCGCGCGGCGGAAGCGGTCGGAGTAGATCGCGAGCTGCACGTCGTCTTGCGTGATTTCGTAGCGGCGGCCGAAGCCAGCGCCGCCGCGGCGCGCGCCCATGCCGAAGGAGTCGGGATCGAGGGCGTAAGCGGCGACGCGGAAGAAGTCGTAGTCAAGATCGAGCGATTCGACCGGTGCGTTGCTGCAATTGCTGAGCGGCCCGTCGACCGCGTCGCAGCCATCGGCCTCCTTCGATCCGCCATAGCCGCCGCCGAAGATCTCGAGGTAGACGCTGTAGCCCTTCTCGCCCAGGCGCGAGAGGCAGAAGGCGGTGGTCGTGTCGTAGCCGCAGGCGATGACGCGATCGGGCAGCGCCTGGGCCAGCGCCTTCATCACGGCGTTGTAGGCGCGGAAGGCCGGCACCATGCGCGCGCGCACCGGCGCGGGCGGGCGCGGGTTCATCAGGCTGCCATAGGGCACCTTCACCGTGATCGGCCGCGCCATGCCCTCGTTGTAGGGAATGTCGGGGCTGGTCAGCACCGACTTCACGCAGCTGAGCACCGCCGACAGCGTCGAGGAGTACGGGCAGTTGAGGTTGCGCTTCACCTGGGCGCAGGTGCCCTCGAAGTCGACCTCGACGCCGTCGTCGGAGATCGTGACCTTGGTCTTGATCACCAGCGGCGTGTCGGTGAGGCCGTCGTCGTCGACCGCGTCCTCGCCGTAGTAGACGCCCTTGGGCGCCTGGGCGATCGCGGCACGCACGCGGCGCTCCGAGTAGTCCTGCATCTCGGCCATCACCGCCATCACCGCCTCGGCGCCGTAGCGCGCCGAGAGCTCGCGCACGCGGCCCGCGCCGATGGCGTTGGCGGCGAACTGGGCGTTGAAGTCGCCGATGGTGAGATCGGGCACACGCACATTGGCGGTCACGAGGCGCTCGAAGCTGCCGCCGCACCAGTCGCGCTCGTAGCTGTAGCGCGAGGGCGGGATGCGCAGGCCTTCCTGGTAGACGTCGGAGGCGTGGATGTTCAGGCCGGGCGCGCCGCCGCCGAGGTCGAGGTGATGCGCCACCGAAGCACCGAAGCCCACGACCAGTCCGTCGACGAAGATCGGCGTGAAGATGAAGACGTCGGGGATGTGCTGGCCGCCCTCGAACGGGTCGTTGTTGATCAGGAAGTCACCTTCCTTGAGCGTCTCGATCGGATGGCGCTTGAGGCAGGCGCGCAAGGTCATGCCGATCGGCCCGAGCTGCATCGGGATCAGCTCGGCCTGCGCCACCGTGTTGCCGTGGCGGTCCATCAGGCCGGCCGAACCATCGCGCGCCTCGCGCAGGATGGTCGAATAGGCCGAGCGGATCAGCTTGGCGCCCATCTCGCGCGCCGCCGCGATCAACGCCTGGCTGATCACCGCATAGTCGATCGGATTCACGCTCATCGACATCGACTCCTTCTTTGGGACCGCCGGCTTCATGAGGCCAACCACAGAGACACAGAGACACAGAGGAAGACGAAGAGAGGGGAAAACGCGCGCGCAGCGCGCAGTCGTGGTCTTCTCGTCATTGTCTTCCTCTGTGTCTCTGTGCCTCTGTGGTTCGTCTTCTTTCAGATGCCGGCGAGACGCTGGCGGTCCCAGTTAACTCCGTCGCAGCACCATATTGTCCGCCGCATCGATGGCCGCCGTCCAGCCCGGCGGCACGTAGGTCGTGGCGGTATAGCCCTCGATCACGGCCGGGCCGTGGATCGCCTGGCCCTCGGGGATCGCCTCGGCGGCGTGGCGGGCGCAGTCGATCCAGGCACCGCCCTCGTGGATACGGGCCTGCTCGGCCGCGCGCGGCGCCACGCGCTCGCGCTCCAGCTTGGGCAGCGAGTCGATCGGCAGGGTGGCGCCGACCCGCAGCGAGACGATCTCGACCGCGCGGTCGAGATTGGCGCCGTGCAGGAACATGCGGTGATGCGCCTCGCCGAAGCGCTCCGCCAGATAGGCGGCGTCGAGCGCGGCGACGCGGTCTTCGGGCACCTCGACCGGCACCTCGAAGGCCTGGCCGACGAAGCGCATCTCGAGTGTGTGGGTGAAGGTCAGCGCGCCCGTCAGCCCCATGCCGTCGAACTGCGCCGAGAGCCGCGCGCGCATCTCGGCGAAACGTGCCGTGGCGTCCTTGGCCGCGGCATCGTCGAGCCGCATCTTGCGCGTGATGCTGTCGAACTTGGTGTAGTCGGACGCCAGCAGGCCATAGGCCGAAATCACGCCGGGATTGGGCGGCACGACGATGGTGTTGATGCCCAAGTCCTCGGCCACCTTCGCCGCGTGCAGCGGGCCGGCGCCGCCGAAGGGCACCAGCACGTAGTCGCGCGGATCGCGGCCGCGCTCGGTCGAGACCAGCTGGATGGCGCGCATGATGTTGGCGTTGGCCAGGCGCAGCGCGCTGGCCGCCGCCTCCTCGACCGACATGTCGAAACGCTGGGCCAATGGCTCGAACGCCTTGCGTGCCGCCACCGCCTCCAGGGTCATGCGCCCACCGAGGAACGAGCCGGGCCGGATGGTGCCGATCACCACATGCGCATCGGTGGTCGTGGGTTGTGTCCCGCCCTTGCCGTAGCAGGCCGGGCCGGGATCGGCGCCGGCGCTTTGCGGACCGACGCGCAGCATGCCGCCATCGTCGACCCAGGCGATGCTGCCGCCGCCGGCACCGACCGAGACGATATCCAGGACCGGCGTACGGATCGGCAGGCCGTCGATCTCGGTCTCCGAGGCCAGCGACGGCCGGCCGTTCTCGACCAGGCAGACATCGGTGCTGGTGCCGCCCATGTCGAAAGTCACCAGATCGCCGAAGCCCGAGCGCGCCACCTGGCGCAACGCGCCGACCACGCCGGCGGCGGGACCGGAGTACAGCGCGGTGATCGCGCTCCTGCGCATCGCGTCGGCCGGCAGCCGCCCGCCATTGGACTGCATCACCGTGAAGCGGCCCTTGAAGCCATCGCCGCGCAACGTGTCTTCGAAGCGCCGGAGGTAGCCGTCGATCACCGGCTGAACATAGGCCGACAGCACCGTGGTCGAGGCGCGCTCGAACTCGCGGAACTCGCGGACGACCTCGTGCGAGCACTGCACCAGCACGCCGGGCAGCGCCGATCGCAGCAGCTCGGCGAGCTTCAGCTCGTGCGCGGGATTGGCGTAGGCGTTGAGCAGGCAGATCGCCACGGCGCCATGGCCGCCGGCCTTGAGCGCCGGCACCAGCAACTCGCGCACCGCCTTCTCGTCGAGTTGCGTCATGACGGAGCCGTCGGCCGACATGCGCTCCATCGCCTCGAAGCAATCGGCGCGATGCACCGGCGGCCGCGGCTTGCGGTAGGCGAGGTCGTAGATATTGCGACGGTCGTGGCGCTGCAGGAACAGCATGTCGCGGAAGCCCGCGGTGGCGACGAACGCCACCTTGGCGCCCTTGCGCTCCAGCACCGCGTTGGTGGCGACGGTCGAGCCGTGGCCGAGATCCTCGATATCCGCGATGACGAGGCCGGAGGCGCGCAGCGCGTCGAGCGCGCCGATATCGGGGCTGCGCGGCGTGCTGGGTACCTTGGTGACCACGACCTTGCCGCCGGCCACCGCCACCAGGTCCGTGAACGTGCCGCCGACCTCTACGCCTACCCGCATGCACCCACCCTTTGCCTAAGTCTCGGAAATATAATCTGTTTTTGTCTTTTCTCAACGTCGCCATTTTTGCTGTTGCGACTTACTCTCATATTGACCACATTGCTACCACCTGTCGGGAGCAAACGTCCGCCGTGTACGTGTGCATCTGCAATGCCCTGAACGAGGGCCGCGTCCGGGAAGTCGTCGCCAATGGTTGCGAGACCGTCGGCGAAGTGTATCGGGCCTGCGGTGCCTACCCGCAATGCGGCAAGTGTAGCTGCACCATCGTCGACATGCTGCGCGCCCATCGGGGCGGCAACGAACCAGCGGCACTCGCCGCGGATTGATCCGCGTTCGCAGTCGCAACAACGAATCAATGATTGGCGCCGCTCGCGCGCTATAACGACTCATGAACCCCACCTGTCGGAGGCGGCCATGAAGGGCGATGCCAAGATCATCCAGCATCTCAACAAGGTGCTGCGCAACGAGCTGACCGCGATCAACCAGTACTTCCTTCATGCGCGCATGTGGAAGAACTGGGGCTTCGAATCGCTGGCCAAGAAGGAATACGAGGAGTCGATCGGCGAGATGAAGCACGCCGACAAGCTCATCGAACGTATCCTCATGCTCGAGGGCCTGCCCAATCTGCAGGACCTCGGCCGCCTGGCCATCGGCGAGAACGTGCCGGAGTGCCTGAAGGCCGACCTCGCGATGGAGCGCCAGGGTCGACAGGACCTGATCGCCGCGATCGCCACCTGCGAGAGCGCGCCCGACTATGTCTCGCGCCATCTCTTGCGCGAGATCCTGGAGGAGACAGAGGAGCACATCGATTGGCTCGAGACCCAGCTCGACCTGATCGACAAGGTCGGCGTGCAGAACTACCTGCAGAGCGCGATGTAGCCTGGCTGTCATCCCGAGCATAGCGAGGGATCAGCACAGCCTGGATCCCTCGCGATGCTCGGGATGACAGAGTAATCGGGCTGCCCGGATTGGGCCCTAGGCCCGCTGCCACGCCGTGACGTAGGCTCGCCCGCGCAACGAGGGAGCGGGTTGATGGCGGACAGGATCGACAAGGCGCTGGCCGACGCGGTGGCCAGTGGCAACGTGCACGGCATCGTCGCCGCGGCGGCGACCGACAAGGGCGTGATCTATCAGGGCGCCCACGGCGTGCGAGCGCTGGGTGACGCGCAGCCGATGACGCTCGACACGGTCATGCGCCTGTTCTCGATGACCAAGGCGATCACCGCGACGGCCGCCATGCAGCAGGTCGAGCGCGGCAGGCTCTCGCTCGACGGGCCGATCGCCGACGTGCTGCCGCAGCTCGCGCGACCGCAGGTGCTCGAGGGCTTCGACGCGTCAGACAAACCGATCCTGCGGCCGGCCAAGGGCCCGATCACCCTGCGCCAGCTGCTCACCCACACCGCCGGCTTCGGCTACGAGAACTGGAACGGCGATATCCAGAAATACATGCGGGTCACCGGCCTGCCGGGCCTGCCGACCGGTAAGCTCGAGGCGCTGAACGCGCCGCTGACCTTCGATCCCGGCACGCGCTGGCAGTACAGCATCTCGATCGACTGGGCCGGCCGCGCTGTCGAGGCGGTGACCGGGCAGGACCTCGAGGCCTATTTCCGGCAACACATCTTCGCGCCGCTGGGCATGAAGGACACCAGCTTCCGCTTGCGCCCAGACCAGCAGGCGCGCCGCGCCACGCCGCACGCGCGCCAGCCCGACGGCACGTTGCGGACCATGACGCTGGTGCGCGCGGAAGAGCCGGAGTTCCTCGGTGGCGGCGGCGGGCTGTTCGGCACGGTGCCCGACTACCTCGCCTTCGTGCGCGCGCTGCTGGCCAACGGCGGCGGGCTAGTGAAGCCCGAGACCTTCGCCGAGATGGCGCGCAACAACATGGGCGACCTCTTTGTCGAGACGCTGAAGACCTTCGTGCCTGACATGTCGGTGGACGCCAACCTCTTCCCCGACATCCCGCAGAAATGGGGCCTGAGCTTCTCGATCAACACGCGCGCCACGCAAGAGGGCCGCGCCGCCGGCGGCCTCGCCTGGGCCGGGCTGGGCAATCTCTATTTCTGGATCGATCCAACGAAACGGGTCGCCGGCGTCTGGGGCACGCAGATCCTGCCGTTCTGTGACGCCCCGTCGGTCCAGGCGTTCAAGGCGTTCGAGACGGCGGTCTACGACTCCCTCTGAGACTTACACTCTGACCTCATGCTGAGGAGGCCGCGCTTGCGGCCGTCTCGAAGCATGGGCCACAGGCACCGAGCGGATTGCCCACCCTTCGAGACGCGCCGCTCCTCAGGGTGAGGTCGGCGCCATACACGACAGCCCTCCCTCCGAGGCGCGGTCCGTCGTAGGCTCGCCCCGCCGGGAAGGGTCCCGGTGGAGGACAACGCCATGCCTGACATCGACGACGTGCTGAGACAGGGCATCGAAAGCGGCGCCGCCGCCGGAGTCGCGGCCGCCGCCACCAGCGATTCGGGGACGATCTACGAAGGTGCCTTCGGCGTGCGCGAGCTCGGCAAGCCGGCTTCGATGACGCCGGACACCGTGGTGTGGATCGCCTCGATGACCAAGGCGATCACCGGCACGGCCGCGATGCAGCTGGTCGAACGCGGCAAGCTCTCGCTCGACGAGCCGATCGGCAAGCTCTTGCCACAGATCGCCAACCCGCAGGTCTTCGAGGGTTTTGATTCGGCCGGCAAGCCGAAGCTGCGGCCGGCCAAAGGCGCCATCACGCTCCGCCAGCTGCTGACCCACACCGCCGGCTTCTCCTACGACATCTGGAATCCCGACCTGGGCAAATACATGGAGATGGCCGGCATCCCGGGCATCACCACCTGCCAGAACGCCTCGCTCGGCACGCCGTTGACCTTCGATCCCGGCACGCGCTGGGACTATGGCATCAACATCGACTGGGTCGGCAAGGCGGTCGAGGCGGTCAGCGGCGAGACGCTCGAGGTCTATCTGCACAAGTATATCTTCGAGCCCTTGGGCATGGACTCGACCTCCTTCAAGCTCGGCGCGGCGCAGCGCGAGCGGCTGTCGGGCATGCACGCGCGCGGCGAGGACGGCAATCTCGTCGCCATGCCGTTCGAGATTCCGCAGGAGCCGGAGTTCCACATGGGCGGCGGCGGGCTCTACGGCACGGTGCAGGACTACCTGAAATACGTGCGCTGCCTGCTCAACGAGGGCGCACCGCTGGTGAGCCGCAAGACCTTCGCCGAGATGGCGCGCAACAATATCGGCGACATCGACGTCGTGGCGCTGAAGACGGCGATCCCGCCCTATTCCGCCGACGCCGATTTCTTCCCGGGCATGAAGTGCAAATGGGGCCTGAGCTTCCTGATCAACACCGCCACCACGCCGCAGGGCCGTTCACCCGGCAGCCTTGCCTGGGCGGGCTTGGCCAACACGTACTTCTGGGCCGATCCGGTGAAGAAGATCGGCGGCGTCTTCGCTACGCAGACGCTGCCGTTCTTCGACCCCAAGGCCATTGGCCTGTTCCGCGACTACGAGGCCGCGGTGTATCGTTCGCTATGAGGTCTTTATGAGTACCGGTGCCGCGCTGCCGGTGAGCGCGCAGGTCGTCATCATCGGCGGCGGCATCGTCGGCCTGAGTGTCGCCTATCACCTGACCAAGCATGGCTGGCACGACGTCGTGCTGCTGGAACGCCAGAAGCTGACCAGCGGCACGACGTGGCATGCCGCTGGCCTCGTCGGCCAGCTGCGCGCCACGCACAATCTGACCCGACTCGCCAAGTACACCGCCGAGCTGTTCTCGATCCTGGAGCTGGAGACCGGCGTCGCCACCGGCTTCAAGCAGCGCGGCTCGCTCGCCATCGCCGCCACCGAGGGACGCTGGGAGGAGCTGCGCCGTGGCGCCTCGATGGCGCGCCACTTCGGCCTCGACGCGCACCTGCTGACGCCCAGCGAAGCACGCGACCGCTGGCCGCTGCTCAACATCGACGACGTGGTCGGTGGCCTGTTCATCCCCAAGGACGGCCAGACCAATCCCGTCGACACCGCCATGGCGCTGGCGCGCAGTGCGCGCAGCGGTGGCACGCGCATCCACGAGGGCGTCACCGTCACCGGCATCCTGAAGAAGAACGGCCGCGCCGCGGGCGTGCGCACGGAGCACGGCGACATCGCGACCGAGATCGTCGTGAACTGCGCCGGGCTGTGGGGTCACCAGGTCGGCGAGATGGCCGGCGTCGCGGTGCCGCTGCACGCCGCCGAGCATTTCTACGTCGTCACCGAACCGATCGCCGGCCTGTCGCCGGACACGCCGGTGCTGCGCGATCCCGACGGCGCGAACTACTTCAAGGAGGACGCCGGCAAGCTGCTGGTCGGCTGGTTCGAGCCGGTCTCGCGGCCGTGGGACCATCGCGCCGCGCCTGGCGATTTCGCCTTCGGCACCCTGCCGGTCGACATGGACCACATCGCGCCACAGCTCGAGAAGGCGGCGCACCGCGTGCCGCGCTTCGGCGAGGCCGGCATCCGCACCTTCTTCAACGGGCCCGAGAGCTTCACGCCAGACGACCGCTATCTGCTGGGCGAAGCACCGGAGCTGCCCGGCTTCTTCGTCGCGTCGGGCTTCAACTCCATCGGCATCCAGTCCTCGGGCGGCGCCGGCAAGGTGCTGGCGGATTGGATCGTGCACGGTCATCCGCCGATGGATTTGTGGGATGTCGACATCCGCCGCGTCATGCCGTTCCAGCGCAACCGCGCCTATCTGCGGGAGCGCACGGTCGAGACCTTGGGCCTGCTCTACGCCATGCACTGGCCCTATCGCCAGGTCGAGACGGCGCGCGGCGCGCGGCGCTCGCCGCTGCATGATCGTCTCGCGGTGATGGGCGCCTGCTTCGGCGAGACCGCGGGCTGGGAGCGCGCCAACTGGTTCGCGCCACCCGACATGGTGCCGGAATACGCCTACAGCTACGGCAGGCAGAACTGGTTCGGCCCCTCGGGCGCGGAGCACCGCGCGGCGCGCGAGGGTGTGGCGCTGTTCGACCAGACCTCGTTCGGCAAGTTCCTGGTGCAGGGCGTCGACGCCGAGACGGCGCTGAACCGTATCTGCGCCAACGACATCTCCGTCGAGCCGGGCCGCGTCGTCTATACGCAATGGCTCAACGAGCGCGGCGGCATCGAAGCCGACGTCACGGTCACGCGCCTGTCGACGATGGAGTTCCTGGTCGTCACATCGGCAGCGTGCCAGACGCGCGACCTGGTGTGGCTGCGCCGCCATGTTCCCGATGGTTCGCGTTGCACCGTCACCGACATCACCTCGGGCCAGGTCGTGCTGGGCGTGATGGGGCCGCGCTCGCGCGACCTGATGGCGGCGCTATCGCCTGATGAGGATTTCAGCGCCACGGGCTTCGGCTTCATGACCTCGCGCGATATCGACATCGCCTTCGCGCGGGTGCGCGCGTCGCGTCTGACCTATGTCGGCGCGCTGGGCTGGGAGCTCTACATTCCCGCCGAGTTCGCCGCCGGGGTGTTCGACGCCGTGCTGGAAGCGGGCGAGCGCTTCGGGCTGAAGCTGGCCGGCTATCACGCGATGAATTCGCTGAGGCTCGAATGCGGCTATCGCCATTTCGGCCACGACATCACCGACGAGACCTCGCCGCTCGAGGCGGGGCTGGGCTTCGCGGTGGCGTGGGACAAGCCCGGCGGCTTCATCGGCCGCGAGGCGTTGCTGCCGGCGCGTCGACAGCGGTTGAAGCGCCGGCTGGTGTCGCTGGTGCTCGAGGATCCGGCGCCGCTGCTGCTGCACGACGAGCCGATCTGGCGAGATGGCGTACGCGCCGGGATCGTCGCCTCAGGGATGTTCGGTCACACCATCGGCCGCAGCGTCGGGCTGGGCTATGTCAGCCACGACAGCGGCGTCGATGCCGCCTGGCTCAACGCGGGCAATTGGGAGGTCGAGATCGCCTGCGAGCGCTTCCCCTGTCGGGTGTCGCTCGCGGCGCCAGTCGATACGAAGGCCCTACGTGCCTAGCGCCGTACGAAATTGCGCCGACGCGGGGCGGCGCCGATGGAGCCGGGACGCTCGTCCTTGTGGCGGTAGATGACGCGGCCCTTGGTCAGGTCGTACGGCGTCATCTCCACGGTCACACGATCGCCGGCCAGGGCGCGGATGCGGTTCTTCTTCATGCGGCCGGCGGTATAGGCGATGATTTCCGACCCCGACTCCAGGGTGACGCGGAAACGACCGTCGGGCAGTGCCTCGGCGATCGTGCCCTGGAACTCGATCAGATCTTCTTTCGCCATTTGTCCTCGCTGGTGAGGCGGTTGATTTGCGACTGCCTACTCGGCCTTCAGGTTCGTCGCGGCCGGCTTGCCGCGCTCCATCGAGACGTCGAACGACACGGTCTGGCCCTCGTTGAGGCCATCGAGGCCGGCGCGCTGGACGGCCGAGATATGGACGAAAACGTCCTTCGAGCCATCGCTCGGCTGGATGAAGCCGTAGCCCTTGGTCTGGTTGAAGAATTTGACGGTACCCTTGGCCATGGACGTTTCCTCTGCGGTCGGCACGGGACGCGTCGGACTTCGGTCGCAACGCGCAGGCTCGATCGCCTGGGAGTCTCGACGCTAGGCGCGCTGGAAACGCGCCGCGAGCAGAATGCGGCCAAGAGGTCGAACGTTCGGCCAATACGCATGTTCACAGCCGTTAGACAAGTCCATTCCCGGAACGCCCCGCCAAACATGCGGCGAGCAGAGCCGAGAAATCACTTTACTTGCGCGTAAATTTGCCGTCCCAAGATTAGGCCCTCGCCAGATTGGTCGAAACATGAGCCTATGCCGTCATCACCGGCAGGGCAGATTCGGCGCCGGTGGCTGAGAGACGACGTGCTCCCGCCTGCAATGGAAGGGGGCCCATGCGCTCGATAGTCAGGGCGGATTCCGCCGGCACGCAGATGCGCGCAGCCTTGAACACCCCGCCGGGCCATCGGCGATGCGTCGGCCGCGGCGCGGCCCTCTTGCGCGAGTCCCAAGGAGGGCCGGCATGAAGGAACACAAGTTCAAGGTCGGCCAGTTCGTCCGCGTCGCGGCGCCGAAGTTCCTCGGCACGCCGCAAGGCCGTTACGAGGTGCTGCGCCTGATGCCCCCGGCCGGCAACCAGAACCAGTACCGCGTGCGATCCGTCGAGAACGGCGTCGAGCGGATGGTCAAGGAAGAGGACCTGTCCTGAACGCGACCAGCGCTGCCATACGAGGTGTCGATGCCTCCTTCCACCGCATTGAGCGACACCGATAGCGCCGCGCTGCGCGGCGTGCTCAGCGCCCATCAGGCGGCACAGCCGTTGCGCGCGATCCTGCAGATCGCCTCGACGTTCCTGCCTTTCCTCGCGCTGCTCGCCGCGATGTACCTCACGGCGCACATCTCGTTCTGGTTGACCCTGGCGCTCGCCGTGCCCACCGCGGCCTTCGTCGTGCGCATCTTTATCCTGCAGCACGATTGCGGCCACGGCGCGCTGTTCCGCTCGAAGCGCGTCAACGACTGGATCGGCCGGTTGTGCAGCCTCGCGACCTTGACCCCATACCAGCACTGGCGCCGCCAACATGCCGGGCACCACGCCAACTGGAACAATCTCGACCGCCGGGAAAGCGGCACGGACATCTACTCGACGTGCCTGACGATCGCGGAGTATCGCCGCCTGTCGCGCCGTGAGCGCGCGGTGTACCGGATCGTCCGCCATCCGCTGATCGCGCACCTGCTGCTGCCGCCGCTGGTCTTCGTGCTGCTCTATCGCCTGCCCTTCGACACGCCCGACGGCTGGCGACGCGAACGCCGCTCGGTGCACGCCACCAACCTCTCGCTGGTGACGCTATTTGCCCTCATCGGCCTGTTGGTCGGCTTCGGCACCATGGCGCGCGTCCAGCTGCCGATCATCACGCTGGCCGCGATCGCCGGCGTCTGGCTGTTCTCGGTGCAGCATCGCTTCGAAGCCGCCGCGTGGCTGCGCCGCGTCGACTGGACGCCGATCGCCGCCTCGTTGCGCGGCACGTCCTACCTTCGATTGCCGCAGCCGCTGCGATGGTTCACGGGCGACATCGGCTTTCACCATGTCCACCATCTCAATCCGAAGATTCCCAACTATCGGCTGGCCAAATGCCATGCCGGCAACGCCACGCTGCGATCGGTCACGACGCTTAGCCTGCTCGACGGGCTGCGCGCGCCGCGCTGCTGGCTATGGGACGAGGCGCGTGGGCGGATGGTGTCGTTCGCCGAAGCCGGACGCCGGACCAACCGCTAGGGAGTTCAACCGCGCCGGCCCCTGGGAGAGGGCTGGGACCGGCGCGGCGCGACGCCTCTTTGGTTCTCTTGGTTGTCCTGAGGGGGCGTCGGAACTGAACTCACGCTTGCCCGACCGTCTCGAGGATCGAGGCGGCCAAGGCTTCGCTGGGCGTCTTGCCGGCCCAGACGACATACTGGAACGCGGGATAGAACCGTTCGCTCTCGCCGATCGCGACCTCCATGAGATCCTCGAGCTGCTCGACCGTCAGCCCGCGCGTGCCGCGCAGCAGGATCGAGTGGCGGAACATCGGCAGGCCCTCTTCCGACCATAGGTCGAAGTGGCCGAGCCACAATTTCTCGTTGATCTGGGCCAGCAGGCCGTGCACTTCGCGGTGCTTCTCGCTGGGGATGCGCGCATCGAAGGCGCAAGTGAAGTGCAGCGCGCTGACGTCCTCGCGCCAGGCGAAGAACATCCGGTAGTCGCACCAGCGGCCGGCGACCTCGACGGCGATCTCCTGATCGCTGGTTCGATCGAAGGGCCATTCGTTTTCCGTCACGACCCGCTCGACCAGCTCAAGCGGATTGGGCGCCCGTCGCTCGCTATGCTCCCGTTGCATCAGCGCCATCGCCCACCCCACGAATCCCATATGCGCCCGCCACGCCCCGAAAGGGCTGTACGGCAGGCGCAGACCACTACGACATCCGGTACGTTTCCAAATCTTGTGGGCGTGTTCTAGGCGCCCACTACCCATAGCCTGCCACGTCAGGACTCCCGGCGCAAGAATCCAGCATGTGGATTCCGCGAATTTAATCCGGAACCCCGTCCACGGCCGCCTCAGCTGGCCGGCGGGGCGAGCTTGGCCAGCCGTGCCTCAAGCTCGACAATGCGGGCTTTCAGCGCCTCGTTCTCCTCGCGCGCCGCCACCGCCATGGCGCGCACGACATCGAATTCCTCGCGGTTGGGCAGGTTCATGCCGTCGAGGATCTTGGCCAGCTGGTCGCGGATCCGCGCCTCGACCTCGTCGCGCACACCGCTCAGCGCACCGGCGGCGCCGGCCGCCACCTTGGCCAGGTCATCGAGAAGGGGATTGCGTGTCTGCATGAGATCCTCCGGCTAGTCCCAGCGATATAGGTGCCACGGCCCATACGCGCCAGCGCCGCGGTCGCGCTATAACGCCGGCATGATCGTGGTTACCGGCGGCGCCGGCTTCATCGGCTCCTGTCTGGTCGCGGCCCTGGAGCGCGCCGGCCTGGGCGATATCGTCGTCGTCGACCGCGTCGATCACGAGGCGAAGCGGCGCAACCTCGCCAAACGGCGCAACCTCGCGGCCTTTGTGCCGCCCGAGGCCCTCGACGGCTTCCTCGAGCGCGAGGGTCACCGAGTCGAGGCGATATTCCATCTCGGCGCCATCAGCTCGACCACCGAGACCGACCTTGGCCTGCTGGAGCGCGTCAACGTCGCGCTGCCGCTCGGCCTGTGGCGCTTCTGCGCCCGGCGCGGAATCCCTTTCCTGTATGCCTCGTCGGCGGCGACCTATGGCGACGGCGCGGAGGGCTTCGACGATGCCTTCGACGGCCAGGCCTTGCGTCGGCTGGAGCCGCTCAACCCCTATGGTGCCAGCAAGCAACGCTTCGACCTCGAGGTGCTGCGCATGGTCTCGGCGGGCGAGCCCGCGCCGCCATCCTGGGCGGGGCTGAAGTTCTTCAACGTCTATGGCCCCAACGAGTACCACAAGGGCGGCCAGCGCAGCGTCGCGCTGGCGCTGTTCGAGCAGGTGCGCGACAGCGGCCGCGCCCGGCTGTTCCGCTCGCACCATCCCGACTACGCCGATGGCGGCCAGCTGCGCGACTTCGTCTGGGTCGATGACTGCGTCGCGGCCATGCTGGCGCTGTGGCGCCAGCCAAGGCTGTCCGGCCTGTTCAACATCGGCACCGGCCAGGCCCGCAGCTTCCTCGATCTCGCGTACGCCGTTTTCGCGGCGATGGACCGCCCCGTCGCCATCGACTGGATCGACACGCCCGAAGCGATCCGGGACCGCTATCAGTACTTCACCGAGGCACGAGTCGAGCGCTTGCGCGCGGCGGGCTTCGCCGCACCGTTCACCACGCTTGAACAGGGCGTGCGTCGCTACATCGGGGACCATCTGTCGGCGGACGACCCCTATCGCTGAATTGGCAGCGGCAACGCCTCAGGTGACAGCCGGCCGCGTGACCGCTACACCCGCGCCCATGCTGCCCGCGGTCATCCCCTATCCCGATATCGATCCCGTCGTGATCGCCATCGGCCCGCTCGCCATCCGCTGGTACGCGCTGGCTTATATCGCGGGCCTCGTCGTCGCCTGGCTGATGGCCCGGCGCATCGTCGAGCAGTCGCCCAGGGTGATGAGCCCCAAGGCGCTCGACGACTTCCTGTTCTGGGCGGCGCTGGGCGTGATCCTCGGCGGCCGGCTGGGCTATGTGCTGTTCTACAAGCCCGGCTTCTATCTCGATAATCCGCTCAAGATCTTCACCGTGTGGGAAGGCGGCATGTCCTTCCATGGCGGCCTGCTGGGCGTCACGATCGCGATCATCCTCTATGCCCGCAAGCAGAAGGCCGATCTGTTCGCCTTCGCCGATGTCATCGGCATCGTGGCGCCGCAGGGTCTGTTCTTCGGCCGCATGGCCAATTTCATCAACGGCGAGCTGTGGGGCCGGCCGACCGACGTGGCGTGGGCGATGATCTTCCCGCGCGACCCGCTGTTGACGCCGCGCCATCCCAGCCAGCTCTATCAGGCCTGTCTCGAAGGCCTGATCCTGTTCGCGATCACCGTCGTACTGTGGCGGGTCTACGGCATGCGCCGCCGGCCCGGCTTCATCTGCGGCGTGTTTTGGGCCGGTTATGGCCTGGCGCGCATCATCGGCGAGCTGTGGCGCGAGCCCGACGCGCATCTCGGCTACCTCGCCGGCAATTGGTTGACCATGGGCATGATCCTGTCGCTGCCCCTGGTCGCGTTCGGTGTTTGGCTGATCATGCGCGCGCTCGGCCGGCCGGCGCTGCCCGCCTAGGCATGACGGAACTCGCCGAAATCCTGCGCCGGCGCATCGCGCTCGCCGGCCCGATCACCGTCGCCGAGTTCATGACCGAGGCGCTGAACCACCCGGCGCTTGGCTACTACCGCAGCGGCAAGCCGTTGGGCGCCAGCGGCGACTTCGTTACCGCGCCCGAGATCAGCCAGATGTTCGGCGAGCTGCTGGGCGCCTGGCTGGCCGAACGCTGGCTGGTGCTGGGCTCACCCCAACGCGTCCACCTGGTCGAGCTTGGCCCGGGACGCGGTACGCTGCTGCGCGACGCCTTGCGCGCCACCCGCGCGGTGCCCGGCTTCCACGAGGCGCTCGAGTTGCACCTCGTCGAGATCCACGCCGGTCTACGAGATGTGCAGCGCGAGGTGCTGGCCGACTACGCCACGCCGCATTGGCACGAGCGCTTCGCGGAGGTGCCGTCGGACGCACCTTTGCTGCTGGTCGCCAACGAATTCCTCGACGCGCTGCCGATCCGCCAGCTCGTACGCCAACCCTGGGGCTGGGCAGAACGCCAGGTCGGGCTGGTCCACGGCCGCGCGAAGTTCGCCTTCGCGTCGGCACCCGGCAAATCGCCGCTGGCCACGCTGCTGTCCGAGCCGGTGCGCACGATCGACCGGTTCGGCTCCATCGCCGAGCTATCGCCGGCCGTCACATCCCTGACATCGGAGATCGCGCGCCGAATCGCGGCCAGCCGTGGTGCCGCGCTGTTCATCGACTACGGTTACGACTCCGGTACCAACGGCGACACCTTGCAGGCCCTGCGCGCGCACAAGGCCGCCGACGTGTTCGAGGCCATCGGCGAGGCGGACCTGACGGCCCATGTGGATTTCGGAGCCGTTGCCCGCGCCGCACGGCAGGCGGGCGCAGCGATCGACGGCCCCACGGCGCAGGGCGACTTCCTGCGCGATCTAGGCATCGAGACCCGCGCCGCGCTGCTGCGTCCGTTGGCGACGCCGGCGCAGGCCGCGGACATCGACGCGGCGATGCGGCGCTTGATCGACCCCGGCCAAATGGGCACCTTGTTTCGCGCGATCGCGTTGCGTGACCCGTCGTTGCCCCCGGCGGCGGGCTTCATCTGACTCGGCTCGCCGCCCCCATCCGCGACGAACGGCGACCGCACGTGCTCACGCTTCCCAGCCTCGCCCGCCTGCCGCACGTACGGCACGCCTTCTTCACGCGCGAAGGCGGCGTCAGCCAGGGCATCTACGCCTCGCTCAATTGCGGCTACGGTTCGACCGACGATCCCGCCAATGTCGCGGAAAACCGCGCCCGCGCCGCCGGTCGGCTGGGCCTGGCGCCGGAGCGCTTGCTGACCGTCCATCAGATCCATTCGACGACGGTTCTCCGGGTCGACGATACGAAGCTGTGGACCTCGCCCGGCGCGCCCAAGGCGGACGCGATGGTGACGGACCGGCCGGGCGTCGCGCTGGGCGTGCTGTCCGCGGACTGCGCGCCGGTGCTGTTGGCCGACGCCTCGGCGGGCGTGATCGGCGCGGCGCATGCCGGCTGGAAAGGCGCGCTGGCCGGCGTCGTCGACACGACGCTGTCGGCGATGGAGAAACTGGGGGCGCGACGCACGCACGTGCACGCCGCGATCGGCCCCTGCATCGCGCGCGAATCCTATGAGGTCGGCCCCGAGTTCCCGGCACCGTTCATCGACCAGGATACGACCAACGCCGCGTTCTTCTCCGCCTCGCGCCGCGCCGGTCACTACATGTTCGACCTGCCCGGCTATCTGCTGCGTCGGTTGCGACTGCTGGGCGTCGCCACCGTCGAGGACAGCGGCCATGACACGCTGGGCAACGAGCGGCAATTCTTCAGCTACCGGCGCAACACGCTGCAGGGCGTGAAGGATTACGGCCGCGGCCTGTCCGCGATCATGCTGGTCGACTGAGCCGATGCCCTATCTGGTGATGTTCGCCATGCTCTGCATGCTGGGCCTGCTGGTGACCTGTGTCGCGATCGTGGTGTGAGAGTCCGCTGCGGGCCATCCTCGCGCTGTGCCTGCTCATGCTGGCGGCCTGCGGCGAGACGCCCCGCCCGTTCCGGCCGGACGTCAAGGACGGCGACGCACGCGGCGGCCCGACGATCGAGACGGCGGAGTTCGTCATCCTGCCGCCCAAGGGCGTTACCGAGGCCATGGCCGAGCGCCTGCCCGTCGCCATCGTGCTGGCATTGCGCCAGCAGGGCATCGTCGCCGCCACCAACGGCAACGGCGCGCCTCGCACCATCGAGGTGTCTGGAACGCCTCGGCTGGTGAACGATGAGCTTCGTGTCACCTGGGTCTGGACCGTGCGCGACGCCAAAGGCGGGCTCATCGGTCGACATGAACAGGTGGTCAGCGCCAAGCCGGATGAATGGCTCGATGGCGGCGACCGACTGATCTCGCGCGTCGCCGCGCGCGGCGCCTACAGCGTCGCCGACATGATCGGCCGCGCGGATCCCGCCAACGCGCCGGCCGGCGCGCAGACCACCGTGCTGCCGCCGACCGAGGTGCCACCGCCGGGCACCGCGACACCGGCGTCCGCCGCCCCGCCACCACCGACGCCGGGAGGTGCGCCGCCGGTCGCCACGCCCCCGCCGCCGGCCGCAGCGGCGGCGACGAAGTTTCCGCGCGTGCGCGTGGTCACCGTCACCGGCGCGCCGGGCAACGGCAACCGTGCGCTGACCGCTGGCATGCGCCGGGCGTTGGGCGAAAGCCAGGTCGTGCTGGTCGACGCGCCCGACGCCACGACGATGACGGTGATCGGCTCGGTCGAGATCAGCGCGCCCGCCGAGGGCAAGCAGCGCATCGTGATCCGCTGGATCGTGAAAGGGCCGGGCGGCGAGCAACTCGGCGATCTCGAGCAGGCCAACGATATCAAGGCCGGCGCACTCAACGGCGACTGGGGCGGCGTCGCGCACGTCATCGCGCTGGCCGCCAGCGAGGGCATCCTCGACCTGATCGCACGCGCCAGCGGGGCGACGCGGCGCTGACCCTCAAGCTGGCCTGAATTAGCCCCAGCCCACGCGGTTTACAGGCCGTGCAAAGCTGTTTATGGTGCCGGCCGCAAACGGGGATTTATCCTTTATTTGTAATGCTTTGTGCGCTGACTGAGCGCCCGGGCGGGGATCGCGTCGATGAAGATTCTGACCGGCAACAGCAATCGGCCGCTGGCCGAGGCGATCGCCGCGCGGCTCGACCTGCCGCTGGTCAAGGCCAATATCCGCCGCTTCGCCGACATGGAGGTCTTTGTCGAGATCCTCGAGAACGTGCGCGGCGAGGACATGTTCGTCATCCAGTCGACGTCGTATCCGACCAACGACCACCTGATGGAACTGCTGATCTCCATCGACGCGCTCAGGCGTTCCTCGGCGCGGCGCATTACGGCCGTCCTTCCCTATTACGGCTACGCACGGCAGGATCGCAAATCGGGGCCACGCACGCCGATCTCGGCCAAGCTCGTGGCCAACCTGATCACCCATGCCGGCGCCAATCGCGTGCTGACCGTGGAACTGCATGCCGGTCAGATCCAGGGCTTCTTCGACATTCCGCTCGACAATCTCTTCAGTGGCCCGATCTTCTCCGACGACATCCAGCGCCGCTTCAACGGCAAAGGTGAGCGGCTGATGATGGTGTCGCCCGATGTCGGTGGCGTGGTGCGCGCCCGTGCGCTGGCGAGCCGCTGCGACGCCGACCTCGCCATCATCGACAAGCGCCGCGAGCGCGCCGGCGTGTCGGAGGTGATGAACATCATCGGCGAGGTCGAAGGCCGCATCTGCATCCTGGTCGACGACATCGTCGATTCCGCCGGTACGCTGTGCAACGCGGCGACGGCGCTGAAGGAGGCCGGTGCCGAGGCGGTCCACGCCTATGTCACGCATGGCGTGCTGTCCGGTGGCGCTGTGGCGCGGGTCGCCGCCTCGCCGATCACCGAGATGGTGATCACCGACAGCATCCAGGCGACCGAGGCGGTCAAGGATTCGAAGAACATCCGCCAGCTGACCATCGCGCCACTGATGGCCGAGGCGATCCAGCGCATCGCCGACGAGCGCTCGGTTTCCAGCCTGTTCAACTGAGCGGACACTTGCCGCTCACTCGGACGTGCGGCGATTTGAGTCGCGGCGGCCCCGCGCGCGTGCGAGCCTATCGGCATGAATGAGTCGGCGCGACCAGGCGGGCTTGATGACGCGCCGCGCTGGCGACGTTTCCTGCCGGTCGTGGTGATCATCGCGGGCGTTATCGCCTATTTCGCGCTGGGCCTGCACCGCTACGTCTCGTTCGACACCGTGCGCGCGCATCGCGGCGAGCTGGTCGCTTGGGTGGCCAACCACCGCGCGCTGGCGATGTGCGTCTTCTTCGTCGGCTACGTGCTGATCATCGCCCTCTCGTTGCCGATCGGCGCCCTGGGCACGCTGCTCGGCGGCTTCCTGTTCGGCATCGTCATGGGCACCACCCTGTCGGTGATCGCCGCCACGGTCGGCGCCACCCTGGTGTTCCTCGCGGCGCGCGGCGCCTTCGCCGACGTGCTGCGCCGGCGCGCCGGCGCCTGGTTCGCGCGCATGGAGGACGGGCTCAGGCGCCACGCCTTCTCCTACCTCCTGTTTCTGCGATTCGTGCCGGTCTTTCCGTTCTGGTTGATCAACATCGTGCCGGCGTTCTTCCGCGTGCCGACGCGCACCTTCGCGGCGACGACCTTTCTCGGTATCATCCCGGGCACGGCGGTCTACGCCAGCGTCGGGGCGGGCCTCGACAAGGTCTTCGACAAGGGTCGCACGCCGGATCTCGACACGCTGCGCGACCCGAATCTCCTGCTGCCGCTCGCCGCCTTGGCCTTGCTCTCGCTGGTGCCGGTGGTGTGGAGCTGGCTGCGCGGCCGGCGCGAGAAGACCTGATGGCCACCGCGTGTGACCTCTGCATCATCGGCGCCGGCTCGGCGGGCCTGACGGTGGCCGCCGGCGCCGCGCAACTCGGCGCGCGCGTGATCCTGATCGAGCGCGGCGAGATGGGCGGCGATTGCCTGAACTACGGCTGCGTGCCTTCCAAGGCGCTGATCGCCGCCGGCCACACCGCGCAGGCGATGCGCGATGCCGCTCGCTTCGGCATCGCGCCGGTCGAACCCACCGTCGATTTCGCCGCGACCATGGACCATGTGCAGGGCGTGATCGCCGCCATCGCGCCCAACGATTCGGTCGAGCGCTTCGAAAAGCTCGGCGTGCGCGTCCTGCGCACCACCGCGCGCTTCATCGCGCCGGACACCGTCGAGGCCGGCGGCGAGCAAATTCATGCCCGCCGCTTCGTCATCGCCACAGGCTCGCGGCCGACCGCGCCGCCGATCGCCGGCCTCGACACCGTGCCCTATCTGACCAACGAGACTGTGTTCGGCAACCGCCAACGGCCTGGACACCTCGTGATCATCGGCGGCGGCCCGATCGGCATGGAGATGGCGCAGGCGCATCGTCGACTTGGCACGCGCGTCACCGTGCTGGAAGCCGCCGCCCTGCTCGGCAAGGATGATCCCGAGCTGGCCGCGATCGTCATCGCGCGGCTTTCGGCCGAGGGCGTGGTTCTGCGCGACAAGGTGAAGATCGCGCGTGTCTCCGGCCCCGCCGGCGCCATCACCGTGGAACTCGACGGCGGCGAGCGGATCGAGGCGACGCATCTGCTGGTCGCCGCCGGCCGCGCGCCGAATATCGAGGGCCTCGATCTCGACAAGGCCGCGATCGCCTTCACCAAGCGCGGCATCACCGTCGACAAGGCTCTGCGCACGAGCAATCGCCGCGTCTACGCCATCGGCGACATCAACGGCCTGCATCCCTTCACGCATATGGCGGGCTTCCATGGCTCGCTGGTGATCCGCAACGCGCTGTTCCGCCTGCCGGTCGACGTGCATGCCGCCGCGCTGCCGTGGGCGACCTACACCGACCCCGAGATGGCGCAGGTCGGCCTGACCGAAGCGCAGGCGCGCGAGCGCCATGGCGATGGCGTGCGGATCGCGCGTTGGCCATTGCATGAGAACGACCGCGCGCAGGCCGAGCGCGAGACGACAGGACTTGTGAAGGTCGTCGCCGACAAACGCGGTCGCGTGTTGGGCGCCGGCATCGCGGCGCCGCGCGCCGGCGAGCTGATCCATGTCTGGTGCCTGGCGATGGCGAAAGGCCTGAAGCTCGGCAGCGTGGCGCAGATGGTCGTGCCCTATCCGACCTTGGGCGAGGCGAGCAAGCGCGCGGCGGGATCGTTCTTCACGGATGCGTTATTCTCGCCGCGCACGCGCTGGCTGGTCGGACTGCTGCAACGACTACCATAGGCTTGGCGCATCGACGCCATAGGGAGCCGATATTTCAGCTTCCGCGTCGCCTCGGGCAGGTTGGCCTCACGCCGCAAACAGCGGCCGCGAACCAAACCCGAGGAGACCATCCATGAAGACCACCGCCATCATCGCCAGCGCGCTCATCGCCGCGATCGCCATCGCCGGCAACGCCAGCGCCCAGGACAAGACCGAGAAGTGCTACGGCATCGCCAAGGCCGGCAAGAACGACTGCCAGACCGCGACCTCGTCCTGCTCCGGCACGTCGAAGAAGGACGCGCAGGCTGACGCCTGGATCAGCGTGCCGGCCGGCGCCTGCGCCAAGATCGTCGGCGGCTCCACAACCGCCAAGAAGAGCTGATCCAGCGAAATCGGACGCGGCGCGACGCTCCACCCGGCGGGACCATGACCCCCGCCACCGCCGGGTCGATGCACCTGATCCCATCGACGTCGCCGCCGCGTCCGACCCGCCACACCATCCAGGGATACCGATCATGACCACGCTCGCCCTGTCGCATCCTTCGCGTAGCCCGCTCGTCGCGCGCCTCGCCACCGCCCGCGCGGTGCTGGGTCGCGTGCCGCAGTCGGTGTTCAACCTGCTGTTCCGCGTCGCCGTCGGCGCGGTGTTCTTCAAGTCCGGCCTGGTGAAGATCCAGAGCTGGGAGACGACGGTCGGCCTGTTCCGTGACGAGTACGCGCTGCCGATCCTGCCGCCGCATGTCGCGGCCTATCTCGGCACGGCGGCCGAGCTGATCTGCCCGGTGCTGATCGTGCTGGGCCTCTTCGCCCGGCTGGGCGCGGCGGCGTTGTTCGTCATGACCATGGTCATCCAGTTCCTGGTCTATCCAGCGAACTGGGCCGAGCACCTGATGTGGGCCTCGCTGCTGGGCTTCATTATCACGCGCGGTCCGGGCACACTGTCGCTCGATGCCCCCATCGCCCACCGCCTCTTCGGCCGCGCCTGAGCGACCGAAGGGCGCCATGTTCGACCAGGCTCCCCAGGCCGGCGCGACGGCGGGCCAGGCCACCGCTCCGCGGCGCCCGCGCATCGTCATCGTCGGCGCGGGCTTCGGCGGCCTGGCCGCGGCCAAGGCGCTGAGCGGTGCGGACGCCGAGGTCACGCTGGTCGACCGACGCAACTATCATCTCTTCCAGCCGCTGCTCTACCAGGTGGCGACGGCCGGCCTGTCACCGGCGCAGATCGCCACGCCGATCCGCGCCGTCGTCGCCGACGCCGCCAATGTGCGCGTGCTGATGGGCCGCGTCGGCGGCGTCGACACGGCGCGCCGGGTCGTCCGCCTCGAGGAGCGCGAGCTGCCGTACGACTATCTCGTGCTGGCGACCGGCGCGCGTCATTCCTACTTCGGACGCGACGAGTGGGAGCAGTTCGCCCCCGGACTGAAGAAGATCGACGACGCCACCGAGATCCGCCGTCGCATCTTGACCGCCTTCGAGCACGCCGAGACCGAGGACGACCCTGACAAGCGCCGCCGTCTGCTGAACTTCGTGGTGATCGGCGGCGGTCCGACCGGCGTCGAGATGGCCGGCGCCATCGCCGAGCTGGCGCGCCGCGCGCTCGCCCGAGATTTTCGCACGATTGACCCGCGCCAGGCGCGCATCGTGCTGGTCGAGGCCGGCCCGCGCGTGCTCGCGGCCTTCCCGGAAAAGCTCTCGGCCTGGGCCGGGCGCGCGCTGACAAAGCTCGGCGTCGAGGTCCGCCTCGGTAAGCCGGTCACCACCTGCGACGCCGAAGGCGTCGTGGTCGGCGACGATCGCATCCCCGCCGCGACCATCATATGGGCCGCCGGCGTGGCCGCGTCGCCGGCGGCGAAGTGGGTATCGTCGGAGGCCGATCGCGCCGGACGGCTGAAGGTGCTACCCGACCTGTCGGTGCCCGGTCATCCCGAGATTTTCGCCATCGGTGATACGGCGCTCGCCTGCGACGGCGATGGCAAGCCCTATCCCGGCCTCGCCCCCGTCGCCAAGCAGCAGGGCGAATACCTCGCCCGCCTGCTGCGCGCTCGCCTCGCCAGCAAGAAGCCGCCAGGGCCCTTCCGTTATCGCGACAGCGGCACCATGGCTACGATCGGCCGCGGTGCCGCGATCGCGAAGTTCAGCGACCGCTTCCAGCTCACCGGCTTCATCGCCTGGGCGCTGTGGGGCCTGGTGCACATCTTCTTCCTGATCGGCTTCCGCAACCGCTTCACGGTGCTGGCCGACTGGATGTGGTCCTACGTTACCTTCCAATCGGGCGCGCGGCTGATCACCGGCAAGAATTCGGAGTGATCACCATTCCGCGCTCGTCAGGAGCACCGCCCGACGAAGGGCGTCTCAGGTCGCCGCCGGCAGCGGCGTGGCGCCGCGGCTCGACCACGGAAAGCGCAGCGCCTCGTTGACGAAGGCGCCGACCGCCGGCGCGTGCGGCCGGCCACGCACGGTGACGATCTGTATCTGCCTGGAGATCTCCGGGTCGATCAGCGGGCGGACGCACAGTCCGGAGAGCGTCACCGAGTGCTCGGGAATGTAGGTGAAGCCGAGGCCGGCGAGCGCCATGGTCTGAACCCAGTCGTCGCGATCGCTGCGAAAGACCGTGGACACGCCGATGCCGGCCTGACCGAACAGCCCGCCGACATAGCCGTCGAACTCGCACTCGGTGCGGCTGACATAGGTCTGCTTGTCGAGGTCGGCCAGGCGCACGGCGTTCTGGCGCTCGAAGGCGTGACCCGGCGCGACGCCGATGACGAAGCGCTCATCGTAGAGCCGGCGCGAATGGAAGCGTTCGTCGACGCCGCCGGGCAGACCATAGATCGCCACGTCGTAGCCGCCCTTGGCGAGGTTCTCCTCGATGCTCGCGCCGTTGCCGTCGCTGATCGTCAGGTTGATGCGGGGATGACGGTCGCGGAAGGCCTGCAGGAACGGCAGCAACCGGCCCGGCCCGATGGTGCACATCAGGCCGACCCGCAGCTCGGTGTCCTCCGCCTTGGCGAAGCTGCGCGCGCGCTCCTTGGCGGCGTCGGTCTCCGTCAGCACCTGGCTCAAGTGCGGGCGCATCATATCGCCCAGGCCGGTGAGATGCGTGTTGTTGCGCTCGCGGCGGAACAGTGGGCCGCCCAGCTCGTCTTCGAGGCCCTTGATGGCGCGCGTCAGCGAGGGCTGCGACACGTTGCAGCGCTCGGCCGCGCGCGTGAAATTCAGCGTCTCGCAGACCGCCAGGAAGTAGCGGATCTGGTGCATCTCCATGGATTGGCTCCCCCGATGCCTGGACGCGTCCTGTCTACCCGTGATCGCGATACGTCGCGGCTATCGTATAGCAAGCCAACGACTATTTCCTTTCGCGTACGCCACCCGTCAGGTTCGTGAGATGGACCTGGCACGGACCCTCGAAACCCTGCGCGACCACCATAGGGCGGCGATCGACGACTTCGCGCGTCAGGCCTTCGAGGAGGAGCTCGAACGGCTGCGCATGCTGCGCCTGACCGACGAATGCCTGGGCGTCGGCGACATGCTGCCCGACTTCGAGCTCGCGGACAGCGCCGGCAGGGTCTGGCGCTCGATGGACCTGCTCGACTACGGCCCGCTGGTGCTGGCCTTCTTCCGCGGCGACTGGTGCCCCTATTGCGAGATCACCATGGCGGCACTTAACGACGCGCGACCGCGCATCGAAGCGATGGGCGCCACTGCGATCGGCATCTCGCCCGAGCTGCCAGAGCGCATCGCCGCGACAGTGAGAAGTCGCGGGCTGAGCTTCCCCTTGCTCAGCGATCCGACCAACGCCTATGCCCGCTTGTGCGGCGTCGCCTACGAGCTGTCGCCCGATCACGTCCGCATCCATCGCGATCGCAAGCGCTCGCTGCCGGCGATGCATGGCGACAGCAAGTGGCGCCTGCCAGTGCCCGCGGTCTACGTCGTCGAGCCCTCGGGCCGCGTCGTCTTCGCCTTTGCCGACGTCGATCCGTCACGCTGGCCCGATCCCAAGGACCTGCTCGACGCGTTGCGCCGTCTCGCGCGCTGAGCGCCGGGCGTATCGAATCCCAAGCCAGCGGGCATTTCAGTTCATCCCCCACGACGCGCATTGTCCTGAGCACACGGCGGGGGCGCTCGTGCAGGGATAGGACAATGCTCAACGGGAAGACCGCCATCATCACCGGCTCAACCAGTGGCATCGGCCTCGGCATCGCCGAAGCCCTGGCACAGACCGGCGCCAACATCGTGCTCAACGGCTTCGGCGACGCCATGGAGATCGAGCGCACCCGCTGCGATCTCGCCCAACGCACCGGCACGCGCGTCGTCTATTCGCCCGCCGACATGAGCAAGTCGGGCGCGATCGAGAACATGATCCGCCAGACGGTCGACGCTTTCGGCGCCGTCGACATCATGGTGAACAACGCCGGCATCCAGCATGTCGCGCCGGTCGAGGAGTTCCCGCCCGAGAAGTGGGACGCCATCCTCGCCATCAACCTGTCCTCGGCCTTCCACGCCACGCGGCTGGCGCTGCCTGGCATGCGCAAGAAGGGCTGGGGCCGCATCATCAACGTCGCCTCGGCGCACGCCCTGGTCGGTTCGCCCTACAAGTCGGCCTATGTCGCGGCCAAGCACGGCGTCTACGGCCTGACCAAGGTCGTGGCGCTGGAGACCGCCGAGGACGGCATCACCTGCAACGCCATCTGCCCGGGCTATGTGCGCACGCCGCTGGTCGAGAAGCAGATCGACGACCAGGCGAAGGCGCACGGCATTTCGCGCGACAAGGTGATCACCGACATCCTGCTGAAACAGCAGCCCAACAAGAAGTTCGTCGAGGTCGCCGAGCTTGCCGCCCTGGCCGTGTTCCTGTGCAGCGACCAGGCCGGCTCGCTCACCGGCGTCGCGCTGCCCATGGACGGCGGCTGGACCGCGCACTGAGGGAGGAGACAATGGACACTCACCAGATGACATCTCGCACCGCGGGCGGGCGCGACAACGTCAAGCGCATCAGCCTCGCCCTGCAGGGCGGCGGCGCGCACGGCGCCTATACCTGGGGCGTGCTCGACCGTCTGCTCGAGGACGAGCGGATCGAGGTCGAGGCGATCAGCGGCACCTCGGCCGGCGCGATGAACGCCGCCGTCTTCGCCGACGGCATGGGTCGCGGCGGCCGCGCCGAGGCCAGGCGCGCGCTGGAGGCGTTCTGGCGCAATATCAGCGACGCCGCCCGCTTCAGCCCGCTGCAACCCACGCCGTTCGATCGCGTGACGCGCGGCTGGAATCTCGACCATTCACCGTCGTTCATGATCATGGACATGATGAGCCGGATGCTGTCGCCGTACCAGACGAACCCGGCGAACCTCAACCCGCTGCGCGACGTGCTCCTGAAGTCCGTCGACTTCGAACGCCTCGAGCATTGCCGCGCGGTGCGCCTGTTCATCTCGGCGACCAACGTCAAGAGCGGCAAGGTGCGCATTTTCGAAAGCGGACAGATCACGCCCGACGTGCTGCTCGCTTCGGCCTGCCTGCCCTTCATGTTCCAGGCCGTGACCATCGACGACGAGCCTTACTGGGACGGTGGCTATATGGGCAATCCCGCCCTGTTCCCGCTGATCTACGGCGCGCAGTCCAGAGACGTCGTGATCGTGCAGGTCAATCCGTTGAGCTGCGACGCGGTGCCGACCACGTCGTCGGCGATCATGAACCGGCTGAACGAGATCAGCTTCAACTCCAGCCTGATGCGCGAGATGCGCGCCGTCTCCTTCGTCACCGACCTGATCGACCAGGGCCGGCTCGACAGCGAGCAATACAAGCGCATGAACGTGCACTGGATCGAGGCCGAGGAACACATGAAGGGCCTTGGCGTCTCGAGCAAGCTCAACGCGCAGTGGGATTTCCTGCTGCACCTCATGTCGATCGGCCGCGACGTCGCCGCCGCCTGGCTGGAGCGAAACTTCGACGCCATCGGCGAGCGTTCCACGGTCGACATCAAAGCCAAGTTCCTCTGACCACCGCCATCCGAGCGCGACGAGGACCTGGATGTCTCGCCTCGCTCGACGTGACGAAACACCGAGGCGCCCCGCCATGAACCACCTAGAGATCGTCGCCACGCCGCCGATACAAGAGATCGGTCCGAGCCACCCGCATCTGCCCTACCGTTTCGTCGATCGCGGCTACATGGTCATCACCTATGAGAGCGACCCTGCGGCGATCCGGGCCGCCGTTCCCGAGCCGCTGGTCCCCGACGCCTCGAACCAGGTGTCCTACGAGTGGATCCGCATGCCCAACCCCTCGGGCTTCGGCGACCGCACCCAGAGCAGCGTGGTGATTCCATGCTCGTTCAACGGCCGCCCCTGCGATTTCATCGCCCAGATCTATGTCGACGACGATCCGCCACTCTCCGTCGGCCGCGGGGACGACGGCTTCCTCAGGAACTACGCCCGCCCGAAGCTGGCCATCCTCAGGAACACACTGATCGGCACGCTCGACTTCGCCGGCCAGCGCGTCGCCACGGCCACCATGGCCTACAAGCACGCCCTCTACGCCGGCGGATGGTCCAACCTGGAGGCATCGCTACGCAAACCGCGATGCCGGCTGAAAATCATCCCCAATATCGATCGTGACCCGGCGATCGCCCAGCTGGTCGGCGTCGAGCTCACCGACGTCACGGTGAAGGGCTCGTGGTCCGGCCCGGCGCGGCTTGACCTCGTGCCGCACGTCAACGCGCCGGTCGCCGACCTGCCGGTCCGCCGCGTCGTCGGCGGTCGGCACTTCCTCGCCGACCTGACCTTGCCGGCCGGCCGGGTTCTGGTCGACTATCTCAAAGGCAACGACCTTCGTCAGGCGGCGTGAGGTGTTCCGCGGTAGTGCGCGCAGCTATCGGACGGCGGCTCTAGCGCCGCGCCGCTCCTTCGCTGTCTCTCTATGTCCCGGCCAACACCAGGGGGCATAGGGACTTAACAGCCACCGCGACTGCGCATTGGCTTTCCTTGTGAGCCCCCCATCGACAACAGAGGTGCGCGGCAGGTCCTTCGGGCAAGCCTTCGATGTCGAGCGTACATCGGCGGTCCTTTCAGCGCCGGCCGCCTTGTCTTGAGTCCAATCCAGCGGCCGACGCCCGAGCATCGGACTCAGTCTGCCGCCGTCGCTCTTGGTTATGGAATCAATTCATAGCGGGCATTTCCGTTCATCGCGCCGGACTCCGATGCTGGCGTCATGGCCGCAACCACTCCGGTCGCGGTGCCACCAACGGAGATACTGATGTTCAAACGCACGTTCCTCGCCGCGACGCTGCTCACGGGCTTCGCGTTCGTCGCGCCGGCCTTTGCCGGCGAATGCCCGGCCGACAAGATGCGCCCTGACGCCACCAAGCCGTCAGCCGCCGCCGCCAAGGGCGTCACCGACAAGGTGCTGTCTCAGATCGATCTCGGCAATGAGAAGGTCGCGCTCAAGGGCCACAACATGCGCGTGCGCCGCCTCGAAATTCAGCCCGGCGGGATCGTGCCGTGGCACAGCCACGCCGAACGCCCCGCGCTGATCTACATCGTCTCGGGCGCCATCTACGAGCACGCGAGCAATTGCGCCGTGCCGATCCTGCACAGCGCCGGCCAGGTGGCGCGCGAGACCCATGCCACGTCGCATTGGTGGCAGAACACCGGCAACGTCCCCGTCGTGCTGCTGTCGTTCGATATCCAGCGCGATCCCAACGACAAGAACATGTAACGCCGTACCGGCGGAGTCGGACCATGACAGGTGCCCTGCGCGCGTTCACGATCGGCCTGACGGCCTTTCTGACCGTCGTCGATCTATTCGCGACGCAGGCCATCCTGCCCGCCCTCACCGCGGCCTACGGTGTGACGCCGGCGGCCATGGGCTTCGCCGTCAACGCCAGCACCATGGGCATGGCGGCGGGCGGCTTCGCGGTCGCCTTGTTCGGCCGCCGTCTCGATCAGCGGCGCGGCATTCTGCTGAGCCTGGCGATCCTGGCGATCCCCACGGCGCTCTTGGCCACCATGCCATCTCTGCCCGTCTTCACGGCGCTCAGGATCGTCCAGGGCGTTTGCATGTCGACGGCCTTCGCGCTCATGCTGGCCTATCTCGGCGAGCATACCAGCGCCCGCGACACCGCCAGCGCCTTCGCCGCCTACATCACCGGCAATGTCGCCTCCAACCTGTTCGGCCGACTCCTGGCTGCGAGCGCCGTCGATCATCTGGGCCTCGCCCCCAGCTTCTATGTCTTCGCGCTGCTGAATCTCGCCGGTGCGGTGCTGGTCTGGTTCACCATCCAGCGCACACCCGTGATGGACCGTGTCGACATGAGCCACAGCCCGCCGCTCGCGAGCTGGTTGCGTCATCTCGCCGATCCCGCGCTGCGCGCCGCCTTCGCGACCGGCTTCGTCATCCTCTTCGCCTTCATCGGCACGTTCACCTACGTGAACTTCGTGCTGGTGCGCCCGCCCTTCTCGGTCAGCATGATGACCCTGGGCGCGATCTACTTCGTGTTCCTGCCGGCGATCTTCACCACGCCGCTCGCCGGTCGGGTCGTTGCGCGGGTGGGCACGCGTCCCGCGCTATGGGCGGCTTTCGGCCTCGCCGCCGCGAGCCTGCCCCTTCTGCTCAGCGCGCACCTTGCTCTCTTGCTCGCGGGCCTCGTCCTGATCGCGGTCGGTACGTTCTTCGCCCAAGCGGTCGCCACCGGCTTCGTCAGCCGCGCGGCGGCGACCGACCGTGGATCGGCGAGCGGGATCTATCTCGCCAGCTACTTTCTCGGCGGCCTCGCCGGCAGCGCGGTGCTGGGCCAGGTCTTCGATCGTCTCGGCTGGATGGCGTGCGTGATCGGCATCGGCGTAGCGCTCGCGCTCGGCGCGTTGCTGGCGACGCGCCTGGTCATAGCCGCGAACCATCGGCCCGATGCCGCAACGGTATTTCAGAAGAGCGTGCCAGACAGCCAGTCTTGAACCACGCACTGACGCGTTCACCCCACGGAGCCCCCATGCCAAACCGCATCGTCCAAGTCTGCTCAACCGCCTTCCTTGCCGTCGCCATCATGATGTCGCCCGCCTCGCAGGGCATCGCCCAGAGCCCAAAGCCCGCGGTTTCAGCGTCCGGCGTCATCGCCACCAAGAGCGCCTATGACGTCGCCGAGACAGTGGCGCGCCTCAAGAAGGACATCGCCGGCAAGGGCATCGTGTTCTTCCAGGAGATCGACCAGGCGGCGCTCGCCGGCAAGGCGGGCATCGAACTCAAGCCTTCGACCCTGCTGATCTTCGGCAACCCGCCGCTCGGCACGCAGTTCATCACCGCGGAGCCGCAAGCGGGCCTCGATTGGCCGGTGCGCATGCTGGTCTATCGCGACGCGGCGGACCAGGTGTGGGTCGCCTACAGCGACTTCGCGTGGATCGCCAAGCGCCATGGCATCACCAACCGCGATGCGCAGTTCGGCATGGCCTCGCAAGTCGCCGCCTCGATCGCATCCAGCGTCGCTCCTCACTGAGGAATGTGACCGGCGAGCCATGCCACGCTGCTGAATAGCGCTCGACTGCTTCGGACCTGTGGGGCGTCCAACCTTTCGGTGTCTGGACGTCCTGAGGTCTGACGGACCTCGGCCCATGAATTGCCCACAGATTCTCGGCGCGATCCGCGTCGCGGCGCCGGGACCGGCCCGGTTCGATCTGGTACCGCATGTCAATGCACCGGTGGCCGATCTGACCTTGCCGGCCGGCCACGTCCTGGTCGACTACCTCAAGGACACGGACCTGCGACATGCCGCCTGAGCGCCGCGCGCTGGGCAGGGGGCGCGGCATCCGCTAGGTTGCCGCGCATGTCGCGCGTGGAGACATCGCTGGCGCCCGCCGTGGCCGCAACGCCGAGGCGGCGCTGGAGCTTCGGCCTGTCGCCGCGCATCCTGGCGTTGGTGATCGTGGCGGTGATGACCGCCGAGGTGGCGATCTTCCTGCCGTCGATCGCGCGCTTCCGCCTCAACTACCTGGAAAGCCTGATCGAGACCGGCGCGCTGGCGACCCTGGCGCTCGACGCCACACCCGACAACATGATCGACGAACGGCTCACCCGCATGCTGCTCGACCATGCGCGCGTCGACGGGGTCGTGGTGATCGAGCCGGACAAGCCCAAGCGGGCGCTGATCCCGCCGATGCCGACACAACCGCGCGAGACGTTCGAGATCGCCGACGCCATGGTCCCGGAGCTGATCTGGGACGCGCTGCAAGCCATGGCGCGCTCCGGTAGCCACGTGATCCGCGTCGGCGGCCGCTCGCTGCGCATGCCCAACGCGCGGGTCTACATCATCGTCGACGAGTTGCCGCTGCGGCTGCAGATGTACGCCTTCAGCCAGCGCATCCTGGTGCTGTCGATCATTATCGCGCTGTTCACCGCGGTCCTGCTCTATCTCGGCCTGCGCTGGCTGATCGTGCGGCCGCTGCAGGGCGTGGTGCGCGAGATGACGGCGTTCCGGCAGGCGCCTGAGGACGAGACGGCGACCCATCAGCTCAGGCCGCGCCAGGACGAGATCGGGCTGGTCGACCGCGAGTTCGACGGCCTGCAGCGCGAGTTGCGCGCGGCCTTGCGGCAGAAGACGCGCCTGGCCGAGCTCGGCACGGCGATGAGCAAGATCAACCACGATCTGCGCAATATGCTGGCGACCGCGCAGCTGGTGTCCGATCGCCTGGCGCGCAGCGAGGATCCCAAGGTGCGCGAGGTCGCGCCGATGATGCTGGGCTCGATCGACCGCGCGGTGCGCCTGTGCGGCGACACGCTCGACTACGCGCGCGACCGTCCGGTGCCCAAGCTGGCGCCGGTCGATCTCGCCGATGTCGCCGACGAGGTCGGCGTGGCGCTGATCGAGCTGGCGGAGCGCAGCGATCCCAACGCCGCGCACGACTGGCGCGTCGACGTCGAGCACGGGCGGCAGATCCTGGCCGATCGCGCGCTGCTCTTCCGCATCCTGTTCAATCTCGGCCGCAACGCCTTCGACGCCGGCGCCAAACACGTCGTCGTGCGCGCCAGCGAGGAGCCGGCGGCGATCACTGTCGACGTCGTCGACGATGGCCCAGGTGTCCCAGAAGAGCTCCGGGCCCGCCTGTTCCAGCCTTTCGCGCGCGGCGGGCGGCCGGGCGGCTCCGGGCTTGGCCTGACGATCGTGCGCGATCTCGTCCTTGCCCATGGCGGCGACATCATGCTGGTGGCCAACGGCACGGCGGGCGCGACTTTCCGCTTCACGATCCCGCGCCGGGTGGCCTGAGCCGACGGCGTTCCAGCGCCACGGCCAGCCAGAAGCACAGGGCGGAGACCAGCGCCACGACGAACAGCGCCCACAGCACCGGCGTGTAGCCGCCGGCGGCCTGCCATATCAGGGCCGCCAGGAAGGGGGCGGCGGCGCGCGCGATGCTGGTCGGCATGGTGATCGCGCCATTGATCGCACCGTAAGCACGCTGGCCGTAGTAATCGGCGACGATGACACCGCGAATGATCGTCAGCGTGCCGTTGGCCAGGCCGTAGATTGTCGCGAAGCTGAACAGCGTGAACGCGCTGGGCGGCAACATCAGGATCACGATTACGACGGGATAGGCGAGGATCACCATCGAACCGACGGCGCCCATCGACAGCCGCCGCCCGAAGGTCACCAGCAGGATGCGGCCCGCGACCTGCATCGGCCCGATCAGGGTGAAACCGGCGACGATCAGCTCCATTTTCATGCCGCGATCGCTGAGCAGCGGCACGAGATGGAAGATCATCGCCGTGAAGGTCAACGCGTTGAGTGTGAACGAAAGAGTCAGCGTCCAGAACGAGGGGCGGCGCAGCGCGTCGCGCAGACCCTCGCCATCGTCGGCGACGGCGGGACGCTGTGCCGGCGGCATGGCGCGCGGGATCAGCCAGAAATGGATCGCGGCGCAGAGCAGGTTGAAGCCGGCCAGCACGTAGAGTGACTGGTGCCAGCCCAGCCGCTCGATCAGGAGCTGGGTCAGCGGGATGAAGGCCGTGCTCGCCAGTCCGCCGACAAGAGTCACCGCGGTGATGGCGCGGCGGTAGTCCTGCGGGAAGGTGCGGGTCATGACGGCGAAGGCCGGATCGTAGAGCGTCGCCGCCATCGCCAGGCCCAGCACGGCCCACAGCGCGTAGAACAGCCACAGCGAGCCAGCCAGCGGCCACAGCGCCAGCAGCAGCGCGCCCAGCAGCGAGCCAGCGGTCATCAGGGTACGGCCGCCGACGCGGTCGATGCGGCTGCCGATGGGCACGGCCACGAGGCCGGCGACCAGCAGGCCGATCGACAGCGCCGCGTTGAGCTCGGTGCGCGACCAGCCGAGACTCTTCTCCATCGGCACGACGTAGAGCGCGAAGGCGTAGAACTGCGTGCCCCAGGACACCAGCTGCGCGACGGCCACGCCCCAGACGATCAGCCAGGCGCGCGTGCCGACCAGCGGCATCAGCCCACCTGCAGCAGCAGGCCCTTGAGATAGGCGGTCTCGGGCAGGCCGGGATGCACGGGATGATCCATGCCGGCGCCGGTCGAGCGCAGGATGCGCGCCTCGCGCTTGGCATCGTGCAGACCGCGGCGCACCTGCTCGGCGAAGTCCTGATGCGACATCAGGTGCGAGCAGGAGGCGATGAACAACAGACCTTGCGGCGCCACCAATGTCGCGGCCTGCCGCGCCAACTTGCGATAGCCCTGCGCGCCGGCCTTGATGTCCTTGCGGCTCTTCACGAAGGCCGGCGGGTCGGCGATGACGATGTCGAAGCGCTCGCCCTTAGAAGCCAGCCGGTCGAGCTCGTCGAACACGTCGGCCTTGCGGGTCTCGACGCGCGAGTCGACCTGGTTCAACGTCGCCGCTTGACGCGCCAGCTCCAGCGCCGGTGCCGAGCTGTCGATCAGGACGGCCTGCGCGGCGCCCTCGACGGCGGCCAGCACGCCAAAGCCGCCGGCATAGCAGTACGCGTCGAGCACACGTGCACCCTGCGCGTAGTGCGCCACCATCGCGCGGTTGTCGCGCTGGTCGAAGAACCAGCCGGTCTTCTGCCCGCCGGCCGGATCGCAGACGAAGCGCGCGCCGTTCTCGACCACGTCGATCGGCCCGGCGATCTCGCCCTTGGCGACCTTCGTCTCCAGCGGCAGGCCCTCGAAGCCGCGCGTCGGCGAATCGTTCTTCAGCAGGATCGCCGAGGGTGTGAGCACCGAGTCGAGCGCCGCGATCAGCGCATCGGTCAGCGCTTCCCAGCCCGCCGTGTTGAGCTGGGCCACGACGACATCGCCATAGCGGTCGACGATCAGGCCGGGCAGCCCGTCGGCCTCGGCATGCACCAGGCGATAGTGCGGCACGCCGGCGTAGAGGCGCGTGCGCAGGGCCAGCGCCGCGGCCAGGCGCTCCTCGATCAGCGCCTGGTCGATCTTCGCCTCGGCGTCGCGGCTGAACAGGCGCGCGGCGATCAACGAATGAGGGTTGAAGGTGCCGACGCCCAGCGCATCGCCGCCGGCGGCGCGCACGATCACCGGTGAGCCCGGCTGGATCGCCTTGGTCTCGGGATTCATCAGCACTTCGTTGGAGAAGGCCCAGGGATGGCCATGGCGCAGCCGCCGGTCCTCGCCGGCGCGCAGGATCACACTGGGGTATTTGGCCATGAGACGGAGCTCCGCGAACGCGGCCCTCCCCTAGCACGGTTGCGGCTGTAAAGAAGGCGAAACATCAGTCGCCCCGCGCCACACCGTCGCGCCTGGGGTCAGCGCCGCCTTCGTAGGTCACCGTGCCATCGGCCGCGCGACGGGCGCGAATGCCGTGCAGGCCACCCTGATGCGGCGCGACATCGACCGTATGACCCAGCGCCTTCAGGGCCTCGGCCAGTTGCTTCGCCTGCTCGTCATTGGCCCGGCCCTCGATCTCGGTGGCGCCGCCGCGATTGAGCACGCGGCGCGCGGCGATCGCGTCCTGCAAGGGCAGGTCGCGCAGCAGGGCGCCCCAGGTCGCCTGCAGCACGTCGCCGATGATGCGCGAGCCGCCGGCCGAGCCGATCGCCAGCACGAAGCGGCCGTCACGATCGGTGACGATCAAGGGCGACATCGAGGATCGCGGCCGCTTGCCGGGCTGCACGCGGTTGGCCACCGGCCGATCGTTGACCACCGGCACCGAGGCGAAATCGGTCAGCTCGTTGTTGAGCAGGAAGCCGCCGACCATGCGCCGCGCGCCGAACGCGGTCTCGATGGTCGTGGTGAATGACACCGCGTTGCCGTCGCGATCGACGATGGACATGTGGCTGGTGCCACCCTCGGGCTTGGCCGGTGTCGAGGCCGGCGCGGGCAGCGGCGCACCCGGCGGCTGGCCGGCCGTCACGCGCCCCATCACGCGCTCGTCGCTCAGCGCACTGCCGCGTTTAGCGAGATAGGCGCCATCGAGCAGGCCATCGACCGGGACAGGCACGAACCCCGGATCGCCGAGGAAGCGTTCGCGATCGGCGAAGGCCAGCCGGCTGGCCTCGGCGATACGATGCGCATCGCCGGCCACGCCGGGCGGCACCGGCGCGCGGTCGAGCAGCGGCAGGGTCTGCAGGATCGCGAGTGGGCCAGAGGATGGCGGGCCCATGCCGCAGATGATCCAGTCCCGGAGCGCGCGGCACAGCGGGGCGCGTTGCAGCGCGCGATAGTCGGCAAGGTCCGCGGCGCTCATGCGGCCCGGCCGCGGCTCGCGCGCCACCGCCGCCACGATCGCGTCGGCCAGCGGACCGCTGTGCAGCACCTCGGCGCCGCGCTCGGCGATCAGGCGCATGGTCTCGGCCAGATCGGGATTGCGGATGGTGTCGCCGATCTTCTTTGGCGAGCCGTCGTCGTTGAAGTAGACCGCGCGCGCCCGGGGATCGTTCTGCAGCCCACGCTCGCCCGCCAAGGCCCGACCCAGGCGCGGCGGCACCACGAAGCCGTCGGCGGCCAGCTTGATCGCCGGCGCGAACAGATCGCGCCAGGGCAGCTTGCCGTGACGGCGATGGGTTTCCTCCAGCATGCGCACGACGCCGGGCACGCCAATCGACAGGCCGGACGCCACCGCCAGCGGGAACGGCAGCGGAATGTTGTAGATATCGAGGAATAACGTCTCGGTCGCGGCCGCTGGCGCCGTCTCGCGGCCATCCCACGACGTGACGCGGCGCGAGCGGGCATCGTAGTGCAGCAGGAAACCGCCGCCGCCGATGCCCGAGGCCTGCGGCTCGACCACGCCCAGCACCATCTGCGTGGCGATCGCCGCATCGACCGCCGAGCCGCCCCTGCGCAGCATCTCCAGCCCGGCTTCGACGGCCATCGGATTGGCCGCCGCCACCATGTGTGTCTTCGCCGTGGTGCCGGGCTCGCGCGCCGCGACGGGCCAGGCGATCAGGAGCGCGACCGCGAGGATCACGCGGGTGACGGTCTTGTCGAACATCGCCATAGCCTGCGCCATGGACGCTCGCGACGCCAGCGGCTAGCGTCCAGCGATGATCCGCCCGGGCCCGCGCAATCTGATCACCGACGTCGACGGCATCCTCGTCGGCAACGCCGAGGATCCCGCGGTGCGCAGCGGCACGACGGTGGTGCTGGCCGAGCAGGCCTGTGCCGCCTCGGTCGACGTGCGCGGCGGCGCGCCGGGTACGCGCGACACCGACCTGCTCGATCCGACCTGCCGCGTGCAGGCGATCGACGCGGTGTTCCTGTCCGGCGGCTCGGCCTTCGGTCTCTCGGCCGGCGACGGCGTGATGAAGTGGCTGCGCGAGCGCGGGCGCGGCGTGCCGGTGGGCTCGACCAATGTGCCGATCACGCCAGGCGCGATCCTCTTCGACCTGCTCAATGGCGGCGACAAGGATTGGGACTGGCCGCCCTATCGCGAGCTGGGCTACCGCGCGACCGACAATGCCGCCAAGACCTTCACGCTGGGCAATGTCGGCGCCGGGCTGGGCGCGCGCTGCGGCCATCTCAAAGGCGGGCTGGGCAGCGCCTCGGCGGTCGATCCGTCGACCGGCATCCAGGTCGGCGCCCTCGTCGCGGTCAACGCCGTGGGCTTCGCCACCATGGGCGAGCTGCCGCATTTCTGGGCCTGGGCGCTGGAACAGGACGGCGAGTTCGGCGGCCTGCCGCCGCCGCCCCGCGGGCTGAACCTGGCCGTCTCGCACACCCGCCAGCTGCTCGACCATGGCGCCGCAGCGCTGGCGGCTCAGCCGCTCGCCAATACCACCATCGCCGTGGTGGCGACCAACGCGCGGCTCGACAAAGCGTGGTGCCAGCGCCTGGCGATCATGGCCCAGGACGGGCTGGCCCGCGCGCTGCGCCCGGTGCACACGCCGGCCGACGGCGACGCGGTCTTCGCCATGGCCACCGGCCGCGTGGCCGTCGCCGACGACCCGATCGCGCGGGCTGAATTGGGCACACTGGCGGCCGATTGCCTGGCCCGCGCCGTGGCGCGCGGTGTTTACAGTGCCGCGACATTGGGCGGCGTGAGGGCCTGGAAGGACGCGTACGGCCGCTGACGGGCAATCTCTGGATTGCTATGGTCGGCGCCCATCGATGGAGGGATCTATGACCGCTGTAACCCGGCGCCAGCTTGCCGGCCTGATGGGTGGCGCCAGCGCCGCGGCCATGCTCGCCAAAGGCGCCTGGGCGCAATCGCCGGCGCGTGCCAAGGATGGTGGGCTTGTGCTCGGCATGTCGCTCGAGCCGCCGGTGCTCGACCCCAACCTCAACGCCGCCGCGGCGGTCCGCGAGGTTACCTACCTCAACATCTACGAGAGCCTTGGCCGCATCGACTCCAAGGGCAATGTCGGGCCGGGCCTGGCGAGCAGTTGGAAGGTGTCGGAGGACGGCACCGAGTACGTCTTCACCTTGCGGCCGGGCCTGAAGTATCACGACGGCGAGCCCTGCGATTCCGCCGACGTGAAATTCACGCTCGACCGGCTGTCGGCCCCCAACGCCACGGCGCCGGCGAAGTCGCTCTACGCCAGCATCGCCTCGGTCGAGGCGCCCAACGCCACCACGGTGCGGGTCAAGCTGAAGAACCCCGACTCGTTCTTCGTCTACAACATCGCGCTCGGCGACGCGGCGATCATGGGCCGCAAGAGCGCCGAGACCAACGGCACCAAGCCGGTCGGCACCGGTCCGTTCATGTTCAAGGAGCGCAAGGAAGGCGATTCGATCACGCTGGTGAAGTGGCCAGGCTACCGGGACGCCGCTTCGATCAAGCTCAACACCGTGGTCTTCAAGGTGACCAAGGATCCGGCGGCGCAGGTCAATGCGTTGCTCGCCGGCGACATCGATGCCTTCGGCGGCTTCCAGGCGCCGGAGCTGGTCAACCGCGTGCGCGCCGACGGACGATTTGCGGTCGTGATTGGGTCCACCGAGGGCGAGACCATCCTTGCCACCAACAACGGCAAGGCGCCGATGAACGATCTGCGCGTGCGCCAGGCGATCGCCCACGCCATCGACCGCGAGGAGCTGGTCGCCGGCGAGAACGGCTTCGCCATCCCGATCGGCTCGCACTGCGCGCCGCATAATCCGGCCTATGTCGATCTGACCAAGACCTATCCGCTCGATCTCGCCAAGGCGAAGAAGCTCTTGGCCGATGCCGGCCATCCCAACGGCTTCAGCGCCAGCCTCAAGCTGCCGCCGGTGGGCTACGCGCAGCGCTCGGGCGAGATCATCGCCGCCCAGCTCGGCAAGATCGGCATCAAGCTCAGCATCACCCAGCTGCAATGGCCGCAATGGCTGAGCGAGGTGTTCCGCGAGCGCAATTACGACTTCACCATCGTCGCCCACACCGAGGCCAACGACCTCGACCGCTACGCGCGCGAAGGCTACTACTGGAACTACAATTCCCAGGCCTTCCGCGACAACTGGAACGCCGTGGTGCGCGAGACCGATCCGGCGCGCCGCCTGCCGCTGCTGCAGAAGGCGCAGAAGATCATCGCCGACGACGCGGTCAACGGCTTCCTGTTCCAGCTCGGCAAGATCGGCGTGTGGAACAAGAACCTTGTCGGCATGTGGGAGAATTCCCCGACGCCGGCTGTCGATCTGTCGGCCGTGTCCTGGAAGTGAGGCAGTTTGCTTACCTTCCCCCGCTGGCGGGGGAAGGTGGCGCGCAGCGCCGGATGGGGGTGGTTGGTGCGACAACTCCCACCGACGTGACTGATCGCAATACCGGCACCCCCATCCGCCCTTCGGGCACCTTCCCCCGCAAAGCGGGGGAAGGTAACGGCGACCATGCTTGAATTCCTCGCGCGGCGTCTGGCGGCGGCACTGGTCACGCTGGTGCTCGCCAGTGTCGTCATCTTCGTCGTGCTCGAGGTGCTGCCGGGCGATCCCGCCGAGGTGATGCTCGGCACCGAGGCGCGGCCAGACACGCTCGCCGCGTTGCGCGCCAAGTTCGGTTTCGATCGGCCGCCGGTGGAACGTTACTTCTCGTGGATCGCCGGGCTGGTGGTCTTCGAGCTCGGCAACAGCCACGCCTATGGCACGGCGGTGGCCAAGCTGATCGCCGACCGCATCGTCGTCACCCTGCCGTTGGGCATCATGGCGCTGACCTGGGCGACCCTGGTGGCGATTCCGCTGGGCGTCTTCGCCGCCTGGAAGCGCGGCACGCCGGCCGACTGGGCGGTGATGGGTTTCGGTCAGCTCGGCATCTCGATCCCCAATTTCTGGTTCGGCATCCTTCTGGTGCTGTTCTTCGCCGTCAGCCTCAAATGGCTGCCGGCCGGCGGCTTTCCCGGCTGGCGCACCGATCCGCTCCAATCGCTGCGCTCGCTGATCCTGCCGGCGCTGGCGCTCAGCCTGTCGGAGATCGCCATTCTCGCGCGCATCACCCGCTCCTCGATGCTCGACACCTTGCGCGAGGACTATGTGCGCACGGCCCGGGCCAAGGGCGTGCCCGAGCGCGCCGTGCTGATGAAGCACGCCCTGCGCAACGCGCTGATCCCGATCGTCACCGTCGCCGGCCTGCTGGCCGGCTTCCTGATCGCCGGCGCGATCATCGTCGAGACCGTCTTCCGCCTGCCCGGCGTCGGCCAGCTGGTCTTCGACTCGATCAACAACCGCGATCTGATCGTGATCAAGAACATCGTCATCCTGATCACCGCCTGCGTGCTGTTCGTGAACCTGATGATCGACGTCGCCTACGCCTTCCTTGATCCCAGGCCCAAGGTGAGCGCGTGAGGGGCTCGTTCTGGCGCCGCGCGATCCGCCATCCCGGCTTCATGCTGGGCGCGTTTCTGGTGGGCATCACTATCGCGATGGCGATCGTCTCGATCGTCTGGACGCCGCACCCCTACGACAATCTGCGCATGGCGCTGAAGCTGCGCCCGCCCTCGGACATCTATCCGCTGGGCACCGACCATCGCGGCCGCGACCTGCTCTCGCGCATCATGGTCGGCGCCCAGACCTCGATCACCGTCGGGCTGATCGCCGTCTCCATCGGCATGACCTTGGGCGTGATGCTGGGTGCCTGGGCCGCCGCGCGGCGCGGTTGGGTCGACGAGATTCTCTCGCGTTTCAGCGACCTGGTCTTCGCCTTCCCCGCTGTGCTGATGGCGATCCTGATCACGTCAGTGTTCGGCGCCAGCGCGACCAACGCCATCCTCGCCATCGGCATCTTCAACATCCCGGTCTTCGCCCGCGTCACCCGCGGCGCGGCGCTCACCATGTGGGGCCGCGACTTCGTGCGCGCGGCCAAGGCGCTCGGCCTGGGACCGTTCGCCATCACCGTCCGCCACGTGATCCCCAATATCGCCAGCGTGCTGATCGTGCAGGCGACCATCCAGTTCGCCGTCGCCATCCTCGCCGAGGCCGGCCTGTCCTATCTCGGCCTGGGCGCGCAGCCACCGGTGCCGTCCTGGGGCCGCATGCTCTACGACGCGCAGACCTATCTCTACGACGCGCCCGGTCTGGCGATTTATCCCGGTCTCGCCATCGCACTCACGGTGCTGGGCCTGAACATGGTGGGTGACGGCCTGCGCGACCTGCTCGATCCACGCCTGCGGTTGATGCGGGTGGGCTGACTGGAAACACCGGCGCTCCCAGCCCCAGATCATTGAACCGCCACCTCATTCTCGGTCTCGGCACAAAGTACGGAACCTGCCGCCAACCCTCGAAGTTACCTTCCTGACAACCCAGGAGGTCACTGATGAGCCTGCGTCCCCTCGCCGTCGCCGCGCCGCTGCTCTGCCTCATACCTGGGATCTCCGGCGCCCAGCAGATCTCGCTCGCGACGGCTGTCGGTCCGCTCTACGACGACGTCGCGAATTGCCTAGTGAAGGAGATGGAGCCGCGCGCGCTCGCGGCGCCCGTCGTGCGGCCGCCGCCCACCAACCGGGCTGAAGTGCATCTGTACCTGCGCGGCAGCGAGAGATTCGGCACGCCGATCGCCAGTTTTTTCGTTAGCCAGCTCGACAACGGCACGACGACGATCGCCTTTGAAGAGCGGACCGACCACCGGGGTCAGCACGCCGCGGCGGCGAAGGCCGCGGCTCAACGATGCCTCAGATAAGGCTGGCGACCTTCATGCCCCCTTGTACCCGGCTTGCGCTTCTCGCGGGAGGGAGCGTCCTTCTGATCGCGCTGCGTTAACGCCGCTGCCGCGTCTCGAACTCGTGGACCTCGCTCATGAAGGGCGCGGCGATGGCGGCGTTCAGCTTGCAGTCGAGGAACACCGGGCCTTCGGGCTTTTCCAGCAGCGGCCGCGCCTTCTCGAGATCTTCGAGCGTGCGGATGGTGGCGGTCTGGAAGCCGAAAGCCTCGGCGATCGGCGCGTAGTCGACGTCGGGAAACACCGACTTGGCGACCGGCAGGTCGCGCATCTTGAGGAAATGCAGCTCGGCGCCGTAGGCGCAGTCGTTCATCAGCACGATCACCAGCGGCAGATCCTCGCGCACGACGGTCTCGAGCTCGCCCATGGTCATCAGGAAGCCGCCGTCGCCGATCACCAGCACCGTCGTCTCATCCGGCCGCGCCCGCGCCACGCCCAGCGCCGTACCGAAGCCGAGCCCGATCGAAGCGAAGTCGCTGGTGAACTTGAACCGGCCGGGATCCGGCACCGAAAGATAGGGCACGATGCCGAGGAAATTGCCGGCGTCGTACACAAGGTTGCGATTGGCGGGCAGGAGCTTTTCCAGCGCCACGCCGAGCGATCGCGGATCGACGGTGCGCAGCGTGTTGGCCGGCTGGAAGTCGCGGGCAATGTCGAACTCGCGAAGGAAGCCCAACACTGCATCGGCGCGGAACGGCCGCTCGGCATTGGAGCCCTCCGGCAGGGCCGCCGCCATGGCCTCGGCCGTGAGCCGTGCATCGCCCACCACCGCCACGTCGGCAGGATAGTAACGGCCGATGTTGCCGCGCGCGGCATCGACCTGGATCAGCGGCACCTTGGGCAACGAGTGTCCAAAGCTCATGGTCAGGATGTTCAGGCTCGCGCCGAACACCAGCACGCAGTCGGCGTCGGCAACCATACGGCGCGCGGCGGAGTGCGAGAACGAGCCGATGACGCCGAGATTGCAGGGATGGCCGCGGAACATGTCCTTGCCGCGCACGGTCGTGGCGAGCAGAGCGCCCGTCCGCTCGGCGAGCCGCTCGATCGCGGCCTTCGCGCCGGCGCGGTGCGCGCCCAGCCCGGCGAGGATCAAGGGCTTGCGGCTTTGACGCAGAACCGCGAGCGCCGCCTCGATGGCTTGGGGAGGCGGCGCGGCCGGCGCCGGCTCACGACGCGCGGCCTTGGCAGGCGCCGCGGCGATCTCGATTGGCATGTCGGCAAGCTGCACGTTGACGGGCAGCAGCAGCGCCGCCGCCCCGCCCTGCATCGCCGCGTTCACGGCATCCGCGAGCGCGCCGCGCGCCGTCGCGGGGCTGGTGGCGGTGAAGGTCCGGAGGCCGGCGGCGGCCAGCACCGCCTGGGCGTTGAAGGCCTTGTAGTCCGGCCCCATGCCGTTGCCTGCGCCGCCGCCCGCGGCGGCATCGCCGGAAATGATCAGCACCTTGGAGCCGGCGCGGCTGGCGTAGGTGATGGCATGCAGCCCGTTGGCGGTCGCCGGGCCGCGCCCGATCACCGCCACGCCGAGTTTACCCGAGGCGTAGGAGTAGCCCTCGGCCATGGCGACCCCGTTGTTCTCGTGGCGCGCGCCATAGAAGCGAACGCCGGCGCTGTCGAGCGCGGTGACGAACACGGCGGTGTCGTCGCTCATCAGGCCGAACACCTGCTCGACGCCCAGGCTCTTCAGGTCGTCGACGAGCATCTGGTAGGTCGGCACGACACGCTCGAGGCGATCAGGCATAACGCGCTCCTTTTGGCTTCACGCCCCACGAGCCCATCAGACCACAGCCGGACCGGGCACGCACGCTCCCGCCGGGATGCGAATGATCCGGTCCTCACGCACCCTTGTAGTTGGGCTTGCGCTTCTCGATGAAGGCGCGGCGGGCTTCCTTGGCGTCCTCCGAGGCGTTGAGGATGCTGCCGGCGTTGGAGGTCAGCACCATGGTGTTCTCCATGGTGGTGTCGACCGCGGTGCGCATGATGCGCTTGCCGATCCACTGCACCAGCGGCGGCACGTTCATCATGCGCGTGCACAGCGCGCGCGTCGTCTCCTCGAGCTTCTCCGACGGCACCAGGTGGTTGAGCATGCCCCATTGCAGTGCGCGCTCGCCGTCGAGCTCGCCGGTATAGGCGAACTCCAGGGCGCGGCCGAGTCCCACCATCTTGGGCAGGTAGTAGCTGCCGCCGTTCTCGATGATCTGTCCGGCGTTGTGATAGGCGACGAAGCGCGTCTTCTCGCAGCCGATGCGGATGTCGCAATGCAGCGCCATGTCCATGCCCGAGCCCACCGCCGGGCCGTTGATCATGGCGATGGTCGGCTTGCGGATCAGCGAGATGTCGCGATGCAGCTTGGTGAAGCCATGGAAGAAATGCTGGCGCGACGCGTCGATGCCCTCGTGTGCGCCGCGATTGCCCACGAAGTCCTCGCCGGTGACGTCTTTCGGCGCCTTGCCGCGCAGATCGGCGCCGGCGCAGAACACGCGGCCCACACCGGTCAGCACGATCACCCGGATCTTCGGATCGTCGTCGCCGGCGCGCATGTACTCGCCGACCTTGGCGACGGTGCCGTTCTCCTCCGACGAGCCGATCAGCGCGTTGAGCCGGTCTGGCCGGTTGAAGCGGATCCAGAGGATGCCCGACTCCTCGGGCTCGTAGGTGAGGTAGTCGACCAGCTTCGGTCCCGTAGCCATGGCGCGCCTCCGCGATGTTGCCGCGCCGACAGCCTGCCGTCCGGCGCGCCGCCGGAGAAGCGCGCCTGGCGGAGGGCAGGTCGGCGTGCCGGGGATGGCGCAAACGGCGGCTTCCACCACGTGCGCGGTGGAATACCGAGTCACCGGGCTGCTACTTTTGTCCTGACCGTCAGCCGTGCAACTGAAAGCCAGCATCTGTCCTGAGGAATAGATCATGACCAAACCGGTTTGCCTCATTGTCGGTGCCGGCGCAGGCATTGGCGGCAATGTCGCCAAACGCTTCGCGCGGGAGGGCTACCACGCGGTCCTGGCAAGACGATCCGACAAGGAGGGTCTCGACCGCCTCGTCGCCGAGATCAGCGGCGAGGGCGGTTCGGCGGCCGGCTTCCTGCTCAACGCCGTCGAGGACGGCAGCATCGAGCGGCTGGTGGAGAGCATCGAAAAGGATATCGGGCCGATCGAGGTCGCGGTCTTCAATCTCGGCGCCCAGATCGGCAGCCGGGCGCTCGCCAACACCTCGCTGAAGGCGTTCGAACTGGGATGGCGGATGGCCACGTTCGGGCTCTTCAGGCTCGCGGTGACGCTGTTTCCTTACATGGAGCAACGCGGCAAGGGCTCGCTGCTCGTCACCTCGGCGACGGCGGCTGTTCGCGGCAATGCCGGGCAGCACTCGCACGCCGCCGCGATGGCCGGGCGCCGCATGCTCTGCCAGACCCTCAACGCCGAGTTCGCGGCCAAGGGCATTCATGTCGCCCACATCCTCATCGACGGCGCCGTCGATGCCCCTGATACGCTCGGCAAGATGCTGGGACCTGAGCGGTATCAGGCGCTGCGGGAGGCCAAGGGGCTCGCGAAGGACGGGCTGCTGCTGCCGGCGGAGATCGCGAACACCTATTTCCACGTCGCGCATCAACACCGATCGGCGTGGACGCACGAGCTGGACCTGCGCGCGTTCTCGGACCTCGCGTGGTGGAACCACGCGACCAGCGGCAATCTCTAGCGCGCGCTTACCGAGAAGTAGTCTGGGCGCCGACGTGATCAAGATCGAGCCCCCCGGTGGCGACATCGCCCAGGGGACGGCGGGGACGGGAGCGTTCACGCCGATGTTCGTGTCGCCGGACAGGGGCAAGCGCTCGATCGCCCTCGATCTGAAGCAACTGGCCGAGGGTCACCCGTACCTGCTCGGCGACCGGCTGACGGCGGCCGATATCATTCTGTCGACGCGCCTGTCGTGGGCCGTCAGCTACGGCGTGACCATCGATCCGCGCGCCGCAGCGTACAGCACCCGCGTGACGGAGAGAGCCGCCTACCGACAGGCGTCGATCCGCAACACGCCGCCGAAGCCCCGAATTGGGCAACTACAGGGCTCGCGCACGCCTTTCGTCCTATGGCCGGAGCGCATAGACGCGAAGCGGCGACGGAGTAGAATAGCTACTGCGAAGGCTTACTGCGGGATTGCCCATGAACGCCATCACGAAGCGATTGCGAAAGGCTCTAGAGGCCGTGCAGACTTGGCCTGTCGAACGACAGGATGCCGCGGCGGAAGTGCTGGAGCGCATGAACAGCCTGGCGACCGCTCCGTACAAGCTCAGCGCCGAAGAGCGCGCCGATCTCGAGGAAGCCTTGGCCGAAGCCCGGCGCGGCGAGTTTGCCAGCGACGCGGATGTTCGGGCGATGTTCGCACGTCACGGCCAGTGAGACTTCGCTATTCGATCCGGGCCCTGGCTCAGCTCGACGAAATCTATACCTACATCGCATCGCACGATTCCCGCGGCTCACGAAGAGTACAAGCGCGCATCAAGCGATCGCTCGACCGACTTACGGATTTCCCATTCAGCGGCCGCGAACCGACATACCCGGCGTTCGGCTGCTATCGGTGATCAAGTATCCGTACTTGATCTTCTACTCGGTCGACGTCGCGGCGGAAGAAGTCCGTATCTTGCGTGTACGTCATGGTTCACGTGACCCATCGCGCCATCTCGACTGACGTCAGCTCGGCCAGGCCCGCCGAATCGGGTCGCGGCCATCCCAGTTCGTCGCCGCGTCGCGCACTGCGTCGAACACGCGTTTGCGCGTGGGTGTGGCGTGCGCCATCTCGATCATCGTGCCGGGGTGGCCTTCGTTCCAGAGATAGACGAAGCGGCCGCGCGTGCTGTCGCCGTTCTGGCCGATGGTGTAGCCGTTCGCCAGCGCTTGATTGAGCTTGGCGTCGTAATCCTCGGGCCAGCTCGACCAGTGCTGCATGCCCTCGTGGCCGGCGGCGAGAAAGTCGCGGTACACCGAGGGCGTCTCGCAGCGCTGCTGGATCAGTTCGAGCTGCACATCGCCCGAGTTCGCCAGCGCGATCGAGAAGTGGAAGTTGTCGTAACGCGTGCCGCGATAGTGGAACTCGGTGAACGCCATCTTCTCGGCGTAGAACCACGGGCCCACGCCGCAGACCTCGATCCAGTGCTCCATCGCCGCCTCGATATCGCGCACGACGATGCCGACCTGGCGCATTTCTCCAAACAGACGACTCATGCGTGCCTCCGCGCTGGAGGCGGCAGCCTAGCAAAGTCTAGGGCATCACGCCGAAGGGGCGTTTCTCACCCTCGGCCGTGCGCACCTTGCGGTCCTCGTCCTCAGGGCCGACGCGCTGGGGAATAGGCTCGTCGCGGTTGGGATCCGGATCACGCGGCGGCAACTCGATCGGAGCGTCGCCGGGTTGATCGCCGTCGGGTGGGCGGCGGTCACGGTCGGGATCCGGACGCCGGGGTTGCTCAATCGGCGTCGGATTCTGGCGTTTCGGATCAGGCATGGCTTCGTTTCCCGCTTAAAGTGCTCGCCATCACAACGTCCGGCGCGGAACGGGTGTTCCCTCCGCGCGTTTCGTGACGCGATGAACCAGCAACAACGCGCTCTGGTGACGAAACTGGCCCGGGAGAGGGGCCTGAAGATCGTGCGGACCGCCGCGCTGACGGTTCAGCGGCAGCGACATGGCAAGGGCTTCCGCTTCGTCGATCGCCGCGGCGCCACGATCCGCGGTGCCGAGGAGCTCCAGCGGCTGAAATCGCTGGCGGTGCCGCCCGCCTACATCAACGTGCGACTGGCTGCGGACCCGAACGCCCATCTGCAGGCGATCGGCGAGGACGCGGCCGGCCGGCTGCAGTACCGCTATCACCCTCTCTGGGCCGACGTGCGCGAGGCATTGAAGGCGCGGCGTCTCGCCGGCTTGGCGAAATCCTTGCCGGCGATACGCCGCGCCGTATCGCGCGGCCTCGCGTCGGCCGATTGCGATCGGCATTTCGCCACGGCAGCGGTCGTTCGGCTGGTGACATTGACCGCGATCCGCGCCGGCGGCGAAGCCTATGCCCGCGAACGCGGGACGCGCGGAGCGACCACGCTGCTGAAGGCGAACATCAGGATCGCCGAGGGGCTCTGCACATTGCAGTTCAAGGCCAAGGGCGGGGCGATCGTCAGCAAGGATCTGCGAGACCGGCGACTGGTGGCGGCGATACGGCGGCTGGTGGCTCTCCCGGGGCCGCGCCTGTTCCAGTACCGCGACTCTGACGGCGCCGTGCGGCCGGTGCGTGCGGGTGACGTCAACCGCTTCCTGCGCGGGGTCGCGGGCCAGCCGATCTCCCTGAAAGACTTCCGCACGCTGCTGGCCTCGACAACCGCGCTGAAGACACTGGCCGTAACGGTGCCGGCCACCAGTGCGCGCGGTCGACGATCGCAGGTGCGCGCGGCCGTGACGGCAATCGCCGGTGAGCTGGCCAACACGCCGACGGTTTGCCGTGCCAGCTACGTCCACGACGCAGTCGTCACCGCTTTCGAGAAAGGCAGGCTGCGGCGGATCGGCAAGCAGTCACCGCTCGAAGCGGCGGAGACCCTGGCGCGCATCGTTTCGCGACCGGCAAGCGACTGAGATTCCGCCCATTCGCGCGCAACCCGCCCCGCGAAAAGTCGTTCGAAGGCGAGGCCACCCTCGGTTCGGGCCAGGAGTATGCCCATGAAAACCATCAGTCATGTCTACGACAGCTACGGCCAAGCCAAGTCCGTCGTCGAGGATCTCGAAGCCAACGGCATCTCACACAATGACGTCACCCTCGTCGCCAACCGCTACGTCAGCAAGGCGTACGAAGACGCCACCGACACCACGGGCGCCACCACGGGCGCGGGCGTCGGTGCGCTGGCCGGCGGGGGCGCGGGCCTGCTGGCCGGCCTCGGCCTGCTCGCCATTCCCGGACTCGGCCCGGTGGTCGCGGCAGGCTGGGCCGCAGCTGCAGCGATCGGCGCGATGGCCGGTGCGGCCGGTGGCGTCACGGTCGGGGGCCTGGTCGATATCCTGACGACCTCCGGCGAGCCCGAAGAGCATGCGCATGTCTACACCGAGGCCGTGCGGCGCGGCGGCACGCTGGTGAGCGCGCGGATCGCCGAAGAGGATGCCGATCGCGTGCGGGCGATTTTCGCGCGACACGATCCGATTGATCCCGAGATGCGCGGCCGCGAGTACCGCACAAGTGGGTGGGATCGCTTCGATCCCAAGGCCGATCACTATCGGCTGTCGCAAGCGGAGATCGAGCGCATCCGCATGGTGGGCTATCTCTAGGCCACACCTGTCGTCGGGCTTTTGTGGCAGGGCGGATTTTCCAGGGTCCGCCCTGCTGTCGTCTTGTCGTCACGCCTGCGGCAGACCAATCTGCGGGCCACGCGTTTCCTCATGGGAAAGGATCCCCGAATGTCGACCATGGCCCCCCAGTCACAGCCGCACGCCGTCCTCGCGCCACGCCCCAAGGGCATGCTGATCGATGGCCAAAGGGTCGAGGCCGTTTCAGGCCAGCGCTTCAGCGTCGAGAACCCGGCCAAGCGTACGCCGATCGCCGATGTGCCGCGCGCCGCCGCCGCCGATGTCGATCGCGCCGTCGCGGCGGCCCAGAAGGCGCAACCGGCCTGGGCCAAGATCGTGCCGCGCGAGCGCGGCAAGCTCCTGCTGAAGATCGCCGAGGCCTTCGAGGCCCGTGTCGAGGAGATGGCGCGCACCATCGCGCTGGAGACCGGCAACGCGCTGCGCACCCAGGCGCGCGGCGAAGCGCGTGGTGCGGCCGACATCTTCCGCTATTTCGGCGGGCTGGCCGGCGAGCTGAAGGGCGAGACCATCCCGCTCGGCGAGCACGTGCTGTCATACACCCGACGCGAGCCGCTGGGCGTGGTCGGCGCGATCATCCCGTGGAACGCACCAGTGCTGCTGGGCGCGCTGAAGATCGCCCCGGCGCTCTGCGCCGGCAACGCACTGGTGCTGAAGGCGGCCGAGGACGCGCCTTTGGGCGTGCTGCTGATGGCCGAGATCTGCCAGGAGTTCCTGCCGCCTGGCGTGCTCAACGTGCTGACCGGTTACGGCCAGGAGTGCGGCGGGCCGCTGGCGAACCATCCGGCGATCCGCAAGCTCTCCTTCACCGGCTCGACCGAGGTCGGCAAGGTGATCATGCGCGCCGCCGCCGAGCGCATCGTGCCGGTGTCGCTGGAGCTGGGTGGCAAGAGCCCGTCGATCGTCTATCCCGACGCCGATGAGGACTGGGTGGTCGAGGGCATCATCGCGGCAATGCGCTTCACCCGGCAGAGCCAGTCATGCACCGCCGGCTCGCGGCTGTTCCTGCACGCCGACATCTTCGATTCGTTCCTCGCCAAGCTGAAGGCCAAGACCTCGGCGCTGAAGCTGGGCGATCCGCTCGACGAGGCGAGCGACATCGGCACCATCATCAACAACAAGCAGTTCACCAAGGTCTGCAAGTATGTCGAGGAAGGCCTGAGCCGCGCCGATGCGACGCTGGTGATGGGCGGCCTGCCACCCAAGAGCGGGCCATTGAGCGAAGGCTACTTCGCCATCCCCACGATCTTCGCCGACCAGTCCAACGACTGGCGCCTGGCGCGCGAGGAGATTTTCGGGCCGGTGCTGGTGGCGATCCGCTGGACCGACGAGGCCGAGGTGATCCGCATGGCCAACGACAGCCACTACGGTCTCGCCGCCTACGTCTGGACACACGACATCGGGACCGCGCTGCGCTCAGCGCACGCCATCGAATCCGGCTGGGTCCAGGTCAACCAGGGGCTCGGCCAGTCGCCCGGCCATTCCTACGGGGGATACAAGCAGAGCGGCATCGGCCGCGAGTTTTCGCTCGAGGGCATGCTGGACAGCTTCACCCAGCGCAAGAACGTCACGGTGAACCTCAACACGCCGCGGCGGGCGTGAACTCGCTCACGCTGGTCGCGGCAGCGCCTTGGCCAGCGTCTCCAACCGGATCTGGTGGTCCTGGAGTACCAGCAGGAAATCGGCGGCGAACTTCTTCAGCGCCGGGTTCTCGCCCGAGCCCGCGTAGCCGCTGAACAGCACCAGCAGATCACGGTGCATCGCCACCTGCGTGTCGATGAACAACGAATCGAAGCTGGCCGTCGGCGCCATCCTGAGCTTGTCGAGCATGTCCTTGAGCTTGCCCTGAAGCTCCTCCGGTGCCTCCTTGACGGCGGTTTCGTTGGCAGCCTGCCTGAACTTGGTGATCGCCGCCGAGTAGTCGGCCAACATGGTCACCGAGAATGCCTTGACCTCGGTGTTGGTGGACACACCGCCAGCCAGGCGCGCGACCTGGGCTTGGAAGCTGAGCGCTTCGGCGGCCGCCTTCGCGAACGCGTCGGCCTTTGTCTTCTCGGCACGGGCGGCAAGGCCGATAACCATCAGGGCCGCCGCCACGCATGCGACGGCCAGTCGGGAAAGGTTCCGCATTGGCATCCTCCTCGGCGACCTTCCGATGCAACGCGGAGGATCGCCGGGAGTTGCCTTCATGCCGCCGTGTAGGCTCCGTCGACCGTATGTGTCGAACCTGTGACGTAGGCGGCACGATCCGAACACAGCCAGCACACCATCTCAGCGATGTGTTGCGGCGTACCCATGCGCTTGACCGGTATGCCGGCCATGATCTGCGCGCCGCGTCGCGCCATCGTGTCCTTGGTCATGTCGGTCTCGATGAAGCCCGGGCACACCGCGTTCACGCGGATGCCGTTCTCGGCGTACTCCAGCGCAGCGGTCCGCGTCAGGCCGACGACACCATGCTTGCTGGCGACATAGGCCGAGGAGGTTGGAATGCCGAACAGACCGGCGATCGAGGCGGTGTTGACGATCGCGCCGGAGCCCTGCTTGGCCATCTACTCCAGCTCGGCGCGCATGCACAGCCACACGCCCTTGAGGTTGACTGCGATCATGCGGTCGAAGGCTTCCTCGGGCCATTCCGCCGTCTTCTTGCCGGCGCCGCCGACCTGATAGCCGGCGATGCCGGCGTTGTTGAAGGCGCAGTCGAGACGACCGAAGGCCGAGACCGCCGCGCTCACCATGCTCGCGACCTCGCCGGGCTTGGTGACATCGGCGGTGATCGCCAGCGCCTGGCCGCCGGCCTTGTTGATCAGCGCCACGGTCTCGGCCGCGCCCTCGGCCATCTGGTCGGCGACGGCGACACGCGCGCCCTCGGCTGAGAACAGCAGCGCCGCGGCGCGGCCGATGCCGCGTCCCGCGCCAGTGATCAGGGCTGTCTTGCCCTCGAGCATGCCCGCCATGGTGTTTCTCCCCTCTATGTCAGATTGGCCAGCGCGACGCGCAGGTAGTTGCCGCCCAGCAGCTTGCGCATGTCGGCAGCGTTGAAGCCGCGCGCCATCAGCGCCGCGGCGAGCGCCGGCAGCCGCGTGTAGCTGGGCAGAGCCGAGCCGCTGAGCAAGCCCATCATGTCGCTGCCGATGCCGACATGGTCGACGCCCACCGCATCGGCCATACGCGCCATGCCGGCGGCATAGGCGGTGACATCCTTGAATATCGTGGCCGGCGGCCAAATGCCGATGACGCCGCCGGTGCGCGCGACCACGCGCGCGTGCTCGGCGCTGATCAGCCGGCTGAAGCGGCCCGGCGTCGTGGCGAACGATGTGTGCGAAAGCACGAGCGGCTTGGTCGTGACCTCCGCCGCGCGGCGCACCAGGGACGTCGTGCCGTGCGCCACGTCGACGATGATGCCGCGCGCGTTGCAGCGACGGATCACGTCGGCGCCAAACGCGGTGAGACCGTCGTGTTCGCTCGGCTCGGTCTGGATGTCGCCCAACTCGTTGACGCGGTAGTGCGTCAGTTGAAGCTGGCGCACGTTCCATTTTTCATAGGCCTCGTCGACGCGCTCGATGCGTCCCTCGAGGAAGTCGGCGCCCTCGGAGGTGATAAGCACTGACGGCCGGTCGGGATGAGCCGCGCGCATCGCCGCCGCGCCGGTGATCACGCCGAGATTCTGTTCGCGCACCAGGTGCTGCAGGCGGGCGAAGGCGAGTGTCGCGTAATTGTAGAGTTCCCCCTGCGCTGGCGTGCGGTACGGCCGGATGCGCGTGTTGTTGTCGCTCGGCGCGATGGCCGGCGCGTCGGCGACGATGGCGAGGCAGACCACCGCCATGCGGCCCTCACGCATCGGCGCCGCCAGGGGCACGAAGGGCGCGTTCGGCTCACGCATGCGGATCACGCCGCCGCCGTGGCTGTGCAGGTCGGCGGTGACGGTGTCACCCATCGCCTCGCGCGCGGCGGCGATCGCCGCCGCATCAGGTTCCACGGCGAGCGCCAGTGGTGCCCAGGACGACAAGCCGAACAGCGCACCGCCGGCCAGCGCGGCGCGGCGGGTGAAGCCCGGCGCCACTGGCGAGGCCAGCGCACGCGCGTCGCGCAGCTGATAGCGCCAACCCATCTCGTCGTCGTCGAGGCAGGCCAGGCGGCCGGTCAGGCGCACACCGTTGCCGTCGGGCTTGATCGGCGTCGTGGCGAAGACCTCGATGCGCGCCAGTGGGTCGCGCGGCAGGCAGGCGAGGCAACACGACGGCTCACCGATCAGCGCGAAGCGCTCGCGCGCCGCCAGCGGATCGTCGCTGACGATCCATCCCTCGATATCGACGGTGGCGCCGTGCAGCCGCGCGGCGCGTTCAGCCCGAAGATCGGTCCAGTCGATGCGCATTGCGGCAGCATAGCACTACCCCTGACGTAATCGACGGCGCGCCGCGGGCGAACGATATGTCTGATGTCGCAAATAGGAGGGTCACCATGACTGACATGACCAAGTTGATCGACGACTACATCGCCTGCTGGAACGAGACCGATGCCGGGCGCCGCCGCGCGCTGATCGATCGCGCCTGGACCGAGCGCGCGACCTATGTCGATCCGATGATGAGCGGCGAAGGCCGCGGCGGCATCGACGCCATGATCGCCGGCGTGCAGGCGAAGTTTCCGGGATTCCGCTTCCGCGTCAGCAAGCCGGTCGAGGCGGTCGCCGACCGCGTGCGCTTTTCGTGGGAGTGTGGGCCGGATGGCGCCTCGGTTATCGGCGGCACCGATTTCGCCACCGTCGCCGACGGTCGGCTCAGCGCCGTCACCGGCTTCATCGACTTCGCACCCGGCATGGCGAAGGCGTAGGCTAGAACAGAAAACGGCGCGCGACCGTCAGGCCGCGCGCCGCTTTCTGTCAAAGGCCGATCAGGCGGCCTGCACGCCCATCACCGCCTTGACCTCGAGGAACTCCTCGAGGCCCCAGGCGGCGTATTCACGGCCGTTGCCGCTCTGCTTGAAGCCGCCGAACGGCGCCGTCATGTCCATCGGCGTGCCGTTGAGATGCACGTTGCCGGCGCGCAGCTGCGAGGCCACGTCGCGCACCTTCTTGGGATCGCTGCCCTGCACGTAGGCGGCAAGGCCATAGACGGTGTCGTTGGCGTCCTTGATCGCCTGCTCCTCGGTTTCGTAGGGCAGGATCGCGAGCACCGGCCCGAAGATTTCCTCGCGCGCGATGGTCATGCTGTTCTTGACGTTGCCGAAGATCGTCGGCCGCACGTAGTAGCCGCGGTTGAAGCCGTCGGGACGGCCCGGGCCGCCGGTCGCCACAGTCGCACCCTCGGCGATGCCCGCCTCGATCAGCTTCTGGATCTTGTTGTACTGCGTCTCGCTGACGACGGGGCCGAGCACGGTCTCTTCCGCCTTCGGATCGCCGACCTTCAGCGACTCCGCCACCGACTTCGCCACCGCGAGCGCCTCGTCGTGCTGCTTGGCCTGCACGAACATGCGGGTCGGCGCGTTGCACGACTGGCCGCTGTTGCGCATCATGCTGACCACGCCCGACGTCACCGCCTTCTTCAGATCGGCATCCGGCAGGATGATGTTGGCCGACTTGCCGCCCAGCTCCTGATGCACACGCTTGACCGTGTCGGCCGCGGCCTTCGCCACCAGCACGCCGGCGCGGGTCGAGCCGGTGAAAGAGACCATGTCGACGTCGGGATGCTTCGACAGCGCCTGGCCCACCGTCGGGCCATCGCCGTTGACCAGGTTGAACACGCCCTTCGGCACACCGGCCGCGTGCATGATCTCGGCCCAGATGATGGCGTTGAGCGGCGCGATCTCGCTGGGCTTGAGTACCATGGTGCAGCCTGCGGCCAGCGCCGGGCCGACCTTGCAGACGATCTGGTTGATCGGCCAGTTCCACGGCGTGATGAAGGCGCAGACGCCGATGGCTTCGTGCGCGATCAGGGTAGTGCCCTTCTGCGACTCGAACTCGAACTCCTTGAGCGTCTTGATCATCTGCATCAGATGGCCGACGCCGGTCGCGGCCTGCGCCTTCATGGCGAGCGTGATCGGCGCGCCCATCTCCATCGAGATCGCCTTGGCGATGTCGTCGTAACGGGTCTTGTAGACCTCGAGGATCTTCTCGAGCAGCGCGATGCGCTGTTCCTTGGTCGTGCGCGAGAAGGCCGGGAAGGCCGCCTTGGCCGCCGCCACCGCCTTGTCGACATCGGCCTCGCTGCCGAGGCTGATCCTGGCGCAGGGCTCCTCGGTCGCCGGATTGATCACGTCGATCGCGTTCGGCTTCGCGGGATTGACCCATTCGCCGTTGATGTAGAACTTCAGATGGTCGGTCATGTGTCCCTCCGGGTGATGTGATGGCGCAGTGTCGCCAGACGCGCGCCGTTTGCAACCAACAAGACTCGTTTAACCCTGCCTGGCGGAGGGTTTAAGCAACGCTAGCGCCAGGGCGGCGACGCAGCAGCCCAGCGCGCCGAGCTGCCACGGCCCCAGCGGCTCGTTATGCGCCCAGACGCCGCCGGCCATGGCGATCACCGGCACGATGATGGTCGACACCGCCGCGGTGTTGGCGGGCAGCAGGTGCACGATGCGGAACCACACCAGGGTGCCCAGCGCCGTGGGCACGATAGCGAGGTGGATGGCGGCCAGCAGCACCGGCCAGGACGGCACGAAAGGTCGCCAATCGGCGAGGATCGCGGCGCCGACCAGGATCGGTAGCGAGCCCAGGGTCATCTGCCACGCCGTCAGGGTGAGCGGATGTGTGCCGCGCCAGTCGGCGCGCTTCTGGATCAGTGTGCCGGCGGCCCAGCCAATGGCGGCCACCAATGCGCAAGCGATCCCGGTCGGCGCATCGGCCAGGCTGCGCAGATTGGGAACCGCCAGCAGCGCGACGGTGCCGGCGCCGAAGGCCAGTGCCAGCAGCAGGCGCGGCGTCGGCCGCTCACCGAACAGCAGCACCGCCATCAGCGCCGCCCAGAGCGGCATGGTGTAGCCGAGGATCGAGGCCTGTCCCGATGGGATGAACAGCACACTGGCGGTGGCGGCGACGTACCACACCGACACCGTGCCGAAGGCACCGCCCAGCAGCGCGGGCCGGCTGGCGCGCGGCACGGTCAACGGCACGCCGCGCAGCCGCGCGATCGCCAGCAGCATCAGGCCGGCGCCGAGCACGGCGAGGCCACGAAACGTCCACACCGAGAGCTCGCGCAGCACGACGTTGAACATCGGCCAGGACGAGCCCCACAGCACGCCCAGCAGCAGCACCAGGCCGGTCGCGCCGTCGATACGACGCGCGGTCATGATGTGCGCGTCGACGGCGCCGGCTTGAAGAGCGCCAGCGCCAGCGCGATCACCGTGCAGGCGAGCGCGCCGATTTGCGTCGGGCCAAGCGGCTCATCGAGCACCAGCCGGCCGCTGACCATGGCGACGATCGGGACGACGATCGAGGACAGCGCCGCGACATTGGCCGGCAGCAGGCCGACGATGGCGAACCACGTCGCGGTGCCAACGCACATCGGGATCAGCGCGATGTAGATCGTGGTGAGCACGCTGGTCCAGGACGGCACGATCCAGACCCAGTCGGCGAAGATCGCCGAGGCGACCAGGATCGGCGGCAGCGACAATGCGATCTGCCACGCGGTCAGCGACAGCCCCATGCCGGCCCAGTCGGTGCGCTTCTGCACCACCGTGCCCAACGCCCAGCACAGGCCGGCGCCGAGGCCACAGGCGATGCCCAGCGGCGCATCGGCGTAGATGCGCAGGTTGGGCACGGCGAGCAGCGCCACCGACGCGGCGCCGAAGGCGAGCGCGGCCAGGATGCGCCCGCCCAGCCGCTCGCGCAGGAAGAGCGGCGAGATCAGCGCGAACCACAGCGGCATGGTATAGGCCAGCACAGCCGCCTGGCCCGAGGGGATGTAGCGCACCGCCGCCGCGGTGAGGATGTTCCAGATCGCGATGTTGAAGAACGACGCCCACAGCAGAGGCGCCCAGAGATGGCGCGGCACACGCAGCCGCTCGCGGCGCAGGCGGGCCACAGCGAACAACGCGGCGCCAGCGATGATCACGACGATGACGCGGAAGGTCCAGATCGAGAATTCGCGCATGGCGATGGAGAACAACGGCCAGTTCGTGCCCCAGACGAGCGTCAGGAGCGCGAGCAGGGTCAACGCGCGGGTATGGGCGGAGCGGTCTGGCATCGGAAGCGGCGCACCGTATGGGCGCGCGGCGCCGGCGTCTATCGGCGAGGGCGCACGACGCCTATGCGCGCAGGCGCGCGACGCCTATGCGACGTCGCTCAGGTCGAGCGCTCCTCCGGCGCGGCCAGCGAGCAACCGGCGATGCGCCAGGTACCGTCGGGCTGCTTCTCCATGACGTAGAATGCCGTCACCGCCGAGCCGTCCGGCGCCTCGATATGAACCTTCTGAATCACCCAGTCCTCGACCGCGCGAATGTCGCGGAAGGCGAAGCTCTGCCAGCGATGCACCGGCTGGTAACCGTTGCGCACCATCGACATGAAGTTCTCGACGGTGCCGAAGATGCTCTTGATGCCGGGGGCGGCGAAGGAAAAGGCAGTCTCGCCGTCGTCGCGCCGGAAGGCCTCGAGCTGACGGCCGATGACGTCACGGATCTGGGTGCGATCGGCGTCGGTCGGCTGCTCGATGGCGAGCGCAGGCCCGCCCAGCAAGGCGACGAGCACCAACCACCCACCCGTCAGTATCCCCAATGCGCCGCGCATGACCGAACCTCCCGCACCGAAGCGTCCTGATTCTATGCGATTGCGGCGCCCGTGGATGTTGGTCGCGCTCACGATCTCGCGAGCACGACGATAGAACCGCAGGCAATGGTCAGAAGCGGCGGCCCGGATAGGGGCGCGGGCCGCCCGCGGCGGTCGCCGGGCCACCGCCCAAACGGCCCGCGCTGACGCCATAGCTCAGGCCCGCGAGGTTGGAGCGCTCGGCGGCGAGAAAGGCATTCTGACGCGAGATCTCGCCGTTGAGGTCCCCGATAAGGCGATCGATCGCCTGCATGGTGCGATTGGTGTCGGCTTCGATCTGGCGCAGCTGGCGGTGGTCTTCATCGACCGCGCCGCCGACATTGTAGGTCGAGCGGATGGTGTCGAGCAGATGGCCGGCCACCGACGCCTGGGTCGTGACCTGAGTGGCCAACGAGTTCAGGACGCCGATGTCGCCGGTCATCTTGTCCAGATGTCCCTGCGCCTGGTTCCACCGGGCGACCATCTCTGGATTGGCGGGCGTCGTGCCCACCGACAGGCGGGAGGTGATCTGGCTCACGGCCGTGTTGTAGCCGCGCGCCTCGCCACCCAGCGCATTGCGCAGCGCCTGGAGCTGGTTCACCTGGGCTTGGTGGGATGACGCGACGGCGTTCTGGTCGGCGCGCAGCTGCTGGACGCGGGCCGACACCGTGGCCCCACCCGTAGCGGTGACAGACGACGCCGGCGCCACCGTCCCCGGTCCTCCGAACAGATCGCCGCAGGCCCCCAAGGTGAACGCCGCCAGGAGGCAAGCGGCGCGCGTGGTCCATTTCGCCATCGGTGTCACGTACCTTGGTCCGATCCGCTCTCGTTGGGCACCCGCCGGCCAACGCGCGGCCACACGGACCACGCGCCACCAAGGCACCAGCCCCAATAGCAGTACCCGAAGGCTACTGAAACCCCGACTTTTCAACAAGCGTGGGGTTCGCCTGCGACAATCCGAATTCGCAAGCTGCGGCCGCAGTGTAACAAGCGACCTTGAATGATCCGGGCGAGCTGAACGGTGCGTTCTGGCGAAGGTCGGCATATTCGCTTGCGCCGGATCGACGTTTTGGCTACCTACCGCGCCTCGACCCGCCATTGCGGGCCATCAGACTTGGCTATAGGCGCCCATAGCTCAACTGGATAGAGCACCTGACTACGGATCAGGAGGTTGGGAGTTCGAATCTTCCTGGGCGCGCCAAGCCTTTCAATGCGTTAGCAAATAGCTCCAGCCTCTTAGGCTCTCCCTAGGCTCTCGCCTCGGGCTGCTCGCGGACGCGGCGAGCTTTCACCTTCGGCAACTCATCCCACGTCCGACCGTCGAGCGTGCGGCCCGTGCGCTTCTTGTTAACACCGCCCCACTGCTTGAAGTGGAAGGCGACGCCTGCGCGCGTGCACTGATCACGGATCGAACGAACCCACTCGATAGGCATAGGCCGCGCGCCTGGCCCGCTCTCCCCGCCAGCGATGGCCCAATCGACGCCCTTGAGGTTCATGCCCTCCAGCGGTCCGAGAAGCGGCTCAAGCGATAGAAACTTGATCATTGCCGGCGTGCGCCGAAGGTTTTCTATGCGCGGGAGGTAGTCGGCGCTTTCGACGCTCACGCCCATCCATACGTTCTTCGGCCACGGCAGGTGCGGAGCGAGCTCCTCGCACCTCTCCGCCCGCTTCGTGAGGACCTGGTAGGTGTGCTGCGGCGTGTCGACCATCGTCTTGAAGACCTTGGCGATGAAATCGAGTGGCACCTTCTCATGAAAGAGGTCGGACATGGAGTTCACGAAGATCGTGCGCCCGGTCTTCCACTTGGCAGGCAATGCGAGTGTCGCATCGTCGAGTGTTATCTTCCCGTTCCATTTCCAGCGCCCACCGGTCTTCCTCGTGATCCCGGTGTACTTCGGCTGACCCATTGCCTCTAGCCGTGAGGCGAGGCGCATGGCGTAGCAGTTGGTACAGCCCGGCGAGAGAACGGTGCACCCGGCAACCGGATTCCACGTCGCCTCGGTCCACTCGATAGGGGAGTTCGTTGCCATAACGCCTGCTTTCTACGGAAACGTCACCATAACCTTGTCGCCAAAGGTGCCCGCCGGGCGCTTTTTGAGAGGTGTGGTGATCTTTCCCTCAGCCTCCAACTCCAGCAGCACATCTTTGTAGTTAGTCTTCCAATAGTTCCGACCTAGGCAGTGCTCCTCATATATCTGCTGCATCGTGAGGGTTCTGCCCGAAAACACCGTCGGCAGCGCGTCTTTGAGGTCCGTATACTCCGCAAACCACAGCTTGTTCGTCTGTGGCGGGAAGTCGTAGTAGGTATAATCCGGTATATCCTTTTCATCGCGCCAACTCTCGCGCGCCATTATGTCGTTCATGAGATACCAGCCGGCCTTGCTCTTCGTAACAAAAACCAGAAGGTGCGATGTACGTCGGCTCTTCCCCTTCTTGAACCAGAAGGGTCGCACGTAGGTGCCTTTAACCTCCCGCATAACCTCGGCCAGCTTGTCGACTATCAGTTCCTCCCTATCACCGACGTTAAGTCTGTTGAGCTCGTCCCGCAACTCCGACGCCCTCGTCTCACCAAACAAAGCACTCATACGCTCGACAAACTCATTTGCGCTAAGAGCCGCATTGATACGAGCGTAGTTGAAGAAGAAGACACAATCGCAGCCCCAGTTCTTTATTACACCGCGCACTAGGTTTTGAGTGAGGCCCTTATACCCGAACGGATCGATGAAGGTGAAAGACGGAACGATAGATGTACTATTGAAATATTGCTCGGCGCTTTTTTCAACCTTCTCGTTCAACAGTGTCGGCGGGTAGGTGAGCTTCTCGATACCGGGTAGCTTCGCGATCTCAGTATCGAGCTGAGCGATATAAATTTTCGATCCGTCGTTAAACACTGTCACGAGGTGATCGCACAATTCCTGCTGAGCAATAGCCTTTTCAAGGACCATGATCGGAGTAGACGGCTTGCCGTTGCCATATCGTCCCGGACCACAAAACAGGTCGAAGTAGGCAATCCTGCCTCCGCGCCGCTTTGCCTCCGGCAGGACGAACCGCCACCACGAATTGAAGTATTTCGTGATGATCTGTGCCTTAATGCCGGACGCCTCGCTTTGCTCGTCAAAGAACTTGTCGTTCTTCGCCACTTGCCCCCCTATTTTGCGGCTGTGCCGTTAAGGGGAATCTATCGCATTCAGCGATCAGTCGTCAGAGAACATACAAAGAACATTAACTGACGACAACCATTTATTTCAGCCTTTTGGGCTTTTAGCTGCGCGGTCTGTTCTGCACCTTGGAGTGCCACCAGACCAGGGCTCGGTAGTTTCGGACCTTCGGACGAGGCGCTTCTGATAGAGGATGTGGAGCTGCTGCTCGGTCCATCCGAGGGTATTGGCGGTCACGGCCAAAAGGCGGGCCAGACGCGCGGGGTTAGGATCGCCAGTCGCCTCGACGATCTGCTCAATCAAAGCCTCTTTCGCCGTTCGCGCGCCGGATTTTTTAACTGTCGGTTTTGGGTAATTTGATAGGTCCATAAATAGGTGAGGTACACCTCCGCTCTTTCCCTCATACCCTTTCGGGTCGTGTCGGTAGGTGGGGTTATGTGCTGCCAGTGGGACCCTTCTTGCTTCCGGCCCTCAATTCCTACGCGCGACCTGGATGCCGGCACGCGTCCAGACCGTGCGCTCCCACCATGTCGGACGGGGCACCTGGTCGAGGAAGACAACAAACCCCGCTCATCCTCCGGATCAATCTCGCCATTACGCGACCGGACGTGCGTGATAATCCCGTCTCCGAAGAGATTTAGGTCCCAGCCGCTCACATAGTGCTCCAAGCGGAGGCAACCGATCTCCGGAGTGGATCCGAGTGACGTGCGGTACATACCTTTGTGAACGAGAGCATTAAGACGATAGAGCGCCACGCTCCTGTAGTATAGGTCTTCATAGCTACGGTATCGTCACGCCTCGCAAGCTCACGTTGACCACAACCAGTTCCTCACCCACCGTCTTAATGAGCTCAAAGGTGAAATTCACCTTAGCGCCTTTGATATAGCGATTGGTGCTTGTGTAGTAGAAGGAGAGTGTTGCATCTCCGCCTTTGGGAAGAGATAGACCTGGCCGGTCACGAGGGCAGTCCGTGAGGGTACAGATTGGAATGCCGGATGCATCGTAGCCCTGATTTTCACCGTCGATCCTGGCGCTCCCCTGCGTATGCCAGATGCGGGTGGGGCCTTCCTGATTTTCGATGAGGAAAATGAACGTCGGACCGCCGTGTGGGTTCTTGACGATCTTGTCGACCGAGATTTTGAGGCCGTCGACGGTGCGGGTCGGCTGTTGCGAATGCGCCGCGGTTGAAGCTACAAGCGCCAAGGCCACGAGCAAAAACCGAAGCATGGTATCCTCCCCCAAAACGGGGGAACTGTGGATCAGTTCGTAAGGGTCTGGAAGAGCTTTAGCAGGGAAGTGCAGATCGGGCTCATGCTCGCGGCGAGCGCCCTGCTGTTCATCTTCTCCGTCTACTTCTGCATGGTCGACGACAGCATGACGCGGGACTTCGAGAACCGTCGGCCTGGCACGCTCGATATGGTCGAGAATGCCGAAGCCTACGTCGGTTCGGATTGGTCCGTGTATGTGATCCCCCGCGGCCGGTGCGTGCTCCTCGAATCGGCGTCGGGGCCGGGCTTGTACGTGAGTATCGAGACGGCGCCGGACAGCAAAGATTGGTCCAGATACCGGGTCGGGAGGTTCGTGCGGTTTAAGTCGGATGGCGCACCCGGCAGGATCAAATTCGTTTTCAAATTCAATCGCTCGGAACGCGAGCCGTCCTTCTGCTGGGGTTAGCAATGCTCGCGCAGATAAACGCCTGGATAGAAGCGCGCACGGCTGAGCTCCTCGCAGAGTTCCGAAAGCTTCGCGCGCAGCCCATGAGTTTTGCGCAATTCGGGGACGTGTGGCGTGGGCTCGGAGCAACGGGTCAGAAGGTTATTCTGATCGGCACGACTGTCCTCTTCATCCTCATCGCGATCGGCCAGTGCCAAGAGAGCGATCGTGTGGCGCACGAAGAGCGGATGCTCAAAATGACCGGCGTGCGCAAGCCGATCATTGTCGAGACTATTTCGTTCTGGCGGCGAAAGATCGACATAGGTCCGCAGTGGACGTTGCCATTCACTTTCATTGAAGGGTTGCGTTGTGTCGACTGGGACACGCATCCGCCTTCCGAATTTCAGATGTCCGACGATGGGCATAATTGGTCTGCCGTGCGCAAAGGACGGTTCATTCGGTTCCGTTCAACGAACGGTCGGAGCTTCGCGATCCGGCTTGATTTTCGAGATCATCCGGAGCAAGCGTCGGCCTGTCGCTACTAAAACTCCGGCGCGAACCTCATCTCCGGGTAGTCCTCGTCCTTGCGTACGTCGATCGCCATGCTGTCCAAGAGGTCGTTTCGCCTGGTATCCGAAGAGCGACGCCGGTATCACGCTCGATCTTCCGCATGTACTCTCTTAACGCGGCCTTTGAGAGCGCTGTCGTCGAGCGGTAAGTGTGGACCTCGACTGTGGTGCCGTCCTTGGCCGTGACGATTTCTACGGGCCGATGAGCTACCATCGTATTGCTTTCTCATGTGCCGTACTGGGAGCAGAAAGCAGGGTGATGATAATGACGGCGATATCGGCATTGGAAACAAAGAGGACTTGCCCTCCCTGTCCGGTGGGTTCGAAAACAAGGGAAGCTTTATCCTCGACGTCTTGTGTTCTTGTTTGTCGGTCCTTCTGTTGCTGCTTCATATTTCCAAAGGGTTTCCCCAGCTTAGTATTATTATATTTAGGTATTCTTATCTGTATATACTTATAGAACAATTCGACCTGCCGTATTCTGGTATTCGACAGGCCGGATTCCAGAGTTCGGCATACCGGATTCAAGGGTACGGCTTGGGCTTCTTCTTTACGACAAATTTGACCTTGTAGATATTCGTCTTGCCTTGCCCGCGCCGAGTGATCTCCACGAGACCGGCATTTTCAAGCTCCTTGATAAACTCGTTTACCCTGGACTTACTCATGCCGATGTCCTGGCCCAACCGATCTTGGCCGGGAAAACAGTGGTCCTTGTGCCAAGCGTAGTGAAGGAACATGGCGTATGTGAGCTTGGCACCCACCCCCAGATTTCCGTTCGTCAAAATGAAGTTCGGGACTTGGGTGAAACCAAATCGCGCGATCGGATCGAGCGTGTCGAGTTTGATGTTCTTCTCGGCAATCAGTTCACGGATTGAAGCCAGTTTTCCTTCTCGGCGTTCCATACTCAAAGTTTATCACCCGTACCCGCATAGAATTCTTGGTCCAGATGTGAGCATGGGGATAAACCTACCCAAAGAACTTCGCCCAGACCGATCGTGTTGGATGCTCCGACACCGACCCTGGATCCGATGTAGAAAAGCGCTCAACGTCGACTGGGTCTATCTTTTCCTCACCCTTCGGCGCCACGACAGTCGTGTCTAGACATGTCGCGTCATAACGCGACATGTCGCGCTGCGGCGCAGATAGCTGCTGCAGATGAGTTTCCAAGCGTCCGATCTCCCGGCTTTGATCCGTGAGTTGTGCGAGGAACACCTGCCTTTCCTCCATCATGTGGCCAATCACTTGCTCCTTGGCAGAACGATCGATCTTCAGCTGAAAATTCTCTTTCTCCAAGACGTCAATACGAGCGCTGAACACCGGAGGGTCATCCTGCGTGGCCGTCGCGGTGGACGCTACCGCCGGTATCGGCTCACCGTGGGATGTCGCGTCGTGACGCGCTGCGTCGCGTCGTGACGTGTCGTGACGCGACACGTCGTCTTCGATATGCGAAATGCGCTCTAGCTGCTTGAGCTCGAGAGCGTATCGTTCGGCTGATGGCTGACTGATGAAGTAGCGTTCAATTTTCTCGCCCCTCACCCGGATGCAATCAATGCTACCGTTTTCGCAAAAGCGCTGGATCGATCGCGTGGAGCGGGGAACGCCAAATGAGATGAACACCTGCTTGGCCTGGGTGATCGTGAGCTTGTGTCCCGGCATGTCGCGTTGTGTCGCGCCTTGGGGAAGGGGTGCGGTATGCAACCCCGCATCGTTGATGTTTTCCATGAGCTTTATAAGAAGTGTATCACATGTACCGGGTGCATCGGCCGGGCGGCGGTTTATCCATGGCCTTGCGTATCGACAGTCTGGTCGCGCGACATCTGGAGGCGAATGGTATTCCGACGGTGGTGATCGCCACAGCCCGCGATATCGTCGAGTCGGCTGCGGTGCCGCGTCTTCTCTTCGTCGACTTTCCGTTGGGCTAGCCGTGCGGCGAGCCGTGGAATGTCGAGCAGCAGCGCGAAGTCTTGGATATGGCGTTCCGCGTGCTGGAAACGGCCATAGAGCCGCGCACGACCGTGGATGCCGGTTTGTGTTGGAGCAAAGGCGAGCGTTGGAAGGAATTGCTCTTCACCGAGGAGCAGCCCTTCCTGCCTGGTGAAGCAGGTGAGGCATGGCTGAGGAAGAAGGAGGCTTATCGAAAAATGAAGGCTGAGGGCAAGATCTGACATTACTGCGGGCCAGGGCCGCAGGTTTCGCTCCAATAGTAGTCGCGAATGGAGACTCATGTGTCGCCATCGATCACGGTCTATACCACGCCACTATGCGGGCCCTGCGAGGCCCTGAAGCAGGCCCTGAAGGCGCGCGGCATAGCCTTCCGGACGATTGATCTGCGGATGGACGAGCAAGCTGCCGAACGGCTCGAGGAGCGAGGTATCCGGAGCGCCCCGGCCTTGGAGATCGACGGCCGGTTCTATACCGGCCTCGCGTTGAGGGACGATCGGCTTGACGCGGTGTTGCGTCCGTAGTCTCGGCATTGAGAGAGGATCGTCACGTGCTACCACTGGAATTCGGCTGGTTTCTGCCGACCTCAGGCGATAGCACGGCATATGGTGACCGCGATCAGGCGGTGCCGCCATCGCTGGAGATGTTCACCCGCGTGGTGGCAGCCGCCGAAGCCGCGGGCTTCGAGTATATGCTGGTGCCGGTCGCCGCTGCGTGCTGGGACGCCTATATCAGCAGCGCCATCATGATCGGCCGGTCGAAGTCGATCCGCATGCTGGTGGCGGCGCGGCCGGGCTACATCAATCCCGTGCTGCTCGCCAAGATGATCGCCGCCTTCGACCAGTTGTCGGGCGGGCGAGTCGCCGTGAACTTGATCGCCGGGCAGAGCGACCAGGAGGCCGTTGCCGAGGGGATTCCCTGGAGCAAGGAACAGCGCTACGAGGTGATGGACGAGGAAGTTGAAATCCTCAAGGCGTTGTGGACCGCCAAGGGCGAGGTGGATTTCGACGGCCGGTTCCATACCCTGCGCGGCGCGCGGATCGCGCCCAAGTCGTTGCAACAGCCCCATCCACGCTTCTATCTCGGCGGCGGTTCGGGCCAGGCGTGGGAGATCTCCGCGAAGCATGCCGATGTGCATCTATTCTGGGGCGACACCTGCGAACGGATCGCCGCCAACATGCGGGAGATCCGTATGCTGGCCGCCCGGCACTGGCGACAGGACCGCATCGGCTTCGGCATGCGCCTGCAGATTGTCTGCCGGGAGACGGAGGGCGAAGCCTGGGATGCGGCCAACGAGCTGGTGCGCGACGTTACCGAGGCGCAGACCCGCTACATCAAGACGCACTTCGCCACGTCCGTCGCCAACCAGCGGGTGCAGGAGCTGGCCCGCACCCGTGGCGACCTGATCGCTCCTCATCTGTGGACGGGCATCACCAAGGTGCGGCCGGGGGCGGGCATCGCCGTGGTGGGCAATCCGCAGCAATGCGCCGATACGCTGCAGACGTTCATCGATCTCGGTTGCCACTCCTTCTGCCTGTCAGGCTATCTGCACGATGCCGAGGCCGAGCGTTTTGCGAGGCTGGTCCGGCCTTTGCTCATCGAGCGCAACGAAGCGCGGATGCGGACCGCGTCGTGAACGAGGCGAGCGAAGCCTTTCGCGGCGAACTGCCCAAACATCAGCCGACCTCGGCGGTATAGCCGTGCGGGCAACCGGTGCGTCATTCAAGCGCGATTAAGTGAGAGCTTGCGCGCGCTTGGGCACCATTTGGAGCGCTTAGAGTCTGTCCGGGAAGAAGCTTAGGGATTGCAGAGTTTATGGAGCATGAAGCGGATCGAGGCGAGCGCGAGGAAGGCGAGTGCCTTGCGATTGAGACATTCCCAATCCTTGGCGAGCCTGCGCATCGGCTGAGCCAAGCAAAGGTGCGTTCGACGATCCAGCGTTTGGGCAAGACGACGAAGCGGCGGGCTTGATCGGAGCGCTTGACGATCTCGACGTCGAGTTGCTTGAGGATAGAGCGCATCGCCTGCTGGAATTTGGCGCCTTGATATCCGCCATCGGCGTAGAGCTTGAGGAGGAAGGGGTAGAGGCCGAACAGGCTGCTCATCACCAGCACGCCGCCATCGCGATCCTGGATGTCGGCAGCATGCACGAGGGCGTGCATCAGCAGGCCTTGCGTGTCGACAAGAATGTGCCGCTTCTTGCCTTTGATCTTCTTGCCCGCATCGTAGCCATGCGGATCGTAGACCCCCTTTTCGGCGCTTTTCACGCTCTGGCTGTCGATGATCGCGGCGCTCAGCGAGGCCTCGCGCCCGGCTCGTTCGCGGCACGCGACGTAGAGCGCGTGATGAATGCGCTCGAGCGTGCCGTCCCAGCTCCACAGGTCGAAGTAGCCGTGCAAGGTCGAGCGCGGCGGCAGGTCTTTCGGGATCGCCCGCCATCGGCAACGCGTGCTCAGGATAAACATCAGCCCGTTGACCACCTCGCGCAGGTCGACCGTGCGCTTGTTGCCACCGCGCTTGCCCGGGGGAATGCCCGGCGCGATCAGCGCCCATTCCTCGTCTGTCAGGTCCGACGGATAGCGCAGGCCGCCGCGCTCGTAGCGTGCCCGGTTCTCGGCTGTCCACATCGGCGGCGCCTCCTCATGCCATCTGCGCCGCACCCTTGAATCACAACCGACTCATCTGATTCAATATCTTCTCGGACGGACACTTAGCATCGCTGTGACTGCAGCGGATAAATGAGGTTGAAACAAAGTGCTACTTCAGAATCATGAGCATCTGTGGCGAAACCACAGTAACCGAATTGGCGGTCGATGTAGAGAGTGACCTGTTTGGGCGTGGCCCCGTGGCGAGCAGCAGCCGACGGCTCGCCATGGTCGCCGACCCACAGCGAGTCGTAGCCGCAGTGATCGACAAGCTCGACCAGCTCGTCGATGCGCGGCAGCCATGGGCCGGTCGCGGGCTCGGTGCGCCGGTGGATGGTCTGGATGCCGGCACGCGGGCGGTCGTCAAGGGGAAGCGGCATGGATGGTTCCTCGGGCCGCGGCTCAGGGCGTGGCGAAGCCTTGGAAGGTATGCGGAATGCGACGGATGTCGGCAACCAGCTCGCGCGCCAGGCCGGGTGGCATCCCCGGTGGAAAATTCAGCTCGATCGCGTCCGCGGCACCGCCGAAGCGCGCCTCGATGGCCGGCACGATCTCGTCGTAGGTGCCGCAGGCCGCGAAGATGCGCACCGTATCGTCCGGCACCAAGGCCGCCATCTCCTTCCAGCGGCCTTGCACGGACATTTCGTGCAGCTTCAGCCCAAGATCCTGCAGTCCGTGCAGTTCCAGGATCGGCATGTAGGTCCGCGTGGAACCGTAGAAGGCGACCCGGAAGCGGACCCAGTCCATCGCCTTTGCCACCGACGCGGCGTCCGGTCCGGTCGCGACGAAGCCACCGCCGTGCACGTCGAAATTCGCGCGTTGGCGGCCGCTGCGGCGCATGCCCTCCTCCATGCGCGGCAGGCACACTTCCTCAAGGTATCGCCGCGAGCAGATCGGGTGTAGCCGCACACCGTCGGCGACTTCGCCGGCGACGCGCAGCATGGCCGGCCCGACGGCCGCGACGGTCACTGGCACCATCGGTAGGTCGTTCGGCTCGGGTGAGAAGTCTGGCGTCATCAACGTGAGCCGGTAGTGCTCGCCTTCGTACCGAAGCTTCTCGCCAGTCTGCCAACAGCGCCAGACCGCACGAAGCGCATGGACATACTCCCGCAGGCGCGGAGCCGGAGGACTCCACGGAATGCCGAAGCGGCGCTCGTTATGGCCCTTCACCTGGCTGCCCAGCCCAAGCACAAACCGGCCGTTCGAATTGGCGTGCAGGTCCCACGCTTGCATCGCGGTCACAGTCGGGCTGCGCGGGAAGGCGACCGCGATCGAAGTGGTCAGCTCTATGCGCTCCGTCGCCAGCGCCGCGACGGCCAGCGGCATGAACGCGTCATGCTTGGCCTCGAGCGTCATAAGCGCGTCGCAGCCGGCGGCCTCCGCCGCTTGCGCCGCCGGCCCCGCCTCACGCCAGTTCTGCATCGGCAGTGTCGTGAACACCCGCATGGCGCCTACCTGTGCTTTGCTCCGGTTGTCGGCATTTAGGTCGCAACCTGCTCGCAAAGTCGGTCGAGCACGGCTTCCGCCTCCCGGACGATTTGCCGAACCACATCGCCGGCCGGCGCAACAGAGCTGACCAGACCGCAGCTCTGGCCTGCGGGCAAGACACCGTTCTCCACATCCCCCTCGAGCCGGCCGCGCTCCGAAGCCGGGTGGCCGACATGCATGGCTTGCAAGGGATAAGGTTCGATCTCATGCTCACGCCCGGCCCAGGAGCCGGTGAATTGGTTTCGAATCAGGCGGCAGGGCTTGCCGCTGTGCGCCCGGGTTACGACTGTCCCTGCGGTGTCGGTTCCCACGATCATTCGCTTGTAGTTTTCGTGCGCTCGCGCCTCGCTTGTGGCGATGAAGCGGGTTCCCATCCAAATCCCTTGTGCGCCGAGCGCCAAGGCCGCGGCGAGGCCGCGGCCATCGGCGAGGCCGCCGCCCGCTAGCACCGGCACCGCCACGGCATCCGCTACTGCCGGCACAAGCACTGCCGTTCCGATCTGCCCGACGTGGCCGCCGCCGTCGCACCCCGAGGCAATCACCGCATCAACGCCATCAGCGACGGCCCGCTGCGCATGCTTCACTGCCCCGACCACCGACATGACGAAAATGCCACGCGCGTGCGCTTCCGGCACCACGGCGGCCGGGCTGCCGAGCCCCGAGATCAGCACCGGAACCCGCTCCTCAAGCACCACTTCGACCATCGCCGCAACGGCGCCAGTGTAGCGTTCGACCTCCGCGCCAGCGGCTCGCGCGGTCGCGAACAAGATATCGACCCCGAATGGCTTGTCGGTGCGTGCCCGAACGGCGCGGATCTCCGCGCGCAACTCATCCGGCGTCATTGTCGATCCGGCGCCGATCACGCCGAGTCCACCAGCGGCTGATACCGCGGCGGCGAGCTCTGCGCGGGCGACCCAGCCCATACCCGCTTGAAAAACCGGGTACTCCAAGCCAAGTCGCTTGCACAGCGGCGTCAAGAGACGGGTCGGGGCTCGTGTGGACGGCATTTTCGTTGCCAGCGTCATGAAGGTCCCTCCCTATCGAGAAATCGGCTATCCTGATCTTTGCGCCTGCTCTCATCGGACGAGTCGCTACCGCAAGGCGATTACAGTCCAGCGCGTCGAGGGCTTTGGCTCCTACACCACTCATCAGGACACAACCGCTCTCCAGGTTCTCATGTCGCTGCCTTCGGCGGCCGAGGCTGCATGATCAGCACCGTTCCCTGGGCAACCGCACAGGGTCGACCGTCGTTCGTGACGTCGATCCTCACCACGGCGGTGGAGCGGGTCATGGCGATGAGCTGCGCTTCCGCAGTGACAGTGCCGGACGTGACCGGCGCAAGCAGGTTGACCTTGAACTCCGTCGTTGCGGCCCATTGCCCGGCCTGCATGTGGGGGTAGCATACGAGCCCAAGCGCATGGTCGCACAACGCCGACAGAACTCCGCCGTGCATGTTGCCAAATCGCGTCAGCAGTTTCGGGTCCACCGGCATCTCAATACAGATTCTGCCGGGCTCGACGAGCACCGTTCGCAGACCGAGGAATTCCGGCAGACCGGAAGTGGGTACGCTCGTGTCGAGAAAGCGGCGAGCCACCTCCTCGTCGAAGGGCGGGAGTCGCGGCGGTGGTACCATGTGCTCTTTCTCCGACTGTAGTGCGTCGCCAACGTCAAGATGGCGGAATCAAACACGAGTGAATTGACCCTTCACCATCGACTTGACGAGCGAGCGTCCGGATCGCCAGATCCGCGTCTTCCAAGGCGAAATCGTGCGTGTGCATCAACGCAAGCGCCACCTTTCGACTCTCGATGAGGTCGATCGCTTTGCGATAGCCGGAGCTGAGGACGCCGATGGCGCCTTTGATGGTGATCTCTTTCCAAACGATCATGTCGGAAACAAAGTCGGGGACCGTCTTTTGGCGCCGTCTCCCATCTTGCATCGTAAAGCCCTTTACGCCGGCCAACACGATTGTCCCGCCCCGCCGCACGTAGTCGAGAGCTCCGCGCACCGGTTGAGTCGCATACGAGGTCACGTCCACAACGATATCCACCCCCTTGCCGGCGGTGATCTCGCGGACCCGTTGCCGGACATCCTCGTTTTCCACATCGATTGTGTAGTCGGCACCGAGCGCGCGCGCGACCGCCAGCTTCTTTGCATCCGCGGCCAGTCCGGTGACAATAATCGTTGCCGCCCCCGCATACCGGGCCGCCACCACGCTGGCTAAGCCGCGCTGGCCTGGACCCAGGATCATCACCGTATCGCCGACACTCGTGGCGGGTAGTTCGACCGCCCAACGAAACCCCGCGCCGAGGGGATTGAACATCACCGCGATTTCCGGCGGCAAAGACTTGTCGATCCGATGAACGATCGCGTTGGGCGCCAGATACATGTACTGGGCGTAGGCACCCCAGAGTCCAGGTGCCACGGTCAGCGGAATATAGGAGTAGATCTCCCTCCGGTCGCATAGGTGATATCGCCCGCTAAGGCATGTGTTGCAGCAGTGGCAGGAAAGCATGGTCTCAACGCAGACCCGGTCGCCAACATCCACGCCCCACCGCTTTGCCGCGACATCGCCGATCGCGGCGATGATCCCAAGAGGTTCGTGCCCTGGGACCACCGGATAAGGCGTGTTCAGGACGCCTTCGTACTGTTCGTGGTCGCTGCCGCAAATACCGCAGGCCTCGATTCTGAGGATGGCGCTGTCGGCGCTGACCGGTGGGATCGGCAGGTCTCGGCGCTCCAATTGGCGTGGACCCGTTTGAACCATGGCCATCGTTTTCTTGGGCAGCATGGCGTAACCTTTCCTATGCCTCTCATAACGTCGCCCGTTGACATCAAGCGCTGCTTCCACGCGGACAACGTCGAAGCTGATCCCAGACATCGCTCAAACCGTGCGCAGGAGTCGTAGCCTCGAAGTCAGGACCCTTCGCGTTGCGATCGAGCACGCCGACTTGTCCTCACTTGCGCGAGGTAAAGTTTGGCCGTCCATCCGCTTTCGTTCGCTCGCCCCGCTACGTCGATGGTTCGGTCATTCCGCCCGCGCATGCCTTTTCCCCTCGGAATGGTTTCACGCTACACCGGCCGTCGGTATCCTGAGGCCGCGACGCGATACAATGGTTGTGGCCGGTACCTAATGCTAGTTAGAATCTACCGCTAAGGCAATATCTGTCCTCGACGCGGCCGTGGCTGTCCCACACCTGCTACATTGATTTTCTAGTTGATCCAAGCCACGCGCGAGCGCCAGCGGATGCGCCGCGCCAGCGCGATAAGCTTCCACGTCCGCGAGGATTCCGGCTGCTTCCCGGCAAAAGTTGGGGCTCCGTGACACACAGTCGCGATAGGGGGCGGTGCCACCTCGCCGACCCTACTGCCAATCGATCAGCTCCTGATCCGAGAGCCCGCCCCCCGTTTTTACCCACAGAGGCTATTGGTGCGACACCCCGAAGTGGCCCGCTGGTCTGGGTGATTTGACTCGACTATCCATTCGAATAGTCGTTAGAATTAATTCTTGTAAGAGTCGAGAGTCATATGGAAACCACTCCCGATCTGAAGCATGCCGACTTCATCGCCGATCCACACGCCCTCTATCGCCGGCTGCGGACCGACGAGCCGGTCCACTGGAACCCGTCCCTCAGAGGATGGATGGTCACGCGTCACGAAGACGTCGCGAAGGCGCTGATCGATCCGCGTCTTTCAGTCGCGAAGCTAAAACCCTTCCTGGATCAGGCCGGCCCCGAGACATATCGCAAGGTCGAGGGGGTAAGCGCAGTGTTGGCGGACTGGATGGTTTTCAACGATCCGCCACGACATGGAAGGCTGCGCAAGGCGCTGGCCAAGTACTTCCTGCCTCACGAGGTCGCGCAGCTCCGTCCAATCATACTGCAACGCGTAGAGGAGCTGATCGACGGCTTTAGGGGGCGCGATCGAGTGGATTTCATCGAGTCTTTTGCCTTTCCCCTGCCGGCCCGCGTAATTTCGGACCTGTTTGGCGTCCCCAAGGAACACATCGCGGATCTGGGAAGGTGGTCCGAAAACCTCAAGGACTTCGTCGCGTTGGCCCGCGCCTCGCCGGACAAGTACGACCGGGCGAGGGCAGCGGCGGGTGAGATGGTCGCGTTTTTTCGCGAGACGCTCGATGACCACCGTCGCAATCCCCGTGACGACTTGACCGGGCGACTTCTAGAGGCGGGAGCCGGACCCGAGGGGCTGAGCGAAGATGAGATGGTTTCGACGCTCATCCTGCTGCTCTTCGCCGGGCACGAAACAACGGCCAGCCTGTTGACCAACGGACTCTATTGGCTCTTGCGAAGCCCGGCATCGATCGAGGCACTGCAGCGCGACCGTTCCCTCATCCCGGGCGCCGTCGAGGAAATGTTGCGATACGAAGGACCTGCCCAGACGGTGACCCGGATCGCAGCCGAAGACTTGCGTCTGGGCGTTGCGGACATCCGACGAGGCCAGCGGGTCTTCCTCGCGCTGAATTCGGCCGCTCGCGATTCCGCTGTCTTCCCGGACCCCGACTTGTTCAAGGTCGAACGTACCGACAATCGCCACGTCGCGTTCGGCCGGGGCATCCACTTTTGCCTTGGTGCACCCCTCGCGCGCCTCGAAGCGCAGATCGCTTTCGACCGGCTGCTTTCGAGGTTGGCGAGCATCCGACTCGAAACACTTCAACCGCTATGGCATGACGAACTCGTCACCCGCAGCATGGAGCGGCTCGTCATCTCCTATGAAATGGTGACATGAGCATGTCACAGGCTCTACTCGGTCTACATGCGGAACTCGCGGGCGAAGCCCGCCGGATCACTGTCGGCGAACTCTTGCAGGTGCAGGCGCGGATGCACCCAGAAGCGCCATCGCGACCGATCGGACAGTTCACCCAATGCGCGCGGAATCTGGCTCGCGCACGCGTTGGCTGAGTTGGGATTGCGGCGATGAGCATCCGACCATGAAACGCCGATTTCTGGGAGTTCTCAAATCACTGAGCTCCGGCAACTCGCGGTGAACTGAGGAGGCGGCGGTGGACTATGAGCTGAAAATTGTCGGCGCCGAGATCGTCGACGGATCAGGCCGAGAGCGCTACCGCGGCGACGTGGCGGTCAAGGATCGACGCGTCGTCGCACTGGGCAAGGCCCCCGGACGAGCGTCCGTAACGATCGACGCAGGCGGTCTCGTCGTTTCGCCGGGGTTCGTCGACATTCACACCCACTACGACGCGCAGGTTATGTGGGACCGCATGCTGAGCATCTCGCCGTGGCACGGCGTGACAACTGCCGTGATCGGCAACTGCGGCTTCGGCGTCGCCCCGACCCGGCCGGAGCACCGCAGCCTGATCACGCGGACACTTGAGAAGGTTGAGGGCATGAGTGTCGAGGCGCTTGACGCCGGTCTCGGCGCGGATTGGCCTTTCCAGACCTTCCCGGAATACCTCGACGCTATTGAAAAACGCGGCATCGCGATTAACCTCGGAGTATTAGTTGGTCATACGCCAGTGCGTTTTTGGGTGATGGGCGAAGCAGCCACTGAACGCACGGCCACGCCCGAGGAAATCGCTCGCATGAAGGCGATCGTGCGCCAAGCAATCGACGCTGGCGCGATCGGGTTCGCCACGTCCAAGGCCTCGACCCATATCGGGTATGGCGGGCGTCCTGTGCCGAGCCGCGTTGCCGACCTAGCCGAGATCAAGGCGCTGGCCGGTGCTTTGGGCGAGGCCGGCCGCGGGATCATGCAGGCGACGATCGGCAAGGAATTGTTCTTGGACGAGTTTGTCGAGATTTTCCGAGCGACTGGGCGGCCGATCACCTGGACAGCCCTGCTCGCCGGCCTTTCGTTCGGCGTGGGCGACCACCTGCAACAGCTTGCGCGCTCGGAAGCCATCGCAGCCGAGGGACTGAAGATCGCTCCGCAGGTCACGCCCCGGCCACTCAATTTCGAATACCAGTTCAAGGCTCCGTTCCCGTTCGAGCCGCTGAGTCTGTTCAAGTCAGTTTCCGCCGCAGACACCGGAGGCAAGGCGCGCATTTACGCCGATCCTGAGTTCCGGCGGGCCTTCGCCGAACGGATGCTGACGAAAGGTGCTCCCGCATTCCGCGCCACCTTTGCGAAGACGGTGATCGGGCAGTACGCGCCCGAGCCAGAGTTGGAGGAGCGCCTGCTTTTCGATGTCGCGCGCGAACGTGGTGTCCAGCCAACCTGTTTGGCTCTCGACATGGCGTTGCGGACGCGCCTCGAAGCGCGCTTCCGCATGCCGGTGGCCAACCATGAGGAGAGCGAGGTAGCCCCATTGCTGAAGAGCGCGTGTACCGTGATCGGGCTGTCTGATGCCGGCGCGCACGCCAGCCAACTCTGCGACGCCTGCTTGCCGACGTACCTTCTCGGCCATTGGGTGCGCGGGAAAGCCGCGTTCAGCCTAGAGGAGGGCGTGCGCATGCTCACTTCCCGACCAGCAGAGGTGTTCGGCCTCGTGGATCGCGGTCGCCTGAGGCTCGGCGCACCGGCCGATCTTGTGGTCTTCGACCCCGCGACGATCGGCGCGAGCAAGCTGCGCCGCGTCCACGACTTCCCAGCAGGAGCAGATCGGCTGGTCTCGGATGCAACCGGCGTTGAGGCCGTGGTCGTCAACGGTACCGTGATCCGTCGCCGCGATGTTGACGCAGTCGATCTGCTGGGGTCGCTCCCGGGTACGGTGCTCCGCGGTGGTCGTGCAGCTGCTTGACGACACGAAGACCAATGGCTCTTGCAGCCCGAGCTCGATGCTCGAAAGTTGCAGCGAGCAATGTGCGCGGCATCGGGCGTTGAGCTGAGCCATTGGGTCCGACGCGGCGGCCAAACCGCGAAAACTGGCGACATCGGCAAGACAGATGTAGTGGGTACTTCAAGTGTGACAATGGCCTATGGTTACACATCACGCTTTGACCCATTCGCCGCCATGTTGTTTTTACCTCACGGTCGGGTTGTCTGATCGGTCATCCACGGTGTATTCGGTTCATGCCCTACAACCTACCAGATGAACTGCGTCAAGTTCAGGAGATCGTTCGTCGTGTGGCGCGCGAGCGGGTAGAAAAGCGCGCCCAGCAAATCGACGCCAAGGGCGAGTATCCGCAGGATATGTTCGATCTGCTGAGCGAGCTCGGCTTGTTCACCTTGCCGTTCCCGGCCGAGTACGGCGGCTTGAATAGTGTCATGGCCGCCTGCCTGGCGATCGAGGAGCTGGGCCGCGTGTGCTACAACACAGCCTATTTGTTGTTGGTACAATGGGTGCCGTTTGGTGCAATTCTGGCGGGTGGTGACGAGGCGCAAAAGAAGCGCTATCTGCCGGGCTTGGCGGCAGGTGAGCTGCGCGGTGCAATCTCGGTTACTGAATCGCAGAGCGGTTCCGATGTCGCCGGCATCAAGACGCGCGCGAAGCGTGAGGGATCAGGTTATCGGCTAACCGGATCGAAAATCTGGTGCACCAACGCCGGTGTCGCCGACTTCGTGGTGCTCGCCGCGAAGACGGGTGAGTCCGAGGCGCCGGGCAGTATCAACCTGTTCATCGTTCCGAAAGGTACGCCCGGCTTCACGGTAGGCCGCAAGGAAGACAAGCTCGGTGCACGTGGCGTTCCATCCCATGCCTTGTTCCTCGAGGGCGCCTATGTGCCGGAAGAGAATCGCCTCGGTTTGGAGGGCAAAGGCTTCAAGATTGTAATGGAGACCTTCAACCACTCCCGACCGATCATTGGCGCGCGCGGTGTCGGCCTGGCCCAAGGCGCCATGGATCATACGATCGCCTTCATCCGCGATCGCCGTGCGTTCGGCCAGCGGGTCGGCGAATTCCAGGGCGTGCGCTGGATGATCGCCGACATGGCGATTCAGATCGAGGCCTCACGCCAGCTGGTATACCGGGCGGCAGCCGCCGTCGATGCCGGCGTGCGTGGCAGCGAGCTGGCCACCTTGGCGGCAATCGCTAAATGCCATGCCAGCGACACCGCGATGCGCGTCGCGACCGATGCGGTGCAATTATTCGGGGCGGCAGGCATTTCCAACGAGTATCCCATTAACCGATACTTCAGGGACGCCAAGGTGCTCCAAATCATCGAGGGCACCAACCAAATCCAGCGTAACATCATAGCACGCAACGTCATAGATCAGGCGCCGGGATGACGGAGCGATCGAGATCATCGCGCCCGGAAGTGCCAGCAAAACGGGGCGATACTGCAACCGACGCCATGCGGGTTTCGGCGCAGGTCGCGTCGAGCCGGAGATAGCCTCAATCGCCCGCGATCGGGCGCTGCGGCAAGGCCTGGACGGCCCCTTGATGGCGCGGAGCCTACGATGCTCGATGCTGGGTGTGCGACGCACGCGACCGAAGAGGTGGTGTAAAGTGCGGTGGCATTGACATGACAGCCACCGGCCGTATTGGGCGCCGTTGCGCTTGGAGAACTCGGCCGTTGGAGGATATCGGCGATACTCCGCGGGGGCGTGGATGGCTCTCTGTCGTCGTGGTGACATCCTCTCCTACTCGTCGAGGGTGCTCGACAACCGCTCGACAGCGTCGATGTAGTCCTTCATGAAATCCATGACGACGGAACGGGCCGACTGCTCGGTGTTCATAAGACCGACCGCCTGGCCGACAAAATACGCTGCGAGCGCCTTGGCGCCTTCGTGGCCGCCCTCCGCGAGCTTGTCGACCTTGGCCATGGCCGGCCGGCTAAGCAGACCCTGTAGTGGCATCGGCAGTGGATCGGGTGCGCCCTTGGCGCCCCAGGCGTCCGACCAGGCCGACTGCAGCTGACGTGTGGGCTTTCCCGTCCGGCTGCGCGAGCGGACGGTGTTGCGCGAGGTCGCTTTCAGCATCTTCTGCTTGACCGTGGAGGTTGTCTCGGCCTCTACCGTTGTCAACCAGACCGACCCGGTCCAGACACCAGCCGCGCCCATAGCCATGCAGGCAGCCATTTGCCTGCCAGTGGCAATGCCGCCCGCAGCGAGCACGTCGATGTTCTTGTAAGGTTCGATGGCCTGTAAGACTTCGGGGACCAGCACCATCGTCGAGATCTCGCCGCAATGGCCGCCTGCCTCTCCACCGGCGGCGACGAGAATGTCCACGCCGGCCTCGGCATGCTTGATGGCATGCTCTCTCGCTCCCGTCAGAGCGCCGACGAGAATACCTCTTGCACGCGCTCGTTCCATGATCGATTTCGGCGGCACACCCAGGGCGTTCACGAACAGGTTGATGGGGTGCTTGAAGGCGACATCGATGAGCTTCATCGCGCCGGCTTCGCGCATGTTGTCGGACGAGCGCTTGTCGTACTCGCCGCTCCACAGGTCGGATGTGTCGATGTGGTGCCGTTCGAGGAGATCGGTGACATATTTTCGATGCTCAGGCGGGATGCGCGCCTGAAGATCTGCTTCGGTCAGCCCACCTTCCTTGTCCTCCATCTTGCTCGGGATGAGTAGGTCGATGCCGTATGGCTTGCCCTTGACGCGCTCGTCGATCCATTTCATCTCGATCTCGAGGCTTTCAGGCGTCAGTCCGACCGCACCGAGTACGCCGAAACCGCCCGCGTTCGTCACCTCAGCCACGACATCGCGGCAATGGGTGAACGCGAATAGCGGAAACTCAATGCCGAGCTTCCTGCACAATGCCGATTTCATGACGCGTTGCCTCCGTTAGTGTGTGCCGCACGCTGGCTGCGAGCTTTCAATGGGTTCTCCATCCGGCGCAGGCCGAGGAAGCCGAGGTTGTCGAGGCTTCAACTGGTCCTTGGGAGAGCCGGATGTGGTCGCTGGCACCGTTGGCATTGAAGTCATCGGCCCGCGGTCGTGTCCTGGCCCGCACCGCGTCGCTTGCACTTTTCTGTTCGGCTACCTGCTGGGCTGCCGTGAGGGACAAGGAAGGAAGAAGACTGGCCACGCTCACACCCACGATTGCGCCGCTGCGGCCTCCTGGCGGCAGCGTTCCGGCGCGCCTAGAAGCTGGCGGTTAAAGGCGATACGTTTGAGCCAGTAGTGAAGACCGAGGAGGTCGGTGAAACCCATGCCACCATGCACCTCCGTCGAAAGGCGAGCCACCTCGCGGCCGACGTCACCCAAATGCGCCTTGGTCTGCAACGCGGCGACGCGCGCCTCCTCGGGTAAGGCATCCTGAGCATAGGCTGCAAACCAAACCATCGCGCGGCAAGGCTCGAGCATGGTCACCAGATCAGCGAGCGTATGCTTGACCCCCTGGAATGAGCCGATCGTCCGATCGAACTGGACCCGCTCCTTCGAGTAGGCGAGCGCCTTGTCGAACATCGACTGTGCCGCTCCCAGCGTGTCGGCCGCCAGGATCACCCGGCCCGCATCGAGCACGCGTGTTGCGGTAGCGCTCGGATCGTTGGCAGCGCTCAAAACCAATGCTCTTGCATTGTCGAACACCAGATCCGTCACGGGCCGCGTACGATCCAGACTGCGATGCACATCCGCTTTGACGCCTTGCTCCTTGGTGGCAAGGAGTACGCCACGGCCATCGGCGAGATAGGCAAGACAATGCGTAGCGCCGCCACAGTCGAGGGCCCCCGTTATGCGCCCGGACAGACGGTCCCCGACGAGCCGTGCGGAAGTCTCCCCCGTCTGCCCCGATCCTCCCGCGAATACGACACCGATGCGCACGTCGCCGGTGGCGATCTTGGGTAGCCACTCTGCCCGCTGTGTCTCGCTCCCACTCGCCATCAGCGCCATCGGCGCCATCACAAGGCTGGCTGAGAAAGGCGCCGGAGCAGCGTGATACCCCATGCACTCGGCGACTACGGCTGCATCGAGCAACGACAGACCGGCACCACCGAAACGTTCGGGTACCATTAGTCCCGCGATACCTTGCTCGACCAGACCTTTCCACAACTCGGCGTCGAAGCCATCGCCACGCTCGACGATCTTGCGGAATTTGTCCATCGGCAGCTTCTCGCCGAGAAAGCCACGCATGGACTGTTCGAGCATCCTCTGCTCTTCATTGAGACCGAATTCCATGGCTCACCCCCTCGCGCCCGGCTTGATGTTGGCTTTTGGTTCGCGAGGCAGGCCCAATCCCCGCTCACCAATAATGTTCTTCTGGATGTTGGAGGAGCCGCCGCCGATGATGAGCCCGACGTCGTACATGTTGTCGATCTGCCAAGTCGTGGCCTCGTCGTCCTCCATCGCCTCGCCCAAGGGCTCGTAGGGCAGACCGGCAGCCCCGAGCACGTCGACGGCGAGCGAAGACAGCCGATGCAGGATCATCGTGCCATTGAGCTTGACGATCAGACGGCGAACGCCTGCCTCCTCACCCTTGCTCTGCTCGGTCAGCAACCGCAGACCATGGTACTTCGAAGCCAGGACCTCTCCTTGCAGCTTCAACAGTCGCTCGCGATATTCCGGGATTTCGATGAAGCGTACGCCGTCGAGCGTCGTCTTTTTCATCAGTTCTACGACCCTGGCCAAGCGGTGAGTGAGCTTGTTTGGATCGCCGAGCAACAAGCGCTCATACTTCAGGGTCACATTGGCGACATGCCAGCCATCTCCGCGTCGCATGACGATCTGGTCGACGGGCACACGCACGTCGGTGAAGAACGTTTCGTTGAACTCTGCCCGGCCAGTCATCGTCACCAGGGGGCGAACCTCGATACCGGGAGTTGTCATGGGGACAAGGAGATACGAAAGGCCATCGTGCTTGCCCTTCTCAGGCTCCGTGCGGCACAGCAGAAACATCATGTCGGAGAAGTGCGCCGAGCTCGTCCAGATCTTCTGGCCGTTGACAACGAAATGCCCGTCCTCGACGCGTGCATGTGTCTTTGCCGCCGCGAGATCGGATCCGGAGCCCGGCTCCGAGTAGCCTTGGCACCAGATGATCTCACCACGAATCGTCGGTCCGACCCATTTGGCGCACTGCTCTTCGGTGCCGACTTCGAGCAACGTCGGCACCAGCATGGAAATGCCCTGATTCATGATACCGGGAGAAAGGCCGGCGCTTGAGAACTCGTCGGCGACTATCGCCAACTCCATGACGTCGAGAGGCAGGCCGAAGCCGCCATATTCCTTGGGAATGTTGCGAGCGAAATAGCCGTGATCGAGAAGAAGCTTCTGCCAGTCGAGCGCCCGTTTGTCCGGCCGTTTGCGACCGCCCCCCGTTCGCGGTGACAGGTGAGCATGAGTCTTGGCGAAGCTGCGCACCTCCTGTTGGAGAGCTCGATACTTGGGGCTGTAACTGAGATCCATTGGGTGTCCTCCTTGCGTGCTGCCCTGGCGGCGCTACTTGGCCGGCACGATGCGATAAACGACGAAACGACGATGCGGCGCGCGTGGACGAGGCCGGTCTCGATGCAGCAAATCCTGGCGTTGCTCCAGGAACAGGTCGCCATTGCGGAACGCAATGCGGGCATGGGCCTCGACGCCGGTCGCAGGCGGCGGCGCAACACCTGAGCCTGGATCGATGGCATCGACGGACGCCCCGCAGTAAAGCGAGGCAGGGTAAACGACGCCATGGCACCAGCCGTATCGAGGAGCGCGTCTGGCAGGCCACCGGTTGACTTCCTATTGCCGGAATTCTAACGTTCATTCGGAATATACTCCAGCTTCTCGCGGCGGGCATCAAGGATCACGCCTCGTGGACTTCAATGTGCTCATGTGTTGCACGATGGGAAGGCCGCACGAGCTTACGACGGGCATGTCTGTCGAACCGATACAATCTCGCGGCAAGTCGTGGCGGCGCACGAAGGTGCATCTGCGAAGAGTGCTTCCTGATGATGCCTCGAGGCTTGCATGCCTACGGCAAATCCTCGACTCGCTGGAGGCGTTTGCAACCAAGTTCGCCACGGCTCGCCTATAGGGCAGGCTGGCATTGTCCAGGCGGCCAGTTGGCTCAAGGAGGATACGATGTCATTCATGTCGTTGAAGGAGAGGGTCTCGATTACCGGGATCGGCGAGACCGCCTACAGTCGCGGCTCGGGCAAGAGCGTGCTTGCACTGCAGCTCGAGGCCTCGTTGAAAGCGATCGAGGATGCTGGCCTCTCTCCGAAGGACATCGATGGGATTGTTCCTTATTCCAATTCGACAGTCGTCGCCGAAGATTTCATTACCAACTTCGGCATCGAGGATCTGCGCTTTTCCGCAACGACGCCTCTCGGTGGCGCAAGCTGCGTCGCGGGCATTCAAGCGGCGCTGCTCGCAGTCAGCAGCGGACTGTGCAATCACGTTCTGCTGCCGATCGGTCGCAATGGTTCCTCGGCCGGACGCATCGGCATGCGGGTGCAGCAAATGCCGCAGTTCAAGCTCGTCGGCGAGCACGAGATGCCGGTTGGGGCGATCGCACCGGCGCAGCTGTATGCCCCAATGGCGCGGCGGCACATGGAGCTTTACGGGACGACGAGCCGTCAACTCGGCGAGATCGCAGTGTCCACGCGCACCAATGCGTGCCTCAACGGCAACGCGATGATGTCCAAGCCGATCACGATCGAGGACCACCAGGCGTCGCGTATGATCTCTGATCCGCTCCGGCTGCTCGATTGCAGTCTCGAGAGCGACGGCGGGGCCGCCATCGTCGTCAGTGCGACTGAGCGAGCCAAGGATTTGCGCAACAGGCCGGTGCTCGTGATGGGCATCGCGGAAGGTCATCCGGATTCTCCAAGCGTTATCACACAGCGGCCCGACCTGACGCGGCTGGGAATTGCCAAGGCCGCGCCCAAGGCGTTCAAGATGGCCGGTGTCACGCCGAATGATATCCATGTGGCCGAGGTCTACGATTGCTTCACCTACATCGTGATGTGCCAGTTGGAGGATATGGGCTTCTGCAAGAAAGGCGAGGGCGGCCCGTTCGTCGAAAGCGGCGCGATTAGGCTCGGCGGCAAGCTTCCCATCAATACGCACGGCGGCCTGCTGTCACAGGCGCATATGGTCGGCATGAACCACGTCGTCGAGCTGGTGCGGCAGCTGAGAGGAAACGGCGGCAAGGCGCAGGTCAAAGGCGCCGAGGTCGGTCTAGTGACCGGCTATGGGGATATGGGCGATGGCTCGATTGCGATCTTGAGAAGGGGCTAGCGATATGACGACGGACACTTATACCAAGCTCGAGCCCGAGCCGACGCACGAGTCGAAGCCTTATTGGGATGGGCTTAATGAGGGACGGCTCTTGCTGCAGAAGTGCACGGGGTGCGGCAAGATCCGCCACTATCCCCGCCCGCTCTGTGACGCTTGTCACTCCTTCGATGTCTCGTGGATCGAGGCGTCTGGCCGCGGCAAGGTGCACAGCTGGACCATCACCCATCACCCGTTCCATTTCGCCTACAAGGCCGAGTTGCCCTACACGCTGGTGACCGTCGACCTGGACGAGGGGGTGCGGATGCAGGCCCAGCTGCGCGCTCCCAAAGATACCGCGATCAGGATCGGCCTGCCGGTCCATGTCACGTTCGAGAGAGTGAAGGCCGACCTCACATTGCCGGCCTTTGCTTCCGAGGGGTAAATCCACTGCCGCGCGACATTTTAACCTGACCCGGGGGCTCGTGTGATGTCTGACGCTATCGATATCGAATCCTTGCGCAAGCACATCGGCACCAAGATCGTGGAGGAGGACGAGGCCACTCAGGCACCGCTCAGGGGCTTGGTGGCGGCCTTAGACAGGGAGGACCCGGTACCCAAGCGGGGTGAGCCGATCCCGCCCGGCTGGCATCTCGTCTATTTCCATTCCGCCGCCCGCAAGGCGATGCTGGGCGAGGATGGCCTGCCTACATCGGGTGGTGTCATACCGAAAGTGCCATTCCCTCGCCGCATGTACGCAGGCACCAGCCTGACCTTTCATGATGCGCTGCGTGTGGGCGACGCTCTCAAGCGCGAGACTGAATTGACCGATATCGCCTTGCGGTCCGGCAGCACTGGCGAGCTGATTTTCGCGACCCAGACGCGGCGCATTTTCTCGCCGCGTGGCCTCGCAATCGTCGAGGAAAGCTATACCGTGTTCCGGGACGCAGTGAAGGCAGGGGAAAAAAGCGGTATCCCAAAACGCGATACGCCGCCGGCAATCCTGCCGTGGATGCGCCAGATCGTGGCGGACCCGGTCTCGTTGTTTCGCTACTCCGCCGTCACCTTCAACCCGCATCGCATCCACTATGACCGGACCTATGCGATGTCCGTCGAAGGCTACCCCGGTATCGTCGTGCATGGCCCTTACTCGCAGCAATGCCTGATCGATCTCCTTCGCGACAATAACCCCGGAAAAACGATCACGTCTTTCGTGCAGCGAGCTCGGGCACCGCTGTTCGACACGGCACCGTTCGGCGTCGTCGGACGTCCTGTCGACAACGGGGCCGGAGCGGAGCTGTGGGCCGTCACGCCGGCAGGGACCATTGCCATGGAAGTCACTGTGCGGCTCGCCTGACAATCGTTGCAGTGGCTTTTGTGTTGGCCGCGTCTGATGTTGGCATGGCCATGGAGTAGTGCGTGGCTACCTAGCTAGCGGACTATTTGGACTTATTCTCGATCTCTTCGAATGTGAATAGCGCTGCGCGCTACGCTATCTCATCGACAGCAGATGGTCGGCGTCGATCCACTCGACCGTCCAGTTAAGTGCGCCTAGCACGAACATCCTCAGCGGCACGACGGAGATGCTCGATCGAATCTCACCGGCCTTCTTGGCTCTGGCAAAACGGGTCGCCCCACAGCTAGAAGGGATACAAGCTGGGGTGGTCGGCTTGGTTTTTTGGGAAGCGGCAGACCATTTCACAAGGCGGGTCCTGACAGTGGTGGCTGCTGTCAAATCATGCAACAAAGCTCGCAGGCGAACGCAAGAATAGAGCGGGCGTTCCGCGCACAGAGGATTGCCGAGACGTTTCGGACTAGATGAGGCAGCATTGCTCCTGGCGACCTCACGGGTCCTGACAGACAAAGGAGGACAGCATGGATACGGTGCAAGCGGTCCGGCACGAGACACGAACGGACACTCGCCCAGAGTTCGACGCGGTCGTCATCGGCGCTGGCGTCGCCGGCCTCTATCAACTTTACAGGTTGCGCGAACTCGGCCTGCGGGTCCGGATCTTCGAATCGGGTAGCGCGGTCGGCGGCACTTGGTACTGGAACCGCTATCCGGGCGCGCGCTTCGACTCAGAAAGTTGGACGTACGGCTACTCGTTCTCGAAGGAGCTTCTCGAGGAATGGGAGTGGGAAGAGCACTTTTCGGCCCAACCCCACACCGAGCGCTACCTCAACTACGTCGCCGACAAATTCGACCTGCGGCGTGACATCCAATTGAACAGCCGCGTCGTCGCCACACACTGGCGCGAGGAGACGAGCAGCTGGGAGCTTGCGCTGGAGAGCGGCGCGCGCCATTCGACGCGCTTTCTCGTCACCGCGATCGGCGTTCTCTCGGCGGCTGTGATGCCAACCATTCCCGGCATCGACAGCTTCACGGGCCAATCGTGCCACACCCAGCGCTGGCCGAAGGACGGCATTGAGTTCGCCGGCAAGCGGGTCGGCATCATCGGTACCGGCGCAACCGCAGTGCAGACGATCCAGACGATCGCCAAGACGGTCGGTCACCTGACCGTGTTTCAGCGCACCCCGAACTGGTGCTTTCCGCTGAACAACAGCAAGATCACCTCGGAGGAGATGCGCGACATCCGCGCCCGCTACCCCGAGATCCTGGCGCGCTGCCGCGAGACACCGAGTTGCTACGTCCACGGCCCGGATCCGCGCAAGACGCTAGAGGTGACCCCCGAGGACCGCGAAGCCTTTTGGGAAAAGCTATACCGCACGCCAGGTTTCGGCCAATGGCAGGCGAATTTCAGCGACATGCTGACCGACCGCGAGGCTAACGCGCTCGCCTCCGAGTTTGCCGCGCGCAAGATCCGCGAACGGGTTAACGATCCCGTCGTCGCCGAGAAGCTGATCCCTAAGAACCACGGCTTCGGCACGCGCCGTATCCCCCTCGAAAGCGGCTATTACGACGTTTACAACCAGCCGAACGTCGAGTTGGTCGACGTCAACGAGACGCCGATAGAGCGCATCACCCCGCACGGCATCCGGACGTCGGAGCGCGAGCGCGAGTTCGACATCATCATCTACGCGACTGGCTTTGATGCCATTACCGGTGCCTTCGACCGAATCGATATCAGCGGCGTCGACGGCGTGCGGCTCAAGGAGGCGTGGAAGGACGGCCCCCAGACCTATCTCGGCGTCTTCGTGGCAGGGTTTCCGAATTTCTTGATGGCGATGGGTCCGCACGCCGGGCTCAGCAATTATACGCGCACCGCGGAATACAGCGTCGAGTGGGTCACCGGCGTGATCCGGTTTGCGACCGAGCGAGGACTGAAGCGCATCGAGGCCACGCCGTCCGCCGTCAACGAATGGACCAATCACGTCCTAGCCCTCGGCCAAGGTCAGCTGATGAATGAAGTCGGCTCCTGGATGACGGGCGTGAACCGCAACGTAGAAGGCAAACAGAAGCCTCGGATCATGCGCTACAGCGGTGGACACCCTGCATATCGCCAGTACTGTGACGCCGTCGCTGCGGAGGGCTACCGGAAGCTTGCCTATTGCCCCTAGTGCGTCTTTTAAAATCAATACCCGCTACAACCGCAATACGGCCCAGGATTGTCTCAGAGCCGATCCGGAAAGATATTGAGTCGGATGAATCAGTTGTGATTCATTGTCGGGCACCTGAAGCGACGAAGGCAGGTGCGCGATGTGGAAGTCGGAACACCGTGTGGCGGCGGATCGTCGAGGATTGCGCTACGCCAGCGACCTGAGTGACGCGGAATGGGCAATGTTGGCGCCGATGATCCCGCCAGCCAAGCGCGGCGGGCGGCGGCGCGAAGTCGACGTCCGAGAGGTACTCAACGCGATCTTCTACGTGCTGTGGACCGGCTGCCAGTGGAAGGCGCTGCCCAAGGACCTGCCACCACGCAGCACGGTGTGGGACTACTTCGATCTGTGGAGCTGGGACGGCACGCTGGAGCGCGTGCACGAGGCGCTGTACGTCGAGAGCCGCGAGCATGCCGGTCGCGAGGCAAGCCCGACGACGGCGATCATCGACAGCCAGACGGCGAAGGGCGCTTCAAAAGGGGGGCCTCGCTTGATCCGGCGGGCTACGACGCCGGCAAGAACACGAAGGGCCGCAAGCGCCACATCCTCGTCGACACGCTCGGCCTTCTGCTGAACGTCGTCGTCCATCCCGCTGACATCCAGGATCGCGACGGCGCCCACCCGCTCCTGCGCCAGGCGCGACGGCGCTTCCCTTCATCGAGCGCATCTACGCCGACGGTGGCTACCAAGGCCCGAAGATGGCCGCCGTGGTCGCCGCCACGGGGTGCTGGAAGCTCGAGATCGTCAAGCGCTCGGATGTCGCCGGCTTCGAAGTCCTGCCCAAACGCTGGATCGTCGAGCGCACCTTCGCCTGGATCAGCAACTGCAGGCGTCTCGCCAGGCACTTCGAACGTCACGCCGCCAAGGTCGTCGCCTTCATCCGCCTCGCCATGATCCGCATCTTGCTCAGGCGACTGACCACAACTCCTTCGTCCTGAATCCTAACTTCCCGGATCGGCTCTCAGCCCGAATCTCACTGCCAGGTCTCAGGTGCTCAGCATTTCAAGAAAGCGCTGCGATTCAACGGGCTTTCTGGCAATCCAACCAGCCGCAGGGGCGCAATTTTTCAGCGGGGCCGGCGGAGGGAAGGAAACTGAAAACCAACCTTCTCCATTAGAATCCATAAAAGACTGAGTCTACGTCATAATTTTCCGCCGTAGGGCCGTGCGCATCGTTCGTCGCGCGCTGTCGCGACCGGGGCCGGCGGTAATCGTCGGCCCCACGCGGCAGGCTACTTTTTCACGAGCGGGCACTCGCCCTGGTCCATCGGCCGGAATGCCTGATCGCCCGGAATAGTGCGCACCAGCTTGTAGTAGTCCCACGGCCCCTTGGACTCGGCGGGCGTCTTCACCTCGAAGAGGTAGACGTCATGGACCTTGCGGCCATCGGCGCGAATTACCGCCTTGCCGAAGATCGGATCGTCGGCCGGCGTCGACTTCATGCGGGCCATCACCTTGTCGGCGTCGTCCGTGTTCAGCGCCTTGATCTGCTCGAGGTAGTGCTTGGCCGCGGTGTAGAAGCCGGCCTGGATGCTGGTCGGCATCTTGCCGCCGTGATGAGTCGCGAAGCGCTTGGCGAAGGCGCGGCTCTCGTCGGTGCGGTCCCAGTAGAACGCCTCGGTGAGCTGCAGGCCCTGGGCGAGGTTGAGCGTCAGGCTGTGCACGTCGCTGACGAAGACCAGCAGGCCGGCAAGCTTCTGGCCGCCCTTGACGATGCCGAACTCGGCGGCCGCCTTGATCGAGTTGATGGTGTCGCCGCCGGCGTTGGCCAGCCCGACGATCTTGGCCTTGGAGGCCTGGGCCTGCAGCATGAAGGACGAGAAGTCCGAGGTGTTCAGCGGGTGGCGCACGCCGCCCAGCACCTTGCCGCCGTTGGCCTTGACGATGGCGCTGACGTCGCGCTCCAGCGCGTGGCCGAAGGCGTAGTCGGCGGTGAGGAAGAACCAGCTGTCGCCGCCGGCCTTGACGACCGCCGAGCCGGTACCGTTGGCCAGCGCCACGGTGTCGTAGAGCCAATGCACGGTGTAGGCGTTGCACAATTTGCCGGTGATGTCCGACGACGCCGGATCGACGGCGAAGAAGATCCGCTTCTTGTCGCCGGCGACGCGCATGGCGGCGATCGACGAGGACGACGCGCCGGCGCCGAAGATGACGTCGACGCCGTCGACGTCGTACCAGCGGCCGGAGATGTTGGCCGCGACGTCGGCCTTGTTCTGCACGTCGGCCTGGACGATTTCGATCTTCTTGCCGGCGACCATGCCGCCGAAATCCTCGATCGCCATGCGCACGGCGGCGACGGCGCCCGGACCGTTGATGTCGGAGTAGAGGCTCGACATGTCGGTCAGCACGCCGAGCTTGATGACGTCGCCCGAGATCTGGGCGGTGGCGGGCGGCGGCGCCAGCGCCATCCCGAGAATCAGGGCCCCAACGGCGGTAATCTTACGCATGCTTTCCTCCTTGATCGTGCGGGAGGCGGCCGATCGCCGTCCTCCTCGTTGCAGAACAGCCTAGGTCACGGGACGGCTGCGCGCCATCACTTGCCGCGCGCCCTCAGCAGCGCGCCGATCTCGCCGACGATTCCCCGGCGGAAGGCGACGACGATGACGACGAAGATGACGCCCTGGATCACCAGCACCCATTCGCCGGTCGCGGCGAGATAGTTCTGCATGGTGATGATGATGAAGGCGCCGACCACCGGTCCGATCAGCGTGCCCAGCCCGCCGACCAGCGCCATCAGCACGACCTCGCCCGACATCGCCGCCGTGACGTCGGACAGGGTGGCGAACTGCAGCACCATCGCCTTGGTCGAACCGGCCAGCCCGGCGATAGACGCCGACAGCACGAACGCCAGCCACTTGTAGAGCGCGGCGTTGTAGCCGAGCGACAGCGCCCGCTGCTCGTTCTCGCGGATGGCCTTGAGCACCTGGCCGAACGGCGAGTGGATGATGCGGTAGATCGCGGCGAAGCCGAACAGGAAGATCGCCAGCACGACGTAGTAGAGGACGCGGTCGTCGCGGATGTCGACCAGCCCGCCGAGCAGGGCGCGGCGCGGGATGCCCTGCAGCCCGTCTTCGCCGTGCGTGAACGGCGCCTGGATGCAGAAGAAGAAGATCATCTGGCTGAACGCCAGCGTGATCATCGCGAAATAGATGCCCTGGCGGCGGATGGCCAGCGCGCCGGTGACCGCGCCCAGCGCCGCGGCGCCGAGCACGCCCGCGAGGAGGCCCAGCTCGGGCGGCCAGCCCCATTCCTTCACCACGTGGCCGTAGAAGTAGGCCGCCATGCCGAAGAACATCGCGTGGCCGAAGCTCAGCAGCCCGGCGTAGCCCAGCAGGAGATTGAAGGCGCAGGCGAAGAGCGCGAAGCACAGCGCCGTCATCAGGAAGACCGGATAGGCGAACCACGGCGCCGCCAGCGCCGCCGCCAGCAGGACGATACCCAGCACTCGAGCGTTCATCATCGCGTCTGCCCGAACAGGCCGGCCGGCTTGATCAGCAGCACGACGGCCATGATGACGAAGATCACGGTGCTCGACGCCTGCGGATAGAACACCTTGGTCAGGCCCTCGATCAGTCCGAGGCCGAAGCCGGTGACGATGGAGCCCATGATCGAGCCCATGCCGCCGATGACCACGACGGCGAAGACGACCAGCACGAGGTTCTGCCCCATCAGCGGCGAGACCTGGTAGATCGGCGCCGCCATGACGCCGGCGAGCGCCGCCAGGCCGACGCCCAGCCCGTAGGTCAGCGTGATCAGGCGCGGCACGTTGATGCCGAAGGCGCGCACCAGCGTCGGGTTCTCCGTCGCCGCCCGCAGATAGCCGCCCAGCCGCGTGCGCTCGATCGCGTACCAGGTGCCGAGGCAGATGACGAGGGCGGCGACGACGACGAAGCCGCGATAGGTCGGCAGGACCATGAAGCCGAGATTGGTGCCGCCCGGGATGGGGTTGGGATAGGGCTGGCCCGACGAGCCCCATTTCCACTGGCAGACGCCCTCGATCACCAGGGCGAGGCCGAAGGTCATCAGGAAGCCGTAGAGGTGGTCGAGATGGTAGAGGCGCTTCAGCAGCAGGCGCTCGAGCACGACGCCGAACAGGCCGACGACGATCGGCGCGACGACCAGCGCGGCCCAGAACGGGATGTCGAGCACCGTCAGCATCAGCCACGCCGCCAGCGCGCCCAGCATGTACTGCGCGCCGTGCGTGAAGTTGATGACGTTGAGCATGCCGAAGATCACCGCCAGCCCGAGGCTGAGCATGGCGTAGAACGCGCCGTTGATGAGGCCGACCAGCAACTGGCCGAACAGCGCCTGCGGCGCGATGCCGAGCAGCTCAAACATCGGCCGCTTCCCGGTGCGCGAAGATGTGCGATGTCGCCATCAGACCCCCAGATACGCCTGCAGCTTGCCGCTGGCCATGGCGGCCGCGACGTCGGCCGCGCCGATCATGTCGATCACGCGGCCGTCCTCGACGACATAGTGCCGGTCGGCGACGCTCGATGCGAAATGCAGGTTCTGCTCGACCAGCAGGATGGTGAATCCGCGCGCCTTGAGCTGGCGGATGGCCTCGCCGATGCGCTGCACGATGACCGGCGCCAGGCCCTCGGTCGGCTCGTCCAGCAGCAGCAGGGTGGCGCCGGTGCGCAGGATGCGGCCGATCGCCAGCATCTGCTGCTCGCCGCCCGACAGCTTGGTGCCCTGGCTGCGCCGGCGCTCCTTGAGGTTGGGAAACAGCGTGTAGATTTCCGCAACGGTCATGCCGCCGCTGCGCACGACCGGCGGCAGCAGCAGATTCTCCTCGACGCTGAGACTCGAGAAGATGCCGCGCTCCTCCGGGCAGTAGGCGATGCCGGCGCGCGCGACCGCGTCCGACGTGCGGCCGATCATCTCGACGTCGCCGAAACGGATCGAGCCGCTGCGGCGGTCGACGATGCTCATGACCGATTTCAAGGTCGTGCTCTTGCCGGCGCCGTTGCGGCCCAGCAGCGTCACCAGCTCGCCCTGGCCGATCTCGAAATCGACCCCGTGCAGGACGTGCGATTCGCCGTACCACGCCTCCAGGCCGGCGACCTTGAGCAGCGCCTCAGCCATGGCCGGTGCCGACATAGGCTTCGACGACCTGCGGATTCTTCGACACGGTTTCGTAGGGTCCTTCGGCCAGCACCTCGCCGCGCGCCAGCACGGTGATCGTGTCGGACAGGTCGGCGACGACCGACATGTTGTGCTCGACCATCAGCACCGTGCGGTTGCGCGCGACCTCGCGGATCAGCGCCGAGATCCGCTTGATGTCCTGCTGCCCGAGTCCGGCCATCGGCTCGTCGAGCAGCATCATCTCCGGTTCCAGCGCCAGGGTCGTGGCGATCTCGAGCGCGCGCTTGCGGCCGTATGGCAGCTCGACGGCGGGCAGGTTCGCGAACTCGGCCAGACCGACCGAGACGATCAGCTCCATCGCCCGCGCGTTGAGGCTGTCGAGGCTCTTCTCGGAGCGCCAGAAATGGAACGAGTTGCCCAGCCGGCGCTGCAGCGCCACGCGGACGTTCTCGCGCACGGACAGATGGGGGAAGACGGCGGAGATCTGGAAGGACCGCACCAGCCCCAGGCGGGCGATGGTGGCCGGCGCGCTGCCGGTAATGTCACGGCCGTTGTAGCGGATGCGTCCGGCCGTCGGCACGAGGAAGTGGGTGAGAAGGTTGAAACAGGTGGTCTTGCCGGCGCCGTTGGGCCCGATCAGAGCGTGAATCGTGTGCCGCCGTACGCTGAGATTGACGTTGTTGACGGCGAAGAACCCCTTGAATTCCTTCGTGAGTCCCTGCGCCTCGAGAATGACGTCGGCTACCATGACTACTCACCTAGCTGATCTTGAAGTAATCCGGTCTGCCAGCCGACCAGAAATCCCCCCACATCTGCTGCCCGCCGTCGATGGTGAGGACTTCACCGGTAATGAATTTGCCAGAGGGGCCGGCCAGGTAGACGCAGCCTTCGACGACATCCCAGACATCACCGGGACGCCGCATGGGATTGCTCTCGTAGAAGGTCTTCCGGCCCTCGTCGGTGTACTGAGCAAAACCGCTGCTCTCCACCGCGCCGACCCCGAGGCAGTTGACCCGGATGTCCATAGGCGCCCATTCGACGGCTACCGTCTTCGACAGATAGATAACCCCCGCACGTGCGGCGGTCGAATGAGCCATGTGCGGCAACCCGCGTCCGATGGTGGCCGTGACGTTTACTATGTTGCCCGCCTGGGCATGATCTCGCCAGCGTCGAGCGGCGGCCTGCATCATGTACCATGTGCCGTTCAGGTTCGTGTCGATGACGGCCTTCCAGCCTTTGACGCTGAAATCGATGGCCGGTTGCGCGAACTGTCCTCCGGCGTTGTTGACGAGCACGTCGAGCCGGCCATGCCGCGACCATACGGCCTCCATGAGCGATTCGACCTCTTCCGGTTCGCGAATGCTCATTGCCATGGCGTCGACATCGGTACCCACGCCACGCAGCAACGCGACGGTGGCTTCGAGCTTCTCCGGTTTGCGCCCGCACAGGACAAGACGTGCGCCCAGCCTGGCGAAGAGAATGGCGATGGCCTTGCCGATGCCGCTGCCACCGCCCGAAACCACGATAACTTTGTCTTTGAATAGGTCGGGCCCGAACACGGTAGGATGCGCGACGAGCTCGGCATCGGTGAAGCCGAATCGGCGATCGCCAGCGGATACTGGATCGGTCATGAGTGCCAACGTTTCGCCGGCATGATCAAGTCGATTCCGCGAAGCGCGGCATGACCTTCGTCGCCATCAGCTCCAGCGATCGCAGTATCTGGCCGCGGTCGTGCAGACCTTGCGGTATCAGCAGCACGATTTCATCCTGGCCAGGCACAGCCTTCTGAACCGCCTCCAGCCGACGTGAGATGGTGTCCGGCGAGCCGACGAGCAGCTCGGGCAGGCCCTGCCCGAACGGGGTGGCCCATTGGTCCCAGAACCATCGCATGTCCTTGAGCTGCGCGTGCGCCTCGGCATCGGTGGGCGCGCAAATGAAGATGCCGCCCCAGGCTGTCGCGTCGCCGGGCTTGACGGTTCGGCCGTGTTTAGTGGCCTCGTCATGATAGGCGCGATTGAGCTCGGTGTAGAAGTCGAGTTTGTCCGTCAAGACGATCGGCTTGCCACCATACTTTGCCCAGAACAGCGCCGTGCGCATTGAGGCTGCGAAGCCGCCATAGAGCGGCGGGTGCGGCGTCTGCAGCGGACGCGGCGCGATGCCGACCTCGTTGATGCGCATGTCCGGGGCGACGCCCTGCCCATAAGTCGTGTAGACGCCGTGCCGATGCGGATTGACCATGCCGACGGGCGGGAAGTTCCAGTACTTGCCGCGATGGTTGAAGGTATCGTGAGTCAGTGCCTTGACCACGACGTCGACGAACTCGCTGAAATATTCCCGATTGGCTACATCGGCCGGCGAATCCTTGTTCCACGGACCGACCGCGTGGAGATCGTCCCGCACCTTGAAATTTTCGACCCATCGAGCTTGATAGCCACGCACCAAGCCGACGCCGAAGCGACCACCCAGCATGTGGTCCATTGTGGCAATGTCCTCGGCCACGCGCAGCGGATTGTGTGTGGTCGATACGAAGCCGCAGGTAATGACGCGCAGCCTCTTGGTGTGCTTGCCGAGCCACATTCCCATCAGCCGAGGGTCGTTCGAGATCTCAAAGCCCTCGATCTGCAGATGGTGTTCGGGATGGCCGAAGCCGAAATACCCGGCATCGTCGGCGAACCGCGCGTACTCTGCGATCTCGTCCAGCATGCGCTGGTAAAGCTCCGGTTTGCGGCCGGCCATCCCGCCTTCAAGTTCAGCCCGCCGGCCGACGGTGCAATAGATGAACAGGCTGAACTTCATGTTGCCCCCTCACGGCTCGAAAGCGATTCGCCGGCAGTTGATGCGGCACTCAGGACGTGAAACTGCCGACAGCTAGACAGCAAGCTTGTAGAGCTCCGCCACGTTGTCGTGCAGAATTCGCTGACGCTGTCCTGCGTCAAGATGGGCTGTCTGTTCGGCGATTACGTCCTTACTCCACGGCCACGTCGAGTCGCTATGCGGGAAGTCGTTGGCCCACATCAGCTGATGCGGCGACATCATGTCGACAAGCTTGAACGCGACGTAATCGTCCTGAAACGTCAGGCTGATGTTGCTGCGGAAATACTCCGACGGCAGGCGCGGCAGCTCCTGCCCCTTCATCCAGTAGCGGTGGCGCTTGTAGGCGTGATCCATACGGTACATGAAGTGCGGGGCCCAGCCGGCATCTGCTTCGACACACACCACCTTGAGTTTGGGATGACGGGCAAAAACGCCGCTGAATATCAGCATGCCCATGATGTCCTGACAGCCGCGGATGATCGACAGGAACCCGTTGATCCGCGGTCCGCGGTGCTGATTTATGCTGTCGCTGCTCGACGTGAGGATGTGGAAGGATAGCGGCATGTCGAGAGCCACAGCGGCTTCCCACAGCGCATCGTAAGCGGGATTGTCGTAGTCGAGCTCACCGGGATTGCCCGGCATCATGACGCCCTTGAATCCCATGCCGTTGATTCGCTCAAGGTCGGCGATCCCTTCCTTGATGGTGCGGATTCCCGTTTGACCGATGCCGATCAGCCGGTTCGGGGCATGCGCCGCGTATTGCTGGAGCCAACGATTATAGGCATCGAAGCAGGCTTTCTTGTAGTCCTGGTCGGGATGGTTGCAGAGGACCATGCCGACGGTTGGGTAAATGATCTCCGCGGCAACCCCATCTTTGTCCTGGTCGACAAGACGGGCGGCAGGATCCCACCCCCCGCGGTGCAGGTCCTCAAAACGCGCACCGCCGACGCGGATGCTGCTGGGCTCGACGCCCGCCGCGGCGACCAGGCCCATCGGAACGGTCTGCTTCATACCGTCAACGACGTAGACGTCGCCATGCTTTGGGTCGCGCACGACATGGGGCGCGCGTTCGCGATAGGCGGGTTCGATGTGCTCGCGATAGCAATCCGGCGGTTCGGTGATATGCGAGTCCGCGGAAATCGGAAGCTGATGCATGGTCATCTCCTCACGTTGATCGATGATCGATCTCAAGCGGTGAAACCGGACCCGAGAGGGCCTTTTGCGGCTGGGAGCCCGAGCGCCTCGTGAACCGAGCGATGGAAATGGGCCAACGCGGGCTCGTTGCGACCGAACAGCAGATGGTCCTGCGCGCCGGAATGGAATCCCCGCTGCATGTCCTCACCCAGCGGAAAATCCTCCTTCTCCACCGTGTCGAGCAGGAGTTTCATATTGCGATCCCAATGGCGCTTCGCCTTGTCGGTGAGCGCCGGCTCCGGGATATAGAGCGAGGCGTGCATGACGCTTTCGTCCGGGGACCTCCCCGGGAAGACGCGCCACGTCTCCATGTGATCTCCCTGCCAGACCAGCACGGTGTTGGGGAACAACTCGTAGACGATGGCGACGTGCTTCAGCACGTTCCACTCGCATTCCGGGGTATCGCGCAGCGCCTGGAAGCCAGGGCGCGGCACCGCCATTCGAACGTGCCGTCCGTAAGGATCGAAGGAGGTTTGTGCGCCCAGAAGCAGGGGCGCGATCGTGTTCCGATGCAGAACCTTGATGTGATAGCCTTCCAGGAACGTGCCGATGACGAGCTTCCAGTTCATCGCGCGTCTTAGCGTGCGCGTCTCATAGTGGCTGTAGCGTTCGAACCCGTACGCCGCCATCTCGGGCGCGAGATCACCCAGCAACGCGTCGACGTCGAAGGGCTCGTCGCCTCCCGGCCGCACCCAGATAAAGCCGTTACGTTCGACCGCCGCCAGGCGTCGAAGGCCACGCGCGGAGCGGTCGACCTCGCCAAACGCTTCGGCTTCCCGAACACCGAGCAGGCGCCCGTCGAGGCCATAGGCCCATCCATGATAAGGACATGTGAAGGAGGCGCCGGCTCGTGCGCAACCCTGGGCGAGATCGGCCGTTGCCAGCTTGGCGCCGCGATGGCGGCACACGTTGAGGAAGGCACTGACCGCGCCGTCCTTTCCGCGAACCACGAGAATCGGGCGGCCGGTGAAATCGTTGGTGAAAAAGTCGCCGGGCTTCGGCAGGTCGCCGGTCATGCCGAGGATGAGCGGGTGGTCGCGGAACAGCAAATCGTGTTCGCGTCCTGCCTGATCGGGACAAATGTAGTCTCGTACCGGGTTGGCAAAGGGCGCCGCGCTGCGTGCCTGCTCGCCCTTATCGATGTACGTGAACAGAGCGCGGCCCAGTCCAACCTGTGTTGCGTGTTCCATGACCGTTTCTCCCGAACCACCGACAGGCGGCGTGCCGCCGTTATTTGAATTCCGGCTCGCGACGCGCGCCAAACGCCGCCAGCCCTTTCGAGACGTTCTCCGACCGGAGCGCGTCCACGACGCACGCGGATTCGCGCGCCAGACCCTCCACCAGCGTTTCGTCGAGGCCCGCGCGCGCGAGCGACTTCATCGCCGCCATGGACTCGGGATTGCGTTTCGCCAGCGCCTGCGCGTACGCCATGGCCCGGTCGGCAAGCGCCGCGTCGTCGATGACAAGATTCACAAGGCCCCATTCGCGCGCCGCCGTCGCATCCAGCCACTCCGCGCTGTACATCAGATGAAGCGCTCGTCGCAGGCCGACCAAGCGGGGCAGGCGCTGCGTGCCGCCCCATCCGGGAATGAGTCCATATTGCGAATGCTGGTCGCCGAAACGTGCCGAACTGGCGGCGAACACGACATCGCATGCCATCGAAAGCTCGAGGCCGCCGGCCAAGCACAGCCCATGCACCGCGGCGACGACCGGAAGGCGCGAGCGCTCAAGGGCCGTCAGGGCGTCGTGTCCCGCGGACAGGAAGCTTTCGAGTGAAGCCCGGGAAGCGCGCGCGCGGAGAACTTCGTCGAGATCGGCGCCGGTGCAGAAATGCTTGCCATTGGCCTTCAGCAGGATGACCCGGCATGCGGGGTTCGTTTCCAGAGACCGCACCCCGGCAGACAGGCCGTCCGCCAAACCTTGCGAAATGCAATTGAACTTTTCCGGCCGATTCAGCGTGATCACGCCGATTGGGCCTTGCAGGTCTACGAGGACAGGCGGCGCGGCGGTCATCGGCACTCTCCAGCTAGTAAGGCACCGCGACGCGCCCGATCTTCTCTCGCGCGATGATCATTTTCTGGATCTGTTCCGTGCCGTCGCCTATCTGCAGGCCCATCACGTCGCGCAGGCGCTGTTGGTGGGGCAAATCCATCGTGTAACCGGAATGACCGTGCGTCAGCAGGCACCGGTGAATGGTCTCGAAGGCCGTCTTCGGCGCCCACCATTTGCACATTGCCGCCTCGGACGTGTGGGGCATACCCTGGTCGCGCAGCCACAGCGTCCGATAGCAGAGGAGACGCGCGGCTGTGAGAAGCGTTTCCGCCTCGGCCAGTGGCTCTGTCACGCCCTGGTAGCGCGCCAGAGGATGTCCGAAGGCCTGGCGTTCGGTGACGTACCTCCAGGTTTCCTCGAGCGAGGCGCGGGCCGGCGCCAGCACCTGCAGCCCGATCAGCGCGCGGCTGTAGTCGAAGCCTTGCATGACCGTACGAAAGCCATCGCCTTCACCGCCGACGCGCCATTCGTCGGGCACCTTGACGTCCTGGAAGAAGACGGAGCCGCGACCCACCACCTTCGAGCCGACATCGTTGAAGCTGAACCGGCTGATGCCGGGCAGTTCGAGCGGTACGTGGAAAGCCGTCACGCCGCGAGCGCCGGAATCGGCCTCGCCGGTGCGGGCGAAAACGACGATGGACTCCGCCTGTTCGATCATCGAAATTGAGGTCTTTTCGCCGTCGAGGACATAGCCTTCATTGTCGCGGCGCGCCTTGAGCTGGAGGTTCGCGGCGTCGGAGCCGCCGCGCGGCTCGGTCAAACCCAGCGCCACCAGTGTCTCGCCGCGGCAAATCCTCGGCACGACATCGCGGGCGATGTCCGGCGGCCCGTGGCGCGCAAGGATCGAGCCCATCAATGATCCCAATAACTGAACGTACGCGACACCGAGATCGGCCGCGGCGACGCCTTCGATCACCAGTCCAGCGGTGACGCCGTCCGCGCCGAGCCCGCCGAACGTCTCGGGCAGATCGACACCGATCAGTCCGAGGCTACCCATCTCCCGCAGCAGCGATGGCGCGATCCGGCCCTGTTGCTCGCGCGCCAAATATCCCGGCGCCAGCCTCTCGGCACCGAAGCGCCTGGCGGTATCGCCGATCTGCTCCTGCTCGGGGCTCAGGGAAAAATCCAACCGACGGCTCCTACTTCACGAAATCCCTGAAGCGTGGCGCGCGTTTTTCATTGAGCGCCTTGACACCTTCCTGGGATTCGGCGCTGGCGTAGTAGAGGCGCAGCGCCTGCATCCCCAGGGCGCCGATGCCGCGAATGTTTTCGCTGTCGGCGTTGAAGGACTTCTTGGCGATGGCGATGGCCGTCGGACTGCGCTGTACCAGTTCGGCGCACCAGGCCGCGACCTCGGCGTCAAGCTGGTCGTCGGGCACGACGGTGTTGACCAGCCCCATGTCCATCGCCTGGCGCGCCGTGTAGCGTCGGCACATGTACCAGATCTCGCGTGCCTTCTTCTCGCCAACCACGCGCGCGAGATAGGCGGTGCCGAACCCGGGATCGACGGAGCCCATTTTCGGCCCGACTTGACCGAAGATCGCGCCTTCGCCCGCGATGGTGAGGTCGCAGATCGTCGCCAGGACATTGCCGCCGCCGATCGCGTAGCCACGCACCTTTGCGATCACCGGCTTGGGCACGTCGCGGATGACGCTGTGCAGTTCGTCGACCGGCATCCCGACGGTGCCGCGCGTCGAACCGTCGCCGTACTGGCCGCTGTGATCGGACTGGTCGCCGCCGGTGCAAAACGCCTTGTCGCCGGCTCCCGTCAGGACGATGGCGCCGACATCGCCGTCCCAGCCGGCCTTGAGAAAGGCGTCGAGGAGTTCCACCACGGTCCGCGGGCGGAACGCGTTGTGGACCTTGGGCCGGTTGATCGTGATCGTGCCGACATGGTCGGCCTGGGCGTAGAGGATGTCCTGATAGTCCATCGGATTACCCGTGCATCGTGAGGCCACCGGAGACGCTGATGGTCTGGCCGGTGATGAAGCTGGCGTCGTCACTGAGCAGGAAGCAGACGACGCCGGGATAGTCGTCCGGCTGCCCCAGGCGACGCAGCGGGATTGCCTTCTTCAGGGCCTCGGCAAGCCCCGCGGCGGATTCGCTGACAGTCGCGAACAGGGGCGTGTCGGTCGGCCCCGGGCAGATCGTGTTAAACACGATCCCCTGACGGGCCACTTCCCGCGCCAATGTCTTCCCGAACGCCGCGATTCCCCCCTTGCAGGCCGAGTAGACGGCTTCGCCGGAGGATCCGACCCGACCCGCGTCGGAGGCGATGCTGACGACGCGACCTCCGCCGTGCTTGATCATTTTCTTCAGCACGACGTGCGTGACGTTGAGCGGGCCCCAGAGATTGATGTCGATCACTTTTCGCCAGAGGTCCCGGTCGCTGTCGACAAAGCGGACCGCCTTGTCCCAACCCGCGTTGTTGACCAGACCGCCGATCGGTCCAGCGGACGCCTCGAATGCATCGACGGCGCTCGCCACCGCGTCATAGTCGACGATGTCGACCTCATAACCGGACGCTCGACCGCCACTCTCGCGCAGCGCGCTGGCCGCGGCTTCGGCTGCCGGTCCGTTGATGTCGAAGATGCCGACCACGGCTCCTTCCATCGCGAGACGTCCGACGATCGCGCGGCCGATGCCGCTGGCGCCTCCGGTGACAATGATGGGCTTGCCCTTAAGTCCACGCATCGCGACTATTAGTCCTCCTGCAAGGGCGGCTTTGCGGGTCAGGCGGGGAGGAAGCCGAGTCAGGCCCTCTGGCCCGCATGGACCTGCATACAGTTTGAGCCACCGCAATCTCTTAGAGTGAGTTTCAAATGGCTATTAGAAACGTTAGGCAGCCTGTGTCGAAGAGTCAAGCGGGGTCTATCCGGACGCCTCGCAACGCGCACCCGAAATCTGCCGTCACGCGGCAGCGCGTACTCGACGCCGCCGCGCGCACGTTCAGCCTCAATGGCTACGCCGCGACGACGATCAATGACATTGCCACGTGCGCGGAAATGCAAGGCGGTAGCATTTACTACTATTTCGAATCGAAGGATCAGATCCTTCAGGAGGTCCTTGACGTGGGCATAACCCGCGTGTTCTCCGCGGTCAGAATGGCCGTCGCTGCTTTGCCGGCCGCGTCGGGCTTCACGCAGAAACTCCGAGTTGCAGTGACCGCTCACCTTACGATGCTCTTGCAACAAGGTGACTACACCTCGGCCAACATACGGGTGTTCGAACAGGCACCACCGACAGTCAAGGAGCAGAATCGGCGGCTTCGCGAGGCTTACGCCGAGTACTGGCGGGAGCTGCTTTCTTCCGGACAGCGATCCGGAGAGATTCGCCGAAGCGCCGACGTGACCGTTCTTCGCCTCATGCTTCTCGGCGCGATGAACTGGGCGGTCAACTGGTATCGGCCCGACCGTATGCCGATCTCCGATCTAGCCGACAAATTCTGTGACATTGCGATACACGGCGTGCAGCCGGGCGTCGGTGGCCCAGTCAGCACGCCATCGGGGCGATTCGCGCGATCGTGATTCCGAGTCTCCGGAGAGGCGGTGGACCCAACACCGGAACTCCCCGGGGCGTTTAAATGGCAGCGGGATCCCTGCACAACAGCGATTGTGTCTTGCAAGAGGCCGACCAAAGCGCGTCGGGTTACTCCGTGCAATGTCTGAGTGGCGAACCTTGCGGCGAGACTAGGTGTGTTCAGGGCGTGAACCCGTACAAGCAGCCGCCGCAACAGGGATCGGACTCTTTTGAAGCGCTTCCAAGCGGGGATTGACGGCCTCAACACAAACTTCTAACGTCCATTAGAGAATGATTGCTCCAGCGAAAATCGTCCCGTTTGGATGCCGATATGTTGGGCGGGTTGGTAGTATTTCATCGGCAGTAGCCTTCCGGTTCGTCGAGCGCTTGGCGGGTACGGCGAAGAGATGAGAGGAGTTCCCGGATGTCCGAGCACAAGATCCTCCAGATCATTGTCGACCCAACGCGCTGTCAGGGGCACAACCGTTGCAGGGCAATCGCGCCGCTTCTTTTCGATCTCGATGAATTCGGCCATGCCCACGCGATTGGCGATGGCACCGTTCCCGACAGCCTTCGCGAGAAGGCCCGACTTGCAGCGGCCAATTGTCCAGAGTTCGCGATCAGCGCGACGCAGCGCAAGTCAGGGGACCGCCTATGACCGATCGTCCTCCCGTCACCGATTGGGCGAATGATTTTGATCACCTGGATATCCGCTGGGTCAACGATCCCTATTCGATCTGGGACGATCTGCGCAGCACGTGCCCCATCGCTCACACGGATCGCTACAAGGGAGTATATCTTCCTACCCGATATGCGGACATTCGCGCCATCGCCTATGATTCCGAACACTTTTCTTCGCGTCGCGTGGTTGTGCGGGATACGCCGGCACGATCGGAATCGCCGTCTCCCGAGACGTCCACGCCTGTTGCAGCGGCAAATCTGGCGTCTCCTCCGATCACGTCTGATCCACCACACCATCGCCCCGCCCGGATGGTACTGCTGCCGGCTTTTACGCCTGACGCGGTCGCCCGACTCGTGCCTGTTGCCCGAAAGATTTGTCGCGACTTGATTGGCCGCTTCGCCTCTCAAGGTGGTTGCGACGCGGCGATCGACTATGCACAGCATGTGCCCGTTGCAGTCATTGCGAGCATGCTTGGGCTTCCGGCCGGTGATGGAGATCGCTTCCGGCGATGGGTGTATCTGCTGTTGCACGAAGGCGTCACAAACAACACGTCGTTTATGCAAGCGATTGGAGAGATGGACACTTATTTCCGGGATCAGATTGCGAGTCGCCGCGAGGTGCCGGGCGAAGATCTGATTACCTTCTTGCTCGATGCCGAGATGGACGGCCAACCGCTGTCCGACGAGCACATCATCGGAACGCTCAGGCTGCTGTTGATCGCGGGAATCGACACCACGTGGAGTGCTATCGGCGCCAGCCTGTGGCATCTGGCAAAGCACCCGCAGGACCGGCGCAGATTGGTGGCGGAGCCGGCGTTGATGCCGACGGCGGTGGAGGAGTTCCTCCGAGCCTACGCGCCTGTGACCATGGCACGCCAAGTCGTGAGGGAAACGACCGTGGGCGGCTGCCCGTTCAAAGAGCGCCAGATGGTCATGCTTCCGTTCCCCGCTGCGAACCGTGATCCCGAGGTATTTTCCGACGCCGATCGTGTCCTGATCGATCGGGCCGAAAATCGCCACGCCACTTTCGGTTTGGGTATCCATCGGTGCATTGGTTCAAATCTGGCCCGGATGGAAATCACGGTCGCTATCGAAGAGTGGCTGGTACGAATTCCAGAGTTCAAGCTCACCAATCCCGATGACGTGACCTGGTCGCACGGCGCCGTTCGCGGTCCACGGCGGTTACCCGTGACCTTCGGCTAGCCGGCTGCTCGGGCGACGCGTCACAGCGCCTCGCTGATCTGAAGCAGCGCTGAGCCGTCAGGATGCAGGAGATAGAAATGGCAGCGCGCATCGAGATGTTGTCGACCGAGCAAGCGGCGGTTGCAGCTCGTGACGCGGGCATTCGGGAGTCGATGGCAAGTCTCTCCGTTTATCGGACTTTGCTGCGTCATCCAGCCCTCGCGGCCGCCGTCAATCATTTGCTGACAACTTTGCTGTTTGCCGGCAACAAACTCGACGTTCGCTTACGCGAACTTCTGATCATGCGCATCGGCTGGGTCACGGGCTCCAAATACGAGTGGACGCAGCACTGGCGTTTTGCGGAGCGCGTGGGACTACCACCGGAAACCGTCCTCGCGGTGCGAGATTGGCGGCTGTCGGCTCAACTCTCGGCAGCGGATCGTGCGGTTCTCGCCGCTGTCGATGACACACTGGAGAAGGGCAAGATATCGGATTCGGTATGGAATGAGTGCGCGCAGCATGTGGGCAATGCTGAGCAGCTGCTTGAGATGGTGGTTGCGATCGGTAACTGGAACATGTTTTCCCAGCTGCTCCGTAGCCTCGAGATCCCTCTCGAGGATGGTGTCGCGGGTTGGCCGCCGGATGGAAAGACGCCGACCGGTGGTGACGTTTGATTTCCGGTTCCAACAGTAACGAGTCGGGCATCCAGAACTGTCGACTTGGCCAATCGACAAATGGGCTCTAGCGATCTGATCGAGGCTTAACGTTGGTGACCTCGACGTTCAGGCTGAAAGCCCGACAGGACGCCGCAAATCATACGCGCGTCGCTGAAAGCAAGAATTGAGACGTCTGTCGTCAGACGTGGGAAGCCCATCACTTTACCACTCCGCCGGGCACTGAAAAATTGCGTGAATTGGCCCTCCGGCCGGTCAACCCAACGGCGTTGCAGGAATCAATCCTGTTGGCTTGCGGGCGCAAACCAATAAGCTTAGCTTACTTACTAATGAAACGATTTTCGCAGCTTTCCGCCAATCCTGATGACCCCACACTGACCATGGGGATGCTGGTTTACGACGTGGCGCGGCTGATGCGGCGCCATTTCGCCGACCAGATGGCCTGGAGCGGCTTGGGGCAGCCGAGCTGGCGCCTGCTCGTGCATGTGGCACGCACGCCGGGACTGCGCGCCGCCGATCTGGCCGAGATCATGGAAATGCGGCCGATCTCGGTCAGCCGCGCGCTGGACGGCCTTGTACGGTCGGAACTGATCGAGCGGCGCGCGGACTCACGAGACCGCCGCGCATGGCGCCTGTTCGTCACGCGCAAATCGCGGCCCCTGATCGCCCGCTTGGAAGATCTGGCGACTGAGACCCGCGAGCTGGCGATGGCCGGTCTCAGTCGTGAGGATCGATCAACGCTACTGCGGGCACTAACGGTCGCGCGCGACAACATGTCGAAAGCCGGCCGCGACGGCGCCCGATGACAAGACGGTCGGGACCAGTATGAGCGACGCACAGACCGAAGCGCCGCAGACCCGCCCAAAGCGATTTTCGCGACGGCGGCTTCGCGCTGCGCTGCTCGCGTTGGTGCCCTTGGCTGCCATCGCGGGCGGCGCCTATTGGTACATATACGGTGCGCGCTACGTTTCGACCGACAACGCTTACGTAAAGTCGGCGAAGGCGACTATCTCGGTAGAAGTGTCCGGACGCATTGCGGCCTTGCTGGTGGGCGAGAACGAAACGGTCCGCGCCGGTCAGCCGCTTCTGAAGATCGAGGACGAAGTGTACCAGATCGCCTTGTCGCGCGCCGAGGCCGAAAAGGCAACCGTGATCGCGCGGCTTGACGCGTTGCGCGCCCAGATCAGGCAGAAGCGCGAGGAATTGAAACTGGCCGGCATTTTGGTGAGTTACGCTGAGCGCGAGTATGACCGCGGGGCGACGCTCGCCGAGCGGAACGTCGTGAGCGCCTCTAAGCTGGACGAGATCAGGAACCGCCTGGACACCGCCCGGCAGCAAATGGCGATCGTGCGACACGAGATCGAGCGTTTGATTGTGGATCTCGGCGGCGACGAATTGGCTCCGGCGGACCGGCATCCGGCCGTCAGGCAAGCACAGGCCATGATCGACGAAGCACGCGTCGCGCTGGAGCGCACGAAGGTTGTGTCGCCGGTCGACGGTATCGTGTCTCGCGTCGATACAATTCGCCCCGGAGACTACGTCCGCCCCGGCATGCCGCTATTCTCGGTGGTCGCGGAGAATCAACAGTGGATCGAAGCGAACCTTAAGGAAACGGACCTCACCAGGGTTGTGCCCGGACAACGTGTCGAGGTGACCATCGATACCTTCTCAGGCGTCAAGCTCCTGGCCGAAGTGCAGAGCGTCGGTGCCGCGACAGGCGCGGAGTTCGCACTCATCCCACCGCAGAATGCGAGCGGCAACTGGGTCAAGATCGTCCAGCGGATTCCGGTTCGCATCCGCATTCTGGAAAAGCGCGGCGTCCCATTGCTGCGGGCAGGTATGAGCGCGCAAGTGACTATCGACACCGGCTTCAATCGGCCGTTGCCGGGCCCGATCGCATGGGCGATGGGACGTGCGGGCGGCGGCCAGTGAGCGAGGCGAACTCAGCGCCCCGTGCCAACCGGGTCGGTATCACGGCGTCGGTCATGCTCGCGACGACGATCTATGCCCTCGATAGTACGATTGCGAACGTCGCCCTCCCGCACATGCAAGGGAGCCTGAACGCCACGCGCGATCAGGTTTCGTGGGCGGTGACCTCGTTCGTGGCGGCGATGGCGATCATGACACTCCCGATCGGCTTCCTAGCGCAGAAGTTCGGGCGACGCCGCGTCTTTCTCAGCTGCATTTTAGGGTTTACCGCCAGCTCGATGGCCTGTGGCGCCGCAGGCTCGCTCCCCGAAATGGTCCTGTATCGGATTATGCAGGGTGCATGTGGCGCCGCGATGGTACCGCTCTCGCAGGCGATCCTTCTCGATACATATCCGCCCGAACGTCATGCCTCGGCGATGTCCATATGGGGCGTTGGCGTGATGGTCGGCCCGGTCCTCGGCCCCATCATCGGCGGCTGGTTGACCGACGCGTATAGCTGGCGCTGGGTTTTCTACATCAACCTGCCGTTCGGCGCCTTGGCGTTTCTCGGCATCATGGTCTTTCTCGGTGAGTCTCCGAAAAGGGAAGCCAGTTTCGACTGGTTTGGATTCATCGCGTTCGCGATCGCAGTGGGGGCATTGCAGCTGATGCTCGATCGCGGCGAAACGAATGGGTGGTTCGAATCCGGAGAAACCATCATCGAAGCCGCAACCGCCGGCGCGGCATTCTATGTCTTCGTCGTTCATCTGGCGACGGCGGAAAACCCTCTGGTTTCCTTGTCTATATTCAGGGATCGCAATTTTACTCTTTGCACCACGCTCATGCTGGTGGTTGGGATGGTGTTTCTCGGCAGCATGGTGTTGCTACCGCTGTTCTTGCAACAACTACGCGGTCTGACGGTCCTCGATACGGGCATCCTTCTCGCACCACGTGGCATCGGCATGATGGTGTCCATGGTGATCGCTGGCCGGATGTCCGGACGCATCGACTCCCGAATCTTGATGTCCTTCGGCATGGTCATGGCCATGTATTCGATGTGGGCGACATCGGGGTTCGACATGACTGTCGACGATTGGCGGGTGACATGGACCGGGCTCTTGCAAGGCGGTGGGCTGGGTTTTGTGTTTGCCAGCAGCAGCGCCCTGGCCTTTCTCACCCTTCCAAGTCAATTCCGCCTGCAGGCGACGGGCCTCTACAGCCTTTTCCGGAATTTCGGAGGGAGCGTCGGCATCGCGATTTCGGTCGGTATGCTCGAGCATTTCGCAGCGGTCAACCGCGGAGAGCTGGGCGAGCGTCTCACAGCTTTTTCGCCCTGGTTCCGTAATCCCGAGGTGATGCCGTGGCTGCCCGCTGGCGCCGCCGGCGCGGCGATGCTCGATCTCGAGCTCGGTCGACAGGCGTTGATGATCGCTTACCTCAACGACTTCCTGCTCATGGCGGCAATTGGCTTCGTCGGCTTGCCACTGATTGCTCTGCTTCGCACACCGAAATCCATCCGCTAAGCATAGATTTATCGATAGATTGGCAACGTATCCCTGAAGGCAGCACGATCTGAAGAACTGGAAGTACGCCAGCTTTTCATGCCGCAAAGGCCGAGCGATCGGGGCTAGATTCTGTCACCCTTTTCACCCGCCGCCCCTTGTCGATGTTTGATGGCGGGAGCAAGAGTCTCGTCGGCCTCGAGGCCGGCTATATCCGCCCCCAGGGCGACTCGATACTGAGGGTCGATACGTTGATATCGCCGCCGCGGCGAGACAGCACGAGGACGTCGCTTCACCTGTGGTTCGACGTAAGGGCACAGCCGGCACATCGGGCAGTCGGGGATTCACATGATCGGCATGGTGCTGGTGACGCACGGCGGGTTAGCGCGCGAATTCCTCGCAGTACTGGAGCATGTAGTTGGTCCGCAGAAGCAGGCGGCCTTTGTTCTCGCGCGTGTCGCGGCCGGGGAGCGCCCCCAAGCATCATAATCGTTTTACATTTAAGGATGCCTCATCAGCCGAGTTCGAGGGGGCGCTCGGCTGTGCGACAGCCATCCTTGACAAGGAAAAGGCCGGGACACATAGTTCCGTCGCTCACCTACGTTTTTCGCGATGGCCGTCAGCCAGTGCGGAAGCCAACGACCCCGAGGCGACAACCTCGGGTTTTTTTATGTTGGCGCTGCGGCGACTCTCGGTCCCAGCTCGGTGGTATCAAGATACAGCGATGGAAAAACGAAACAAAAGTCGAATCATACATCATTGATCTGATTCAACTCGCCGGCGAGCTTTTGGCTGATGATAATTGGCGTCGAAATTTAGACCGTGTCACCGCCGTGGCCTCTGAGGACTGCTGCGACGGCAAGCTGACTCGCCTCATGTCACAGCGTGTTGCGGCATGTCTGCACGGGTTGAAGCGGCATCCTCCGGTCGTCAGTGCGAATGGCGATGCCAAGCTGATCGTGTGGCGGCTATCCGTCGAAGCCGGGCGCGGTTCCGCTTCCGGTTCATTGAGACCTCAGATGGATGTGAGGGAACGCGGCGCTATGCCGGGTCCACTTCCCATTGTACCGCGTCGGTCGCTTCGCCTGGTCGAGCCGGGGGACAACCATTTCCTGCGCGCGCATGAATGGTCATGCAAGAGGAAGCCCCGCAGAATGCAGGGCTTAGGAACGCTCCACTCGATCAAAGGATCATCCGAATTGCGCGCGTGGATGGGAGCTAGGATGCACGGCTCATGGCCGTGTCCTTTGAACGGGGTTGGGTTACTTCGCCTTCCCGTCTAGGCGCATCACTGCGGAAGCTGATGAGGCTCATCCCGCTTTGCGATCTCACGGCCTAGTTGCCGCGCGATCATCAGGGTTACGGAGGCGACGGAGCTGTACGGCCCGTGCCAGTCGTCCTCCGCGTAGGTCTTCCGGTAGAACAGGCCGCGTGGCCTCACTTCGACCGAGAAGCCTGCGAGGGCGTAGACCCGCTTGGCGTTGCTGATCATGCGCACACCGCGTCGATGATGGTGTGGAGATCGGCCGTGGCCTTCGGGTTCTCCGCGACCTTGCCGGTCAAGGCAAACGTCGCGGCATTGAAGAGACGCCAGCCGGTCTTGCCGCCCCAGTCATGAGCGGGGCGCTGCCACTGCTCATGTACGTCGGCGATCCTCTGCACGCCAATTATCTCCTGCCTAAACATCTCCATGATGGCGTGATCGGCCCGCTCGTCGGCAACATCGGTTGCCTGGTAGCGGTCGATCTTCACCTTCTGCGCTTCGCGATGCGTGGCGAGCGGTTCCACGATCTCGCCGATGAGACCGGGGAGGTCGCGCTTGAGGTTGAGCGTGTGCTTGCGCTTGATGACGTGATCGCCGGCGAAGGCGAGGTTGTCACAGACGAAGACACGCGAGCCGAAGCTGATGCCGACCGGGAACTTCTTGTCGTGCGAGTTCCGCAAGCCGACCATATCGTCGTAGCCGGTGTACGGGCTCTTGAGGCAGAGGACGCCGAAGAAACGGGCGCCGTCCGGCGTGATGCCGAAGTGCTGATCCGTCACCTGGTGCCCGTAGTACCCGAGGGCGTGGGCCACGAGATCGACCACGCGGAAGTGCGGGATCGGGACGTGGGTTGCGGTTGGTTCGGGTAGAGCGAGCTCGCGGAGAGCTCCGTATTCGACCGGGTTAGCCCCGGCATGCAGTATCAGTGACAAGGAACCTCTCCTCTTCGCTAAGAACACTCGGCTGAGTGCTCTATGGCGAGGGGGAGTGGGTGCTGCTTACAGTGTACTACACACCGTCAATGATCCGCTTCCGGCTGGTCTCATATTCGTCTGCGGTGATGAGGTCTTTTCCCCGGAGCACCTGGAGCTCTGTCAGTCGCTCCTCTGTACACTTCGCTTCCGGGCGGTGAAGGCGTGGAGGTTAACCTTTGGCATAGTCCACTTGATCTCAGGTAGACCCATAGAGAGATATGCTAGTCCTGCGTGGAGCCAAGCGACGAGCACCTGTGCGACATACATGCCGTCACAATGCGCCTGGTATCCTCGGCATTCAAAAAACAGGGCGCGGACCGCTAATACCAACAACGATGCCAACAACGATGATGTGCCACCAGGCGCGATTAAAGAACGCGGCTAAGGCGTACATCAGTCCGAATGAGAGAAAGATACTCCCGACATCGAAGAAGAGCGCGATTTCAAGCATGGTGTCCCCCCGTTGGCGAGCATACCAAAAAAAAGCCCCGCCGAAGCGGGGCCTTGAAAGTGGGGTAGCTTTACTGGCGCCACCAGAGTTTTGCATCCTTCCAGATGCCTTGCTGATCGGGCATTAGGCCCGTGCCCTTCGCACGAGCTCCTTGGCGGTGCGTACCCAGATGCCCTTGCTCATCTTGTGGCCGGAGCTCTTGGGCTGCTTGTCGCGGCGCGGCGTCTTGATGTACGCTTTGTGGAAGCCGGCGGCGTCCGACTTGGACCAGGTGAAGAGCCAATTTTTTTTCGACATGTCGTCCTCCTTCTGTGATGGACGACACGCAAGCTAAGCGCATTTTGAACCGAGTCACGATGTCCATACGGCCCTGAGCGGCATGTGCGCTATGGAGCGTCTTGGTGCGTCATCACGAAATGTTAAAAAGAAACCCCCGCACGATGGCGGGGGTCTCAATGTCTGCGTTAGGTGCTCATGCAAGCGCGGGTCACGATCCCAGAGAGCGTTACCGGTCGTGTCTCCGCGGTGCGAGCTCGCGCAGGCTCCGTCAGTCGCTACCAACTCGACGAATAGAAGATGCCGTTAACCAATCCCTCCTTGATGTCCGTCAACATTTGAGCGGCCCAAGCGCGCGTGCGTACCACCTCTTCGAGAATACCATTCGTCGTACTCTGGTAAGCCGAAAAAGCAGCCCTCTCTCGTCGGGAGCAATGCCTTTGCTACGGTCGCGTCTTCGATCACCTTGCCGGGTTCCCGCTGGTAAATCCGCTCTCGGTTTTCGTTGTACGTGTAGCCGTTCGCAACCATTCCATCGACGAGCTTTGATGCTGCAATCACTTTCTCGCAGACCTCTAGTAGCTCACGAATTTTCTCTGGTTTAACGCGGCACTCACCACAATCATCAACGCCACTCTGCACATTGTCGACGAACCATCCGTGGATCTGATTCGCTTTACGCCATTCCATCACTTCTTCATCGACGCTTGATATACGATCTGTCTGGAGACCTGCGACGGGCTTGCCGCCGCGAAAGACACGAACCGAGTAACGCTTCTCTGGAGATTCGTGGTCCCATTGCTTCACATAATGCCTCCTGTGCGCGTACATATCTAAGCCCATAGTCTTTCGATTAGTTCCTTGGTCGCTGCGTCTCCGTGGCAGCGCAAGTACGCTATTAAGTTTTCCGTTCTCTCAGCAAACGTGTTCGCATCGAGCGGACGGTCGTTCGTAGAGACGATCTCTACAGCTTCTTTGAGCAATTCGATTGCTCGCTCGTGAAAGTAGTCTTGTATGTGTCCTTTCATCGTCCTTTTGTTAGAGTTTAATTTTGCTGAGGTCAGCCCGACCGTCTTTGATCATTTCCACTAAGAGTGCATCACCCTTCTCACTCACGAAATCGACAAACTCGATTTCGCCGAAGCCGCACACGCAATCTCCCGGATGCACGTACCGGAATTGCTGTAAGCGGTAGTCGACGGTGTACCCCTTGTACGTTGGCAGTAGTCCCATAGTCCTTTCGGTTAGCTGTTAAAGTGCCGGGGCTTGATCCAGCACCGGAAGCCTGCCTCTTTTCCGGCATCTGAGTCACCGGGCGGCAAGGGCGTCTTGAGCGCTCCTGGGCGGTATGAGCGCTCCTGGTCACTCACCACTAAATAAAAAAAACCCCCAATAGCGGGGGCTTATTCGATCGCAGGGGAGCTTCTTTACGTCTCCTTATCCTGCTCCTCGGGAGCTGTGGTCACGCTCTGCGCGGCAGTGCGACCACGTTTGTCGGTGCTGGTATCCAGCGCGGGGGGATTTTGAGGCTCTCGCCCTTGCGGAAACCGAGCCATCCCGCGACCTGGCCGGTGGGCCAGCGCACGGGGATGTAGAGCCACTTCTGTTGAGGGTGAAAGCCGAACGCGAGCTCCTTCGCCATCGCTTCATCGAGGCCGAGCTCGCGGAGGTCTTCGTGATAGACGAGACGCGACGCGAACTTATCCGGATCAAAGGCGTACGTTGACGCCTGCGGTGCTTGACGAGGATTCGCCGGAACAGTATCCCTATCGGGAACGGTCTCCCTGTGGGATTTGGTATCCCTATCGGGAACCACTGTTCCGAATTGCTCCTTGATGAAGTGCGCAGCCTCTTGCTGGCTGAGCTCCATGCAGTGAGCAACGAGGCCGATGCGGTCTCCTCCTTCATTCGTCGCCCAACACTTGAAGACGCCCATCGTCTGACTGCGGTTCGCCATTGCGCTTGGCGTGATCGAGAGCGTGCGATCGTCGCCATCATGCACCGGACACTTGCACCTCATGTTCGCGGTGCCTTTGACCGGCAGATTGAGCATGCGCACGAGATCGATGATCTCGGCGAGCGGATAGACCGTCTGGAAGTCGAGATACGGCAGCTTCATCACCTCCTCCGTATGAACAGCCTGTCCTCATTTTAGCATTTAACTAGATGGTATAGTGAGGATAGGCACAGAAGAGGAGGACCGCATGTCTACTGGCCGTAAGCCCGATTTCCGGGCATTCGTCTCGCGCAAGAACGGCGACAAAACCTACTACAACGAGATCGGTGTGGCCTGGCACGTCGGCAGCGACGGCATCTCGATCAAGCTTCATGCTCTGCCGACTGATGGCGAGCTCGTGCTATTCCCGCCGAAAGCCGACGACAAGTAGCGTTGAGCACACCGCGTCCCTCATGGGGCGCGGTTTTACCTATTCAGAAATACCGGACCCTTCACGCTCTGCCACGGATCGGTAAAGAGATCGGTCATGAGTGGCGGCACTTTCCATGTTTTGCTGTCGAAGTACGGCTTTGCTCTTAAGAGATAACGATCGGGAAAGCGGGAGACGGCATTCACCATCTCAAGCATCGCCGGGATCTCACTCTCATAGAGCGTGACGAAAAGCACCATTGGCTTTCCCTTGATGCCGAAGTGCGCTTCATAGAGAAGCTGATCGAACACGATGTCGTAGCGACGCACCTTCTCTTCGAGAGAGGAGTGCTTCTTCCCGTACGTCCAAGTGTCCTCGGTCGATCGATTCGCCTCGAAGAAATAGGTTTTGTAGATCCGTTCGGTCGTCTGCCAACGGTAGAGGTCATCCATTTCAAGCCGGCGCTTGTCGGGAAGCGTGAGCATGAGCGGAGACTTCGCCTTCGCCGTTTCAGGCGGACACTTGGGATGGTCGAGCAGCTGATCCTTTGTGATCCACGTCCAACCGTGCTTTCTAACGGCGATCTTGAGCGAGGCACCTACGGTCGAGCGCATGAGCCTATGGAGCTCGTGCTCGCCATCGGTGACGTATTGGCGATGTGCACGGCCTTCGCTCTTGAGAAGCCGATAGCCGGTGTCGGTGAGGCCGAAGATGTTTTCCGTCCGCCACTCATCGCGGGTCTTGATCAGGTCCGGCGCAAAGAGGACCGGCGCGCGCCTGCTGATCACACCATTCTTGTCCGGTACGGGGTACGGCTCGTGCTTCATCCAGTTGCGGCGCTTGCGGTACTTCGTCGTCTCCTTGATGTCGAGCAAGGGCGCAAAAAAGCGGCCTGGCAGAAGGGGAAATTCCTGCGCCTCCGCGCACGTCTCGATGTCGCGGTCTTGCCGTTTGAGTACCTTACCGCTCGGTTGTGGAGGTCCCACGCGAGCACGGCGCTTGATTTTCTCCGCCATAGTTTCGGAGATAATCGCGTAAGGCGATCCTGTCTCCGTTAGCCATAGTGTACAGGAGCGCCATGATGCTCGTGATGCACCATGGGGAAACTACCACTCGGTACTTTCTTCTTCCTCGCGTCGCTTTTTCGTCGGTGACGCGGGTTTCGGCTTCGGTGCCGGGGTCCGTACGGCCTGCTGTTGGATGCGCGGTGGATAGCCGCCGCGTTCCTCGCGTGACACCTCGACGGGCGGAGGCGGGAGTGGGACCGGGACCGGAGACGGCCTGTGCTTGACGCCGTAGCGGTTCCGCATGCCCTGGCGCATTCCCTCAAACTCCGGCGCTTGCATGCGGGGCATGTTTTCAATGATGTCCTTTTGTGCCGAAAAGATACCCGATCCCAGTTGCTCAACCAAAGTCACGAACTTGCCCTGGCCGCCTGGGTCATGCAGAAACTCAGGGGTGCAGTTAAGGGTGTCCGAGAGCTGCTTAGCATCACCTCTACTTGCACCTCCCACCATTTTAATTGCTGTGTTGGCATCGATCGAATCGTACAAACCGGGAGCGGCATTGAGTTGCTGTAAATACTGATGAGCGAGTATAAGGCCCACGTTCCGTTTGCGAGCCTGTGAGAGCAGCAGCGCTAGCTGAGCGCCTGTGTGCTTAAAATATTCGTGGCACTCATCAATGATGAAATAGCAGGGTGTGTTCCGGGGATCTTCTGGATCGCGCTTCATAATCGCCTGGTACATCAGGCCGATAAAGAGCGCGCCCATGGTGGCCGAATCGGTGTCCCCCAGAACTCCTTTGTCGGTATCTAACAAAATCATCTGTCCGGCTTGCATGCCTCCGTATAGGTCAAGGCTCAAGTCCGGCTGGCAAAACATCCCGCCGAAAATCGGATTGATGATGAGCTGTTGCAGGCGACGACGAACTTCCTCTCTTGTGCTCTGATACTGGTCGGTCCTTTTCCCGGTAATATAATCTCGCGTAAAGAAGCCCTGCGCTTTGGGGTCTAACAGTGCGACCCACTCCCGGTGCTCTTCAAATCCCTCCTCAGTGAGGAGCTCAAGATAGGTATCCATCGTCGCGCCTGGGATAACCGTCATAAGCATCAAGAGGCTATCGAAGAGGAGACCTTGCTTGCCGGTAAGCTCCGCATCTTTGAGAAGGGAGCTCATGATGAAGCGGTAGGTCTCTCGAAGGTTCACCGTAAGCTCATAGGCCGCTTGTTTGTTGCCCGGCATATCGATCTTGAAAAAATTGAGAGCGATCGGATGCTCAATCTCCCACGGAACGACATGCATGAGGCGACGAGGGTGATCGCTCCATAGGGCGAGTTTTGCCAAGCGAGGAATTATTTGTCTCTGGCTATCCAAGACGACAATCGAACACTCACCGGCGAGGATGCGTGGGATGTCCTGGTATATCAGCGTTTGAAGTGATTGTGTCTTCCCGTGACCACTACCACCTAGCAGCCAATGATGCCGGACACGAGTAGCCTCTGGTATAGCTACCGGCGGCTTGTGCTGCTGGAGTGCCTGGAGGAATTTGCTACCCGCAGGATTTTCGCGGTTAGGACTGAGGAGATCGAGTATCCTGAGATCTGATTCGGTCGTCACAATCTGCGGCTGGATATAGATCATTTACCCATCTCCCGAAGGATGATCTGCATCACCTCTTGCATGCGAGTGTGATACCGCTCCGCGTAACCCGGAACCGCGATGCTATCGAGGCGCGATGCGCGATCGCCTGGGTTCAAAAAGTCGAGATCCGTTATGCCGAACTCGTCGACGGCAATCTTCAGGATCTTGAGTGCAAAGGCTCTGGCTTCCGGGGTGAAGTTATACCCCTGCATATATCGATCGAGGTGAGCGTCAGTGACTTTCAATCCGCCAAAGAGTGTGACAAACGCATCACGCTTCTTGTCGATTGCGGCCTGGCGGAAGTCGGCTTCAAGCGCAGCGCGCTTCGTCTTCTCGCGCTCTTTCTCATTCAAATGAAAAATATAATTGCCGAACCACATGCCGGCGATCGCAAGGATGGCTAATACCCATACGATGTTAACTAAGACGCCTCTTGCGTCGGGTGACATTCCGTCCATGCGCACTCCCCGCCTTCACTGTCTCATTTTTCCGGGGAGGGAGTCGAGGGCGGGCGTAAAAGTCCCGCGTGCGTCGCTTCACGGCGCGCATCCTGGCGAGCCCTTTCACCGGAACTGCTGGCGGGTGCATGGCGACCAACTCCGGCGTGCTGGGCGCGTCTCCGCGGCTGGTGCGGACGTAGGCGTAATAGTTCGATAGGGTCAGGAGCTCCTGCTCATTCACCGCAAAGAACCGGGCGAAGAGCTCGCTGTCGTACGGGCCGATTCGATAGGCGATCGTCGTGCCGACGTTGCCCATGATCGCCTGGGGAATGAGCTCGGGTAACTGATCGAGATACTGGTGCGCCAAAACGAGGTTGAGCCGGTACTTTCGAGCCTCGGATAGCATCGTGGCAAAAGCTGACGTGGTGAAGTTTTGAAACTCATCCACGTACAGGCTGAAATCCTGCCGCTGCTCCTCGGGAATTGTCTCTCGGTCCTGTGCTGCCTGGGCAAAGCCCGCTACGAGCAATGAGCCGAGAATGTCTGAGGGTGCGTCTCCCATGACCTTGGAGAGATTGCAGATGAGGATCTTCCGGTTATTGATGATGTAGGAAATGTCGATCGTCGAGGGTTGAGCAATGATGTCTCGGAGGATCGGATTGTACTCAAACTCCGCGACCTTGCTCGCGATCGGCTGTAGCGCCTCTCCCATGCTTCGCTTCGGGATGAGTTTGTAAATGTCCTCGGTCCAATATTTGGTGATCTCTGCGTCAGGGCATTGTGCAAGAAGCGTTGCACGGTACTCCTCGTCTAAGAGGAGGCGTGATAGATCGCCAAGGGTCGATCCCGGCACCTCCAACTGGAGGTGTATCGCCATCTTCATGATGACATCCATACGCGGCCCCCACACGTCTGCATATATGCGCTTGAAGGCCATGGTGATGATGGTCGCTAGCGTATGTTTGAAGAGCCGCGGCACACCCTTGTAGGGATTGTAGGTAGCGACCTTCTCGGGATGGAGTGGGTCGAGATAGATCACGTCCTTCATCCGCTCGGGCGGAATAAGTGCGGCGATCTGATCCGCGGTCTGTCCGTTAGGATCGAGAAACGCAAAACCGCGCCCCGACTTGAGGTCGGCGAGCATCATGTTGACAAGCAGTGTTGACTTACCCGAGCCGGTCTGGCCGGGAACGTGAATGTGCTGTCGTCTTATTTTCGGGTCGAGGAAGATAGCATAGCCGTCTTTCTTCCGGCGCCCGATAGGGTAGCTGTACGGCATACGCCACGAACCGACCCAGCCAGCCAGTGCTTGCCCCGTGGAAGGTGACTGGCCGGTGCGATATGGGTTCGTAGCGTGTACGGTCCAACAAAGAACTCTGTGGGTATTGTCGCATGGGACTGTCCGCCCATGTCGTCGTGGAGCGTGAGCGGACGACCAAAACCGTTTCCCGTCGCGATGTCCTTTAGGCAAGCAAGTGGCGTAGTTCGACTCTATGAACGAGAGTGAATAGGGCGAAAAAGGGTTTTGGTCGTCCGCGATAGCGGCGATCGATCATGGGCGGCAATGGTGATATAGCGCCATTTTTTAAATGGTCGCCGTATTCCGATAGGGCCTTACAGTAGGGTCTAGCGTTAGGCCCCGGATCGTCTAGGCACTGAGGGCGTATTTCCCGCCATCGGCGGTGATCTTCCCGGCCTTCTTGAGGGCGGCGAGGGTGTTACTAAGTGCCTGCTCTTTGGACTTTTCGCCCTTGATTGAGAGCGCGGTGATGAGGTCTGCGCGCGAGTGTGGAGCGGCCTTGAGTAGGTCGAGAATGAGGGTACGCTTGGACTGTCGGCGCTCCGTGCCGGCCTTCGCGGTCGGACCCTTCAGGGCCGCCGCGTATGCTTCGAGCGCGGTAAGGGAGCGCTGTAGGGATGCGCGCCTGGCCTGGAGCTCATTAAACTTTGTATCGAGCTCAGCCTTCTCAGCCAATAGGCGCTCGCGCTCTTGCTTGGTGAACTGTTCGGCGTGATCCATAGGTCCCCCCTGTGATGTAATGGTTATATTCCGCTTTGCGGGAGGTAGCAAAAAGAAGGCGGCCGTTTGGCCGCCTTCTAAGTGTGTCCCTTCCGGGGTCACACGATCACTTCATCGATTGCGTATTCTTCCCGTACTCGTAAATCTCAGACGCTTTGTAGAAGACCCGCCGACCGCGGAAGAACGACTTGGGAAAACCCAGATGTGCGTACTCCTTGTCGTTGGTCCATCTACCGAGTTGCGGCCTTGAAATAGAGAACAGGAAACAAACTTCAGAGATTGATAACCAGAGCCTATCCATCGTGATGCCTCAGAATTGAGGACATCGCGATGTCCTAGGTTGGACCTAGGCGGAGCGATTGTAGCAGCAAGGAAAAGGCCGCGCTAGGCGGCCATGAGTTTTGCGATGTGGTCGGTGTAGACCTTGATGCACTCCCTGAGCTCTTCGAGATAATCGTGCTGGTCATAAACGAGCTCGATGGGCGACTGCACGCCTGAGACATGGTTGATGTAGCGCTCGCCTAGCTCTCTCGGGAGCCGGAGCCGTGCCCACTTCGTGCGGAAGGTCCTGCGAAGGTCGTGAAGCGTCCACGGGACCATTTTGTCCGCGCCGGCAATATGGTTGTGGATAGCGAGGTCGAGATCCTTCTTGCTCTTGCTCCATCCGCTCCACGCTCGATCCTGGCCTAGTAGCTCGATCGTGTGCCCGGTGACGGGGAAGGTGTGGTCTCGGTGGTTCTTGGTGTGCTGCCCATCGATGAAGGCGAGGTCGCCAGTCAGGACGATGTGTTGCACTTCATTCCGCCTGGCTCCCGTAAGGGCCAAAAGTTTGACTGTGGTGCCGTAGGCCGTGTCGGGCGCTGCACGCCACACCTGGATCAATTCCTCGTCCGTGAGCACCCTCTTCCGGGCCTTGGACTTCCGGACGGTGAGCGTCACGGCCGGGTTGATCTTGAGGTAGCCGCCGTTGACGCCGAACTTAAAGAGGATCTTGGAGACGGCGATCGCGTGGAAGCGAACCGAAGGGGTGAAATCCTTGACCGCGTTCGCAATCGTCGTCGGCGTCGCATGTAGAAGGTTCTGCGGCAGTTTGACGCGTCGCAAGAGCCCTTCGTAGTCCTGGCAGGTCTTTGCTCGCAGGCGGGCTTTGCAGTCCGCCAGGAAGAGCGTTTTGAGCTCGTCATAGGGCACCGGGTCGACAATGCCCATTGTGCGCTCCGCTAGGAGCCTCTGTGCCACTTCCCGCGCCTTCGCGAGGGAAAGGATAGGCCACTGACCGAGTGTTTCCCTGCGGCGATCGGTGCCGTAGGTGACGACAAAGGTTTTGGTCCCGCCTTGCGAGACGCGGACGCCGAAGCCTTTGATGCTGTCGTCGAGATAGGTCTTCTGGCCCGAATCAGGCGGCTTCAAAGAACGGATAGAGAGGTCGGTTAGTCTCGCCATAGGCTCCAAACTCCTTGCGCTAGAGTGTGCGCGATGGACAGTCTGGAGCTACTTTATCACGTCATTTCAAAGACTTAACAGATGCCCATGTTGACCATGACGCCCATGTTCACCGCCTGTTCATAGCTACGGATCAGGAGGTTGGGAGTTCGAATCTTCCTGGGCGCGCCATTTCAGTTCAAGTTTACCCAATCCAACGAACCACAGAAGACAAGGCTCTCACGCGTAGGCGACCCAGCCTCGCCATGTGAAGGCCGCGAAGAACTGGCTAACGTCAGAGAACCCACTCGACCGCATGATCTCCTCGTCCCTCGCGGGATCAAAGCAGTGGAGGTCGGCGGCGACCGCCGTACGGGCTCCGCGAGCGATCTGTGGATCTATGCCCGAGGCGATCGCGTAGCCAGCGTAGCGATCGAGCCAGGCACCCCGGCCCGCGCCCTGAGGAAAGCTCATATGCGCAGCGACGAACGGAGCGCCGGGCCGCAGCCGATCATGAATCCGCCGCACCGTTCGCTGGCGCTCGGGCTCGGGCAGGAAATGCAGGGTAAGCAGGCAGGTCGCGGCATCGAACGGGCCCGGCGGCGCGTCGTCGATATAGCCCTCGATCAACTCGACCCGGTCCATATCCGGCCCCACAGTGCGTTCAGCGAGGCGCAGCATCGCCGCGGCCGGATCGACACCGACGAAGGTCCACCGCGGCTGGGCGGCGGCCAGTAATCGCAGCTCGATCCCGCCGCCCGCGCCCAGCACGAGCACCCGGGCATTCGACGGCGCCCGCTCCGCCAACAGCAACCCCGTCATCCGATGCAGCGCGTCCAGACCCGGCACGAAGCGCAGCGGCCCTTCGGTATAGCGGGCGACCGCGTCGGGGTCGGAGAAGTTCTTGAGCAACGCGTTGTCGGCGTGCGTCCGTTCAGTCGTCATGTGTCATGTCCCGCAGGCGGCCCGGCGACACGTGGCCGAGGCGCCGATGAAAGTCGGCGCTCAGCTGGGCGAGCGTGACCGTCGCGAAGGAGGCCAGAAGAATCGCCTCGGCGTCGCGCAGGGTGCTGTCGAGCAGGGCATTGACCGACTGTTCGACGACGCATCCCGGCGCCTCGCTCCGGTTTCCGAGCGCGAACAAGGAGGGCGAGCCGATGCCTTCGTAGATGTCGCGCAACGTAATGTCGGTGAGCTTGCGCGCCATCGTCCAGCCGCCGCCATGACCCTTCTCGGCGCGAACGAAGCCCCGCTCGCGCAAGCCGGCCATCACCCGGCGGATCACAACAGGGTTTGTCCGCATCATCCTCCCCAGAACTTCCGATGTGACCGGACCCTGATGCTCGGCCATGTGCAGCAGGACGTGCACCACTCCGGACAATCGACTGTCGCGACTCATGAAACTTCTAATGTTACATGATTGATCGTGAGTCAATCTGCGATAGGTCAGGCCCCTCGCCTCTCTGAGGGTCGGATCGCCGCACGCATCGGCGGCGATCCGCTTTCAGATAGGATTACTTCGACTTCGAATACGACGTCGGCAGCAGCAGCACCGACTGCATTTCCGCCAGCATCGGCGCGCCCTTGCCAAGGAACTCCTGCCACTTGGGATCCTTGGTCGCGCCGGCGCGCGCCGCCGTGCGGGCGGCGAGGTCCTTGTAGACCCACATATGCGAGACCGAGTTGGGCTGCGGGAACTCGCCAACCCACAGGCCGTGGATCGGTGAGTACTTCTCGCGCGCCGGCAGGTATTCCTTCATCAGGTTGGTCCACGGCCGCGCCTGGCCGAGATGCGTGCGGTAGGTGCGCAGCTCGTAGACGTTGCCCTCGGTGCTGGGCTGCTTGTAGTCGACCACCGCGTTCCAGATCTGCAGGTCCTGGCGGATGATCAGATTGCGGATCGCCGGCACGTACTCGCCGGTCCACTTGGGGTTCTTCTGCAGCTCGCCGCGCAGACGATCGCGCTCGTCGAGGCTGGGATACGACCACAGATGCCAGATCTGGTTCACCTGGCCGAACTCGCTGGTCCAGTAGCCGTGGTTCATGCCGTAATTGTCGCCGCGTGCCGGCCGGCCGATGGTCTCGGCCGCCTTCAGGTAGGCCGGCATCTGCCCGGCATACATGGTGTAGGTGCGCATCTCGTAGATCATGGGAGCCTCCCTCTCGTTCTTCGGCGTTATGGGCGTTGGTGCGCTAGAACAGCGTGTAGCCGCCGTCGATGACGAAGTCGCGACCGGTGGTGTAGCGCGCGGCGTCGCTGGCGAGATAGACAGCGATCGGTCCGAAGTCCTGTTCCACGCCCCAGCGGCGCTGCGGGATGCGCGGCTTGACGTTGCCGGCGAACTTTTCGTTGCTGAAGGCGTTGGCGGTCATCGCCGTCTCGATCCAGCCCGGCAGGATCGAGTTGACGCTGATGTTGTAGCGCGCCAGCTCGACAGCGAGCGCGCGCACGAAGGCGCAGACGCCGCCCTTGCTGGCACCGTAGTGGCTGCTGCGCGCCGCGCCCTCGATCGCCGCCGTGCTCGCCATCGCCACCAGCGAGCCGCCCTTGCCGCGCTCGGCCATGTGCTTGGCCGCCGTGCGGAAGGTGAAGAACACGCCGTCGAGGTTGACGCGCATGACGCGGCGCCACTCCTCGGTGGTCATCTGCAGGATGGCGCCCTGGCCGCGACCCGACACGCCGGCATTGGCGACGCAATTGTCGACATGGCCCAGCGTCTTGATGGTCTCGGCGAAACCCTGCTCGACCGCCTTCTCGTCGCCGACATCGACGAGCTGCGAATGCACGCGCTTGCCGTGACGCTTGAGCTTCTCGACCGCCGCCGTGTTCTTGGCCGCGTTGGTACCCCAGATGCAGATATCGGCGCCGGCCTCGGCCATCGCGTCGGCCATGCCGAAGCCGATGCCGCCGTTGCCGCCGGTGACCAGCGCCACCTTCCCCGTCAGGTCGAATCCCTTGTAGGCCATCGCGCCCCTCCTTTGCGTTGGGCGCATCCTACGACCTCAAGCACGAGGCGCCAGCCCAGCGTTCCGCGCGCCGGAAACACAACGGGCCGCCAGAAGCGGCCCGTCGATCGCGTTATCGCCGATGCGCTACTGCAGCGGCGCGGTCTCGACCAGGACGATCTCGGCGTCGGCGGTCGCCTCGATGGTGATCGCCTCGACATCGGCGATCGCCACACCGTCGCGCGCGTCGACCGCGACGCCGTTGACTGTCACCGCGCCCTTGGCCGGCACAAGATAGGCCGGCCTTCCGTCCAGCGTGTGGCTGACCTTGTCGCCGCTCTTGATCGTCGCGGCGTAGAGCGCGCCGTCGGCGTGCAGCGGGATCGCACCTTCGCTCTCGTGGCTGACGAAGCCCGAGGCCAGCGGCACCAGCCTGCCGTCGCGCGCGCCAGCCGGGAAGTCGCGCGTCTCCCAGCGCGGCTTCACGCCCTGCTTGTTGGGCAGCAGCCAGATCTGGAAGAGCTCGGTCTCCTCGGGCTCGCGGTTGTACTCGGCGTGCGTGATGCCGGTGCCGGCGCTCATCACCTGGATCTGCCCGGCCTCGGTGCGACCCTCGTTGCCTACGCTGTCCTTATGGGTGATCGCGCCCTTCATGACGTAGGTCACGATCTCCATGTCGCGATGCGGATGCGGGTCGAAGCCGGTCCCGGCGGCGATGCGGTCGTTGTTCCACACGCGCAGCGCACCCCAGTGCATGCGGTTGCGGTTCTGATAGTTGGCGAAGCTGAAGTGGAAATTGGCCTTCAGCCAGCCATGGTCCGACTTGCCGAGATTCTTGAACGGGCGGAGCTCGATCATCTGTCCCTCCCCCTCATGGGGTTGATGTGTTGATGGCCACACAAATGGCCCCGCCGCCGCGCCCGTCAAGTTTCCAACCCGTAACGCTCGGCCCTCACGCCGCGCGGGGCAGCGCTGCGCCATACGCTTCGGTTGGCAAACGCAGCGCCCGGCAGTAATAGGCGACCGTGCGATAGAAGCCGCAGAGCGCGATCACCTCGAGGATCTGCTCGCGGCTGAAGGCGGCGCTGAGCGCGGTCCACAGCGCGTCGGGGATATCGATGGTGTCGTGCAGGGCGTCGACGGCGCGGATCAGCAGGCGCTCCTGCTCGCTCCACACCTGGGCGTCGGCGCTGTCGGTCGCCAGCGCCTGGACCTGCGCCTCGGTGAGCTCGACGCGCTTGGCGAAGAACGCGATATGCACGCCCCATTCGTAGGCGCAGCCGCAGCGCGCGCAGACGCGGTCGATGACGATCTCGCGCTGACGCAAGCTAAGCGGTCCCTTGTCGAGCAGCGAGCCGGCGCGGAACTTCTCCCAGACGCGCGGCACCGAGGCGAGGGTGCGGAACAGCACCAGCGGCTCGACGCCACTGGGCATGATGCGATCGAACGCGGCCTGAACGTCATCAGGATAGGGCGCGCTCAAGGGCGCGACGCGGGGGTTCATGGCGGACTCCATCATCATGCTACGGAAATCGTAGCAACGGGACAATAGCGCCGCACAGGCCGCCATGCTACTGTTTCCGTAGCATGGCGAGAATCCCAAGGCCCGGCCGGCCGGTACGCGGTTCGACCACGGGACGGCCGATCATGGCCGTCTTCGACCTGCTGGGCCGGCGTTGGGCCCAACGTGTGATCTGGGAGCTGCGCGAAGGTCAGCCGACCTTCCGCGCGCTGCGCGAACGCTGCGGCAATCCCAGTCCCTCGGTGCTGAACACGCGTCTTGCGGAACTACGTGAGGCGGGCGTCGTCGAGACCGTCGAGGGTGGCGGCTATCGCCTGACCGAGGACGGCCGCCGCCTGCTCGAGGCGCTGATGCCGTTGCACGCCTGGGCCGAGCGTTGGGCCAAGCGAATCGGCCAGGACTGAGCGTCAGCCGCCCTGGCTATTTGCCCTCGCGCCACCAGGCGAAGCCGATGGCGAAGAGGAAGAGCAGCGCGATGGCGATGCCTGGCAGCAGCGGGTAGCGATCGACGCCAGTCACCGTGTAGCCGCCGTTGCGGCGGATGCCGAGCCAGTCCGAGCCGGCCATCGAGCGGCCGGGCTGCACGGCGCGCACGTCGGGATCGGCGGTCTCGCCGAGCCAGATCATGGCGCCGCCGGAGGCCTCGACCAGGGGCTGGAGCTTCTCGGTGGTGGCGCGCACGTCGGCGAACTCCAGCGGATCGGGATTGCCGACCGCCGCCACGGCGCTCTTCTCGCCGTCGTCGAAGCGATAGACGCCGGGCTTGTCGACGCCGATGCCGGCGATGGCGCGGCCTGGTGCGACGGGATTGAGGGTGAGAGTCTGAGTCCGGCCGTCGGGACCTGTCATGGTCACCGGGCGGAAGCCCTCGGCCATCGTCTGGCGGCGCAGCTCGATGCGCGCGCCCTGCACGGTGGCGCGCAGCGCCTCCTCCTCGAGGTCGGGCTCCTTCATCAGCCAGTGGGCGATGCGGCGCACCAGCTCCGCCTGCGGGCCACCGCCGTCGACGCCGCGGTTCCACAGCCAGAGATGATCCGAGAGGATCTGCGCCACGCGGCCCTCGCCGGCGCGATCGAGCACGATCAGCGGTCGGTCGTCGGCGCCCGCCATGAGGGTATGGCCGCGCTCCGCGCGCGTCGCGATCTGGCGGAACCAGCGGCCCCAGCTCGGCTCTTCGCGTGGCGCGTTGGCCACGCCCATCGGCGCCGGCTTGCCCGCGCCGGTGAGATCGGCGGTCACCGGATGCCGATCGCCCAGCGTGGTCACGGTCGGCTTGAAGCCGCGCTCGATCACCTCGCCCAGCGGCGCCGCCGGCAGCACCGCGCCCAGCGGCGTGCGGTGCAGCGTACGCGGCGTGGCGTAGACCGGGCCGACCGCGACCAGCAGCGCGCCACCGTTCTGCACGTACTGGGTGATGTTGCGGAAGTACTCCCGCGTGATCAGGTTGCCGGTCTCGTAGCGGTCGAAGATGATCAGGTCGAACTCGCGCAGCTTGAGATCGAACAGCTCCTTCATCGGGAACTGGATCAGCGACAGCTCGCGCGTCGGCGTGAAGTCGTCCTTCGATGGCGTGCGCAGGATGGTGAAGTGGATCACGTCGACGGCGGGATCGCCCTTCAGGAGATTGCGCCAGGCGCGCTCGCCCTGATAGGGCTCTCCGGACACCAGCAGGACCCGCAGGCGATCGCGCACGCCATTGACGACGAAGAGCGCGCGGTTGTTGTCCAGCGTCAGCTCGCGCGTGCCCGGCGGCACCTCGACCTGGATCACGTTGGCACCCGGATTGGTCACCGGGATCTCGACCTCGAAGGCGCGGCCCAGGGGCGCGTTGAGCCGCATCGGCGCGTCGTTGCCGACCTTCACGGTCAGCGGGATCGGCGCGCGCGCGTCAGGCGCGGTATCGACGACGCGCAGCTTCATGGTGACGTTGCGGCCGACCACGCCGAAGCGCGGCGCCTGCTCGACCACCAGCAGCCGGTCGGCCTCTTCCTTCCGGCCGGTCAACAGCACATGGACGGGCGCACCGGTGAGATCGGCGGCGAGTTGCTGCGGCACGTCGTGCACCTGGCCGTCGGTGATCAGCACCACCGCCGAGAGGCGCTCGCGCGGGATGTCGGCCAGCGCGTTGCGCAGCGTCCCGATCAGCCGCGTGCCGCCGATACCCTGGCTGCCGAGCTGCAGGGAGGATGGCGGCAGCACCGCCTCGCGCACCTCGACGCCGCCCAGGCCGGCGATCTTGCGCACCATCGCGGCGCGCGCCGCGGCGGCCTGCTGGCGGCGCTCGCCGATGCCCTGGCTGTCGCTGTCGTCGGTGATCACCAGCGCGATGTCGTCGACCGGCTTGCGCTCCTCCTCGACCAGCGAGGGATTGGCGAGCGCGCCCAGGATGGTGAAGATCGCCGCCAGGCGCAGGATCAGGCCGCGGGCGCGCTTGGTCGCGCCCAGCACCGCCAGCCCGACCGCGACGACAGCGAAGACGAGCAGCACGCCCCATGGCAGCAGGGGATCGAAGGCGATGGCCGAGATCGTCGTGTTCATCGGCGTAACCGCTGCATGATGTCGTTCATATGGACGGTGTCGTCCTTGTAGTTGCCGGTCAGCGCGTACATCACCAGATTGACGCCGAAGCGGAAGGCGAGCTCGCGCTGCGCCTCGCCGCCAGGCGCCACCGGCAGGGTGCCGCGACCCGCGCGATCGACCGCCCAGGCGCCGGCGAAATCGTTGGCGCCGATGATGATAGTCGCCACGCCGTCGTTGATGCGACCGCCGCCCGCCTCGATCCACAGCCGCCCGCCCGACCAGCGACCCGGCGTATCGGACAACAGGTAGAACGCCTTGGTCAGCACGTGCTCGTTGGGCATCGCCACCAGCGGCGGCACGTCGATGCCGCGCAGCAGGCGCCTGAGATCGGGGTTCAGCCCACCGCGGCCCAGAGTGATGTGCTGGTCGCGCGTGTCGAAGAAGATGATGCCGCCGGTCTTCAGATGCCGGTCGATCGCCGCCATCGCCTTGGGCGAAGGCGTCGCCTGCTCCTGGGTCACCGGCCAGTAGAGCAGCGGGAAGAGCCGCAGCTCGTCCTTCTCGATGTCGACGGCGATCGGCTCCCCGGGCTCGACGGAGGTGCGCGCGCGCAGGATCTCGCCCAGCCCCTCGAGGCCGGCGCGCGAGATGTTGTCGACCTCGGCGTTGCCGGTGACGATGTAGGCTAGCCGCGTCTCGAGCGTGGCGCGCAGCAACGCCTCGTCGGCGGGGTTGGCCGGCGTGGATCGCGGCGGCGGTGGCGGCGACGGCGGACGCCCGCCGGGCGTCGACTGCGCCAGGATGCTTTCCTCGAGTTCCGACGCGGCCTGCGCGGCGCGCTCGGGCACCGCCATCAGGCCGATCGCCAGCGCGGCGAGCAGCACGGCCGCTGGTGTCGCGCGGCGCGACAGGCCACGGGCCGAGGGCAGCATGCCGCGCAGCCACAACGAGATCAGCAGGTCGAGAAGCAGCAGGCAAAGCGCCACGGTGAGGAACCACTTGGTGAGATCGGTTTCGCCGGCTTCGGTCAGCGTATCGGTCGTCGCGCCCGATGGCAGGCTGGCGAGCGGCGCCGGCGCCGGCACGCGGTTGCCGAGGTTGAAGGCGACCTGCGAGGCGTCGTCGCCGTAGAGGCCGGGCGGCGTCTGCGGACGCGGCACCATCGTGCTGGCGGCGTCGAGCGGCAGGGGCAAGGTGCCGAGCGGTGGGGGCACCAAGCGGGCGAAGCCGTCGAGCGTTTTCCACGGCTTGAGCGATGTCTGCCCGCCGGCGTCGCCGGCGACGCCGCGGCTCAGCGCCACCAGGCGCTGCAGCATGTCGACGAAGAGGCCGGAGATCGCGATGTTGCTCCAGCTGGTGTTGGCGGTGGTGTGGATCAGCACCAGCCAACCCTCGCCACGCTTCTCGGCGGTGACCAGCGGCGTGCCGTCGGCGAGACGCGCCCAGGTCTTGTCCGACACGTCCGGCCCGGGCTCGGCCAGCACCTGCTGCGCGATGCGCGCGTCCGGCGGCACGCGCAGGCCATAGAACGGGCTGCCTGGCGCGAACTCGGCGATCGCCGCCGGCTGGCCCCAGCTCATCACGCCGCCCAGCGCGCGATCGCCCAGGCGCAATTTCACCGGCACCAGGTCGTCCTCGCTGGACGCCAGACGCGGGCCGGCGAAGCGCACCAGCACGCCGCCCTTCTTCATCCACTCGACGACACTCTCGCGCTCCGCTGGCCCCGGCGAGGCGCCGTCGGGCACCAGCAGGATCGCCGTCTGGCGATTGAGGATGGTGGCCGCGTCGCCGACGCTGAGCTGGGCGAAAGGCTCCAGCGCGCGCTCGAGGAAGAACACTTCCTGCAGCAGCGGCTGGCCGCTGGCGGTCTGCTTCTCACCGAGGATGCCGACGGGGCGGCGGCGATAGCGCTCGTCGAGCAACGCCACGGCGCCGGCGCTGGCTTGGCCTTCGATGTCGAGGCGGATGATGCGATTGCGGATCTCGGTCGGCACGTTGAGCGTGCCTGTCGCCTCGGTCGCGGTCGGCGCGAAATCGATGAAGCCGCGCGCCAGCAACGCGCCGCGATCGTCGACACCTTGCACCGCGACGCGCCGCGGCCCGTCGCCCGACGGACGGCGCGCCGTCACCTTCAGCTCTCGGCCGGCCAGGGCGGGCGGCATCAGCACCATCGGCGCGCGTGGTCCCGCGGGACGCACGACCTCGAGCGTGCCCAATGCGACCAGCCGTTCGCCGTAGCGCGCGGTGTCGGGCGACTCCAGGCCGTCGCTCAGCCACACGACATGCGCCGGCCGCGGGATGCTGAGGCGGCCGATCTCGTTGGCCGCAGCGGCGCGATCAGCCGGCCAGGGCTTGGGCTTGAGCGCGCGCAGCACGGCGCGCGCCTCGTCAGGCCGCAGCAAGCCGCGTTGCGGTTGCGCCTCGTCGAGCGCGGCCGGCGCCGTGGTGAGGATGACAACCGGGCGCTTGGCGCGCTCGGCGCGCTCCGTCAGGCGCTCGGCATGACGCTGCATGACCGACCAGTTGGGCGACGCCGACCAACCATCGTCGATCGCCAGCACCAGCGGGCCGCTGCCGGGCAGCTCGGCCTGCGGATTGAGCAGCGGCCGGGCTAGCGCCAGGATCAGCAGGGTCACCAGCAGCAGCCGCAGCAGCAGCAGCCACCAGGGCAGGCGCACCGGCGTCTGCTCCTCGGGCTCCAACCCCAGCAACAGGCGGATCGCCGGGAAACGAATCAGCTTCGGCGCCGGCGGCATCAGCCGCAGCAGGAAGTAGATCACCGGCAGCGACAGCAACAGCGCCAGCATCCACGGCGTCGCGAAGGCGAGTGAGCCCAAGGCCAGCATCAGGAACCCCACCGCATGGGCCGAGCGCCCATGTCAGCCATGGCGATGTAGAGCGACAGCAGCGCGGTTTCCGGCGGCCGGTCGGTGCGATGCGCCCGCCAGGTCCAGCCGACCGACGAGGCGATCTGCGCCAGCCCGTCCTTCTGCGCGCGCAGGCGACCACTATAGGCGTCGCGCACGGCTTCGACGCGACGGATCAGGTGGTCGCCCTCCCTCTCGAGACCGGAGAAGCGGACATGGCCGTCATAGGGCAGGTCCTCCTCGGCCGGATCGAGTACCTGCAGAAGATGGCCGCGCACGCCCTGGCTGGCGTAGCCGCGCACGATCTCCTCGATCTTGGGCAGCGGATCGAGCAGGTCACCGATCATCACCAGGTGGCCATGCGAGGGCAGCGGCAGCAAGGGTGGCAGGCTGTCGTGCGGACGGACCATGGCGTCGGTGGCGATGCCCTCGGCCAAGCGGCGCGGCGCGGCATGGCCGGTCATCGGCCGGTCGCCGCCCAGGAGCGCCACGCGCTCGCCGGCATCGACCAGCAGGGTCGCCAGCGCCAGCAGGAGGATCTCGGCGCGCTCCCGCTTCACCGGCACGCCGCCACCCGAGGTGAAGGCCATCGACGGCGAGCCGTCGCGCCAAAGCCAGACGCTGGCGGCGGCCTCCCATTCAGTCTCGCGCACATAGACGGCGCGACCCTTGGCGCTCTGGCGCCAGTCGATCCGATTGATCGAGTCACCCGGGCGATACTGGCGGAACTGCCAGAAGGCGTCGCCCTGGCCGACGCGGCGGCGGCCGTGCACACCTTGCAGCACGGTCGAGGCGACGCGCTGCGCCGCCACCAGAAGAGGCGGCAACGCACCGGCCAGGATGCTGGCCTGGCGCAGCGCGATCGGATCGTCGGGGCGGACCATCGGAGGAGAGATGGGTTCCTTAAGCCAGCTTCGCCACCAGCCGGCGGATGATGTCGTCGACAGTTATGCCTTCGGCGCGGGCGGTGAAGTTCACCGCCATGCGATGGCGCAATACCGGCGGCGCTAGGGCGACCACGTCGTCGACCGATGGCGCCAGCCTGCCCTGCAGGGCGGCGCGCGCGCGGCAGGCCAGCATCAGCGCCTGGCTGGCGCGCGGGCCGGGCCCCCAGTGCACGTGCTTGCGCACTTCCTCGATGTCGCTGTTCGAGGGGCGACCGGCACGCACCAGGCGAAGGATGGCGTTGACCACGCTGTCGCCCAACGGCACGCGGCGGATCAGCGCCTGCGCGGCCATCAGTTCGTCCGCCGTCAGCACGGCCGCCGCCGAGGGCTGGCTGGAGCTGGTGGTGACGATCATCATCTGACGCTCGGAGGCCTCATCGGGGTAGCCGACGTCGACCTGGAGCAGGAAGCGGTCGAGCTGCGCTTCGGGCAGCGGGTATGTGCCTTCCTGCTCCAGCGGGTTCTGGGTGGCGAGCACGTGGAACGGCCGCGGCAGATCGTGGCGCTTGCCGCCCACGGAGACGTGATACTCCTGCATCGACTGCAGGAGCGCCGACTGGGTGCGGGGCGAGGCGCGGTTGATCTCGTCGGCCATCAGCAGTTGGGCGAAGACCGGGCCCGGGATGAAACGGAAAGACCGGCGGCCGTTGTCGTCCTCTTCCAGCACTTCAGAGCCCAGAATGTCGGCCGGCATCAGGTCGGGCGTGAACTGCACGCGCTTGGCGTCCAGCCCCAGCACCACACCCAGCGTATCGACCAGCTTGGTCTTCGCGAGGCCCGGCAGGCCGACCAGCAGCAGGTGGCCGCCGGACAAAAGCGAGATCAGGGTTTGATCGATGACTTCGGTTTGCCCATAAATGATCCGGCCGACGCCTTCGCGGACGCGCCGCAGCTGGCCGCCCAGCGCTTCGATGGATTGCAGGACGGCGTCGGTCTCCGCCGTCGTCGGAGCGGCTGAGGTCAGAGGCGGGGGCAGATCGGGGGACAAGGATGAACTCCCAGGGGTTGCGGGGGCAGCATTTCAGAGCGGCCGCCGCAGGGCAAATGACGATCGCGCGGACATGGTGACGCAAGCGTTGGAATATGGCGAGGCCAAGGCATGACGCGCGAGGAGATAGTGCAGAAACTTTCGGCACGGCGCGATGCCATCGCATCCGGCGTGCTGGTACCGCCGCCCTATGTCGGCAGCGATTTCGCGCTCAACGACCTTGACCAGCCGCCCGTCGAGCTGCGCGCCGCCGCGGTTCTCGTGCCGCTGGTCGACCGCGCCGGCGTGCTGAGCGTGCTGCTGACCCAACGCACCGAGGATATGCCCAGCCACGCCGGCCAGATCGCCTTCCCCGGCGGCCGCAAGCAGGTCGAGGATCCCAGCCTCGTGATCACCGCGCTGCGCGAGACCGAGGAGGAAGTCGGCATCGACCGGAGCTTCGTCGAGGTGGTGGGGCCGATCGATACCTATGTGACGCGCACCGGCTACGCCGTGACGCCGATCATCGGCTTCGTGCGCCCGGCCTTCACGCTGAAACCCGATCCACGGGAGGTCGCCGACATTTTCGAGGTGCCGCTGGACTTCTTCCTCGACCCCGCCAACCACCATGTCCATTCGCGCACCTGGCAGGGCCGCGAGCGCCGCTACTACGCCATGCCCTACGGCGAGCGCTATGTCTGGGGCGCGACGGCGGGGATGATCAAGAATCTTTATCACATTCTGGCCGAGGGAGGTTGATCGCGCATGCGCATCGTGCTGGGTGTCATCGCTCTTTTGATCGCGCCGACCGTCGCGTTCTTCATCTGGGCGTGGCTGGTGCGCATCAAGCGCGAGCGCAAGCTGGCCGGCACCCTGCCCGAATGGCAGGCATTGCCCTGGACCAACCTGGCGATCGCCGGGTTGACGCTGGTGGTTGCCGCCTTGCTGTGGATCTTCTTCTTCGTCGATTCCACCGCGCCGGGCGGCCTGCTGGGGCCGACGCGCTAGTGCCCGACGTCGACCGCATCGCGCCGCAGCCCTGGATGGCCGATGCGCCGACCACGCGTCTGCTGTCGGCGCTGTCGACCGCCGGCATCGGTGCGCGCTTCGTCGGCGGTTGCGTGCGCAACGCGCTGCTGGGCCTCGCGCCCGGCGACCTAGATATCGCCGTCGACAAGCCGCCCACCTATGTCACGCGTGCGCTCGAGGCGGCGGGCATCAAGGTCGCGCCAACCGGCATCGCGCACGGCACGGTCACGGCGATCGTCGACAAGCATCCTTACGAGATCACGACCCTGCGCCACGATGTCGAGACCGACGGGCGCCGCGCCGTGGTCGCCTTCACCGACGACTGGCGCGCAGACGCCGCGCGGCGTGACTTCACCATCAATGCGATGTCCTGCGACGCCTCGGGGACGTTGTGGGACTATTTCGGCGGCCGCGCCGATCTCGCCGACCGCCGTGTGCGCTTCGTCGGCGATCCCGACACCCGCATCACCGAGGACGTGCTGAGGGTGATGCGCTTCTTCCGCTTCCACGCCTGGTATGGCGCACCGCCGCTCGACCCCGGGGGCCTCGCCGCCTGCCGCCGCCACGCCGGCAAGCTGCGCGGATTGTCGGCGGAGCGCGTGCGCGCCGAGCTGCTGAAGCTGCTCGCCGCGCCTGATCCAACCGACGTCGTCGAGGCGATGGCGCTGAATGGCGCCTTCGATCACTGGCTGCCCCAGTACCAGGGCACCGCCCGTCTGCGCGCGCTGATCGCCAGCGAGCGCGCGGTCGGCGAAGGCGATGGCCTGCGCCGCCTCGCCGCCCTGCTCGATCCTACGACCGACGCCGTTGCCCTCGCCAAGCGCCTGAAACTCTCGACGCAGCAAAGCGTGCGCCTCGAGGTGACGCTGGCGGCCGAGCCCGGCATCGACGCGACCGACGAGGCGATCGTGCGCCAGCAGATCTACCGGCTGGGCGGCGCGCTCTATGTCGACCGGCTGCTGCTCAACCGCGGGGCGGCAAGCGACGACCAGCTGCGCGCCGCGCATCGCCTCGCGCGCGGCTGGCCTGTGCCGGAGCTGCCGATCGGCGGCACCGATGTGATTCGCGCCGGCGTCAAGAAAGGGCCCGATGTCGGCGCGCTGATCGACGCGGTCGAGAGCTGGTGGATCGCGCGTGACTTCGCGCCGGATCGCGAAGCCTGCCTCGCCGAGCTGGCGCGGCTGATCGCGGCACGATGATCCGGCCCGGCCTGATCTTGATGCTGTGGCTGGCACAGGCCGTGGCGCTGCTCGCCAACCATGCGCTCGGCGACACGCTGATCGCCGCCCTGGTGGGTCCGCGCATGGCGCTCACCTACAAGACGCTGATCCCATTACCCTACATCGCCCTGCTGACACTGATCCATGCGCGGCGCGCGCGCGGGCCGCGGGCGCTGGCCGCGGGCGTCGTCGCCGGCGCGCTGTGGGCGAGCTCGACCGTCCTGCTCGACGCAGCCTATGGCCGGCTCACCTTCGAGGAGACCGTCGACAGCCTGATCGATCGTTACCGGCTGTTCGAAGGCCCGCTCTGGCTGATCCTGCCGCTGACGCAGCTGCTGCTGCCGCCGGCACTGGCGGCGCTGCTGGCGCGTCGGCCTACCAGTGGACCTCCGGCGGCAGCGACATGAGGATCGCCTCGACATTGCCGCCGGTCATGAGGCCGAACTTGGTGCCGCGGTCGTAGAGCAGGTTGAACTCGACATAGCGACCGCGTCGGCGCAGCTGGTGCTCGCGCTCCGCCGGTGTCCACGGCTCGTTCATGTGCGCGCGCACGAGGCGGGGATAGATGTCGAGAAAGGCTTCGCCGACCGCGCGGGTGAAGGCGAAGTCGCGGTCGCGATCGGCGCTGTCGAGATAGTCGTAGAAGATGCCGCCGACGCCGCGCGGTTCCTCGCGATGCGGAAGGTAGAAGTACTCGTCGCACCAGCGCTTGTAGCGTTCGTAATAGGCGGGATCGAAGCGATCGCAGACGGCACGCAGCGCGCCGTGGAACGCCTGTGTGTCCTGCGCGTCGGGCGTCATCGGCGTCAGGTCGGCGCCGCCGCCGAACCAGGCGCGTGTGGTGACGATGAAGCGCGTGTTCATGTGCACCGCCGGCACGCGCGGCGAGCGCATATGCGCCACCAGCGATATGCCGGATGCCCAGAAGCGCGGGTCCTTGCTGGCGCCGGGGATCTGCTGGCGGAAATCGGGCGAGAACTCGCCATGCACGGTCGAGACGTTGACACCGACCTTCTCGAAGACGCGCCCACGCATGACAGACATCTCACCGCCGCCGCGTTCGGCCTCGCCCTCCTCCATCGCGCGCTGCCACGCTTTGCGCTCGAAGCGGCCCGGCGGCAGGTCGCGATGCGTGCCGGCGAGGTCGTCCTCGAGCTTCTCGAAGGCGGCGCAGATGCGGTCGCGCAGCCCCTCGAACCAGGCGCGCGCCGCGGCCTTGCGGTCTTCGATATCCTCACCGAGCGGCGAGGGCGTGGCCGAGGGCGCACGTTCGGGCTGAATGGTCGCGGTGCTCATGTCGTCCTGGGGAAACCGTCGGTCTGACGCAGGGCCTCGCCTAATACCACGGCCGCCGCGAGCGCGACATTGAGCGAGCGCAAGCCGGTGGCCATCGGCACGCGGATGCGGGCGTCGGCCGCGTCATGAACCTCCTGCGGAACGCCCGCGCCCTCCTGGCCGACCATCAGCGTGTCGTCGGGCCGGAAGGCGAACGCGGTGTGGGCGATCGAGGCGCCCGTCGTCAGCAGCACCAGCCGGCCTCGTCGTGCATCGCGCATGAACGCCGCCCAAGAGCTGTGGCGGCGCAGATCGACGCGATCGAGGTAGTCCATGCCGGCGCGGCGAAAGCGCCGCTCATCGAAGGCGAAGCCGCAGGGCTCGACGACGTCGACCGCGACACCAAGGCAAGCCGCTAGCCGCAGCATGGTGCCGGCGTTCTGGGCGATATCGGGCTGGAACAGGGCGAGGCGCATCGCAGGTCGAAAGGGAAGGGCTTGCGACGGTGCCGCAGCGACAACGCGCGCATTGGCCCGACAGTTCGCGACCTCCTATCCTCGCTCTGCCGGATGATTTGTGCGTCATCCTGTCACAGAGAATGGAAGCCACGCACCGGAACGGGCATTAAAGCCTTGAACCGCTAGGGGCTTTCCGCTTCATTGTGCCGCGTTTTCCGGGCGATCCGATCGTCCGTCTTTGGGGGCGTTTTCGATGGCGACATCCAACAAGACCGCGTCGCTCGGCGGGCATGGCGAAGCCGTGACGCGTCGCGACTTTCTCTATGTCGCCACGGCCGCGACGGGCGCGGTCGGCGCGGTTGCCGCGACCTGGCCGCTGATCAACACCTTGAACCCCGCCGCCGACACCCTGGCGCTAGCCTCGGTTGAGATCTCGCTCAAAGGCATAGAGGTCGGCCAAAGCATTACCGTGAAGTGGCGCGGCAAGCCGGTCTTCGTCCGCCGCCGCACGCCCCAGGAGATCGCCAAGGCGCAGGCCGACGACAAGGCGGCGCTGCCGGATCCCGAGATCGACGCCAAGCGCGTCAAGAAGGACAAGGCGGAGTGGCTGGTGCTGATCGGCGTCTGCACGCATCTCGGTTGCGTTCCGGGCGGCCAGCAGGTCGGCTCCGACCGCGGCGAGTTCGGCGGCTGGTTCTGCCCGTGCCACGGCTCGCACTACGACACGTCGGGACGTATCCGGAAGGGACCCGCGCCCAAGAACCTCGAGGTGCCGGAGTACAGCTTCCTCGACGGCGACATCCTGAAGATCGGTTGAGCGGGGAGGAAGAACAATCATGGCCTCGACTCAGGGCGGCCCCCCGGCTTTCAACAACGCAGTCGTCCGCTGGATCGACAAGCGGCTGCCGATCTTCACCTTCATGCACCACGAGTACGGCGTCTTCCCGACGCCGCGTAACTTCAATTACTGGTGGAGCTTCGGCGGCATCGCGATGGTCATGCTGATCATCATGATCGTCACCGGCGTCGTGCTGGCGATGAACTATACGCCGCATGTCGACTTCGCCCACGACTCGGTGCAGCGCATTCATCGCGACGTGAACCACGGCTGGCTGGTGCAGTACCTGCACATGAACGGCGCGTCGTTCTTCTTCATCGCCGTCTTCATCCACATCTTCCGTGGCCTCTACTACGGTTCGTACAAGAACCCGCGCGAGCTGCTTTGGATCCTGGGCGTCACCATCCTGCTGCTGATGATGGCTACCGCGTTCATGGGCTACGTGCTGCCGTGGGGCCAGATGAGCTTCTGGGGCGCCACCGTCATCACCAACCTGTTCTCGGCCATCCCGGTGGTAGGCCCGGACCTCGTCACCTTCCTGTGGGGCGGCTTCTCGGTCGATAATCCGACGCTCAACCGCTTCTTCTCGCTGCACTACCTACTGCCGTTCGTCATCGTCGGCGTGGTCGTGCTGCACGTCGCGGCGATGCACGTCGCCGGCTCCAACAACCCGATCGGCATCGACCCCAAGGGTCCGCAGGACACGCTGCCGTTCAGCCCCTACTACGTGACCAAGGACGGCTTCGCGCTGGTCGTTTTCCTGACCATCTTCGCGTGCTTCGTGTTCTTCGCGCCGGACTTCTTCGGCGAGCCGGACAACTACATCAAGGCCAACCCGCTGGTGACGCCGCCGCACATCGTGCCGGAATGGTACTTCCTGCCGTTCTACGCGATCCTGCGCGCGGTGCCCGACAAGCTGGGCGGCGTGGTGGCGATGTTCGGCGCCATCGCCGTGCTGTTCATCCTGCCCTGGCTCGATACCGCCCGCGTGCGCTCGGCGCGCTTCCGGCCGATCTACAAGTGGTTCTTCTGGCTGCTGGTGATCGACTGCTTCATCCTCGGCTATTGCGGCGCCAAGCCGGCGGAGGGTTACTTCGTGCCGCTCTCCCAGGTGGCGACGGTGTACTACTTCTTTCACTTCCTGATCCTGCTGCCCGTGCTCGGCAAGCTGGAGAGGCCGTTGCCATTGCCCAACAGCATCGCCGAATCGGTGCTGAAGAAGAGCGCGAGCTAGGGGTCCGACCGATGCGTAAGCTTCTCGCCACGGTCGCCGTGGCCCTCGCCGCGCTCAGCGCCCCGGCCTTCGCCGAAAGCTCGAAGGTCAAGCTGCTCGACGTGAAGTTCAGCTTCGAAGGCCCGTTTGGCACCTACGACTACAAGGCCGTGCAACGCGGCTACCAAGTCTACAAGGAAGTCTGCGCGGCGTGCCATGCTTTGTCGCTGGTCGCCTACCGTAACCTCAGGGACATCGGCCTATCGGATGCGGCGGTCAGAGCGATCGCCGCCGAGGCGCAGATCCGCGACCTCAACGATGTCGGCGAGATGGTCGAGCGGCCCGGCCGGCCGGCCGACAGGTTCCGCGCGCCCTTCGCCAACGAGGCCGCGGCGCGCGCCGCCAACAACGGCGCTTATCCGCCCGACCTCAGCCTCATGGTCAAGGCGCGCCCCGACGGCGCGCGTTACCTCTACTCGCTGCTGCTCGGCTACGAGGAGTACGAGAAGCTGACCGATGCGCAGAAGAAGGAGATGGGGCTGCCGGCCGACTTCAAGATGCAGCCCAACATGCAGTTCAACAAGTATTTCCCGGGCCACCAGATCGCCATGGTGAAGCCGCTCAACGACGGCCAGATCACCTACAATGAGGAGGCCACCCAGGCGGGCATCAAGAACGACCTGCCGCAGGTCGCCAAGGACCTCGTGCACTTCCTCGCCTGGGCCTCGGAGCCCAAGATGGAGGAGCGCAAGAGGACCGGCGTGAAAGCGGTGATCTTCCTGCTGATTCTCTCCGGCCTGTTCTACGCCGTGAAGCGCAAGGTCTGGGCCGACGTGCACTGAACCCGGTGCCCGATCGCCGCCTACAAGGAGGCCGCCCGAACGGGCGGCCTTTCTTCTTGGGGCCGCCGACGTACCACCGGCCTTTTCACGGTCTCGCGCAGAGCGCCTTCTCCCGCCGCGCGCCTCGAAGACGAGGTCGGCGCTTGCCGGATTGTTCTCCAAGTGGGGCTGCTGAAGAACAAGCTGCCTACCACTCGCTGTGGCCGACTTGCGCGTCGTGCGCGGAACGATTGGTTGCCAGGTGCGGGTTCACGCTTGATGGTGATCTGGTCGTCCGTCACCGCTATTCGCCCAAGATCGTCCAGATTCGACTCACGAAACGCCCGTCGGTTTGGCGATCGCGGATGCGGTCTCCTGAAGACCTGCCGTCTGTCGATCCTTGGGAATCGGGTTCCCCCCGTCACATCCGCCCTCCCGCCTGCAACGTATCTTGGACAGTCCCCAAGAGGCCGCGGTCGGCGGTTGGATGACAACGGCGGAGCAGAGCTCTTAGTCGTCGCCGCACGCGCCGGCGATGCGAGCGCGACGTTCCCGGCAGCCGATCCGCCTCGGCGGACAAACGAGACAAGAAGGCAACGAGCCCGATCGGTTGGCACGCGGAAGCCTGTGTCGACGCCGCGACAGGCGAGGACCTCGAAGGGGCGTGGGACATGATTTCATTGGATCCACGGCATTGTGACGATCCCAGATTGAAGGAACCGCCGTGATGGCCAAGGCAATCTCCTCGATCGCCCTGATCCTGGCCGCGCTTTGCATGCTTGGTGCGCTCGGTTCTGTTTTTGTCGGAATGATCCGTGCCGGACACGGCGGGGTCGAAGGCGTACGGCGCGGCAACCAGATGATGTGGTGGCGCGTACGACTTCAGGTCATCGCCATCGGGCTGGCGGCGGTCTGGTATTTCCTGAAAGGCGCCTGATAGCCGGCGCATGGCACGAAGACCGACCCGAGCTCGTGAGTCCACTACCTGGTCTTCATTTGCCTCGGTCGTCGTTCCGTAGGGTTCTCTCGAGGAAGACTCTTGCCTCACCAAGATAGGAATTCTTGACGGTGGCGGACCACTTTGAGAGGGCGCGGTAGGGCATCGCCATCCGCGGATTTGATTTCAGGCGATCCTCGTTGCGAATAAGGAAAGCCCAGTAGAGGTAGTTGAACGGGCACGCTCGCGGCCCCGTCTTGAGGGTCACGCTGTACGAACAGCCCGCACAAAAATCGGACATGCGGTTGATGTAGGCGCCAGAAGCCGCATAGGGCTTGGACGCCATGCGGCCTCCATCCGCGAAGACAGCCATGCCCAGCGTATTGGGCATCTCAACCCATTCGACAGCGTCGGCATACACGGCGAGATACCAACGTTCGATCTCGCGTGGCGCTATGCCCGCAAGCAGTGCGAAGTTTCCTGTGATCATCAGCCGCTGGATATGGTGCGAGTAGGCATGGTTCCTGGTACTGGTGATCGCCTCGCGAAGGCACCGCATGTCGGTCTCTCCGGTCCAGTAGAAATCCGGTAGAGGCCTATGGGCGTCCAAGGCATTGGCATCGGCGTAACCCGGCATCAGCTCCCAGTAGACGCCGCGGACATACTCCCGCCAGCCCAAGATCTGTCGGATAAAGCCTTCAACAGCATTGATGGGCGCACGACCCGTGCGCCAAGCCTTCTCGGCCGCGGCGCAGACTTCCCGCGGCGACAGCAGGCCAAGGTTGAGAGCCGGAGCCAACAGGGAATGGTAAAGAAAAGGAGCGCCCGCCTTCATTGCGTCTTGGTAATCGCCAAACCAAGGCAAGGCTTTCGCTACGAAATCATCCAAGGCCTCCAGGGCCTGGGTGCGGGTTACGGGCCAGTCGAAAGACTCGACGCTGCCAAAATGCGCGCCAAAGCGATCAACCACGAGGGCCGCGACCTCACGGGTTGTCTGATCCGGAACCCAGCGCCGCCGGGATGGCAGAAGCATTCCGTCGGGCAGTCTCTTGCGGTTCTCCGTGTCGAAGTTCCACGCGCCGCCTGCCGGCTGATTGCCGTCCATCAGGACGTCGTGCTCTCGACGCATCTCGCGGTAGAAATGCTCCATTCGCCAGCCGCGACGGCCATCGGCCCAGGCACGGAACCTCGCCCTGCTCGAGAAGAAGCGACCATCCCGACGCAGCTCGACTGGCAGGCCGAAGCGGCGTGACCAGTCATTGGCCATAGAGAGCACTCGCCATTCGCCGGGCTCGGTCAGAATCAGGCGTTGGGCCCGATGTCGGGTCAGTGCACGCTCAAGTTCCTGAGTGAGTGTGCCGGTGTTGGCGCGATCGTCGAGCCGGACATAGTCGACATGGATACCTGACCGACGAAGTTCCTCGGCGAAATGCCGCATGGCGCTCAGAAACAGAACGATCTTCTGCTGATGATGCGGAACGTAGCGGCACTCTTCTTCGACCTCGAGCATCAGCACCACGTCGTTCACCCGATCAATATCGGCGAGAGCCGTTAGATCGGTCGACAGCTGATCGCCAAGAACGAGGCGTAGAGTAGTCACGGCCGCTTCGCCGGCAGGGTGGTTCTCTCGGAGCGAGATGCGCCGTTGCAGCGTCTCGAGCAGTACCTAACCTCGGCCCAGTTGCACGCCCATTTTCGCCGCCACGCAAAGGGGCGACCACAGACCGGGCAAAGCTTGGTTGGCAAATCGCTCTTGCGACGCATCTTGGCCATGGCTCACCAAGGTACCGACGTACCGCGCCAATCGAAGAAACGGCCGCTATCTCCCACCTTGAGCGCCGCGATCACCTTCAGAAGATGCTCTGCCGCGTCGTTGGGGCTTAGGAGCGACTTCCCCTGGTCTGCGAACGGAGCGGAGAGTCGCGTGACCACGGTGCCCGGATGAAGAGCGACGCAAATCGCCTCCGGATGCTTGCGCGCCAGCTCGATCGCGGCCGTGCGTACCAACTGGTTCAATGCAGCCTTGGACGCGCGGTATCCGTACCAGCCACCCAGCCTGTTGTCGCCGATACTGCCAACCCGGGCCGAAAGGCTGGCGAACACGGCGCGACCTTGCCGAGGCATCAATGGGAGCAAATGCTTCATCAACAACGCAGGACCGATGGCATTGACCGCGAACAATCGGGAGAGGAAAGCGGGGTCAAGGTCGCGTAGGCTCTTCTCAGGGCCTCTGCCTGCGTCATGGAGAATGCCGGCCGCATTTATGACAAGCCGTACATCGCCCTTTGGAAGGCGGCTTGCCACCCGAGCGATGCTTGCCTCGTCGCAGAGGTCGACTTCCGGCCGGCTGAGCCCGACAACATCGCCAAAGTCGCCCGCAACTCTCAGCGATTCGCACAATGCGCTTCCGATGCCTCCGCTCGCGCCGACGATGATCGCGACGTTGTGTGACATCAGACAAGGGCTCCCAGCAGCAAGGCGCCGATAGCGCCCACCGACAGCGGCAATCGCAGGGCGCCGTACCAAGCCGGTGCCATTGGAAGTCGGAGATCTGCCAGCAGGAGCGCTGAAAAGCCAAGGGCCAGTAGCCACAGTCCCGCCGAACCCTCCACCAACAGGGCGATCCAGCCAAGAAGGGATGGCAGAACGCTGATCAAGAGCGGCGAGAACAGGTCAGCGTGGCCCGCCTTGACGATTGCCAGGCCCCACCGGATGCCACCGAGGAACGACAGGATCACCGCGCCATATGCCAGCAACGCCTGCGGCGCCACACTGTGCAGCGGTAGGGCCGGGATGAGACCTGCGACTGCCGTCGCCCCGAAGGGTATCAGCCCCAAGAAGCCAAGCCGTTGAGCCGCAACAGGTGTGTTTCGCAGCCCTTGCAGCATGTCATGGACCCGGGATCTCATGGGCCACGCGCGCGGAATGTCGCTTTGGTGTGTCGCGCGAGCACGAAGGCGCGGACAACGGCCGGACGCACCAAGAGGAAAAACCGGTACCAGACTTCGAACATACGACAGAGCCCAGGCAGGCTCGCGAGCCTTCCAGCGTGCCGCCAGCCCGGCAATTGCTTCCAAACCTCCGCAAAAGCGGCGGCCCCGGAGAGCAATTTCCCGCCATCCGCCACGACGTGAAAACGCGACAATGCCTTGGCGCGGTCGAGGCCGGGCGGAACCGGCGCGCCTGGCACGGAAACATCCACCAGGCGCAGCGCTCCGACACCGTCGTGCTTTCGGTACACGTTGATTTCAGCCCGACACAACGGGCAAGAGCCGTCGAAAAAAATCACGGTCTTTGGTTCGGACTCTCTCACTTAGCCCACCACTCAAGACTTCAGAAGCGCACAACGACCGGCGACTGCCGGAACAGTTGCGTTTCTGTCACTTGCTTGACGAGGAAATCAGCCACGTCAGAGCGCGAGATAAATCCGTTCCGCCATTTCGCGGGCTCAACCAGCACCTTGTAGCGGTAGGATGCCGGCCCGGGCACAAGAACGCCCGGCCGGACAATCGTCCAGTCGAGCATACTATCCTTTATCAGCTGCTCCTGAACGTCCTTGTCGTCATAGGCGCGGCCGAGGAAAAGACGAAATGGAACGCGCTGGGCGCAGTTGATCGCGTTCCGGCTATCTCCGGCGCCAAACCCCGTCACCGAAATCAAACGCCGCACGGCCCGCCTTTCCATTGCCGGGACAAGGACGCGGGAGGCTTCAGAAAACAAGCTGACAGGTGACATGAGGTCACGCGCCGTCACGCCCAATGCCTGGATCACCACGTCGATGCCTTCGAGGGCGCCATCTATGTCAACGGTGTCGAGCGCGTCGCCACGTCGTGTTTCCAGGCCGGGATGAGAAAAGCTCAGTCGGCCAGCCGAACGAGAAAGCGCTCGCACGCGATGACCGGCCGCCAGGGCCACCTTTACGGTTTCCAGTCCGATGCCCTTACTGGCTCCGATGACTAGTGCGTGCGCCACTCTCGTCTCCTCCCGATCACGGTAAGACCCGAGGTCGGACAACCTGTTCTCCGTAAGCTCCTACGACCCAGATCAGCGTCTGGTTCACTGTCCCTCTCTCGTGGGCAATCGGGTAGGTCATGTGGGCAAGAGAGGCCGCTCACGGAGCACGGCCGACTTACGATCTGATCGTGCAACGCGAGAGCAGCAGATCGGCCGCATCCATGAGTCCGCGCTGCGGCTTCGTCGCAGGGTGACTCACCCCCGAGGGAGGTAGATGCCAACTGTCGAAAGGCTGAAGTGAATGTCGACGTTGTCGCGGTTGATCGCGCCGTTGCGGCCGATCTGATAGGCCACAACGGCTGACGACATCACGGCATCACAAGGAAGCCAATTCACCGTCGCAATGCACGATTCCCACGCATAGGCCACTCGGCCAAAGTAGACGCCGCCACCGGCCCGACAAGCGCGTAGACTTGATTGAACATCGAACGGCAAGCCAACAGGCGGCGCAAATCCCCACCGGCGGACGGCACGCCGACGGCCAGCCGAAACGTCACCGACTGGGTGACGTCCGGCGTGTCGAGAGCTCGAAGATCCGGCGGTCCCGGAGGGCTACCCCAGATGCTTGGCGAAGAATTCCAGCGTGCGGCCGTAAGCGAGCTTCGAGGCGGTGGCGTCGTAGCTGGCGCGCTCGTCGCAGTGGAAGCCGTGATCGGCCGGGTAGTCGTAGACGATGACGTTGGGATGCGCCTGACGCACCTCGTTGACATGCGTCATCGGGATATGCGCGTCCTTGTCGCCGAAATGCAGCATGGTCGGGCACTTCGGCTTCTCGGCGCGCGCGCCGTGCACGCCACCGCCGTAGTAGCCGACCGCCGCGTCCATGTTCAGCCGGCAGGCGCTCAGCCAGGTGATCGTGCCGCCCCAGCAGAAGCCGGTGATGCCGACCTTCTTCGCGCCCATGCCCTTCAGCACGTCGACGCCGGCCTGCACATCGGCCAGCGCCTTGCCGAAGCCCAGCGCGGTGACGTGCTTGATGCCCTGCTGGATGGTCTCGGGCGTGTAGCCGAGCTCGATCTTCGGGCCGAGACGATCGAAGAACTGTGGCGCCAGCGCGACATAGCCATCGGCGGCGAAGCGATCGACGACGTTGCGAATGTGCTTGTTGACGCCGAAAATCTCCATCACGACGATGACGTGGCCCTTCGGCGTACCCGACGGTTTGGCCAGATAACCGCCGACCGCTGCGCCGTCGGCCGGCTTGAGCGCTATCGCTTCACCCATGGATTCCCTCCTCTTTCGTAGAGCGGGCCGACAGTAGAGCGCCGCCGGGTCGCGGCACAATTATCTTGTCCCGCATGGCGGACCAGCGCTTGTCGCCGCCGCCCGGCGGCCTTAAGAGCCGCCCGCCTGAGAGGAGCCTCGCAGATGTACGCCCCGCCGATGTTCAACCTGACCGATGCCGCCGCGATCCGCGGCGTCATCCGCGCGCACCCCTTCGCGACCTTGGTCAGCACAGGCGATGACGGCCTGCCCTTCGTGAGCCATCTGCCACTGATCCATGTCGAGGACGGCAGCGCCAATGGCCATCTGCTGGGCCATGTCGCGCGCGCCAATCCGCACTGGAAGCTTTTCGGCAAAGCGCCGACGGTCGCGATCTTCGGCGGCGCCAACGCCTACATCTCGCCGAGTTGGTATAAGTCGGACGACATGGTGCCGACCTGGAACTACCAGGTGGTACATGCGCACGGCACGCCCGCGGTCGTCGCCGACGACACGGCCGCGCTCGACGTCGTGGTTCGGCTCTCCGCCTTCTTCGAGGCGCCGCTGCCCAAGCCGTGGACGATCGACAAGATGACGCCGGGCAAGGCGCTGGGGATGATGAAGGGCATTGTCGCCTTCACCATGCCGATCGCGCGCTTCCAGGCGAAATCCAAGATCGGCCAGAACCGCGATCCCGCGGACCAACGCGGCGCGGCCGACGCGCTGCAAGCGCTGGGTGGCGCGGGCAACACGGCGATCGGCGCGCTGATGCGGCAGGTCGCCGACGCGCGCGGCTGACTACTTCGCCACCACGCCGCGGATCGCTTCGCCCAGCAGGCGGTAGTGCGCCGCGCGCGCCGAGCTCGGCCGCCACGCCAGGCCGATGCGGCGCAGCGCATCGCGATCGGCGACCGGCCGCGACTCGATACGTGTGCCGCGCAGCGCCCCGGCGTCGACCGCCAGCTTCGGCAGCAAGGTGACGCCCAGCCCGGAATCGACCATCTGGATCAGCGTCGAGAGGCTGGTGGCTTCGACCGCCCGCGCCTGGTCCTGCACGGCGAGCCGGCAGACAGACAGCGCATGCTCGCGCAGGCAGTGACCCTCGGACAGCAGCAGCACCGTCTCCCCCGCGAGATCGGCGAGCTTGACGGTACGAGCCGCCAGCAACGGGTGGTCCTTCGGCGCCGCGAACAGGAAGCGATCCTCGAAACAGTCGAAGGCCGCCAGGCGCGGCAGGTCGTAGGGGAAGGCGAGCAGCGCGACGTCGATCATGCCGCCCTCGAGCTGCTCGATCAGCGACGCGGTGCGCTCCTCGACGAGGAACGGCTGCAGCTTGGCAAAGCGCCGGCGCAGGCGCGGCAGCAGCCGGGGCAACAGATAGGGCGCCACGGTCGGGATCACGCCGATTCGCAGCGGGCCGACCAGAGGCTCGCCGCTGCCCCTGGCCAGCTCGACCAGATCCTCGGCCTCGGCCAGCAGGCGGCGCGCGCGTTCGACCACGGCCTCGCCCACCGGCGTGAAGGTCGCGCCCGCGCGGCGACGCTCAACCAACGTGGCGCCCAGCGTCGCTTCCAGTTCCTTGATGCCGGCGCTCAGCGTCGACTGGGTGACGTTGCAGCGCCGCGCCGCGCGGCCAAAGCCGCCGGTATCGGCGATGGCCACGAGGTAGCGCAGCTGGCGCGGGCTGGGCAGATCGATCATCGATAAATTCGATGGTGGAAACAGTTGTAATCAATTGGTGCGAACATCGGAGGATATCTACATCGACTGAGCCGTCATGGCACCCCGGATTCTCGAGGGAGAGGACATCATGGACAGCGGTAACGCAGGAAACCCGGGCAAGTGCCCGGTCATGCATGGAGCACAAGCCTCGACGCCACGCTCGGCCCGGTCGAACCGGGACTGGTGGCCCAACCAGATCGACCTCGGCATTCTGCGCCAGCACTCGTCCCTGTCGGATCCCATGGATCCGGACTTCAACTACGCCGAGGCGTTCAAAGCGCTCGACCTGAAGGCCCTGAAGCAGGACCTCTATGCGCTGATGACCGATTCGCAGGACTGGTGGCCGGCCGACTACGGCCATTACGGTCCGTTGTTCATCCGCATGGCCTGGCACAGCGCCGGCACCTATCGCATCGCCGATGGCCGCGGCGGCGGCGGCAGAGGCATGCAGCGTTTCGCGCCGCTCAACAGCTGGCCGGACAACGCCAATCTCGACAAGGCGCGCCGGCTGCTGTGGCCGATCAAGCGCAAGTACGGTAACGCGATCTCGTGGGCCGACCTCATGATCCTGGCCGGCAACTGCGCCCTGGAGTCGATGGGCTTCAAGACTTTCGGCTTCGGCGGTGGTCGCGAGGACATGTGGGAGCCGGACGAGGACGTCTACTGGGGCCCCGAGACCACGTGGCTGGACGACAAGCGCTACACCGGCGATCGCGACCTCGAGAATCCGCTCGCGGCGGTGCAGATGGGCCTGATCTACGTCAACCCGGAGGGGCCGAACGGCATGCCCGACGCCGTCGCGTCCGGCCGCGACATTCGCGAGACCTTCGCGCGCATGGCGATGAACGACGAGGAAACCGTGGCCTTGATCGCCGGCGGCCATACCTTCGGCAAGGCTCATGGCGCGGGTGACGCGAAGCAAGTGGGTCCCGAGCCGGAGGGCGGCAGCATCGAGGAGATGGGCCTCGGCTGGACCAGCCGCTTCGAAAGCGGCCGCGGCGTGCACACGATCACCAGCGGCATCGAAGGCGCCTGGACCCCGACGCCAACCCAGTGGGACAACAGCTACTTCGACATGCTGTTCGGCTACGACTGGAACCTGGTGAAGAGTCCGGCCGGCGCCTTCCAGTGGGTGCCATCGAACCCGGCCGCCAAGACCCTGGTGCCCGATGCGCACGATGCCACGAAGCGGCATGCGCCGATCATGACGACGGCCGACATGGCGCTGCGCATGGATCCGATCTACGAGCCGATCGCGCGTCGCTTCCACAAGGATCCGGCGGCCTTCGCCGATGCCTTCGCGCGCGCCTGGTTCAAGCTCACCCACCGCGATATGGGGCCCCGCGCGCGTTATCTCGGGCCCGAGGTGCCGGCGGAAGAGCTGCTGTGGCAGGACCCGGTCCCCGCCGTGGATCACAAGCTGATCGACGCGGCGGATATCGCGGCGCTCAAGGCCCGCATCCTCGACGCCGGTCTGTCGATCTCCGAGTTGGTATCGACCGCCTGGGCGTCGGCCTCGACCTTCCGCGGCTCCGACAAGCGCGGCGGCGCCAACGGTGCGCGTATCCGCCTTGCCCCGCAGAAGGACTGGGCGGTCAACCAGCCGGCTCAGCTAGCGAAGGTGCTCAAGACGCTCGAGGGCATCCAGCAGTCGTTCAACGCCACGCAGAGCGGCGGCAAGAAAGTCTCGCTCGCCGATCTGATCGTGCTGGGTGGCTCCGCCGCCGTCGAGCAGGCAGCGAAGAAAGCCGGCCATGACGTGACGGTTCCCTTCACGCCGGGCCGCACCGACGCCTCGCAGCAGCAGACCGACGCGGAGTCCTTCGCGGTGCTCGAGCCTGTGGCGGACGGGTTCCGCAACTACCTCAAGTCGGGCGTCAACGCGCCGCCCGAGGCGCTGCTGGTCGACAAAGCGCAGCTGCTGACTCTGACTGTTCCCGAGATGACCGTGTTGGTCGGCGGCCTGCGGGTGCTGGGCGCGACTGTCGGCAAGTCACAGCACGGCGTCTTCACCAAGCGGCCCGAGACGCTCACGACGGACTTCTTCGTCAACCTGCTCGGCATGGATACGGCCTGGAAACCGGCGGCGGAGTCGAAGACGGTGTTCGAGGGGCGTGATCGTGTCAGCGGCGAGCTGAAGTGGACCGGCACGCGTGTCGACCTGATCTTCGGCTCCAGCTCCGAGCTACGGGCCCTGGCCGAGGTCTACGCCTGCGACGACGCGCAGAAGAAGTTCGTGCATGACTTCGCCAAGGCTTGGGCGAAGGTCATGGATCTCGACCGCTACGACGTCGCCTGATGCGTTTTGCCCTTCTCCCCGCGAAAGCGGGGAGAAGGCGCGAACGTCCGCTGCTACTTCGCCTTCAGAAGATCGCCGACCTTCAGCAGCACGAACTCGTTGTCGTCGGGCTTGCCGAGCGCGCGGCCCGACGAGAACGGCAGATTGTTGTCGTTACCGACGATGATGTGCTCGGCATCGACGATCTCGACGTTCTCGATGGTGAAGAACGGGAAGGTCAGCCGGCCATCCCTGCCGCCCTGGCGCGCCTTCTTGTTCGGATCGGCGATGTCCATCAGGTCGATGTAGCCGACCTTCTTCACGAAACCGTCGGCATCGGCCTGCGCGAAATCGATCTTGTAGACGCGCTTGAACTTCGCCGGCACGTTGAAACAATCCGGCCTCGCCGGACCATTGCACGCCTGCGCCGCGTCGCCCTCGGTGTTGTCGCGCTCGATGATCAGGCCACTGGTCGCGTCGATCATGTTGAAGTCGCCTATCGCATGGCCATTGGCTTCCAGCAGGTACTTGAAGCTGCGGCCAGTGTACTCGCCCTTCGCCACATCGAACTCCAGGATGCGCAGGAACTGCCTGTTGTCCTTCATCTCCCAACCGTTGGTCGCCTCCGACCACAGCGGACCTTCGAGCAGCGGGTAGAGCAGCTTGCCGTCGGGCGAAGCCGCCATGCCCTCGAAGCCTCTGCTGCGCTGGACCTCGAACTTCACCGCGCCCGGTGCGCCCGGCATGACCATCGCCGCATGGTCGGGCGAGCGCAGCACCTTGCCGTCAAGCCTGGTCTCGTGCACCGCCAGCACCTTGCCGTTGGCGTCGGTACGGATCAGCCACGGCCCGAACTCGTCGCCGAACCACAGCTCGTTGCCGATGGGCTGCACCGATTCGAGGTCGAAGTCGCCACCGGTGAGGTAGCGCTTCTCGCTGTGCTCGTTGACGATCAGGAACGGCACCTTGCGGTCGGGATCGTGCAGGAACGTCGTGGCCAGCAGCTCGACCGCGCCGGTCTGCCAATTGGGCTTCATCCGGTGGAACATCAGCATCGCGTCGGGCGAATTGGCCTTCGAGCCGAAGCCATTATCGGTGACCACGACATAGCTTCCGTCGCCCACGCGCTTGATGCCGGAGAAGCCCTGCACCGGCTGGCCCGTCAGCGGCAGCTTGCCGCCAGTGGGGCGCGGCGCGGCCCGATCCGACAGCGCGGAGTTTACCGCCACGCTGTCCGGCGTATCGGTCCGCTTGCCGGCGGCCGCGGCGTAGCGACCGGAGATCTTCAGCGAAGCGGGCGCATCGGCCGGCGGCGGCACCAGGGTCATCGCCGGCAGCACCGCATGGCCTTCGAGCACGGCGGGAAACTTCTGCTGCGCCTGGGCGGCGGCGCTCCAGGCAAGTACGGCGACAGCCGCGAAGGCGGCCGGGCGTTGCACACGGTACGGCATGGTCCCTTCTCCCAGAATACTGATGCCGCTCCTCTAGGCGCGCTTCGTTGCGCAGCCATGACAGGCGCCGCTCGACGACGACGCCCGAATCCGTCACGCTAGAGTCACGCTGCCGTGCGAACACTCCAGCAAAGCGGGCAGGTGGCGCAAGGGAGCGAGCCAGGATGAGCGAGCCAGTTCGTTTCGACGCCTCGGAGGACATTGGCGTCAACGCTTCAGACGAGCCGTCGATCGGCGAGTTGATCGGCCGGCGACTCACCAGGCGAGGCGCCCTTTTCGGCCTCGCGGCCGTTGGTGCGACGACGGTGCTGAATGGCGCGTCGGCGCGGGCAGGCGGCCCCTCGACACTGACATTCCGCGAACTGTCGTTGGGCATGGACGAGACGCACCACGTGCCAGAGGGCTACGAGGCCCAGGTGCTGATCCGCTGGGGAGACCCGGTGCTGCCTGGCGCGCCGCCGTTCGAGATCGGCAGACTGACCGCTGCCGCCCAGGAGAAGCAGTTCGGATACAACTGCGACTTTATCGGCCTGCACCCGCTGCCGCGCGAGAGCAAAACCGGCGATCGCTTCCTGATGTGCGTGCATCACGAGTACACCAACACCAACCTGATGTTCGCCGGCATCGGCGAGGGCCGGGCCTCGCGTCTGCGCTCGAACAAGGCGCAGTGCGAGGTCGAGATCGCCGCCCATGGCGGTTCGATCATCGAGATCGCCCGCGAGGGCGGTGCGTGGAAGGTGATCGAGAACAGCCAGTACGCGCGGCGCATAACCGGCACGACGCTGATGCGCATCTCAGGCCCGGCCGCCGGTCACGACAAGCTCAAGACCTCGGCCGATCCGATCGGTGCGACGGTGGCCGGCATGCTCAACCAGTGTGCCGGCGGCGAGACGCCGTGGGGCACGTGGCTCGCCACCGAGGAGAACTTCAATTTCTACTTCGGTAAAGCCTCCGACACTTCGCCGAACAAGGATCTCTACAAGCGCTACGGCATCCGCGAGGCCAGCGGCTACAACTGGATGACCTTCTTCGACCGCTTCGACGCCGCGAAGGAGCCCAACGAATCGAATCGCTTCGGCTGGATCGTGGAGATCGATCCCTACGACCGAAATTCGATCCCGGTGAAGCGTACGGCGATGGGTCGCTTCAAGCATGAAGGCGCCACGCACACGCTCGCCAAGGACGGCCGCGTCGTCTTCTACAGCGGCGACGACGAGCGTTTCGAGTACGTCTACAAGTTCGTGACATCGAAGCCTTGGAGCTCCACCGACAGGGCCGCCAACCGCGACTTGCTCGACGAAGGCACCCTGTACGTGGCGCGCTTCGACGACGACGGCAAGGTGGCCTGGCTGCCGCTGGTCCACGGCCAGGGCCCGCTGACATCGGCCAATGGTTTCGACAGCCAAGCGGATGTCGTGATCAACACGCGCAAGGCGGCCGACCTGTTGAAAGCGACGCCGATGGATCGGCCGGAGGACATCGAGACCAACCCGGTCAACGGCAAGGTCTATGTCATGCTGACTAACAACAGCCAGCGCTCGGCCAACCGCGTCGATCGCGCCAACCCGCGCGCCAACAACGCGCACGGACACATCATCGAGTTCACACCCAAGGACGGCGACCACGGCGCTACCGAAGGGACCTGGACGATCTTCCTCGCCGCCGGCAAGCCCGGCATCGACGGCGGTACGCGCTACCACCGTGCGATCTCGGAGAACGGCTGGCTGTCCTGCCCCGACAACTGCGCCTTCGACAGCAAAGGCCGGATGCTGATCTCGACCGATGGTGCGCCGACCGCCGCGGGTATCGCCGACGGCGTCTGGATCGCCGATACCGAAGGCTATGGCCGTGCCCTGACGCGACTGTTCTATCTGGCGCCAACCGGCGCCGAGGTCTGCGGCCCGGTGCTGACACCAGACGATCGCACCCTGTTCCTCGCCATCCAGCATCCCGGCGAGGATCCTGGCTCGACCTTCGAGAAGCCCTCGACGCGCTGGCCCGACTTCAAGGACGGCATGCCGCCGCGCCCCTCGGTGGTCGTGATAACCAAGAAGGACGGCGGCCCGATCGGCTCATAGCGGGCCGACTCCGCGCCCACAATCTGGGCTGACTGCCGCATTTGTCGGCAGCGGCCCGCGACACGATGTCCGCCGCCTGGCCGCCGGCATGCTTTCGCGGACTGGCGCGCTTTTTGCGACTGCGTACACGGGCCAACGGCGGTCCGCACCCATGCTTCGCCCGACGATGGGCCATCCAGTCCCGACCTCGCACCCGATCAGGAGCGGCGATGTCGGACGACAGTCGGGCAGGCGTGAAGATGACATCCCCCGCGAAGCGCAAGCTGGTGGTCGTCGGCAACGGCATGGCGCCAGGCCGCGCGCTCGAGCGCCTGATCGAGACGGCGCCTGACTCCTACGAGATCACGATCTTCAACGCTGAACCGCGCGTGAACTACGACCGCATCATGCTGTCGCCCGTGCTGTCGGGCGACAAGTCGTTCGAGGAGATCGTGATCCACGGCGACGGCTGGTACGTGAAGCACGGCATCACGCTGTACAAGGGCGCCAAGGTCACCGCGATCGACCGCGCCACGCGGACGGTCACCGCGGCGTTCGTGCGGGCGCGCACCGACGCGCACCCGGCACCGCCGCCGGTGACGATGGCCTACGACCGGCTGATCATCGCCACCGGCTCCAACCCGATCATCCTCCCCGTGCCCGGCCACGACCTGGCGGGCGTGCTGACCTACCGTGATCTCGACGACGTCGAGGCGATGCTGCTGGCGGCAAAGTCGCGCGGCAGCGCCGTGGTCGTCGGCGGCGGCCTGCTCGGTCTGGAGGCGGCGGCCGGGCTGAAGGAACAGGGCATGGACGTCACCGTCCTGCACCTGATGCCGACCTTGATGGAGCGCCAGCTCGACCCCGCCGCCGGCTACCTGCTGCAGCGCGCGATCGAGGCGCGCGGCATCAAGGTCATCACGCGCGCCAACACCAAGGCCATTCTCGGCGCCAACCGTGTCGAGGCGGTCGAGCTCGACGACGGCACGCGGCTGCCGGCCGATCTCGTGGTCATGGCCGTGGGCATCCGCCCCAACGCGCAGCTCGCCCGCGATGCCGGCCTGACCGTCAATCGGGGGATCGTCGTCGACGCGACCATGCGCACCAGCGATCCCGACATCTTCGCGCTGGGCGAATGCGCCGAGGCCGACGGCCAGGTCTTCGGCCTCGTCGCGCCGCTCTACGAGATGGCCAATACCGCCGCCGCGCAGCTCGCCGGCGACGCGGAGGTCCGCTTCAAGTCGAGCGCGACGGCGACCAAGCTCAAGGTCACCGGTATCAACCTCTACTCCGCCGGCGATTTCGCCGAGGCCAAGGACCGCGAAGAGATCGTGCTGCGCGACGCCACGCGCGGCCTCTATCGCCGGCTGGTGCTGAAAGACAACCGCATCATCGGCGCGGTGATGTACGGCGACACGTCGGATGGACCCTGGTTCTTCGACATGCTCAAACGCGGCACCGATGTCGCCGATATGCGCGAGCGGCTGATCTTCGGCCAGACCTACGCTGGCGGCATCCCGCTCGATCCGGCGGCGGCCGTCGCCGCGCTGCCTGATGACGCTGAAATCTGCGGCTGCAACGGCGTGTGCAAGGGTAAGATCACCGGAGCCATCGCCGGGCTCGGCCTGAAGAGCCTCGACGACGTGCGCGCCCACACCAAGGCCTCGGCATCCTGCGGCTCGTGCACCGGGCTGGTCGAGCAGCTCCTGAAGGCGCAGCTCGGCGACGCCTACAACCCGGCCGCCGTGCAGCCGATGTGCCCGTGCACCGATCTCGGCCACGACGACGTACGCCGCCTGATCATCGCCAAGACGCTGAAGTCGATCCCCGAGCTGATGCAGGCGCTGGAGTGGAAGACCTCGTGCGGCTGCGCCAAATGCCGGCCGGCGTTGAACTACTATCTGCTCTGCACCTGGCCTGGCGAGTATGTCGACGATAGCCAGTCACGCTTCATCAACGAGCGGGTGCACGCCAACATCCAGAAGGACGGCACCTACTCTGTCGTGCCGCGCATGTGGGGCGGCACGACCAGCGCCAAGGAGCTGCGCGCCATCGCCGACGTCGTCGACAAGTTCAACATCCCCACGGTCAAGGTCACCGGCGGCCAGCGCATCGACATGCTGGGCATCAAGAAGGAGGACCTGCCCGCGGTGTGGGCCGACCTGAACGCCGCCGGCATGGTTTCGGGCCACGCCTACGCCAAGGGCCTGCGCACGGTGAAGACCTGCGTCGGCACTGAATGGTGCCGCTTCGGCACGCAAGACTCGACCGGGCTGGGCATCAAGATCGAGAAGTTCCTGTGGGGCTCGTGGACGCCGGCCAAGGTCAAGCTCGCGGTCTCCGGCTGCCCGCGCAACTGCGCCGAGGCGACCTGCAAGGACATCGGCGTGATCTGCATCGAGTCGGGCTACGACATCCACTTCGCTGGCGCCGCCGGCCTCGACATCAAGGGCACTGAGTTGCTCGGCCATGTCGCGACCGAGGCCGAAACGATCGAGGTGATCGCCGCGCTGACCCAGCTCTATCGCGAGCAGGGCCGCTACCTGGAGCGCATCTACAAGTGGGCCAAGCGCGTGGGCATCGAGACCATCCGCCAGCAGATCATGGATGATGTCGAACGGCGCAAAGCGCTCTACGACCGCTTCGCGCTGTCGCAGACATTCTCGCAGCGCGATCCGTGGGCCGAGCGCACCGCCGGCAAGGACGCGCACGAGTTCACGCCGGTCGCCGACCTCAGGATTCGCGAGGCCGCGGAATGACGATGATCGAACGCCTGTGGATCGACATCTGCCCGATCGAGGCCATCCCGGCGCGCGGCTGCCGCGTGGTGCATACGCAGCAGGGCCAGATCGCCCTCTTCCGGACGGCGACGGGCGAAGTGTTCGCGCTCGACAATCGCTGCCCGCACAAGGGCGGGCCGCTGAGCGAGGGCATCGTGCACGACCGCCAGGTCACCTGCCCGCTGCACAACTGGGTGATCGGTCTCGACGACGGCGAGGCCAAGGGCGCCGACAAAGGCAGCGTGCGACGCTATCCGATCAGGCTCGAAGACGGCCGCGTCTATATCGACGTGCGGCTTGTGCCAGTCTCCTCGGCCGCGTGAGACAGCTGTCATCCCGAGCGCAGCGAGGGATCTAGGCCGACCCTAGATCCCTCGCTGCGCTCGGGATGACAGATGGGATCTAGACGTTGAAGCGGAAGTGGAAGATGTCGCCGTCGACGACGGTGTAGTCCTTGCCCTCGAGCCGCATCTTGCCGGTGTCCTTGGCGCCCTGCTCACCGCCCGACGCGACGAAGTCGTCGTAGGAGATCGTCTCGGCGCGGATGAAGCCCTTCTCGAAATCGGTGTGGATCGCGCCGGCCGCCTGTGGCGCCTTGCTGCCGCGCCGCACCGTCCAGGCATGCGCCTCCTTCGGGCCGACGGTGAAGAAGGTCACCAGATCGAGCACGCTGTAGCCGGCACCGATCACGCGGGTCAGGCCGGTGTCGTGCAGGCCCAGCGAGTCGAGAAAATCGCGTTGCTCCTCGGCCGGCAGCTGCGCCACCTCGGCCTCGATCGCCGCCGAGATGATCACATAAGGCGATCCCAGCGACTTGGCATAGGCGATCGCCTTCTCGCTGATCGCGTTGCCGCTCGCCGCCGAGCCCTCATCGACGTTGAGCACGAACATCTGCGGCTTGGCGGTCAGGAGTTGCATGCGCTTGACCCAGGGCTGCTCCTCGTTGGAGAGCTCGACGGTGCGCGCCGGCTTGCCGTCGCGCAGCGCCGTCACGATGCGCTCCATGATGCCGGCCTCGATGCCGGCGTCCTTGTCGCCGCTCTTGGCCTTCTTCTGCAGGTTGGGCAGACGCTTCTCGAGGCTGTCGAGATCGGCCAGCATCAGCTCGGTCTCGATGATCTCGGCATCGCGCACCGGATCGACGCTGCCCGAGACATGCGTGACATCGCCGTCCTCGAAGCAGCGCAGCACCTGGGCGATGGCGTCGACCTCGCGGATATTGCCGAGGAACTGGTTGCCCAGGCCCTCGCCTTTGCTGGCGCCCTTCACCAGCCCGGCGATGTCGACGAACTCCAGCTGCGTCGGCACGATCTTGGCCGACTTGGCGATATCGGCGAGCTTTTCCAGCCGCCCGTCGGGCACCGACACGCGGCCGATATTCGGCTCGATGGTGCAGAACGGATAGTTCGCGGCCTGCGCCGCCTGGGTGGCGGTCAGCGCGTTGAACAGCGTCGACTTGCCGACATTGGGCAGGCCGACGATTCCACAGTTGAAACCCATGGGCGGGGGAGATCCGGGTTGGAAGACGGTGGCGCGACGTAGCCAATGCGCCGGCCCGGGTCAATCGCCACATTGCCGCCCAACGGCTCGGCGACTATCCCGCTCGTCGAGTTCTTCCGTCTCTCGCTCCCCGTCTTCCTCCAGAGGTCGCGATGGTCCATCGCTTCGCGGCGCCGGCCTTGCTCGCCTGCGCGCTCGCCATCCCGGTGTCCGGCGCGTCGGGGCGCACCGATCGCATGGTCGAATACACCTGCCCGATCGACGGTTAGAAATTCCAGTCGATGATGCCGATGTCGGGCACGTCGTGCGACGCCCGCCTCGACGGGCGGCGCATCGGCCCGATCGCAACGAAGGCTGGCTCTATCGCCAGATCCTGTTGGCCGAGTTGCTGCGTCAGGCTGGCGACTTCAGCGAAGCGCGCCGCGTGCTCGACGACACGCCGCGCGAGCCGCTCGCGGGCTACGTCGAGAAGCATGCCGTGCTGAAGGAGATGGTCGCCGAGCTGCGCCGGCGCATCGACCGCGGCGAGACGATGCCGATCTCACCGCCGCGATCCTGAGCGCACGCGCTCACTCAAGGCGACGGCGGCGCGTCGTCCTTAGCCGGCTTGGGCGGCGGCGGGTTGATGAGGAACGCCACGCGGCTCATGAACTTCTCGTCGTCGACCTTGGCACCGCTGGCCAGCAGCGGCGCCTCGCTGACGATGGCGTCGATCGCCCGGGGCAGCCAGTCCTCGCGCTCGGCCTTGCTGAAGTCGCTCAGCACGTAGCCGTGAACGAGGTCCTTGTGGCCGGGATGGCCGATGCCGATGCGCACCCGGCGGTAGTCCTTGCCGAAATGCTGGTCGAGATCGCGGATGCCGTTATGGCCGCCGGCGCCGCCGCCGGTCTTGACCCGCACCTTGCCGGGCGCGAGGTCGAGTTCGTCGTGGAAGACCACGACGTCGCGCATCTCGATCTTGTGGTAGCGCGCCGCCTCGCCGACCGAGAGGCCGGAGTCGTTCATGTAGGTCATCGGCTTGAGCACGAGCGCGCGCGCACCGCCGAGCGTGCCCTCGGCGACCTCGCCCTGGAAGCGCTTGCGCCACGGGCCGAAGCCATGGCGGCGGACGAGTTCGTCCACCACCATGAATCCGACGTTGTGACGCTGGCCCTGGTATTTCGGCCCGGGATTGCCGAGCCCGACCAGCAGCAGCATGACGGCCGCGACGCGGCGGCCGCCTTACTTCTTGCCGGCCGCGGGCGCACCCTTACCTGGCGTCGCCTTGGCGCCGGCGGCGGGAGCGGCCGTCGCGGCGGCACCAGCGGCCGGCGCGGCGGCCGTCGCGGTCGCAGCGGCGGCGGCAGCCGTCGGCTCGGCCTCGCGGCCCACCGTCGGCGGCGCGATCGAGGCGATCGTGGCGTCCTTCTCGCGGCTCAGCACGCGCACGCCGTCGGGCAGCTTCAGCGCGCTCAGGTGCACGGTGCCGCCGATCTCCAGGCCGGTGAGGTCGACCTCGAAGAACCGCGGGATCTGGTCGGCGCGGGTGCGCACGGCGATCTCGTGCAGGATGATGTTGAGCACGCCGCCGCGCTTGATGCCGGGCGAGGCACCTTCGTTGCGGAAGTGCACCGGCACCTGCACGGTGATCACCGAGTTGACGCCCACCCGCAGGAAGTCGAAGTGGATCGGCCGGTCGGTCACCGGATCGAGCTGCACGTCGCGCGGCAGCACGTCGTACTTGGTGCCTTCGACCTCGACCAGGATACGGTGGTTGAAGAAGCCCTCGCCGTGCATGACACGTTCGAGCTGCTTGGGCTCCACCGAGATTGGCAGCGGGGGCTGCTTGTCGCCGTAGATCACGGCCGGAATCAAACCCTCGCGACGCGAGGCCCGGGCGCCCCCCTTGCCGGCCCGGTCCCGCTTCTTCGCGGGGATGGTCAACATGTCGGACATTGTCCGCTTCTCCATCTAGGACTAAGCCACCCACCGGGACTGTCCCGGCGAGCCTTTCGCAGACCGGCCTCCAGGGGTGCCGCGCCCGCCAAAAGTACGTGGCCGCCGGACGGGTGCCCGGCGGCGGTGCGTGCTTCAACACCATTGGCCGCGGCCCGTCAACGACAGTCGTCAACGGCCGGTTTGGTTGACTCGACGCAAGCTTGCCCGTATAGCCATCCGCCGTATGCGACCGCCCGCTTAGAAGCGCCGGCGGCCGTCGTTTTTCGCAACGAAATCCGTTGCTTAGGGAGTTTTCACCGTGAAACGTACCTACCAGCCCAGCAAACTGGTGCGTAAGCGCCGTCACGGCTTCCGCAGCCGCATGGCGACGGTTGGCGGCCGCAAGGTGCTGTCCAACCGCCGGTCCAAGGGCCGCGCGCGTCTGTCGGCCTAGTCCGGCCGCGCCGCGAGCAATCCGCACACCGGCCGCCCGATGACGGCCGCTTCCTCCCCCACCCCGGGCCCCATCGCCCGCCTGCCGGCGCGGCGCGATTTCCTGCGCCTGCAGGCCGCCGGCCACAAGCAGGTCACGCCCGGCTTCATCCTTCAGGCGGCGCCGCTGCCCGAGGGGATCGGCGGCCAGCGCGGCCCTCGAGTCGGCTTCACCGCCAGCAAGAAGATCGGCAACGCCGTGGCGCGCAACCGCGCCCGCCGCCGATTGCGCGCGCTGGCGCGCGAGGTGCTGGCGCCGCTGGCCGCACCGGGCTTCGATTTCGTGCTGATCGGCCGCCAGGGCACGCTCGATCGCGACTACGCCACCATGGCGCGCGACCTCAAAGGTGCGCTGCGCCGTCTCAGGGAGAAAGCGGCGTGATCGGCCGCGGCGTTACCCTGCTGCTGATCGGCCTCGTGCGGCTGTACCAGGCCACCTTGGCCTACTTCTTCCGTGGCGCCTGCCGCTTCGAGCCGAGCTGCTCACGCTACGCCGCCGAGGCGCTGGCGACGCACGGCGCAGCGCGCGGCGGAATGATGGCCCTGCGACGGCTGTGCCGGTGCCATCCCTGGGGCGGTGCGGGATACGACCCCGTGCCGGCGCCGCCCAAGACACTCTCTTCGACTTTCCCGCGCACCCCTCGCGCGATCGATTTCTGACGGTCGAGTCCGATGGATCAAAAGAACCTCGTCATCGCCATCGCGCTTTCGGTCGCGATCATCCTGGGCTGGCAGTTCCTCATGACGCCTTCGCCCGAGGAACAGCGCCGCGTCGCGGCGGAGAAGCAGCGCCAGATCGACGAGCAGCGCAAGGCCCAGCCCGCCCCCGGCTCGACGCCGCCGGTGGCAGGCACGCCCCCGCAAGCTCCCGGCGCGCCGGCGCCCGCACCGACATCGGCACCGGGCGCGCATTACGACCGCCCCACGGCGCTGGCGCGCTCGCCGCGCGTGACCTTCCGCACGCCCGAGCTCGAGGGCTCGATCGCGCTCAAGGGCGGGCGCATCGACGACGTACGGCTGGTAAAGCACCGCGTCAGCATCGACACCAAGAGCGGCATGGTGCCGGTGCTGTCGCCCGAGGGCGCGATCGACGCCTACTACGCCGAGTTCGGCTGGGCGCTGAAGCCCGGCGGGACGTCGAAGGTGCCCGGTCCCGACACGCTGTGGACCGCCGATCGCGAGAAGCTCGAGCCGGGCCAGCCGGTGATCCTGAGCTGGGACAACGGCGAAGGTCTGATCTTCCGCCAGCGGATCGAGCTCGATCAGAACTTCATGTTCACGATCACCCAGACGGTCACGAACCAGACCAACGCGACAGTCGATCTCGCGCCCTACGGCCTGGTGACGCGCCATGGCGAGCCCAAGACCGAGGGCATCTACCTGCTGCACGAGGGCCCCTATGGCGTCTTCGACGGCAAGCTCAAGGAGTTCGACTGGAGCGATTTCAAGGACGGGAAGAACGCGCAGAACCTGCCGACCACCGGCGGCTGGCTGGGCTTCACCGACAAGTACTGGATGGCCGCCCTGATCCCCGACCAGAAGGACAAGGTCACGGGGCGCATCTTCAAGATCAACGATCCGGTCCTGAAGCGCTACCAGGCCGACTTCACCGCGCCGCTGCTGACCGTCGATCCGGGCCAAACCAAAGAGACCACGGCACGGCTCTTCGCCGGCGCCAAGATCGTGAGCACGATCAACGACTACACCGAGAAGCTGAATATCACGCGCTTCGACCTGTCGATCGACTGGGGCTGGTTCTGGTTCTTCACCAAGCCGCTGTTCTGGCTGCTCGACAAGCTCTTCGGCTTCATCGGCAATTTCGGCGTCGCCATCCTGGCGCTGACGGTCATCGTCAAGCTGCTGTTCTTCCCGCTCGCCAACAAGTCATACGAGTCGATGACCAAGATGAAGAAGCTGCAGCCGGAGATGGAGAAGCTCCGGGCGCGCTTCGGCGAAGACAAGATGAAGATGAACCAGGAGCTGATGGCGCTCTACAAGAAAGAGAAGGTCAATCCCGCGGCGGGCTGCGTGCCCGTCTTGCTGCAGATCCCCGTGTTCTTCGCGCTCTACAAGGTGCTCTACACCACCATCGAGATGCGCCATCAGCCGTTCTTCGGCTGGATCCGCGACCTCGCCGCGCCCGATCCGCTCACCCTGCTCAAGGGCTTCGGCCTGTTCAGCTGGCAGGTGCCGGAGATCCTCAGCATCTTCGACATCGGCATCTGGCCGATCATCATGGGCATCACGATGTATCTGCAGCAGATGCTGAACCCGCAACCGGCCGATCCGGTGCAGGCGCGCATCTTCCAGTTCCTGCCCATCATGTTCACCTTCATGCTGGCGCCCTTCGCCGCCGGCCTGGTGATCTACTGGGCGTGGAACAACACGCTGTCGATGGCGCAGCAATACGTGATCATGCGCAAGCTTGGCGTGCCGGTCACCTTCGGCGCCAAGATGCCAGCCCCGGTCAGCGGCAAGCCGCCGGACAAGCGCTAACACCGGCCCCCCCACACCCCCCGCGCGCGATCGCGCGGGCGGGTGTTCTCGATCACATTTCTTTATTGCGAATGATTCTCATTAGCATTATGGATCTGGAGGCACTGTTGAGTATCGGGAGGCCTCCGTCATGTCCCATGAATGTCCGGTGGAGGCGCGTTGCCTGGAAGACCTGCGCTGCGCCGAGCGGTTCGTAGTCTGGGCGCTACGCGAGTGGCGCCTGCGCTGGAGCGACGGCGAGACGCGGCCGCACGCACTCAGGTGCGGCTTCCATCATGCCGAAATCGGCGACGGCGTGACGCCGTTCTGCGACTTCATGGAGGCACTGGTCGCCGCTGCACGCCGTCCACTCGACGTGCGCTGCATGAGCTGCCCCTATGTCAGCCCGGATGAGGAGATAATCCTCGACGCCGTCGCGGCCGCGCAGCGCGATCGCGACGAGGTCGCCTGCGCGCTGCTGATGGATCCGCTGCCGCAAGCGGCCGCGCGCATCGCCGGCGCCCACCTCGCCGCCTTCGCGCACAAGATGGCCGAAAGCGGGCTGGTCCTGCCGCGCGGGCCGTCGCTGGCCGACGACCACGTCTCGAGCTGCCGCGCGACCAATCCGGGTATTGCGTTGATGCAGTAGCGATCATCGCGCAGCGGCTCGAGAAGGCGACGGGCTTCGCTTGATTCCGTCGTATCAGTCCTTACCTGAAGGCGTCGGAACCGTGTTGCTTGCGAGAGGCCCATGATCGATGCGAAGCGGCTAATCGAACAGCTGCTCTCGGGAGCACAGGGCGGCCAGCCTCAGGACGGCACGCCCGCTTCGTCCCGCGGACAGGCCGCAAACCAGGCGCCCGGCGGGTTGGCCGAGCGCGTGACCGGCGCTTTGGGTTCCGTCGGCGACTATGCCAGACGCAATCCACTGCTCGCCGGCACGCTGGCGGGCGGTCTGGCATCCATCGTTCTCGGGTCGAAGACAGGCCGGAAACTCGCGACGTCCGCGCTCACCTATGGCGGTATCGCTGCCATTGGCGGCTTGGCCTACAAGGCCTACCAGGACTATCGCGCCGGACAGGACAGGCCTGCGGATCCGGCTGCGGCCGCGCGGCAAGCTGGTCCTGTGCTGCTGCCGCCCCCTGCCGATTCCCCCTTCGCGATCGATAACGCACCGCAGGGCGCGGACGTATTCGCGCTCGAGCTCGTCAGCGCGATGATCAACGCCGCCAAAGCCGATGGACATATCGACGACGCGGAGCGCGCGAAGATCGAGGCGCGTCTCCAGGAAGGCGGGCTCGACGAGGAGGAGCGGGCCTTCTTGAGCCGCGAGCTTGCCGCGCCTCTCGACATTGAGCGCGTTGTGAAGGCGGCCAAGAACAAGGAAGAGGCGATCGAGCTCTACACCGCCTCGTGCCTGGCCATCACCTCTGATCACCCGGCGGAGCGGGCCTATCTCGCCATGCTGGCTGCGCGGCTGGGCCTAGAGCCGGAGTTGGCGAGCTCGGTCGAGCAGACGGTCGCGAACGCAAGGGCGTAGCCGGCCGCGACAGCGCTTCCGAGCGTAGGTTTCTTTTTGCGCGGAGACGGCCGCGGAACCTGCGCCAAGCGCAGCGAGGGGCAGTCTGTCCAACGTAAGGCTCATGTGTCCTATCGCCGTGCCGGGCGGCGTGTCCTATGGTGCGCGCTGATGCGCGTATCATTGTCTGTTCCGTCACCATGCTGAACCGTACCGAGATCGCCCATGGCGTGTCGGGCGCCTGGCGCCTGATGTGGGGCGATGGCGGTGGCCTGTACATGCTGGATCGCACGCGCGAGGGCTTCTGGCGCTCCTTCCGCGTCATGCTGCTGGTGGCACCCCTGCAGATCTTCTGCCTGTTGATCGTCTACGACCGCGTGCAGACGATCGCGGACGACAGCACGATCGTGCTGATCGAGGCACTGCGCTACGTCATCGAGTGGACGGCCTTTCCGGTGATCCTGCTGGAGATCGCGCGGCTGGCCGGCTGGCACGGCCGCTACATCGGCGCGATCGTGGCGCTGAACTGGGCCAGCGTGCCCGTCATCATCCTCTCGACCCTGCGGCTGTCGATCGGCGCCGTCGCGCCCTCCTGGCTGGGCGGCGCGCTGGGCCTGATTCTGATGGGCTTCTTTGTCTACTGGCTGATGCGCATCCTGCGCGAGACGCTGTCGCTGGGCGTCGGCCAGGCGCTCGCGCTGGCGCTGCTCAATCTGTGGATCAGCATCACGCTAGAAATCGTCGTCGACGGAATCGTCGGGCGGCTGCCCGGCGGCGCCTGAGGCCGCGTCGTAGCGCACCTCGGCGAGGTACAGCCCGTCCGGCGGCGCGGTCGGGCCACCCCTGGTCCGATCGCGCGCCGCCAGCGCCGCCGACACATCGTCGGCGCTCCACTTGCCCTCGCCGACCAGCTTCAAGGTACCGGCCATGATGCGCACCTGGTTGTGCAGGAAGGATCGCGCGGCGATCTCCATCATGATCTCGTCGCCCGTGCGCACGACGTCGAGCCGGTCCAACGTCTTGAGAGGCGAGCGCGCCTGGCAGGCGGCGCTGCGGAAGCTGGTGAAATCGTGGTGCCCGATGAGCCGCGTCGCGGCCTCGCCCATCGCTTCGGCGTCGAGCGGCACCCCGACCTGCCAGGCGCGACCGGCGTCGAGCGCCAGCGGCGCGCGCCGGTTGACGATGCGGTAGAGGTAACGCCGGCCGGTCGCCGAGAAGCGCGCGTGGAAGTTGTCCTCGACGATCGCGGCGGCGAGCACCGCGACCGGCGCCGGCCGTAGATGGGCGTTGAGCGCATCGCGCACGGTGTCGGTGGTCGTCGGCCTTACGATATCGACATGCGCCACCTGGCCCGTGGCGTGCACGCCGGCATCGGTGCGGCCGGCGCCATAGATCTGCGCGCGCTCGCCGCAGAAGCCGAACACCGCGTCCTCCAGCGCCTGCTGAACCGACAGGCCGTTGTCCTGACGCTGCCAGCCGACAAAGCCGCCGCCGTCGTATTCGATGGTCAGGCGATAGCGCGTCATCGCCGACGCGTACCCACCCTGTCATCCCGAGCGGAGCGAGGGATCCAGGGCGGCCCTGGGTCCCTCGCTCCGCTCGGGATGACAGTGAGTGCGCTTCATCGCGCGGGCGCGGCGAGTGGTACGGCCGTCACCGGCAACGTCACGCCATCGAGCGGGAAGCCGCGCGCGAAGGCGGCGCCGTCGACCACCGCCTTGCCCGGCCGCTGCAGCGAGGTCAGGCGCAGGCCGCCGACGCCGCAGGCCACGACGGGCACGCCGTCGCGGGCGATGGCGACGCGGCCCGGCGTGCCCGACGCCAAAGCCAGAGTCGCGCCGCGCAGCTTGATGCGCTCGACGCCGCCGCCCGGCACGGGCGCGTCGAAATAGGCCCCAGGCCACGGCTCGAAGGCGCGTACCTGTCGCTCCAGCTCGGCGGCCGGCCGGCGCCAGTCGAGCGCGCCTTCCTCTCGGCCGAGCTTGTGGGCGTAGGTCACGCCCTCCGTCGGCTGCTGCACCGCCTGCAGGCTGCCGCCGACCAAGCCGTCGAGCGCCGAGACGATCAGGCGCGCGCCCAGCGCCGCCAGCTCATCGTGCAGCGCGCTGGCCGTGGTGTCGGCGCGGATCGGCACGCTTTCGGCCAGCAGCATCGGGCCGGTGTCGAGGCCCTCGTCCATGCGGATGATGGTGATGCCCGACTCGTCGTCGCCGGCGAGGATGGCGCGATGGATCGGCGCGGCACCGCGCCAGCGCGGCAGCAACGATCCATGGATATTGAGACAGCCCAGCACCGGCGCCTCGAGGAAAGCCTTGGGCAGGATATGGCCATACGACACGACCACCGCGGCATCGAGATCCAGCGCGCGGAAGGCGGCGGCCTCCTCGTCGTTACGTAGGGTGCGCGGCGTGCGCACGGCGATGCCGGCGCGACGGGCGACCTCGTGCACGGGCGTACGCTGCTCGCGCTGGCCGCGGCCGGCCGGCTTGGGCGCGCGGGTGTAGACGGCGGCGATGTCGTGGCCGGCGGTGATCAGCGCCTCGAGCGCCGGAACGGCGAAGGCCGATGTGCCGAGAAATCCAAGCTTCATGCGCTGGCTTATGCCTTACCTTCCCCCTCCGGGGGAAGGTGAATCTAAAGCGCGTTCTCGCGGTCCTTCCGCTCCTTGACCAGCTTGCGCAGGATGATGTTGCGCTTGAGCGCGGAGATCTTGTCGATGAACAGGATGCCGTCGAGATGGTCGATCTCGTGCTGCACGCAGGTGGACAGCAGCCCCTCACACTTCAGGTCCTGCCGCTTCCCGTCGCGATCGAGGTAGCGCACCGTCACCTCGGCCGGGCGCGAGACGTCGGCGTAGTGTTCCGGCACCGACAGGCAGCCCTCGTTGTAGACGGCGTCGTCATCGGAGGCGTCGACAATCTCCGGGTTGGCCATGAAGAGCGGGCCGACCTTGGTCTCCTCGCGGTCGATCTCCAGCACGATCACGCGCTTGAGCACGCCGACCTGCGGCGCCGCCAGGCCGATGCCGGGCGCGGCATGCATGGTCTCCAGCATGTCGTCCATCAGCTGACGGATCTCGGCGTCGACCTTGGCCACCGGGGTCGAGTGCTGCTTCAGCCTCGGATCGGGCGCGGTGATGATGGGCAGAATGGCCATAGTCTCGTTATGGGAACAAAAGGGGTCTGGGTGCCCTAGGTATGGTCGCGGCCGGGCGCCGTCAAGGCGCTGCCCAGTCGCAGCAACCGCCGTGGTTACTTGCGCTTCACCATGGTGCCGACGCCGACCTCGGTGAAGACCTCCAGCAGCAGGGCGTGCGGCACGCGGCCGTCCATGATCACCGCCGCCTCGACGCCGGCGTTCACCGCGTCGATGCAGTTCTCGACCTTGGGGATCATGCCGCCGGAGATCGTGCCGTCGGCGATCAGGGCGCGCGCCTGCTCCACCGTCATGTCGGAGATCACGTTGCCGTTCTTGTCGAGCACGCCGGGTACGTCGGTCAGGAACAGCAGGCGTTTGGCCTTCATCGCGCCGGCGATCGCGCCCGCCGAGGTGTCGGCGTTGATGTTGTAGGTCAGCTCGTCGTCGACGCCGAAGCCGATCGGCGCCACCACGGGAATGACGTTGGCGCGCGCCAGCTGCTCCAGCACCATGACGTTGATCTTGGCCGGCTCGCCGACCTGCTGCAGGTCCACCTTCAGCAGCTCGCCGGTCGTAGGGTTGCGCATCTCCGTGACCTTGCGCGCCAGGATCAGGTTGCCGTCCTTGCCGCAGATACCGACGGCGATGCCGCCGCATTCGTTGATGTCGGCGACGATCGCCTTGTTGATGGAGCCGGCCAGCACCATCTCGACGATCTCCATCGTCGCGGCGTCGGTGACGCGCAGGCCGTTGACGAACTCGCTCTTGATGCCGACGCGCTGGAGCATCTTGTTGATCTGCGGGCCGCCGCCATGGACGACGATCGGCTCCATGCCGACCTGCTTCATCAGCACGATGTCGCGCGCGAAAAGATCGCCCAGCTTCGGGTCGGTCATGGCGTGGCCGCCATACTTCACCACGAAGGTCGCGCCGGAATGACGTCGCATATAGGGCAGCGCCTTGGAGATCGTCTCCGCCATGCGGATAAGACGCCTCTGTTCCTTGTTTTCCGGCTGCTGCACAGCGTCCGCCATCACCCGACCCTCGTTGCACAAAGCCCTCTCCCCGGCGGGGAGAGGGCTTGGTTGCTGCGACGGCGAAAAGTACCGCAAACCGCCGTGCATCGCAAACGCCGGCCGGACAGAGAGGATCGGCCGCTTCGCGCCAAATATGGCGCCCGCGCGCGGATAGCGGCTGTCGGGGCGGTACCGTACCTTGCGACCATGCCCGATCGCGCAATACCCGTTCGACGCCGCATCCAGTCCCTCGATTGGGAGTCGCTCGGTCGCGACCTCGACACGCTGGGCCACGCCGTCGTGCGCGATCTGCTGAGCCCGGCCGAGTGCGCCGGGCTGGCGGCGCTGTACGGCGAGGAGGCCCGCTTCCGCAGCCGCGTGATCATGGCGCGCCATGGTTTCGGCATGGGCGAGTACCAGTATTTCGCCCGCCCCCTGCCGCCAATGATCGACGCGCTGCGTGCGACGGCTTATCCGCCGCTCGCCGCCGTCGCCAATCGCTGGTGCCGCGCGCTGGGCGAGTCGGAGAGCTACCCCGAGACGCTCGATGCCTGGCTCAAGCGCTGCCACGACGCCGGGCAGACGCGGCCGACGCCGCTGCTGCTGAAATACGGCGCCGGCGACTGGAACGCGCTGCATCGCGATCTCTACGGCGACCTCGCCTTCCCGCTGCAGATGACCGTGCTGCTGAGCCGGCCGGGCCAGGACTTCACCGGCGGCGAGTTCACGCTGGTCGAGAACCGCCCGCGCCAGCAGTCTCGCGCCCATGTCGTGACCTTGGGCCAGGGCGACGCGGTGATCTTCGCCGTCGATCGTCGGCCGGTGAAAGGCTCGAAGGGCTGGTACCGCACCGCCATGCGCCACGGCGTCAGCACGATCACGTCGGGCGAGCGCATGACCTTGGGCGTGATCTTCCACGACGCGGCGTGAGCGTGGATGACCAACAACCTCATGCTGAGGAGGCCGCGCTTGCGGCCGTGTCGAAGCATGGGCGACAGACCAGGTCTGTGGCCCACCCTTCGAGACGCGCCGCCGCGCGGCGCTCCTCAGGGTGAGGTTGGTTCCAAATGCGGTAAGGCCGTCGCCTCAACTGTAGCTCACCACCTCGTACTCGATACCGTCGGGATCGAGGAAGTAGAAGCGGCGTCCCGGCTCGTAGTCGTCATGGTTGAAGGGAAGCAGGCCGACCGCCGTGACGCGCGCCTCGACGGCGTCGAGATCGTCGACGGCGACGCCGACATGGTTGAGCGGCCGGCCCTTGGCGAAATCCTCCGCCGTGTAGTGCGCGCCCTTGCCGGTGTAGAGCGCGACGTAGTGGTCGTCGGTGCCGACATGCACGGTGCGACCGCCGTCGCGCGCCGGGCCGCGCCAGCGCACGTGCCAGCCGAACAGGTCCTCCATCAGTCGCGCGGTGCGCTCGGGGTCGGTGACGGTGACGTTGACGTGCTCGATCCTGGTGACGGTCATGACGATCTCTCCTCCGGTTTCCGCGCCGGCTTGCGCATCCTGCAACCTCAAGTTAACGTGAGGTCAAGCTTTTCCTTGCGAGGTCCAACACGATGGCCACGCCGGCCCTGCTGACCCCCAACCTGCTCACAATCGGCCAGCTCGCCGCCCGCACCGGGCTCTCGGTCTCGGCCATCCGCTTCCACGAATCGCGCGGCCTCGTGCGCGCGCTGCGCAGCGCCGGCAACCAGCGCCGCTTCGCGCGCGCCGATATCCGCCGGCTGTCCTTCGTCCTGATCGCCCAGCGCCTGGGACTGACCTTGACCGAGATCGAGCGCGCGCTGGCCACCCTGCCCGAGGGCCGCGCGCCGACGCGGCGCGACTGGTTGGCCATCAGCCAGCGCATCCGCGCGACCCTGGAGGAGCGCATTCGCACGCTGGAGCGCACCCGCGACCTGCTCGACGGCTGCATCGGTTGCGGCTGCCTGTCGCTCGGCTCCTGCGCGCTCTACAATCCCGGCGACCGCGCCGCGCGCGCCGGCGCCGGGCCGCGCTTCCTGCTCGGCGACCGGCCGGCCGATTTCGACGCGCCTACAGCGCGGCGAAAGCGGCGATCTCAGCCCTGAGTTCGGCGATGCCGTAGCCGGTCTCGCTGCTGGTCGCCATTGGCTCGGGATGGGCGCCGACATGCTTGGCGGCGGCCTTGCGCGCCGCCTCGATCGCCCCGGGAATCTTCGCGGCGGGGATCTGGTCGACCTTGGTCAGCACCAGCTGATAGACGATGGCCGCCTTGTCGAAGTTGGTCATCGTCTCCTCGTCGGCCGGCTTCACGCCGTGGCGCGAATCGATCAGCAGGCAGACGCGGCGCAAGGTCGGGCGGCCGCGCAGATAGGCGGTGGCGAGATCCTTCCAGGCGTCCTTCATCGACTTCGAGACCTGGGCGAAGCCGTAGCCCGGCAGGTCGACCAGCCACAGCCGGCCGCCGAGATCGAAGAAGTTGAGCTGGCGTGTGTGGCCCGGCTTGGACGAGACGCGCGCCAAGGTCTTGCGGCCGGTCAGCGCGTTGACCAGGCTCGACTTGCCGACATTGGAGCGGCCGGCGAAGGCGATCTCCGGCGCGCCAATGCCGGGCAGCGACTCGATCGACGCCGCGCCGGCGACGAAGTCGCAGGGCGCGGCGAAAAGCAGCCGGCCAGCCTCGATCGGATCGGCCGTCGGATTCTCCGTCACGGACGCCACGCGATCGGCGGGCTAGGTCGGGCCGGCTTTCTTGAACAAGGCGTAGCTGGTGGCGTCGGGGCGGATGGCATGCGCATCCTTGCCGATGTACAGGCCATACCGATGGAAGTCAGCAAAAGCCTTGTTCATCGCCTTGTTGGCTTTCGAGAAGGCCTTCGCATAGCCCGGAATGGAGTCCCAGAGCTGTCGTTCGATGTCGATCTTGGTGTCGAGCGACGCCGCGGTATTGCGAGCCTGGATCCCCTGCTGCCAAGCCCTGTCATGACCCTTGTCATAGATGTAGTTGAGGCCGACAGAGGTATCGATGTGTCCGGAGAACGGCTCGCTGGGGTTTGGCCGAACCGATAGCGGGATCAGTGTCATGTAGAGACGCGTGCCGGCGAAGACGACGTGGACGAAAAGCGAGCGTTCCCGTCGCCTGATCTGCACGTCGCCGTCGATATCGGTCGTCGAAAAGCCGATCGCGGCTTCCGGTCCCATCTTGCGCTCATAGGGATGGACGTGGAAATCGCCGACATAGCTGTCGAGCGCGGCGTTGGCATCGGTCTGAAGATCGACAGCCGATTGCCCGCCCTTGAGCGTACGACCAGGAACAACCCGCCCGCCGTTCAGGAACAGGTTGCAGCCGTACTCCACGCCGTCGCTCTCCGACAACCGCCAGATGTCACGAAAGGCGTTGACCAGGGCCCGATCGATTTCGACTGATTGCGGGAGCCGAATGAGCGGATGGGCGTCGGAAAGCAACCTGCCAAGCTCGGCCATCGAAGCATCCAATCAAAAGGATGAAAGCACGGTATAACCTCGCTATCGTTGCAACAAAATTACGGTTGTACAACCTTCCTCACGCGAAGTAGCGATCGAGCATCAGGCGGTAGACCTTGGCCAGCGCCTCGAGGTCCGCGACGGTGCTGCGCTCGTCGACCTTGTGCAGGGTCTGGCCGACGAGACCGAACTCGACCACCGGGCAATAGGAGCGGATGAACCGCGCATCGGAGGTGCCGCCGGTGGTCGACAGCTCGGCCTCCAGGCCCGTGACCTCGCGCACCGCGTCGCCGATCAGGCTCGAGAGCTCGCCGGGCGCCGTATAGAACGACTCGCCGGATACCCGCGCCTTCATCTCGTAGCCGCCGCTGCCGCCGACCGCCGCGTCGGCCGCGTCGAGCCGGCGGCGGAACTCGGCGATCAGCTTTTCCGACGTCCACAGATCGTTGAAGCGACTGTTGAAGCGCGCGCGCAAGACGCCGGGCGCGATATTGTCGGCGCTGTTGCCGACATCGACATTCGTCCATTGCAGCGTGGTCGGCTGGAAATGCGTGCTGCCGTTGTCGATCGGCGTGGCGATCAAGGCCTCGATCAGCTTCGACAGGCGGTGGATCGGGTTGTCGATCAGATGCGGATAGGCGACGTGGCCCTGCGTGCCGCGCACGATCAGGTCGACATTGACGCTGCCGCGGCGGCCGATCTTCATCATGTCGCCGAAGCGCTCGGCGCTCGTCGGCTCGCCGACGACGCAGGCGTCGATGCTCTCGCCGCGGGCGGCGAGCGTCTTCAGCATCTTGATCGTGCCGTTGATCGCAGGCCCCTCCTCGTCGCCGGTGATCAGGAGGCTGATCGAGCCGCCAAAATCGCGGCCGCGCGCGGCGAGGAACTCCGACGCGGCGACGCAGAAGGCGGCGATGCCACCCTTCATGTCGACGGCGCCGCGGCCGAACAGCACGCCCTTGTCGAGCTCGGCGCCGAACGGCCCGACCGTCCAGGCCGATAGGTCGCCCACCGGCACCACGTCGGTGTGGCCGGCGAAGCAGAAGTGCCGGCCGCCCGTGCCGATGCGGGCGTAGAGGTTGGCGACGTCGGGCGTGCCTTCCTGGCTGAAATCCATGCGCTCGCAGGTGAAGCCACGTGGCGCCAGCGTGCGCTCCAGCAACTGCAGCGCGCCGCCCTCGGCCGGCGTCACGCTCTGGCAGCGGATCAGGTCGCGGGTCAACTCGACGACGTCGAGGGCTTCATTGGCCAGAGCGGGGCCGACGGCGGTATCGGGCATGGGCTGTCCTTAGCCCCGCCCTCGCCGGCGGGCAACCCCGGCGCTATGCTGAGCGCATGGACGATCACGTCCTCGAGGCGGCTCTCACCGCCATCCTCTACTTCGGCACCTTCCTGGTCGTCGGATACGGCGGCCGCTGGCTGATCGACCGTTGGATGGGCACCCGGGGCGTCCATCTGACCGAGGTCCAGGACCAGATGGGAGAAAACCGGCGCAAGCAGACCGGCTTTCTCCTTGGCGTCTGGTACCGGCGCTAGTCGCGCAGCAGCTCGTTGATCGAGGTCTTCGACCGCGTGCGCTCGTCGACGGTCTTCATGATCACCGCGCAGTAGGTCGAGGGCTGGTTCGGACCGCGGTTGAGGTTGCCGGGCACCACGACAGAGTAGGCCGGCACGCGGCCGACATGGACCTGGCCGGTCTCGCGATCGACGATCTTGGTCGTGGCCGAGATGAACACGCCCATCGACAGCACCGAGCCGGTCTCGACGATCACCCCCTCGAGTTGTCCTCGATGATGACCGGGTTGGCCTGCAGCGGCTCGAGCACGCCGCCGATGCCGACGCCGCCCGAGAGGTGGCAGTTCTTGCCGATCTGCGCGCAGGAGCCGACCGTCGCCCAGGTGTCGACCATGGTGCCCTCGTCGACATAGGCGCCGAGGTTCACGAAGGACGGCATCAGCACGACGTTCTTGGCGATATACGAGCCGCGGCGCGCGATCGAGCCGGGCACGGCGCGGAAGCCCGCCTTGGCGAAGCGCGCGGCATCCCAGCCGGTGGTCTTCAGCGGCACCTTGTCGAACCACGGCGCGCCGCCCATGCCGGGGAACACCGCGCCACCGTCCATCGGCACGCTGTCGTAGAGCCGGAACGACAGCAGCACGGCCTTCTTCAGCCACTGGTTCACGACCCACTCGCCCTTGAACTTCTCGGCGGTGCGGAAGCTGCCATCGTCAAGCCCGGCCAGCGCCGCCTCGACGGCGTCGCGCACCTCGCCCTTGGTCTTGCTGTTGATGCCGTCGCGCGCCTCCCAGGCGGCGTCGATGGTGGATTGCAGCTGTGCGGCGCTCATGGTGTTCCCCCTTCAATCGATCAAGTGGCCGTGGCTTCGCGCTTCTGGCGTTGCTCGTAGGCCTGCATATGGACATAGGCCTGGCGCAGGATGGGCGTGGCGATGCCGGCGGCCCGTGCGCGGGCGATCATGTCGCCGATGACGTGCTCGGCCTCGATGCGGAAGCCGCCCTCGAGGTCGCGCAGCATCGAGGCGGCGAACTTCGAGCCGCGCGTCGTCAGATAGACGCGGATGTTGTCCATCGCGCCGCCGCCCGGCTCGTGACCAGCGGCGCGCGCGACCTTGCGGCACTCCTCGATCGCCTCGAGCGTAAGGTCCATGCCCTCGTCGGTCTCGAGGATGTCGCAGACCGCGCCGCGCATCGAGCCGGTCAGCGCCGCCAGCGCGCACAGCATCACCCACTTGTCCCACATGTCCTGCACGATGTCGGACTGGATGCCGCCGTCGAAGCCCGACTTGCCGATCGCCGCCGCGAGGTCCTGCAACGCCGGCCGCGCTGTCTTGCCCTTGTCGCGCTCGCCGGTCAGCACGGCGGCCAGCGGCACCATGTGCACGACGCTGCCGTCGGCGGCGAGCGTCGAGCTGATGCGCGCCACGCCGCCCAGCACCCGCTCGGCGCCGAAGCGCGCGTCGAGCACGTCGAGATGCTTCATGCCGTTGAGCAGCGGCACGATCGCGGTGTCCGGCCCGATGGCCGGCGCCAGGGTCTCGATCGCCGAGTCGAGGTCGTAGGCCTTGCACGAGAGCATCGCCAGGTCGTACGGCCCGCCCTGCGTGGCGTCGGACACGACCTTGGCTTGCAAGGTGGCGTCGCCCTTGGGGCTGACGATCTTCAGCCCGTTGGCGCGCAAAAGCTCAGCGCGCGCCGGTCGCACGAGGAAGGTAACGTCGGCGCCAGCCTGCTGCAGGCGCCCGCCGAAATAGCCACCGACCGCGCCGGCACCAAGAACCAGAAGCTTCATCAGCCACGCCCATCCAGATAATCGTGCAGCCAGTCCACCAAGTCTTCGGTCTGGTGATGGATCCAGTCCAGCGGCAGGCCTTGCGCGCGATGCGTGCTCTCGGGCGTGCGGATCCACACCGTGCGCATGCCCAGCGCATGCGCCGGCTTCAGGTTCACGGCGATGTCGTCGAGCATGATGGCGCGCGTCGGATCGACGCCGTAGCGGCCGACGATGTCCCGATAGACCACCATCTCCGGCTTGGGCACGTAGTCGGCGGCGACGATGTCATAGATGCCCTCGAAATGATGCGCCACGCCCAGCCGCTCGAGCACCCGCTCGGCATGACGCACCGTGCCGTTGGTGAAGACGATCTTGCGGCCGGTGAGCTGCTTGAGCGCCGCGTCGAGCCGCGGGCTGGCGTCGACCGGCGCGTAGTCGATGTCGTGCACGTAGTCGAGGTACGGCTCCGGATCGACCTGGTGCAAGGTCATCAGCCCGCGCAACGAGGTGCCATGCGTCTTCCAGTAGTCCTTCTGGATACGCTTGGCCTCGTCGTAGTGCACGTCGAGCAGCTTGGAGATGAATTCCCCGATGCGCCGGTCGGTCTGCGCGAAGAGATCGCAGCGCGCCGGATACAGCGTGTTGTCGAGGTCGAAGAGCCAGGCGGCGGGCTGCTCGGTGGCGGTGGCAATCGTCATGGGCGCCCGCTCTAGCTGGTTGATCTGGTGTTGTCGAGGCCGGTCGGAATCACCCGGCTTTCTGCCGGGAGCGACGCTCGTCCGCCGCCTCGAAATGACTGATCTGGTCGGCCCGGGCCTTCTTGAAAGCGGGGCGATCAGTGGCCCGGGCCACATAGGCCTCGGTCGCCGGCCGATCCCCGAACGAGCGGACATCCGGAACCCGCAGCACGTCCGCCATCAGCAGGTCGGCGACGGTGAAGCGACCGGCCACCAGCCATTCGCGCTCGCTCAAAACCTTCTCGAGCTGGTCGAGGCGCAGGCTCATCCATCCAGTCAGCTGATTCTTCTCGGCGCCGGACACTTTCAGAAACCACCAGGGGACACTGACCATCTCGATCGAGTTGAGCGCGGCGATCGTCCACTGCCGTGTTTGCGCCTCGCCGACCGGATCAACCGGCATCAGCTTGTCGCTCTTGCCGGCCAGGTGCAGAAGCCCCGCGCCACTTTCGAACATCTCCAGCTCTCCGTCGTTCAGGAACGGAACCTGGCCGAATGGCTGGCGCGCGAGATGATTGGTCTCGCGGCCATCGAATGGAACCGTTCGGACCGCGTAGCTGAGGCCAGCTTCCTCGCACGCCCATCTCAGCCTCAGGTCACGCACCAAGCCGCGAGGGCCTTCGGGCACCCAGTCGTAGGTCCAGATGGTCAGTTCGCTCATCGCAACAGTCCTTTCCGGCGCTGGCGTCACTGCTTCGAATCAACGGAGCGGTGCCTGCCGGTGACTCGCCGCACGACCGAGACGAATAGCCGGAAGATCTTGGGTAGCAGCCAGATCATCAGGCCGACGACGATGGTCAGCAGGATCAGGAAGACCACCGCGTTGGTGATCGCCAGCCACAGGCCGCCGACCACGGCGACGTCCTCGGCGATGGAGAGGCCGATGCCGCTGCCCGGCACCGTGCTGGTGGCCGCGACGCGCGCGCTGGTCTTGGTGGCGTGGCTGCCGAAGGCGAGCGTGCCGCCGACCAGCGCGGCGGCGGCGATGATCGCCGGATCGGCGTCGCCCACGGCGGCGCCAGCCATCACCGCGCCGGCGGGGATGCGCAGGAAGGTATGGATGAAGTCGTTGACGGTCTCGACCGCCGGGATCTTGTCGGCGAGGAAGTTGATGGCGTAGAGCACGCCGGCCAGCGCCAGGATCCACGGCGACTCCAGCGCCTGCAGGCTTTCGGGCAGGCGTACCGCGCCGACGCGGCCGGCGATACCGATGGTCAGCGCCGCGAGATACATGTTGATGCCGCTGGCCCAGCTGCCGCCGAGCGCGAGCGCCAGAGTGGCGATCGTATCCATGGCGCTACATCGCCCGCCGCGCCTTGAGCGCGGCCGCCAGCGTGCCCTCGTCGAGATAGTCGAGCTCGCCGCCCACCGGCACGCCATGCGCGAGACGCGAGACCTTGATGCCCTCGATCTCGGCCAGCCGGTCGGCGAGGTAGTGCGCCGTGGTCTGGCCGTCGACCGTGGCGTTGGTGGCGAGGATCACCTCGCGCACCGCGCCGTTGCGCGCGCGGCGCATCAGGCCGGCGATGTTGAGATCCTCGGGCCCGACACCATCGAGCGCCGAGAGCGTGCCACCGAGCACGTGATAGCCGCCGGCGAAGACGCGGCCGCGTTCCAGCGCCCACAGATCGGCGACGTCCTCGACGACGCAGATCAGCGTGGCGTCGCGGCGCGTGTCGCTGCACACCACGCAGGGATCGGCGGTGTCGAGGTTGCCGCAGACCGAGCAGGTGCGGATCGCCTCGGCGGCGCGACCGATCGCCTGCGCCAGCGGCGTCATCAGCGCCTCGCGCTTCTTCAGCAAGTGCAGCGCAGCGCGCCGCGCCGAGCGCGGCCCCAGTCCCGGCAGCTTGGCCAGCAGCTGGATCAGCCGATCGATCTCGGGGCCGGTCATCGGCGAGTCAGCACGGGTATGATCGTGAACTCTACCTTCCCCCGGAGGGGGAAGGTGGCGCGCGCAGCGCGACGGATGGGGGATGCCTCAACGACATCGACGTCCGTCTTCGACATCCCCCATCCGCCCTTCGGGCACCTTCCCTCTCCGGGGGAAGGTAGAACCGCATGGAGGCTCATCCCAGCTTGAAGCCCGGCGGCAGGGGCAGACCGCCGGTGATCGACTGCATCTGCTGCTGCGCCTCGGCCTCGACCTTGCCGCGCGCATCGTTCATTGCCGCGACCAGCAGATCCTCGAGCACACCTTTCTCCGCCGGCACCAGCAATGAGCCGTCGATCTCGACGCGCCGCGCCTCTCCCTTGCCATCGACGGTGACCTTCACCAGGCCGCCGCCGGAGCGGCCAGTGAGCTCCATGGCGGCAAGCTTGGCCTGCATCTCCGCCATCTTCTGCTGCATCTCCTGCGCCTGCTTCATCAGGGCGCCGAGATCCTTCAGTTGGCCGAACATGGTGCGCCTCTAGAGATCGCCTTCGGGGATGTCGAAGTCGTCATAGGACAGTTCGCCGGGCTCGAACAGCGGCGGCTCAGCACCGTCGGCGGCCTCGGCGTTCATCGGCTGCGGCATCGGCGATGGCGCGGCCACGTCGTCGTCGGGGCCACGCACGTCCTGCAAGGTCGCGCCGGGAAACATCGCCATCGCCGCCTGGACCAGCGGATGCTCGAGCGCGCGCTGGCGACGGGCATCGCGGCTCGCGGCGCGGCGCGATGCCAGCGTCGGCTCGCCCGCCTCGCTCGACACCGACACCATCCAGCGCTGACCGGTCCAGCGCGCCAGCGCCTCGGCGACCTTGGGCGCGAGATCGACCGGCGCCCGGTCGGTCGGCCGGAACTCCAGCCGGCCCGGCTCGCAGCGCACCGGATGGACATCGGTGCTCAGCGCCAGCGCCAGCCGCGCCTCGCGCTTGGTCTCGAACAGCGCCACGACCTCGGCGAAATCCTTGGGCTGCGGCTTGGGCGCGACAACCAGCGCCTCGGCGTCGAGGTCAACCGCGGCCTGCGCGACCACGGCGTTGCTCACCGCCAACCGCGCGACCGGACCGCCAGCGGGTGCCCCCGATGCCGCACCGCGCGGTGACGCGGCGCTCGCGCTCATGCCACCGCCATTGCCCGGCGGCGGCGCCGAAGGCCTCGGCGGCGGCGCGCCGCCACCATCCTGCAGGGCTTTCAGCGCGTCGGCGGGCGTCGGCAGATCGGCGGCGTAGCACAGGCGGATCAGCGTCATCTCGGCGGCGCGGATCGGCGAATGGGCGTGCTGCGTCTCCTGCAGGCCCTTCAGCAACATCTGCCAGGCGCGCGTCAGGTGGGCCATGGCGAGCTTGCCAGCCATGTCGCGCCCACGCGTACGCTCCAGCTCCGGCGCGGCTTCGGCCGATTCGGGCACGACCTTCAGCCGCGTCAGCCAGTGCGCCAGCTCGAGCATGTCCTGCAGCACGACGACGGGATCGGCGCCCGAATCGTACATGCCGCCCAGCGTCTTGAGCGCCGCCTGGGCGTCGCCGCGCATCACCTGGTCGAACAGCTCGAAGACCAGGCCACGATCGGCCAGGCCCAGCATGTCGCGCACCTGCGCCGCGTCGACCACGCCGCCGCCATGGGCAATGGCCTGGTCGAGCAGGCTCAGGCCATCGCGCACCGAGCCGTCGGCGGCGGTGGCGATCAGGCGCAGCGCCTCGGGCGCGATCTCGACCTTCTCGCTCTCCGCCACGCGCGCGAAATGCGCGGTCAGCGCCTCGACCGGCACGCGGCGCAGGTCGAAGCGCTGGCAGCGCGACAGCACCGTCACCGGCACCTTGCGGATCTCGGTCGTGGCGAAGACGAACTTCACATGCGGCGGCGGTTCCTCCAGGGTCTTCAGCAGGCCGTTGAAGGCCGCCGTCGACAGCATGTGGACCTCGTCGATGATGTAGACCTTGTAGCGCGCCGAGACCGGGCGATAGCGCACGCCCTCGATCAGCTCGCGGATGTCGTTGATGCCGGTGCGGCTGGCGGCGTCCATCTCGATGACGTCGACATGGCGATCCTCGGTGATCGCCACGCAGTTCCCGCAGACGCCGCAGGGATCCATGGTCGGTCCGCCCTTGCCGTCGGGCCCGACGCAGTTCAGCGCCTTGGCGACGATGCGGGCGGTGGTGGTCTTGCCGACCCCGCGCACGCCGGTGAGCATGAAGGCGTGCGCCAGGCGGCCGGCATCGAGCGCGTTGCGCAAGGTGCGCACCATCGCTTCCTGGCCGACCAGCGTCGAGAAATCGGTGGGACGGTATTTGCGCGCCAGCACCCGGTAATGGGTGTTGTCGTCGGAAACGGGCGCGGGGGTGTCGAGCGGGGCGTCGGCCATGATCAGGGGCGCCTCGCGGCGTGTGCCCTGCCTCGTCGGCGAGGGCGAGGTGGGAGACCGGACACGACCCGCAGCGAATTCGTTACGGCTGCTTCCTTCCGGACCTGACCGGGTTGGCGAAGACTACGTCCACGCCGGCCTCCCAAAGCGGTTATATCAGGACTCGGGCGCGGACTCGCAAGGCCCGAATCCGGCCGGTTTGCCACAGGCCCAAATCTAGCCCCGGGGCGGCTTTGGCTGGCTGGGTGTGGTGCTCTCCGGTTTGCCGATGGTCGGCGCCGGCTCCGGTGGGTTGCCGGGGGCCGGCGCGGAGGGCGGAGCCGCCTTGACCTCGGTGGCGCGGCCGCCGAGGTGCCTGGCCAGAAACGTCTCGACCTTGGCGAAGAAGATCAGCCGGTTCTCCGAGCGCCCGAGGCTATGGCCCTCGTTCTCGAACAGATGGAACTCCACCGGCTTGCCCAACGCCCGCGCCGCGCCATAGAAGCGCTCGCTCTGGTCCTTGCGCACGCGCACGTCGTTGGCGCCGTGCGTGATCAGCATCGGCCGCTCGAGCTTGTGCACATGCGCCAGCGGCGAGCGCTGCCACATCGCGGCCCGGCCCTCGACGGTGTTGGACGGGCCGAGATAGCGGTTCCAACGGCTGCGGTCCCAGTACTCCGGCACCAGGTCGATGAAGGCCGGCAGGTCGGTGATGCCGACATTGGCCACGCCGGCGGCGAACTGCGTCGGCGTACGGGTCATGCCGACGAAGGTGGCGTAGCCGCCGTAGGAGCTGCCCATCAGCGCGATCTTCGCCGGATCGGCGATGCCCTGGGCGATCAGCCACTTCACGCCATCGTCGACGTCGTCCTGCATCTTGCCGCCGAGCTCACCGATGCCGGCGCGCAGATGGGCGCGGCCGTAGCCATTGGAGCCGCGGTAGTTCACCTGCAGCACGGCATAGCCGCGATTGGCGAGGAATTGCGCCGTGGTGCCCAGCGTCCCGTAGTCGCGCAGCCAAGGCCCGCCATGCACCAGAACCACCGCCGGGAGGTTCTTGCCCGGCGCGCCCGCCGGCAGGGTGAGATAGCCGTTGATCGACAGACCGTCGCGCGCCTTGTACTCGATCGGCGTGATTGGCGACATGGACTCGCGATAGGCATCCCAAGACCCCGCCGTGAGCAGGGTGCGCTCCTTGTTCTGCGCGTCGTAGAGGATGGTACGCGTGGCGCTGCCCTTGCTCTGCACGCCCAGCACGAACCAGCGCATGGCGTAGTCGTGGCTCTGGACGGTCACCACGTCGGCGCCGCCATCGCCCCCGATCGCCGCCAGATCGGGGCCGATGCCGCCGCCGAAGCCATGCAGACGCTGCCGGTCCGGCCACTGGATCGCCAGCACCGGCTCGCGCGTCTCGGTGTTGAACCAGAAACTGTCGACATCGACCTTGGGATCGGCGTGCATCACCGTCTCGGCGCCGGTCCTGAGGTTCAGCCGCACCACCGCCTGGCGATCGCGGCCGCGATTGGACAGCGCCCACACCACCTCCTCGTCGGCCGCGATGTCGACGATGGTGACCTGCTCGTCCCATTCCATGTCGAAGGCGCGCGCGCAGGTCGTGACGGCGCCGGGGCAGAACTCGAAGGCGCGCTTGCCGTCGGCGCCAGCACGCAGGTTGCGCGCCGCCAGCCGCGCCTTGCGGTCGAAATAGGCGCGATCGACGTTGCCGGGATTGCGCTCGTGCAGCACCGGCGTCAGGTCGCCGCTCAGCGGCAGGCGATAAGCGTCGAAGACGCGTCGGTCGCGGCGGTTGCTGAAGATCAGCACCTCGTCGCCGTCGAGGCGCGTGGTCAGGACATAGTTGGCTGTGCCCGCCCAGGGCGTCACGTTCTTGGGCGGCGCGGTCGGGCTTTGCGTATCGACGATCCAGATCTGCGTGTTCTCGTTACCGCCATTGTCGAGCGCGTAACGCAGCCGGCGGCTATCGGGCAGCCAGCGGAAGTTCGACGAGCCGGTGGGCGTGCGCACGACCACGGGGTCGCCGCCGGCCATCGGCCGCACGTGGATCTGCGAGCGCCCGGCATGGCGCTGCGACCAGGCCAGCCATTTGCCGTCGGGCGAGATCTGGAAGTTGGTGCGCGTGTCGGTGTCGTCGCCGGCGATCAGGGCGAGCGGCAGCAGCGGCGGCAGCTTCGCGTCCTTCAATGTCGGATGGGTCTGCGCCGCGGCCACGCCGGCCAGCAGCAGCCACGCCAACGCCAGCCATGCGATCGCACGGAACCTTGCCACGGACGTCTCTCCTGCAATGGGCGTCCGCCATCCTAGCATGGCGGCACCGGTTGAAGCGCGCCGTACGGGGTGCCATTGTCCGGCCCGAACCCGAGAACAAGACAGCGGAAATACGCCCGATGCGCCGCAATCCCTATTCGAGCGCCGAGATCGACCGCGCCTCGCACCGCCGCGAGATCGATGACGACATCGAGGATCTGCTCGTCGCGACCAAGACCCGTTTCATCCCGGTCGACAGCGAGCGCAACCTGATCGACAAGCGCGGCAAGCCGTCGGCCGTCTTCATCCAGGGCATGATGGCGCGCGCCATCATCCGCGGCGGCTCGCATCCGATCTTCCTCGGCCTGGTCGAGGGCGAGGCGTACTTCGCGCTCGACGTCACCGGCTTCGACATGCCGATCGACGGGCTGGGCGAGTTCATGGACCTGCGCCAGGTCGGCCCCCTGCTCTTCGCCCGCGAAGGCTCGCTGCTGGCCTATGCGCGGGGCATGACCTACTGGCACCGCCGGCACAAATTCTGCGGCGTCTGCGGCGCGCCCACGCGGGTCGCCAAGGCCGGCCACGAGCGCGTCTGCACCAATGAATCCTGCAAGGCGCAGCACTTCCCGCGCACCGACCCGGCGGTGATCATGCTGGTGCATCACGGCGATCACTGCATGCTGGGCCGCGGCAAGCATTTCCCCGCGGGCATGCATTCGACCCTGGCCGGCTTCGTCGAGCCGGGCGAAAGCTTCGAGGACGCGGTGGCGCGCGAGATCTACGAGGAGGTCAAGGTCAAGGTCAGCGCCGTGACCTACCACTCCTCGCAGCCCTGGCCATTCCCCGCCTCGGTCATGATCGGCTTCCACGCCGAGGCCGCGAGCATGGATTTCGAGGTCAACAAGGAGGAGCTCGACACCGCGCGCTGGTTCCATCGCGACGAGCTGCGCGAGGAGAACCTGCCCAAGGACGGCTCCTTCTTCATGCCGCGCCGCGATTCGATCGCGCGCCGCCTGATCGAGAACTGGCTCGGCCACGAGGCCGGACCTGGGCCCAATGGCTGAGGGGTTCAATTCTACCTTCCCCTGGAGGGGGAAGGTGGCGCGCGAAGCGCGACGGATGGGGGATGCCTCAACACACACCGATGTCCGTCTTCGACATCCCCCTTCCGCCCTTCGGGCATCTTCCCCCTCCGGGGGAAGGTAAAGACCAAGGCAAACGGAGATCACTTGATGGCTCAGTTGTTCACGCCCTTTCGTCTGGGCGGCGATGTCGAGTTGCCCAACCGTATCGTCGTGTCGCCGATGTGCCAGTACTCGGCCGTCGAGGGCTCGGCGATCGACTGGCATCTCGCCCACTATGGCGCGCTGGCGAGCAGCGGCGCCGGCCTGATGTGCGTGGAGGCGACGCACGTATCGGCGCAGGGCCGCATCACCCATGGCTGCCTCGGCCTCTATAGCGACGCCAACGAGGCGGCGCTCAAGCGCGTGGTCGACTGGTGCCGCGCCTGGATGCCCGGCACCAAACTCGCCATCCAGATCGCCCATGCCGGCCGCAAGGCGTCGGCACAGCGGCCATGGAAAGGCGGTGGCCCGCTGACCGCGGCCGACGCGCCGGATACGCCATGGTCGACGATCTCCGCCTCGGCGATCCCCTTCGACGCCACCGGGCCGGGCGTCGGCTTCCAGGGCGGCGTGCCCTCGCAACTGCCGACAGCGAAATGGCACACGCCGGTGGCGCTCGACCGCGTCGGCATGGATCGTGTGAAGGCGGAGTTCGTCGCCGCGACCGAGCGCGCCGCGCGGCTGGGTTTCGAGGTGCTCGAGCTGCATGGTGCGCACGGCTATTTCCTGCACCAGTTCCTCTCGCCGCTCACCAACCATCGCGACGACGAATACGGCGGCTCGATGGAGAAGCGCCGACGCTTCCCGCTCGAGATCTTCGAGGCGGTGCGCCGCGTCTGGCCGCGCGAGCGCGCGCTGGGCGTGCGGCTGTCGGCGATCGACTGGGTCGAGGGCGGCCTGACCATCGAGGATTCGATCCAGACCGCGCGCGAGTTCAAGGCGCTGGGCTGCGATTTCATCGATGTCAGCTCCGGCGGCACGATCCCCAACGCCAAGATCACGGTGACGCCGGGCTATCACGTGCCGTTCTCGGCACGCATCCGCAAGGAAGCCGGTATCGCCACCTGGGCGGTGGGCGTGATCACCGAGCCTGAGCAGGCCGAGCAGATCGTCGCCTCGGGCGCGGCCGACTGCACCGCGCATGCCCGTTCATTCCTGGCTGATCCGCGCTGGGCCTGGAACGCGGCCAGAGCGCTGGGCGTCGAACCACCGCCGCTGCCGGTTCCCTATCACCGCGCCGCCAGCATCCTGTCGTTCAAGCCGCGGCCGGTGGCCAAGGCGGCGGAGTAGGTTCCTTCCGCCGGAGGGCAGGGCTACCGCATATGGCCCGTTCGACTTGGCCGTACCTTCCCCGGAGGGAGAAGCGTAAGAGATTCCTCAGTGGCTGAGGCGTTCTGCAGCGACATCACCCTTGCCGCTACGGGCGAGGGAATGGGTCGCTAGGTGGTCCGACACCGCCTGCAATCCCGAGAGCGGCGTGCCGGCCTGACAGACGGCGTCGATCGCCGGCAGCACATCGCGCTCCAGGTTGTGGCCTTCGACCAGCCAGCGCGCCATCCAGCGTTCGAGGTCGGCCGGCGGCCCGTCCGGCCAGGCGTTGCGTAGTCGGTACCGAATCGCCTTGCGCCAGCGCGACGACACTCTGACGCCGTTGGTCGCTGGAGCTGCGGCGGGCGGCGAAGGCGGCGCCGCCGGCTCGACCGGCACCGGCTTGGCGGGGTCGGCGGGATAGCGGTGCCGCGCGCGGCGGCTGACCCGCTGGATCTGCTCCCAGGCGATCACCGAGAGATACTCCTGTCCCTCGACCGTGAAGATGCGCACCAGCCCGCGCGCCACCAGTTCGTCGATCAGCGCGCGCACCGCGTCCTCATCGATCGGATCGCCGGGAAAGACCTGCATGCGGATGGTGCGTGGGCGCAGCGGCTGCACGCCGTGATCGTCGGCGAAGTTCCACAGGCCGAGGAACAGCAGGCGTGCCGTCATCGAACAGTCGATGACAGCTTCCCAGGTCCAGAAGTCGGTAGGAAGAGTGCGGTCGCGGGCCATGGGCGATCTCCGATCGAAAAGATGGGATCGGTGTACCGAAAACTTTCGCCATCTCCTATTTCCGCCGCTACGCGCGACGAATCGGAGCGTCCGTTGCTGATGGCTCAGGCCTTCTGCTTGCCGCTACGGCGACGCTAATCCACAGGGACTTAGGCCGGCGGCAGGGCTTCGGCGGCCGGCGGCTCGTCCTGCGGCGGCTTCGGCTTGCGCTGCAGCTTGAGCACGACCCAGCGCACCGCGACGTAGAACACCGGCGTCAGGAACAGGCCGAAGAAGGTCACGCCGATCATGCCGAACAGCACGGCGGTGCCCAGCGCCTGGCGCATCTCGGCGCCGGCGCCCGAGGCGAAGGCCAGCGGCACGACACCCAGGATGAACGCGAAAGCGGTCATCAGGATCGGCCGCAGGCGCAGGCGGCAAGCCTCGATCACCGCGGCGAGGGGATCGCGGCCCTCCTGCTCGGCCTGGCGCGCGAACTCGACGATCAGGATGGCGTTCTTGGCGGCCAGACCGATCAGCACGACGAGGCCGATCTGGGTCAGCACGTTGTTGTCCATGCCGCGCGCCATGACGCCCAGCAAGGCCGACATGACGCCCATCGGCACGATCAGCACGATGGCCAGCGGCAACGCCCAGCTTTCGTACTGCGCCGCCAGCACGAGGAAGACGAAGACCACCGACAGCGCGAAGATGAACACCGCGGTGTTGCCGGTCGCGCGCTCCTGGTAGGCCAGCTCGGTCCACTCGAAGCCGATGCCCGGCGGCAGGATCCGCCGCGCCAGGTCTTCCATGGCGTTCAACGCGGTGCCGGTGGCGACGCCGGGCGCGGCGTTGCCCTGCAGCGGCACCGATGTGTACATATTGTAGCGCTGCACCAGCGATGGGCCGGCGACATCCTTGATCTCGACCAGCGTGCCCAGCGGCACCAGCGCGCCATCGGCGGAGCGCACGCGAAGGCGCGCGATGCTGTCGCGTTCGATGCGGAAGCGCGCATCGGCCGACAGCCGCACCTGGTAGACGCGGCCGAAGGCGTTGAAGTCGTTGACGTAGGCCGCGCCGAGGTTGTTCTGCAGCGCCTCGAAGATCGCGCCGATCGGCACGTTGAGCATCTGCGCCTTGGTACGGTCGATCTCGAGGTAGATCTGCGGCGTGTTGGCTGTGAAGGTGGTGAACACGCCCGACAGGCCGGGCGTCTGTTGCGCCGCGCCCATCATCGCGTAGGCGGACGCGAGCACGCGCCGGATATCGGCGCCGTCGCGGTCCTGCAGCTGAATCTTGAAGCCGCCCTGGTTACCCAGGCCGCGCACCGGCGGCGGCGGCACGGCGATGACGAAGGCCTCCTCGATACCGCCGATGCGCTGCATCACCTGGCCGATAATCGCGCCCGACGTCATGGACGGCCCCTGGCGTTCCGAGAACGGCTTGAGCGTGGCGAAGACCACGGCGCTGTTCGACGCGCTGGAGAAGGTGGCGCCATTCAGCCCGGCGATCTCCACCGTGTTGGCGACGCCCGGGATCGCCCGCACGATGTCGGCGACTTTCTCGGTGGCCGCTTCCGTGCGCGACAGCGAGGCGCCGTCGGGCAGCTGGATCACGACGATGATGTAGCCCTGGTCCTGCGGCGGGATGAAGCCGGTCGGCACGCGGCTGAACACCCACACCGTGAGGCCGATCAGCGCTCCGTAGACCGCCAGCGAGATCAGCTTGCGCCCGGCCACGAAGCCCACCGCGGTGGCATAGCCGCGCGCCATGCGGTCGAAGCCGCCGTTGAATCGGTCGGCGGCCCAGCCCACGGCGCGGGCGATCGGGTTGCGGCTGCGGTGATGCGGCTCGTGCGGCTTGAGCAGCAGCGCCGCCAGCGCCGGCGACAGCGTCAGCGACACGAAGGCGGAAATCACCGTCGACACCGCGATGGTGAGCGCGAACTGGCGATAGAACTGGCCGGTGATGCCGGGAATGAACGCCGTCGGCACGAACACCGCCGACAGCACCAAGGCGATGGCGATCACCGCCGTGCCGACCTCGTCCATCGTGCGATGCGCCGCGGCGTGCGGCGTCATGCCGTTGGCGATGTTGCGCTCGATGTTCTCGACCACGACGATGGCGTCGTCGACGACGATGCCGATCGCCAGCACCAATCCAAACAAGGTGAGATTGTTCAGGGAGTAGCCCAAAGCCGCCATCACGGCGCAGGTGCCGATCAGCGAGACCGGGATGGCGATGATCGGAATGATCGCCGTGCGCCAGGACTGCAGGAACACGACCACCACGAGCATCACGAGGATCGTCGCCTCGATCAGCGTGACATAGACCGCGTCGACCGAGGCCTGGATGTAGTCGGTCGGATTGTAGACGATGCGGTACTCGATGCCTTTCGGGAAATCCTGCTTCAGCCGCTCCATCTGCGCGATCACGTCGCTCGCGCCGCTCAGCGCATTGGTATTGGGGCGCTGGAACACCGCGATACCCACCGCCGGCTTGCCGTTCAGGTACGAGCCCGTGGAATAGTCCTGCGCGCCGAGCTCGACGCGGGCGACATCCTGCAGGCGCACGATGCGGCCCTCGCGCGTCGAGCGCACGATGATGCGGCGGAACTCGGCGGGATCCTGGAAACGGCCCTGGGTCGTGACGGTGAGCTGGAAGGCGTTGTCTTTGGGCGCCGGCTGCGCGCCCAGCGAACCGCCGGAAACCTGGACGTTCTGCTCGCGCACAGCGGCGACGACGTCGCTGGGCGTCAGGCCGTAGGCGGCGAGCTTGTCGGGGTCGAGCCAGATGCGCAGGCTGTACAGGCGCTCGCCGAAGATGATGATGTCGCCCACGCCATCGAGCCGCAACAGCTGGTCGCGGATGCGGTTGCGCGCGTAGTTCGAGACGTAGAGCTGGTCGTAGCTTTCGTCGGGCGACAGCAGATGGACCACCATCATGAAGTCGGGCGACGCCTTGGTGGTGGTGACGCCGAGCTGTGTCACCGGCGTCGGCAGACGTGGAATCGCCGTGCTGACGCGGTTCTGCACCAGCACCTGCGCGGCGTTGAGGTCGGTACCCAGCTTGAAGGTGATGGTCAGCGACATCGCGCCGTCGGCGCTGGAATAGGAGGACATGTAGAGCATGCCCTCGACGCCGTTGATCTGCTCCTCCAGCGGCGCCGCCACGGTGGCGGCCACCGTCTCGGCGTCGGCGCCTGGATAGTTGGCGCGCACCACGATGGTCGGTGGAGCGATTTCCGGATACTGCGCGACCGGCAGATTGAGATAGGCGATGGCGCCGATCAGCGTGATCAGGATCGACAGCACCGTCGCGAAGATCGGCCGGTCGACGAAGAAACGGGCAAAACGCATGACGGGGCTCGCTTACGGCGCGGCGCGCGTCGGCGGCAGCGTCGTCGGCTTGGGCGTGACCCTCACGCCGGGGCGCACGCGCATCAGCCCGTCGACCACGATCATCTCGTCGCCGGTCAGGCCCTGGCGGATCACGCGATAGCCGTCGATGCGCGGTCCCGGTCGGACGACCTTGGGCGTGACGTTGCCGTCCTTGTCGACGGCGTAGACAATGCGCCGCGTCTGATCACTGGCGATCGCCTCGTCGGGCAGCAATATGCCCTTGTAGGACGGCGAGCCCTGGATGGCGATGCGGCCGAACATGCCCGGCGTGAGAAAGCCGTCGGGATTGGGCACCTTGGCACGTAGGCGCATCGTGCCGCTGGCGGTATCGAGGCGGTTATCGAGGAAGTCGATGGTGCCCGTGCGCTTCAGCTCCCGCTCGTCGCTGGTGCCGATGAAGACCTGGGAGCCGACGCTCTTGCCGGTCGAGCCGTCGCGCGCCATGCGCGAATAGGCAAGAAAGGAGCGCTCATCGACGTCGAAATAGAAATCGATCGGATCGACCGAGACGATGGTGGTGAGCATCGTGGTGTTGGCGTTCACCAGATTGCCTTCGCTAACCAGCTTGCGCGAAATGCGTCCGCTGATCGGCGCGCGGATCTCGGAATACTCGAAGTTCAGCCGGGACTGCTCGAGGGAGGCTTTGGCGCCGGTGAAGTCGGCCTGCGTGGCGAGGAATTGCTGGCGCCGCTGATCGAGCGCCTGCTCGGTGCCGGCGCCGCTGCGCACCAGTCGCTCGGCACGCTCCAGCTCGAGGCGGGCGAGATCGAAACGCGTCTGGGCGGCCACCAGAGTCGCTTCAGCCTGATCGAGCGCCGCCTTGAATCCACGGCGATCGATGATGAACAGCACGTCGCCTTCTTTGACCAGCGCGCCATCCGTGAACTGCACCGATTCAAGATAGCCGCCGACCCGGGCGCGAATCTCGACCGCGCCGACAGCGTCGAACCGACCGGTGAACTCGTCCCACTCGACGATGTCCTTCACGACAGGTTTCGCCACGGTGACAGGCGGCGCCATCGGCGGCTGCTGCGCCGCCGCCGCTGTAATCATTGCCGAAACGATCGGCACTATGAGCGTCGAACGAACAATCCGGTTCAAGATGATGCCCCCGGAAGACGAACGCCATGGACTGGCGACTTTGACTCTATATGGGCGCACCGCCTGGATTGAAATAGGCCGTTCGTCGCGCCTTGGTATCGACTCGCACGAATTTCCTTCATGTCCCCGTGCGCGTCGGTGCTTCCCAGCCCTTGCGACGGAAGGGGTGTGCAGGAAACGTGCCGAGCGGCCGCAGCTCGGAGAAGAACTCCAGCTCCTCAAGTGCCAGTCGCACTGAGGGATGGTCCTTGTGGCCCTCGATCTCGGCGTAGAACTGCGCCTGCTCGAAAGCCGCGCCGGAGAGATAGCTCTCCAGCTTGGTGATATTGACACCGTTGGTGGCGAAACCACCCAGCGCCTTGTAGAGCGCCGCCGGCCGACTCTTCACCTGGAAGACGAAAGCGGTGAGATACGGCCCGCCGACGCGCCAGTCGGTGTCGTTGGCGTCGCGCGAGAAGATCAGCATGCGCGTCGTGTTGTGGTCGGCGTCCTCGATGTTCCGTTTCAGCACCTGCAGACCATAGATCTTCGCGGCCAGCGACGAGGCGATGGCCGCGACCTTCGGATCGCCGAGCTTGGCGATATCCTTGGCCGCGCCGGCGGTGTCGGCGTGAACCTCGGGCGCGATGCGCTGACGCCTGAGGAAGCCGCGGCACTGCGCCAGCGCCTGCACGTGACTGCGCGCGACCTTCACCGTCTTCATCGAGGCGCCCTTGACCGCCACGAGGCAGTGCTCGACGCGCTGGAAGTGCTCGCCGATGATCGACAGGCCGGCGTTGGGCAGCAGGCTGTGCAGATCCGCGACACGGCCGGCGATCGAGTTCTCGATCGGGATCATCGCCAGGTCGGCCTTGCGCGCGTGCACCGCCTGCACCGCGTCCTCGAAGGTGCGCGACGGCAAGGTGGTCATGTAGGGAAACGCCGCGCGGCAGGCCATGTCGGAGTTGGCGCCGAACTCGCCCTGGAAGGCGATGACGTTGGTCGGGGTATCGGAACGGGCGGCGGTCTTGCGGCGCGTGGCCATGTGAGAGTCCGGTTAGAGCAGTCGGTCAGGCTGATTAGCAGCCCTGTTGCGCAGGGAACAGCGCCCAATGATGCCAGGGTAGACCATGCGGCCGTCTTCATCCGATGGAGTGGGCAATGGCTGCGACAGTGATCCGCTATGAACGGGGCGACGAGTACGTTGAGAACGTCTACCCCCACGTCACTAAGGATCCGAAGTCCGGCAAGGAGATCAAGACCGACAAGACCGCCCACGGCCTGGTCGGCACGCTCTGGGTCGGCGGCTACGCCTTCGACACGCTGGAGCGCATGGACGGCTACGTCTGCCTGAAGCCTGGCGAGTACACCATGTCCTCGATGTACGACGAGGCGCATACCGGCGGCACGCACGGCATCGTCGTCAACCCATGGCTGGGCAAGACGGCCGAAGGCAACAAGCAGCTGCGCAACATCCTGATCCACAAGGGCTCCGTGCCCTCGCACTTCGAGGGCTGCATCGGCCCTGGCTTCCTCGAAGCCAACCAGCTGACCTACTCCAGGGAATCGATGGAGATCATCTGGGAGCAGTGCGGCGGCAAGGATCGCAAGAAGAGCATCATCGTCACCCTGCGCGTCGAGGGCGAGATGCCCGCGCTCAGTGCCTGCCGGAAGTACGCCGGCTGAGCAGGCGGCGCGCGGCGTCCAGGCTCTCCGCCGTATCCACCGCGGGCGAGATATCAGTGACGATCCGCACGGCGACGCGCATGCCGTGCTCCATCGCTCGCAGCTGCTCCAGGCTTTCGTCGCACTCGCGCATGCCGCGCGGCAGGGCGGCGAAACGCTCCAGCGCGGCGCGCTGGAAGCCATAGATCCCGATATGTCGTAGTGCCGGCCCGCCCGAGCGCTGGCGACTGAAGTCGAGGGCAAGTCCCGCCCGATCGATCATCACCTTCACGACGTGCTGGTCGTCGAGAGCATCGCCGGCGAGCGGACCGGCGACAGTCGATATGTCGACGGCGGGATTGGCCAACGGCTCGAGGGCGGCCGCGATGGTCACCGGCGCGACCGTCGGCAGGTCGCCCTGCAGGTTCAGCACCACATCGTGGTCCCGGCCGGGATCGATCGCGGCGATCGCCGCGGCGACGCGATCGGAGCCGGTGGGCAGGTCGGGGTCGGTGGCGATGGCGCGCCCGCCCGCCCGCTCGATGACGGCGACGATCTCGGCATCGGCGGCGGCGACCACGACCGGGCCGATGCCGGCCTCGATGGCGCGGCGCCAGACATGGACAATCAGCGGCTCGCCAGCGATGTCGAGGAGCGGCTTGCCGGGCAGGCGGCCGGCGCCCAGCCGGGCCGGCACGACGACGATAGGGTTGGTCATTTGCCGAGCGAAATGAGGACGTTGCGACCTTAGGCCGCGTCGGGCGTGGCGTCAGCGATTCGATACTACAGCGGTCACCGGGGGTGTGGTAGATGCCAACCCGGGGGCAAGAACTGCCACTCGAAGAGCACGGATTGGGCACGCGCGATGTCGCTTGAATTCAACAAGATCGCCGCTGCGGTGCTGGCCGCCAGCCTGGGCGCCATGATGATCGGCAAAGTCGCCGGCGCGCTCGTTCACCCGAGCTTCCCCGAGAAGCCGCATATCGCCGTGCAGGAAGCCGCGGTCGAAACCAAGCCTGGCGCGGCGCCGGTCGCGGTGCCCGCGCTGCCCCCGGGCGGCGACGCCGCCGCCGGCAAGGTCGCGTTCGACAGGAAGTGCCTGACCTGCCACACGGTCGACAAGGGTGGTGCCAACAAGGTTGGTCCGAACTTGTTCGGCATCTATGGTGCCAAGAAGGCCCATATCGCCGGGTTCGCTTATTCGGCCAGCATGCAGGCCAAGGCGGGCGAGTGGGATGAAACGACGCTCAACGAGTTCCTGTGGAAGCCGGCGGCCTACATCAGGCAGACCAAGATGGCCTTCGCCGGCCTGAGCAACGACAAGGAACGGGCCGACGTCATCGCGTACCTGAAGTCGCTGAAGTAGGACCGACGCCTCCCACCCGATGCTGTCCGCCGTTCCCGCCTCCTACGTCGCGCTTGCCGAGCGGCTGGCCGACGCGGCGGGGCCGGTGATCGCGCGCCATTTCCGCACCCGCGTCGACATCGATGACAAGGACGACGCCTCGCCGGTGACCATCGCCGACCGCCAGGCCGAGGAGCGCATGCGCGCCATCCTCGAGACCGAGGTCCCCGGCCACGGCATCCTGGGCGAGGAATACGGCACGGTGCGCGCCGACGCCGAGTGGGTCTGGGTGCTCGATCCGGTCGACGGCACCCGCGCCTTCATCACCGGCATGCCGATTTTCGGGACCCTGATCGGGCTGTGTCATGGTGGCCGGCCCGTGCTGGGCATCATCGACCAGCCGATCCTGCGCGAGCGCTGGCTGGGCCATGTCGGCGCGCAGAGCACGCTCAACGGCCAGCCGATCGCTACCCGCGCCTGCGCCAGCCTGCGGAACGCCTATCTCTACTCGACGGCGCCGGCCATGTTCTCGGACTCGCAGGCGCCCCGGCATCTGAAGCTGGCGCAGACGGTCAAGAACCTGCGCTGGGGCGGCGATTGCTATGCCTACGGCCTGTGCGCGTCGGGCCATGTCGACCTGGTCGTCGAGGCGTCGCTGAAGCAGTACGACTATGCCGCCCTCGGGCCGGTGATCGAGGGCGCCGGCGGCGTCTGCACAGACTGGGCCGGCAAGCCGCTCGACCTCGACTCCGACGGCACCATCGTGGCCGCCGGCGACCGCCGGGTGCACGCGCTCGCGCTGGCGACCTTGGCCGCCTGACCGCCCCGAGCATGACCGCATCGTGAGCGCCGTGGCCCTTGGTTTACCACGAAGGACGTCCTAGCTTCGCCACCAGGGTCAGACGGAGGCCAACGGCATGATCAAGCGTGGCGTCGAACGACGGTCGGTAATGCTCGGACTGGCAACGGCGGCGGCCTGGCCGTCGATCGGCCTGCCATCGAGCTGGGCGCAGAGCGAGGGCAAGACCGTCATCTCGCACGGCATCGCCATCCACGGCCTGCCCGAGACGCCGCCCGACGCCAAGCACCTGGCCTACGCCAACCCCAACGCGCCCAAGGGCGGCACGATCAAGCTGGCCGGCCGCGGCACGTTCGACTCGCTGAACCCGTTCATCCTGAAGGGCACGCCGGCCGGCGCTGTCGGCTTGATCTACGAGACCCTGCTGGGCTCGAATGGCGACGAGGCCTCGACGGCCTATGGCCTGCTCGCCGAGACCATCGAGGTACCGGCCGATCGCTCCTGGGCGACCTTCAAGCTGCGCGCCGAGGCGCGCTGGCAAGACGGCAAGCCGGTGACGCCCGACGACGTCGTCTTCTCCTTCAACATCCTCAAGGAGAAGGGCTCGCCGCAATACGCCGTCTATTGGCAGGACGTCACGAAAGCCGAGAAGGTCGACGAACGAAGCGTGAAGTTCACCTTCCGCGGCGGCGAAAACCACGAACTGCCCAACATCATCGGCCAATTGCCGGTGCTGCCCAAGCACTGGTGGGCGACGCGCGAGTTCGACCGAACCAGCCTGGAGATCCCGCTGGGCAGCGGCCCCTATCGTATCGACTCGCTGGAGGCCGGCCGCTTCATCGTCGCCCGGCGCGTCGAGGATTACTGGGGCCGCGAGTTGTGGCTCAACAAGGGCCGGCACAATTTCGATGTCGTGCGCTACGACTTCTATCGCGACGAGCAGGTCGCGTTCGAGGCCTTCAAGGCCGGCCAGATCGACTATCGCGACGAGCACACCTCCAGGCTGTGGGCGACCGCCTACGACTTCCCGGCGGTGAAGAACGGCGCGGTGAAGATGGTCACCATGCCGCATTCGAACACGCTGCCGATGCAGGGCGTGATCTTCAATCTGCGCAAGGAGCAGTTCCGCGACCGCAAGTTCCGCGAGGCGTTCATCCACCTGATCGATTTCGAGTGGTTCAACAAGACGCTGAGCTACGGCCTGCTGACCCGCATCAACAGCTATTTCTTCAACTCCGAACTCGCCGCCTCGGGACTGCCCTCGAAGGAGGAGCTGGAGATTCTCGAGCCGCTGCGCGGCCAGATCCCGCCCGAGGTGTTCACCACGGAGTACAAGCTGCCGGCCACCGACGGCTCGGGCAACAACCGCGAGGGCCAGCGCCGCGCCATCGCGCTCCTGAAGGAAGCCGGCTGGGAAATCCGCAACGGCAAGATGACAAACGTCAAGAGCGCGCAGCCGCTCTCCTTCGAGCTGCTGCTGGGCGAGCCGCGGATGGAGCGCTTCGCGCTGCCGTTCAAGCAATGGTGCGAGCGCGTCGGCGTCGAGGTGCGGCTGCGCACCGTCGATCCGGTCCAGTATCAGAAGCGCATGGACGAGTTCGACTTCGAAGCCACGATCGAGCTGTTCGCCAACTCTCTATCGCCGGGCAACGAGCAACGCGAGTTCTGGGGCTCGAAGGCGGCCGACACAAAGGGCAGCCGCAACACGCTGGGCGTCAAGGACCCGGCGGTCGACAAGCTGATCGAGCTGATCGTCTCGGCGCCGGACCGCAAGAGTCTGATCACGCGCAGCCGCGCGTTCGATCGCGTGTTGCTTTGGAACCAGTTCTTCATCCCGCAGTACTACTCGACCGTCTGGTGGGTGGCCTACTGGGACAAGTTCGGCCGGCCGGACAGACTGGCGAAGTACAGCCCGCGCGGCTGGTCGACGTGGTGGATCGACACCGAGAAGGAACGCACGCTCTCGCAGCGCGCGAGCGAGCGCAAGCCGTGATGCCGCAGAACTTCTAGCACCGCGCCCGTGACCGCCTACATCCTGCGCCGCCTGTTGTTGATGATCCCGACCCTGCTCGGGATCATGACCATCAACTTCTTCATCATCCAGGCGGCGCCGGGCGGTCCGGTCGACCTGGCCATCGCCAAGATCCAGGGCCGCGACGTCGACGCCACCACGCGCTTTACCGGCACCGGCGGCGAGACCCGAGACACCTCGCAGAGCTCGACGGAGCCCGGCGGGTCCCGCGGATCGCGCGGCATCCCGCCGGAGCTGCTGGAACGCATCAAGAAGCAGTACGGCTTCGACAAGCCGATTCTCGAGCGCTTCTTTCTGATGTTGCGGAACTACGTCGTCTTCGACCTCGGCGAGAGCTTCCAAAGCAACACCAAGGTGGTCGACCTGGTGATCTCCAAGATGCCGGTGTCGATCAGCCTGGGCCTGTGGACCACGTTGCTCGTCTACCTGATCTCGATCCCCCTGGGTATCGCCAAGGCGGTGCGCGACGGCTCGCGCTTCGACGTGGCGACCTCCGCCGTCGTGGTGGTCGGCTACGCCGTGCCGAGCTTCCTCTTCGCGCTGTTGCTGGTCGTGCTCTTCGCCGGCGGCAGCTTCTGGCAGATCTTCCCGCTGAAAGGACTGGTCTCGGACAACTGGGACCAGCTCTCCTGGCCGGCGAAGATCGCCGACTATTTCTGGCACGTGACGCTGCCGGTCCTGGCCATGGTGATCGGCAGCTTCGCCACGCTCTCGATGCTGACCAAGAACTCCTTCATCGAGGAGATCGGCAAGCAGTATGTCCAGACCGCGCGCGCCAAGGGCCTTGGCGAGCGGCGCGTGCTCTATGGCCATGTCTTCCGCAACGCCATGCTGATCGTGGTCGCCGGCTTCCCCTCGGCCTTCCTCTCCGTCCTCTTCACCGGCTCGCTGCTGGTCGAGGTGATCTTCACGCTCGACGGCCTGGGCTATCTCGGCTTCAACGCCGCGCTCAACCGCGACTATCCCGTCATGTTCGGCACGCTCTGGGTCTTCGGCCTGCTCGGCCTGATCATGGGGTTGGTCGGCGACCTCATGTATGTCGTCGTCGACCCCCGTATCGACTTCGACACACGCGGGGCCTGATGCGGATCACGCCCTTGATGCGCCGTCGGCTGGCGAACTTCCGCGCCAACCGACGCGGCTACTGGTCGCTGGTGATCTTCGCCGTCGCCTTCTTCCTCAGCCTCTTCGCCGAGCTCATCGCCAACAACCGGCCGATTCTTGTGCACTACGACGGCGGCTTCTACTTCCCGGTGTTCAAGGACTATCCCGAGACGGCGTTCGGCGGCGACGTGGAGATCAACGCCAAGTACGACGATTCCGGCGTCGGCCCGCTGATTCGCGAGAAGGGCGGCTGGATCCTCTGGCCGCCGGTCCGCTTCGACTACGACGACCTCGTCACCAACACGCCGACGCCGGCGCCCTCGCCTCCCACCTGGCAGAATCCGCTCGGTACGGACGACCAGACGCGCGACGTGTTCGCCCGGTTGATCTACGGCTTTCGTATCTCCGTGCTGTTCGGCTTCCTGCTGACCATCCTCGGCTCGATCGTCGGCATCGCCGCCGGCGCCGTGCAGGGCTTCTTCGGCGGAACGACCGACCTGCTTTTCCAGCGCTTCCTCGAGATCTGGTCGAGCATGCCCACGCTCTACCTGCTGATCATCCTGGCCAGCTTCATCGAGCCCGGGTTCTGGAGCCTGCTCGGCATCATGCTGCTGTTCGGCTGGATGGGGCTGGTCGGTCTGGTGCGCGCCGAATTCCTGCGCGGCCGCAACTTCGATTACGTCCGCGCCGCCCGGGCGCTGGGTGTCTCCAACGTCAGGCTGATGTTCCGCCACATCCTGCCCAATGCCATGGTCTCCTCGCTGACCTTCCTGCCCTTCATGCTGGCCGGCTCGGTGACCACCCTGACGGCGCTCGACTTCCTGGGCTTTGGCCTGCCGCCGGGCTCGGCCTCGCTGGGCGAGCTTCTGCTGCAGGGCAAGAACAACCTGACCACACCCCGCCTCGCCTTCATCGGCTTCATGGTGATCGCCGTCGCGCTCAGCCTGCTGGTGTTCATCGGTGAGGCGGTGCGCGACGCCTTCGATCCGCGTAAGCTGCCCGCCTGATGTCCGCGCCGCCCGCTTCCCCCTCGTCAACCGAGCCCTTGCTGGTGATCGACGATCTGTCGGTCGATTTCGGCCAGGGACCAGGCGCCGTGCACGCGGTGCGCAACGTGTCCTTCAGCATCTCCCGTGGCGAGACCGTGGCGCTGGTGGGCGAATCGGGCTCGGGCAAGTCGGTGACGGCGCTGTCGATCCTGCAGCTGCTGCCCTATCCGCCGGCCCGCCATCCCTCCGGCAGCATCCGCTTCGCCGGCGAGGAGATGATCGGCACGACGGGCGACAAGCTGCGCAGGGTGCGCGGCGATCGAGTCGCCATGATCTTCCAGGAGCCGATGACCTCGCTCAACCCGCTGCACACCATCGAGCGGCAGGTGAGCGAGTCGCTGCTGCTGCACAAGGGTTTGACCAAGTCCGCCGCGCGCACCCGCACCTTGGAGCTGCTGCACCAGGTGGGCATCCCCGAGGCGGCGCGCCGGCTCGACGCTTTCCCGCACCAGCTCTCCGGCGGCCAGCGCCAGCGCGTGATGATCGCCATGGCGCTGGCGAACGAGCCCGACCTGCTGATCGCCGACGAGCCGACCACGGCGCTCGACGTCACCATCCAGGCGCAGATCCTGACCCTGCTGAAGACTTTGCAGAAGCGCTATGGCATGGCGCTGCTGTTCATCACCCACGACCTTGGCATCGTGCGCAAGATGGCCGACCGCGTCTGTGTGATGAACGACGGCCGCATCGTCGAGCACGGCCCGGTCGAGGAGGTCTTCGACACGCCCTCGCACACCTACACCAAGCATCTGCTATCCGCCGAGCCCAAGGGCAAGCCGGGCGAACGCGACCCCGACGCGCCTGTCGTGATGGCGGCCGACGATGTGAAGGTGCATTTCCCGATCAAGCGTGGCGTGTTCCGCCGCACCGTCGGCCACATCAAGGCGGTCGACGGCGTCTCGCTGGAGCTGCGCAGCGGCCACACCGTGGGCATCGTCGGCGAAAGCGGCTCGGGCAAGACAACCTTGGGCCTCGCGCTCCTGCGGCTGGAACAGAGCATGGGCTCGATCCGCTTCGAGGGCCGCGACCTGCGCGCGCTGCCGGCACGCCAGCTCAGGCCGCTGCGCAAGGAGATGCAGATCGTCTTCCAGGATCCCTACGGCTCGCTCAGCCCGCGCATGTCGGTGGAGCAGATCGTCGGCGAGGGACTCGACGTGCACGGCATCGCGCGCGACGCGCAGGAACGGCGCGACCTGGTCGATTCGGTGCTGGCGGAGGTCGGCCTCGATCCCTCGATGCGCGACCGCTACCCGCATGAATTCTCAGGCGGCCAGCGTCAGCGCATCGCCATCGCGCGCGCCATGGTGCTCAAGCCGAAATTCGTCGTGCTCGACGAGCCGACCTCGGCGCTCGACATGAGCGTGCAGGCGCAGATCGTCGACCTGCTGCGCTATCTCCAGGCGCGCCACAAGCTGGCCTACATGTTCATCAGCCACGACCTGAAGGTAGTACGGGCGCTGGCCGACGAGGTGATCGTCATGCGCAACGGTTTGGTCGTCGAGCGTGGTCCGGCGCGGCAGATCTTCGAGGACCCCCAGACGCCCTACACCAAGGCGTTGATGGAAGCCGCCTTCAACCTGGAGCCGATCGGCGCCGACGACGGTGCGGTCGCCACATGAGCCAGGCGTTCTGCTACGTCGTCGCGGCACAGGGTGGCGGCGACTGGAAGGGTTGGCGCGAGCGGCTTGGCCAAGCGCTCGGCGAGACGATCGACATGCGCGCCTGGGGCCAGCATGGCGATGTCAGCGACATCGGCATCGCGCTGGCCTGGAAGCCGCCGCCGGGCGCGCTGGCGAGCCTGCCCAACCTGAAGCTGATCGTCTCGCTCGGCATGGGCGTCGATCACCTGCTGATCGACCCCGACCTGCCCAAGACCGTGCCGATCGTGCGTATCATTGATCCTGGCCTGGTCGGTCAGATGAGCGAATACGCGATCTACTGGGCGCTGCGGCACCACCGCGACATCGACGCCTACATGGATCTGCAGCGCCGCAAGGTGTGGGAGGAAATCCCCTACACCGACACCGCGCTGCGCCGCGTCGGCATCCTCGGCCTGGGCGAGATCGGCTCGGATACCGCGCGCAAATTCGCCATGCTGGGCTTCCCGACCGCCGGCTGGAGCCGTACGCCACGCCGGATCGAGGGCGTCGAGTGCCTGCACGGGCCGGACGGGCTGCAGGCCCTGCTGGCGCGCAGCGACGTCGTCATCGATGTGCTACCGATGACGCCGCAGACCGCCAACATGCTCGATGCTCGCGCCTTCGCGCGCATGCCCAAGGGCGCATACTTCATCAACATGGCGCGCGGCGGCCATGTCGTGGATGCCGACCTGCTGGCGGCACTCGACAGCGGCCATCTCGCCGGCGCGACGCTCGACGTCTTCCATGTCGAGCCGTTGCCATCAGACCACCCCTACTGGACGCATCCCAAGGTGCGCGTCACGCCACACGTCGCCGGCCCGACCAATCCGCGCACCGCCGCCGCCAGCGTCGCCGACAATGTCCGGCGCCTGCGCGCCGGCCAGCCGCTCGTGAACCTCATCGACCGGGCTGCCGGCTATTGAGATGGACGCCACGGTCATCGTGCCGACATACAAGCGGCCGGACGATCTGCGCCGCTGCCTCGACGCCCTGAAGCAACAGACCACGCCGCCAGCCCGTGTCGTGGTTGTCCGCCGCGACATCGACAGGGCGACCGAAGCGATGCTGGCCGCCTACGATGCCGCGCCACTGCCAGTGGTCATCCGCGTCGTGACCGTCCCAGGCGTCGTGGCCGCGCTGAATGAGGGCCTCGACGCCGCGATCGGCGACATCGTGGCGATGACCGACGACGACGCGGCGCCGCACCCCGATTGGCTCGACCGCATATCACGCCACTTCCTCGCAAACGCCCGAGCAGGCGGCGTCGGTGGCCGCGACCACATCTTCATGGGCGAGCGCCGCGACGACTGGCCGCCCGAGGCACGCGTCGGCGTCAGCACCTGGTACGGCCGCACCTACGGCAACCACAACGCCGGCTTCGGCCCGGCGCGCCAGGTCGAGTCGCTGAAGGGCGTGTGCATGGCCTTCCGCCGCGCCGCCATCGGCTCTCTGCGCTTCGATCGCCGTTTGCGGGGACAGGGCGCGCAAGTCGCCAACGAGTATCTGTTCGGCGGCGCGATCCGCCGCGCCGGCTGGATCCTGATCTACGACCCCGCCATCGGCGTCGACCACTTCCCGGCGACGCGCCACGATTCCGACGACCGAGGCCAGATCGACCGGCTGGCGCTGCGCGACATGATGCATAACGCCACGCTGGGCTATCTCGAATACCTGCCGCTCACCCGCACGTTGGCCATCCTGCTCAACAACACCATCTGGGGCGCGCGCACCCAGCCCGGCCTGCTCGCCGCCGTCGCCCATTCACTGCGTGGCCACCGGCAGATGTGGCTGGGCTTCCATGAAGTCATCGCTGGCGAGCTGGCGGCCATCGGCACGTGGTGGCGGACGCGCAACACCGGCGTGGCCGAGCGCCGCGCGGTGCCGTGGAAACCGTCTCCGTCATCCTGAGCGCAGCGAAGGATCTTGCGGTATCGCGGTCATCCACAAACGTGGCGCGCGCAAGCGCCACCGCAAGGTCCTTCGCTGCGCTCAGGACGACAGCGGTGATTCACCGCTTCGGATACCGCTCCTTCAGCATCGCGAACAGTGCCCGCGCGCCCATCGCCTCGCCGCCTTCGGGGCGGCCGGGCTGACCCTGGTTCCAGGCCATGGTGTCGATGTGCATCCACGGCACGTCGTCCGGCACGAATTCCTGCAGGAACAGCGCCGCGGTGATGGCGCCGCCGAACGGCGTCTGGCCGGCGTTGTTGATGTCGGCGATCTTGCTGTCGAGGAAGCGGCGATAGCCGCGCCACAGTGGCATGCGCCACAGCTGGTCCTCGCGCTCGCGACCGCTCTTGAGCAATGCCTCGGCGGTGGCGTCATCATTGCAGAACAGCGCCGGCACGTCGGGGCCCAGCGCCACGCGGGCCGCGCCGGTCAGCGTGGCGACGTCGACCACCAGGGCCGGCTCCTCGCGCACCGCCTCGGTGAGCGCGTCGCACATGATCAGGCGACCCTCGGCGTCGGTGTTGCCGATCTCGACCGTGATGCCCTTGCGCGAAGTGATGATGTCCATCGGCCGGAAGGCGTTGCCCGAGACGCTGTTCTCGACCGCCGGGATCAGCACGCGCAGCCGCACATTGAGCTTCGCCGCCATCACCATCGAGGCCACGGCCAGCACGGTCGCCGCGCCGCCCATGTCCTTCTTCATGTTGACCATGCCGGCCGCGGGTTTCAGGTCGAGGCCGCCCGAATCGAAACACACACCCTTGCCGATCAGGGTCACCTTGGGCGCGCTGGGCCGGCCCCAGACGATGTCGATCAAGCGCGGCGCGCGGGTCGAGGCGCGGCCGACGGCATGGATCACCGGATAGTTGCGCCGCTGCAGCTCGTTGCCCACGATCACGCTGAAGCGCGCGCGATGCTTGCGCGCCAGCCCCCGCGCGGCCAGCGCGAGTTCCGCCGGGCCCATGTCGTTGGCCGGCGTGGTGATCAGGTCGCGCGCCATGAACATCGACAGGGCGACGCGCTCCACCTCCGCACGATCGCATTTCGACGGCCACACCAGGCGCGGCCCGGGCTTCGTCGATTTGCGGTAGCGCGCGAAACGCCACGAGCCCAGCGCGAAGGCGATCGCCGCCTCGGTGATCGGGATCGGCGAACTGTCGCCGACCAGCGCGTAATCGCCGGGCGGCAGGCGCGTGGCCAGCGCGCCGTAGTCCCACATCGTCGGCTTCGCCGAACGCACGACGACCGCCATAGAAGGCTTGCCGTCGCCGTCAGGCACCATCGCGAAGTCGCCCGACTTGCCGGTGATCGAGGCGGCCAGCAGCCATGTCCGGGCCTTGGCCGGCTGACGCTTGAACCATGCCGCCCATTCGGACGGCGCGACGACGGCCACCGGAACCGCCGCCGGTGCGCGATCGATGAACGGAAGCGTCACAGTCCGATCCCCCGGCTTCTGCTATAGTCTCGACGCGAAGCGCGCAGCATGGTCGCGAATCGGTGTGGCTTGCAACGCCGATGTGTGTGTACGGCGACGGTGGGGTGAGGACAACATGGCCGAGTTCAATCTCGTTTTCGGCAACAGAAATTACTCGTCGTGGTCGCTACGTGGCTGGCTCATGTGCAAGATCGCCGGCATCGAGTTCGACGAAACGCTGATTCGGCTGTACGCGCCGGAGACCAAGGCCGAGATCGCCCGCTATTCATCATCGGGGTTGCTGCCGGCACTGATCCACAAGGGACTCACGATCTGGGACTCGCTGTCGATCGCGGAGTACCTACACGAGCTCTATCCCACTGCCGGATTGTGGCCCGAAGCGCAAGCCGCACGAGCGGTCGCTCGCTCAGTATCCGCCGAGATGCACTCGGGCTTCCCCGATCTGCGCCGCGAGATGCCGATGAATATCCGCGGCTCGTTCCCCGGTCACGGCCGCACGCCCGAAGTGATGACCCAGGTGCAGCGCATCGTCGCGCTCTGGCTCGACTGCCGCAAACGCTTCGCCGGTTCGGCGGCGCGCGACGACGGCTTCCTTTTCGGCACCTTCACCGCGGCCGATGCGATATTCGCCCCGGTCGTGACGCGCTTCCGGACCTACGCCGTGTCGCTCGACGACGAGGCCAAGACCTATTGCGACAATGTGATGAAGTACCCGGCGATGGTCGAATGGGTCGACGCGGCCAAGCACGAGCCGTGGCTGGTCGAGCAGTACGAGTTCCGCTGAACGGCCCGGCCACGCTCCCGACCCTGTCACTGCGAGCGAAACGAGGACTCTACGCGACTTGCCTGGATTCCTCGCCCCGCTCGGAATGACCGTTGAAGCCGATCCGTCAGTCTTTCAGCAGCCCGCGTTCCTTGTAGAAGCGCGCCGCGCCGGCGTGCAGCGGCAGGGCCAGCCCGTCGAGCGCCGTCTCGAGCGTGATCAGCGCCGCGGCGGGGTGGCCGCGGTCGAGCCTGCCGCGTACCGAAGGATGGAACAGCGCCCGCAGGCTGCCATAGACGATCTCCTCATCGACGCTATTGGAGATCACCAGCTGCGAGCCCACGGCGATCGAGTCACAGGCCTCGACGCCCTGGTACATGCCTGATGGTATGGTCAGGGTCACCAGGCCGGGCCGCTCGCGGCGCAGGCGTTCAGAGACACTGGAAGAAACCGGCAGCAGCTCGATCTCGAATTGGCGCGCGAGGCCGATCAGCAGCGGCGCCGGTTGGCCCGCGACCATGACGAAGGCGTCGAGCGTCCCCTCACGCAACTTGTAGGTCGCGGCCTGAGGCGAGATGTACTCGGCGACGATGTCGCGCCGGCCCAGCCCGTAGGCGTTCAGCAACGAGCGCGCCAGCGGCAGCGTGCCCGACCCCAGCTCGCCCAGCGATATGCGGCGACCGCGTAGGTCGGCGATGCTGTCGAAGCCATGATCGCGCCGGGCCACGACGTGCACGGTCTCGGGAAACAGATTGGCGACGGCACGCAAGCCGGTGACCGGCTTGCCGCCGAACATCTCGTCGCCAGCCAGCGCCGCCGCGGCGATATCGGCCTGGGCCAGGGCGGCGTCGAGCGTGCCCTCGGCCATGCGCTTGACGTTTTCGACCGATCCCTGCGTGGCGATTGCTTCAGCGATCAGGCCGGGCACGCCGCAGTTGCCGCCGGCATCGCAGGGCCGCCCGCCCGGCGGATTGCTGATGGCCGTGGCGATCAGGCTGGCGACCGGGAAATAGGTGCCGCCCACTGGACCGGCGCCGATCATCAGGTTACGCGTGGTCGAGGCCTGCGCGCGCACGCCTGTCGCCGCTGCCAAAAGGCTGGCACCGGCGGCTAGAGTGAACGGACGGCGTCGCAGCACGCGACTCTCCGACGGGCAAAGGGTTGATAAGCGAACTTTACTCCGCTCGCCCTACGCCTACCAACGAATCACGACCAAAGTTGGATCACCACACGCCGAATAATATTCCGTGTGCCTTATGTGCCGCAGTTCGCGCCTCGACGAAGCCATCGTCGACCGTCACACGGCTCTTGCGCGCGCGCATCCAGTCGAACAGGCGAGCCTGCATCTCGTCCCGCACCGAGGCGTGGCCGGGGTCACGGCCGAGGTCGACCAGCTCGCGCGGATCGTTCTCGAGGTCGAAGAGCTGCGGCGGGAAATCGAGCCACCACACGTACTTCCATCGATCTGTTCGCACCATGAAGGCACGGCAGTCTCGCACGTGGCGGCCCAGGATGCGGCGCGCCTCGCGGAAGGAATAGTCGAGCTCGGAGAACACCGCGTCGCGCCAGCCAGTGCGGTCGTCGCGTGACTGCGCCTTGCTGGAAGCCCGATCATTGGCTACCGACGCGCGCCGGGTCAGCGGCAACAGCGAACGGCCCTCGACCAGATGGCGTTGCGGCGGCAGGTCGAGCGCATCGAGGCAGGTCGGCACCACGTCGACCCCCTCGACGAAGCGCTGGTCGACCGTGCCACGCGTGGCATCGGCCGCGACGTCGGGATCGACGACGACGAACGGCACCCGCACGGCCTCCTCGTAGAAGATCTCCTTCTCGCCCAACCAGTGATCGCCGAGGAAATCGCCGTGGTCGGCGGTGAACACGATCAGCGTGTCGTCGAGCCGGCCGGCCTTGCGCATCGCCGCGAACAGCCGGCCCAGGTGATCGTCGATCTGCTTGATCAGGCCCATATAGGTCGGCCGCACCGTGGCCGCGGCCTCGGGGCGCGAGAACGAGACCGATTCCTCGTGCTGGCGATAGGCCGCGAGCACAGGGTGCTGATCGACCAGCTCCGATTCGGCACGATTGGGCGGCAGGCAGTGCTGCGGGCCATAAATCGCGTGGTAGGGCGCCGGCGCCATGTATGGCCAGTGCGGCTTGACGTAGCTGAGATGGAGGAACCAGGGCTCCTCGCCCTGGCGCTCGACGAAGCGGATCGCCTGGTCGGTCATGTAGGCGGTCTCGGAATGCTCCTCCTTGACCCGCGCCGGCAGCCGCACGTTACGCATGTTCCAGCCCGACAGCGTCTCGCCGTCGGGGCCATCGGCGGCGATGACGAACTCGTTCCAGGGATCGTCGGCGACATAGCCATGGGCGCGCAGGTAGGCCGGGTAGCCGCTCTCCACCCCGGGCGGCGAGTGGCCGTCGTAGCGGTCGAGTTCCTCGAAGCCGCCGGTGCGCATCAGCGCGGCCAGCGCCGAGCCGCCCTCGATGCCATAGCGCTCCAGCCCCTCGGTGTCGGGCAGCACATGGGTCTTGCCGGCCAGCGCCACGCGCAATCCGGCCGGCCGCAGATAGTCACCGATGGTGCGTTCGCGGATCGACAGGGGCACGCGGTTCCAGGTCGCGCCATGGCTCTGCACATAGCGGCCCGTATAGAACGACATGCGCGAGGGCCCGCACACGGCCGATTGCACATAGGCGCGCGGAAACAGCACGCCGCGTTTGGCCAGCGAGTCGATATGCGGTGTCGAGAGGTGGGGATGGCCGGCGCATGACAGATGATCGGCGCGCAGCTGGTCGCACATGATAAACAGGACGTTCCGGACCTTGCCCATCGGGCTTCCCCCCAAGCTGCTCGCCTCTATCCTAAGCCAACATGCTCGACCCGCGTATCGCCGCCATCCTCCATTTCTGGTGCTTGCCCAAGGGCCATGCCCGCTACGGTGAAAGTCGCGACATCTGGTTCGCCGGCGGCCCCGAATTCGACGAAGAGATCCGCCGGCGCTTCGGCGGGGACATCGAGCGTGCCAAGGCGCGGCGCTACGACCACTGGATCGGCACGCCCGAGGGTGCGCTAGCGCTGGTGCTGCTGCTCGACCAGTTCACCCGCAATACCGGACGCGGCACGTCAGCGGCGTTCGCCGGCGATCGGCACGCACGGCATGTCGCCCACATGGCGCTGGAACGCGGCTACGACAGGCGCTTTCCCTGCCAGATCGCCAAGTTCTTCTATCTGCCGTTCGAGCACAGCGAGTCGCTGGGCGATCAGCACCGCTCAATCGGCCTGTTCGCGCGGCACAGCCCGGCGGTCGTGCTGACCTGGGCCGTGGCCCATCGCGACATCATCGCCCGCTTCGGGCGTTTCCCGCACCGCAACGCGGCGCTGGGCCGGGCCGACACGCGGGCCGAGGCGGCCTATCTCGCGGGCGATCACCAGCGCTTCGGCCAGTGATCATTCCGATTCGGCCAGGAGGCGCCGATAGATATCGAAGGTGAGGCCGCCGTAGCAGCAGAAGATGACACGCTCGATCACCGGCCCGTCACGCACGGCGTCGATGGCGATGCGCGAGGCGGCCTCGATCGGATAGCCGTAGACGCCCGTGCTGATCGCCGGAAACGCGATAGAATGCAGTCCGTGCTCTTGCGCTAGTTTCAGCGAGTTGAGATAGCAGGACGCGAGCAGCGTCGGCTCGTCTTCCCGCCCGCCACGCCAGACAGGCCCAACAGTGTGGATGACGTGCCGCGCCTTGAGGCGATAGCCCCTCGTAATCTTGGCCTCGCCGGCGCGGCAGCCGTTCAGCGTCCTGCATTCCTCCAACAGTTCGGGCCCCGCGGCGTCGTGGATCGCGCCGTCGACGCCACCACCACCCAGGAGCGTGGAATTCGCGGCGTTGACGATCGCGTCCACATCGAGAGTGACGATGCTGGTGTTGGCGATCGATACTCGGTCTTTCCAGCCCATACTCTCATCTCCTTGACGGTGATCCGGCCCGACGCCAAGTAGGGGGATAGTCACACAAGGGAGTTCGGGAATGGCGGAGAAAGTCGACCTCGGCCTAGGCGCCAATGTCCGCAAGAAGGTCGCCGATGGGCTGGCCGAGGTGCTGGCGGACCATTATCTGCTAGCGCTCAAGACCCAGAACTTCCACTGGAACGTGGTCGGCCCGAACTTCCAGGGCCTGCACACGCTGTTCGGCGCCCAGTACACGGCGCTGCATGTCGCGATCGATGAGTTAGCCGAGCGCATCCGTACGTTGGGCTTCCCCGCCCCAGGCGGCTTCGCGGTCTATGCGAAGCTGGCCTCGCTCAAGGAGGCCAAGGGCGGCGAAAGCTGGCAGGAGATGTGCTCGCAGCTGGCGGCCGACAATGACGCGCTGGTGCGGGCGTGCCGCAAGCTCGGCGACTTGGCCGACGAGGCCGGCGACACCGAGACCGGCGACCTGATGAATGGTCGTAAGGAAGAGATGGCGAAGGCCGCCTGGATGCTGCGTTCACACGTCGGCTGAGAGCGCGTCGACCCGCAAAAAAACAAACGGGCCGCAGACGCGGCCCGTTCTCGTTGAGGCGGTGGCGCGCGCTACCAGTAGCGCACCGGGCCGGTGTCGACATGGACGAAGCCGGTGCGCGGGTAGTAGCCGACGCCGCCCAGCCCCAGCTCGCGCGCCACCTGGCGCACCTGGTAGGGCGAGGCGCCCGGCACCTTGATGTCGATCGCCTGACCCTGGGTATGCAGGCTGTTGCGCGCCACGCCGCGGCTCATGCGCGCCAGCACGGCGTTTGTCTGTGGCGAGCGATAGGCCGACAGCACCTCAAAGCTCGTGTTACCCAGCCTGCGCTGTACGTGCCAAAGGATGTCGAACAGTTCCGGATCCATGGCGATCACGTCGCCACTCTTGTGGTCGACCAGGAAGGTGCTGAGCTTCTGCAGCTCGGCCGGGATGTACTGACCGCCGCGACGATAGGTCGACGTGATCGTCTCCTGGGTGTTCATGTTGAAGAGGGTCAGCGTGCGCGGGCTACCGTCGTCCGGCGGCGGCGCCAGCTTCTCCATCGGCGGCGCGTAAGGCGACATGGCGGCGGCGGTCGGCACAGCCGCGCCGTAGCGGCCGGCACGCTGGGTATGGGCCTGGGTAGCCACCGGCCGGCCCGTCGCGGCTCTGACCGCCACCGGCGCCTTGGCTGCCGCTGCCTGTTGCGGCCCGCGCACGACAGTCACCTTGGCGGCCTGCGTCGCAGGCTTCGCGGCAGGCTTCGTCGCCGCGACCGGCGGCTTGGCGGCGGCCGCCTTGCCTGGCGGCTTGGCGGTCGTAGCGGAGCGCTGAACGGCGGTCTGGGCCTGGAGGGTCGCGGGCGCTGCGAGCGCCACAATTGCCACAAAGAAGCCCAGTCGCGCCGTTCTCATGAGGGGGTCCGCCGGCCGTTCAGGTTGCTGTTGCATGAATGCAACAGCGATCTAACTACCATCTGAAACAAGCAGAAACAACCCTTGAGCCCGATCATCGACTAATTTCACATTTCCGGATTGTTCTTTTGTCGATATCGTGCCGCAGTTACGACTGTGCCGCGTTCGACGCACGGCGCCGCGCCGCGACGCCCTCGATCTCGCGCCTGATGTCAGGGTCGGTGGCGACCAGCCGGCGGAAATCGGCGGCGGACAACTCCATCAGATGGCAGGAGCCGTCGGCCACGACATCGGCGACGCGCGGGCGGTCCTCCAGCAGCGCCATCTCGCCGAAAAAGTCGCCATCGCGCAGCACCACGTCGCCGACCGCCAGCTTCACCACCGCCTGCCCGGCCGTGATGAAGTACATGGCATCGCCCTCCTGGCCCTTCTCGACCACCTTCTCGCCCGGCAGGGCGACGCGCGGGCGCAGCCGGCTGCCGACCTCGCGCACGGCGGCGTCGTTGAGGCCGGCGAAGATCGGCACGCGGGAGATCATCTGGGCCAGTTCCCGGCTGATGCGCAGCGGCGTGCGCCGCATGGCGCCGGCGCGACGCTCATCGAGCTCGCGCCGCAGGTCGTCATAGACCTCGCGGCCGATGGTCATGTTGGCCCAATGCCGCTCGTACTCCAGCCCCTCGAGCCGGATGGCGATGCGCTCGATATGCTGGGCGCGCACCGCCTCGGCATAGCCGCCGTATTGCAGCGACAGCGCGCGCAGCGCCCGCTCGACGGCCTCGGCGCGCCGCTCCACGCGCGCGATCAGGGTCGAGGCGACATCCTCGCCCAGGAGGGCGGCGAGGTCGCCGCGGTCGTCCTCGCGCATCTCGTCGAGCACGACGCGCATCGCCATCAGGGTCTCGAAGCGATCCGCCAGTTGCTCGGCGAAGGGCCTTTCCCAGCCGATGCGCTGGTAGATCCACTGCGCCACGTGAAAGCGCCAGCTGACCGTGTTGAGCTGGCGCAGGGCGAGGTCGTAGCCGGCGCCGCCTTCGGAGCGCACGCGGTCGATCAGGCGGTCGACGCCGGTGATCAGACGCGTCGCGATGGTGCGCGAGATCGTGCGGTGCTCGAAATGCGCCAGATAGTGCTCGCGCTCGCGCGCGCACAGCACGCGCAAGCCATACGCCTCGCGCACCTCGGCGGGCAGCCGGGGTCCGTGGGTGGTGGCAGCGGCCGAGGCCTCGGCCCGCGGCTCGTCCGGCGCGGCCGAAGCAGCCGGAGCGGCGCCATAGGCCACGGCGATTTCGCCCACCTCGCGATCGACCTTCTCGCGCGAGACCTTGAGCACGCGCTCGCGCAGCGCCTTGTCGGTTTCGTCCAGCTCGTTGAGCCGGAAGTAGCGCATCAGCGGCCGCAGCGTGGGCGCGTTGAAGAACAACGTCAGCAGCACAAAGAGCGTGGCGACGATGGCGACGAACTCGCGCACCTCCGCCGGCAGGCGGCCGTTGCCGTAGGCCACCAGCGCGAGCGCCAGCGTGACCGCGCCGCGCAGCCCGCCCCAGAACAGGATCGTGCGATAGCCCCGGTTGACCGGCTGCGACCGGCCGGTCGCCTCGAGCATCGGCAGCAGGCCGAACAGCGTGAAGGCGCGCGCGCCGAAGGCCGCGACGTAGACCACCGCCACCGCCAGGACGTGGCGCCATTGCAGGTCGTCGAGCACCTGCGCCGCCACCGTGGCGGCGAGCAGGAAGATCAGCGAGTTGGCCCAGAACTCGAGCTGATGCCAGGTCTCACGCAGCGCTTCCCAGGTGTGCGGCTGCAATCGCGTCGGGCCCAGCGCCGCCATGGTCAGCGCCGCGGCGACGACGGCGACGACGCCCGAGACATGGATGTAGCGGTCGCCCAGGACATAGGCGAGGTAGGCCAGGCCGACGGTGATCGAGGTCACGCCGAGGCTGGAATGACCCAGCCGCATCAGCACCAGGATCGCCGCGCGCGCCAGCGCGTAACCAAGCACGATGCCGCCGACGAACTCGCGCAGAAAGCCCAGGCCGGGCGCCGACGCGTCGGGCAGCGCGCGGCTGATCAGGATGGCGACCAGGATGCCGAAGACGGTGATGGCGGCGGCGTCGTTGAACAGCGCCTCGCCCTCGGCGAGGATCGATAGCCGCTTGGGCGCGCCGACATCGCGCAGCACGCCGATCACGGCGGCCGGGTCGGTGGTCGAGACCACCGCGCCGAGCAGCAGGCAGAGGAAGATGTCGAGCCCGGTGACAACGTGAAGAAGCCCGCCGACGGCGCCGATGCACAGGAATACCGCGACAATCGCCAGCAGCATCACCGCCCAGATGTCGTCGAGCAGGCGGCGCACGTCGATCGTCAGACCGGCGGTGAACAATAGCGGCGGCAGGAAGATGTAGAGGAAAGCCTCGGCCTTCCCGGTGACGCTGCTCAGCCCGTTGACCAGCTCACCGACGATGCCGTGGCCGCGCGCCTCGCCACCGAAGCGGTCGACCAGGATGCCCAGCAGGATGCCCAGCACGGCGAGCAGCACCGTGTGCGGCACGCGAAAGCGTTCGGCGACCGGCAGCAGCAGGCTGGCCAGCGCCAGCGCCGCCGCGATGGCCAGGATCGCACCGATTAACTCCGCCATACGCTCCGCGCGACCGCAGGCGACGTCCCGACTTCCAACCTTCCCCAAAGAAGGTCGTCTGGCACCGCCCTAGTCTTCCTTCCGTTCCAATACACCCTTGCGCCACTGACCCGCCGTCACGGTGCCGTCGGGCGCAACCTCGACACCGTAGCCGTCGCGCTCGCCTTCGACAAACCGGCCGTGGAAGCGTGTGCCGTTGGGCAGGCTCAGCACGCCGGTGCCGTGGCGTCGGCTGGCGGTGAACTCGCCCTCGTAGCGCTCGCCCGAGCCCAGGGTCTCGACCCCGACGCCGGCCAGCGCGCCGTCGCGCCACTCGCCGGACTGCGTCACCGCCATGCCATCGCGACTGAAGCTGCGCACCCCGAAGCCCTCGGCCTTGCCGCCGGTGACGTCGCCGGCATGGCGCTCGCCCGGCCTCAGGATGAAGACGCCGAAGCCCGCCGGCGCGCCAGCCGACCACTCGCCCTCATAGCCGCGCCCGTCGGTGGTGCGCACCGTGCCCAGGCCGTCGAGGCGGTCGGCCTTCCATTCGCCCGCCTGGCGCTCGCCATCGGCCAGCTCGACGACGCCCAGCCCCTCGCGGCGATTGTCACGCACGGTGCCGACGTATTTCGAGCGATCCGGAAAATCGACGCGTTCCGCGCCGGGCAGGTCGGCCTTGCTGGCCTCGGCGGCGCGGATACGGGCCTCGCCGGCCCGTTCGCGCGCGCGCTGCGCGGCGATGGACGCCCGCTCGGCCGTCGCATTGGCCCGCACCGCCGTGGCGCTGGAGAGCTCGATCATGCCCTGGCGCGCCACGCCCTTGGACGCGGCGGGCGCGGGACCGGAAGGCGCTTGCGTGACCGGCGGTAGCACCTTGTCGATTGAGTCACGCGCCGGCGGCGTTGCCGGCTTTGGCTCGGCCTGTGGCGGCGGTGCCAGTCGCGGCGCGGGAGCGGGCGCTGGCGTAGGCGGAAGCGGAGGCTCAGCCGCGGGCGGTTGTGGCGTTGGCGGGGTCGTCGCCGGCGGCGCCGTGGCGACCTGCGTCGGGCGCTGATCGCGCAACGCGGGCAAGACAAACACGCCGCCGACCGCGATGACGGCGACCACGCCCAGCGCCCCGGTCAGGCCGCGCCAGGAGAAGACCTGCCGCCGCGTGACGGCTGGTCCGGGTGGCTGAATGCGGTCCTCGGCCTGCGCAGATGGCGCGCGGAGCTGAATGCGCCGGGATGACGGCTCCAGCACGCGCGTGGGCGCGGCCTCGGGATCGTCGATCGCCGCCGTCGGTACCGCGCGCACCGCGTCCTCGAGCTTCAGCGCCTCGCGCCAGGCCGCGATCGTGCGCGGCCTGCTCTCGGGGAACACCGACAGCGCCGCGTTGATCGCGGCGATGAAGCGCGGGGAATACCGGCCATCGGACATCAGCGGCTTGTAGGGGTCGTCGCGCACGCGCGCGGTGGCTTCCGGCGGCGCCACGCCGGAGATCGCGTGATGCATCACGGCGGCCAGGGCGTAGATGTCGGTGGCCGGCCCCTGCTTGCCGTCGCTGGCGTATTGCTCGATCGGCGCGTAGCGCGGCGTGACGATGCTGGTCAGGGTGCGGTCGCCGCTGCGCAGCGCCTGGCGTGCGGCGCCGAAATCGATCAGGACGGGCGAGCCGTCGGTCCGCACGATGATGTTGGCCGGCTTGATGTCGCGGTGCAGGAAGCCCGCGGCGTGCACCAGCTCCAGTCCCTCCAGCACGCCCGACAGCACCGCGACGACGCGCGCCGGCTCGAGGCGTCCCGGCCCGGCGATCAGCTCGGCGAAAGGCCGGCCGGCCTCGTGCTCCATCACCATGTAGCCGGTGCCGTTGGCCTCGAAGAAGCGCAGGACAGGCACGATGCCGCGGTGGCGGAAGCGCGCCAGGGTGCGCGCCTCGTCGAGGAAGCGATCGAGCCCCCAGCGATAGGACTCCGCCTGGCCGCGCGAGCGCGGGGAGACGGTGGCACCCTGAACGCGCACCGCGAACTCGCTCGGCAGATACTCCTTCAGCGCCACGACGCGCTGCAGGACGGTATCGGTCGCGAGATACGTGATGCCGAAGCCACCCTGCCCCAGCACGCGGTCGATCCGGTACTCGTTGAGGCGGTAGCCGGCGCGCAGCGCGGACGGAAAATCGGCGTCGGTCATCGAGGGTCAGGGCGGCCGGAATCGGCCGCCACGCGGAGATGGGATGTGTTTGACCGATGATTCGGGCGGGATTGCGGGCGGGGCATTGCGGAGATTGTGAATCAAGGCGGCGGCGGCACGCCACCCCCGCACCGTAAGGACAGTGCGACACGATCGCCCTCGCCATAGGCCGGCTCGCCGACGCGATAGGGGCACTCCACTATCAGCCGAGTGCCGGCGGCGTCGATGTCATAACGCAGCACCGCCTCCAGGCGCTCTCGATGGGGCCCGACGCCCTTCTCCGAGAGCGCGGCCGCCGCGCTAAAAGCGAACCGCTGCGTCCAGTTCACCCCAGTGCGATCCGTCATCGCGCCCTCCGTTGATAGCTCCGGTGGTAGCGCGTCGCGCGCGTCCAGACAAACGTCGACGTCCCGTGGCCCCATTACGTGGCACGGCGAAACCGATAGGTGCACGAGGTGTCGCTTACCGAACCTGATAAACCGCGTCATGCTCGGCAAGGAAAGCGGCCAGTTTCATGGCCCGCGGCGTGCCGATGCCTACCGGATCACGCAAGGCATCGTAGAGCATCACCTCGTTCTTCTTGGCGTTGTAGCCCACGATCGCCAGCGTGTGATTGTGCGTGGTCGCGATGGTCGCCCGCGTACTGTGCGCTGCGAACATCTGTCCCAAGCTTTTGATCACGCCACTGTCGCTGCGGAATCTCTTGATCGCGTCCTCGCTGCTGCCAAAGGACTCCTCATGTTCATGTCCTGGCGGCGGATCCGGCGATACGGGCTCCGCATCGGACATTAGCGTCCGTTCGGTCAGTCTGAACCAATCGAAATCACGGGCGACGTCTTCGACGATGCGCGCCACCGTCAGGCGAGTGGCGGACTGGCCGAAAAAGTCGAGGTTCACATACTGATGATTGCAGCGGTAGACGACGTACGCTTTCTCGATGTAGCTGACCCAGCCGCCGCCATCCGTCGTCATGGCGAACCGAGGCCTCGTGCCGTGGGCTTTAATGACCTCCTCCTTGGTCATGTGCTCCATGAACAGAAGCGGGCTGATCTCGATCGTGGCGTTCTGGAAGGCCACCCGGAAGATTTCCTTGACGACAAGCTCCGACGGCCCGGCCTTGGCTTTGTTCTTGTTGTCGAAAAACCAGGACGTGCGCGGCGTCGAAAGCTCCACCTTCGTGATCATGCTCCGCAGGCGGCCCGGCATCGCATGGGCCATGGCGGCGAGGAGCGCCGGGAGCGGACAATTCATGACTTTCCGCTGAACCACGGCCTGGGCGTTGAGCCCAATGAAGGGTGGAAGGGCGGTTGTCAGCAGGGGCGTCAGGCCTCCCATCGAAGGATCCCCGGGGACAGGTTCGATCATGTCGACCATGCGCGACCTCCGAGCTTGGCGTGCGTCGGACCAAGCGCCCCTCTCAGGGACCGCGTAATGCCATCAAGGCGGCGGATCGGCGCGCCTGCGCGACCAAAGCCCCTGCCGACGCTGACGCCGGCAGTATAACACAGCTCTATCCAGACCATGCCCTCGGCGATCGGCCAGATCCGCGCCGACACGCTACACGCTGGGCGACATCAGACAGGGCGCGCACTGCGGCGCTACCCGACGTCCGAGCATGGCCGAGACGCTGTTCCCCGGCTTCCAGTCCGATGCCTGGTTCGCATTGTTCGCACCGGCCGGGACGGCGGCCGAGATCGTGAAATGGGAGAAGGTGGTCAAGGAGTCGGGCGCCAAGGTCGGCTGACCAAGGAGGCATCGGCTTCAACTCAGGAAAGCCAGCCAGCCGTCTTCACCGGCTCGCGCCAGGTCTTGCTGACCGGCACTTGCAGCCCATTGCGCAGGACCAGGGTCAGCCGCCCGCCATCGCGCGTCGCGCTCTGCACGGCGCCGTGCGCCACCCACCAGGAGCGATGCACCTGCAACCCGGCCGCTTCGCCCAGCTCGCCGATGGCGTCGCGCAGGCGCAGCAGGATCAGGTCGCTGCCCACGGCGGTGTGGATACGCAGGTAGTGGTCCTCCATCTCCAGCGCCAGCAGGTCGCGGCCCAGCGCCGGCGGGATGCGGCGGAAGAAGCTGGTGGGCTCGGGCCCGGCGGCAGGCGCCGGCAGGTCGGCTACCCGCGCGCGTTCGACGTCGGCCTGCTGATGCAGACGCTGCTGGATGAACAGGCCGATCACGACCGAGATCGAGATCGTCAGCACCGCGTGGTTGGGGACCAGCCATAGCAGGGCGCGCAAGGGCGGCGTGGTGCGGAACATCGCCTCGACAGCGAAGACCACCAGGGCGCCGGGGATCGCCGCCAGTGCACCGGCCAGCGCCATGCGCGCCACCGTGTGCCACCGGTCGAACGCCTCGAGCCGCAGCAGCAGGCGGACCAGGCCGACAACCAGCAGCCACGTCGAGATGCCGGTGATCAGGAAGTACGGCAGGCGGTGCGCGAACGTCATCGAGTCGAAGGTGCCGAACGGGCCGACCACGGCCAGCACGAGGCAAATCCCCAGCATCCATGGGATGTCGTCGCGCAGGTTGCGGACATAGCGCGGTTCACGCATCGCGAAACGATTGTTCCTGTCCGTTGACGAAAAAGCCAGTTCACCGACGAAGCCAACGTCGCCCTGACTTCACGCGCCCGCCATGGTGGCCGGCATGAACTACGTCATCGGCATCCTTGCGAACACCCCATGGTGGGTCTGGCTCATCCTTGTCTTCGTGACGACGCTGGGCCTGCGTGACCTTCGCCCGCGTCGCCTATCGGCCATCGGCATGTCCGTCCTGCCGCTGGTCTCGCTGATCCTGTCGCTGCTCAGCCTCGCCCGGTTCGGCCCACCCCTGCCCGCCGTCGCCGCATGGGCGCTGGCGGCCGGGGTCGGCGCGGCGCTGGGTGTCAGTGGCGCCAGCCGCCGGCCGATGACCCTGATCGACGGCGAAGTCCGCCTCGCCGGCTCCTGGTTCTCGCTGGGTCTGGCCTGGGCGATCTTCGCCGTCCAGTACGCCCAGGGCGTGCTGAACGCCCTGATCCCTGGCCTGCGCGCGGATCCGCTGTGGGTCGCCGCTTCCTTCGGGTTCTCCGGCCTGATCCTCGGCCTGGGCATGGGCTGGCTGATCCGCATGCTCCTGCGCGTACGGGCGTTGCGCCGCCTCCAGCAGATCGAGCAATCAGGCCGCGGCTAGCGCGACAGCGTCGACCATGCCGCCACGGCGAGCGGCGGCAGCGCCACGAAATCGGCCAGCGCGATTGTCCGGAGCGGACCCGGCGGCGCGCCGTACAGCGCGTAGAGCGCCAGGAACCCGGCGATGTTCAGCCCTGCCGCCACCAGCGCCGCCGGCCGGATGGCCGGTACCCATGCCGCCCACACGCACAGCACGCCCACCAGCGCCAGCAACAGCGCGCGATGCCGGAGCAACAGCAGCTGCGTGGCGTCGTCGGCCGCGACGCCATACAGCCGCGTCAGCGTATCGGGCGCGAAGACCGGCGCGATCGGGATCAGATGGATGATGCCGACGACAGCGAAGCACAGGGCGGTCCACATGCCCCACACCATGCGAGCGCCGCGGCCGGCGCTCAATTACCTCGGGGGTCGTCGAGCGGTCAGGTCGCGGCCAGCGCGATCCCTGCCAATGCCATCGCGCCGCCCACGACACGCACGCCGAGCTGGCCGGAGAGGCGACGCGCCAGCAGGCCGACAGCGATGCCGGCGCCATGCAGCGCGATGGTCGCGACGAGGAAGCCCGCGCCATAGGCCAGCGCCGAGGACGCGGCCGGCATCTCCTCGCCATGCGCGAAGCCGTGGCAGAAGGCGAACAGCGCCACGAGGCCCATCGGCGCCCATAGCGGCAGCCTGGGCGTCGCGGCGATCAGCAGGCCGATCAGCACGACTGAACCGACAATGCCGGCCTCGGCCAGCGGCAACGGCACGCCCGACAGGCCGACGATCGCGCCCAGCGTCATGACAACGACGAAGGACGCGGGCACCAGCCAGGTCGCGCGACGGTCGCCCGTGGCGCCGATATGCGCCGCCCAGATGCCGACGCCGAGCATCGCCAGCAGGTGATCGAGACCGGTCAGCGGATGCAGCGCGCCGGCGCTCGCACTGTCGATGGGATGGCCGGTGTGGGCTTGCGCCGCCGATGCGGTGACCACGAGCGCGGCGGTGGCAAGAGTGATGAAACGCATGTCGGATCCTCAGGCTGCTTAAGAGGGGCCCAGCGGGCGGACCGGCAGGCCGCCCTGGCGCACGATGAAATCGGCGATCTCGGCGACGCCGCGCTCTTCCTTGAGATTCGAGAACACGAAGGGCCGCGTACCGCGCATCTTCCTGGCGTCGCGGTCCATCACCTCGAGGCTGGCGCCGACCAGCGGCGCGAGGTCGATCTTGTTGATCACCAGCAGGTCCGAACGCGTGATGCCCGGCCCGCCCTTGCGCGGGATCTTGTCGCCGGCCGAGACGTCGATAACGTAGATCGTCAGGTCGGCCAGTTCCGGCGAGAAGGTCGCCGCGAGATTGTCGCCGCCCGACTCGACGAACATCACTTCCATCTTCGGGAACAGCCTGACCATGTCGGCGACCGCGGCGAGGTTGATCGAGGCGTCCTCGCGGATCGCGGTGTGCGGGCAGCCGCCGGTCTCGACGCCGACGATGCGCTCGGCCGGCAGCGCGCCGGCGCGGGTGAGGAACTGCGCGTCTTCCTTGGTGTAGATGTCGTTGGTCACCACGGCGATGTCGTAGGCCTCGCGCATGCGCTTGCACAGGCGCTCGACCAGCGCCGTCTTGCCCGACCCTACCGGGCCGCCGACGCCCACGCGCAATGGTCCGTTGCCGATCATGACCTGAACAACCTCGTGTATTGCATCTCATGGCGCATCGAGCACCAGTCGACAAGGGGCGCGGCACCGCCGACGTCGTCCAGCGAACGCACCGCGATGGCGCGCGCGCAGGCGTCGGCGACGTCGGCTTCCAGACCGGCGAGCGCACGTTGTCCGTCGGTCTGCCCTAACGGGATCGCCCGCACCGCCGCCGAGACAAGATTGGCGGCGAAGGCATGCAGATAGCCGGTCAGCGCCGCCGACAGCGCGATGCCGTGCCACGCCGCAGCGACGGCGACGGCCACCGGCAAGGCGATCTCGCCGTCATGTCGCGCCAGCAGCTCATCGAGGCGGGCATCCGGCCAGGCGGTCTTCGTGATCGTTGCGAACGACGCGCCCTGCTGCCGTGACTCCAGCGCCATCTCCGCCGTGCCACGCCACGCCGCCGCCAGCGCCGCCACCGCGTCGAGTTCCGCCGCATCGCCCGCCTCGGCCGCGCGCCAAGCCGCCGCGAACAACGCGCCATCGACGCGGCCGGCGCCGTTGGCGAGCACGCTCGCGATCCATGCCCGCAGCGACTCGCGATCGCGCACCAGTCCCTCTTCGATCGCGTATTCCAGCCCGTGGCTGTAGCTGAACGCGCCGATCGGATAGGCCGGCGACAGCCAGGCCAGCAGTCGATAGAGCTGGGCGCCGTCAGTCATGGCCGTGACGTCCGCCCGCGCCATGCGCGTGGGGATGACGATGGTCGTGATTGTGCTGACCGTAGGCGCCGCCTTCGGGATTGAACGGCGCCGCCACCGCGCGTACCTCCGCGCCCAGGCCCTTGAGCATGTCGACGATCACATGATCGTCGCGGATCAGGATGCGATCGGCCTCGATCTGCGCCGGCAGATGACGGTTGCCGAGATGCCACGCCAGCCGCACGAAGAGCGCTGGATCCTTGGCGCGGATCTCGATCAGTGTTTCATCGGCGGCCTTCACCATCACATAGCCTCCGTCGTCGAGCGCCAGCCCGTCGCCGTCGCGCAGCACCACCGGCTCCGGCAGGTCGAGCAGGAAATCCGTGCCACCATCGCCCAGGAGCCGCAGCCGCCGGCGATAGCGGTCGTCATAGATCAGTGTGATCGAATCGGCGCGCTCGGCCTGCGGCCAGGCGCCCGACGCCATTACCCTCGCGGCGCGCCGCATCGCACTCACGCCCGCCTCGCCGACACCTTGTGCACCATGTCCCACATCATGTCGTTCCCTGTCGTCGCCAGCGCCGCCCGAGCATCAGAACAGGAAGTAGCGCTGCGCCATGGCGAGCACCGTCGCCGGCTCGCAGGTCAGCAGCTCGCCGTCGGCGCGCACCTCGTAGGTCTCGGGATCGACCTCGATCTTCGGCGTCGCGGCGTTGTGGATCATCGAGCGCTTGCCGATGCCGCCCCGGGTGTTCTCGACGGCGAGCATCGGCCGCGTCAGGCCCCATTGCTTCGCCACGTCGGCGGCGATGCCGGCGGCGCTGGTGAAGATTACCGAGCTGGCGATGAGATTGCGGCCAAAGCCGGCGAACATCGGCCGGTAATGCACGGGCTGCGGCGTCGGGATCGAGGCGTTGGGATCGCCCATCGGCGCCATGGCGATCGAGCCGCTCTTGAGCACGAAGTCGGGCTTCACGCCGAAGAAGGCCGGCGACCACAGCACGAGATCGGCGAGCTTGCCGACCGCCACGGAGCCGACGTGCTTGCTGATGCCGTGCGCGATGGCGACGTTGATCGTGTACTTCGCGACATAGCGCTTGGCGCGCGCGTTGTCGTTGTCGCCGGTCTCGTCCTTCAGCCGTCCGCGCTGCTTGCGCATCTTGTCGGCGGTCTGCCAGGTGCGGATCACCACCTCGCCGACGCGGCCCATCGCCTGGCTGTCCGAGGACATCATGCTGAAGGCGCCCATGTCGTGCAGGATGTCCTCCGCCGCGATGGTCTCGCGCCGGATGCGACTGTCGGCGAAGGCGACATCCTCGGGGATACGCGAATCGAGGTGATGGCAGACCATCAGCATGTCGAGATGCTCGTCCACGGTGTTGACCGTGTAGGGCATCGTCGGGTTGGTCGACGAGGGCAGCACGTTGGCCTCGCCGCACAGCCGGATGATGTCGGGGGCGTGGCCGCCGCCGGCGCCTTCGGTATGGAACGTCGCGATGGTGCGGCCCTTGAACGCCGCGCGCGTCGTCTCGACGAAGCCCGACTCATTGAGCGTGTCGGTGTGGATCGCCACTTGCACGTCGTAGCGGTCGGCGACGGCGAGGCAGTTATCGATCGCCGCCGGCGTCGTGCCCCAATCCTCGTGCAGCTTCAGCCCGCAGGCGCCACCCTTGATCTGCTCCTCGATGCCCGCGGGCAGGCTGGTGTTGCCCTTGCCGAAGAAGCCGAGATTCATCGAGAAGCCCTCGGCCGCCTGCATCATGCGGCCGAGATGCCACGGACCCGGCGTCACCGTCGTCGCCAAGGTGCCATGCGCCGGGCCGGTGCCGCCGCCCAGCATAGTGGTGACACCGCTGGCCAGCGCCTCCTCGATCTGCTGCGGGGCGATGAAGTGGATGTGACAGTCGATGCCGCCGGCGGTGAGGATGCGGCCCTCGCCGGCGATCACCTCGGTGCCAGGGCCGATGATGATGGTCACGCCGGGCTGGATATCGGGATTGCCGGCCTTGCCGATGCCGACGATGTGGCCGTCCCTGATGCCGATATCGGCCTTCACGATGCCCCAGTGGTCGAGGATCAGCGCGTTGGTGATGACAGTGTCGACGGCACCCTCGGCGCGCGTGCGCTGGCTCTGGCCCATGCCGTCGCGGATCACCTTGCCGCCGCCGAACTTCACTTCCTCGCCGTAGATCGTGTGGTCCTTCTCGACCTCGATGATCAGGTCGGTGTCGGCCAGCCGCACCTTGTCGCCCACGGTCGGGCCGAACATCTGCGCGTAGCCCTGGCGCGAGATGCGCGCCGGCGCGTTGCCGCCGCTGGCGCTCGAGGCCGCGGCCGGCGCCAGCGCGCCCGAGACCTTGGCATTGAAGCCGTAGACCACGCGATCGCCGCCGATGGCGACGAGCGTCACCTCGCGCGTCTGACCGGGCTCGAAACGCACCGCCGTGCCGGCGGCGATATTCAGACGAAAGCCTTTCGTCTTCTCGCGATCGAACTTCAGCGCCTCGTTGGTCTCGTAGAAATGATAGTGGCTGCCCACCTGCACCGGCCGGTCGCCGCTGTTGGAGACGCTGAGCGTCATCGTCTCGCGGCCGGCGTCCAGCACGTGCTCGCCAGGAGCGGTGAAAATCTCACCCGGTTTCATGGCGGCGCCCTTCAGCGGATCGGGTTGTGCACGGTCACCAGCTTGGTGCCGTCGGGGAAGGTCGCCTCGACCTGGATCTCGTGGATCATGTCGGCGATGCCGTCCATGACCTGGTCGCGCGTGATGACAGTGCCGCCGTCACGCATCAGCTCGGCGACGGTGCGCCCGTCGCGCGCGCCCTCGACGACATAGTCGGTGATCAGCGCCACCGCCTCGGGATGATTGAGCTTCACGCCGCGCTCGAGACGGCGGCGGGCGACGATCGCGGCCATCGCCACGAGCAGCTTGTCTTTCTCGCGCGGTGTCAGGTTCACGACGTCTCCCCCTGCGTCATCGCCAAGCCAAATGCATCACACATGCCATACGCGGGGCAACCTTCGGGGCCCGCCCAGCGCGTCATGCCGCATGAAGGCCAGCCAGTCCATTAACCCGCGTCGCACCGCCAGTGGCTCGCCCAGGAAACGGGCCAGCAGCACGCCATTGACCACCGTCACGCCCGCCCGCGCCGCACCAGCCTCGACGAGCGCGCGCGACGCCTCCAGCCCGCGCGCCGCGTCAGGTCCGGCGAAGATGCCGGTCGCCAGCGCCGTCGCACCGGCGAAGCCCGCGACATCGGGCGGTGCGCCATCGAGCGCCAGCGCGTCAGCCCAGACCAGCTTGCCGCCGCGTCGCAGCCGCCATCCGTCATAGACGCTGCCACGGGTGAAGCGCTCGCCACTGGCGCCGCGACCCAACACCACCATCTCGCAGGCCAGCAGCCGCGCGTCGCTCGCCAGATCGGCCTCGATCCGCCGGCGCAGCCGCGCGCCATCGAACACGATGGTCTCCTGCGGCAGCCATTCCAAGGTCGCGCCCGCACCGACGCTGAGCGTGCTCTCGATGCGCGCCGGCTGCTCGGCCGCGCGCGCCGCGCGATAGATCTTCTCCGCCGCCTGCGTCGTCGCGGTCGCGATGCCGCCATCGACCTCGACTGAGAGCCGCACACGATCGCCATCGGTCAGGCCGCCCGAGGTGGTGACGATGACAGCCTGCGGCGGCTCGTCGGCCTCGGCCCGCGGGAACAGCACGCGACAGGGATCGGACTGCCACAGATGGGCCAACGCCATCGCGCCGTCGTCGCGTCGCGCGAAGCGCACCTCGACGCCGCCATCGCCGCGCTGCAGCCGCGCGGGAGCAATGATCTGGCTCGTGTCGGGCATGGCCGCACCATAGACGGCGCCGCGGTCCCTCGCTACGCACCGCGACTGATCAATTCTTATGCGATTTGCGCGATGCTCGGGCTATCAGCGGTAAGACGCGATGAAGCTCTGCACCAGCGGCGACCAAACAGGGACGCCGTCGGCGGCGGCGAACAGGCCGTGGCCGTCGCTGCCGAAGGCCGGCAGCAACCGGAAATCGACATTGCCGCCGGCGGCTTTGTAGGCGTTGGCCATGTCTCGACTGAGCTTGGGATCGAAGAACGAGTCGTTCTGCGCATAGATCCACAAGGTCGGCACGCGCGCGGTGCGGCCGAACTTGCCGGCGGCTTCGACCAGGTTGCGCGGCGCGCAGTTGTTGTTGGGCAGGTTCATGTTCCGCCCGCCGCGGCCGCCGGCGAAGTTCACCATGGCGGACACGCCGGCCGGGTTGCGCGCAGAGTACGCCACCGTCGCCCAGCCGCCAGCCGACAGGCCGACGATCAGGGTGCGGTCCGGCAGCGCGAAACGCTGCGTGCGCATGTACTGCACGGCGGCGTCGACGTCCTTCGCCGCCTCGATCCCGGCGCCGTAGAAGTCACCGGCCTCGCAGGAGCCGTAGTTTTCATTCCACCGCCCGCCAGTCTCGCCGTAGCCACGCCGCAACGGCGCGACCACGACGTAGCCCTGCTGCACGAACCAGGACGCCGCGGCGGCGAAGCGCGGGCGTTGCATCTGATCGCGGCCGCTGACCGGCGAGCCGTGATTGAGGATCGCCAGCGCCCGACGCTGTTCGCCCGGCGGACGGAACACGGTGGTCAGCATCGGCCGGCCGGCATCGGCGCTGGGGATCTTCCAGACCTGCTCGCGATTGGCGCCGATCTCGCCGCCTTGTGGTCCCAGGCCCTGCGCCAACGCGCCGCTTGTCAGCGTCAGTGCCGTGAGCAACGCCAGCATGGTTCCGCGCATCGAGAGTCCCCCTTGCAATACCCCGTGCTTACCTTGCCCCGCCGCGCGTGCCGCTGCTAGCGTCGGCGCATGAACCTGACCGAAGAATTCGACGCCACGCTGAACGACGCCGAGCGCGCGATGATCGCCAAGGCGCGCTCTTTCGCCGAGCGCGTGGTGGCGCCCAACGCCAAGGCCTGGGAATACGCGCGCAAGCATCCCACCGACGCGATCCGCCAGGCCTGTGCCGAGGGCCTGAACCTGATCGAGCTCGAGAAGCGCTTCGGCGGCGAGGCGCTGAGCTTCTCCTGCAAGATGCGGGTTTGCGAGGAGGTCGCGCGCCACGACTTCGCCTTCGCTTTCTCGTTGGTCAATGTGCACAACGGCATGGCCCGCTTCGCCCGCGACGCGCATCCCTCGATGGTCGAACGCCTGCTGCCACGCATGCTCAAGGGCGAGGTGATCTGCTCGCCCGGCCTGACCGAGCCCTGGGCCGGCAGCGACTTCGCCGCCATCCGCACCACGGCGACCAAGGTCGCTGACGGCTGGGAACTCAATGGCGCCAAGGCGTGGATCACCAACTCGGCCGTCTGTGGCCTGGCGCTGGTCTACGCCCAGACCGACGCCTCGAAGGGCTGGCGCGGTATCGCCGGCTTCATGGTCGAGGCCGACCGACCGGGCTTCCATCGCGAGGCGCCGTTCGAGCTGCATGGCGGCCACGCTATCGGCGCCGCCGGCTTCCGGCTGGAGAAGTATATCGCGCCCGACGAGGCGCTGACCGCCAAGCCCGGCGAGGCGTTCAAGATGGCGCTGTCTGGCATCAACGGCGCGCGCACCTATGTCGCGGCGATGTGCTGCGGCATGCTCGAGTCATCTATCGCGGTGGCGACGAAGTACGGCAGCGAACGCACGCTGTTCGGCGGCAACGTGATGGACCTGCAAGGCGTACGCTGGAAGCTGGTCGACGCCGCCAACGACCTCGAGGCGATGCGCGCGCTGACCTACCGCGCCGCGCGCATCATCGACGGCAAGGGTGACGCGCAGGAAGCCGCCGCGCACGCCAAGAAGTTCGCCGGCGACAAGACGGTGCCGCATATCGCCAATTGCATCCAGGCGATGGGCGCCAACGGTTTGCGTGCCGACTACCCCCTGATGCGCCACCTCAGCGGCGCCAAGATCGCCGCCTACACCGACGGCACGACCGAGATTCAGAATGAAAGATTGGGCCGCGTGCTGATTGATCGCTACGGCAAGGTGTAGGCCGTTAGTGATAGGTTGCGGTCCATGAGCAACCGCGTCATCCGTACCGTAGAGATGCACACTGGCGGCGAGCCGACTCGCATCATCGCGGAGGGTTGGCCGGAGTTCGGCGCGCCCACCTTGCTGGGCAAGCGGCGCGAGGCGCGTGAGCAGCATGATCATCTCAGGCGCGCGCTGATGCACGAGCCGCGCGGGCATGCCGAGATGTATGGCGCGCTGTTGGTGAAGCCGGATCATCCCGAGGCCGATCTCGCGGTGCTGTTCATGCATGGCGAGGGCTACAGCACCATGTGCGGGCACGCGACGATCGCGCTGGCACGCTGGGCGGTCGACACGGGCCGCGTCGCGCGGGTTGAGCCCGAGACCATTGTGCGCCTGCAATGTCCCTGTGGTCTCGTCGTCGCCCATGTCGAGGTGAAGGATGGCAAGGCGGGCCGTGTGCGCTTCGATAGCGTGCCGTCCTTCGCCTTCCAGCTCGACGCCATCGTGATGACCCAGACCTGGGGACCGGTGCATGTCGACATCGGCTATGGCGGTGCGTTCTACGCCATCCTCGACGCCACGACGGTCGGCCTCGACGTGCGCTCCTCGGCGTTGCGCGACATCGTCGATGCCGGCGAGGCGATCGCCGAGGCGGCGAAGAAGACGCTGCGCCTGGAGCATCCCGACGATCCCGACCTCGCCTATATCTACGGTACGATCCTTACCGATGGCGGCATCGGCGCGGTCAACGATGGCGACTGGCCGGGCGCCAGCCGCAACATCTGCGTCTTCGCCGGCCGTCAGGTCGATCGCAGCCCGACCGGCAGCGGTGTGAGCGCACGTATTGCCGTTCAGGTCGCCAGACGGCAGAGCAAGGTCGGCGATATCTGCGCCTACGAGAGCGTCACCGGCGCGCGCTTCACGGCCAAGGCGCTGTCGGAGACGCGCACCGGTCGCCATCGCGCCGTGATCGTCGAGGTCGCGGGCGAAGCGCACTACACCGGCGAAAGCGTCTTTCGCTTCGAGGACGACGATCGCCTGAAGTGGGGCTTCGATCTGCGTTAAGTGGAACCGCCGGCGGGCCCAGAAGAAGCCGCTTCCAGCAATTCGTGCAAATGGCTCTCGCGCAGGCCGAGCGCGTCGAGATGCGCGACGGTGTTGGCGACGTAGTCGAGGCAGCGGCCGCGCACGCCTACGCCCTGGCGCACCAGGGCGGCGGCTTCGGCGAGCGGCAGCTTGCCGAGATAGCTGGGGTGCTCGCGGTTGGCGAGGTAGAGCAGCGCCTCGACGGTGCCGCGATCGTCGAGCGTCAGCGGCCGCACGGTCTCGAAATAGACGCCATCGTTAAGGATCTCGCGATCCCAAAGGTAATGGCGAATGGCATCGTAGTCGCCCTCGGGCAGGCGATGCGCCAGGCCGCGGCAGGCGCCGCCGGGCAGCAGGCCGAGGATCAGGCCGGGCACTTCCGGCGTGCCGCGATAGTGCTCGGACTTGATGCAGAAGGCGCGATGCCAGCCGCTCAGCCGCGCCGGGCGCGTCTCCTGTGGCGTGAAGCCGGGATCCCACATCAGCGAGCCATAGGCGAAGACCCAGGCCGGCCGCGCTGCGATCGGCGCCACGCTGGAGTGCGGATAGCGCGGCCTGGCCATGCTCAAGCCCGGCTCGCCAGCGCCACGCCGGCCACCGTGACGCCCATGCCGATCAGCGCCACGACGCCGAAGGTCTCGCCGAACAGCGGCAGCGCGATCAGCGCGGTGCAGGGTGGCACGAGATAGAACAGGGCGGCGACCTTTGACGCGGCACCACGACGCATCAGCCAGAACAGCAGCATGTTGGCGCCTATGCTGAGCGCGAGGACCGCCCAGACCATCGCGCCCAGGAACTCCATCGTCCAGCGCACGGTCATGGTCTCGAACAGCAGGGCGCAGACGGCGAAGACGATCGCGGCGTAGCCGTACTGCACGACCATGCCGGTGCGCAGGTCCATGCTGGGCAGGAACCGCTTCTGGTACAGCGTACCCAGCGTGATGCCAATCAGCGCGACGCCGGACAACGCCACCGACACCGTGGTGGCCTCGCCGATGCGCGCCTTTTCCCAGATCACCAACCCAGCACCGATGAGGCCCAGCAGCAGGCCGATCCATTGCCGGCGCGAGATCGCCTCGCCGAGCAGCGGGCCGGCGAGGATGGCGGTCAGCAGCGGCTGCAGCGAGACCAGCAGCGCCGAGACACCGGCGGGCATCTGTCGCTCGATGCTGGTGAAGACGCCGCCGATATAGCCGACGTTGATCAGCAGTCCGACGACCAGCAGGTGCATCCAAGTATGGGTGCCACGCGGCCAGGGCGCGCGCATCGCGACGGCCAACGCCGCCAGCAACAGCATGGCCGCGACATAGCGGATGGTCAGTAGCGTGGCCGTCTCGGCATAGGGCAGCGCGCCGCGGGCGACGATGAATCCGGTGCTCCAGATCAGCACGAAGATCGCCGGCGCGGCGAGCGCGGGCACGGCGCGTGGCCCTCAGGCCTGCTTCATGTCGATCAGCGCGCGGCGGATGTCGCGGGTGCGGGTGAAGAGGTCGAACAGCTTGTCGCCCTCGCCCCAGCGGATGGCGCGCTGCAGGGAGAAGAGATCCTCCTGGAAGCGTCCGAGGATCTCCAGCACCGCCTCGCGGTTGTTGAGGAACACGTCGCGCCACATCGTGGGATCCGAAGCGGCGATGCGCGTGAAGTCGCGGAAGCCGCCAGCGGCGAACTTGATCACCTCCGAGCGACGTTCGCCGGCCATGTCGTCGGCGGTGCCGACGATGGTGTAGGCGATCAGGTGCGGCAGATGCGAGACGATGCCCAGCACCATGTCGTGCCAGTCCGGCGCCATGAACTCGACCATGCTGCCGCAGGCCGTCCAGAACGCCGCCAGCCGGTCGACCGCGCTTTGGTCGGCGCCCTCGAGCGGCGTGAGGATGCACCAGCGGCCATCGAACAAGGTCGGAAAGCCAGCCTCAGGGCCGGAATGCTCGGTGCCGGCGATGGGATGCGCCGGCACGAAATGCACGCCAGCGGGGACATGCGGACGCATGTCGCGGATCACCGCCTGCTTCACCGAGCCGACCTCGGAGACGATGGCGCCCGGCTTCATCGCCGGCGCGATAATCTTCATCGCCTCGCCGCAGGCGCCCACGGGCGTACAGATGATGACGAGATCGGCGTCCTTGACCGCCGCCGCGAGGTCGGTGCCGCAGTGATCGACCACGCCGATGCGGTTGGCGGTATCCGCCGTCTTCTGGCTGCGCGTGGCGGCGACGACGCTGCGTACCAGGCCATCGCGCTTGGCGCGCAGCGCGATCGACGAGCCGATCAGGCCGATGCCGATCAGCGCCAGCTTATTGAACAGCGGCGCCGGCTTCGCGGTGTCGCTCATCGCGTGGCCGCGACGAACTTGGCCAGCGACTCGCGCACCGCCTTGACCTCGTCCTCGTTGCCGACGGTGATGCGCAGGTATTCAGCCAGGCCGTAGCCCGCGACCATGCGCGGGATCAGCCCGTCCTTCATCATCGCCTCGTTGGCCGCCGCCGCGCGCTCCGCCGCGCCGAAGCCCACCAGGATGAAATTGCCGACGCTGGGCAACACCTTCAGGCCAAGTCCCGTGAGCTCGGTCGACAGCCAGGGCAGCCAGGTATCGTTGTGCAGGCGTGATGCCTCGGTGTGGGCCGCGTCCTCGAGCGCCGCGACACCAGCGGCCTGGGCGGCGAGGTTGACGTTGAACGGCTGACGCAGGCGGGCCATCACGTCGATCAGGTGCGGCGGGCCGTACATCCAGCCCAGGCGCAGACCGCCCAGCCCGTAGATCTTCGAGAAAGTGCGCGTCATCACCACGTTCTCGCTGCGATCGACCAGCTCGACGCCGGCATCGTAGTCGTTGCGCGAGACATATTCGGCGTAGGCCGCGTCGATGATCAGCAGCGTGGTCTTCGGCAGGCCGGCATGCAGCTTCTGCACCTCCTCGCGGGTGATGTAGCTGCCCGTGGGGTTGTTGGGATTGGCCAGCGCGACGATGCGTGTCTTGTCCGTCACTTTCGCCAGCATGGCGTCGACATCGGTGCGGTAGTCCTTCTCCGGAGCCGCCACGGGCTTGGCGCCGACACCCATCGCGTTGATGGCGTACATCAGGAAGCCGTGCTTGCTGTAGACCAGCTCGTCGCCCGGCCCGCAGTAGGAGCGCACCAACAGGTTCAAGAGCTCGTCCGAACCGGCGCCACAGACGATACGCGCCGGATCGAGGCCGTAGCGCTTGCCGATGGCGACGCGCAGCTTCTCCGAGCCGCCATCGGGATAGCGATGCAGCTCGGCGGCGACGCGGGCATAGGCGGCCATCGCCTTGGGGCTGGGACCCAGCGCGCCCTCGTTGGACGAGAGCTTTCTGACCTTGGCCACGCCCTCGACGGTGTCCTTGCCGCCGACATAGGGCGCGATGTCCATGATGCCGGGACGCGGCTGCGGGATGGTCATCGTCTCAATCCTGTTTTGAACTCTTAACCTTCCCCCGGAGGGGGAAGGTATGTCGCGTAGACGCTCATCGTCAGATCTTGGGCGGCACGGCCCAGGCGCCGAGCGAAACCACGCGAGCATTCTCGACGCCCAACGCCGTGCGCAGCGCCGGCAGGCGCGGGTCCTGGTCGGCGACAAAGGTCGGCACCTCGACGAGGTCCCACCATGTGCCGCTCTGCTCGACATCGATCACCGAGGTCGGTGACGGGAAGCCGGCCTTGGTGATGGCGCCGATCAGACGGCTGCGGCTGATCTCGACCGGCGATTCGATGGCGAGCAGCGCGCGGTCCTCGCCGCTGGCCTCGGCGTCGATGCGCGCCAGCACGAAGGAATCGAGGTCGCGGCCGCGGCTGTTGGGCATGGCGACGAAGGGCAGACGCTGGACGATGTTGGGCGTCGTCGCCTCGCCGCTGGTCAGGCGGATCCACCACGGCGCGGGCTCATCCTGCACAGGCGCCGGCACGACGCCGATGACATTGGGATCGAGCCGCATGGCGGCGATCACCTGGGCGGCGGTCTCATGCGCCTGGAACGGGATCTGGGCGCCGAAATGGTCACGCGCCAGATCCCAGAAGCCGGCCTGGTCGACCGGCCGGCACACCGCGACACGCACCGGCCCCTGCAGGAAAGTGAAGGCGCCCATGATCTCGCGCCAAAGACGCATCAGAGCGGGCTTGGGGAACTTGCCCTCGTGGCGCGCCAGCAGGCGGCGCAGCACCTGGGCCTCGCGCCCCGGGCGCAGGGCCAGGCCGCCATTGCCGCCCTTGGCGGCGGCGATCCGGCCGACCAACTCGGCACGACGCATCAGCAGATCGTGGACGGCTTCGTCGATACCATCGATCTGAGCGCGCAAATCGTCGAGGCTGGGAGCGTCCATGGCGGGGCTGGCGTGGCGGAAGGGCGATAGGTTTAGTCGGGCGTCGGGCCAAAGGCAAAGTAAACATTGACAGGCTAAATCGCCCTCCCATACCTACGGCACCCCGCGCCCGTGGCCGTTCGTCGCGCCACAGCGGCCCCGAGTTTCTGCACATGGACACCGCGGTTCCCCATCCCACCGATACGGCGTCCGGCGACCCGCTTTCGGGCCTGACGCCGGCGGCGCGCCGTGCGCTGGACGCTTCGCACAGCGTTTGGCTGGGGCCGCTCAAGCTCGATTGCGGCGTCGAGCTGGCGCGCCACCGCGTCGCCTATCGCACCTATGGCACGCTCAACGCCGACCGCAGCAACGCGGCGCTGATCTGCCATGCGCTGACCATGGATCAGTTCGTCGCCGACACCAACCCGGTGACCGGCAAGGAAGGCTGGTGGCTGAGCCTGGTCGGCCCCGGCCGGCCGCTCGACATCTCGAAGTACTTCGTGATCTGCGCCAACGTGCTGGGCGGCTGCATGGGCAGCACCGGTCCGCTCGACATCAACCCGGCCACCGGCGGGCGCTACAATCTGTCTTTCCCCATGGTCACCATCCGCGACATGGTGAACGCGCAGGCCCAGCTGCTCGACCATCTCGGCATCGAAAGCCTGTTCTGCGTCGTCGGCGGCTCGATGGGTGGCATGCAGGTGCTGCAATGGGCCGCGTCCTATCCCGACCGTGTCTTCGCCGCGCTGCCGATCGCGACCGCCGCGCGGCATTCGGCGCAGAACATCGCCTTCCACGAGGTCGGCCGCCAGGCGATCATGGCCGATCCCGGCTGGCACGGCGGCGACTACGGCGCGCATAGCACCGTGCCGGCGCGCGGGCTCGCGGTCGCGCGCATGACCGCGCACATCACCTATCTCAGCGAGTCGGCGCTGCAGCGCAAGTTCGGCCGCAACCTGCAGGACCGCGCCGCCTTCGGCTACAGCTTCGACGCCGACTTCCAGGTCGAGAGCTATCTCCATTACCAGGGCAAGTCGTTCGTCGAGCGCTTTGACGCCAACGCCTATCTCTACATCACGCGCGCGATGGACTATTTCGACCTCGCGGCCGAGTACGGCGGTACGCTGGCCACGGCCTTCCGCGGCAGCAAGACGCGCTTCTGCGTGATGTCGTTCACGAGCGACTGGCTGTTCCCGACACACGAGAACCGCGAGGTGGTGAAGGCGCTCAACGCCGTCGCCGCCAACGTCTCCTTCGTCGAGGTCGCCACCGACAAGGGCCACGACGCCTTCCTGCTCGACGAGCCCGAGATGTTCCGCACCCTCGACGGATTCATCCGCGGCGCCGCCAACGCGCGTGGCCTGAAATGAGCATCGCTGCGGTTCTTCCCTTCTCCCCGCGCAGGCGGGGAGAAGGTGCCCGAAGGGCGAATGAGGGGCTTCGCGGCCTCGCCACGAGCACTGCTGGCGTTGAGAGGCCTGAAGCCCCTCATCCGCCTCGCTGTCGCTCGGCACCTTCTCCCCGCCTTCGCGGGGAGAAGGAGATCCCATGAGCCCAGCGGAGCGCGGCAAGATCCGCCTCGACCTGCAGCTGATCGCCGACATGATCGAACCGGGCACACGGGTGCTCGATGTCGGCTGCGGCGACGGCGCGCTGCTCGACTGGCTGCAGCGCGAGAAGCGGGTCGACGGCCGCGGCATGGAGCTGAGCCAGGCCGGCGTGAACGCCTGTGTCGCCAGCGGCCTGTCGGTGATCCAGGGCGACGCCGATACCGATCTCGCCCACTACCCCGACAACGCCTTCGACTACGTCGTGCTCAGCCAGACCTTGCAAGCCACGCGCGAGCCACGCCGCGTGCTCGAGCAGATGCTGCGCGTCGGCAAGCACGCGGTGGTGTCGTTCCCCAACTTCGCCCACTGGCAGGTGCGCGCCCGCCTCGTCTTCGGTGGCCGCATGCCCGAGACCGACGCGCTGCCGTACAAGTGGTACGACACGCCCAACATCCATCTGTGCAGCATCGACGACTTCCGCGCGCTGTGCACCGAGATGGGCGTCACGATCGAAAAGGCGCTGACGCTCAGCCGCCACGGCCGGCCGCTGCCCAACCTGCCGCTGCCGCTGGCCAACCTGCTGGGTGGCCAGGGACTGTTCCTGTTGCGGCGACGCTAGGTCGCGTTCTTGCAAGGACGCTGGCGACGCTTCAGGCTGTCACCAAACAGGAGGCCACAAGATGATCCGCCGTTGCTTGCTCGCCGCCACCGGCGCGCTGCTGCTGTCGAGCGGCACCGCGTTCGCGCAGGACTATCCCAACCGTCAGATCAACTGGGTGATCCCCTATCCGCCCGGCGGCACCACCGACACCATGGCGCGGCTGACCGCGGCCAAGGTCTCGGAGATCCTCAAGACGCCGATCATCCCGGTGAACAAGGCCGGCGCCTCGGGCACGGTGGGCAGCGACAGCGTGCGCACCTCGCCGGCCGACGGCTACACTATCCTGTTCAACGCCAGCCTGTTCGTCATCGGCAAGCAGCTGTTCAAGAGCCTGCCTTACGATCCGCAGATCGACTTCCAGCCGCTGGGCCGCGTCGCCGGCGCGCCGCTGCTGCTGGTCGCCCATCCCGGCGTCAAGGCGAACTCGCTGACCGAGCTGGTGGCCGCGGCCAAGGTCGATCCCAAGGCCTACAATTTCGCGCTCTCCTCCCTCGGTGCCGCCGGCCATCTCGCGACCCTGGAGTTCCTGCGCCTGGCCAAGCTCGACCTGACGCTGGTTCCTTACAAGGGCACGGCGCCGGCGCTCAACGACGTGGTCGCGGGAACGGTGCAGCTGATGATCGACCCGATCGCCTCCACCGGCCCGCAGGTCAAGGGCGGCAAGCTCAAGGCTCTGGCGATCACCAGCACCAAGCGCGCCGCCGTGGCGCCCGATGTGCCGACCGCGGCCGAAGCCGGCATGCCCGACCTCGTGATCGGCTCGTGGTACGGCGCCTGGGCGCCCAAGGGCGTGCCGGCCGACGTCGTCGCCAAGCTCGCCCGTGCGCTGGAGCAGGCGGCCAACGATCCGGACTTCAAGGCGAAGCTCGAGCAGCTCGGGCTGGAGCCGGTGTTCGACGGCCCGGAGGCCTTCCGCAGGTTCATCGCCGCCGATGTCGAGAAGAGCGCGGCGCTCTTGAAGGCGGCGAACTACCAGCCGGAGTGATCAGGCCGCGATCGTCGCGACTTTCGGCTCGACGACGCGCAGCCACTCGGCCGTGTCGAGCTCCATAGACCGGTCGAGCCGGCCGGCGTTGAAGAACAGCGTCCGGTTCGACAGCAACGTTTGATCAACGACGACGCTCAATGAGTCGCGCAGCGCAAAGGGCGGCACCGCGCCCATGACGCAGCCGGTGATCGCCTGCGCCGTCTCTGGCGAGGCGAAGCCGCATTTGCGCGCACCGAACAGCGCGGCCACGGCGGCGAAGTCGAGCTTTCGATTGCCCGGCAGGATCGCCAGCACGTGCCGTCTGCCGCCACCGCCGCCGCGCACATCGAGCACCATCGCCTTGGCCGCCTGCTCCGGCCGGTTACCGCGAATGACGCTGATGTGCTCGGAGCGTCCCTCGGGCTCGTGCTCGATCACGCGGTATCGCGCGCCAGCGGCGTCGAGCAACGCGCACACGCGCTCGAACGGCGGCGGCGGCGTCCGCTCGTAATAGATGTCCCAAGGCCCTTCGCCGTATGACGTGAAGCCGTGGCGCTCGTAGAAGCGCGCCGCCTCGCTGCCCTTGACCACCTCGAGCCGTACCAGGCGACCGGAACGATCCGCCTCGGCCAGCAACACACGCAAGATCGAGGCGCCCAGCCCGCTGCGGTGATAGCGCGGTTCGAGATAGAAGTACTCGATCACCCAGTGCTCGTCTTCGCGGCGGAAACAGACGCAGCCGGCGATCGCGCCATCGACGACGATCACGCGCATCCAGTTCAGGTCGAAGCCGTCGCCAAAGTACTGGCGCGCGCGATCGGGATCGAAGCGGCCGATGCGTTCGAGGGCCGTGCGCATGACCCTCAGCCGCAAGTCGAGCAGCGGCTCGAAATCCGCCGTGGTGGCGGCGCGGAACGACCAGTCGGCCGGCATGGCGGTCAGCGGAAGACCCTGTCGGTCAAAACCGCCAGCGTCTCCTCCAGCGGTCGTACCTTGCCATCGGCGGGCACCGCGCCGGCCTCGACCGTGCGATGCAGCGCCTTGTAGGTCGTCTCGCTCATCAGCGGCGGCACGCCGGTCTCGCGCAGCATCCGCGCCACCAGCACCATCTCCTCGCTGCGCCGGCCCGCGTGCACGAGATGCGTCTCGACCATGCGCGCGAGGAACTGGCCAAAACCTTCGTGATCGACATCGCCCAGGCAGCCCATCACTTCCTCGAGCAGCCCCTGGCGGCGGGCGGCGACGAAGCTCTCGACCGCCAGCGCCTCGACGCCCTTGATCAGCACGCTGCGCAGCACCTTCACGGCCGAGGCGCTGCCCGGCTTGGGGCCCAGCACCTTCGCGTCGAAGCCGCTGGCGTTCATCCACTCGGCGGCGGTCTGCGCATTGGGGCCAGCGAGCAGCATTGGCGCTTTCTGGCCACGGCCGAAGAACGATCCCATCACGGCGACATCGACATAGACGCCACCCGCGCCCTCGATCACGGCACGGTCGGTCTCGGCCATCGCGCCGGTGACGGTGCAGAGATCGAGATAAACCACGCCCTTCTTCAACAGTGGCGCCGCCGCCTGCGCGACATCGAGCGCGAACTCGCCGGGCACAGCGCTGATGATCAGGTCGGCGTCGCGCAGCGCCGCGGTGTAGCCGCGTTCGATCGCGACATCGAGGCGACGCGCCTCCTCGCCCAGCTTGCTGCCGCGCGCGTCGAGATCGAGCGCGGTGTCGACGGCGATCAGCTTGCGCGGCCGGTTGTCGCCGGGACGCGAGGCGCCGCGCCAGGTCTCGGCGAGGCCACGGGCGATCGCGGTGCCGGCTTCGCCAAAGCCGATCAACGCTATGGTCAGCGGTTCAAGAACCATGGTGAGGGGAATGCCGCGTTACGTGCTTGAAGGTGTCGGTTCACCATCGGTCGTCGCATCGCGCCTGTCGCGCGAATAGGCGACCTTCAGCGGCGGGCGGGCGACCAGCACCGGGCGCTGCTCGCGCACGCCCGTTGCGGCGTAGATCTGCTTGCCGGCCTCGACGATGGTGACGCCGGCGAAGCGGCCCAGCAGGCGCTCGCCCAGCCGCTCGATGGTCGGCGCGGCGCGCAGCAGCAGGCGCGAGCGCACCGGCGGCAGGTAGAGCGCACGGGACTCGCGCATGGGTGTGAACATGTTGGCGCGCAACAGGGCGGCGAGCTGCCGGCCCGAATACGGCTCGCCGAAGGAGAAGGGCGAGCGCTCGAGCTGCGACCACAATCCGGTACGGTTGGGCGCCACGACCAGCAGGCGGCCGCCATCGGCCATGACGCGCCAGACCTCGCGCAGCAGCGGACGCACTTGCTCGGCGCATTCCAGAGCGTGCACCAGCACCATGCGATCGATCGAGCGGTCGGCCAGCGGCAGGTCGAGCTCGTCGACCAGGGCGGCGAGGTTGCCGCCCTCGCGCGGCCAGCGCAGCACGCCCTGCGCCGCCGGCATCAGCGCGAAGACGCGCTCAGCCTCGTCGACGAATGGCCGCAGGAACGGCACGGCGTAGCCCAGCCCGGCGACGCGCATGCCCCGCACATCCGGCCACATCCCGCGCAGCCGCGCGCGCAGCAGGCGCTGGGTCACCTGGCCCAGGCTGTCGCCATAGAAATCGCGCAGATCGACGATGTCGTTGAACATCGCCGCAGTATAGCGCCTGGGACCGCCGGCGTCTCCCCGGCTCAAGCCCTCACGCCCCGATGAGAAAATCGCGACGGTGCCGCGGCAGGGGTCTATGGTATCGGACTACCAGTTCGCATCCCCGGGGAAAGGATCGATCGTGGCCAAGATGAAGCTGCTCTACGCGCCGTCGTCGCCCTATGTGCGCAAGGCCATGGTGCTGGCCATGGAGACCGGACTCGATCGCCGGATCGAGACGGTGCCGGTCACCACGACGCCGATCGCGCCCGCGATCGAGGTCACGGCGCGCAACCCGGTGTCCAAGATCCCGGCGCTGATCGACGGCGGCCTGACACTCTACGACTCGCCCGTGATCTGCGAATACCTCGACAGCAAGCATCGCAAGAAGAAGCTCTTCCCGGCCAAGGGCAAGGCCCGCTGGGTGGCGCTGCGCCAGCAGGCGCTGGGCGACGGGCTGCTCGATGCCGCGCTGCTGGCGCGCTACGAGGGCTTCCTGCGACCCGCTGACAAGCGCTGGCCGGAATGGTCCGACGGCCAGATGGCCAAGATCAACGGTGCGCTCGACGCGATGGAGAAGGAGGCCGCCTCCCTGAAAGGCGCCCTGACCATCGGCCAGATCACCTTCGCCTGCGCCCTGGGCTATCTCGACTTCCGCTTCGCCGAGCTGGGCTGGCGCGACAAGCGCAAGAAGCTGGCGGCCTGGTATGCCAAGTTCGCCAAGCGTCCGTCGATGAAAGCGACCATGCCGCCGGGCTGACCCCGGTGGATGCCGATGCGCTGATCGCCGCGCTGGGCCTGCGGCCGCACCCCGAGGGCGGCCACTATCGCGAGACCTATCGCGCGCCGCCCGCGGCAGGCGAGAAGCGCGGCGCCACGACGGCGATTTTCTTCCTGCTGCGCCGAGGCGAACGCTCGCACTGGCACCGCGTCGACGCGGTCGAAATCTGGCACTGGTATGCCGGCGCACCGCTCACGCTGGAGATCGCCGAACCGGGCGCACCTCGCCACACGATCACGCTGGGCACGGACTTCACGGCGGGTCAGACGCCGCAAGGCGTCGTCCCGGCGCACGCCTGGCAGGCCGCACGAACGCTAGGCGACTGGACGCTCGTCGGCTGCACCGTCTCGCCCGCGTTCGAGTTCAGCGGATTCGAGCTGGCGCCATCCGGCTGGGAGCTGGAATAGGCGACTTCAGCAGCGCATCGCTGCGACGGCTCCGGTTCCCGCAAACTCGAGGATCGGGCGATCACGCGTCACAATAGTGAGGCCCCTCGCTCGCGCTGTCGCAACGATGATCCGATCCGCAGGATCGCGCAGATCATTGGGCAACCTGGTTGCCGCGATCAGGGTGTCAACATCGATATCGGCGAGATGAAAGCCGGGCAGTTCCATAAGCCGCTCGAACCAGGAAGCAGGATCGAGTGCCAGGACGATACGCCGACGAGCCACGAGCATGCCGACTTCCCATGCCGTGAACGCCGAGACAAAGCACCCGTCTGGCCCATTCACCGCATCGCGGATAGCACGCCTTGCTGGCGGCGCCATGGCGCTGCCATCCATGAGCCAAATGGCGGCACAGGTGTCCAGCTGCAGACCGGCCATGTCAGTCCGGATCCTGATCCGCGTCCCATACCTCGCCGGTCGGTGCCGTGAGGTCGACACCGGGCATTACGCGGACCATGCCGCGCATCGCGCCCCACGGATCGTAGGGCTTGGTTTCGACCGGAACGAGAGCCGCGACAGGCTTGCCGCGCCTGGTCAAGACGACGCGCGCGGTCTTGCGGGTCGCCACCTCATCAATGATCTCGAGGCTGCGCGGCTTAAACGCGCTGACGGCGATCGTCTTCTCGCGGATTCTGGCCATGTCGGCGTCTCCCAACAACTGGACCATTATATATGGTCCATATGAGCCGAGACAACCCTTACCCGCGCTGCCACAAATCGCGTGCCGCCAGCACGGCGCCGGCGACGACCAGTGCGGTCGCCAGCAGCAGTGCTCTGCTGGCCTGCGCGTGGCCGGCGACGATCAAGGCCAGGGTCGAGAGAATCGGCGTGAGGTAGCTCAGCGCGCCCAGCGCGCGGATATCGCCGCGCTTGACCGCGATGTCCCAAAGATAGAACGCCGCGCCCACCGGGCCGAAGCCCAGCGCGGCCAGCGCCAGCCATGTGATCGTGCCCGACGGCCGTACCGTGGTCTCGAACAGCAGGTGCAATGGCAGCGCCAGCAGCGCAGTGACGACGCAGAAGCCTGCGACCGCGTCGGTCGGTATCTCGCCGAAGCGCCGGCTGAGGGTCGAGTACAGCGACCACGCGAAAGCGCAGCCCAAAGCCGCGAGATAGCCCTGCCAATAATCGCCTTCGAATCCGAGATCGCGGCGGCTGAGCGCCAGCACGACGATGCCGGCGAGGCCGAGCGCGGCGCCGGCGAGATGCCACCAGCGCAGGCGTTCCCCGGCCACCGGCGCCGCCAACAGCACGATCAGCAGCGGCCAGAGATAGTTGATCAGGTTGGCCTCGGCCGCCGGCGCCCTGCTGAGGGCGACGAAGTAGAGCAGGTGGTAGCCGAACAGGCCGGCGACACCGAGCAGCCAGACGCGCGGCGGCCATCGAAAGGCGGCCAGCGGGGAACGTCCCGACATCGCGATCCAGACAAGGCCGGCGAGACCGCCGACAGCGAACGTCATGGCCACGAGCTGGAACGGCGGGATCTCACTGGTCGAGACGGTTAGCAGCGCCAGCGCCGCCCACAACAGGATCGCCGCCAGGCCGCAGAGCGTGGCACGGCCGCGCGCTGGCGATGGGCTCGTCATGGCGCGCGACCCTATAGAGAGCGACGCGCGGATTCCAGCCGATATGCTAGGATTCACATATGCCGCTGCGTCGAGCGCCCAGCCCGGGCAAGCTGTTTCTCGCCCGCCTGGCGTTCGCGTTGGGTTGGCTGTCGGCGCTGGCGATCCTGCTGGTCGGCCCGGGCTATCGCTACGGCCACGTCGACTTGGTGATGGTCCTGCGCGTGCTGACGATCGGCGCTTACGCCGCGATCGGCGCGGTCGTGCTGGGCCTGTCGGTCTCGCTGCTGCTGCCCACCGCCGGCCCCGGGCGCGGTATCGTCGCCGGCATATTCGATATCGGCCATCGCCTCGCGGCGAGCGTCGCATTGCTCGGTCTGATCGGGCTGGGTCTGGCGACCGCCGGCCAGGTCTTCGCGCCCGATATCGCCGCGCGCGTCGAGCCGCCGCTGGCTATCACCATCGCCGCCATCGCCGCCGCCGCCGCGATCGTGTTGGGCATCCTCGCCTCAATCGCCGCGCCGCGCGGCAGCGGCAAGCCTGGCGTGCTCTCCGCCCTGTTCGGCGTCGGCCTTGGTCTCGCCGCCGCCTACGTGCCGCTGTCGTGGCGACTGGCGGCGCAGAGCCTGCCGCCGATCAACGACGTGACGACCGACACGCGCGATCCGCCGCGACTCGTGGCACTTCTGCCGATGCGCGGCGATGCGACGACCGCGGCGGCGTACGCTGGCGATCGCGTCGCGCGCCTGCAGAGGGCCGGTTATCCCGACATAGGCCCGGTGATGCTACCCGCGGCGCCGGCCGAGGCGCTGACGCGCGCCGAGCAGGCGGCGCGCGCGCTGGGCTGGAATGTCGTCGCGGTCGCGCCGGAGGACGGACGCATCGAGGCGATCGCGGTGACGCCGTGGTTCGGCTTTCACGACGACATCGTCATCCGCGTCAGGCCGACGCCGGAGGGCAGCCGCATCGACATCCGCTCGAAATCGCGCCAAGGGCTGAGCGACCTCGGCACCAACGCCCGGCGCATCCGCGCCTTCGTCGCGCGGCTGGCGCCGTAGACGCTACTCCTTCAACGCCGCATCGACGTCTTGGCCGTAGAAGGTCGCATAGCTGTTGCCTTCGAGCGCCAAGCCGACAATCTCGACCATCTCGGCGAGCTGTTCCTCGGTGGCGCCCTTCTTCTTGGCCAGCGCGGTGTGCGAGGCGCTGCAATAGTGGCAGCCATTGGCGACACTGACCGCGAGATAGATCAGTTCCTTCGTCACCGCGTCGAGCGCGCCCGGCGCCATGGTCGTCTGCGCCCGCTGCCAGAAGCGCTTCATCACGACGGGATGGCGCGCCATCGCCTTCCAGGCGTTGTTGACATCGGGCACGCCACGAGCGCGCTTGATGTCGTCCATCACCGCGCGCGCCTCCGGTGCCGCGTCGGCATAGTCGATGAGCTTGCCGTAAGCCATGGTCGCCTCCTGTAGGACAAGGCGGCCATCATAGACGGCTTCACGCCTTGGGTGGCCGCACGCCGAAGCTGGAAGCGGCAAGGCCGACGGCCGTGACGTCGGGCGCGGCGACCGACGGCTCCTCGTCGAGGGCGCGGAACAACTCGGCGATCTCGCCATTGGCGGCGAAGACGAGGAAGCGACAGCGCTTGGCCTCGTGCGCGCGATGCGCCCGCGTGGTGCCGGCGGGCACATGTACGGTGCCGCCGACCGACGCGGTGCGCCACGCCCCGTCGAGCAGCACCTCGAGCGCGCCCTCGAGCACGTAGTAGGTCTCCGGCCAGGGCTGGCGGTGCGGCGGCGGCCCGAACGGCCCGCGTGTCACCACCTCGAACAGCGTGTGCGGCTGGCCATTCGCCGCGGCTTTGACGATCACGCGGTCGCCCATCACGGTGAAGGCGCGGCCGCCACCGTCGGCCAGCACGCCGGCTTGGCGTAACTCACCCGTATTGTCCTCGCCCATTTTTCGCCCCCTTCAAGCCTCACCTTGCTGTTGGTGTTACGACCCATCCACCGCGCGCGATGCGCCCGCGCTGTCACGGATTCGTGACCTCTCTCCGCCACCAGAGCCCGATAATCGGGCACCGACCTCGTGAGGGTTCTGCGATGCGACGGCGAGCGTTCCTCGGCATGGCGGCGATCACGGCGGGCACGCTGTCCGCGCCGCTCCGCGCCCAGAACGCCCCCATCACCAACGCGCCCGTCACCTTCGTGCTGGTCCATGGCGCCTGGCACGGCGGCTGGTGCTGGCAATTGGTGACGCCGCTGCTCGAGGCGCGCGGTCACGAGGTGATCGCGCCGACTTTGGCCGGGCTGGGCGAGCGCGCCCGCGAGCTCAGTGCCGACATCACGCTCGACACGCATATCGACGAGGTCGTCGACCTGCTCGACCGACGGCGCGTGCAGAACGCGGTGCTGGTCGGCCACAGCTATGCCGGCGTTGTGATCAGCGGCGTCGCAGACCGCGTACCGCATCGCCTGCGCCGACTGGTCTTCCTCGATGCCGTGGTCGTCGAGAACGGTCAGTCGCTGGGCGGTGCCCGCGTGACCGGCAGCGCCGCCGCCCTGCCGCCGCTGCCCGCGTCGGCCTTCGGCGTGGTCGACGCCGTTGAGCGCGCCTGGGTCGAAAGCAACCTGACGCCGCATCCCGCCAATACCTTCGCCACGCCCCTTCGCCTGACCAATCCGCTGGGCAACGGGCTGCGCTGCATCTATGTCGCCTGCACGCGACCGGCCATGGCGTCGGTCGGCCGCTACCAGCAGATGGCGCGCTCGCGCCTGGGCTGGCACTTCGAGGAGCTGGCCACCGGCCACGACGCGATGGTCACCGCGCCAACGCCGCTGGCCAATCTGCTGGTCCGTATCGCGGCCTGATCCATCACGACCCGCAGGATCGCGGCTCGGCTGAGTCGGCCCTCCGCCATCACGCGTAGCCCAGAATGCGCGAGATCATGCGGCCGGGGATGAGCGCGCCGGCGCCCGCGCCGATGATTGCGCCGACATACAGGCCGATGACGAAGCGCCGATGGGCGCGGATGTTGCCCGCCCGCGCCGCCCAGATCGCCGCGGCGACCATCACCAGCACGGCCACCGACAGGCCGTGGATGAAGCCGAAGGGGCCGACAACCGGATCCTTGGTCACGATGAAGAACGAGCTCAGCGCCGCCACGACCATCGAGACCATCCATGTCCGGCCGGTGGCGCGATGCGCCAGCGTGCCCTTGGGCTGCACGAACATCCAGATGCCGAGCAGGGCGGCGATCAGCACTGACACCAGATGGACCTTGGTCGCGATCGGCGCGACGGTGAACGGCTCAAGGGTCATGGGACGCTCCCTGGCTCGGGTCGCGGTTGTCGCGGTGCCGTCGAGCCGGTAAGTTGTCATCGCCAACATAATCGATCCGGGAATGTTGTCAATGCCAACTTCGCGCGCCCGCCCGAAACCCGCCGACCGCTACCATCACGGCGATCTGCGCGCGGCGCTGCTGCGCGAGGGCGGTCGGGTACTGGCCACATCCGGGCCTAAAGCGCTCAGCCTGCGCGAGCTGGCGCGCGCGCTGGGTGTATCGCACAACGCCCCCTACAAGCATTTCGCGAACCGTGACGCTTTGCTGGCGGCGCTGGCGGCCGAAGGCTTTCGCGAGCTCTCCGCCGACAGCCATGAGGCGGCGGCCACCGCGGCGTCGGGCGAGATGATGCTCGCGCGGGCGCTGGCGTACATCGGCTTCGCGCTGCGCCGCCCGGCGGTGTTCAAGCTGATGTTCTCGCACGATGTCAGCGGCAGCGCCCATGCCGAGCTGGGTGACGCGGCGCGCGCCAGTTTCTTCGCGCTGCGCCAGGCCGTGGCAGGCGGCGTCGCCGATCGCGCCGCCAACGACACCGCGCTGGCCGCCTGGGCTTTCGTGCATGGCATCGCCCATCTGTTGATCGATGGCCAGATTCCCGAGGTCTTGCATGCCGGTCGTTCGCCCGAAGAGCTGGCGCGCGATATGTTGCGTGCCTATGGCCGGCCGCGACGCGAAAGCTGACGCGGATGTGACGTGGACGATCACGCGGCCGTCCCGCAGACTACGTCACCGTCCGGCGCAGACCCGGACGCCCAGGGAGAGAGATCGAGCCATGTCCACCCGTCACTACGGCCGCCGCCGCGCCATCGCGCTGGGCGCGGCCAGCCTCGTCGCCGCCCCTGCCATCGTGACCGCGCAAGCGGTGTGGAAGCCAGACCGGCCGATCACCGTCTACAACCCGCTGGCCGCGGGCGGCGTCACCGACGTGCATCTGCGCTTCCTTGGCGAGCGCGTCTCGAAGCTGCTCGGCCAGCAGGTGATCGTCGACGTCAAGGCCGGTGCCGCGGCGACCTTGGCGGCCGCACAGATGCTGAACGTCAAGCCCGACGGCCACACGATCGCCTGCATGACGATCAACAGCCTGCGCTATCCGCACTACCAGCAGACCAACTGGCATCCGCTGCGCGACTTCACTTACATCCTGGGCCTGTCGGCCTACACCTTTGGTGTCGTCTGCAAGGCGGATGCGCCGTGGAAGACGATCGACGACCTCATCGCCGCCGGCAAGAAGGAGCCGGAAAAGTACAACTACGGCACGTCCGGCATCGGCGGCACCGGCCACCTGCTGATGATCGAGACCGAGCAGGCGACCGGCGCGAAGTTCACCCACGTGCCCTACAAGGGCGGCGCCGAATGGATGCAGGCGCTGCTCGGCGGCCACATCCATTTCGTGCCTGACGGTGCGCAGTGGGCGCCTTTCGTCGACAACGGCCAGGTCCGGGTGCTGGCGATGGCGACCGAGAAGCGTTTTCCGAAGTATCCCGACACGCCGACCTTGGTGGAGCGCGGCATCAACGCCGTCGCGCACAGCCCCTACGGCCTTGTCGGTCCCAAGGACCTACCGGCGGGAATCGTCGGCGTGCTGCACGACGCCTTCAAGCAGGCGATGGACGATCCCGCGCACCAGCCGCTGCTCGATCGCTACATCCAGGTGCCGTGGTACAAGAGCCCGGCCGAGTACCGCGCCTTCGCCGAGAAATACTTCGCCGAAGTCCGGCCGGTGCTGGTCAAGGCCGGTTTGGCGAAGGACTGATCTGCATCGGCGTCGCTCGCGGCGCGAAACGGCGGGACGCCAACACATGGACGGCGGAGGGCGCGCGGATAAAGTCAGCGTCTTCACGCCAACCTGACATCCGGAGTTCCGCCCGTGTCCCCAAAGTCGCGTACCCCGATCGGCCGTCGCCACGTGCTCGCGCTTGGCGCCGCGGCCACGCTCGCCGCACCGCAGATCGCACGCGGCCAGGCGCGCTGGAAGCCCGATCGGCCGATCACGATCTACAATCCCTTCGCCGCGGGCGGCGCCACCGACATCCACATGCGCTTCCTCGCGGAGCGCGTCACCAAGCTCCTGGGCCAGCAGGCGCTCGTCGACATCAAGGCGGGCGCGGCCGGCACGCTGGCGCCCGCGCAGATCGTGCACGCCAAGCCTGATGGCCATCTGCTGGCCTGCATGAGCATCAACAGCCTGCGCTATCCGCACTACCAGGACGTCCCCTGGCACCCGCTGCGCGACTTCACCTACATCACGGGCCTGTCGTCCTACACGCTGGGCATCGTCGTGCGCAGCGACGCGCCGTGGCAGACCATCGAGGACCTGATCGCCGCCGGGAAGAAGGAGCCGGAGAAGTACAACTACGGCACCTCGGGGGTCGGCGGCTCGGGCCAGCTGATGATGATCGAGGTCGATCAGGCGACCGGCGCGACGTTCACCCACGTGCCATACAAGGGCGGCGCGGAGTGGATGCAGGCGCTGCTCGGCGGCCACATCCACTTCCTCGCCGACGCCGCGCAATGGGCGCCCTTCGTCGACAACGGCCAATGCCGCATCCTCGCCATGGCGACCGAGGCGCGCATTCCCAAGTACCCGAATGCGCCGACCTTGAAGGAGCGTGGCATCAACGCCATCGCGCACAGCCCCTATGGCCTGGTCGGGCCGAAGAACATGCCGGAAGCGATCACCCAGACCCTGCACGAGGCCTTCGCCGAGGCGACCAACGATCCGGGCCTGCAGCCGTTGCTCGATCGCTTCATCCAGGTGCCGTGGCGCAAGAACCCCGCCGAGTATCGCGCCTATGCCGAGGGCTATTTCAACAGCGTCAAGCCGCTGCTGATCAAGGCCGGCCTCGCCAAGGCCTGACGCCGCACGCCCTGGTGCTATCATCGTCCGCGACGAGCCAAGGGCGGAGCGGACGATGACAGCGGGCATTCGACAGCGGGACTACACGCCGGGTGCCAAGGCCCCGCTGGCCGGCGTGCGCGTGCTGGATCTGTCGCGGCTGGTGGCGGGCAACACGCTGACCCAGGTGCTGGGCGATTTCGGCGCCGAGGTGATCAAGGTCGAGCCGCCGGCCGGCGACACGCTGCGTGGCTGGAAGGTCAAGGACGTCGAGACCAACTGGAAGATCTACGCCCGCAACAAGAAGAGCCTCGGGCTCGAGCTACGCAAGCCGGCGGCGCGCAAGCTGCTGCTCGATCTCGTGCCCTCGGCCCAGATGTTCGTCGAGAGCTTCCGTGTCGGCACCTTGGAGAAAATGGGGCTGGGGCCCGACGTGCTGCTGGCGCGCAACCCCAAGCTGGTGATCGTGCGCATCTCCGGCTGGGGCCAGAGCGGCCCCTACGCCAAGCGTCCCGGCTTCGGCACCCTGGTCGAGGGCATGTCCGGCTTCGCCTCGTTCAACGGCTTCGGCGATCGCGAGCCGGTGCTGCCGCCGATCTATCTCGCCGATACTATCGCGGGCCTCTACGGCGCCTCGGGCGCGATGATCGCGCTGCGTGAGGTCGAGCTGAACGGCGGCAAGGGCCAGGTGATCGACCTGCCGCTGCTCGATCCGATCTTCGCCGTGCTGGGACCACAGGCCGCGAACTACCGGCTGAACGGCAAGGTCAAGCCGCGCACCGGCAGCCGCTCGACGACCTCCGCGCCACGCAACGCCTACAGGACCAAGGACGGTCTTTATGTCTGCCTGTCGGCCTCGACGCAGAAGATGGCCGAGCGCGTGCTGCGATCGATCGGCCGCGACGATCTCAACCACGATCCGCGCTACATGACCAACGCCGCGCGCGTGCAGCACGCCCCGGATCTCGACGCCATCATCGGCGCCTTCGTCGCCGAGCGCACCCAGGCCGAGAACGTCGCCTTCTTCGAGAAGGCCGAGGTCACCATCGGCCCGATCTACGACGTGCGCCAGATCCTCGAGGATCCGCACATCCTCGAGCGCGAGCTGGTCGCCGACTATCCCGATTCCGAGATGGGGCAGTTTCCCATGCACCACGTCGTGCCGCGGCTGGGCGGCACGCCGGCCTCGATCCGCACACCGGCGCCGAGCATCGGCCAGCACAACCGCGCGCTGCTCAACGAACTGGGTATCGACGATGCGGCCTATGCGGCGCTGAAAGCCGAAGGCGCCGTCACCGAAGGCGGCGCTGGCGGTGGCGAGGAGTAAGCTAAAATTCTGTCGTCCTGAGCGTAGCGAAGGACCTCTCGGTATCGCGGTCACTCACTTGCGGTGAGGTCGTTCGCACCACCGCAAGGTTCTTCGCTGCGCTCAGAACGACGAAGCTTGTGCCTCAGTACATATGCTGGCCGCCGTTGATGCTGAGCGTCGAGCCGGTGATGAAGCCGGCGTCGTCGGCGACCAGGAACAGCACGCCGCGGGCGATCTCGTCGGCCTTGCCGAGACGGCCGACAGGGATTTTTGCGACAATTTTCTCGAGCACGTTGGCCGGCACGGCCGAGACCATGTCGGTATCGGTGTAGCCGGGCGCGATGGCGTTGACCGTGATGCCCTTGGCGGCGCCTTCCTGGGCCAGCGCTGGCGGCGGCGTAGTTCACCTGGCCGTACTGGCCGCCCTGGCCGTTGATCGAGCCGATGTTGACGATGCGGCCGAAGCCGCGCGTGTTCATGCCGTCCCACACCGCCTTGCAGACGTTGAAGCAGGAGCCGAGGTTGGTGTTCATCACCTGGTCCCAGTTCTCGCGCGTCAGGCGCCGCATGGTGGCGTCGCGCGTGATGCCGGCGTTGTTGACCACCACGTCGATCGGACCCAGGTCCTTCTCGATCTGGGCCACCGCCGCGGTCACGGCGGCGAAGTCGCCGACGTCGAACTTGTAGACCGGGATGCCGGTCTCTTCCTTGAACTGGCTCGCCGCGACGTCGTTGCCGGCGTAGTTCGCCGCCACGACATAGCCGCGCAGCTTCAGCATCCTGGAGATCGCCGCGCCGATGCCGCGGGTGCCGCCTGTGACCAATGCAACACGATCCATGGTTTTCCTCCCGAGCCGTCTTGTGCGCTAGTGTTCCCTGAAAGCGGCCGCGTTGCTAGTCGCCAATCGGCGCCACGACAACAGCGGGAGCGCCCGCGCGCCCACGTGTCGCGAATGAGCGTTCAGGCTCGGCGCTCGCGCCGGCCACGAAGGCGCCGAGCGCGCTCGACACGAAGGCGTCGCGCCGACGGATGAAGACGGTGCGCACCATCGCCTCGGTGCGCGGCAGCGGATGCACGGCCACGCGGTCGGCGTCCCACACCCGGCCGGCGAGCTGGCGGGGCAGCAGGGTGATGCCGATACCGGCGGCGACGCAGCTGAAGATCGCTTCGAGCGTACCGAACTCCAGCAGGCGGGTGGAGACCACGCCGCGCCGCGCCAGCACGTGCTCCAGCCGCTGGCGATAGGAACAGCCGGCGCGCAGCACGATCAACTTCAGGTCGCGCCGCCCCGCCAGCTCGTCGAGCGAGGCGAGATCGCGGCCACTGAAGACCGCCAGCTCCTCGCGGAACACCGGCTCCTCCCGTAGTTCAGGATGATCGACCGGGCCGGCGACGAAGGCGCCCTCGACACGGCGCTCCAGCACCATTTCGATGAGCTCCACCGTGGTGCCGGCGCGCACCACGAGATCGACATCGGGCCACTCGGCGGCGAAGCGCGCCAGCGGCTGGGCCAGCCGCAGCGCGGCCGTGGTCTCGAGCGTGCCAACGGTCAGCATGCCCGACGGTGTGCCGTCGTCGCGCGCCGCGCGCGCCGCGTCGTCGAGCAGATGCGCCACCTTGCCGGCATAGGGCAGCAGGCGCTGACCGGCGGCGGTCAGCGCCACGCCGCGGCTGTGGCGGTCGAACAGCGGCGCGCCCAGCTCGGCCTCCAGCGCCCGCACCCGCGCGGTGACGTTGGACTGCACGGTGTTGAGCGCCTGGGCGGCGCGGTTCATGCCGCCCAGCCGCGCCACCGCCTCGAACACGCGAAGATCGGACGCGTCCATCAGAGGCTCCGAAAGCTATCTTCCAGAACGATAACATCGATCTCATCAAATCGCTTCCGATAATGCATTGGCACGCCTACCTTGGCGATCGACTAGCCATTCTGGAGTCGCTTATGTGGCCTGACCGCCGCCTCCTCGACCTCATCGGCATCGAGCATCCGATCCTGCTGGCGCCCATGGCCGGCTCCGGCACCCCAGCGCTAGGCGCGGCGGTCAGCGAGGCGGGCGGCCTGGGCTCACTGGCCTGCGCCATGTCGACCACCGACCAGATCCGCGCCGGCGTCGGCGTGATCCGCCAGCGCACCGACAAGCCGTTCAACGTCAACTTCTTCGTCCACAAGCCGCCGGTGCCGGACGCCGCGCGCGAGGCGGCGTGGCGCAAGTCGCTGGGCGCCTACTACGCCGAGTTCGGCATCGACCCGTCAAAGATCCCCGAAGGCCCCGGCCGCGCGCCCTTCGACGAGGCGGCCTGTGAGCTGATGGTCGAGCTCAAGCCGAAGGTAGTGAGCTTCCATTTCGGCCTGCCGGAGAAGCGGCTGTTCGAGCGCGTGAAGAACGCCGGCTGCGTCACGCTCAGCTCGGCGACCACGGTCGAGGAGGCGCGCTGGCTCGAGGACCATGGCGTCGACGCGATCATCGCCCAGGGCAACGAGGCCGGCGGCCATCGCGGCATGTTTCTGACCGGGGACATCGCCGCCCAGCCCGGCACCTTCGCGCTGGTGCCGCAGATCGTCGACGCGGTGAAGGTACCGGTGATCGCCGCCGGCGGCATCGCCGACGCGCGCGGCGTGGTCGCGGCGCTGGCGTTGGGCGCGAGCGCGGCGCAGATCGGCACCGCCTATCTGCTCTGCGACGAGGCCGGCACCAGCCCGATCCATCGCGCGGCGTTGAAGGCGGCGCGCGCCGACCAGACCTCGCTGACCAACATCTTCACCGGTCGGCCGGCGCGCGGCTTGCTCAACCGGGTGATGCGCGAACACGGCCCGATCAGCCCGCACGCGCCCGCCTTCCCGCTGGCGACATCGGGCATCAGCCCACTGCGCAGCGCGGCCGAGGCCAAGGGCTCGGGCGATTTCTCGCCGCTGTGGTCGGGTCAGGCGGCGCCGCTGAGCGAGGGAGGGCCGGCCGCCGAGTTCACGCGGAAGCTGGTCGAAGGAGCACGCGAGCGAATGAAGACACTCGCGCACTGAAACGACGACCGGAAGCGCCTAACGGAGTCCAGCTTCGTGCAAGGACTCGACGAACCGACTCTGCCCGAGCGTACCGTTAAGCGGCGCTCGCTCCGCCCAAGCGCGCAAAGAGAAGTCCGGGAACATCTCGACGAACCTCCGGGCGGCGTCCCTCGCCTCGTCGAGCCGACCCGATAGCCAGAGGGAACTGACCAGCGCCCGGTGAACCGCCATCCAGTCCGGTCGATCTTCCAGCGCTTTGCGGGCCCAGGGCAATGCTTCGGCCGGCCGGCCGCTGGTACACAGCGCAAAAGCCATCCCATGCTTGCAAATGGCCCCCCACTGCGGGTCGAGTGGACTCAATCGCAAGGCCTTCGCGAACTCGTCCATCGCCGTATCGGTCTCTCCTGCCCACGCGCTGATCCAGGCGCGCATGGCCCAGGCGACCATGCTGTTCGGATCAACCGCCAGGGCACGGTCGATCAGATCCCAGGCCGTTTGATAGCCACGACGCGACAGGGCGGCGATGAAGGCGGCGGAGCCGAGCGCCACCGGGTCCGCGGGATCGCAATCGAGTGCGCGTCGGCACAGCGTCTCGGCTTCCCGAAAGTCCTTTTCGACATCGGGGCTATCGCCGTTGGCTGGTCGCAATGCGCGGCAACTCGCGGCGTATGCCAGCGCCTGAGCATAGTCCGGCGACAGGGCTATAGCGCGATCCAGCAGTTCGATCGCCTCGGCGACGCCTTGCGTCGACATCGTGGCGTATCTCGGCCACGCCTGCAGGAACAGATCGAAGGCATCGAGGTTATCGGGCCGTTTGCGGCGTGCGCGCGCGATCTCCGTCGCGCGCAGCTTCGGTTCGATCGCACTGATCAGGCTCTCCACGATTCGGTCCTGGAAGTCGAACACGTCGCCCAGCGATCCGTCGTAGCGCTCCGCCCACAGGTGGTTGCCCGTCGCCGCCTCGATCAACTGCGCCGTCAACCGCAGACGCTGACCCGATCGGCGCACGCTGCCTTCCACCAGATAGCGTACCCCCAGCCGCTCAGCGATCGTCCGGACGTCTAGCTTCGCGCCACGAAATGCGAATGAGGAGTTGCGAGCGATCACGAAAAGCCATGAGACTCGTGACAACCCAGTGATCAGGTCTTCGGCCAGCCCGTCGGCGAAGTAGACCTGCTCCGGATCGCCGCTCATGTTGTCGAAGGGCAGTACGGCCAACGACGGCTTGTCCGGTAGCGCCATCTTGCGATCCACCGGCGTGGATGGTGGCGGAGTCGTTGCGACACTCGCGGCCGGCCAGTCATCGATGTTCCAGGACACCCGGTACGCGCGCACCGCCCGCTCGATGTTCTTGAGACTGAGGTCGCCCAGAATCTCGAACGTCGCGCTTAGCCGACCTGCGACGGCGTTGTGCACGTCGCCCGACACGACAATTCCACCCGGCGGCGCCTCACCCTCCAGCCGCGCGGCGACGTTCACACCGTCGCCGTACAGATCGCCCTCCTCGACGATCACGTCACCCAGATGCAGGCCAACCCGAAACACCACGGCGCTGTCCTGCGGCTGGTCGCGATTTGCGTCGGCCATCGCCTGCTGGAACATGATCGCGGCACCCAGCGCATCCACGGCGCTGGCGAACTCCGACAGGACGCCATCGCCGGTCAGCTTCACGATCCGGCCGCCGAACCTGTCGAGGATAGGCTCGAAGCGCTGCTTGCGATGCTCGCGCAACCTCGCCAGCGTGCCGCTTTCGTCTCGGCCCATGAGCCGGCTGTAGCCGACAACATCAGCCGCTAGGATCGCTGCCAGCCTGCGCTGCTCCCGTGCCAAGCTCATTCCCCCGATTTGCTTGCCGGCAAGTTTAGAAGTCGCGTGATCCCCGGACAATTGCCGCGAGTGGGTAGAGCGTCAGCCGCTGGGCGCAGACGGCCTCAGTCGCCGATTTCATGCGAAAGCTAGTCGATGAGGCGCGCGAGCGAACGAGGACGCTCGCGCGCTGAACGAGGAGCGGCTACGCCCGCTCCACGCACATGGCGATGCCCATGCCGCCGCCGATGCACAGCGTCGCGAGGCCCTTCTTGGCGTCGCGCTTCTGCATCTCGTAGAGCAGCGTGGTCAGCACGCGCGCACCCGAGGCGCCGATCGGATGGCCGAGCGCGATCGCGCCGCCATTGACGTTGAGCTTGGCCGGATCGAGGCCCAGCTCCTTGCCGACGGCCACGGCCTGCGCCGCGAAGGCCTCGTTGGCCTCCACCAGGTCGAGATCTTTCACCGTCCAGCCGGCCTTCTTCAGCGCCACCTGCGAGGCGGTCACCGGGCCGATGCCCATGACCGCCGGATCGACGCCGGTGGTCGCCCAGGACACGATCTTGGCCAGCGGCGTCACGCCGCGCTTCTTGGCTTCCTCGGCGCTCATCAGCACCAGGGCGGCGGCGCCGTCGTTGATGCCCGAGGCGTTGCCGGCGGTGACCGAGCCGCCTTCCTTGGTGAAGGCCGGCCGCAGCTTGCCCAGCGCCTCGACCGTGGTGCCGTGACGCGGGAACTCGTCGGTGTCGACGACGACGTCACCCTTGCGGGTCTTGATCGTCACCGGAACAATCTCGTCCTTGAAACGGCCCGCCTTCTGCGCCGCCTCGGCCTTGTTCTGCGACGAGGCGGCGAAGGCGTCCTGCTCGGCCCGGGTGATCTGGTAGCGCTGGGCGACGTTCTCCGCCGTGTTGCCCATGTGATAGCCGTGGAACGCGTCCCACAGGCCGTCCTTTAGCATCGTGTCGGTCATCTTGAGCTCGCCCATCTTGGTGCCGTCGCGCATATGCGCGGCGTGCGGCGCCTGGCTCATGCTCTCCTGGCCGCCGACCACCATGATGTTGGCGTCGCCGTTGCGGATCGCCTGCCAGCCGAAGGCCACCGCTCGCAGGCCCGAGCCGCAGAGCTGGTTGATGCCCAAAGCCGTCTTCTCGACCGGGATGCCGGCATTGACCGCCGCCTGGCGCGCCGGGTTCTGGCCCTGACCCGCGCTCAGGATCTGGCCCATGATGACCTCGTCGACTTCCTCGGGCTTCACCTTGGCGCGCTCCAGCGCGCCCTTGATGGCGATCTTGCCGAGGTCGTGCGCCGGCACGCTGTTGAACGCGCCGTTGAACGAGCCGATGGGTGTACGCGCGGCCGAGGCAATGACGATATCGGTCATGGGGACCCTCCATTGTGTCGGCGCCCCTGTCCCGCAGAGGGCACCGCTGCTGCTGATTCGCCCTGTATTTGCGCACGGTCCATGCTGCAGCGCAACACACGGCTTGGGCATCTCTGCGATGCCCGGCGGGCATCGCCTTTGTGACAGTTGCGTAAGGCGGGCAGGTCCGATGATCCGCTCCGCCTTCAATGGCGTTTAACGGAGATGCGCCTGGCAACGGATTGCTGGTACCCCGTCCTGCTGAGTCGCGAACTGCGGCGTCGGCCGGTGGGAGTCGAGCGCCTGGGACGGCGGCTGGTCTTCTGGCGCAGCGGCGACGGGACTGCACACGGGTTTCCCGACCGTTGCCCGCATCTCGGCGCGGCGCTGAGCGGCGGCATGGTACGCGGCGACCGCCTGATCTGCCCGTTCCATGGCATCGAGTTCGATGCCGGCGGCGCCTGCCGTCACATTCCGGCTCTCGGCCGCAGCGGGCGGATCCCCGTGGCGATGGCGCTCGACGCGCTGATCCTACGCGAGGCCCACGGCTTCCTTTGGCTGTGGTGGGGGGCGCCGCGCGCGCAGTATCCCGACTTGCCGTACTTCACCGAGTTGGAGGACGGCTGGCGCCATGCCACGATCACCGTCGACTGGCCGGTGCACCACAGCCGCGCCATCGAGAACCAGCTCGACGTGGCGCATCTGCCGTTCATCCACCGCACCACGATCGGCGCCGGCGGGGAAACCCTGGTCGAAGGCCCGCATGTCGAGGCGGACGAGATCGGCATCCGCATCTGGATCACCACAGCGAAGGACACGGGGCAGCGCCCGCGCGAGGCGGCCGAGCTGGCGGCCGCGGCGGCCGGCACGGAGCCGACCGTGAGCTTCCTCTTCCCCGGAACCTGGCTGCTGAACATCGCGCCCCGGTTCAAGAACGTCATCGCCTTCGTGCCGGTGAACGCCCGCCATACCCGCTATTACCTTCGCGCTTACCATCGCCGGGAGCCGGCCTTCGTCGGCTCGCTGTTCGCGGCCGCGACCTGCCTCAGCAACCGGCTGATCCTGTCGCAGGATCGCCGTGTCGTGGTGATGCAGACGCCCGCCGACAGCGCCGACGCGCGCGCCGACCGGCCGCTCGCCACGGATCGCGCGATCATCGAGTACCGCCGCCTGCAGGCGCGCCTGCTGGAGCGCGTGGACTCGCCGGAACCCGTCGCAAATTGAGCGATCACCGCGCGCCGCCGCGGCGCTACAGTCGGCGCCATGATCCGCAAGATCATCCACGTCGACATGGACGCCTTCTTCGCGTCCGTGGAACAGCGCGACAATCCCGACCTGCGCGGCAAGCCGGTGGCGGTGGGCGGCTCCAGCCGGCGCGGCGTCGTGGCGGCGGCGAGCTACGAGGCCCGCGTGTTCGGCGTGCGCTCGGCGATGCCCTCGCTGACAGCGCAACGGCTTTGCCCCGATCTGATCTTCGTCAAGCCGCGCTTCGAGGTGTACCGGGCGATCTCGCAGCAGATCCGCGCGATCTTTTTCGAGTACACACCGCTGGTCGAGCCGCTGTCGCTCGATGAGGCCTATCTCGATGTCACCGAGAACCTCAAGGGCGTGGAGTCGGCGACCGTCACGGCCCGGGCCATCCGCGCGGCGATCCTGGAGCAGACCGGCCTCACCGCCTCGGCCGGCATTTCCTACAACAAGTTCCTCGCCAAGCAGGCCTCGGATCACAACAAGCCCGATGGCCAGTTCACGATCACGCCAGACATGGGCGAAGCCTTCGTCGCCGGCCTGAAGATCGGCAAGTTCCACGGCGTCGGGCCGGCGACGGCGGCGAAGATGGAGCGGCTGGGCATCCGCACCGGCGCCGATCTGCGCCTGCAGACCCTGGAGTTCCTCACCGAGCATTTCGGCAAGGCCGGCCCGCGCTTCTTCGCCATCGCCCGCGGCGAGGACCAACGGCAGGTCAACCCGGATCGCGAGCGCAAGTCGGTCGGCTCGGAGTCGACCTACTTCGACGACCTCGAGACGGCCGACGCTGTCGAGCGCGCGATCCTCAAGCAGCTCGACGACGTCTGGAAGTATGTCGAGCGCAACGACATCGCCGGCCGAACCTTGACCATCAAGATCCGCTATCGCGATTTCGAGCAGCACACGCGCAGCCGCAGCACGGCCGCGCCGATCCAGAGGAAGGATGAGGCGGCGCAGATCGTGCTGGCGCTGGTGCGCGGCGCCTTCCCGCTGGCCAAGCCGGTACGCCTGCTGGGCGTGACGCTGAGCAACCTGGAGCGGCCGGGCAGTGTGGCGCCGATGCAACAGCAGATGTCGTTGGGGTTGGACTAGGGGTTGGGATCTCCCGGAATGCCATGCTTTGCCATGGTCGGCGCGGGAGCCTCGGCCGCGTGCCGCGGCGCCCGCGTCATCAGTCAATTTCCTCCTCTACGCGCGTCGGAAGCGCGCCAAGGCTTGCGCGGCGACCCGGTCTGACCAACATGTCCAGCATGTCGAAGGATCCCAAGGACACCGCTTCGCCGGCCTGCTCGGCCCATGAGGCGGGCGATGCCTATATGGGTTTCGCCCCGCGGGACGAGTTGATCGCGTTCCTCAACACGCTGCTGGAGGCCGAGCGTGCCGGAGCGCGCATCTGCCAGCGCACGTCGCACGAGGCGCGCGACGTCGGCAACCAGACCCTGGCCGGCCTGATGGCCGCCGTGCGCGACGACGAGGCGCATTGGTGCGCCGTGCTGACCAAGGCCATCCGCGACCTGGACGGCGAACCTTCGACCACGACCGGCACCTTCTTCGAGAAGGCCGCGGCGATCGCCGACCTGCCGGAACGGGTGAAGTTCATCAACCGCGGCCAGGGCTGGGTCGTACGCGAGCTACGCAGGACCTTGCCGCGCATCCGCGACGACGCCCTGCACGCCCAGATGAGGGCGATGCTTGACGGGCACGAAGCCAATATCGCCAAGGCCAGCTAGCAGAGGATGTCTATGCCCAGCGCAGACGCACCAGCACAGGAGAATCGCGCTTTCGAGGCCGATGTCGCCCGATTGCTGCAGTTGATGGTCCATTCGGTCTATTCCGAACGCGACGTCTTCCTGCGCGAACTGATCTCCAATGCCGCCGATGCCTGCGAGAAGCTGCGCTACGAGGCGATCGCCACCCCCGCCCTGCTCAGCGAGGATCCCAAGGCACGCATCACCATCGCCATCGATGCCGACGCCAAGGCGCTCAGCGTCGAAGACAACGGCATCGGCATGAACCGCGAGGAAATGGTCGAGGCGCTGGGCACCATCGCGCGCTCCGGCACGCGCGCCTTCGTCGAGCGGCTGCAGGGCGGCGAGGCCAATGCCGGCGCCCAGCTGATCGGCCAGTTCGGCATCGGCTTCTACTCCGCCTTTATGGTCGCCGAGCGCGTCGAAGTCAGCTCGCGCCGTGCCGGCGCTACGGAAGCCTGGCGCTGGTCGTCCGACGGCAAGGGCACCTTCTCGGTCGCGCCGGCCGAGCCGGCCGAAGCGCCCGCGCGCGGCACGCGTGTCGTGCTGCACCTGATGGCGGATGCGGCGAGCTATCTCGAGCGCGCCACCCTCGAACGCGTGGTGCGCCAGCAGTCGGGCCACGTGCCGGTACCGATCGCCATCGTCGAGAAGCCCGGCGCCGAGCCGGCGGAGATCGCCGACGGCGCGGCGTTGTGGGCCAAGCCGCGCGGCGAGGTCACCGCCGAAGAGCACACCGACTTCTATCGCGGCGTCGCCGGCCAGTTCGACGAGCCGGCGCTGACCGTGCACTACCGCGCCGAGGGTCGGCACGAATACACCGTGCTGCTCTACGTGCCCAGCACGCGGCCCTTCGATCTGTTCGAGCCCGAGCGCAAGGGCCGCATCAAGCTCTACGTCAAGCGCGTGTTCATCAGCGACGACGTCGAGATCCTGCCGCGCTACCTCCGCTTCGTGCGCGGCCTGATCGATTCGGCCGATATCCCGCTCAACGTCTCACGCGAGATGATCCAGGAGAGCCCGGTCCTGGGCGCGATCCGCAACGCGGTCTCTGGTCGCGTGCTGAGCGAGCTGGAAAAGCTGGCGGAGAAGGAGCCGGAAACCTACGCGAAGATCTGGGATGCCTTCGGCGCCGTGCTCAAGGAAGGCCTCTACGAGGATTTCGGGCGCCGCGATTCACTGATGGGCCTGGCGCGCTTCCACACCACGTCGGACGGTAAGGGCTGGCGCAGCCTCAAGGACTATGTCGGGGCGCTGAAGCCCAACCAGACGGCGATCTACTACATCACCGGTGACGACCAGGCGCGACTCGAGGCTTCACCGCATCTCGAGGGCTTTCGCGCGCGCGGCATCGAGGTGCTGTTGCTGACCGACCAGGTCGACAGCTTCTGGGTCGCCGCGGGCGCGGCTTTCGACGGCAAGCCCTTCAAGTCGATCACCCAGGGCGCCGCCGATCTGTCGTTGATCCCCGTGCTGGATGCGAAGGACGACGCCAAGCCCGAGGCGTCTGCGGCGATCGATGGCTTCGTCGCCTTCATGAAGGCGACCTTGGGCGACGCGGTGGCCGACGTGAAGGTCTCCGATCGCCTGACCGACAGCGCCGTCTGCCTGGTGGCGCCAGCCTCGGGCCTCGACCGCCAGCTCGAGCGGATGCTGGCCAACGCCGGCCGGCTACCCACGGCGTCGAAGCCCGTGCTCGAGATCAACCCGCGCAACGCCTTGATCGCCGCCGCGGCCGCCCTGCCCGACGACAAGGCCGAACTCAAGGGCGACGTCGCGCATCTACTGCTCGACGAAGCGCGGGTTCTCGATGGCGATCGACCGGCCGACGCCCGGGCTTTCGCCGACCGTCTCGCGCGCACCCTGACTCGGGCCCTGCGCTGAATCACGGCTGGAGAGCGCATCGGCGATCACCGCGGCGAGCACCAGCCCACCACCGATCACGACCATCCACCCCGGCACCTCGCCGAAGGCCAGCAGCACCCAGAGCGGCGCCAGGGGAATCTCCAGCGAGCCGAGCAGCGCCGCGCGCGGCGCCGCGATCAGCCGCGCGCCCATGGTCAGCAGCAGCAGGGTGAGGCCGAACTGCGCGCCGAATCCGGCCAGGATGGCGAGGTCGGTTGCACTCACGGCGAACGGCCGCGCCACAGGCGCGACCAGCGCCACGGCAAGGAAGGCCGACAGGCACGACGCCGGCAGCATCGACACGTCGCGGCGGCGGCGCACGATCACCATCAGCGCCGCCATCAGCATGGTCGCGGCCAGCGCCAGCAGGTCGCCGACAATGGCGCCGGGGGCGAGCGCGGCATCGACGGTGAGCACGACACCGAGCAACGCCACACCGCTTGCCGCGAGCGTAACGCCGCGCTGCCGCTCGCGGTGCCACAGCCAGGCGAGCGCGGCGGCGACGAAAGGCGCAGCGGCAAAGATCACGGTGACGGAAGCCACCGTGGTGCGCGTGAGCGCGTTGATGAAGCAGATGGTGGCGATCGCCGAGCACGCCGCCACCATCAGCCCGGCGATGCCCACGGCGCGGATCGCGGCCGTCGTGGCGCCGCGATGGCGCCAGAGGATGTAGCCGGCGATCAGCAGCCCGCCGAACAGGCAGCGCCAGAACACCATGGTGAAGGCGTCGACCGTGGTCGCGCGGGCGAAGAAGCCGGCGGCGCTGGAGATCACCGCTGAAGCCGCGACCAGCGCGATGCCCAACCCGGTGCGTGTGGTGGTGTCGGTCATGGCTTGCCTCGTGAAACTGCCGTCCTGAGTGAAGCGAAGGACCTCGCCGTGGTGCGATCGGTTCCGGTGTCGGGGAGTGACCGCGATACCGCGAGATCCTTCGCTTCGCCCGGGATGACGGTCGAGCCATCATCGGCTCTGGCTCCTGACAGCGTTCTGTCAGTAGAGTCGCGACATGCGCCGCGCCGACCGGCTGTTCGACATCATCCAGATCCTGCGTACGGCCAAACGGCCGGTGACGGCGGCGACGCTCGCCGAGAAGCTCGAGTGCACGCCGCGCACGATCTATCGCGATGTCGCCACCCTGCAGGCCCGGCGTGTGCCGATCGACGGCGAGGCTGGCGTCGGCTACGTGCTGCGCCGCGGCTTCGACCTGCCGCCGCTGATGTTCACGACGGAGGAGGTCGAGGCCATCGTGCTGGGCGCGCGCATGATCCCGCGCCTGCGCGACGCCAAGCTGCAGCGCGCCGCCGAGAGCGTGATCGACAAGGTGACGGTGGTGCTGCCCGAGCAACTGCGCGCCGAGCTCGCCTCGCAGCGCTTCTACGTCTCCGGGGGCAGCGTACGGCCGGCCAAAGGCATCGACCTCGGCGCCCTGCGCGGCGCCATCCGCGACAACAGGAAGATGCGCATCGCCTATGTCGATGAGCGCGGCAAGCGTACGCGCCGCGTCATCTGGCCGATCGCCATGGCCTACTATGTCGATGTCACGGTGATCGGTGCCTGGTGCGAGCTGCGCAAGGACTACCGCCATTTCCGCGTCGAGCGCGTGGCGTCCTCGGCGATCCTTGACGAACGTTTCCAAGCCGACCCCGACCTGCTGCGGGGCTGGATGGCGCTGGGCAAGGAGCGTATGGAAGAGGCGCTTTAATGGAGGCCGCGATGCTCCGTACGGTTTTGGCAGTTGTCGTGATCGCTCTCGCCGGCGCGTCCGCCGCGCGGGCGCAGACCTACGACCAGCTCAGCGCCTGGTGCTATGGCGACTCGACCGACGATCAGACGATCCAGGGCTGCGACGCGGTGATCTCCTCGGGTCGCGCGCAAGGCAAGGATCTGGCGGCAGCCTATGGCGCACGCGCCTATGCCTACAACCGCAAGGGCGACTACGCGCGCGCCATGGTCGATCACGACGTCGCCATCCGCATGAACCCCGAAGACGCGATGCTGCGCAACAACCGCGGCTGGACCTACAACAACATGCGCCAGTACGACCGCGCGCTGATCGATCTCAACGAGGCGATCCGCCTGAACCCGCGGCTGGCCGAGGCCTACAACAACCGCGGCGTCGCCTATAACGGCCTGCGCCAGTTCGACCGCGCCATCCAGGAGTACGACGAGGCGATCCGCCTGCGCCCCGGCTATCCCGTCGCCACGCGCAACCGCGACCTCGCGATCCGCAATCGTGACCAGGCCGGCGGTGGCACCGGACGCAACACGGGCGGCAGCCTGAGCGGCGGTCCAACGCCCAGCGCTCCCGTCACCGGTGCCCCCGCCACGTCAGGCAACAGCAGCGGCGGACCCGCCGCTACCGGCGGCAACAATCTCGTCCTGGAACGAACCCCCGAGACCAATCCACGCTGACGTTTTCCTTCTCCCCGCCTTCGCGAGGAGAAGGGAAAACCTCAGCCGTTACCAGCCCGCCCGATATTGCGCGTGGCGTACATCAGGCCGGTGAGCGCGGCGAAAAGCGCCAGCGAGCCGCCGAGCAGCGACCAGTTCTCGGCCTGCAGCAGCATGTAGAGATAGGCGAAGAGCGCCGCGCTGCCGGTCGCGAACAGGATCGTGAAGCGCCGCTGGTGCGTGGCGTGCCAAGTGTACCAGGCGGTCTGCGCCACGACGCTGGCGGCGGCCAGCGTATAGGCGGCGACGAAGCCCAGATGCTCGCCGGCCGACAGCAGCAACAGCGGGAACAGCGCCATCGCCGCGCCCGACAGCGCGTACTGCACGGGATGCAGGCGCGCACGGCCGGCGATCTCGAAGGCGAGGTAGAGCGCGAAGACGCAGCCGACCGTGAGCAGCCCGTACTTCAGCATACGGTCGACACCGCGATAAGGCGTCACCGGCTGCACCAGGTTCACGCCGAAGGCCGAATCGGCCAGGCGCTTGATCAGGGTCGCCGACGAGCCGTCGGCCGAGGTGCCGGCGTTGCCGAAGCCGCGACCGAGGATCGAGACCTGCCAGCGCGCATCGAAACGATCGGCGCCGATACGCTGCTCGACCGGACGGAACGGGCCGAAGAAGCCCGGGTCGGCCCACGGCGCGCCGACCTTCACCTCGGTGAGGTTGCCGGCGGGTTCGAAGGCGATGCGCTCGCTGCCGTTGATCGTGAAGCTGATCTCGAAGCGCACGCCATCGGCCAGGCGGGTGGCGTCGAGGCCGGCGATGGCCGCGTCGATGGCCGCCTTGCGGCGGCGCTCGGCGACCGCCATCTCGGGACCGCGCGTCGCCGGCTCGAAGGTCAGGGGCACACCATCGATGGTCGCGCTGGTGATGCGCAGCGCGCGCAGGTCGCCCGCCGCCAGCATAAGCCGCGCGCCACTGAAACGCAGGCGCGTGATCGCGCCCATGCCCTCGCCCTCGCGTTCCTGCCAGCGGAAGCGGCCGCTGAGCTTGACCTCCGAGGTGTAGACGACCGCTTCGAACATGCCGCGGTGGCGGATCTGCGGCTGCAGCGCGACATCGATGTTGAGCTGGTCGGGCAGGATCAACGCTTCGTCGCGACCGCGCACCGAGTCGTGCGGCACCAGCAGCAGCGGCCCGAGCAGGGTCTGCGCGTGGCCCCAGGACGAGGTGATCTCGGCGCGCGCCGAATCAAGCAAGCGCGACCGGTCGTTCACCGTGTCGGCGATCAGCGCGAGCGGCAGGCCGTAGCACAGGGCCAGCACGGCGAGCAGCGCCATCTTCAGGCCGAGCCGCACGCTGAACGGCCAGTTGGCGATGATCTCCCGCATCGTGGGCGAGCGCGCCGGTCCTGCCGGCGGACCGGAAGGGGGCGTCGGGCCGGCGGTGATGTCCGTCATGGCTGCGCTGCTCCTGCTGCCTGCTGTCTGTTGGGCCAAGCTGCGCGCGCCGTCAGGGGCGGGCGAGGCATGACGGTGCGCGATGGCCGGAAAGATCGTGCAAAACCGGTGCAGCGCGCTTCCACGTCTCGACATCGCCGCGATGTGCGTGTTTCCTGCACATATGGCACGCATCCTCGTGGTCGATGACGACCGACATATCCGCGACGTAGTGGTCTTCGCCCTGCGCAAGGAAGGCTTCAGCACCTGCGAGGCGGCCGACGGCGCCGCCGCGTTGGAAGGCGTCGAGAAGGAGAAGCCCGACCTCGTCGTGCTCGACGTCATGATGCCGGAGCTCGACGGCGTCGAGGTCTGCCGCCGCCTGCGCGCCAGCAGCGCGGTGCCGGTGATCTTCCTGTCGTCCAAGGACGGCGAGGTCGATCGGATCATCGGCCTCGAGCTGGGCGGTGACGACTACGTGGTCAAGCCGTTCAGCCCGCGCGAGCTGGTGGCGCGCGTCAAGGCGGTACTGCGCCGGCGCGCCGAGGGCGGCAACGGCGCCGCGTCATCGGTGTCCGAGGGCGAGCCGCCACCGCATCGCCTGCTGGTGCGCGGCGGCCTGTCGCTCGACCTCGACGCCCATGTCGCGAACTGGGAGGGCACGGCGCTGACCTTGACCGCGACCGAGTTCGCGATGCTCAAGGCGCTGGCCGAGCGTCCGGGCAAGGTGTTCTCGCGCGACAACCTGATGGACCTCGCCTACGACGATCGGCGCTATGTCAGCGACCGTACCATCGACAGCCATGTCCGGCGCATCCGCGCCAAGCTCGCCGCCGCCGGCGGCGCGCCGATCGAGACGGTGCACGGCGTCGGCTACAAGCTGGTGATCGCGCGATGAAGTGGCGGCCGCGGCTGCGCACGCTGCTGCTGCTCGCCAATCTCGTGTTGCTCGCTCTGCCGCTGACCGGCGTCTTCCTGCTGCGGCTCTACGAAAGCGCGCTGATCCGCCAGACCGAGTCGGAGCTGATGGGCCAGGCCGCGCTGATCGCCGCGATGTACCGCGTCGACTGGCTGCGCGCGGCGCCCGACGGCGCGTTCTCGACCATGCCGCTCAGCAAGGCGCCGCCGCCCGACGGGCCGTGGCAGCCGATCCTGGCTAATCTCGACCTCGCCGACGATCCCATCCTGCCGGAGATCATCACGACCGCGATGCCGGTGGCGGATCCGCATCCTGTGGCCCGGCAGATCGCCACCGACATCAAGCCCGTGCTCGTCCAGGCGCAGCGCCAGACCCTGGCCGGCATCCGCATCCTCGACCATCGCGGCGTGGTCGCCGGCAGCACCGGCGAGGACGAGGGCCGGGCGCTGGACGCCATGGTCGAGGTGGCGCGTGCGCTGGAGGGCCGCGCCACCGCGGTCATGCGCCGCCGCCCGCCGGTGCAGCAGGAGTTCCTCTCGCCGCTGTCGATCAGCCGTGGCGCCAGCGTGCGGGTCTTCGCCGCCGTGCCGGTCATCGAAGGCAATCGCGTGCTGGGCGCGATCCTGTTGCTGCGCACGCCCCGCACGCTCGACCAGGCGCTGCACGGCAAGCGCTACGAGCTGATGGCCCTCTTGGCGCTCATGCTCGCGGCCGGCGTCGGCATGGCGGTGTTCACGGCGCTGACCGTCAGCCGGCCGGTGACCCGCGTCGTCGCCCAGGCGCGCCGCGTGGCGGCGGGCGAACGCGGCGCCGTGACGCCGCTGCCGCATCGCTTCACCCGCGAGGTCGCCGAGCTCTCGGCCTCGCTGCAGATCATGGCCGACACGCTGGAGCGCCGCGCCGACTACATCAGGGACTTCACGGTCGAGGTCGGCCACGAGTTCAAGACACCCCTGGCCTCGATGAAGGGCGCGCTGGAACTGCTGCGCGAGGATTTCGAGGCGATGCCGGTCGAGGACAGACGGCGTTTCCTCGACAACATGGCCGAGGACGTCGAGCGGCTGGACCGCCTCACCCGCCGCCTGCTCGACCTCGCCCACGCCGATGCGCTGGCGCCGCGCACCGACGCGCGCTGCGAGGTCGGCGCGGCGCTGGCGACGACGATCGAACGGCACCGCGAGCTGGGCTTGGCCATCCAGGTCGAGACCGACACGCCGGCGACAGTGGCGATCGACGCGGAAACCCTGTCATCGGTCGTTTCCCTCCTGCTCGACAACGTGCGCCAGCACGTCGGGCCGAACGCAACGGTCCGCATCGGCTGGACGGTGGCCGACGATCGGGTCCACCTGACCGTCGCCGACGACGGCCCGGGCATCTCATCAGGCAATCGCGACCGGGTCTTCGACCGCTTCTTCACCACCGCCCGCGAGACCGGCGGTACCGGCCTCGGCCTGCCCATCGCCCGCGCCAATCTGGCCGCCTATGGCGGCGATATCAGGCTGGCCAAAGGTGGCGGCGGCACCAAGTTCGAGATCACGCTTCCTGGGGGCGTCGGCGGCCCCACGCCTTGACCCTGCCGCATGGGCGCGCTACCCCGCGCACCCCATGTCCCTCGCCGAAACCCAGCCCGCGTCCGTGCCGACCGGCCATCCCGCCGCCCGCCGCCGCACCTTCGCGATCATCTCGCACCCCGACGCCGGCAAGACCACGCTGACCGAAAAGCTGCTGCTGTTCGGCGGCGCCATCCATGCCGCCGGCGCCGTCAAGGCGCGTGGCGAGGCCAGGCGCGCGCGTTCGGACTGGATGAAGATCGAGCAGCAGCGCGGCATCTCGGTCACCACGTCTGTCATGACCTTCGAGTATGGCGGCGCGATCTTCAACTTGCTCGACACGCCGGGCCACGAGGATTTCAGCGAGGACACCTACCGCACGCTGACCGCCGTCGACTCCGCCGTGATGGTGATCGACGCCGCCAAGGGCATCGAGGCGCGCACCCGCAAGCTGTTCGAGATCTGCCGCCTGCGCGATGTGCCTATCCTGACCTTCGTCAACAAGATGGACCGCGAGAGTAAGGATCCCTTCGAGCTGCTCGACGAGATCGCCTCGACGCTCGCGCTCGACGTCACGCCGATGAGCTGGCCGGCCGGTTCGGGCCAGGCGTTTCGCGGCACCTACGACCTGCTGCGCGATCGCATGCTGATGTTCTCGGCTGCCTCGCGCGAAAAAGTCTCCGAGCCGGTCGAATACACCGGCATCGACGATCCGGCGCTCGCCGCCGCGCTGCCGGCCGAGCAATACGCCAAGCTGCACGACGACGTCGAGCTGGTGCGCGCCGGCTATCCGACCTTCGATCGCCAGGCCTATCTCGAGGGCCATCTGACACCGGTGTTCTTCGGCAGCGCCTACAACAATTTCGGCGTGCGCGAGATCCTCGACGCGCTGGCCGCCTACGCGCCCTCGCCGCGCCCGCAGCCGGCCTCGCCCCGGCCGATCGAGCCGACCGAGAACAAGGTCGCGGGCTTCGTGTTCAAGGTGCAGGCCAACATGGACCCCAACCACCGCGACCGGGTGGCGTTCATGCGGCTCTGCGCCGGCCGCTTCCAGCGCGGCATGAAGCTCAAGCAGGTCGGTACCGGCAAGACCATCACCATCGGCAGCCCGATCCTGTTCTTCGCCCGCGATCGCGAGATCGTCGACGAGGCATGGCCCGGCGACATCATCGGCGTGCCCAACCACGGCACCTTGCGCGTCGGCGACACGCTGACCGAGGGCGAGGATCTGCGCATCACCGGCATCCCCAACTTCGCGCCTGAGATGCTGCGGCGCGTGCGGCTGGAGGATCCGATGAAGTCCAAGCAGCTGCGCCGCGCGCTGGAGGATCTGTCGGAGGAAGGCGTCACCCAGGTGTTCCGCCGCGTCATCGGCGGCGACTGGATCGTGGGCGTGGTCGGCGCGCTGCAGCTCGACGTGCTGCAGACCCGGGTCGAGACCGAGTACCAGGTGAAGATCGCGCTCGAGCAGGCGCCGTTCGAGACCGCGCGCTGGATCTCGGCCGACAGCAAGACCGACCTCGACCGCTTCATGGAGGCGCAGCGCGCCGCCATCGCCGAGGATCGCGACGGCTCGCCGGTCTACATGGCGCGTAACGCCTGGGAACTCAGCACCATCCGCGAGCGCTTCCCCGCCGTGCGCTTCGCCGAGACACGGGAGCGCCACTGATGGCCATCACCCGTATCGATCCCGGCCCACGCCTGGCCGAGGCGGTGATCCACGACGATCGCGTCTATCTCTCGGGCATGATTCCGGAAGACACATCGCTCGACATCACCGGGCAGGTGAAGCAGGCGCTGGCCGAGATCGACGCGCTGCTCAAGCGCGCCGACACCGACAAGACGAAGATTCTGTCGGCGGTGATCTGGCTGAAGGACATCAGCGATTTCGCCGCCATGAACGCGGTGTGGGACGCCTGGGTGGTGCCCGGCCAGACCCCGGCGCGTGCCACGGTGCAGGCCCGCCTCAACGATCCTGATATGAAGGTCGAGATCATGGTGGTCGCCGCCCGATGATCGCGCGCCGTACCCTCCTTCTCGCTGGCCTTGCCGGCGCGCTCGCCACGCCGGCGCGCGCCGCGGCGACGATCGGCGAGCCAGCGCCGGACTTCGATCGCCCAGACATCAACGGCCAGCGGGTGCGACTGTCGGCGCTCGTCGGCCGCGTCGTCGTGCTGGAGTGGAGCAACCCGCTCTGCCCCTTCGCCGGCAAGCATTACAGCGCCGGCACGATGCAGGCGCTGCAGCAGGAGGCCCGGGAGGCCGGCGGGGCCTGGCTCACCGTCTTCTCGGATCCGCCCGATGCCGTGGGTCACGTGTCGGATCTCGAGGCGGAACTCGTCGCCGAACAGCGCAAGTCGAAGGCCACCGCCATCCTGCTCGATCACGACACGACGCTCGCGCGCAGCTTCGGCGCGCGCAACACGCCGCACATTTTCATCGTCGATCGTGGCGGCAGACTCGCCTATGCCGGCGGCATGGACAGCATCGCCTCGACAAAAATTGAGGATATCGCCCAGGCCGAGCCGTTCGCGCGCGACGCCTTGCGCGCGGTGATCGCCGGCCGCGCGGTCGAGCGACCGCTGACCAAGCCCTATGGCTGCCCGGTGAAGTATCTGTAGTCGGGTGCGCCCGACACCTCAGCTTTTGTCGGCGTCGCCGGCGATCCAGGGATAAACGAACCCCGCCAGCGCCGCGCCGATGACCGGTGCGACCCAGAACAGCCAGAGCTGCTGCAGCGCCCAGCCCTGCACGAAGATCGCCGGACCGGTGCTGCGCGCCGGGTTCACCGAGGTGTTGGTCACCGGAATGCTGATGAGGTGGATCAAGGTCAGGCCCAGCCCGATGGCGATCGGCGCGAAGCCGGCGGGGGCCCGCTTGTCGGTGGCGCCCAGGATGATCACCAGGAACATGAAGGTCATGACGACCTCGGTCACCAGGCCGGCGACCAGCGAGTACTTGCCCGGCGAGTGGTCGGCATAACCGTTGGAGGCCAGGCCGCCCGCGAGATCGAAGCCCGCCTTGCCGCTGGCGATCAGGTAGAGCACGCCGGCGCCGACGATGCCGCCCACGACCTGCGCGACGATGTAGTAGGCCATCTCGCCCGCCGGGAAGCGCCGGGCGACGACAAGGCCCACGGTGACCGCCGGGTTGAGATGGCAGCCCGAGACATGGCCGATGGCATAGGCCATGGTCAGCACGGTCAGGCCGAAGGCGATCGAGACGCCGGTCAGGCCGATGCCGACACTGGGAAACGCCGCGGCCAGAACGGCGCTGCCGCAGCCGCCCAACACGAGCCAGAACGTGCCGAGACATTCGGCGGCAAGTCGCTTCGACAGTGGCATGCTTCCCCCTCCCGCGTCGCGTGACGCGGCCCCAGCCCATAGTAGCGCGTCCGTCGCCGGCACGCCAAAGAACACGCGATGACAGATGGTCGTGCGGCTAGTCCGATGCCGGCGGCTGATAGCCCTTGGGCGCTTCCTGCATCAGCGACAGGATGTGGCCGTCGGGATCGCGGAAGAACGTCATCCATAGGTCGTGATCCGGCATCTTCGCGATGAGATGCGGCTTGTCGTCGAAGACCACGCCGCGCGCCGACAGTTCCTTGTACGCCAGCGCGATATCGGCGACGCGGAAGTAGATCACGCTCTCGCCCGGAGCCTTGGACGGCGGGGTCTTCTCGATCATCAACCGCACGCCGGCGCAATCGAAGAAGGTCAGGTCGCCGAAGCGGAACAGCTTCCGCAGGCCCAGCACGCCGCCATAGAAGGCCTCGGCGCGATCGACGTCGGCGACGGCGCGGGCGATCTGTCCGATTGGCCCCAGGGCGAGTGGCATGCGCGACCTCCTGACAGGCGAAGATCCTGGGGCATACTCGGGCGTTTACTAGACGAGAGAACGGGGGATCACCATGGAAAGACTGATGGGCCACATTGTCAACTCGACCGACACCATCCGCGAGCTGATGATCCTTTATGTGGTCGTCGTGCTCGCCGGCGCCGGCGTGTTCTGCGTCGCCGAGCAGAAGCCGTTCTGGGACTCGCTGTGGTGGGCGGTGGTCACGGCGATGACGGTGGGCTACGGCGACTTCGCACCAGTCACCGTGGCGGGGCGCATCGCCGGCATGGTGGTCATGCACGCGATCCCGCTGTTCATCATCCCGCTGATCATCGTGCGGTTGCTGTCGACCTTCGTGAAGGACCAGAACCAGTTCACGCACGCAGAGCAGGAGCGGATCATGGCCGACCTCGCCCGGATCAAGAAGGCGCTGAACATCCCGGACTGAGGGTCAGCCCGGCGCCGCCGCTCTAGCCGCGCAACGCCTTGATGTTGGCGGCGTAGCGCTGCGGGCCGCCGCTGAACACCGCGGTGCCGGCGACCAGCATGTCGGCGCCGGCGGCGACGGCTTTCTTCGCCGTGTCGGGGTTGATGCCGCCATCGACCTCAAGATCGATTGTGCGGCCGGTGGCGTCGATCATCCGGCGCAGCGCGGCGATCTTGGTGAGCTGGCTTTCGATGAAGCTCTGCCCGCCGAAGCCGGGATTGACGCTCATGACCAGCACCAGGTCGATGTCGCCGATCACGGTCTCGACCGCCGCGACTGATGTCGCCGGATTCAGTACCATGCCGGCCTTCTTGCCGAGCGACTTGATGAGCTGGATCGAGCGGTGCGGATGGGCGCCGGCCTCGGGATGCAGCGAGACGATGTCGGCGCCGGCCTCGACATAGGCCGGGATGTAGGGATCCACCGGCGAGATCATCAGGTGGACGTCGAAGGGCAGGCTCGTGTGCTTGCGCAGCGCCTTCACCACCATCGGCCCGACGGTGATGTTGGGCACGAAGTGGCCGTCCATCACGTCGACATGCACGACATCCGCGCCGGCGGCGGTGATCGCCTCGACCTCGCGACCCAGCGCCGCGAAGTCGGCGGAGAGGATCGACGGCGCGATTCGTGTGCGCTGCTGCATGGCGCTGCCCTATCAGGTCGGGCAGCAGCCAGCAAGGCAGCTAGACGAAATGGTGGAAGACGTAGGCGCTCTTGTCGGTGTCCCAGGCCCAGGCTTCACCGACATGGCCGCCGGGCGAGCCGACGCCGGCGAGCCATGACAGCTCCGGCGCTTGCAGATCGGCGACGATCGCGCCGCCCCAGAGGCTCGAATCCGTGTGCGTGGCGATGGCGCCGCCGAACGGCGCCAAACCGGTCAGCCCGCCGCCCAATGCCGAATGGCCAAGGTCGACGAGCAGGTCGTGCGCGATCGCCGCGGCGGGCGCCACTTCTCCCCATCCCCAGCTCGCGAAGGCGGGCTGGTCGGGCGACATGTGAACGCTCTCGGCGGCGCTGCCGCCAAAGACCACGTCGTAGGCTTGGCCGCCCGAGGTCAACAGGCGCGGCGCGTCGTGCGCGGTGCCGCTCCAATCGCCGGGCTCGTCGTCGCTGAAGAATGGCTCTTCGTGCGATCGGTCGACCTGCACGAGTTCGTAGGCCGCCATCAGCACGTCGATGGACAGGCCTTCATCCGGCAGGGCGAGAAGACCGGCGTCGCCCGAATCGCCTGGCGTCGAGCCATGGTCGAAGTTCCAGGCGATGTTGATCGGGGCACCATCGGTGCCGGCGACCAACGGCGCTGAATCGGCGCCGCTTGCTGCGGGGTCACTCATAGCGTCACCATCACGAGGGGAATGCGGCGACTGTCTTTTTTTGGCGAACGTGTTGGCGGTTGCCCGCGTCACGTTTTCAGTATGTTCGACTTATAGGTCGAAAGCCATTGCTCCGGTAGGGAAATCAGCGATCGTTCTCGCGAATGAAATTGCGCACCCTCGGCATGATCTGCTCACGCCACTTGCGACCGTTGAAGATGCCGTAGTGACCAACGGCCGACTGCTCGTAGTGCACATGGCGCTCGGGCGCGATGTTGGGCGTCAGCGCATGCGCGGCCTTGGTCTGGCCGACGCCCGAGATATCGTCGAGCTCGCCTTCGACCGTCATCAGCGCTGGGACCGTGATCTTCGATGGATCGATCGGGCGCCCGCGCGATACCCATACGCCGCGTGGCAAATGGTGCTCCTTGAAGACCACCTGGATGGTCTGCAGGTAGAACTCCGCGGTCAGATCCATCACCGCGAGATACTCGTCATAGAATGTGCGATGGCCCTCCGCCGAGTCGCCGTCGCCGCGCACGAGATGCTCGAATTGCCGGGCATGGGCGTTGATGTGACGATCCAGGTTCATCGTGATGAAGCTGGAGAGCTGCAGGAAGCCGGGATAGACGCGACGCATGAAGCCCGGAAAGCCGAAGGGCACGTTGGCGATCACGGCCTGGCGGAACCACATCATCGAGTTGCGGGTCGCCATGTCGTTGGGCACGGTCGGGCTGATGCGAGTGTCGATCGGCCCGCCCATCAGGGTGATGCTGCGGGGCTGGCGCGGATCGTCAGCGGCGGCCATCAGCGAGGCCGCGCCCATGACCGGCACCGAGGGCTGGCACACGGCGATAACGTGTGCCGGCGGGCCGATGTAGCGCAGGAACTCCATGACGTAGTCGACGTAGTCGTCGAGGTCGAAGTTACCCTGGGCCAGCGGCACCTGCCGCGCGTCGACCCAATCGGTGATGTGCACGTCGTGCTCGGGCAGCAGCGCCTGTACCGTGCCGCGCAACAGGGTGGCGAAGTGGCCCGACATCGGCGCCACGACCAGCACCTTGGGGTCCTGCCGCGCCGGCAGGCCGGCGAGATCGCGGCGAAAGCGTACGAGTTTGCCGAATGGCTTGCGGACGAGGATCTCCTCGTTGACCGCGACCTCGCGGCCGTCGACCACGGTGCTGGTGAGCGCGAAGTCCGGCTCGGCGTAGTCGCGCGTCAGTCGCGAGACGATCTCCGCGCCGGCCGCCATCGACTTGCCGAAGTGGGTCTCGGACCACGGATTATACGGGCTGCTATAGACCTCTTCGATCCAGTCGGCAGCCATCCGCACCGGCTGCGAAAGCTGCCGGTTCCAATGATACATGTGATAAAGCATGATTGCGTGCTGACCTCGAGGACCGGGACAATGCCGGTTTGTTGCGTCGCAATATGGGCGATTCGAGAGGCTTTGACTACAGCAGTGGCTTGAGCGCCCGGGCGATGTCCTCAGCCTTGGCCTGATGGGTGAAATGTTTCACGAAGCGGAAATTGCGGTCCATCAGGTAGAAGATCGAGGAATGATCAACCAGGTAAGGCGCCCCATCTTTGCCCGGTACCTTTTGATAATACACGCGAAACGCCTTGGCGGCGGCGGCGACCTGATCCGGGGTACCGGTCAGGCCAACCATCGTCGGGCCGAACTGGGCGACGTACTCCTTCAGCGCGGCGGGCGTATCGCGCTCGGGATCGACGGAGATAAACAGCAAATTGACCTTGGAGGCGGCCTGCGGTCCCAGCTGCTCGACGCCGGTCTGCATCAGCAGGAGCGAGGTCGGACAGACATCGGGGCAATAGGCGAAGCCGAAGTAGATGATCGTCGGCTTGCCGCGAAAGTCCTGATCCGTCACGCGTTTCCCGCTGTGGTCGGTCAGCGTGAACGGCCCGCCGATGGACGGCGCGCCGCCGCCGATTTCAACCGCCACCCAGGCGATTCCAGCGATGATCGCCAGCACCCAGGCACCCAGAACTAGTTTCACTGACCGCGTCATGGGCCGCGACCTTGGCGATCCGATGCGGCCTTGGCAACCGTCGGGCCCATGAATTCAAGCATTAGTGTTAACTGCGCATATGTTATGTTGAATCAACAATCTATGACAATTTCCTAAGAAATATGCAGATATCTGATGAATCTGAAAACGCCCTTAGATCAGCACCTTAGGGGGTGCTTTGACGATTTTTTCCCGATCAATTAGCTACACCTGAACTGATACCTGCGGTAGAAGGTAGATGTTCTTGAAGTTGATATTTCATCCCTTGGTCAAAGTTATGTTCATCAGCAACGGCGTCGTCGTCCGGATTTCCGGTGCGGCGCTCCCCCACTCCCTCGAAGAGAGCTCGAAGCCGGCAGCCATCGCTGTTGGCGGCCCCTTCCCCAATACCCCCGCTGTCAAGGCGGTGGTTGCCGGCATCGGGTGCCTCATCGTGGCGATGTCGGTGGGGCTGTTCACGCAGTTCGCGGACATGACCGACGCCCAGGCGAGCCCGGCGATGCGCCTTGCAGCGCTGCGTGTGGTCGAGGAGCCGCTGCCTGCGGCACCGGCCGCCGCGATCACCGCCGCTCGGCCGTTGGCGCGTCACTGAGGGATGAAATCCTGATTTAGCAGCGCGTACCCGTCCATCACTGAGCATCTGGAGGTTATCTAGTCATCTTTGCTTCCCCGGCGGGTTCCCCCAACCAAACCCGCCTGTATCTAGTGTCTGTTAGTTTCTGTTTTTTCTTCCTCATCATCATCATTCCCCAGACTTCGTCGGCGTTCACTCCCCGTGAACGCCGATTTTTTTCTGTAGACTGCGCCGCGCCAAGGCCCCGGGGAGCAAGCCAGATGTTCTATGACGCCCTCAAACGCGACCACGGATTTAGGGTCGATCCGCTGAAGGCGCTGATCGTGCCGCGGCCGATCGGCTGGATCTCGACCGTCGATCCCGAGGGCAGGGTCAACCTCGCGCCCTACAGCTTCTACAACGCGATCAGCGAATTCCCGCCGATGGTCTACTTCTCCATCACCGGCACCTACGGCGACTCGCCCACCAAGCATTCGCGCATGAACGCCGAGCTCACCGGCGAATTCGTCGTCAACATGGTCAGCGCCAAGCTGAAGGAAAAGATGAACGTCACCACGGCGATGTTCGCCTATGGCGTCGACGAGATGCGCGAGGCCGGCCTGACGCCGGCGCCGTGCCGCTACGTCAAGGCGCCGCGCGTCGCCGAATCGCCAATGGCTCTGGAGTGCAAGTACTGGAAGACCATCGAGCTGCCGATCGAGCCGGGCCACGAAGCCCATCCCGGCTCGATGGTGATCGGCCACGTCGTCGGCGTGCATATCGACGACGCGATCGTCAAGAATGGCCGCATCGATGTCGCCGCCTTCCAGCCGGTCGCGCGGCTGGGCTACAGCGAGTACACCACCGTCACCGACGTCTGGGCCATGCGCCGCCCGGAGTGACCGCGCGTCAGAAGCGCTTGGCGCCGTTGACCGGCACCTTCAGCGCGTAGAGCGACGTGGTCGCGGTGATGTAGAGGTGGTTGCGCTTGGCGCCGCCGAACTCGAGGTTCGCCACGCGCTCGGGCACCTTGATCTTGCCGATCAGCGTGCCGTCGGGCTGGAAGCAGTGCACGCCGTCGGCGGCGCTGGCCCAGACGCGGCCATCGGTATCGAGGCGGAAGCCGTCGAAGAAGCCGGCATTGCAGGTGGCGAAGACGCGGCCCTTGGCCAGCTTGCCGTCCTCGCCGACCTCGAAGACCCTGATATGGCGCGGCCCGTCGACGGCGTGCGATGCGCCGGTGTCGGCGATGTACAGCAACCTCTCGTCGGGCGAAAACGCGATGCCGTTGGGCCGCACGAAATCGTCGGCGACGATGACGCATTTGCCGTTGGCCGGATCGACACGATAGACGTGGCAGGCGCCGATCTCGCTCTCGGCCTTGTTGCCCTCATAGTCGCTGTCGATGCCATAGGCCGGGTCGGTGAACCAGATCGAGCCGTCGGACTTCACCACCAGATCGTTCGGGCTGTTCAGCCGTTTGCCCTCGTAACGGTCGGCGATGGTGGTGACCGAGCCGTCGTGCTCGGTACGCGACACGCGCCTTCCGCCGTGCTCGCAGCTCACCAGGCGGCCTTCGCGGTCGACGGTGTTGCCGTTGCTGTTGCCGGCTGGCTGCCGGAACACGCCGGTCGCGCCCGTGGTCTCGTCCCAGCGCAGCATGCGGTCGTTGGGGATGTCGCTCCACACCAGCGAACGCGAGGCCGGGAAGTAGGCTGGACCCTCGGCCCAGCGGCAACCCTCGAACAGCTTCTCGACCCGCGCGCTGGTGCGCACGCAGCGCAGGAAGGCGCGGTCGAGGATCTCGAAGTCGGCGTCGGCCATAGCGTCTCTCCCCCTTGTTTCTTTACCTTCCTCTGGAGGGGGAAGGTGGCGCGCAGCGACGGATGGGGGATGTTTCAACGAGATCGATGTCCGTCTTCGACATCCCCCGTCCGCCCTTTGGGCACCTCCCCCTCCGGGGAAGGTAAGACCTAACCGAAGCGCCCCGGATCGCAATGCGCCAGCGCCGGCGGCAGGGACTCGCCGTCGAGCAGCCGGGCGATCAGCCGGCCCGTCGCCGTGGCGAGCGTCAGGCCGACATGCTGGTGGCCGTAGCCGCAATAGACGTTGGCGTGGCGCGGCGCACGGCCGATCGCCGGCCGGAAGTCCGGCAGCGAGGGGCGCTCGCCCATCCAGCGCGATGTCTCGGCGCCGCCGACGCCGGGAAAGATCGCCTGCAGGTGCTTCTTCAGCAGATCGGCGCGGTGCCACGATTCCGGCCGGTCGGGCGCGCCAAGCTCGACCGTGCCGGCGACGCGCAAACCCTCGCGCATCGGCGTGATGAAGAAGCCGCGCTCCGCCGGCGAAACCGGCAGGTCGAAGCGCACATTGTCGGGCTCGAGCATCACATGATAGCCGCGCTCGGCGACCAGCGGCGCCTTGAAGCCGAGATGGCGCGTCAGATCCCCGGAGGCCCGGCCGGCGCAGATCGCCACCGCGTCGACGGCGATCGACTTGCCGCTGGCGCGCACGGCGGTGACGCGATCTCCCGATACGTCGAAGCCCTCGACTTTGGCTTTCTCGATGCGGCCACCCTCGGCGACGAAGCGTTCGGCCAGCGTGGTCACGACGTGATACGGGCTCACCGTGTGCATGCCGTGCGGGTAGTAGACGCCCTTGACGATATGCGACGACAGGCCGGGCGCCAGCTCGCGCGCCCGATCGCCGTCGAGGATCTCCATCGCGGTGCCCTTGGCCGCCTGCAGCGCGCGCTCCTGCGCGCCGCCCTCGAAGCCGGCCAGGGTCTCGTAGACATAGAGCGCGCCCTTGGATTTGAAGAGCTCGCCCAGGCCCGAGGCCTGGATCTCTGCCTTCCAGGCGATGTTGGCCTCGGCCATCAGCGCGCCGAATGAGTCGACGCCCTTGGTGACCTCCGCCTCGCTCGACGCGGCGCGGCCGAAGCGCAGCATCCAGGGGATCAGCCAGAGCAGGCTGGGCAGATGCACCGTCAGCGGCCCGTCGCGATTGAGCAGCATGCGCGGCACGCCCTTGAGCACCGACGGCCTGGCCAGCGGCAGCACATGATCGATGGCGATGAAGCCGGCATTGCCGAACGAGGTCTTGCGGCCAGGATCGACAGCGTCGAGCACGATCACGGGCCGGCCGCTGCGCTGGATGGTGCGGGCCGTGGCCATGCCGACCACACCCGCGCCGATGACGGCGACGGTCATGACCTCGTCATCCCGAGTGCCTCCGTCATCCCGAGCGTGAGCGAGGGATCTCCCCCCAGAAGGGACTCCGTTGCGAGGAGACTCCTCGCTGCGCTCGGAATGACGGGAAGCACTGACTACGCCTGCGCGCCGACAATGCCGCTCTTCTTCAGCTCGGCGATCTCGGTGGCGGAGAAACCGGACTGCTCCAGCACCTCCTCGGTGTTGCTGCCGCGCTTGGGCGCCGGACTGGGCTTCGCCTCCACGGTACGGCTGAAGCGCGGCGCCGGCGCCGGCTGGGCGAAGCCCGCGACATCGACATAGGCGTTGCGCGCCTTGGCGGCGGCATGATGCGGCGCCTCGCTCATGGTCAGCACGGGGGCGAAGCACACATCGCTGCCCTCCATGATCTGGCACCACTCGTCGCGTGTCTTGGTCTTGAAGACCTCTTCGAGCTTCTGCTTCATCATCGGCCATTGCGCGCGATCGTGCTGCGCCGGCAGGTTCTGGCCGGCGAGGCCCGCCTTCTCGACCAGCAGCGCGTAGAATTGCGGCTCGATCGAGCCGATCGAGACGTACTTGCCGTCCTTGGTCTCGTAGGTGTCGTAGAAGTGCGCGCCGCCATCGAGCATGTTGACCTCGCGCTCCTTGTCGTTCCACAGGCCGGCGCCGACCATGCCGTAGAGCGCGCCCAGCAGCAGCGCGGCGCCGTCGACCATGGCGGCGTCGACGACTTGGCCCTTGCCGGACTTCTGCGCCTCGAGCAGGCCGCAGACCATGCCGTAGGCCAGCAGCATGCCGCCGCCGCCGAAATCGCCGACGAGGTTGAGCGGCGGCACCGGCTTCTGGCCCTTGCGGCCGATGGCGTGCAGCGCGCCGGTCAGCGCGATGTAGTTCTGGTCGTGGCCGGCGGCCTTGGCCAGCGGGCCGGTCTGGCCCCAGCCGGTCATGCGGCCGTAGACGATCTTGGGATTGGCCTTCAGGCAGACATCGGGGCCGACGCCCAGGCGCTCGGCGACGCCGGGGCGGAACGGCTCCATGATGCCGTCGGCCGTCTTGCACAGGCGCAGCACGACCTCGGCGCCCTCGGGCTTCTGCAGATCGACCGCGACCGAGCGGCGGCTACGGCCATGGACGTTGAACTTGGGATCGGCGAAGCGATCCATGACATGCGTCTTGACGCGATCGACACGCACGATATCGGCGCCCATGTCGCCCATCATCATGGCGGCCATCGGCGCCGGGCCGATGCCGGCAAGCTCGATGATGCGATAACCGGTCAGCGGTCCGGACATGGCGTTCCCTCCTGTGATTCGTGGCCGGATGGTAGCCGATCCGACGGTCCGGGGAAGCCTTCCCACGGCCACAGTTCGCATCGCGGCCAGCGACGCCGCGCCGCTTCCAAAGCGCGGGCGCGGCGGTCTACAGTCCGGCGCCATTCCATCGAGATCGTACCCGGTACCCGCATGTCGCCAGGCCACGTCGTCCGCCGCGCGTTCGCCGCGCTGATCCTGCTGCTCGGTGCCGGGCTGATTCCCGCGACGGCTCAGCAGCCGCCGGCGAAGCCGGCCGCGCCACCGGCTGCCAAACCCGCGCCGGCAGCACCGCCGGCTGCCGCACCGACGGCGCAGCCGCAGCCGCCCGCGACCCCGCCGGCACCGCCGCCGACACAGCAGGCCGCGCCGCCTCCTTCGCCACCACCACCGCCACCGCCGGCCGCGCCACCGAAATCCTTCATCACGCAGATCCTGGTACCCGGCTCGCATTTCCACGGCGTGCACGGCCTGGCCTTCGACAAGGACGATCAGCTCTTTGTCGGCAGCGTGGTCGGCCAGTCGATCTATCGCGTCAACGTCGACAGCGGCGAGGTCGACGTCGTGGTCGACCCCGACAAGGGCGGCATGGCCGACGACATCGCCTTCGCCCCTGACGGCACGATGGCGTGGACCGGCTTCCTCACCGGCACCATCTACGTTCGCAAGGGCAACGAGGCGCCCAAGCTGATCGCCACTGGCCTGCCGGGCATCAACTCGCTCGCCTTCAAGGTCGAGAAAGACAAGGAGCCTCGGCTGTTCGCGACCCAGGTGTTCCTCGGCGACGCGCTGTGGGAGATCGACCTGAAGACCGACAAGCCGATCAACTACGCCGATCCCAACAGCAGGAAGCAGCCGCTGCTCAAGGATCTCGGCGGGCTCAACGGTTTCGAGTTCGGCCCCGACGGCCTGCTCTATGGCCCGCTATGGTTCCGCGGAATGGTGGTGAAGATCGACGTCGACAAAGGTGGCCAGATGGCCACCGTCGCCAGCGGCTTCAAGATTCCCGCCGCGGTGAACTTCGACAAGAAAGGTAATCTCTACGTCATCGACACGGCGCTCGGCCAACTGGTGCGCGTCATCCCGGCGAGCGGCGAGAAGACGCTGATCGCCACGCTCAAGCCCGGCCTCGACAATCTGGCGGTCGATGGGCGTGATCGCGTCTTCGTCACCAACATGGTCGACAACGGAGTCTATCAGATCGACACCCGCACCGGCGGCGCGCGCACCGTCATCGAGGGCAGGCTGGCGAGTCCGTCGGATATCGCGGTGTTCAACGACGGCGAGCGCGAGATCCTGCACGTCGCCGATATCTTCTCCTATCGCACCGTCGACGGCGCCACCGGCGCGGTCGAGACGCATCTGCGCATGCAGGGCGACACGCTGGAGTATCCGCTGGGCATATCGGTGAACGCGCGGCAGGCGCTGCTGACCAGCTGGTTCTCCGGCAGCGTGCAGCGGGTCGATCGCAAGACCGGCAAGAGCGTCGAGGTGCTGCACGGCTTCAAGGCGCCGGTCGACGCCATCGAGACCGCCAAGGGCGAGCTGCTCGTGCTCGAGCTGGGCACCGGCAGCCTGCTGCGCGTCACCGGCGCCGACAGCAAGGACCAGGTCGCCGTCGCCAAGGAGCTGGCCGCACCGACCGCGATGGTCGAGGGGCCGGACAACGTCGTCTACATCACCGAGACCGCCGGCGGTCGCGTCGTGCAGATCGACATCGCCTCTGGCGCGCGCAAGACGGTGAGCGAAGGCCTCGTGGCGCCAGAGGGCATCGACCTCGGGCCGGACGGGCGGCTCTACGTCGCCGAGGTTGGTCATCGCCGCGTGGTGGCGATCGACCGGGCGACCGGCGAACGCACGATCATCGCCACCAACCTCGACATCGGGCTGCCGAGCTACAAGGACGGACCACCGGCCCTCGTCACGACAGGCGTCGCGGTCGGCAGGTCGGGCACGGTCTATGTCAGTTCCGACATCCGTAACGCCATCTACAAGCTGATACCGGTGCGCTGATGGCCATTCCCTTCATCAAGGAATTCGACCCGACCTACGGCGCGCCGCAGCGTGTCAGCCCGCTGATCCGCCGGGTGGTGGCGAAGAACCCCAGCGCCTTCACCTTCATGGGCACCGGCACCTACGTGATCGGCAACGGCAAGGTGGCGATCGTCGATCCCGGCCCCGACATGGCCGACCATGTCGACGCCGTGCTCAACGCCGTGCGCGGCGAGACGGTGACGCACATCCTCGTCACCCATACGCATGCCGACCACTCGCCCGCCTCGCGCGCCATGGCCAAGGCGACCGGCGCACCGGTCTACGCCTTCGGCGGCCATCCCAAGCCGCCGCCCGGCGTTACCACCGAGCAGGGCGGCGACCATGACTTCAAGCCCGACGTCACCTTGGGCGACGGCGAGGTCGTGAACGGCGCCGGCTGGACCGTCGAAGCGGTGCATACGCCCGGCCACATCTCCAACCATCTCTGCTTCGCCGTGCGCGAGGACAACGCGCTGCTGACAGGCGACCACGTGATGGGCTGGTCGACGGCGGTGATCTCGCCGCCCGACGGCAACATGCGCGACTACTTCGCGGCGTTGCGCAAGGTGATGGCACGCGACGAGAGCGTGTTCATCCCGACGCATGGCGCGGAGATCCGCGATCCGCGGTCGTTTGTGCAGGCCTACATCGATCACCGGCTGGAGCGCGAGCGGCAGATCCTGGGATGCCTGCGCGATGGGCTGGAGACGATCCCGGACATGGTGGCCAAGGTCTACGCCGCGGTCCCGAAGCACCTGCATCCCGCCGCCGGCCGCTCGATGCTGGCGCATCTTGTGCAGTTCGTCGCCGAGGGCCGCGTGTTGGCCGACGGCCCGCCGACGATTTCCGCGCGCTACAAGCTGCCGTAGAGCCGGCTGAAGGCTTCCATGAAGCCGCGCTCGAATGCCGCCTGGGCGTGACGGGCGCGGATGAAGGCGACGCCGGCGTCGCTCAAACGCGCGCGCAGCGCCTGATCGCCGATCAGCGCGATCAGCTTGTCGGCGAACTCCCGTTCGTCGAAGCCACTCAAGAACCCGGTCTCGTTGTCGAGCACGTAGTCCTGCGGCCCGCCGCAGCGCGTCGACACGACGACCGCGCCACAGGCCATCGCCTCGGTGCCAACGATCGACAGGCCCTCCTGGTGCGAGGCCAGCGCGAAGATGTCGAGCGAGCGGTACCAGTCCGGCAATTGCGCGAAGGCCACCGGCGCCTCGACCACGAGCTTGTCGGCGATGCCGCCGGCGTCGAAACGCGCGATGAAGTCCTCACGCGAAACATCACCCCTGATATGCAGCTCGATATCGGGATGCACCGCCGCGGCCCGCGCGAACGCCTTGACCAGCAGCGGCATGTTCTTGCGTGGATCGGAGATGCGGCCGTTGAAGCCAATGCGCAGCGTGCGGCCGGCGGGCGCGGCGCGACCATCAGGCGAATAGCGCTCGGTATCGACCGGAATCGCCAGCACGCCGAACAGCCGCGCCTTCGGTGTGACGCGCTTGAGGCCTTCATGCGTGTAGCCGCTGATCGACAGCGTGTCGGCGCGTTCGAGCGTCTTCACTTCCTGCCGCGCGCTGACCCAGCTGTTGAGCGTCGCGTCGTAGAGCCGTCGCCACGCGGGCCAGTGCCGGATGCGATCGGCGCGGTCCGGCTCATAAGGTGAGGCGATCCATTGCAGCGACGGCAGGTCGAGCGCCGTCGGCCCCCAGCCGGTGAGGTTGTTGCCCGAAGACACGACATGCGCGCGATGGCCTTCGAGCAATGCGCGCCACGGCTTCCAGGGCTGGTGATGCGCCCATTCGAACTCGGGCAGCCAGGTGCCGACGGCGACGCGGCGGCAGGGCCAGTCCGGCACGTCACGCGTCGAGGGCCGGCGCGTCAGCGCCCGCCACATCGGCACCGAGAGATCAGGCTCCTCGCTGTAGTAGGCGCGCCAGGCGACGGTGACGCTGTGGCCGTGCTTGGCCAGCACGTCGTGCACCATGCGCGCCCGCGCGCGTTCACCGCCCAGGCCGGGCGGCAGGGTCAGCAGCAGGACGGACTTCGCGGACGGCGCCATGCCGCTCAGCGGTTCTCGTGCACCGTGCAGTTCGTCGCCGAGCGGCACCAGCTCTTGAACGCCGACGCGAGGGCGCGCTCCGGATCGGCACAGGCCGATAGCGGCGACAACAGGGATACGATCAGCAGGAGGCGGAGCAGGCGCATGAGGCGATCATAGCACATCACGCCCGCTCCCCGCGCGCGGCAGGGGAGTCGCATAAGAAGGCCGCACTACCTTCCCCCGCTGGCGGGGGAAGGTAGAAGTGGGAGGGAGGAAGATTACTCCTCCAGCAGCATGTGCTTGCGATGGATGGTCTTGAACAGCTTGATGCGCCGCTCCGCGCCCACCGCGGCCGGCTGCTTCGCCAGCATGGCGACCTCGCCCAGCATCAGGCCGGTGATGGTCGGCAGCGGCAGCTTGCGCGCCTCGTCGAGCCGCACCCAGCGAATGTCGTAGATCTCGGTGCTGTCCTTCATCGCGCCCTGCACCGCCTCGGCGTCCATCATAAAGAAGCGGGCGTTGAAGCGGCGCGGCCGGCCCGGCGGCGTCACGGCGCGGGCGATGTAGTCGAGATGATGCAGCGCCGGCGCCAGGCCCTGGTCGAGGAAGCCTACCCAGTGCTTGGGCACCTCGCCGATCGGCCCGTCGAACTTCTCGCCGATGATCAGGCCGGTCTCCTCGAAGGTCTCGCGGATCGCGGCGATGGCCAGCGCGCGAGCACGCTGCGCCGTGGCGGAGCGGCGCAGGCGCTCGTCGATTTCCGGCCGCAGCGCCGTCGCCACCGGCACCTTGGCGTCGGCCGGATCGACCCGGCCGCCCGGGAACACATAGCGGTTAGGCATGAAGACATGGCCGGCGCCGCGGCAGCCCATCAGCACTTCGGGCATGCCGTCGGGGTCCCTCGGCTTGCGCACCATGATCAGTGTGGCCGCGTCGCGCGGCTTCATCGCCGGGATCCGGCTGCCCTCGTAGGTCGCGTCGACCGGCCGTTCCTTGCCGACCTCGGGCTTGGGAACCGCCCCGCTCAAGACCTGCTCGGCGGTGGCGATCTTGGCGCCCTTGCTATTGCTCTCGGTCATTGTCTCGTCATCATGTCCTGGGGTGTCCAACCGGAAGATAGTCGACGCCCCTCCCCGCCGATAGGTCGACAGGAACAAGGCCGGGTAGCGGGAGGCGCAGGCCTTGGCGTCACGCGGGGATGGGCGTAGCGTCGCATCATGAATGAAGCCGACGGATTGTTCGTCATTCTGCGGCAGGCCGCCCATCCGCAGGCTGTCGCCGCGATCGAGCGCCTGGTGCGCGATGGCTCCGACCGCGAACTCTGCCGTGTCAACGCGCTCGCCTTCGCCAAGAGGAACGGCTTGGACGAGGAGCCGGTCATCGCCGCTTTCCTCCACGCCGCGCGGGTCGGCATCTTCGAGCTGTCGTGGAACGTGCTGTGCCCGGGTTGCGGCGGCGTGCTCGGCGCCAACAGCTCGCTCAAGACGGTGAAGACGGAAGCCTATAACTGCGCGCTGTGCGCCGAGGGGTACGAGCCCACGCTCGACGAGATGGTCGAGGTGACCTTCACGATCAGCCCGCGCGTCCGGCGTATCGTCGCGCATAATCCGGAGACCCTGTCGTTCCACGACTACAACACGCAGCTCTTCTTCGGCTCGGGCCTCGAGCCGCCGGACGAGTCGATCTGGGACAAGATCACCATCGAGGCGATCGAGCTGTCGCCCGGCGAGAAGGCGCTGGTCTCGGTGCAGATGCCGGCGCAGTTCCTCATCGTCTTCGAGCCGGTCTCCCACGCCGCGCATTTCATCGACGTCAAGGGCGAGCCGACGACCGAGCGGCGCAGCCTGTCGATCGTCTACAACGATGTCAGCGCGCCCACGGGCACGACCGAGATGCGCCCCGGTCCGCTGCGTCTGTCCTTCGACAACCGCACCAAGAAGCGTGCTCTGCCCGGCATCTGGATCGCCGACCACGATCTGCACCACATGATGCAGCAGCGCCGGCCGTTCGTGACCGCCAAGCGCCTGCTGACCAACCAGACCTTCCGCGACATCTACCGTACCGACACGCTGGACATCGACCAGCGCCTGAAGATCACCAGCCTGACCTTCCTGTTCACGGATCTGAAGGGCTCGACCGAGCTTTACGAACGCGTCGGCGATCTCGTGGCTTTCGACCTCGTGCAGAGCCATTTCCGGCTGCTCAACGAGATCGTCGCGACCGAGGCCGGCGCCGTGGTCAAGACCATCGGCGACGCCGTCATGGCCACCTTCCCGACTCCCGACCGCGCCATGGCCGCGGCCTTGCGCATGCGCGAGGCGATGCGCGCGCTCAACGAACAGCGCGGCAGCGAGGACATGCTGCTGAAGATCGGCATCCACGAAGGCCCGTGTCTGGCCGTGACGCTCAACGAGCGGCAGGACTATTTCGGCCAGACGGTGAACATCGCCGCGCGCGTCCAGGGCCTGGCCGATTCGCGCGCCATCTTCACCACGACGCCCGTCATCGAGCATCCCGAGACCGCGGCGATGCTGGCGGCCAGTGGCCACAAGCCGGTGTCACAGCAGCGCTCGCTGCGCGGTATCGCCGCTGACATGGCGGTCTACGAGATCCCTTAGAGCGGAGATCGTTCGCGTCAATGCTGTCATTCCGAGCGCAGCGAGGAATCCAGCGAAGATGCCTGGATTCCTCGCTGCGCTCGGAATGACAGATAGCCACTTGCTCCCGCGCCCGAGGCCGATAGGCTGCGGCCCGCTGACAGATCGATCGGGAGCGGGACGATGCCGGTGTTCAAGCGTGACGATGCGGAGATCTACTACGAGGTCCACGGCAAGGGCTTCCCCTTGCTGCTGTTCGCGCCCGGTGGACTGCGCTCGCAGCTGAGCTACTGGCGCGTCGGCATCGCCGATCCGAGCAAGCCGCCGGCCTGGATGGATCCGATGACGGCGCTGGCCGACCGCTTCACCGTGGTCGGCATGGACCAGCGCAACGCCGGCGCCTCGCATGGCAGGGTGCGCGCGACGGATGGCTGGCACACCTATGCCAGCGACCATCTCGCGCTGATGGACCATCTCGGCTTCAAGAAATTCCATGTCATGGGCGGCTGCATCGGCGGCACCTACTGCCTGACCTTGTGCAAGATGGCGCCGGATCGTGTCGCCTCAGCGGTGTTGCAGAACCCGATCGGCATGCACGAGAACCGCGATACCTGGGAGGCCGCGGTCAATGGCTTCCAGGAGAAGATGCTGGCCGAAGACCCGTCGCTGACGCCTGAGATCATCCAGAGCTTCGGCCGCAATATGTTCGGCGGCGACTTCGTCTTCTCGGTCGACCGGGATTTCGTGCGCAACTGCAAGACGCCGCTCTACCTGCAGCCCGGCACCGACAAGCCGCATCCCGCGCAGACCAGCGCCGAGATCGCGGCGCTGGCGCCCAACATCGAGGTGCAGACCGACTGGCGCGGGCCCGAGCACCTCGATGAGTCGATCAAGCGCGTGAAGGCCTTCCTGCTGCGCAACACGCCAGCGTAAGGCAGCCCCTGTCATTCCGAGCGCAGCGAGGGATCCAGGCGGCTTCCTGGTTCCCTCGCTGCGCTCGGGGGATGACAGGGTGCGTCAGTCCGCCCGGCGGCCGAGAGCGCGCATGGTTTCCAGCATGCGTGGCGCGCGCTTGGCGTCGATCATGCCGAACAGCGTGTCGCGGATCGGCGCGATGCCGACGAAGCCCAGGATATTGCGGCGCAGGGTCTTCAAACCATGCGCGCCGTACCACAGGCGATACATCAGGGCCGGCATGCCCATGGTGATGACGATGCGCGCCGAGCGGCCTTTCAGCTTCTCGACCGGAAAGCCGCGCGGGCGATACTCGTAAGCGAAACCCGGCCGCAGGCACTGCTCGAAGAAGCCCTTGAGGAGGGCGGGCATGGCGCCCAGCCATAGCGGGAAGATCACCACCAGGTGTTCCGCCCACAGAACCGAGTCCTGCGCCGCCTTGATGTCCGGCGGCGGCTCGCCCTTCTCGAACTCGGCCATGTTGCGCAGCAGCGGGAAGTCGAGCCTCGACACCTCGATGCTGCGGGTTTCGTGGCCGCCTTCCGCCGCGCCCTCGGCGTAGGCCTGCGCGAGCGCCTGGCAGAAATGCTTGCCGGCGGGATCGGGATGGCCTTGCACGAGCAGGATGCGTGACATCGCCATCCCATACGACGGCGATGCCCCGGCCGCGTTGCGCCAGATCAAAAACGATCGGCCATCACTTCTTCTTCTTCGCCTCGTGCTTCATCTCGGCGAAGACCTCCTTGGCCGTCAGCATCGCCTCGCGTACCGCCGGCAGGCCGACATAGCCACAGAGATGCATCAGCGCCTCCGAGAGCTCGTTCTCGGTCCAGCCGGTGTTGCGCGCGAAGCGCAGGTGGATGGCGAGTTCCGGCCAGCGCGCCTGCGCGGTGTCGGAGACCACGCAGATCAGCGCCTTGGTCTTCAGGTCCAGCCCCGGGCGGCCCCACAGCATGCCGAACACGGCCTCGCGCGCGTAGTCGCCGAACTTCCGCATCATCGGATCGTCGTAGACGGTGGCCGACATCTTGTCGGCGTAGGCCTTGCCCATCAGCTTGCTGCGGATTTCGCTGCCCTTCTTGTAGTTCTTGCTCACGGCCATCGGCTTTCCTCCTCCTCGTGGACGGTGGCAGCCTAGCGCATGACCGTCCCCCGGCAAGCGCGCTGGCATCACGGCTGATGCTCCACTAACGTCGCGCCGAATTGCGGAGAGTGCCATGAACAGCGTGAGCGACCTCGACCTCGCCTTCACCAAATTCGGCGTCGGCCAGCCGGTGCCGCGTACCGAAGACCCCAAGCTGCTGCGCGGCGAAGGCCGATATACCGACGACATCAACCTGCCGAACCAGGCCTGGGCGGTGATGGTGCGCAGCCGCATCGCGCACGGCATCCTCAAGGGCATCGACACGTCAGCGGCGCGCGCCATGCCCGGCGTGCTGGCGATCCTGACCCACGCCGATCTCGACGCCGCCGGCTTCGGCCCGCTGAAATGCGCGCTGAACATCCCCGATCGCCATGGCAAGCCGATGAAGACGCCGCCGCGTCCATCACTGGCAAAGGGCAAGGTGCGCTTCGTCGGCGAACCCGTCGCCTGCGTCGTCGCCCAGACCCGCGACCAGGCGAAGGACGCGGCGGAGGCGGTCGAGCTCGACATCGAGGAGCTGCCCGCCGTCACCAACCCCGCCGATGCGTTGAAGCCCGGTGCGGCGCAGCTGCACGACGACGCGCCCGGCAATCTCGTGCTCGATTTCCACTACGGCGACAGCGAGGCGGTGAACAAGGCCTTCGCCGAGGCCGCCCACGTCACGCGCCTGGAGATCGTATCCAACCGCGTCGTCGTCAATGCCATAGAGCCGCGCTCGGCGATCGGCGAGTACGATGCCAAGGTGGAGCGCTGGATCCTGCGCGTCGGCTGCCAGGGCGTGATGGGCATGCGCGCCGCGCTGGCGCGCGATGTGCTCAACGTGACGCCCGACAAGGTGCGCGTGCTGACCGGCAATGTCGGCGGCTCGTTCGGCATGAAGGCGCAGCCCTATCCCGAGTACGGGCCGCTGCTGCTGGCCAGCAAGCTGCTCGGCCGCCCGGTGAAGTGGACCGACGATCGCACCGAGAGCTTCCTCAGCGACCATCACGGCCGCGACCACCAGCGCATCGCCGAGCTGGCGCTCGACAAGGACGGGAATTTCCTCGCGGTGCGCCTGAGCGGCACCGGCAACGCCGGCGCCTATATCAATCCGCCGCTGCAGCCGACGACCAACGCGGTGAAGAACCTGATCGACGTCTATCGCACGCCTGTTATGGAGGTGAACACCAAGCGCCTATCGCGGCGCCGGGCGGCCCGAGGCCAACTACTTCATGGAGCGGCTGATCACCACGGCGGCGCGCGAGATGGGCATCGACCAGGTCGAGCTGCGCCGGCGCAACCACATCGGCCCTGACGCGTTCCCCTACAAGGCGCCGTCGGACATGCGCTACGACAGCGGCGACTTCACCACCATCCTCGACAAGGCGCTGAAGGCCGCCGACTGGGACGGCTTCGACAAACGCAAGGCCGAGAGCGCGAAGCGCAACAAGCTGCGCGGCCGCGGCATCGGCTCCTATCTCGAGGTCACCGGCCCGCCGGCCAAGGAGTATGGCGGCATCCGCTTCGAGGCCGACGGCACGGTGACGATGTTGAGCGGCACGCTCGATTACGGCCAGGGCCACGCCACGCCGTTCGCCCAAGTGTTGGTCGACCGGCTCGGCATCCCATTCGAGCGCTTCCGCCTGCTGCAGGGAGACTCGGATCAGCTCAAGGTCGGCGGTGGCACCGGCGGTTCGAAATCGGCGCTGGTCGCGTCACAGGCCTTCATCGAGGCCGCCGACCTGCTGATCGAAAAGGGCAAGCTGATCGCCGCCCACGTGCTGGAGGCCTCGGCGGCCGACATCGAGTTCGCGCGCGGCCGCTTCACCATCGCCGGCACCGATCGCAGCATCACGGTCATCGAGCTCGCGGACAAACTGCGCGCCGGCCTCAAGCTGCCCCCCGACGTGCCCAGCTCGCTGGACATCAGCCACATCTCCGACAACCCGCCCTTCTCGTTCCCCAACGGCTGCCACGTCGCCGAGGTCGAGATCGATCGCGACACCGGGCAGATCGAGGTGGTGCGCTACTTCATGGTCAACGACTTCGGCACCGTCATCAATCCGATGCTGGTGGCGGGCCAGGCGCATGGCGGCGTCATCCAGGGCATCGGCCAGGCGCTGATGGAGCGCACCGTTTACGACCCGCAGGGCCAGCCGCTGGCCGGCTCCTATATGGACTACGCCATGCCGCGCGCCTCCGACGCGCCGGACTTCTCGATCGAGAACCACTCCGTGCCGTGCAAGACCAACCGGCTGGGCGTGAAGGGCTGCGGCGAGGCCGGCTGCGCCGGCGCCCTGCCCTCGGTCATGAACGCCGTGGTCGACGCGCTGTCGGGTCACGGCGTGACGCATATCGACATGCCGGTGACGCCGGAGAAGGCGTGGCGAATTCTCAATCGCGCCTGAAACCTGTCATTCCGAGCGAAGCGAGGAATCCAGGGAGCGGCCTGGATTCCTCGCTCCGCTCGGAATGACAGATCGTGCTCAATGGCGGTGATCCGACAGCTTCAAACGCCGGGCGGGCGCTGCTATAACACGTCGGTTCGCATGGCGATGTCCCCGTAGCTCAGCCGGATAGAGCGGCGGTTTCCTAAACCGTAGGCCGGAGGTTCGAATCCTCTCGGGGACGCCAGCCCCGCCGCCGCGCCTCAGCGTGGCGGCAATGTGAAGCGGTTGTCGCGCAACGTCTTCTCGAGAACGGCGATGCCGGCCGCGACATCGCCTTTGCGGCACTGCTCCACCGCTTTGTCCTGATGGACGCGGGTGACCCGGGGGTTGGTCGTCAATGGAGCCACGTGTCGACTCCACAGTCTGTAAAGTCGCTCGCAATAGGCTACATCGCGGGCGCGATCCTGTGCGATCGCCGGTACGCCGCCATAGGCGGCGAGTGCGAGGGCTGTCACGATGAGGGCGCGCATGGCGTCGTACTCTGTCCTAGGTGCCGGCGGCCCTTCGGTGGCTCACCGGTGATCGCGCGTGAGATGGGACGGCGCCCGCCCTGCTTCAAGAATCGCCGCCGGTAACCACCAGCGCCAACCCACAATTCCCCTGTGATGTGCCGGGTTACCTGGCTGCAACGCCTCTCGTGCTCGTCACAGGCGTTCACATGGTGACAATATTCATGGCGGCCGGGCGTTCTAAGCCGTTGATCGGTCGTCGATTCCTATGCACTTTGTCGCCTCTTCTCGGAGGCGGCAGATGAGTGTGCGTGCGGGTCGTGAGTTCCTGGCGATTCCCGGGCCGACGACGGTGCCCGATGAGGTCCTGCGGGCGATGCATCGTCCGGCGGTCGACATCTATTCCGGCCCGCTGCTGGCGCTGACCGACGGCCTGCTCAAGGACGTCGCCCGCATCTTCCACACCCAGGGACGCGCCTACATCTACATCTCCAACGGGCATGGCGCCTGGGAGGCCTCGCTCACCAACATCCTGTCCAGGGGCGACAAGATCCTGGTGCTCGAGAGTGGGCGATTCGCGATCGGCTGGGGCGAGAGCGCGCGGCGCATGGGCGTCGAGGTCGAGATCCTCAAGGGCGACATGCGCCGGGCCGTACGGCCGGAAGAGGTCGAGGCGCGGCTGAAAGCCGACAAGGGCAACACCATCAAGGCCATCCTGGTGGTCCAGGTCGACACCGCCTCGGGCGTGGTCAACGACATCGAGGCGATCGGCCAGGCGGTGCGCGCCGCCGGCCACGACGCGCTGCTGATGGTCGACGCCGTGGCCTCGCTGGGCTGCATGCCCTTCGAGATGGACAAGTGGGGCGTCGACGTCGCGATGTCGGGCTCGCAGAAGGGCCTGATGGCGCCGCCCGGCCTGGGCTTCGTCGCCGCCAACGACCGCGCCCGCGCGGCGCACAAGAAGGCCGGCCTGCGCACGCCCTACTGGGACTGGACCGAGCGCGAGGGCGATCAGCACTATCAGAAATACGCCGGCACGCCGCCCGAGCATCTGCTGTTCGGCCTGCGCCAGGCGCTCGACATGCTGTTCGAGGAAGGCCTGGAGAATGTCTTCCGCCGTCACCGGTTGCTGGCCGAGGCGGTGCGCCGCGCCGTCGGCACGTGGAGCGAAGGCCAGGCGGTCGGCTTCAACATCGTCGAGCCCAACGAGCGCTGCGACACCGTCACCGCGGTGCTGTTCAACAACGGCTACGATCCCGAGGCGCTGCGCGCCTATTGCAACAAGCAGTGCGGCGTGATCCTCGGCCACGGCATCGGCGAGCTCTCGGGCAAGGCGATCCGCATCGCCCATATGGGCCACGTCAACGCGCCGATGATGCTGGGCACGTTGAGCGTCGTCGAGATGGCGCTCAACGCGCTCGCCATCCCGCACGGCAAGGGCGGCGCCCAGGCGGCGATCGACTATCTGTCCGCGAACGTGAAGGCGTGATCGTTACCTTCCCCCGGAGGGGGAAGGTGGCGCGCGCAGCGCGACGGATAGGGGATGTTTCAACGCGTCAGGTGTCCGTCTTCGACATCCCCCATCCGCCCTTCGGGCACCTTCCCCCTCCGGGGGAAGGTAAGACCACCATCAGCTCGTCACCAGCCCGCCATCGACGTTGTAGCACTGGCCGGTGATGTTCCGCGCGCCGGGTGAGGCGAGGAACACGGCCATCGCGGCGATGTCCTCGGGCGTGTTGGCGCGGCCGATGGGAATCGGCTTCTGGAACTCAGCCAGCGCCTGCTCGAAGTCCTGCCCGCGCTGGGTCGCGCGCTCCTTGACGATGCGGTTGGCCAACTCGGTGAGCGTCACGCCGGGGCAGATCGAGTTGACGTTGATGTCGTGGCGCGCCAGCTGCTGCGCCGCCGTCTTGGTCAGCGAGATCACCGCGCCCTTGCTGGCGGCGTAGATCGCGTTCGAGGTGCCGACGAAGCCGCGGCCGGCGATCGAGGCGATGTTGATGATGCGCCCGCCCTTGCCGCGCTTGATCATCTCGCGCGCCGCCGCCTGCAGGCAGAAGAAGACGCCCTTGGCGTTGACGCGATGGATGCGGTCCCAGTCGGCCTCGGTGAGGTCCATGATATAGGCCGAGCGGGTGACGCCGGCGTTGTTGACGATGACGTCGAGCCGGCCCAGCTCCTTCACCGTGCGCGCCACCATCGCCTCGATGCTGGGCACGTCGCCGCAATCGGCCTGGATGGCCACGCTGCGCACGCCCAATTCCTCGGCCTTGCGCGCCGTGCGTTGCGCCGCCTGCTCGTCGATGTCGCTGACCGCCATGGTCGCGCCCTCGGCCGCCATGCCCAGCGCCGTCGCTTCTCCGATGCCCGCGCCGGCGCCGGTCACCAGCACCACCTTGTCTTTCAGGCCAGCCATTTTATTCCCTCCCGCGGCGGTCACTTGAATGTGAGCGGCATCACCATGCCGTCCCTGCCCGCCGCACGCTAGCATCCCAGCAAAGCAAAGGGAGGAACCGCCATGCCTCGGGGTATCGCAATTCTATCGGCGTTCGTCATCGCTGCCGCGACGTCGGCCTGGGCGCAAACCGCGCCCGCACCGACTCCAGCACCGGCACCGCCGCCAGCGCCGGCGCGGCCGGTATTCCAGACCACCAAGGTCGAGGGCACCGACAACGTCTACATCTTCCGCTACATGGGCCATCAGTCGATGTTCGTGGTCACGCCGGCCGGCGTCATCGCCACCGACCCGATCGGCTATGTCCGGCGCGAGGCCAGCCAGGTCTATGTCGACGAGATCAAGAAGGTCACCAATCAGCCGATCCGCTACCTGATCTACAGCCACCACCACTACGACCACATCGCCGGCGGCAAGGCGTTCAAGGATGCCGGCGCCACCATCATCGCCCACCGCCGCGCCAAGGAGCGCCTGCAGCAGATCGACGATCCTTTCACGCCGCTGCCCGACGAGGTGATGGAGAACGAGCGCACGATCACCTTGGGTGGCGTGACCTTGGAGCTGAAGTATCTCGGGCTCAACCACTCCGACTCGACCCTGCTGATGCGGCTGCCGGCGCAGAAGATCGTCTTCGCCGTCGACTTCATCGGCGTCGGCGCCTTCCCCGGCCGCGGCATGATCGACTCCTACCCGATCGAGTGGGAGGCCTCGCTCAAGGCGGTGCTGGCCATGGACTGGGATCGCCTGATCCCCGGCCATCCCGGACCGGGCGACCGGCTCGGCACCAAGGCCGACGTGCAGACCCTGCTGACCATCCTGGAGGAGGCCTCGGCGGCGGTGAAGGTCGCGGCGCGCGAAGGCAAGTGCTGGGACGCGGCCGAGAACGAGATCAAGATGGACAAATACAAGGACATGCCGGGCTACGCGACCGGCCTGCCCATGGTCCTGCGCCGCTACTGCGGCCTGTGGGGCCGGGGGACCTGATTTCCTTCTCCCTGCGCATGTCAGAGGCTGCGGACGGCCCCGAGGGAGAAGGTGCCGAGCGTTAGCGAGGTGGATGAGGGGCTTCCGGGCCTCTCATCCGCCTCCTCGTTTGTTGGACGACCGCGAAGCCCCTCATCCGCCCTTCGGGCACCTTCTCCCCGCCTTCGCGGGGAGAAGGAAGCAGGCCCAATGCCTTCCCCCGCCAGCGGGGGAAGGTAGTTCAGCGCACCACGCTCGCGACCCATTGCTCGATCGCGCTCGCCGGCATGGCGCCGGACTTGCGGCCGACCTCGCGGCCGCGATGGATCAGCACCATCGTCGGAATGCCCTGGATGCCGAAGCGCTGCGCCAGCGACGGCTCGGCGTCGGTATCGACTTTCGCCAGCCGCACCTTGGGCTCGAGCCTGCCCGCCGCCGCCTCGAACTGCGGCGCCATCTGACGGCACGGCCCGCACCATTCGGCCCAGAAATCCACCAGCAGCGGCAGGTCGCTCTTGTCGGCATGCTGGGCGAAGTGGCCGGCATCGAGCGCCACCGGCTTGCCCTCGAACAGCGCCTCGCCGCAACTGCCGCACTTGCCGCGCACACCCGGCACCAGCTTCTGCGCCGGGGCACGGTTGAGCGTATGGCAATGCGGGCAGGCGATCCGCAGGATATCGTTCATCGCCAACAGATGGCGTCGCGGCGGCGCGCGTCAAGGCATGGAGTGGTCGATGAAGCGGCGGATCGCGGTGTTGGGGATGGGCCAGATGGGCTCGGGCATGGCGGGCCGCCTCGTCGAGGCCGGCCACGACGTCATGGGCTACGACATCAATCCGGCCACACGCGCGGCGCTGACCAAGACCGGCATGGCGATGGCCGACTCGATCAAGGCGGCGCTCGCCGGCCGCGAGATCATCCTCACCAGCCTGCCCGACCCCAAAGCCGTGCAGGCGGCGTGGCTCGGTGACGGCGGGCTGATAGCCTCGGCCGATCCCGGCAGTCTCTGCATCGAGCTCAGCACCATCGATCCCGCCACCATGCGCGAGGTCGGCGAGGCGGCGGCCGCGCGCGGGCTCGACGTGGTCGACTGCCCGGTGAGCGGCAGCCCGGCCGAAGCGCGGCTCGGCAAGCTGGTGCTGATCGCCGGCGGTGAGCGGCAGACCGTCAACCGCGCCGAGCCGATCCTCTTGGCGCTGGGCGAGACCTGGAAATACACCGGCGGCGTCGGCACCGCGAAGGTGGTGAAGCTGGTGAACAACATGATGTCGATGGGCAACGTGCTGATCGCCTGCGAGGCCTTCGCGCTGGGCACGGCGGCCGGCGTCGAGGCCGAGACGCTCTACGACGTGCTGTCGGTCAGCGGCGGTCGCTCGCACCACTTCACCAAGCGCTTCCCCAACGCGCTCAAGAACAACTTCGATCCCGGCTTCAAGATGGAGCTGGGCGAGAAGGACCTCGCGCTCAGCATCGATCTCGGCCGCGCGCTGAAGATGCCGACACCCGGCGCGTCAACCGTGCGCGAACTCTTCGCGACGGCGCTGTCCGAGGGCTATCGCGGCCGCGATATCGTGGCGTTGCTGCAGATGTACCAGACGTGGGCGAAGCGCGGCGCTGTCCCGCCGGAAACGTGAAGAAGACGAACCACAGAGGCACAGAGACACAGAGGAAAACGAAGAGAGGAAAAAGCGCGCAAAGCGCGCAGCCTTAGTCTTCTCTTCTTGGTCTTCCTCTGTGTCTCTGTGCCTCTGTGGTTGGCCTCATGATGTCGCCGCGACGCCGGCGGTCCCAGTCGCCCTCAACCCCGCGCTACGCCCCGACAACCGCCCGAACACCGCGCCCGACATCAGCCCGGCGCCGCCGAGGTAGTTGCCGTAGAAGATGCCACCCACCAGCTCGCCCGCGGCGTAGAGGCCGGGGATGGTCTGGTCCGTGATGTCCTGCACCTCGCCCTGCTCGTTGATGCGCAGGCCGCCGAAGGTGAAGGTGATGCCGCAGGTGACGACGAAGCCGGTGTAGGGCGGCTGATCGATCGGCAGCGCCCAGTTCGATTTCGGCGGCGTGATGCCCTTGGTCTTCACCCCGTCGAGGATCGCCGGGTTGTAGTCGCCCGGCTGGCAGGCGGCGTTGAACGCCCGCACCGTGCGCGTCAGCCCCTCGACATCGATGTCGAGCTTCTGCGCCAGCTCCTCGATGCTGTTGGCCTCGGCCTTGGTCACCTGCCGGATGCGGTACTCGTCGCGCACCATGTCGATGGTGCGCTGGTCGAAGATCTGCACCGCCGCGCGCTGCGGCTGTTTCATGATCTCGCGGCCGTACTTGGCGTAGGTGTGGTTGCGGAAATCCGCGCCCTCATCGACGAAGCGCTCGCCTCTGAGGTTGACCACGATGCCGATCGGGTAGGAGTGCTTCTGGAAATTGTCGAGCACGACGCGATCGCCGAAGGGCGGCGCGCTGATGTCCCAGGCCACGGCGTGGCAGGTCGACCAGCCGCCGAAGGGCTGCGCGCCGATATCCAGCGCCGCCTTGATGCCATCGCCGGTGTTGTGCCGCGTGCCGCGCACCCGGCAGAGTTCCCAGCCCGGCCCGAGATAGCGCACGCGCATCTCGGGGTTGGCCTCGAAGCCGCCGCAGGCCAGCACGACGGATTCTGCCTGCAGCTCCGCGAAGCCCTCGGGCCCCTTCACCGCGACGCCGGTCACCGTGCCCATGCGATCCTGCAGCAGGCGTGTCATGCGCGTGGCGTAGCGGATCTCGATGCCATTGCGCTCGGCCGCCTTAAGCAGTTGGTCGACCAAGCCATAGCCGCCGCCCACCGCCTCGATGTTCACGCCGCCATAGAAGTGGTGCTTGCCGTTGAGCTTGAAGGACTGCCGCCCGAACATCGGAATGAAGCGCACGCCGTTGCGCCGCATCCAGCGCATGGTGTCGCGCGAGCGGCCGATGAGAAGCCCGGCCAGCGCCTCCTCCGAATTGTGCTCGGTGACATGCATCAGATCGTGCATGTAGGTCTCGGCCTTCAAGGTCGGCAGCACGATCTGCGCGGCCTCGGCTTCGGACAGATCGTCGAGGATGTCCTGCCGTAGATCCTCCAGCCCGTCATGCACGAAGCGAAAGCCGCCGGCGGTGAACAGCGAGTTGCCGCCGCGCTCCTCGACCGACGCCTTCTCCAGCATCAGCACCCGCGCGCCCTGCTCGCGCGCCGACAGCGCGGCGCAGATGGCGGCGTTGCCGAGGCCGACGACGATGACGTCGAACGATGACTCCGTCGCCATGCTTTCCCCCGCTGCTATTTGTTGAAGTACACCCGATGATGATCGACGGCGTGCAGGATCGGCCTGACCGACTGACGCGCGACGAACTCGTCGATCGCCTTGCGGCAACCCTCGAAGGCGTAATAGTCGTCGACGATCACATAGCCGCCGCGCACCACCTGCTCGTAGAGCAGATCGAGACAGACCTTGGTCGATTCGTAGAGATCGCCGTCGAGGCGCAGCACGGCGATCGGCCCGATGCGCGCCCGCCACACCGGCAGCGTGTCCTGGAACCATCCCTTGACGACGTGCCAGGACCCGTCGGGCAGACCGCTCGAGCGCAGATTGGCGCGGCACTGCTCCTCGCTCGCGACGTTGACGTCGGTGCCCTTCAGCGCGCCGCTTCGCTGCTCGGCGTCGCCCGCATCGTAGTCGCGGCCGTACAGCCAGGCGCCGGTCGCCGCGCCATCGTGCTCGGTCATCCGGGGCATGCCCTCGAAGGAGTCGAAGCCGTAGATCGGATTGCGCGCCGCATCGCCGCCGAAGCGCCGGAAGGCGCGCGCCCAGAAACCCAGCGCGCCGCCGCGCCACGTCCCGCATTCGACGATCGCGCCGGCGAGCCCATCGCGCACCACCGCCCGCGCGACATCCTGGAGATTGAGCAGGCCACCCATGCCGAGCTGGGTGTCCGTCATGATCGCGGCGTAGTCGGCGATCACGCCCTCGAGCTCCGCATCGGGCACCAGGCGGCCGAAACGCAACGCGTGCTCGAAGGCCTCGAGCTGCGCCGCCCGCCAGCGGCGATCGCGCCAGCTCTGTACCTGCGGGCCGACCACAGGCAGCCGCGCCAAGACTCTACCGACCACCGCCGCCTCGCACAGGACACGTCATGGAAGACCAAGGGCGAGCCAATATAGTCGAATCGCACGCTCTCGTACCGCTCCTTCCCTCGGAGGGGGAAGGTAACATCAACCCAGTACTGCGTTGATAGAGGGTTGGCCCGATGAAGCCGCCATCTATAGTCGCCCCAAGAGGGAACGCAGAGGGGCGGGCGGTACAACGCGCCGTCGATCAGTCCAGGTGAGTCTGACTTCGAACGTGACGGCGTTGGCGCCGTTTCGCGTGCGCAGCTTCCGGTTCCAGTGGCCGGCCGATCTCGCGACCGCCTGGGCGTTCGAGATGGAAGCCATCATCCTCGGCTGGTACGTGCTGGTCGAGACCGGCTCGGTGCTGTGGCTCACCGCCTTTGGCGCCTTCACCTTTCTCGGCGTGTTGCTGGCGCCGATGTTCGGCGTTGTCGGCGATCGCATCGGCTATCGCAACCTGCTCTGCCTGATGCGCTTCACCTACGCGCTGCTCGCCGGCGTGCTTGTCGTGCTGATCTTCACCGGCTCGCTGACACCGATCCTCGCTTTCGCCGTCGCCATCGTCAGCGGGCTGGTGCGGCCCTCCGACCTCGTGATGCGCAACTTGCTGGTGGGACAGACCATGCCGGCCGAGCATCTGATGGGCGCCATGGGCATCTCGCGCACGACGGCCGACTCCGCGCGCGTCGCGGGCTCGCTGGCCGGTGCCGGGTTGGTGGCGCTGCTCGGCATGGGCCCCGCCTATGTCGCGGTCGTGGCCCTCTATCTCGGCAGCCTGCTGCTGACCTTCGGCGTGTCGAACACCGCCGCGCGGCCGACCATCGCCGGCACGCGGCCGATCTCGCCCTGGCGTGATATCCGCGAGGGCCTCGCTTATATCTGGAACCAGCCGCATCTGCGCGCCGCGATGTATCTCGCCTTCCTGGTGAACCTCACGGCCTTCCCGCTCACCGGCACCCTGCTCGCTTACGTCGCCAAGAACATCTACGGCATCGGCCAGACCGGCCTGGGCTGGCTGGCGGCGAGCTTCGCCTTCGGCGCGCTGGTAGGCTCGATCGCGCTCAGCACACACGGCGCCAACATCCGACCGGCGCGCATCATGCTGGTGGCCGGCGCGGCGTGGTACGCGCTGCTGATCGTCTTCGCCTTCATGACCGAACCGGTGAGCGGCTGCCTCGTGCTGATGGCCGCCGGTTTCGCCCAGAGCCTGTGCATGGTGCCGATGGCGGTGATGCTGTTGCGCGCCACCCAGCCCGCCTTCCGCGGCCGGGTCATGGGCGTGCGCATGCTGGCGGTCTACGGCATGCCGCTGGGCATCCTCGCCGCCGGCCCGCTGGTGGAACGCTTCGACTACGCCATCACCGCGGCGATCTTCTGCGGCGTCGGCCTGCTCTTCACCCTGGTGATCGCGCTGCGCTGGCGCGGCCATCTGTGGACGCGCAGCGCACCGGCCAACGGTTAGCGCCGCGCGTCGCAGTCGCTGGCCGAGACCACGCAGAACGACTGGCGCGCCGGGCCGGCGGTGCGCTGGCAATCGGCCATCGCCTGCGCGTCCGCCGCGCTCTTGGTTGGCGCCACAGCCCAGCCGAAGCCTGGCGTGCCGTCCTCGGGATCGAGCGCCACGGCGAGGCACGATCCGCTGAACGTTTCGAAGATGCGGCACAGCGAGCGCGCGCCGTCGGGCACGCCTGGCGCCGTGCGGCACTGCTCCAGCGCAATGCGCTCGGCATCGGCGCGCGGTAGGCGCACGGCCCAGCCGAAGGCGACACCATCGCGTTCCACGTCGGACGGCAGGCCGATGGCGATGGCGCCGTCGGCCCGCGCCATCACAGGATGGAAGACGGCGACGAGGATGATCGCCGCCAGCAGAGCGCCGCGCCGCATCGCCGTCAGGCCTCGGCCAGCACGTCCTGCGCGAGCGTCGCCGCCGACATCGCGGTCGGCCAGCCCGAGTAGAAGGCGAGATGGGTGATCAGCTCGACGATCTCCTCCTTCTTCACGCCGTTGTCGAGGGCGCGGATCAGATGGCCGCGCAACTGCTCGCTGCGGTTCAGCGCCACGAGGGTGGCCACCGTGATCAGGCTGCGGTCGCGCTTGCTCAGCCCGGGGCGTTCCCAGACATCGCCGAACAGCACCCCCTCGGTGAGATCGACCAGCTTGGGCGAGAACTTGCCGAGCCGCTCGCGCGCGCTCTTCGGTTTGGGCAACGCCATGACGATCCTCCCGGGTGCTGTGGACGCGGCAGCATAGCACCGCGCTATAGTGCTTCTACCTTCCCCCGGAGGGGCAGGGCCGTCGCCTGTGAGCCGCCACGGTCGTGCCCGAAGGGCGGATGAGGGGCTTCGCGGCGTCTCAACGACGAAGGCATTGGTCGTTGCGCGAGGAAGCCCCTCATCCGCCTCGCTGGCGCTCGGCACCTTCTCCCCGCCTTCGCGGGGAGAAGGAAAGAAAGGGAGAGGTCGGAGATGAGCGAGGCATCACGACGCGCGGTGCTGGCCGGCATGGCGGCGACGCTGGCGACAGCGACCGCGGCGCGGGCGCAGCATGAGCATCATGGGCCGCTGTATGAGCGGCTCAACCAGGCTGGCCGAGTCGGCGAGCCGGAGATCGCCAAGACGCAGCGGGTCTTCGACAGCCCGGCGCCGAAGGCCGAGAAGCAGGGCAAGTGGATCGCCCGTGCGCCGCTGCCGCTGCCGCGCAGCGAGATGGCCTGGGCCACGGCGCTCAATGGCCGGATGCATCTGGTCGGCGGCTATGGCGAGCAGAAGGTCGACCGGCCCTATCATCACGTCTACGACCCGACGACCGACACGTGGCGCGATCTCTCGCCGCTACCGCTGGGCGCCAACCATGTCGGCGTCGCCACCTTGGGCAACCGGCTGTACGCCATCGGCGGCTTTCTCGGCCAGAACCACACGCCGCACGATCAATGCTTCGTCTATCCCGGCGAGAGCTCGGGATGGATGCCGATCGCCAAGCTGCCGCGCGCCTGCGGGGCGATGTCGTGCATCGGCTTCGAAGGCAAGATCCACTGCATCGGCGGCGCGATCGGTGTCGGCTTCGAGGGACGCCGCTCGGTCGACTGGCACCTGATCTACGATCCAGCCAGCAACGCCTGGAGCGAGGCGACGCCCTTGCCCACGGCGCGCGATCACACCGGCATCGTCGCGGTCGGCGATCGCATCCACATCATCGGCGGGCGCGTCGATACCTTCCACACCAACTCCAACCTGCACCACACCTGGGAGTCGAAGGAGAACCGCTGGCGCTTTCGCAACCCGCTGCCCACCGCGCGCTCGGGCCATGGCTCGGTCGTGGTGCGCGGCCAGATCTTCTGCATGGGCGGCGAAGGCACCAACAAGGTCTTCGCCCAGAACGAGGCCTACGACGTCGCGTCGGACAAGTGGTGGCAATACGCGCCGATGATGACACCGCGCCACGGCCTGGGCGCGGTGTCGATCGGCGACACGATCTACGTCGCCGGCGGCGGCCCGATCGTCGGCGGCGCCGTGCAGAGCGCGGTGCACGAAGCTTTCACGGTGGAGTGACGGGGAGTCGGCTTAGACTGCGCATCGGCGGCATCACCGCCATAGGGAGGGCATCATGACTGTTCTTCTGGATCGTCGTCGGCTCTTGGGCATGGGCGCGTTGACGCTCGCGGGATTGGCGCCGGTGTTGGCGCGGGCGCAGACCAAGATCGCGCTGGCGCGGACCGACGCGCTGATCGTCGTCGACGTGCAGCGTTGCTTCACCAAGGGCGGCTCGCTCGCCGTGCCCGACGGCGACGCCGTCGTGCCGCTGATCAACGACATCGCGAAGAAGTTCGCCAATGTCGTGCTGACGCAGGACTGGCACACGCCGGGCCACGTGTCGTTCGCCTCCTCGCATCCCGGCAAGAAGCCGTTCGACGTCATCGACCTGCCCTATGGCAAGCAGGTGTTGTGGCCCGATCACTGCGTGCAGGGCACCGACGGCGCCGGCCTGCATCCCGACCTCGCCATCCCGCACGCCCAGCTGGTGATCCGCAAGGGCTACAACAAGGATGTCGACAGCTACTCGGCTTTCCTCGAGGCCGATGCCAAGACCACCACCGGTCTCGGCGGCTACCTCAAGGCGCGCGCGATCAATCGCGTCTTCGTCTGCGGCCTGGCGACCGATTTCTGCGTCGCCTGGACAGCGCAGGACGCGCGCAAGGAAGGCATGGAGGCGCTGGTGATCGAGGACGCCTCGCGCGGCATCGACGCGCAGGGCTCGCTCGCCGCGGCGTGGACCAAGATGACATCGGTCGGCGTCAAGCGCATCAAGTCGAGCGATCTGGCGTAGGGTCGAGACCCGATAGGCCGGGCGATTTCACGTCCGCTTCCGGGCAGACTCCGGACATTGGACAGGTTGAGCGGTTCGTCCGAGTGCGACCCGCCGATGTCTCATGCGATCCGCGCAGCGCCTCACGTCCCCGGCACGGCGGCGATCCGCACCTTCACGGTCTCCGCCTTCGACCCCCGATGGACGGTGAAAATCGTGAAATGGCGCCGCTTGTCTTCCTCCAGTATCAGGTACTCGGAACTGACGAGTCCCTCGAAGCCGCTGCGCTTCAGGCTCGACACCATATTGTGCTTTCCCGTCGATTCGACGACTCGCAGCGCCGGGACGTTATTGTAGTTCACGCCCCCGAACCCGCCGGCCCACACTTGCCACGGCCGGTAGAGAATCGGACCCGGCTCCGTAATCATGATGTGTCCCACCGGGCTGTCCTTGCTATCGCGAATGCGGCCGGTGGCCGCATCGACCAGGGCCAAGACGTAGCTCCGACTCGGGGCTCGCACGATTTCCTCCACCGAACTGACCGGCATGCCATGCGCCATGATCGAATTGATCAGACTGTTCGCCTGGATACTGCGGTCGCTCTTGGTGGGATCGACGTGCCACGGCTCTTTCTGCAATCCGTGGCGGATGTAGTTGCCGATGAAGCCGTTGCAGTCGAGCCCGAGGTGGTCGGTGTCGCAATACGCCTGGATCGCCTCCCTGGTCGGCTGGATGACGCCGAACCGGACGGCTAGTTGCAGGGTCACCTGCACGTCTTCGGGACTACCCTTGCCATAGAACGGGTCCTTGGCGTTCTCTGCCAACGCGAAACGGTCGGCGTATGTCTTGGTTTCGTCGGCTCCCTCTGACGTCTTGACGAAGACGGTCAGGCTCTCGCTCACCCTCTGCTTGCCGTCCTTCTGATCCAGGCGCGGCCGGGCCTTGGACATGAAGTCTTTCATCGCCGCTTCATCCGCCGAGAGGCGGTAACTGTCGACGCGGACGGTGACCCATTCCTTCACTTTCTCGGTCGCGTCGTCGACGATCGGAACCTGCATGTCCCAATAGTTCTTCGCGTACTGCAGCGGCGTTATGGTTGCCATGAGCGGCGCCTCCGGAACGGTAAGGGACGACTTCGTTGCGGCTGCCATCAATGCCTAGAAGCGCGGCGGCAAGAGCGCGACGCTGGGGAAGGAGGCGCCGTCCCCTGAAGCACGGGGGAACGCCGTTCCTTCTCGTTTCCTTGCTTCTCTTCTCTGCGGCCTAGCGTGGGGGAGCAAAGGCACTCCGGCCAACGCCGTCAAGCTGGAAGATGGGTCGAAACTTCTCGTTGGCCCGCCGACCGACCGGTGATGAGAGCCCAAGTCCGCTTATGGCAGCAGGCATCGCGGAACCGCGTGTTCGATTGCCGGGTCGGCGCGGGTGATGAGCGACGGCGGGGGCGCGCGCGATCGTTGTTCAAGCCCGGCCGGTCATCAGCGCTTCCTGGTCCTCGGGGGCGTAGAAGAAATCGCCGGGCCGGAAGTCGTGGCCGAGGTCGCCGAGCAGGCGGCGCTGGCGCGGCGCGCAGCGCGCGAACAGCGACGCATAGGGCGCGCCGAAATCATAGGCGCGCATGAACATCTGGCAGTAATTGTAGAGGATGGTCTTGCGCGCCTTGCCCGAGCGGTTGGGCGAGGGTCCGTGCCAGATCGCGTGCGGGAAGACGTAGGCGTCGCCGGCCTTGCCGAGCAGCGGCACGGCGCCCGGCATCTTCGGGTTGGGGATGCGCTCCAGCCGTTCCGGGAAGGGCCTGAGGTGGCTGCCGGGAAAGATGGTGAAGTTGCCGCTGTCCGGCTCGGTGACGTCGGTCAGCAGATACATGACCTTCACCGCCAGCGGCCGGCTGGTCTCGGTGACCCGGATGGCGCGCTGGGCCTCGCCGCCGTCGGTGTGGGTGTAGCCCGGAAAGGTCTCGGTCGAGGCGCGCACGATCGCCTGGCTCATCGAGAACTGGATGTAGGGGCCCATCAGATCGAGGATCAGGTCGAAGATGCGCGGCCGGTCGATCAGGTCGATGAAGGCCTGGTGGTAGGTCAGCAGGTCGCGCCGGTCCATGAAGGCGGCGGGGTTGGGATCGGCATGGTCGACCCAGGCGTAGTGGCCGCGCGGCAGCTTGCCGGGCGCGGGCTCGTAGCCCGGCAGCGTGCGCACGCGGTCGAGCTGCGCGGAGAAGAAGTCGACCTCGGCCGGGCTCAGCGCGCCTTCGAGCTGCAGGTAGCCATCGACGGCCCACTGCTCGCGCTGCGCGTCGGTCAGCGCGCGGGTGGTGTTGGCGAGCATGGTTTCCTCCCTGCTATGGCGTGTCGATAGCAGACCGGCGGCAAGCGTCGCTGTCAACGCGTCCCAACCTCATGCTCCCTCTCCCCGCTTGCGGGGAGAGGGAGGAAAACGCCATAGGCGAATCCCCCGCTACCAACGCGTCGTCGCGCGCCGGCCCGGCGCGATCTGCTCGAGATCAGGTGTTTCGACCTTCGCCATGTGCGCATACGACTTGGCGGCGAACCACACGGCGTAGTCTCCCATGCGGATCGGCGGATACTTGGCCGGCTCCGCCGAGGCGATGCATTCGATCATGGTCTCGTGACCGGGATCGAAGAAGAAGGGGATGGCGTAGCGCACCGTGCCCGACGTGTTGCGCACGCGGTGCGGCGTCGACAGGAAGCGCTCGTTCGTCCAGCGGTGCAGCATGTCGCCGCCGTTCACCACGAACGCGCCGGGAATCGTCGGCGCGTCCATCCAGCGTCCATCCGGCAGCAGGATCGATAAGCCCTGCACCTTGTTCGGCGGCAGGAGCGTCATGAAGCCCGAATCGGTATGCGGCACCAGGCTCTCGGCTTCGTCCTCGCCGGCGATATCGCGGTAGCGCGACATCCTGAGGATCAGGTGCGGCGACTGGAAAGCGGGCGCGAAGAAATCGGCCGGCAGGCCCAGCGCCAGCGCGTAGAGCGGCACCAGCTTTTGGCTCAGTCGCTCCAGGGCTTGCATGTAGGCGAGCGTCGCGTCGCGGAAGCCCGGCAGGTCGTCGGCGGCCGGCCACTTGTTCATCGCGTGGAAGCGGCGATTGGCGAGCACCACAGGATCGTCGGGCGTGCGCTCGCGGCGCAGGAAATAGGCCTCGTTCTGCGACGGCTTGCGGCCGGCGTTCGCGCCGCTCGCGGGCGCCCGTTGGATCGGCATGTAGCCGATGTTGTGCTCGTCGACCTTGACCGCGAGCTTCTTCTCCATCGGCAGCGCATGAAAGCGCGCCGCCTGTTCGTAGGTGGCGTCGATCAGGTCCTGCGGCACGCCGTGCCCCGCCAGGTAGTAGAACCCGACCTTCTCGAAGGCGAAGCGCAGCTTCGCCGCGGCGATCTCCGCCGCCCCCGGCCTGCCCGCGAGGTAGTCGGCGACGTCGATGAGCGGGATCTCGCCGCCGATCATGTCAGGGTTGGCGACGGTGTGGCTGTCAGGCACGGGGACTCTCCTGTGGTGACGTCCGGCCAGAGGATCAGTTTATCCTCATCTCCTCGTCCCTTCACTACCCGCGCCCAGTTCGCCGCAGAGTTCGCCCATGCGCAACTCGCCTTCGCGCGTCTGTCCGCCGATCTCCAGGAACCGGCGCATATTGGTCTTGGCGCCCGCGGTGCGCAGAGTCTGGTCGAACAGATAGGCTTCCTCGAACAGCCCCTCGATCAAGGGGCGGTCGGACTGATTGACGCTCTGCTTGGCCAGCCGCACCGCCTCCGCGGGAAAGGACGCGATGCGGCGCGCCAGCTTCTCGACCGCCGGGCCGATCTCCTTCGCCTCGTAGATGCGGTTCAGATAACCCCAGCGCTCCGCGGTTTCCGCGTCCAGGTCGTCGCCCGCCAGGATCACCTCCATGGCCCGCCCGCGCCCGATCAGCCGCGGCAGCCGCTGCGTGCCGGTACCACCAGGCAGGATGCCCAGCGGGACCTCCATCTGGTTGATCTTGGTCTTGCCGCGCACCCCGAAACGCATGTCGAACGAGGCCGCCAGCTCGCTGCCGCCGCCGCCGACCCGGCCTTCGATCTGGGCGATCACCACCTTGTCCATGGTGCGATAGCGCTCGCACATGGCGTGATAGGGCTTGATCTGGGTATCGCGGCGGGCCGGCGTATCGGTCGGGCGCTGCAAGATCGCGGCCACGTCGAAATGCGCCAGGAAGAAATCGGGATCGGCGCTGCGGAAGACGACGACCGTGAGGTCGGGGTCCGCCTTCAGCTCATGCGAGAGCGCCTCGAGCTCCGCCAGCAAAGCCAGCGTGATGACGTTGACCGGCGGGTTGCTGATCGTGACGGTCGCGACCCGGCCAGAGACCGCGACATCCAGGAGTTTGTATGCGTAGGCCATGGCGTTTCCCCTCTGCGCTTGCTGGCGGCATGCCCGCGACACGTGGCGATCCTCTTTAGCAGGGATGTCCGCCGCGGCGAACGCCGCAGCCTGAGGAGCCGGGGCGGCCAAACGTCAAGCGCATCAAGTCGGTTGATCGCGGTTGGCCTCGGCCACGGCATGCTGGAATTCGATGGCGGCGTCGAGAGCATCGACGGCACTGGGGAATTCAACCAGTGCGCCGTCACCGGTCAGCTTGACCAGCCGGCCCCGGTGTCGCGCCAGGGTTGGCTCGAGGCGCTCGGTGCGATGCGCCTTCAACCGCGCGAGGGTGCCATCCTCATCGTGACCCATGAGGCGCGAGTAACCCACGACATCCGCTGCCAGGATTGCCGCCAATCGCCGGATGACCCGCTCGCCCGTCAAGACGCCTCCCCCGCGACGCTGCCGACCCATGCCAGATCTTATCTTGGGGACCAGGCGTGGCGGTGTGGTGCCTGTTGCAGCCTGCCTTGCGCGGGAGCGGGCTTCCCCACTACGGTTGCGGTCGGCTGACCACAAACTACCATCGGGAGATCGATCCATGATCAAGGTGAGCGTCATGTATCCCAACACGCCCAACGCGCGCTTTGATCATGCGTACTACCGGGACAAGCACATGCCGCTGGTGAAAGCGCGGCTGGGCGACGCCTGCAAGTATTACACCGTGGACAAGGGCCTGGCGGGCGGCGCGCCCGGCGCGCCGGCGACGTATGTCGGCATGTGCCACATCTTCTGCGACTCGGTCGAGGCCTTCCAGACCGCCTTCGGACCGCACGCGCAGGAGATCATGGCGGACATCCCGAACTACACCGACCTGAGCCCGGTGCTGCAGATCAGCGAAGTCGTGGTCGGCTGACGCCGCGCATCAAGTCGGGAGATTTGGCCTGACACAGCGCGCGGTTAGTCGGACTCACCTGTCATCCCGAGCGGTGCGAGGGATCTAGGCTTGCCCTAGATGTCTCGCTGCGCTCGACATGACAGGTTGCGCTACATCTTCCCCAGGAACGCCATCATGCGCTCCCACGCCGTGTTGGCGCTGGCGACGTGGTAGTTCATCTCGCTGCGTTCGTTGCAGAAGCCGTGGTTCGCGTCGTAGCGGTGGATGTCGGGCTTCTGGCCGGCGCCCTTCATGGCTTTCTCCAGCGCGTCGGCGGCGGCCGGCGTGCACCAGTCGTCCTTGTTGGCGAAGTGGCCCTGGAAGGGGATCTTGATCTTCGCCGGATCGGCGAACTCGGCCGGCGGGATGCCGTAGAAGCACACGGCGGCCGCGACACCCGGCACGTGCACGGCGCTGGCCACGGTAAGCGCGCCGCCCATGCAGTAGCCCATCACCGCGACCTTGCCTGATACGCCGCGCAGATGATTGACCGCGCCGGCGATGTCCTGATGCGTGGCGCCGGGGAAATCGAGGCCGGTCATCAGATGGTTGGCCTCGTCGGGCTTCTGCGTCACGCGGCCCTTGTAGAGATCGGGCGCCAGCGCGTTGTATCCCTCGCGCGCGAAGCGATCGGCGACGCCCTTGATCTGGTCGTTCAGGCCCCACCATTCCTGGATCACCACGATGCCGGGCTTGCCCTGCCCGGCCATCGCCAGCCAGCCGCCCGCCTTGCTGCCATCCGGCCGCGCGAACTCGATCATCGCCATCGCTGTCCTCCCATCATGGATGGGCGACAGTCTGCGCAAGCGGCCGGCGCGGCGCAACCTTCAGGCCGAACAACGGCCGCAGCACGCCAAGGCGGCGCACGACGAATTCGTAGAGCAGCCACGACCCGACGAAGGTGATGAACGCCGCGAGCGCGAACTTCGCGCCCACCGGCAGGCCGCTTTGCACCAGCCAGTAGACGGCGATCACGGTGATCGTCTGGTGCAGGATGTAGAACGGATAGACCGCCTCGGTGGCATAGGCGAGGAAGGCCGGGCGCCGCGTCAGGTAGCGCCGCGCGAAGCCGACAATGGCGAGCAGCCAGGCCAAGGTGTTGATGCCCTGGAGCAGCGCGTAGAGCGGGCGATTGTCCGGCGTGATGGTCGGGCGCACGGCGTTGAAGAACAGATGGTCGAGCAGCGCGAAGGCCGCGATGCCGACCGTCAGCGCGACCCAGCGTGCGCGCAGCAGCGCGTCGAGCAGGTCGCCGCTGCGGAACAGCAGCGCGCCGTAGAGCAGCAGCGTGCCGTAATAGACCAGACCGAACCAGTCGCCGATCAGCCCGTTGGGGTTACGCGAGATTGGCGCCAGCCAGAGATGCGCTGCGATCAGCGGCAGCGCCGCCAGCCAGTACAGATGCCAACGCGCGACAACGCGGTACACCGGCTCGAGCCGCGCGCGGCGCAGCCAGAGGAAGACCGGCAGCAGCACGAGCGTCAGGATCAGCGCATAGGCGACGAACCAGAGGTGGTGCCAGGAAATGTTGCCCTGGGGATAGGCGCCGCCATCGAAGGCATGCGGCAGCCAGTCGAGATACGAGCCGGCGAACTGCCCGCGATGGGCGCGCTCGGCGTAGATCTGCGGCGGCACGATCACCAGCATGCCGAAGGCCAGCGGCAGGGCCAGGCGCTTCAGCCGATCGAGCACGAAGACGCCGCCCGAACGCTGGCCCAGGGCCAGCATCACGGCGGCGCCCGAGACCAGAAAGAGCAGCGGCATGCGCCAGCGATTGGTGAAGCGCATGGCCTCGCGCAGCCAGGCGGCGCTCTCTTCGTCGTTGATGTGCCAGGTCCAGCCCGACCAGGCCATGCCCGAGTGGTAGAGGATCAGGAGCCCGAAGGCTGTCACGCGCAGCCAGTCCAGGTCGGCGCGGCGGTCAGTGGGAGCGGTCGTGTTCATGGCGTCCCTGATGCCAGTCAAACCCTTGATCGTGCGAGATTTTGTGACGACCGGCACGCCCGCTGGGACGACCGGCGAACGACCTGGGACGACCGCCAGTGGCGCGTCTTTCGTTCGACCAACGCGCCACTGGAGTGGCGCGCCCCCAGCCCATGACAGCCAATGGTCTAATTGGGACAAAACAAGAAAATATCCTTGATAATTTCCTATTTTCGATAAATAAATTGTCCCATCGACAACACAGCCGATGGAGGTCCCATGGCCGCGATCAAGATGTTCGACGCGTTCAGTCCGACGATATGGCAGGGCAAGGAGGTGCCGGAGCGGCGTTGGCTGATCCCCGGCCTGCTGATCCGCGGCTCGGTGACGATGCTCAACGGCGATGGCGGCATCGGCAAGTCGCTGCTCGCCCAGCAGCTCGCCACGGCGCTGGCGACGGTGCGGCCGTTCCTCGGCATCGAGCCGCAGGCCGAGCCCGTGCCCTCGCTCTCGGTGTTCTGCGAGGACGATCTGCAGGAGCTGCATTTCCGCCAGGCGCATATCAACGCCCATTACGGCTGCACCATGGACGAGCTGGGCGCGATGGCGCTGCTCAGCCGCGTCGGCGAGGAGAACGGCCTGATGACCTTCGACCGGCGCACCGACGAGGGCGAGGAGACGCCGTTCTACCGCCAGCTCGAGCAGACCATCCGCGACAGCGGCGCCGAGCTGATCGTCATCGACACCTCGGCCGACACCTTCATCGGCAACGAGAACATCCGCACCCAGGTGCGCCAGTTCATCAACGCGCTGCGCCGGCTGGCGCAGATCAACGATGGCGGCGTGGTGCTCAACGCCCATCCCTCGCTCACCGGACTCGCCAGCGGCGCGGGCTTCAGCGGCTCGACGGCGTGGCACAACACGGTGCGCGGCCGGCTCTATCTCACCAAGCCGCAGACGGCCGAGGGCGAGGAGGAGGAGCAGAGCGACGCGCGCGTGCTGAAGCTGATGAAGAGCAACTACGGCCGCGCCGGCGAGACCATCGCGCTCACCTGGCGCGACCACGTCCTGGTGCGCGATGCGCCGGCCCGCGGCAGCACCAGCAACCTCGTCGACCGCCTAGACCTCGACAACGCCGTGCTCGCGGGGCTGCGCAAGCTGGTGGGCAGCGGCGTTCTCGTCTCCGCCGACCCGGACGCCAAGACCGGGCTGGCCAACAAGGTACGGGCCCTGCCCTCGTGCCGGTGCTGGAGCTGGCAGGCGATGATCGGCGCGCAGGAACGCCTGATCGCGGCTGGCAAGATCGAGTTGGTGGAAATGGGTTCGCCCAGCAAACGGCGCGTCTACGTGCGACCGCACGACATGCGCCTGCCGGGTGAACTGGGCATCGGAAATGCCGGAGCGTGAGCGCCGATGCCCGTCTTCCTTCCAACGGTCTTCCAACGGGGTGCCAACGGCTTCCAACGGGGTACCGACGCCCTGCCAACGGGGCCTGCCAACGGGGTTCCAACCCCCTGCCAACGGGGTGCCAACGTCCCCAGCCCTCACCACCCCCTAAAGGGGGTGGTGAGGGCTATAGATCGAGACGCTACGCTGTCGCTTCGCGCCTCGATCTTTGCGGACAGGCGATCGCAAGTGGCACGCCCCAACCGGATAGCGTCTTTCAGGGCGCTCGAGTCCGTCATGAGCGCCGCTGGAGCGGCGCGGGTCGAGCTCGCCTTCGAGCTTGGTCAGCGCGGACCGCACCTCGCAGGTTTCCTTGCCGAGTCGTTTGAGACTTGCCGGTTCCGTTCCCGTTCACTTACTGCAAGGAAACGCTTGCACGAGCGAAGTCCACACGAGTTGCGGCGTCGGCTGGTGCCGCACGCTCGGGTTCTTCCTAAGGAAATCGAGCGTGACATCCATCATCTGCCCGTAGACCACGCCTAGGGGCAGGCAGAACCGCTGGTCGCGTTGTGGCTTCGTGAGTTCGATTTGAACCAGCGTGTCGGCAATGCCGGCGAAATAGGAGATGCAGCCCGTTTGAAAGGTGCCCGCAGCATTGCGCGAACACGTCTGCAGGAACCCATTGCCCGTTTGAGAAGCACCATGCACTTGGCCGAGAGCGCGTGAACTGATCAACATCAGAATAGCCAGCGAAGCGATGGCCCTTGTCATCGTCGCTCCTCGAACAATTCCAGCGCACGTCGCGTGCCGCTGCCGTCTTGCACGCTACAACAACGTCTTGGCGTCGTGAAAGAGAGCCGGCCGAGGAGGATAGCACCGTCGATGCCCTGGCTAAATCGGGCACCATCGGCGAACTAGGGCAATAGAGCGCCGCTGGGGTCACCGCCCTGACAGATATGAAGCGAATGCCGCATTGGCTCGTCTTCCCAGCGGTCCTGATGAGATCCTTCGTTAGCAGTACCTGAATTCTGCGCTACGTCGCGTAGCAAGAGATCGACGATTAAACGACTGGGCGAGATGCTCCCGGAGCAGCCTTGTTCCTTGCATCTCGAAGGGTGGGGGCGTCGGCAGCGATGGCCAGTGCCGCTAGGTTGGCATCGACGCGGCGCTCGCTACGCCTTCACCGGTGCCACCGCCTCGAACCGATCCCGATACCGCCGGCTGAGGCTGACCTCGGCGCCGTCGTCCATCTTGATGCGCCAGTCGCCGCTCATCCATGGCTCGACCTCGCGCACGCGCGAGATGTTGACCATGTAGCTCTTGTGCACGCGCACGAAGCGGCGCGGGTCGAGCTCGCCTTCGAGCTTGGTCAGCGAGGACCGCACCTCGTAGGTCTGCCCGCCGACATGCAGGATGGCGTAGTTGCCGGCCGCCTCGATCCAGGCGATGTCGCCGGCGTCGAGCAGGATCTCCTTGCCCTTCTTGCGCACGGCGAAGCGTTCGAGTGGCTCGACGGGCGGCGGTGGCGGCGGCTCGGGCGGCTTCTCCTCCTCGCGCCGCACCAGGAACTGGGCGAAGGCGATCGTGCCGGCGCTGAGGATGGCGTAGGTCACGACATCCTTGCCGTACTCGTAGAGCAGTTGGTCGACGATGCCGCGATACTGATAGGCGCGGCCGACGATGAGCGGATAGAGCGCCAGCCTGAGCGCCACCATGGCCACGACATGGGCGACGCAGAACACCACGCTGCCCAGCGCATGGACCACGAGGTTGCGCCAGCCCGCCATCAGCGGCCAGCGCCGATGCGCCCAGTAGATCGCCGGCAACAGCGCGAAGATCACCGCGTGGCTGGTGGCCTCGAGCGTCAGCGCCTCGGCCCAGCTCATGGCGAAGCGCGCGCGCTCGGCGTCGCTCATCAGGGTCCAGGTGCGCGCGACGAGCGACAGCCCCAACGCCGCCGCCCACAGCGCGACCAGCCGCCAGTCCGGCCGACGGGGGATCATGGCTCGATCGCCCTCGACCTTACCTTCCCCCTCCGGGGGAAGGTAAGGTCGAAGGTGCGCATCACGCGTTCGCCTTGAGCCAGTCGATCACCGGCCGCCAGCAGCGTTCGATGGCGCGCGAGCCGACCATCATGCCGATATGGCCAAGCGGCAGGTCGAGGCGCGTGGCGTTGGCCAGCCCCCGCGGCCCGACGAGTCCCGCCGCCGAGGCCGGCGGCACGATGCGGTCGTTGGCCGGGATCACCACCAGCGACGGCGCGGCGATCCCGCCGGGACGCACGCGCTTGCGCGCCACCTTCCATGTGCCGCGCCCGGGCTGGTTCTCGCCGTACCAGCCAAGCAGGCAGTCGCGCGCCACCAGCGCCGGCAGGGCGGCGCCGTCGTTGAGCCAGTCCTCCAGGAGCACGAAATCGCGCGCCGCGTCGGAATTCATGTCCATGTCGGCGAAGCGCCGGAACTTGTTCACGACCAGCCAGGGATCGAGCGACCAGAACAGCATCTGGATCGCATCGGTGGGCAGCTCGCCCACGCGCAGCGCCAGATCGGCGAGCCATGGCCCGGTGGTCGTCAGCAGCCCTTGCCCAGCACGATCGGCATGGAAATCCCACGGCGCCGCCAGCGCCACCACGGCCGAGACATCGCGCGGACGATGCGCCGCCAGGCCCACGACCAGGGTGCCGCCCATGCAGTAGCCGATCACCGGCAGGGGCTTGTTGTTGGCGCGCGCCTTCAGCCAGGCGAGCGCGCGGCCCAGCCGCTCGACGCAGCCCGCGGTGTCGAGATCGCGCTCGGCCTCGCCCGGCGTGCCCCAGTCGACGACGTAAGCACGCAGCCCCTCGGCCGCCAGCGCGCGCACGAAGCTGCGGCCGGGCGCGAGGTCGAGCACCTGCCAGCGATTGACCAGCGACGGCACCACCAGCACCGGCGTCGCGTCGGCGGCGCAGTGCACGCCCTGAGCGGCGCCGACATCGCGCAGCACCGTCGCACCCTCGCACCACACCACGGGCGGATCGTCGAGCGCGCGGCCGGAGGGATGATCGCGATAGGCCTGCACGCCCGCCGCCAGCCGGTCGAGCCGTCGCGCCACCTCGCGGCGCAAGGACTGGCGGAACGGATCGTCGATCGGCCCGACGCCGGCGACGCCGGCCTGCGCGCGCGCTGACTCGATCTCCCGCAGCAGCGGCGCGAAGACGGACTTGAACGCCGCCGCGCGCGCTTGCGCGTCAGTCGGCGGCTGGTTTGGGTTTGCGGGTGCGGGGCTTGGGCTTGGGCTTGGGCTTGGGAACGGCAGGCCGCTCGAGCTCGGCGACGCGTCGCTCCAGAGCGTCAAGCCGAGCTCGCAGCCGCTCCAGCTCTGCAGCGCCGTCAGCAGATGCAGCGGCAGCGGCCGCGGACCCATCCGCTGGCCGGCCGCCCGATGGGGCTCGCTCATTCGCCCTCCGCGCGGTGTCGAATGCGGACGCGACGCCGGCATTGGCCGTGGCCAGCAACCGCGCCAGGGTCTCGGTCAATTGCCGGTCGCCCGACATCGCCGAGAGCTGACCCTGCCAGAGATCGAGATAGCGCCTGGCCAGCGCGTCGAAGGTCGGATCGTCCGCCATGGCCGGGAGTATATCGCGGCATTCTCCATCTTTCCTACCTTCCCCCGGAGGGCAGGGCGATCGCATATGGCCAGTTTGGCTCGGTCTTACCTTCCCCCGGAGGGGGAAGGTGCCCGAAGGGCGGATGGGGGATGTCGAAGACGGACTCCGAGTTTGTTGAAACATCCCCCATCCGTCGCGCTTCGCGCGCCACCTTCCCCCTCCGGGGGAAGGTATGTGCAATTCCGTATGTGATCTTCCTCACAAGCGTAGCCCTGCTCAACGCTGCGACATCGGGCATGACAATGAACCCATTTCGCATCCCCTGAGGGTGCGCTATGCGTTGGGCATGACCGAAGAACTCTTCCGCCAGGATTCGTATCTCAAGAGCTGTGAAGCCACCGTCGTCGGCGTCGACGACAGGGGCGTGCGGCTGGATCGTACCGTGTTCTATCCCACGGGCGGCGGTCAGCCCGGCGACAGCGGGACGTTGACCTTCGCCGACGGCCGCGTCGCCAAAGTCGCCGACGCGGTGAAGGGCGATGGCGTCGTCCATGTGCTGGCGCCGGACGCACCGCGGCCCGCCATCGGCGACAAGGTCACCGCCACGCTCGACTGGGAGCGCCGCTACCGCCACATGCGCATGCACACCGCGCTGCACGTGATGTCGGCGGTGATCAAGGGCAACGTCACCGGCGGTCAGGTCAACGCCGACAAGAGCCGGCTCGACTTCAATCTCGAGGGCGAAGTTCCGACCAAGGAGTTCGTCACCGACGAGATGGCCAAGCTGATCGGGCTCGACCGTCCCGTCGCCGCGCAATGGATCACCGACGAAGAGCTCGAGGCGCGGCCGGAGCTGGTGAAGACCATGAGCGTGCGGCCGCCCTCCGGCGCCGGCAAGGTGCGGCTGCTGTCGATCGAAGGCGTCGACCTGCAGGCCTGCGGCGGCACGCATGTGGCGCGCACGTCAGAGATCGGCCGCGTCGAATGTGTGAAGGTCGAGAACAAAGGCAAGATGAACCGCCGCTTCATCGTCCAGCTCGTCGATTAATTCGAATTCCCTCTCCCCGCGAGCGGGGAGAGGGAGATTGAGACTCAGAGGAACCCGTTCATGTCCTACGCGCGCCCCGACGCTCTCGTCAGCACCGAGTGGCTGGCCGCCCATCTCGACGCGCCCGATGTGCGGGTGGTCGACGGCTCGTTCTACCTGCCGGCGCAGAAGCGTGACGCCAAGGCGGAATATGCCGCGCGCCACATCCCCGGCGCGGTGTTCTTCGACATCGAGGAGATTTCCGACGTCGACAATCCGCTGCCGCACATGATGCCCGCGCCGGAGAAGTTCAGTTCGCGCGTGCGCAAGCTCGGACTGGGCGACGGCAACCGCATCGTCGTCTATGACGGCAGCCCGATGATGGGCGCGACCCGCGTGTGGTGGATGTTCCGCGCCTTCGGCCATAGGGACGTCGCCGTGCTCGATGGCGGGCTGCCCAAGTGGATCGCCGAGGGAAGGCCGGTGACCGACGAGCCGCCGCAGCCCCGTGAGCGGCATTTCACCGCCCGGCTCGACACCACGCTGATCCGCGACGTCGGCCAGGTGACGCGGCTGATCGACAGCAAGGCCGAGCAGATCGTCGATGCCCGCGCGGCGCCACGCTTCCGCGGCGAAGCGCCCGAGCCGCGCCCCAACCTGCGGCTGGGCCACATGCCGGGCGCGCTCAACATGCCCTACACCGAGCTGATCGATCCCAGGACCGGCACCATGCTGCCGGATGCCGAGCTCAGGGCGAAGCTCGCCGCCGCCGGGATCGATCCGGCGAAGAAGGTGACGGCGAGCTGCGGCTCGGGCGTCAGCGCCTGTGTCGTCGCCCTGGCGCTCTATCTCACCGGCGCCAGGGAAGCGGCGATCTACGACGGCTCGTGGGCCGAATGGGGCGCGCGTCCGGATACGCCGATCGTCACCGGCCCCTAGACATGGGTCACCATCCGCCGCCGCGCGCCGACGGCAAGCTGCCGACGACGCTGACCTTCCTCGAGATGCTGGCGCCACCCGCGCGGCCGCCGGTCGCCGAGCGGCCGGCGCCAAACGCCTCGTTGCGCCTCGTTCAACCGCCTGATCTCGCGCTCAACCGCTATCTCTACGACGCGGTCGGCCGCACCTGGCTGTGGTACGAGCGCAAGCTGAAGCCGGACGAAGAGGTCCTCGCCTATCTCGCCGATCCCAAGGTCGAGATGCACGTGCTCTACGAGGGCGACACCGTCGCCGGCTATGCCGAGCTCGATTGGCGGCAATGGCCCGATGTCGAGCTGGCGTATTTCGGCCTGCTGCCGGTGAGTATCGGCAAGGGCTACGGCCCGTGGATGCTCGACCGCCTCGCCGACATGGTCTGGGCGCGCGGGCCGAAACGCTACTGGGTCTACACCAACCTGCTCGATCATCCCAAGGCGCTCGACCGCTACGTCCGCTCGGGCTTCACGATCTACAAGCGCATGGACACGCTGTACGACGATCCGCGCGTGCTGTGGCCCGATGAGTATCCGCCCGATGCACAGCCGCGCGTGCGCTGATCACGTCGCTGTCTCAAAACCGAGACGCAATCGTCACATAGACGGTTTATCGCGCTGCACCATGCCGCGTCGCGCCGCGACGCTCGTGGAGGTTTCACGATGATCCGGTTCCTTTCCATCATTGCCGCGCTCGGCATCGCGACGTCCGCCGCCGCGCAGGAGCGGCAGAAATTCGAGTACTGGTACGGGCTGACCGGCCAGCTCGGCGAGGTCATGGCCGAGCACTGCAAGCGCTTCAACGCCAGCCAGAGCAATTACGAGGCGGTCTGCGTCGGCCAGGGCGGCTACGACCGCGCCGAGCAGAACACCATCGCCGCCTTCCGCGCCAAGCAGCACCCGACGATCGTGCAGATCTACGACGCCGGCACCGTGAACTTCATGCTCTCGGGCGCCACCTACAACGCCGTGGATTTCGCCCGCGATTTCAAGATGAAGATCAAGTGGGACGACTACTTCCCCGGCATCGCCTCCTACTACGCGACGTCGAAGGGCGAGATGTGGTCCTTCCCCTACAACTCCTCGACCGCGGTCATGTACTGGAACAAGGCCGAGTGGGCGAAGATCGGTCGGACCGAGCCGCCGGCGACCTGGGAGCAGTTCGAGAAGGACATGCGCGCCATGAAGGCCGCCGGTCACGCCTGCCCCTACACCTTCGACTTCGACACCTGGCAGAGCGTCGAGCAGATGTCGGCGATCCACAATTCGCCGATCGCCAGCATGGGCAACGGCTATGAGGGGCTGGGCGCCGAGCTGCAGGTCAACAAGGGCCTGATGCCCAAGCATATCGGCAACCTCAAGCGCTGGCTCGACGAGGGCCTGGCGAAGATCAACACGGCGCAGACAGGCCGCACCATCCTGCAGGCTTTCTCCGACGGCACCTGCGCCTCGATGCTGAGCTCGATCGCCAACCACGGCGTCGTCGGCTCGACCGTCAAGCCGGGCATCGACTGGGACGTGGCGATGATCCCGATCTACGACGGCGCGACGCGGCACAACTCGCTGGTCGGCGGCGCCTCGCTGTGGGTGCTGCAAGGCAAGTCCAAGGCCGAGTACGAGGCGGCCGCGGCGTTCCTCGACTTCGTCCTGACACCCGCCGAGGTGAAGTGGATGCCCTCGGTGACCGGCTACATTCCGATCACCGCGCCGGCCTTCCGCGAGATGGTCGATGAAGGCTTCTACACCAAGGCGCCGTTCAAGGGCCGCGAACTGGCGATGAAGTCGCTGACCTTCACGCCGCCGACCGCCTACACCCGCGGCATCCGCCTGGGCAACTTCACCTCGATCCGCGCCGAGATGCGTTCCGAGCTCGAGGCGATCATGAACGGCAACAAGAGCGTGCAGGCCGGCCTCGACGACGCCGTCAGCCGCTCCAACCAGATCCTGCGCCGCTTCGAGCAGACCTTCCGCGGCAAGCAGCTGCCGTAGTTTTTCCTTCTCCCCGCGACAGCCTGGGCTATCGCATATGGCCAGTTTGGCTCGGTCTTACCTTCCCCCGGAGGGGGAAGGTGCCCGAAGGGCGGATGGGGGATGTCGAAGACGGACACCGAGTTGGTTGAAACATCCCCCATCCGTCGCGCTTCGCGCGCCACCTTCCCCCTCCGGGGGAAGGTAGATGCAATTCCATATGCGATCGCCCTGCCGCGAAGGCGGGGAGAAGGATCGGGAATGACATGACCGGCAAACGCGTCACCTTCGACAACCTGTGGCTGGCGGGGCTGCTGATCGCCCCCCAGCTGCTGCTGGTCTTCACCTTCTTCTACTGGCCCGCCGGCGAGGCGCTGTATTGGGCCTTCACGCTCGAGCCGCCCTTCGGCGGCGGCAACCAGTGGGTCGGCTGGCAGAACTTCGAGACCGTGCTCGGCGACAAGCTGTACTGGAGCTCGGTGCGCATCTCGGTGCTCTTCGCGCTCGCCAGCACGGCGACGGCGATGGCGATCGCGCTGATCCTGGCGATGTTCGTCGACCGCCAGCTGCCCGGCTACCGCGCCTATCGTTTCATGTACTTCTGGCCCTACGCCGTGGCCGCGCCCGCCGTGGGCCTGGCCTTCCGCTTCATCTTCGCGCCCGACGCCGGCTTCCTGTCGGCGGTGAATCAATGGTTCCCCGGCCTGTGGAACCCGGCGCGCGACGGCCTCGACGCCATGATCCTGATCGTGCTGGCCAATGCCTGGAGCATGGTCGCCTACAACTTCATCTTCTTCCTCGCCGGCCTGCAGTCGATCCCGCGCACGCTCACCGAGGCGGCGGCGATGGATGGCGCCAGCGCCTTGCGCCGCATGCGTGACCTGCAGCTGCCGCTGCTGGCACCGACCCTGTTCTTCCTGATCGTGATCAACATCACCGATTCCTTCGTGCATTCCTTCGGCATCATCGACATCACGACGGGCGGCGGGCCGGCGCGCGCCACCGAGCTGATGGTCTACAAGATCTATTCCGACGGCTTCAAAGGGAAGGACTACTCGCTCGCTGCCGCGCAATCGATCGTGCTGATGGGCCTGGTGATGCTGCTGACTTTCGTGCAGTTCCGCTACGTCGAGCGGCGCGTGCATTACGCCTGAGGCACGCACCGTGGTCGAACGCACCCCCTGGTTCAACGCCATCACCCATCTCGTGATGGCCTCCGGCGTGATCCTGCTGCTGCTGCCGCTCTACATCGTGCTGGTCGCCTCGACGCACGACTTCCGCGCCGTCAACACGGTGCCGATGTCGCTGTGGCCGGGCGACCAGATGCTGGTCAACTTCGCCGCCGCCTGGAAGCAATCAGACTTCGGCCCGAAGATGCTCAACAGCTTCCTCATGGCCATAGGCGTGACGACGGGCAAGATCGTCATCGCAGCCCTGTCGGCCTTCTCCATCGTCTATTTCCGCTACCGCCTGCGCACGCTGCTGTTCTGGCTGATCTTCGTCACCCTGATGCTGCCGCTCGAGGTGCGGATCGTGCCGACCTATGCCGTGGCGGCCAATGCGCTGCGACCGGCGCAGGCCATCCTCGACATCGTCGGCATCAACGCCCTGCTCGATCTCGTCACCGGACTGCGGATCACCTTGCCGGAATGGAGCATGCTGAACTCCTATACCGGCCTGATCTTGCCGCTGATCGCCACGGCCACCGGCACCTTCCTGTACCGCCAGTTCTTCATGACCGTGCCGGACGAGCTGGCCGAAGCCGCCAAGATGGACGGCGCCGGCGCCCTGCGCTTCTTCATCGACGTGCTGATGCCGCTGTCGAAGACCAACATGGCGGCGCTCGGCACCATCATGTTCGTCTACGCCTGGAACCAATACCTCTGGCCGCTGCTGATCATCACCGACCACGCCAATTACGGCACCGCGGTGATGCAGCTGCAGCGCATCGTGCCCGGCCCGCTCTTCGGCGAGCCGCCGCGCTGGCACATCGCCATGGCCGGCACCCTGATCGTCATGCTGCCGCCGCTCATGGTGGTGGTCTTCATGCAGCGCTGGTTCGTGCGCGGCCTGGTCTCCACCGACAAGTGAGCGTGTGATGTCCGACATCTCGATCCGCGGCGTGCGCAAGAGCTACGGCAAGACCGAGGTCGTGCACGGCGTCGACCTGGAGATCGTCAACGGCGAGTTCGTGGTGATCCTGGGTCCCTCGGGCTGCGGCAAATCCACCTTGCTGCGCATGATCGCCGGGCTGGAGGAGATCACCTCGGGCGAGATCGCCATCGCCGGCCGCGTGGTCAACAAGCTCGAGCCACGCGAGCGCGGCTGCGCCATGGTGTTCCAGAACTACGCGCTCTATCCGCATATGACGGTGGCGCAGAACATCGGCTACTCGCTGAAGGTCGCCGGCGTGGCGCGCGCCGAGCGCGACACGCGCATCGCCGCCATTGCCGCCATCGTCGGCTTGACCGACTTCCTCGATCGCCGGCCGGCTCAGCTCTCCGGCGGCCAGCGCCAGCGTGTCGCCATGGCGCGGGCGATGATCAAGGAACCCAAGGTCTTCCTGTTCGACGAGCCGCTCAGCAATCTCGACGCCAAGCTGCGCGTGCAGATGCGGGTGGAGATCCGCAAGCTGCATCAGCGCCTGGGCGCGACCTCGATCTTCGTCACCCACGACCAGGTCGAGGCCATGACCTTGGCCGACCGGCTGGTCGTGATGAACGCCGGCAATGTCGAGCAGGTCGGCACCCCGGCCGAGATCTACCGTCGGCCGGCCAGCCGCTATGTCGGCGGCTTCATCGGCGCGCCGGGCATGAACTTCCTCTCGGCCACGCTGGAGGGCGACGTTCTGCGCCTCGGCGATGGCCAGACGCTGTCGCTCGATCGCCGCCGATACGCCGCCCAGCAAGCCGGCCCGGTCACCCTCGGCATCCGCGCCGAGCAGATCGAGGTCGGCGCCACGGGCCTGAACGCGACCTTCGACTTCGCCGAGGAACTCGGCGCCGGCCGCTTGATCCACAGCGAGATCGCCGGCGAGAGCCTGATCGCCCAGATCAGCGACGATCGCAGCTTCACGCCCGGTACCGCGCTGCGCCTCGCGGTGCCATCGGCTAAGGTCCAGCTCTTCGACACCACCACCGGCAAGCGCATCGAGGAGACGGTGTCGGCCGAACGCCCTGCCCTGCAGGTCGTCTCGGCCTAGCCGTTGTAGAACGGCCGCCCCTCGTTCCGGAGCCACAGCCGCACCAACAGGCGCTTGCGCTCGGCCTCGGGCCAGTCCTCGAAACCGGTGCGGCGGTGGCCGATGCGGCGGTTGTCGAGGAACTGCATCTCGCCGGGCTTGAAGTGGAAATCCACGCCCATACCTGGCGCGTTCATCACCTCTTCCAGCGCGGCCATGGCGGCGGCGCCATCGGCATCGAGTTCGGCGCCGGCGAGCCTGTAGCCATTGACCACCTGGAAGCGCGACAGGCGCGCGCGCAGCCGGCCGTCGTGATCCTCGAACATCGCGTGCCAGCTCGTCTTGACGTCGCCGGGCGCGTGCTCGCGCTGGCGGTCGAAATGGAACGGCTGGTAGAGGCGCGGCAGCAGATTGCCGTGACGCCGGCGCAGCGCGTTATGCGCGGCGGCGAAGCTCACGATGTGGCTGACGCCGCCTGATCTGGCGGTGCGCACGCACAGCAGCCCGACATAGGCCGGCGAGCGGTTGTTGTAGCTGTTGTCGGTGTGGAAGTTCTGCTCGGCGTTGGTCTGGTCGGGGCGCACGCCGTTGCCCGGCGGCCGGCCGGTGTCGTGCACGTCGTAGATCATGGTGCCGTCCCATTTCTGGGCGACGGGTCGGGCGATCATAGAGCCCAGCAGCCAGTAGATCGCGCGGGCCGTGTCGAGCGCCAGGCGCTCGATGGGCAGGCGGTCGAGGATGACGAAGCCGTGCCCCTCCTCCAGCTCGTGCGACACACGGGCCATCAGCGCGGACAGGCGCGGCAGGTCGAAATCGCCGGGACGCAGCGCCGCCAGCGGCAGCGGATTGGCCTCGAGCTCGGCGGCCAGCGCGTCGATCTCGGCCAGGGCATCGGCCTCGATGCGGATGCGGCCCGGGTCGGCGCCCAGCTCGGCGCCGCGCCAGGCGATCGGGCCGGTGATGTCGCGGTCAATCATGGCTACCATGTTGGGATACAAGATCGGCGCGGACAACATGGCTCCTCGATTGGCCGCCATGCGATAGTCGCCGATGGATAACGGAAAGCCGTGGGAGTCATGAGCAAGAAGGGCAAGTTCACCAAGCCGGATACGATCCTCACCGTCGCGGGGCGCGATCCTGATAACAACTTCGGCATCGTCAATCCGCCGGTCTACCACGCCTCGACCATCCTCTTTCCCACGGTCGAGAAGCTCAATCACCGGGTGCCCTTCGAAGGCGTCAGCTACGGCCGCAACGGCACGCCGACCCAGTTCGCGCTGGAGGAGGCTTTCGCCGAGCTCGAGGGCGCGCATCGCTGCGTCGCCGTGCAGTCCGGCCTGGCGGCGGTCACCGGCGGCGTCACCGGATTCCTGAAGGCGGGCGACCACATGCTGGTCACCGACAGCGCCTATGGGCCGACGCGCAAATACGCCAACACCTTCCTGCAGCGCTTCGGCGTTGAGACCACCTACTACGATCCACTGATCGGCGCTGGCATCGCCGGCCTGATGCGGCCCAACACCAAGGTGGTGTTCGTCGAGTCGCCGGGATCGCAGACCTTCGAGGTGCAGGACATCCCGGCGATCGCCGCCGTCGCGCACAAGTCGGGCGCCACGGTGGTGATGGACAACACCTGGGCGACGCCGCTGTTCTTCCGGCCCTTCGACAAGGGCGTCGACGTCGTCGTGCACGCCGCCACCAAGTACGTCGTCGGCCACTCCGACGCCATGCTCGGCCTGATCAACTGCCGCGACCGCGCGACCTTCGAGACGGTGAAGAACACCTGCATGACGCTGGGCTTCCACGCGGCGCCCGATGACGTCTATCTCGGCCTGCGCGGCTTGCGCTCGATGGGCGTGCGCCTGCGCCAGCACGAGAAGAGCGGCCTGGACATCGCACGCTGGCTCAAGACGCGGCCCGAGGTCGACAAGGTGCTGCACCCCGCCCTCCCCGACTGTCCGGGCCACGCCCATTTCAAGCGCGACTTCACGGGCTCCTCCGGCCTGTTCGCCTTCACGCTCAAGGGCGAGTGGAGCGACGAGGCCGAGGCGCGCATGCTCGACGGGCTCGGCATCTTCGGCATGGGCTACAGCTGGGGCGGCTACGAGAGCCTGATGATCCCCGCCCATCCCGGCCAGTTCCGCACCGCCGTGCCGTGGAACGAGCGCACGCGCATCTACCGCGTCCATATCGGGCTGGAGGACGTCGAGGACCTGCGCCAAGATTTGGCCGACGGCCTCGATCGATTGAAGGCCAACACCTGATGGCCCTCGCAATCCGAATTGTCCGCGAAACGCCCGACCAGCCCGACGTGCACGCCGAGCTGAAGGCGTTTGACGACTGGTATCACGCCACCTACCCGGCCGAGAGCATCCACACCCTCGACCTCGCCGAGTTGATGGCGCCCAACGTCACCTTCTTCGCGGCGCGCAACCGGGACGGCCAGTTACTGGGCTTCGGTGCGCTCCTGGAGTGCGGCGACTATGCCGAGATCAAGCGCATGTATGTCAGCCAGACGGCGCGCGGCATGAAGGTCAGCCGGCGCATCCTCGAACGCCTGGAGGCGCACGCGATATCGCGCGGCTTCAAGGTGATGCGGCTGGAGACCGGCCCACTGCAGCCCGAGGCGCTGGGACTCTACCGCACGCATGGCTACCAGCCGATCCCGCACTACGGCGACTACGACCCGACCGATCCCAATAGCCTGTGCTTCGAGAAGCGGTTGGGCGACTAGACAGCTTCCGCGCCAGCGCGACGATCAACCGCTCAGGAGGCGACGGTGACGGGCTTTCTTCATCACTGGCTAGCGTTGTCGAACGAGCCTCCTTCGGTCCCGTCCTGGCGTCCACGTCAGCCGTTCGTCGTCGCCACGTCTGCACGATCGCCGGGCTGATGCCTTAGCGCTCGGCGAACCGCCTCCTTCGTGGTGGCGCAGCCGTGCGGAAACTGGCCCATAGTCCGTCCTTCCAAGTATGGCGACCGACTGCGTCACCACACTGCGGGACCGAACACCGAGGACCACGCCCAGGAGGAATCTCCATGAAGCCACAAGATGTACTCAAGCATCCGACCCGCGTGCTGACCACCGACCAGCGCGCCGCTTACTTCCGCGACGGCTATCTCGTGCTGCCGGATTACGTGCCGGCGGCGTGGCTCGACCGGCTGCGCGCGGCGATGTCGGAACTGATCGAGCGCAGCCGCGGCATCTCGCAGTCCGACGCCATCTACGTGCTCGAGCAAGGTCACTCGGCGGACGATCCGCGGCTCCACCGCATCAGCAGCCCGCAGGACCAGCACCCGGCGTTCTGGGATTTCATGGCCGATCCGGTCATGACCGATCTCGCGGCCGACGTTGTCGGGCCCGACGTGAAGTTCCACCACGCCAAGCTCAACGTGAAATCGGGCAAGGGCACGCAGGGCTTCGGCTGGCACCAGGACATTCCGGCGTGGCCACACACCGACTACAGCCCGGTGACAATCGGCATCTACATCGACGGCTGCACGCCCGAGCAGGGCCCGCTCAGCGTCGCCGCCGGCAGCCACGAGGGGCCCACTTTCTCGATGTACGACGACGCGGGCAACTTCGTCGTAAGAATCCGCGACAACGATCTCGCCTGGCTGAAGGACGACATGATCCGCAGCCTGACCGGCGGTCCGGGCACGACCCTGCTGCTCAACTGCCGCGCCGTACACGGTTCGATGCCCAACAGGTCGGCGGCGGCGCGGCCGCTGCTCCTTCCGGTCTATTCCTCGGCCGACTCTTTTCCCTACACGCCAAGCCCGATTCCCAGCCCTCACCAGGGTGACATCGTGCGCGGCACGGCGGCGCGATTCGCGAGCTTCGACACGCGGCCGTTGGAGATGCCGCCCGACTGGCGGTTCGGCTACAAGCCGGTGTGGGCACACAAGAAGCCCGCCTACTGACGACAAAGGTTCCAGGGGGAAATACGCCGGTGTGCGACGCCATCGCTTCGCAGACCGTGCGCAAGGCCGCTCATCTGAAGCCCGCTTTCGTGCACGCCGCCGACGTCGAGGTCGCGGCGCGCAAGCACGCGACCCGGACAAAGACGCCCAACATCCTGATCTACCTGACGGACGAGGAGATCTTCGCGTTCGCCGCCTATCAGCGCAATATCACGGCCCCAGGGCCGATCGCGCAAATCAGCAAGACGACCTGAATCAAGCCACTACCCGGCAACTCGCGCAGGTACCGGCGACCTCCAAGGTGGTATGCCGGGCGGTGAAGCCGCGGGCTTCGGCGGCGTGGACGATGCTCGCGTTGAGGCCAGCGTCGTCGAGCTCCTCGGCGTTGCCGCATTGCTTGCAGATCAGGAAGAAGCCGCGATGGCTGTCGCCGGGATGGGCGCAGCCGACGAAGGCGTTGAGCGATTCGATGCGGTGCACCAGCTCGTGCTCGAGCAGGAAGTCGAGCGCGCGATAGACCGTGGGCGGCGCCGAGCCCAAACCCTCGGTGCGCAGGATCTCCAGGATGGCGTAGGCGCCGACCGGCTTGTGGCTGGCCCAGACCAGTTCGAAGACGCGCCGGCGTAGATCGGTAAAACGGATGCCGCGCTCGCTGCACACCCGGTCGGCGACCGTGAGCGCGTCGGCGACACACAGACGGTGGTCGTGCGCAGGGTCGGCCGGCGCCGGGTGGCCGTGGTGCGAGCGGGCGTGCGCCATGCGCTAGCGCGCGGCGTCCTTTGGCGGCTCCAGCCGCAGGCGGCAGCCGCAAACCGGACAGCCGATGACCGGCTCAGGCGCGCGATCGAACTGGCCGGCGCTCGAGAGTTTGCGCTGGAGATCGTCGAGCAGCTGCTGGTGATAGGTGACCGGCCCGCAGGCCTGATGGTAGAGGGCCTGTATGTCGGGATCGGCGTCGACGAGGCTGATCGCCCCGGCGCGGCGCGCGGCGAGGGCCACGCCCGCGGTCGCGAGCAGCGCGCCACCGGCCCAGATCAGCGCCCGCCGGCGGTCGCCATCGATCGCTTCCGTCCGCGCCACCGCGCCCTTGGTCCTGGTCCGCATCGCCGGCTCCCGCATTGAGTTCCGTCCGCATCGCGACTATACGCGCCGCTGGCCCGAACAGCCAAGCCCGGCACGGAGGCATTATCATGGCGGTCACGCCAGCCATCTATCCGCCAGCCGCCATCGCCCAGGCCTTGGCGGCCATCCATTTCGACGCCCAGGGCCTGGTCGCCTGCGTCGCCCAGCAGCACGACAGCGGCGAGGTGCTGATGATGGCGTGGATGAACCGCGAGTCGGTGACAGAGACCTTGAGCACCGGCCGCGTCTGCTACTGGTCGCGCTCGCGCGGCAGGCTGTGGCGCAAGGGCGAGGAATCCGGCCATGTGCAGACCCTGGTCGATCTGCGCATCGACTGCGACGGCGACACCCTGCTGGCGCTGGTCGAGCAGCGCGGCGTCGCTTGCCACACCGGCCGCCACAACTGCTTCTTCCGCGCGCTGCGCGAGGAGACGTTGGCCGAGATCGCCCCGGTGATTGTACCGCCGCAGCAGATGTATGGCCCGGGCTGACGGGCCGAGCCCCATCAGGTATGATGCGCGGCAATGAATGAACCCCTCTCGACGCCGCGCCGGCGTCTGGTGCTGGCCACGTTGCTGGCCAGCCCCCTCGGCGCCTGCACGATGCCGGAATGGCTCGGCCAGTCGCGCCCGCCCGTCGCGGGCCGCCCCGAACGGCTGATCCGCATGGTCAACCGCGAGGGCGCCGACAAGATGTTCGCGCCCGACGCGCTCAGCGTCATGGGCCTGAACAACGGCACACGCGACATCCCGGTGAAGCAGCTGGCGAAGGACGATCCCAGGGGTCGTCACGTCGTCAGCGTCACCAACATCCGCGGTCGCGCCGAGGTGATCTTCCATCGCCGCCAGGGCGACCTGCTGGTCTTCCACCTCGCCAACTCGGCGCTGGTGCGCGCGGGCAGCGCCACCTATCCACGCCATGGCCGGCCGGCACGCATGAACGATGGCGCCGGCGAGATGGACTACCAGAACCAGCTTGCCTTCTGGATGGAGCGCATCCCGGGGCGATGACGGCCCGGCGACCGTACATCCTGATCGTCGGCGCCGGCATCATCGGCGCGTCCATCGCCTGGCATGCCGCGCGCAGCGGCGCGCGCGTCACCGTCGTCGATGGCGGCGAACCGGGCGGCATCGCCACCCGTCAGTCGCTGGCCTGGATCAACGCAAGCTGGGGCAACGCGCACGACTACTTCCGGCTGCGCGTCAGCGCGATGGAGGAGTGGCGGCGGTTGGAGCGCGACCTGCCGGAAATTCGTGTCGGCTGGGTCGGCGGGCTTCTATGGGATCTGTCGCCCGATCGGCTGCGGGCCTTCGTGGCCGAGCATCAGTCCTGGGGTTACGGCATCCGCCTGATCGATCGCGCCGAGGCACAGCGCATTGAACCGCACCTTGCGGAGCCACCCGAGGTCGCCATTCACGTCGCCGAGGAAGGTGCCATCGAGCCGCTCGACGCCACGCTGGCGTTGCTCGCCGCCGCGGCGGATCTCGGCGCTACGGTGGTTGGCCACACTCCAGTGCGCCGGATCGCGCTCAAGGACGATCGCGCAACCGGCATCGTCACGGACGAGGGTACCCTCGACGCCGACGTTATCGTGATCGCGGCCGGCGCGGAGACCCCGGCCCTAGCGGCGACCGCCGGACTGTCGCTCACCGTGAGCGCGCCGGCCAATCTGCTGGTCGTCACCGCGCCGCACGCGCGCTTGCTGCGCGGACTCGTCATGGCGCCGGCGCTGCACATCAGACAGACCGCTGATGGCCGCTTGATGGCCGCAACTGACGTCGACGATCGTGATCCCGATGTCGCCGCGCGATCCTTGCTGGAAACCATGTCCGGCCTCTTCCGCTCGAAGCCCGCGCTCTCGATGGAGTCGCATGCGCTGGCTCGCAGACCGATTCCCGACGGTGGCCTGCCGGTCATCGGCTACGCCGATGGGGTCGAGGGGCTCTACGTCGCGGTGACGCATTCCGGCGTCACCCTCGCCCCGGCGGTCGGCCGCTTTGCCACCCGCGAGATCATCGACGGCATCCGTGATCCGCTGCTGGCGCCGTTCGGTGTCGCTGGCTCGCGGGCGCGTGCCAAGGCTACACTCGCGCCGCGTTCTTGAACGGGAGGCCATCATGCGAGGGTGGATCATCACGGCGCTGCTGCTTCCGATCGCCGGCTGCCAGCCGGCGCCGCCGCCCAGCCGCGACCTCGCGTACTGCGAGGCGTTGTTCGCGACCCACGAACGCTATCTGTTGCCGCTCGGTTTCGACGGCAACGAGCGACGCGATCCGATGGCCGACCTCGCGGTCGATCTGTGCCGCCGCGACCGCACGCAGGAAGGCATCCCGATTCTCGAAGGCAAATTGCGACGCGCCCGCTGGCCGTTGCCCGAGCGCTAGGGAGCCGTGGAGACCTGTTACCGCAGCGGCCCCAACGGCCGGAGCTTCATGCCCTTGCGCAGCTGCTGGTACGGATACTCGACCGGGTCGGTGATGTGCGCGCCGGGTGATTGCACGACCAGGATGGTCTCGGCGATCGGCTGGAAGTCGGCGCGGAAATGCACGGTCGATTTCAGGCCGAGGATCGGCGTCTTGCCGGGCTCGACGCCGACATGGCGGAACATCTCCTGGTCGGCCGCCTGCACGCGCTTGCAGGCGAGCACGACGGAGACGCCGCTCTCCTCGTGGGTGAGCAGCGCCATCGGGCCGATCTGGAACTTGGCACCGCCGTAGAACGGGCCGGTGCCGGTGAAGACGCCGTTGCCCAGCTTCACCACGCGCCAATCGGCTTCGACCGGCGTCTCGCCGGCATAGCCTACGACCGCGCCGATGCCGCGACGCAGGATATTGCCCTCGCCTGTCTCGACCGCCGCCGCCGCCGAGGGTGGATCGACCAGCATGCCGATCACCGCGCCTTTCGCCTTGGCCTTCATCAGCGCGCGCAACAGGCCGACCATATCGGAGGTGCCGCCGGCACCGGGGTTGTCCTGCACGTCGGCCAGCACGATCGGCTTGCTCGCGCCCTTCGACAGCTTGATCGCTTCCAGTGCCGCCTCGTCGGGCGACCACAGCTTGCCGGCGAAGGCCGCCTCCTTGGCGCGGATCGCGTCGGCCAGTCGATCGGCCGCCGCTTCGGCCGCCGCCTTGTCGTGGCCGTAGACCACCAGTGCCGGGCCGCATTGCGCGATGTCGGCGGGCGGAAAGCCTGGCGTGTGCGTGACGCTGACGATGCCCTGGTTGTGCGAGCCGCCGGGCGCGCCCTTGCCGCCGGTCTCGATCTCGTCGAGCAGGTCGAACAGGCCTTTGGCCGGCTCGAGATAGGTGCACTGCCAGACCAGTGGGATGAGGAAGTCGACCTGGCGGTAGGCCTTGTAGAGTGGCCGTCCGTCCTTCAGCAGCCGATCGAGCAGCTCGGCCGCGCGCCGCCCGGTGGCGGCCATGTCGACATGCGGGTAGGTGCGATAGCCGATCATCGCCGTCGAATGGCGCACCATCTCGGCCGTCATGTTGGTGTGGTAGTCGAGGCTGGCGACCAGTGGGATGGTCTCGCCAACCACGCCGCGCACGCGGCGCATCAGCTCGCCCTCGCCGTCCTCGTGATGCTCGGCGACCATGGCGCCGTGCAGGTCAAGATAGACCGCGTCGAACGGCCCGAGCTTCTTGAGATCCTCGATCAGCCAGCCCGCGACTTTCTCGTAGGCGTCCCTGGTGACGTAGGAACTGGGCGGCGCCGAGCACCAGCTGAGCGGCACGACCTCGTGCCCCCGCTCCTTCAGCGCAGCGACCGCGCCGGCTATGGGGATGTTGAAGCCCTCGACGGCGGCGATCAGCTCGGCGCCACGCACGAAGGGCGGCCAGGCGTCGGCCCGCTCGAATTCTTCCCAGGTCGCCTTCTGCGGCGCGAACGTGTTCGTCTCGTGCTGGAAACCACCGACCGCGATACGCGCCATATCATTGCCCCCGACCATCCCTTGGCGGCCGGGACGTTAGCAAACCCGCGCAGGCTATTGATAGCGGACGCCGACCCGCTCGCTGGCGGTGGAGCCATGCTTGAAGTTCACGGCGGTAATGGTCGAGATGCTGGCGAAACAGAGGATAGCGACGACCAGGCAATACTCGACGGCGTGGCTCTGGCGGCGCGCGACAGGCCGGCCGGCCGGCGATGACGCCGCCTCCCAGGGCCATGTCGGTCGCGCGATTTTCATCTTCGGGTCCATAATCCGCATATGCCGTGAAAACATTGGATGCGGCGGGCGCTGAAATCAATCCTGCGAATCCAATTAAAGAATTGTATATATCTTATTGTTTGTACGAACAATTGTCAATGCATGTGACGTGAACAGGGATCCCTCTTCACATCGAGCTTCAAGCGGTTGATAGTGTGGATGAGGGACGACGAAGCGCCCGCGATCTCCCGGGACGGAGGGTAGACATGCGCGCGATGTCAGGTTTCCTGGCACTAGCCGCGATCGGCCTGCTGGCCAGCGGTTGCGGACCGGCGATGCGCTGGGACAGGTCCGACGCGACTGCCGAGACAGTTCAAGCCGACCAGATCGACTGCCGGAGGGCGGCGGCCAGCGAGGCCTTCCGCAGCTACGCCTTTCATTCCGGCTTCGGCATAATGGGTCCACCCTTCTGGGGCTATCGCCACCGGCCAGACTACTTCCAGTGGCGCCAGCGGCTCGAGACCGAGCGCGCCTTCTACGAGATGCGCCTGGCCAGCTTCTGCATGCGCAACAAAGGCTATACCCAGGTGCCGGTCAACGAGCAGGCGCCCGCGCGGTAGGACAATCCACCGCTTGTCATGACGCCGTCACCCTGCGCCTTTACCCGGCGCTTGGAGGTACCGTGATGGCCGCGTCCCTGAAGCTTGCCGGTGTGCGTGCGCTGGTCGATGGCGCGCTGACCGCGCCGACGACGATCGACATCGACGATAGCGCGATCGCCGCCATCGGCCGTGACGGCGCTGCGCGGCGCGAGATCCGCGCCGACGGGTTGCTCGCTTTGCCCGGCATCGTCGACCTGCACGGCGACGCCTTCGAGCGGCAGATGATGCCCAGACCGGGCGTCTATTTCCGTGAGGATCTGGCGCTGCTCGATACCGACCGCCAGCTCGTCGCCAATGGCGTCACCACCGCCTATCACGGGCTGACCTGGTCGTGGGAGCCGGGCCTGCGTGGCACCGAGCGCGCGCGTGCCATCGCCGACACGCTCGACCGGCTGCGCCCGCGCCTGGCCTGTGACACACGCCTGCATCTGCGCTGGGAAACCTACAATCTCGACGCGGTGCCCACAGTGCTCGACTGGCTGGCGCGCGGCCGCATCCACCTGCTGGCCTTCAACGACCACACGCCGGCGATGCTGCGGCGGGCCGAGGATCCGGTCGCCGTCCTGAAGTATGTCGAGCGCGCCGGCGTGCCGGTGGCGCAATTCCAGGCGCTGCTGCGCGACGTGGGCGCGCGCGCCGCCGACGTGCCCGGCGCCATCGCCACCCTGGCCGCCGCGGCGCGCGAGCGCGGCATCCCGCTGGCGAGTCACGACGACAAGTCGCCCGACATGACGCGGCAGTTCCAGGCGCTGGGCTGCAGGCTGTGCGAGTTCCCGCTGACCGAGGACACCGCGCGCACCGGCCGCGAGGGCGATGGCCACGTGCTGATGGGCGCGCCCAACGTCGTGCGCGGCGGCAGCCACCTCAACCTCGTCTCGGCGGCGAGCATGGTGCGCGCCGGGCTGTGCGACGTGCTGACCTCGGACTACTACTACGCCGCCCTGCCCCGCGCGCCGTTCCAGCTCGCACGCGAGGATGGACGCGACGTCGCCGGATACTGGCCACTGGTCTCGACCAATCCGGCGCGCGCCGCGGGGCTGACGGATCGCGGCGAGATCGCCCCGGGCCAGCGCGCCGACATCGTGCTGCTGGACGCCACCGACAGCGACGGCCCGTTCGTGGTGGCGACCATCGTCGCCGGCCGCCTGGTGCACCACGACCGGCGCCACGAGGCCGCGCTGCCCGGCTGACGCCAGGGCGGCTTTCCCGACCGGAAACATGAACTGCCGCCACGACTCGCGGTCAGTATGGCATTACGATATAGTGTTACATCCCCGTGCCGTCACTCATAGCTCGCGCCAGGTTCCCGGCATGATCGCGTACGCCTCGTCTCTCAACCTCCCTAGGGTCCGCGCCATCGCTGTCGCCGTCACGGTGACAGTGCTGCCGCTGCTGGCCTTCGCCCAGGGCGTCACGCCGGTCCCCGCGCCTCCCGTGCCCATGCCCTCGCCGCCGATCATGCACCTGCCGAGCGGGCTGTCACCCTGGGGGATGTTTCTCGGCGCCGATCCTGTCGTGAAGGCGGTGATGATCGGCCTGGCCTTCGCCTCCGTCGTGACCTGGACAGTGTGGCTGGCCAAGTCGATCGAACTGACGCTGGCCAAGCGCCGCAGCGCCGAAGCGCTGCGCCGTCTCGCCACCGCGCCGTCGCTGCCCGAAGCGCAACTGCGTCTCGGCGCCGACCGCTCGCCCGTCGCATCCCTGCTGCGGGCCGCCAGCGAGGAGATCCGCCTGTCCGGCGATCTGCCAGCGGCGGGCATCAAGCAGCGCACCGCCAGTCGCCTCGAGCGCATCGAGGCCGCCGCCGGTCGCAGCATGGCGCGCGGCACCGGTCTGCTCGCCACGATCGGTTCGACGGCGCCCTTCGTCGGCCTGTTCGGCACCGTGTGGGGCATCATGAACAGCTTCATCGGCATCTCGAAGGCGCAGACCACCAGCCTCGCCGTCGTCGCGCCCGGCATCGCCGAGGCGCTGCTCGCCACCGCCATCGGCCTGGTCGCCGCGATCCCGGCTGTGGTGATCTACAACGTCTTCGCGCGCGCCATCGGCGGCTACCGCGCACTGCTCGGCGACGGCTCGGCCGAGGTGCTGCGCATCGTCGGCCGCGATCTCGATCGCCATCACCCGCGCCTGGCCGAAGCGGCGGCGTAGACCATGGCGAGCCGACTCGACGACAACGACGATCTCGTCGAGACCCACGAGATCAACGTCACGCCGTTCATCGACGTGATCCTGGTGCTGCTGATCATCTTCATGGTCGCGGCGCCGTTGGCCACGGTCGACGTGCCGGTCGATCTGCCGGTCTCGACCGCGACCCGCACCCCGCGCCCCGCCACGCCGCTGTTCCTGACGCTGAAGGAAGACCGCTCGGTGATCGTCGGCGAGAGGGCGGTGTCGCGCGCCGATCTCGGCGCCGCGCTCGATGCCGCCACCAGCCGTGATCGCGAGCAGCGCGTCTTCGTGCGCGCCGCGCGCACGGTCGACTACGGCCAGCTCACGGACCTGATGAACGATCTGCGCAAGGCGGGTTACCTGAAGATCGCGCTGGTCGGCCTCGAGGGCGACGCGAAGTGACGGGCGCACGCCCACCCGATGATCGAGACGGCGCCTGGCGTGGCCTGGGGCGCTGGGGTGCCAGCCTGATCGTGGTGCTGGCCGCGCACGGCGCGGTCGCCGCCGGGCTCATGGCGTGGCCCGAGCCTAACGATCACGGCGCGCCGCCGCCGTCGCCGATCCTGATCGACCTGACACCGGCGGCCACGCCAACGGCCTCGATCGAGGATGTCTCGAAACTGGTCCCCGAGCCTGAAATGCCCGAGCCGCCGCTGGCGGTGCGCAATCCGGTGCTCGACATGCTGCCGACGCCGGAGCCGCCGCCCGAGGTGAAGATCGAGATCGCGATCGAGATTCCACCATCCGAGCCGCCGCCGCCGGTCGACCTCAAGCCGCCGCCGCCGCCGAAGGTCGTCCAGACACCGCCGCCGAAGCCGCCAGAGAAGGTTGCGCCCAAGCGTACCGAGCCATCGCGCGCACCGCCCAGCCCGGCGCCTGCGGCGGCGGCGGCGGGCGCGCCCTCGCCCGCATCGCCGGCACCCGCACCGCAAGCCAATCCGCAGGCCGTGGTGGCGTGGAGAGGCGCGATGCTGGCGCATCTCGCGCGCCACAAGCGTTACCCGCGCGCGGCGCAAAGCCGGGGCGACGAAGGCGTGGTCTATCTGCGCTTCACCATGACGCGTCAGGGCGCGGTCACGGCGCAGAGCGTCGAGAGGCCGTCGGGGCATGAGCTGCTCGACATCGAAGCCTCGGACCTCGTGCGCCGCGCGCAGCCACTGCCCGCACCACCCGCCGATATGCCGGGGGAGCGGTTCGAGCTCGTCGTGCCGATTCAGTTCCGCTTGCGCTGACCGACGCGGCCGGCTCCGCCATTGTCACGGACGACGCACGCCCGCATTCTTGACCGCCACCTGCGAGGACGACATGCGCACAACGCTTCCGCTGGCGACGATCATCCTCGTATCGCTCGCCGGCGGCGACGCGATCGCCCAGGGCGTCCCCGGGGGATGCATGGATGCGGCCGAGAAGGACGTCAAAGCCCGGCGCGACCTGCCGACTGCCGCGCGCGTGCTGCCCTGCACAGCGGCCGCCAATGGCGGCAAGGCGTGCACCCCGCAGGATCGCGTCATCGAGGTCGACGCGACGCGCGGCGCCAGCAAGATGACGCATATCTACATCTGCAACTTCCCGGCGGTACGCCTGCTGTCGACGCGCTGAGCACAGGCGGGTCTGTTCCGCCCTACCGGATCGACAGGCGCGCCAGCGGCGCGGTGCCGGCGTAGTCGCGCAGCAGGTCGCCGAATACCGCGTGGAAGCGCGCGAGGTCGGCGCCGCGCAGCATGTCGCGCACCGATGCCGCGTGGCTCAGCGGATCGACCGCTTCGCCGTCGACCAGCACCTCGTAGTGCAGATGCGGTCCCGTCGAGTCGCCGGTGTCGCCAGTGAAGCCGATGATGTCGCCCTGCGCCACGCGCGCGCCGGGCACGATGTGGGGCGTAAAGGATTCGAGATGGGCATAGGCCGTCGCCAAGCCGGTCCCGTGCTCGATCAGCACCCATTTGCCGTAGCCGCCATTGGGTTCGGCCGCCTTGACGACGCCAGCGGCGGCGGCGGGCACCGGTGTGCGGGGCGGCAGCGCGTAGTCGACGCCGGTGTGCATCGCGTCGCGCTTGCCGAGGACCGGGCCCTCGCGTTTACCGAAGGGCGAAGAGACCAGGGCGGCGGCGGCCGGCGCCTTCAGCGGCGCCTTGGTGACGCTCAAGCCATCGGCGAGCCAGAACCGCTCGGCGCCGCCCTCGGGCCGGAAACGATGGATCGCCACCGCGCGCCGGTCATGCAGCCGGAGTTCCGCCCAGATGACGCGATCCTCGCCGATACGGCGGCCGCCGGCATCGAAGCGCCGTTCGACAAGCGCGGCGAAGCGATCACCGCCCCGCACGACGCGGCTCACGGCGATCTCGTGCTCGAAGGCGCGCACCGCTTCGTTGGTCGCCGCGGTCGAGATGCCCGCGGCCACGAACGAGGACGCCAGCGAGCCGCGCACGAATCCTTGAGCGCGAAAGACATGCGTGGTGACGCCCACGTCGGGGCCGGTGTCGCCCAAGCGCAGCCAGTCGAGGCCGCGCGCGACCTGGCCGCGCAAGGTCACGACCGGCGTGAGGCCGGCGGCCAGCGCTTCGTAATCAAGAGCGGGGATCGGCAGCAGGCCGTCGCGCTCGCCGTCGTCGGAGCGCAGGAAGGCGTGGCTGAGCGGCAGGCCGCGCGGATGCGATGTCGACCGGGAATCGGGCCGGTTGTGGCCCGTGAACGGCCGGGGCGCATCGCGATGGGTGACAAAGCCGTGCTCTGACAACGCGCCTTGCGCGGAGAGCGGCATTTGGGCGGCGGCCCCGGTCGCGCCCAGGGCGAGCGCGAGGCCAGCAGCGAGACGCGGAACGATCAGGCGAAGGCGGGCGTGCCGGCCCAGGCGTGTCGTGCGCGCGACGTGAAGAGCGACCTCACATCGGGTCTGCCCCGCTGCGCACTTGGACGGCGCCGACCGCGCCAGTCGCCGCGCAGGCCCGGCGGCGGCTCCCGGCTATCGAGCTGCCTATAGATGTAGTCGGCCTTGCACGGGCCCGGCGATCCATCACGCGCAGTGAAGATTTCGACGTGATCGCCCGGCTCGACGACGAGAAGGATGCCGGGTTCGTACCACAGGCCATCGCAGCGAGCGAAAAGGCCCGGCTCGAGAAAGAATGACTTGGGCAACCGAATTACTCCTTCACAATAAGATCAATCATCCTCACTAAACCCCTCTCTGTAAATGGTCTTCTTACCCCCGTTATGAGATTTCACGATTCTCGTCAAAGCCATGTTCTAACTCATTAATTGACCGGTCAGAATCGCCCAACGACCCGGCGACAGCCCGTAAGTACGATGGAAATGACGTGTCATGTGACTCTGGTCGGAGAAGCCGCTGGCGGCCGCGGCATTGGCCAGTGCGGCACCCTGTCGGATCAGCGTGCGGGCGTGGTCAAGGCGGCGCATGACGAGGTAGCGATACGGGCTGGTGCCGAGGCAGGCACGGAAGTGGCGCGCCAGCGCGTATCGTGACTGCCCGGTCGCCGCCTCCAGCGCGACCGAGGCGACGCCTTCCGCCAGATTGGCGTCGAGCATCGCACGCGCCCGGCCGACCGCACGCCAGTCGCGTGCGGAGAGCCGACGGGGCGGCATCGACGGGTCGGCCGCGGCCAGCGCGTCGGCCAGAGCGAGGATGACCTGGTCGCGCTCCAGATCTTCGAGCGGCCGCGCCAATCCGTTCAACGCCGGCGCGATCGCGGCCACGATACGGCGGTTGTTCGAGACGGTGTCGCGCACGAAAGGCAGCGTGCGGCGCGTACCACCCAGCGCGTCGCATATGGCGCCCGGCTCGACGTAGAGGATGCGGTAGTGGAAGCCCTCCTCCGTGCCGGCATGGCCGTCATGGGTCTCGTCGGGATGCAGCACGAAGACCTGGCCAGCCGTGCTGTTTTCGCTGCTGCCGCGATAACGGAACGACTGCACGCCCTCCAGCGTGTAGCCGATCGCGTAGGTGTCGTGGCGGTGCGGGTCGTAAGCGTGGCCGGCGAAATACGCTTCGACGCGCTCCAGCCCCGAGACAGGCGGCGCGATGCGGATCCAGTCGCCGCACGATCGTTCAAGACCCGCGGGCGTATGCGCATCCATATGCGAGGCCATGCCCACCCATAGCAGAGAGCGCTGAGATGGAGGAGTTGCCGGGCTTCGTGCTAGCCGGCCTGGCGCTGGCCGGCAGTCCCGGCCCCGCCGTGCTCAGCCTCGCCGCATCGGGTGCCGCCTTTGGCGCGCGGCGCAGCCTCAATTATCTCGCGGGTATCGTGGCGGGCATGGTCGGCGTGATGGCGATCACCGCGAGCGGCATGGTCGGGCTGCTGCTGGCTGTCCCTGGCGCCACCTCGGTGGTGGCGATCCTCGCCGCCGCCTATTTCGCCTACCTTGCCTGGAAGATCGCCACGGCGCCGCCGCTCAGCCAGGCGTCGGCCGAGCAGCGCCAGCCTTCCTTTCTCGCCGGGCTGCTGCTGTCGCTGATCAACCCCAAAGGTTACGCGGCGATGGCGGCACTGTTCTCCGGTTTCACGCTGGTGCGCGGGTCGCTCGTCCTCGACATCGCGGCCAAGATGGCGGTGCTGCTGCTGATCATATCGGCGTCGAGCATCGCCTGGCTGCTCGCCGGCAGGGCGCTCACCCGCTTCTTCCGCGAGAAGCGCAGCAACCGCATCATCAACATCGTTTTCGCCGCTCTGCTGCTGGTCTCCGTCGTCGCCGCCCTGCCGCTCTGAAGCGCGACGCCTCGCCGTTCAGGCGGCTCGGCGCCCGAGCACGGTCGTGTCGAGAAAGGCCGCGATGTCGGCGGCGACCCGGTGCGGGGCCTCCCAGTGTGGGCTGTGGCCGATGCCGCCATAGACCGTCAGCCTGGCATCGCGGATCGAGGTGACGATCTGCGTCTGCTGCTCGTGCGAACCAATGGTGTCCTTGTCGCCCCACAGCACCAGCGTCGGCGCGGTGATGGCCGCGTGATCGGCCGCGCAGTCCTCGGCGATCTGCGCATCGAGCGCCGACCGCCAGACATACGCCGGCACCTTCAGGCTCTCGGCCACGACCGTCTCGAAAAACCATGACGGCACCGGCCGGGCGAGCGTGCCGCGCTGGAATTCGCGCGCGAAGACTGGATCAACGGGATCGCCCAGCGTGGCGACGCCTTCTCGCAGCGCGCCAACCGCGGCATGTCCGGTCAAGGTCGTGAAGGCGCCGATGAGGATCAGCGCCCGCGTCCGATCGGGATACCGCGCGGCGAAACGCTGCGCGAGCTGGCTGCTCATCGAGTGGCCGACGATCACGGCGCGATCGATACCCAGCGCGTCCATGAAGTGACCGACATCGGCGACGAGCTCGCCCGCGTCGTAGCGCGAGGCCGGCTTGTCCGAGTCGCCATGGCCGCGATGGGAGACGGCGATCAGCCGCAGATCGGGGGGCAGCGTGGCCAGCAGCGGCTGGTAGGATTGCCGCGAATCTGTGTAGCCGTGCAGCAACACGACCGGCAAACCCGCCGGGTCGCCCCGCTCGAGGTAGTCGAGGGCGACGCCGGAGGCGATCGTGACCTTTGCCATGAACAGACTCCATCTCAGTGGTGCGCTGACGATAGGCCCACGGCCGGTCGGAGGCTGTTCCCGGGGTGACAAACCCCTATGCTCCGTGGGTCAATTCTCCTCGGTCAGAACCCCAAGACACGCCGCAGGGAGTTGATTTCACGCCACTTTCGCATTTTGTGAGTGCCCGTTTAACAGCCGCTCGAACGATTGTGGTGTTTCCTAGGCATTGGTCGATCGGGGAGATGCATGTCCAGCGGACACAACGTTGACAGCGAGCTGCGGGAAATTGCCCAGGCGCTAGCGGATTCGGGAAGCTACGAAGATTCCTGGGACATCGAGATGGCATTGCTGGCCCGTGGTCATTCGCCGGCGGTCGCCCGCCGCGTCACGGCCGACGACGCGGTGCGCGCCAGCCTTGATGAGCGCTGCTTCAACGCGGTGCGCCGAAGGGCCTGACGGGAATACCCTCCTCGACAAGGCGTTCTGTCAGGCTCGATCCAGGGGCCGCCAGGATCGCGGCCTCATTGCCCGGGTACGGCGCTACCAGGGCACAGACTTGTCGACGCCAAGCTCCTTCGGATTGTATTGCTGTTTCGGCTGACCGGCCTTCTCCGGAGCCGGCATTGTCGGCGGTGCGGCCGGTTTCGAGCCTTTGCCAGGCGCGTCACCTCCCTTCTGCGTTACGCGACCAGCCGGCCGCCGATCTTGCTCGGCGCGCAGGGCTCCACCCGTGCACACCCATGCCAGAATCGAGAGCGTCAACGATCGCCGCATGCAAGCCATGGGATTCTTCCTCACATCCGCCTTGGACAGGATACGTCGATCCCGGTCGCGGCATCCCTGTGAATCGATAGCCCTGCGCGGGCCGTTCGACCGAGACTTGATGTTCGCCATCGCGATTTCCGCCAACATCGGCATTCATCGTCGCAGCCGCGTTCCGCCGGTCGCGCTCGACGGCGCCGCCTAGCCGCTATGGACAAGGCGTTTGCCCGTGTCGAGGTCGAAAGCCGCGCGCAATGGAGCACATGGCTGAAGAGAAACCATCGTCAAGCCCAGTCGATCTGGCTGGTCTATTGGAAGAAGGGCGATGTGCGCCACGTGCCCTATGGCGACCTCGTCGAGGAAGCGCTTTGCTTCGGCTGGGTCGACAGTCTGCCGCGCAAGCTGGACGCGGCGCGTTCCATGTTGCTGATCTCACCCCGGCGCCCGGGCAGCGCGTGGTCGAAGCTCAACAAGGACCGCGCCGAACGCCTGATCGCGGCGGGCAAGATGGCGGCGGCCGGACTGGCGAAGATCGAGGCGGCCAAGCGCGACGGGCAATGGACGCGACTCGACACAGTCGATGCGCTGATTGTCCCGCCCGACCTGAAGGCGGCGTTCGCATCTCACTTGCCCGCGGCAGAGGTCTGGAAGACATTCCCCCGATCGGTTCAGCGCGGCATCCTCGAATGGATCCTGCAAGCGAAACGTCCCGAGACACGCGCCCGCCGGATCCTCGCAACAGCCCAGAGCGCCGCACGCGGCGAGCGCGCGAATCAATGGCGACAACAGCCCGCGCGCGATGGCTGAGACCAATCTCGCGGGTTCTCACCTACACTGATGCACTCATCTCATCGACATCGAGGAGACCCGTCGTGAGCTTGCCCGTCATTCGCGTCTCGATCCTGCGCTGCCAGGGCGAGCAGTTTGCGCTGTTCCACGCCATGATGGTCGAGGCCGAGCCGGTGCTCGTCCCCGGCATCCAGGCCATGCGCGGCCTTATCAGCTACTGGGCCGGCGCCGACCAGGCGACCTCGTCGCTTACCAATGTCAGCGTCTGGCGCACGCTTGACGAGGCGAAGCAGATGGACCGCTTCCAGCCGATGCTCGATCTCGGCAAGCGCTTCGCCGAGAAAGGCGCCGTCTTCGAGCGGCCCATCATGAACTACGCGGCGCTCTGGCAGATTCCCGCCGCGGACCGTTGAGGCACGCCGCGCCACGGCAACGAATGCCGATCGGCGGCTACGCCAGCAGCTAGGCGAGCTTCAACGGCAACGCGCGCGGTGTTTGGCCCGTCAGTTTCGCGACGGCATTGGCGATCGCCGGCGCCAGCGGCGGCAACCCCGGCTCGCCGACGCCCGTTGGCGGATCCGCGCTCGGCACGATGTGCACATCGATCGGCGGCAGGTGTCGCATGCGGGCCACCGTGTACTCGCTGAAGTAGCTTTGCTCGACAACACCGTCCTTCAGCGTGATTTCCGAACCCGGCAGTGTCGTGCCGATGGCCATGAGCGCCGCACCCTGCACCTGTGTCTCGACGGAGCGCGGGTTGATGCACAGGTTGCAATGCACGCCGGCGGTGATCCGGTGGAGGACTGGCGCTTTGGCTTCGATGGACGCCTCGACGACGTAGGCGACCACGGTGTCGAAAGACTCGTGCACCGCCACACCCCACGCGCGACCCGCCGCCAGCTGGCGTTGCCCGTAGCCGGATTTCGCGACGGCGAGATCGAGCGCCGCGAGGTGCCGCTTGTGCTTCGCGCCGAGCAGCTCGCGCCTGAGCGCGACGGGATCCTTGCCCGTGGCACGCGCGATCTCGTCGATCAACGTCTCCATGACGTAAGCCGTATGCGTGTGACCGACGCTGCGCCACCAGAGCACGGGAACGTTGGCCTTGGCGTTGTGGACCTCGAGCGCGATCGGCAGCGCATAGGGTGTGTCGGCGATGCCCTCGACGGTGGTCGCATCGATGCCGTCCTTCACCATGAAGGACTCGAACGGCGAGCCGGTCAGGATCGACTGGCTGACGATGACATGCTTCCAGCCGATCACGTTTCCCGCGGAGTCGAGACCGATCTCGGCGCGATGCAGCGCCGAGGGACGGTAGTAGCCACCCTTCATGTCGTCTTCCCGGGTCCACATCACGCGCAGCGGTCCCGAACGCCCGGCTGCCCGGTAGGCTTTGGCGATCTGCGCGGCCTCCACGGCGTAATCCGACGACGGCACGGCGCGCCGACCGAAGCCGCCACCTGATGGCAGCGAGTTGATGGCCACATCCTTGGCGTCGATACCGAGCACCTTGGCGACGCTCGCCGCGTCGACGTTGTGCATCTGCGCGCCATACCAGAGCGTGCACTTGGCGCCGTCGAACTGGATCGTGCAGTTCAGCGGTTCCATCGCGCCGTGCGCCAGGTACGGGAACACGTACTCGGCCGAGATCTTGCGCGCCGCGCCGGCGACTTTCGAAGCATCCGCTTTCGTCGCCTTGACGCCTGGCTTTCCGGCCAGCTCGCGGTACTCGGCGAGTTGCTTCGCCGAATCGGTTCGCTCCAGCCCGGCCAGATCCCAATCGACTTGCAGCGCGTCGCGCCCCTGCGAAGCCGACCAGAAACCGTCGGCCACGATCGCGACGGCCTGGGCGCCACGATCGAGGCCCTCGATCCGCAGCACATCGCTCACGCCCTTGATCGAGCGGACCTTGGTGTCGTCGACCTTGGCCACCTTTCCGCCGAACACCGGCGGGCGCGCGACCAGAACGGTCTTCATGCCCGGCAGGTCCATGTCGACGCCGTAGCGCTTCGCGCCGCGGGCCACATCGCCGGCATCGATACGCGACTGTGGCTGACCGATCAGCTTGAACGTCGCGGGATCCTTCAACGTCACCTTGTCGGGAACCGGAAGCTTCATCGCGGCGTCGGCAAGCGCGCCGAAGTCGGTCGACCGATTGCCCGATGTGAGCCGTCCGGCGCTGACGGTGATCTGTTCCGGTCGCACGCCCCACGCGGCGGCGGCAGCCGAGATCAGCATGGCGCGGGCGCGGGCGCCAAGCTCACGATACTGCTTGTAGCTGTTCTTGATCGCCGTGGATCCGCCGGTGAGATGCATGCCGAAGGCTGGATCGATATAGGCGGCGCCGAGAGGCGCCGGCACCGCGCGAACCTTGCTCCAGTCGGCATCGAGCTCCTCTGCAAGCACCATGGCGAGGCCGGTCTCGGTGCCCTGCCCCATATCCAGGCGATTGCTCTGAATGGTCACCCACCCGTCCTTGGCGATCTCGACAAAGGCCGCCGGCATGTCGGTCGGCTTGAGCGCCGCGGCGGCGGCCCCCGCCGGCGTCTGCGCTTCGGCCTGCCACGCCCCGGCCACTGGCAGGATCGCGAGCGCGAAGCCCGAAGCCGTCGCCCGCTTGACGAATTGGCGCCGGCCGGGATCCGCCGCTGGGGATGGGCTGAAAGCCGCGTCCGCCGCGCCGCTGGCCTGGGCCTTGCCGACTCGGCGCATGATCATCTCGAATGACATGGTCTTGCTCCCTAGCCGATCGCCTTGGCTGCGTCCTTGATGGCGGCCCGGATGCGGGCATAGGTGCCGCAGCGGCAAATGTTGTCGTTCATCGCTTCATCGATGGCGCCGTCGGTCGGCTGCTTGTTCTCGCGCAGCAAAGCGGTCGCCTGCATGATCTGGCCGCTCTGGCAGTAGCCGCATTGCGCGACGTCGTGCTTGATCCAGGCGTCTTGCACGGCCTTGCCGATCTTGTCGCTCGCCACGCCCTCGATCGTCGTGATCGCGCCCTTCGCGTCGCCGACAGCCGTCGCGCAAGCCCGCGCCGGCTGGCCGTCGATGTGAACCGTGCACGCCCCGCAGGCGGCGACGCCGCAGCCGTACTTCGTTCCCGACAGTTTCAGCACATCGCGCAATGCCCACAAAAGCGGCATGTCGGGCGCGGCATCAACTTGTACGTTCCGTCCATTCACATTGAGCGCGATCATGCGGTGTTCCCTTCGAGGTCCTGATCGGTTCGTAGGTGCAAAAACCGTGCAACACGACGTTGCTGTTGGTGGGGTGTTTCGGCCGGCACCAGCCGTGTGTCGCAGGACCGCGCCGCGATATGCCCGCTATCGCGCCGGCGACCGTGCCTCCGTTGCCCAGATGTTGTCGCGCGCTCACCTTTTCAAGAAGCTGGAGCGACTCACACATCCTTTGACGGAAGTTTCCGGCCGTGCGCGCGCCTGCAGGTTGGTTCGTCACTTGGGCGATTGCATGCCCCTGCCATCTGGCGTCGTGTCGTCGACCACACCCACCGTCGAAGCAGGCCAATGCGCCTGGATGATCTCCATCATCCCCTTGCCATACGGCCCGGCAAAGTCCGTGCCCAGCTCAGTCAGGGCGTTCAACCAGCTGACCGGCACGGCACCAGCCTGAATGAGTCGTTGAATCGCTGCATCCTCAGCAAGCTTGCTGTTAGTGCTCGACACGTCGACGACAACGAAGACGTTGTAGCCATTGCGCAAGAGGTCGAGCGACGTATGCAACGTGCAATTGTCAATCGAGATCCCGCCAATAACGACGTTCCGACGCCCTGTAGACTTAAGCCAGGCGGCGAAATCCGGCGTGTAGGCCGTCGGCGTGGATCGCGGCGCGAACGTCACGCCGCCCTCGCCGACCAGCTTCTTGATCTCGGGCAGGAACGTTCCGTAGTAGTTGTTCTCCTCGCCGAGTATGGCCGTGGGCATCTTAAACAGAGTGCTGAACTTCGCGAACGCCGCGATGTTGTTGCGATACTGCTTCCCGGGAATGGTCGTCATCAGGTTGTCGAGGCCGGTCACATAGTCGACGTAGACCAGTACGGCGTTGGCCGGGGAGAATCCACTGAGGGCCGGGCTCGTGCTTGCCGACCGACTCGCTGGCTGAGCCTGAACAACCGCTCCACTCCACGCTGTCATTGCAACGGCTGCGACGGCAGCCAGAATGGTCGACCTCGCTCGCGCATACTTGTCAGCGGCCATGCTTAGCTCCGATATCGAGAGGAATCCTTACTGCGGATCGGTCGATAGGTAGAGCGTGCGACAGAGCTACAAAAGTGGGACAATACGGAACTCTATGTCCCATATTTGGAATATTCGATGAATCCCGCCGATCTCCTGTTGCTCGATGCGATCGTCAGGGAGGGCGGCATCACTGGGGCTGCGCGAAAGCTCGGAGAAGCCAAAGCAACAATCAGCCGACGGCTGCGACGGCTCGAGAAGGACGCAGGCGCGCCGCTGTTCGACCGCACATCGCGGCGGCTCCGGCCAACCGCTCTCGGGGAAGGCCTCTCCGGTCCGGCCGCGACCATCAGGGTCGCGATGGCGGCCGCGCGCTCCATAGCGGATGCGACGCGCAACGGTGACAGCGGCACACTGCGGATCGCCTCGCCGTTCTTGTTCGGCCGGCTCGTGCTGGCACCGCTTGTTGGGCGGTTCGTGGCCAATCATGCACGCGTGAAGGTCAGCCTGAAGTTCTCGAACGAGCCTGTCGATCCGCTTCGAGACGAGTTCGACCTCGCCATCCTAGTCGCAGCGCCCACGGCGCCTTATCTGGTTCGCACCAAGCTCGCCACGGCGAATCTGAAGCTGTATGCCGCCCCGCAGGTTGCCAAGTTAATTGCGCGCGCAAGCGACCTGGAAAAATACCCAACCATCAAGACGTCGAATGACGCCTCGGAGGAGCTATCCCTGCTTCTCAATGACGGGCGTCGATCTTGGGAACAGCGCTTGCGCGTCATCTGCACAGTCAACGATCCCGAGGCTGCTTGCTTCGTGGCTTCAAGAGGAAAAGCAATCGCGGCCTTACCTGAATTCCTCGCCAACGGGTTCGTGGCAAGAGGCGAACTGATGCCTGTTTTGCCAAGCATTCGCTCGGGCAGCGTCGCAATCTTTGCTGCATCGCCGGAAGGTCGGCTTGGAGTCCCGCTCGTGCGCACGTTCATGATGGCACTGAAGAAGGAGCTGAGGACCTTACGCTTTGGGGAGGCCCTGGCGTAGTCTTGTTTGTCGACCGTGGCTTCATCACCATGCGCCACCGACCAGCCATCATATCCCGCGCGCTACACCTTCGAGACCGAAGCTGAACCATCTCAGCTTGAGGTCGGGCGCTGATTCGTCGTCATGGCTTCGCCGTTCTGGCGGGCGAAGCTTGGGTGATCACGCCGCCAGCGGGAAACCGAACGTCTTGGCGTAGATCGCGGGCTTCATGAAGGCGAGGTATTCGGTCTGCATCTCGCGGGTCAGCACTTCGAGCAGGAAGCGGTTTTCGACCCAGAATTCGATGACGTGGAAGCAGCCGCCGCGATCGCATTTCGCGGCATGCCAGCCTTCACGTTTGGCGATCGCCAACACTTCATCCTCGCCGAGCGGCGTGGCGATCGCGAAGTGGCAGGCGGACGCGCCGGTCGCGCCCGCGTTCACGCGGGTCGCGACCTCAGTTGCGCCGATCACGTTCTCTTGCGTCGCGGGCACGACTTCGATCTCGGTCCCGCGCTCATCGGCGGCGAGCGCGATGAACGCGTCGGGAAACGGCGGGAAGGGAAACGAGACACCGCACCATAGCTCCGCGATCACTTTCGCGACGTGTTCCGGATTTCGCGCCGGCATCGAGGCGTGGAACATCATGACTTCGATCCTTTCTTGTTTGCGCGGCGGCGGGCCGCGTCGAAGAGCAGTCGCAGAATGAACGAAGAGGCCTTGCCCGCTTCCTCACCCGAGAAACCCCAATAGTCCTTCATGGTCTGCCAGGCGGCGCCCGAATAGAGTAGCTGGGCGGTCGCGGTGACCCAGCGGGCCTCGTTCGCGGGCAGGTCCTTGACGACGTCGGCGACGGCCTCGCGGATCGCCGCCTTACGCTTATCGTTGACGCGCAGGCGAAACTCACGACCCTGTGGCGTCGACCAGAAGGCGCGCATCAGATTCTCGTTGTCGTCGAAGGCCGGGAAGACGCGGCGCGGCGCTTCGACGAGCGCGGTCTCGGAGCGCGGGAAGCTGCCCGTTCCGATGCGCGGATCCAGCGTATCCCACAATGCGTCGAGCAACTCGTCCTTGGTCGCGAAGTGGCGGTAGACCGTACGCTCCCGCACGCCCGCCTCGCGCGCGACGGCCGCGAACGTGAGATCGCCGAGGCCGGCATCCTGCATCAGCCGCTCGGCCGCCGTCACGATGCGGCGGCGCGTTTCAGCCTTTTGATCGTCCCGCAAGGGACTTTCGTATCTGACGGCAGACTTCATGACATCACAACACTATTGAAGTCATGTATACTGACACCAACATGGTTCGTCAAGACGCCCGGAGCGTGACCGCTGGCTTTCGAGAACCCATTCCCTGGCGTCGCCGATATCCGACCCCATCTGATCGCTCCGAACACGCCCGCTGTACTGGATCCTTTGTTCGCGGTCGAATCTCTCACTATCGTCGGCGACGTTTTCGACTATCGTTGTGCCGGGCCGATAACGAGTCACGCATGGATGATCAGATATGCTCGATGGGCGCCTACCATCCTGGACCTGGCTTGGTCCGCTTGTCGGCTGGATTCTCCTTGCCGCTTCCCTGTTCTTCAAGATCCCTTTGTTCGACGTGGCCTTGGGCGCAGGGTTGGTCGCCTGCGTGCTGGCCGCCGTGCATCATGCCGAGGTCGTAGCCCATAGAGTCGGCGAGCCCTTTGGCACGCTGGTGTTGGCGCTCGCGGTGACCGTGATCGAGGCCTCGCTTATCGTCTCCCTGATGTTGGCCGGCGGCGAAGCCGCGGCCGCGTTGGCCCGCGACACGATCTTCGCCGCGATCATGATCATCCTTAACGGTATGGTCGGATTGTGCTTGCTCATAGGCGGGTCGAGACACGGCGAGCAGGTATTCGGCCTGTATGGAGTGAACGCGGCGCTCGCGACCTTGGCCGCCTTGTCCGTGATTGTTCTCATCCTCCCTAACACCACGACAACCGTCGCCGGGCCGATCTACTCGACGAGCCAGCTCGTGCTGATCGCCATCGCGTCGCTCGTGCTCTACGGCGCCTTCGTGCTCATACAAACAGTCCGGCACCGGGATTATTTTCTTCCTCAAGGCGACGCGGCGCATGACCCTGAAGCGCACGCGGCCCTGCCAAGCAATCGGATGGCGGCGATAAGCGCCGCCTTGCTCCTCGCCGGTCTCGGCGCGGTGGTGCTCCTGGCCAAGACACTTTCCCCGACCATCGAGGCGGCGGTCGCCGCCGCCGGCGCCCCCAAGGCCATCGTCGGGATCATCATCGCCGCCATCGTGCTCCTGCCCGAGAGCTTGGCGGCGTTGAATGCCGCCCGCTCCAACAGGCTGCAAACGAGCCTCAATCTCGCCCTCGGCTCGGCGCTCGCGACAATCGGATTGACGATCCCCGTCGTCGCCCTTGTTTCTCTCGCGACCGGCTGGACGCTGGTGCTCGGGCTTGATCTCAAAGGGACCGTGCTGCTTGCCCTTTCGCTCCTTGTTGCGACGCTGTCCCTCGGCACCGGCCGGACAACCGTTCTGCAAGGAGCCGTCCATCTTGTGATCTTCGCCGTTTACCTGTTCACGACGATCGTGCCTTAGCGGGTCGGACGAAGTTGAAGACTTGGCCTCGATATGTCGCGTGGATCGCCACGTGGCATATCGCGCGCCTCCCGTTCAAAACTCTGGTCTGACGATACTCAGCGGGGAATACGGGCGATGACCTTGATCTCGAAGTCGAACCCGGAGAGCCAGTTGACGCCGATCGCCGTCCAATTCGGGTAGGGCGCTTTCGGGAAGACGTCGCTTTTGACAGCCATGACCGTGCCGAACTGATGTTCAGGATCGGTATGAAAGGTCGTGACATCGACGATGTCGTCGAGCCCGCATCCTCCCGCTCGCAGGGTCGCCTCGAGGTTGGCGAACGCCAGCCGAACCTGAGCCTCGAAATCCGGTTCGGGCGAGCCATCGGCGCGACTGCCGACCTGGCCGGAGACGAACAGGAGATCATCCGATCTGATCGCCGCGGAGTAGCTATGCGCCGCATAAAGTTCATGCCGACCGGCGGGGAAAACGGCGTCACGCTGGGCCATATGGAAGTCTCCTGTTGTGAATCACCGGAAGGCGGGGCCGACGAACAAATGTCCGTCTCGCAGCCTTGGCGCGGCGCACTGTCCGTCAGGCGCGCGCCTCGCGCTTGAAGAAGTAATGCAGCACGAAGTGCGCCGGAGAGACGACCGCGACGAGCTCCCACTCTTCAGCCCCCAGCTTTGCGAGGTCACCGGACTCCAAGGTTCTTTCGACCACCAGATATTCCCAACGCATGGCGCATTCTCCAATTTGCTTTGGGTGCATCATTAGGCAGCGCGGACATGCACTTCACGCCAGATGGTCGATACGCTATCGTCTCGACGGCATATGGGATGGCTTGGGTGAAGCGCAAGAGTATCGACGGATCCGGCAGGCGGAAGCCATCGGGCGCCGCCGTCCTGCGCAGCGAACTAACCGATGCCTTGTTTCGAGCGCTATTCGAGGAGTGGGCTCGGACCGGCTACGCGGCGATCAGCCTCGAGCGCGTGGCCGCACAGGCCGGCGCGGGCAAGGCCGCCATCTACCGCCGCTGGCCATCGAGGCGCGACTTCGCCTCCGAGGCGATCGAGACTGTCGGGCTCAGTCTCTCGGACTTTCCCGACCATGGATCGCTGGAGGCGGACATTATCGCCTTTCTCGTGGCGATCCGCCGAACGCTGCGCCATCGACTGGCTCGTCGGATCCTCCCCGATCTGTTCGCTGAACGCATGCGGTCCGGAGATCTGTCGCCGGTGCTCGAACGGTTGTCGGCCGCCCGCCGTCGCCGCGGCGCGGAAATCCTCGATCGGGCGGTGGCGCGCGGTGAGCTTCGCGCCGATCTCGACCGCGAGCTCGCGCTCGATCTGATCCCGTCCGCCCTCTTTTGGCGCATGGTCATCTTGGGCAAACCCGTCGCGAAGGCCAGCCTGCGCCGGCAGGCCGTCGCCATTCTGGCCGCGTTGAGGGCGTGCTAGGTTCAGTCCCCGCGAGCTTCGAATCGCCGTTCCGCTATTGGTGGCCGTCCCCTCTGGCCGGTGTAGCCGTGGCTTCGCCGGAATAGGAAACGCCAGCGGAAGGCGGAGTTTGGCGCGCCCGGTTGGATTCGAACCAACGACCTACCGCTTAGAAGGCGGTTGCTCTCATCCCCTGAGCTACGGGCGCCTCAATGGGTCCAGCGGCCGACGCGGGTGTAGGCGAAGTTGTCGGCGTAGGCCTTGGGTCTGATGGCGCGGGCCTTGGGCTCGTCGATCGTGTACTGCCAGCCCTGCTTCTGGGCGTGCGCGACCGCCTCTTCCTTGCTGGCGAAGTACAGCCGCACCTGGCCCATCGTGTCGCGCGAGCTGGTCCAGCCCATCAGCGGGTCGATCTCCTTGCGCGACGGCTCGCTCTCGAGCACCCATTCGCGGGTGTTGCCGACGCCCGACTGCATCGCCGTCTTCGCGGGCTTGAAGATCCTGACCAGCATCGACACCCATCCCCAAAGCGTTGTCGTCCCAGCATCCGGGGCAGCTGGTCGGGGCGGCCGGATTCGAACCGACGGCCTCTTGCGCCCAAGGCAAGCGCTCTACCAGGCTGAGCTACGCCCCGATGCCCCCCGGACAATTGCTCCCGATACTTGGGACCCGGAAACCCTTGAAGGCGCACGGGTTTTATCAGCGACGACGCGGCCCTGGAAGGGATAAGTTCAGGTCAACCCGCCCATCATGCCGGCTGCGGCCGCGACGGCCACGGCCGTCTCGCCTGAGCGTCTGGCGGGGCGGCGCCCGAACTCAGTCCAGCATGCCGAAGAAGTAGCTTCTCTTCAGCAGATCGATCTCCATCTGGTTGAGATTGTCACGAAGATCGGCCTTCGCGTCCGTCACCTCAGCCATGATGTTCTTTTCATCAGCGGTCGCGGAATCCGTCAGATCGCGGTTGGCCATATAGTGCTGCATGTCCGCGCAATGGCCGACCTCGTGCAGCATCGTCGTTTTCGCGGCAGCCGAGATTTTCACGATACAGTAATAGGGGAAGTTGCTGTTGACCTCGGTATAGCCGCGGGAACCCTGCGCGCTCGCGTCGCCGAACAGGACAACGGCCCTATTGGTATTCCCGGTCATCTTCGCTTGGACCTCGGTGCGCGCCGTGATGCCGCCGGGCCCTCGCGACTGCGTTCGACCGTACGAGTCCTTGAACTCCTCGTAGAGCGATCCGGTATGTGCGAAGACCCCGATATGCTCTCGGCTGCTCACGCCGCCGGGTGGAATGACCGCAAGGCCGATGCCGCTCTTGGCGAGAATCTTGCGGCCGATAGAAACAGAGTCCCGAATCAGCTGGACGTCGCTGCTCGAGAAGTTCGCCTTGACGAACAGCGTCACCATGATCTGCGGTGTGAAGCTACCGATGATGATCGGCAGGCCGAGTTCCGGCATGATGGTGACTCCCCCCTTGCTGCGATCGGCGCGTTGCACGCCAGGAGATCAGCATAAGCGTGGCGCCGGCATGCGTGCGTGACGCGCACGAAAACGTGATCTGCTCCCATCTGCCGACGCCAGTGCACCTTGGGCACAGGTACGTCGCCAGGGCGTTGAGCGAAGCCTGACGACGGCGTGCTCCTGGAGGTGCATAAGGTGGATGGCATTCCGTGAGGCATCGAGGCCCAGCATGTTCGACCAGGCGCAAGAACCCGGCCGCCGCGCGGCGATCAACGTGCTGGGCGGGCCGTTGCGGCCGTGCTCGACCGAGCCGCTCACCGGCTTCTACCGCGACGCCTGCTGCAACACCGGCGACGAGGATCGCGGCCTCCATACGGTGTGCGCGATCATGACCGCGGAATTCCTCGCCTTCTCCCGCTCGGCCGGCAACGACCTCAGCACGCCCCTGCCCGATTACGGCTTTCCCGGCCTCAAGCCGGGTGATCGCTGGTGCCTGTGCGCCGCGCGCTGGAAGGAGGCGCTCGACGCCGGTCAGGCGCCCTACGTCGTGCTGGAGTCGACCCACGCCGCGACCCTGCAGGTCGTCACCCTGGCCGCCCTGCGCCGCTACGCCTGGCAGCCAAATTAGATATTGACGCAATTTCGCGAAAAGACGAAATTATTGCCGTTTCGTCAGCACGCCCGGAAGCGTGCATATACCGGCCGACGACCACCGCCACCGTGGCCCTGATCATAGAGGGCGCACGGATGCCGAGCCGGGGACCGCCAGCGTCAGTGACGCCGTTCGCGGGGCCGACGAATCCGGATCAAGATCCGTGAAGTCTCAGGATATGCCGTCGTGCGCCGTTCATCGTGGGCGCCGACGGTTTGGGCGCTACAACCATGCCCAGGCCGTTCCACACGGGGACGGTGCGCCGACAGCCCAACCCCGGTGCCGAGCCCCGCTCGCTGGCCACGATGATTGCCGACGAAGCCTGACGGGACCCGATGAACAGAGCTTATGGTGGGCCCATCGCGGCCCCCATCTGCGTCCTCGGCCACCCCGATGAACACTTCATCTCTTCCTGGCCTTTCAAATCATCCCATAAGCGGAGCGCAGCGACGCCGCCGAAGGCGGAACTCTTTCCTTTCCCTTCCCTCATCGAGACGTGCGCGCGCGTGACATGTCTAAGCTTGAGCACGACATGTCAAAGCATGCGCTCGTCATGGACGAGTCCACGACTCGTCAAGGAGTCGTCCTTGACGCGTCGAGCACGCGTGCGAGGTCGGTCGGTGACGGCATGTCGGGCGTGCCGAGCACGACGATGTCGCTGTGGCGGAAGACGAGGCCCCACGGTGCGCCGGGTTCGAGGGTCAGGCGGCGGCCGACGCGGTGGATAATGGTCTGTGCTGTCGGCGAGTCGGCGAGGTCGACGATGCCTTTGACGCGGATGACCGATGCCGGCAGCGCGGTGAGGGCGTGTTCGAGCGCGGCGCGGTCGAGCGGTGCGCGGGCGGTGAAGTGCCAGCGGCGGAGCGCGATGTCGTGTGAAGCCTGCGCGGGCGCGCCCGAGGGTGCGAGGCCGAAGAGCAGGTCGAGCGGCACGTCGGCGTGGCGGGCCTGCAGGATGGGGCGTCCTGGCGGCAGGTCGGCGAGGACGGGCGCCGGATCGTCGATCAGGTCGAGCTTGTTGAGCACGATCAGGTCGGCGCCGGCGAGCTGGCGCTGCACGGTGTCTCCCACGTAGCGGTCGGTCAGCTGGGCGCGCAACGATGCGGCGTCGGCCAGCACGATGACCCCGTCGAGCGTGAAGTCGGGCTCGATGCGGATCAGGTCGGCGACGCGCGCCGGATCGGCGATGCCGCTGGTCTCGATCACCATGTGATCGAAATCGCCGCGACGCTGCGCGATGTCGATCAGCGCCGTCACCAGCGAGTCGCCGATCGAGCAGCACAGGCAGCCATTGGCCAAGGTCATGGTGCGGCCGTCGTGCGCGACGATCAGGCGACTATCGATGTCGATCTCGCCGAAATCGTTGACCAGGACAGCGAAGCGCCGGCCGGCCTTCTCGCGCAGCAGGCGGTTGAGCAGGGTCGTCTTGCCCGAGCCGAGGAAGCCGCCGATCACGCTGACCGGCAAGCGCTGATCTCTCACCGGTCGGAGCGCGCCACTCCAGTGGCGCGTCTTCTCGCTCGTCCGGCGCGCCACTGGAGTGGCGCGCTCCCAGCTTTCGCCCCGCTCACCGCTTCGGTGCCTCGAAGACCTTGCCGCCCAGCACCGTGCCCCACACGCCGACATCCTTCAGCGCCTCGGGCGGCACAGCGAGCGGATCGTCGTCGAGCACCGCGAAGTCGGCGCGCTTGCCGGTCTCGATGCTGCCGATCTCCTCATCCAAACGCAGCGTCCACGCCGCGCCGAGCGTGATGGCGCGCAGCGCGTCGGGCACGGAGATGCGCTCGCGCGCGCCCAGCACGCGGCCGGACGCGGTCAGCCGGTTGACCGCGCACCAGGCGGTGAACAGCGGACCGATCGGCGTCACCGGCGCGTCGCAATGGATGGCGAAGGGCACGCCGCAAGCGATCGCCGTCGCACACGCATCCATGCGCTCGGCGCGCTCCGGCCCCAGGGTCTTGGCGTAGTGGATGTCGCCCCAGTAGTAGATGTGGTTGGCGAACAGGTTGACGCCGACGCCCAGCGCCGCCATGCGCCGGAACTGCGACGCCGGCGCCATCTGGCAATGCTGCAAGGTGTGGCGATGATCCGGCCGCGGCATCTGCGTCACGACGTTCTCGATGGCGTTGAGCGCCACCTCCGAGGCCTCGTCGCCGTTGGTGTGGATATGCACCTGGAAGCCGGCGCGATGATAGGCGCCGAGGATCCGCTCGATGTCCTGCGGCCCGATGTTCCACACGCCGTTGGGCGTGCCGTCGTAATAGCCCGGCCAGAGCATGCGCGCCGACAGGCCCTGGATCGAGCCATCGGTGACGATCTTGATCAGGCCGAAGCGCAGCCGCTCGTTGTTGCGTCCAATCAAGGCCTTGATGCGCGCCACGCCCTGCTCCGGCGGCACCGACGCCGCGCCAAAGGCCGGCAACAGGCGGATCGGGAACTCGGCGCTGGCGCTGGCGCGCAGATAGCCGTCGACCGTGCTCTCCGGCAGCTCGTTGTGCAGGTCGGTCGCCGTGGTCACACCGGCGAGCTGCGCCACGCGCGCGAAGCGCCAGACCGCGGCCTCGTCCGACAGCACGGCGGCGATGTTGATGCCGCTGGCGCGGTAGGCCATGTACTTCGCGGTCATCTCCTGCAGCTCGCCGGTGGGCTCGCCGCCCCAGTCCTTGACCACGCCGTGCACGTTGCTGCGCCGGTCGATATTGGCCGCGCGCAGCACCGGCGTATTGACGTTGAGCACGTGGAAGTTGGAGTGGATCACCAGCACCGGCCGCTCGGTGGTGACCTGGTCGAGGTCGTCGATCTCCATGCGCCGGCCGCCGAAATAGATCGGGTCGAAGCCCCAGGCGAGCAGCGGCTTGCCGTCCCTGGGCATCGCCGCCTCGATCTCGCGCAGCCGGGCCGTGACCTCCGCGATGTTCTTCAGCCCCGTGTGCCGCGTACCGTCAGGCGCGAACCGATCGAAGAAGCCCACGTAAGGATACGCCCACACGCCACCCTCATAGGCATGGCTGTGACCCTCGACGAAGCCCGGCATCAGCACCTTATCGGCGAAACGCTCATCAAGCGTGTGCTCGCCCCAGCCCTTGAGATCCTCGAGCGGCCCGGCGCCAAGGATCCGCCCATCGCGTACCGCGACGTGCGTCGCCTCGGGGTTCGAGGGATTCATCGTCAGGATGCGCCGCGCGCGGTAGATGGTGGTGTTGGACATGGGGATTCACCTCTGGCATCCCGAACACAGCGCGGATTAGTAGCAGACTCGGGATCGTGCTTCAGCGCCGCGCCGCCGCGTGGACCGCGGCCCGGCGGGCGCGCGTGACCTTGGCCCACGCCCAGGTGAATTCTGCACCAAGCAGGAAGATCTGCGCCGAGTAGAATATCCACAGCAGCAGCACGATCAGCGCACCGGCGGCGCCGAAGCTCGAGGCGATGTCGCTGCGGCCGATGTAGAGCGCGATGAGGTACCGGCCAACCTGGAACAGGCCCGTGGTAATCAGCGCGCCCACGACTACTTCGCTCCAGGCAACCGGCGCGTCCGGCAGCACCTTGTACATGGCGGCGAACAGCGCCGCAGTCAGACCGATAGACAGCACGAAGTCGACGATGCCCAGGACGATTTCCAGAGCCGGGAACTGCGCCCGCGCATAGTCCGACAGCGCCGCCAAGGCCGCATTGGTGGCCAGCGAGACGATCAGCACGAAGCCGAAGCCGACGACCAACCCCAGGCTGAGAGCACGCGCGCGCAGCAGGCGCGAGAGTCCGTTACGAGGCTTGCCTGTGGCTTGCCAGACTTTGTTGAGGCTTGACTGCACCTCGCCGAAGACGCCCGACGTCGCCAGCACAATGCTGACCAAGCCGATAACCGTCGCCCACACGCCGTTCATGCTTTCGTCGGCGCTGCGGATCATCTCCTGCAGGGCCTGGGCGGTCTTCACACCCATCAGTCCGGCGAGTTGTTCGACGACGGCACCCTGCGAAGCCTCGCGGCCGAACACCAGCCCGGCAACGGCGATCACCACCAGCAGCACGGGTGCGATGGAGAACAGCGTGAAATAGGCGATCGCCGCGCCGCGGCTCCAGGCGTCGTCCTCGATGAACGCCTCACCCGCCAAGCGCGTAATGCGCCATAGCCGTCCCAGCCGCGTCGCTGGGACGTCATCGACCAAGGTCATTGGCTCGACAGCGAGCGTATCGGCCTTGTCATCCGAGGCCGGCACGCCCGCTGGGCTCAATGCATGTGCCAGGCTTCCGGTAGCCGCAGCCACTCGGCGTCGGCTTCGTCATCGGCCATCGGCTCCAGCTTGAGGACGTCGAAAGCCTCGCGGTGCGCGGGCGGGAGGTTGGTCTGCACGTTCCCGGCGCGGTTGGGAGAATCGATGGGCATGGCCTTCTCGCTTGCGATTTCTTGTCAGGCAGAACGGCGCAAGCGCGCGCGAGTTGCATGCCGGGCGCCTTCTGGAACTCTCGGCAGAGCGTTGACCACCAAAACGGCTGCCGCTGGAACACATCGCTCGAACTCTTTGCGTCTGCCACGCGGCGATCGGCAACATTAGCGCCGGCGCACTGTTTGTTCCGCCTGGGACGGACCGAGCAGGGCTCGCATTGCCATTCCCTGCGGGGCAGTCGGCAGCGATACTCGGCCCGAAATGGCGTAGCAGGCCGAACTCGACAAACGCCAGGATTGCAGAACGACCCCAGGGCGCGGATCGTCGGCGCGGCCTCGATATGCGGCCGCCGGCTCGGATGCCTGGTCGGCGCGCGCCACGGGACAGGGGCGCCCTCAGCGCCGGCGGACCATAGTCCAAGCCCCTGCCAGCGCGAGGGCGGGTCGCCGGCTAGAAAATCCCGTCGATCTCGCCGTCGGCGAGCAGCCGGATCCGCTCCGCCGCCGGCACGCGCGGCAGGCCGGGCATGCTCATGATCTCGCCGGCCATGGCGACGACAAAGCCGGCGCCGGCGCTCAGGCGCAGCTCGCGGATCGGCAGCGAATGGCCTGACGGCGCGCCGCGCAATTCGGGGTCGGCGGAGAAGCTATACTGCGTCTTGGCGATGCAGACCGGGAGCTTGCCGTAGCCGGCGTCCTCCAGCGCCTTGGCGCGCTTGCGCACCGCCGAGGTCGGCGCGATCGAGCCGGCGCGATAGATCTCCTTCGCGATGGTCTCGATCTTCGACAGCAACGGCTGATCGTCACCGTAGAGCGGCTTGAAGTTGGCGCGTCCGCTGTCGATCACCGCCACAGCCTCGCGTGCCAACGCCTCGGCGCCGGCGCCGCCCTTTGCCCAGTGCTCGCAGAGAATCGCGCGCGCGCCCGCCTTGGCGCAGGCGCTCTCGATCAGCGCCAGTTCCGCCAGCGTATCCGACGTGAAGCGGTTGATCGCCACCAGCACCGGCAGGCCGAACTTGCCGAGATTCTCGACATGACGCAGCAGGTTGGCGATGCCGCGCTCGACGGCGCCGACGTCCTCGGTGCCGAGCTGCTTGGCATCGGCGCCGCCATGCAGCTTCAGCGCGCGCACCGTGGCGACGACCACCGCGAGGTCGGGCTTCAGTCCGGCGGCGCGGCATTTGATGTCGAGGAATTTTTCCGCGCCGAGATCGGCGCCGAAGCCGGCTTCGGTGACGACATAGTCGGCCAGGCGCAGCGCCGCCGTCGTGGCGATCACCGAGTTGCAGCCATGCGCGATGTTGGCGAAGGGCCCGCCATGGATCAGCACGGGATTGCCTTCGAGGGTCTGCACGATGTTGGGCTTCACCGCCTCCTTGAGGATCGCCGCCATCGCCGAGGCGGCCTTCAGGTCGGCGGCGGTGATCGGCTTGCCGTCGCGCGTCTCGGCCACGACGATGCGCGCCAGCCGCGCTTCGAGATCGGCGAGATCACGCGCCATGCAGAGGATCGCCATCACCTCGGACGCCGTGGTGATGTCGAAGCGGCCCTGGCGCGGGAAGCCGTTGGCGACGCCGCCCAGGCTCAGCACCAGATCGCGCAGCGCGCGGTCGTTCATGTCCATGACGCGCGGCCAGTAGACGCGGCGCGAATCGATGCCCAGCGCGTTGCCCCAGTAGATGTGGTTGTCGAGCATCGCGGCGAGCAGATTGTGCGCCGTGGTGATGGCGTGGAAGTCCCCGGTGAAATGCAGGTTGATCTCGGCCATCGGGATCACCTGGGCGTAACCGCCGCCGGTGGCGCCGCCCTTCTGGCCGAAGCACGGCCCCAGCGACGGCTCGCGCAGCGCGATCGCCGTCTTCTTGCCGATGCGGTTGAGCGCGTCGCCCAGGCCGATGGTCGTGGTCGTCTTGCCCTCGCCCGCCGCCGTCGGGTTGATCGCGGTGACCAGGATCAGCTTGCCGCTCTTGGCGGTGGCAAGGTCGGGCATGGCGGCGAGATCGAGCTTGGCCTTGGTGCGGCCATAGGGCTCCAGCGCGGCCGCGGGAATCGCGAGCTTCGCGGCGACCTCGGGGATCGCCCGCGGCGTGGCCCGGCGGGCGATCTCGATGTCGGTCAACGTCTCGGCCATGCGCTCCCCCAAGTCTCGTTCGCGCGCGGATGCTAGCGGGCGTAGCGGGCACATGCCAGTGTGCCAACACACCCGTCATCCTGAGCGCAGCGAAGGATCCAGCGGTATCGCGGTCACACACTTGCGCCGTGTCCGTTGACACTACCGCCAGGTCCTTCGCTGCGCTCAGGACGACGCTGGGGAGGATCACCATGCCCAAACGCACCCTGCTCACCGGCGCGCTCGACGATTACGCCACCGCCAACTGGCTGCGCGACAGCGACCTGAAGAAGCGGCTGCGCGAGGAAACCACGCGGCTGCCCTGGGGCATGATGCAGATCGCCGCCGACCAGGGGCAATTCATGGCACTGCTGACCCGCGCCATCGGCGCCAAGCGCGCGCTGGAGATCGGCGTGTTCACCGGCTACTCCGCGCTCTGCGTCGCCGAGGCGCTGCCTTCGGACGGGAAGCTGATCGCCTGCGACGTCAGCGACGAATGGACCGCGATCGGCCGGCGCTACTGGCAAGAGGCCGGTCTCGTCCACAAGATCGATCTGCGCATCGCGCCGGCGCTCGACACGCTCGATGCGCTGCTACGCGAGGGCCAGGCCGGCACCTTCGACATGGCCTTCGTCGACGCCGACAAGAGCAACTACGACGGCTACTACGAACGCTGCCTCAAGCTGCTGCGCACCGGCGGGCTGATGATGTTCGACAACGTGCTGTGGAACGGCCAGGTCGCCGAGGGCGAGAGCAGTTCGGAAGACACCCGGGCCTTGCAGGCCCTGAATGCCAAGCTGCACGCCGACCAGCGCATCGACCTGGCGCTCGTGCCGTTGGGCGACGGCATCACCCTGGCGGTGAAGCGCTGAGCTCCCTATCTCCCGGACGTCCACAAAGCAACGGGAGGAACCGATGGCCAACGACATTGTCTTCTATCACGCGCCGCAATCGCGCTCGATCATCGTGCAGTGGATGCTGGAGGAACTCGGTCAACCCTTCGACATGCATGTGCTCAACCTGAAGAAGAACGAGCACAAGACGCCGGGCTACCTCGCGATCAATCCCATGGGCAAGGTGCCAGCGATCAGTCACAAAGGCGTCGTGATCACCGAGGCCGCGGCGATCTGCGCTTATCTCGCGGACGCCTATCCCAAGGCGCAGCTCGCGCCAGCCTTGGGCGATTCACGTCGCGGCCCCTACCTTCGCTGGATGTTCTTCGGCCCCAGCTGCATGGAGCCGGCGATCATCGATCGCATGTTCAAGCGCGAGGGCGCGGAACCCGGTGCGCTGGGTTACGGCAGCTTCGACACGACGATGGAGGTGGCGGCCGCAGCGGTGTCCGAGGGCCCATGGATCCTGGGCGATACCTTTACCGCCGCCGACGTCATCATCGGCTCCAACATCCAGTGGGGCACGATGACGAAAGCCATTCCGGCCCGGAAGGAGTTCGAGGCCTACGGCCACCGCCTCATGGAACGGCCGGCGCTGAAGCGCGTGTTCGAGAAGGATGCCGAACTGGTGAAGGCAGCGGCCTAGGTCGCTACATGTTTAGGTTGGTGGTCAGTCCATAATATTCTCGGTATTATAGTAGTCATGAACTCATCCGAGAAACCGCCATCTGACGAGCTGCCGCGCGAAATCGGGAGCGTTTCCGTTGGCCTGAGGCGGCAGGTTCCACCGCGGGCCGAAGCACCACGGTCCTGGCTTGGCGGCTTGCCGATGATGCCCGAGCATGTCGCGTGGCCGCGATCGATCTCGGCCGAGTATCCGCAGAGGGGCGAACGCCCCCTGCATTTCGTCGCCCAGATCGCCTGCGCCGACCTTCCGCCGCAACTCTGGGGTGGGCTCGGACCCCGTCACGGATGGCTGCTACTGTTCATCGATCCAAATCACTTCCCGCCGCTTGGGCCCGATGCCCTAAGCGTGCTGCACATTGAATCGCTTGGGCCGGAGCGCGCGGCGCCGGTCGATCTCGGTCCCGTGGACGATGGCAAGCATCGCGGGTCGGACGGCTACGGATATTGCCGCTCACCGGCCGACATACCGTCGGCCTGGCGGCGCTGGCCGGTGGATCTGGTTCCTATGGCCGACGAGGCGCTAGAGGAAGAAGACGACCCAACGCGCGACACCGCCTCCGACTTGGAGATCCTCCAGGACGAGGGGCTGCCCGTTGCACACCAGGCGCCACGGGATCCGCAGCCGTTTACCTGGCGGGGCGCTCTCTATGTGCTGAACGTCTGCGAACGACCTCTCGCTGGGTCCCTATCCAACTTGGAGCTCGACGAGGGCTTCGTCTCGCAGCTGCGCGAGCCGGGCCATGTCAAGACCATCCTGGCCGAGTTCGACGAACAGTACGCCGAGGTCTCCGAATTGCCGCATATCAGAGAAGAACGCGCGGCGCTGGCCGCATTTCTCGAACGCCACCCCACACCTGACGCGATCATCGAGCATTTGCATGAGGCCGATCGGCGGTATCGTGCCTGGCGCACATCGGCTTGCGAGCGCATCGCCCGCGAGCGTGCCTCCATCATGACCCATGACCTCGACACCCCCATGCCAGTCGCGGCATGGCAAGCGCTCCAGGAGCGCCTGAAGCGCGATATCTTCCGCTACTTCACCACGGACCGGGTGTGGAAGGGCGGCGAGTGGCTCTATGTCCTCGAGGAGAAGCAGATCGGCGTCTATCCTGACAGATGTGAGGCGAACTTCGAACTCGTCGCGGACTACTATGTCGACGCCCGCCTGAGGCCGCTGATTCCGCCATCGGTGCTCTCGACATTCGAGCCCTACTGGCGATGCCGCGTCAGCGATCTACCCCACCGCATGGGCGGCTATCATGACGTCGACGTCCAGTGGGGCATTCCCGATGGTCCGACGGAAGACCTGCGACTGTTCGAGATAGGAAGCGACGGCGCGATGAATTGGTTGTGGGCCGATGTCGGGGCCTACTATGTCGTCATCGACGCGAAGAGCCTGGAGAAGGGCGACCTCTCGAAGGCACGGTTGTACATCGAGAGCCACTGACGAAAGCTATCACCTAGGCATGCACTGCCGCCGCCAGACGACGGCGTCGCCGCGGCACTATTTCACATTGCCGAACATCGGGTGGCGCACGATGTCGCCCGGCCGGATGCCGAGCATCCGCGCGGCGCCGCCGTTGATCTCCAGCACCGCCTTGGCCGGGCCGCCCGACTCGATCGTGCGCGTCGACAGCGGCTCGGCGTTGGCGTGGATGTGGCGGATCGTGCCGTCGGGCGCGATGAACAGCATGTCGAGCGCGATCAGCGTGTTGGCCATCCACATGGTGATCGGCCGTGGCTCGCCGAAATCGAACAGCATGCCCTCGTAAGGGCCCATCGACTTGCGCAGCATCAGGCCGCGCTGCTGCTGCGCCGGCGTCAGCGCCAGCTCGACGTCGAACTCGCGCGGGCCCGAGGCCGTGTCGATCACCAGTTTCGAGCGCTCGAAGACCTGGTCGGGCGGCGCCGGCGGCTGCTGGGCGAGCGCGGTGGATATCAGTGCGGCGACCAACAGGACGGCGATGCCGACGGAACGAACAAGGCGGAGGGGATCGATCATTTCGGTGATCCTAGCCACAGCTCCGCGGCGGAACAAAGGCCCTTGCCCGCCTGTGACACCGTCACCATAGTGTCATGGAATCACCGGGGGGAGCCGTTCGCGGCTGAGAGGTCCTGCAAAGGGACGACCCCTGGAACCTGATCCGGTTCGAACCGGCGTAGGGACGGGTGAACAATGTCTGTGTCCGTGCCGCCTGGAGCGGCACCCTCCATCCATATCGAGCGCGCACGCTTCGCCTTCGCCGGGCGACGGCTGTTCGACGACCTGTCGCTCGAGCTGCCGGCCGGACGAACGACCTGCCTGCTGGGGCCCAGCGGCGTCGGCAAGACCTCGCTGCTGCGCCTGATCGCCGGCCTGCTGCCACCCGAACCGCCCACCCGCATCGCCGCCGCCGACGGCGAGCCACTCGCCGGCCGGGTCGCCTGGATGGCGCAGACCGACCTGCTGATGCCGTGGCTCGATGCGCTGGGCAACGTCGTGATCGGCTATCGCCTGCGTGGCGATGCGGTCGCGCTGGAGGCGGCCCGCGAGCGCGCGCTCGGCCTGCTGGCCCAGACCGGCCTCGCCGGCCGCGAGAGCGACCTGCCGGCGACGCTGTCGGGCGGCATGCGCCAGCGCGTGGCGCTGGCCCGCACCCTGGTCGAGGAGCGGCCGGTGGTGCTGATGGACGAGCCCTTCGGCCAGCTCGACGCCATCACGCGGCTGTCGCTGCAGGACCTCGCCGCCCGCATGCTGTCGGGTCGCACCGTGCTGCTGGTGACCCACGACCCGCTCGAAGCCGCGCGGCTCGGCCACCGCATCCACGTCATGGCCGGCGCGCCGGCGAACCTGGGCACGCCCCTTGAACCGGCCGGCGACCCGCCGCGCGACGCGACGGCGGCCGAGACCCTGAAGATCCAGGCCGAACTGATGCGCCGCCTCGCCGACGCCCACGCCTTCGCAGTGCCGGCATGAGGAGGAGTCGGAACCTTACCTTCCCCCGGAGGGGGAAGGTGCCCGAAGGGCGGATGGGAGATGTCGAAGACGGACTCCTGCGTTCGTCTTCGACATCCCCCTTCCGTCGCGCTGCGCGCGCCACCTTCCCCCTCCGGGGGAAGAAATGAAAGCCATACGCCCCCTCCTCATCGCCGCTGGCCTGTTGCTGGCGTGGGAGGCGTTGGTGCATCTCGCGGCGCTGCCGCACTTCATCCTGCCGGCGCCGTCTCGCGTCGCCGTCGAGTTTGTCGACCGCGGTGACACGCTGCTGTTCCACGGCCTGCACACGGCGGCGGAGATCGTGCTGGGCCTGATTCTGGGCATGGCGCTGGGCGCCGGCATCGCCCTGCTGCTGACCCGCTTCGCCGGCCTGAGGCCCTGGGGCCTGCCGATCATCGTGCTGAGCCAGGCGGTACCGGTTTTCGCTATCGCGCCACTGCTGGTGCTATGGCTAGGCTACGGCATGCTCTCGAAGGTAGCGATGGCCAGCCTGGTGATCTTCTTCCCCGTAGCCAGCAGCCTCTATGACGGGCTGCGCCGCGTCGATCCGGGCTGGCTCGATCTGGCGCGGGTGATGGACGCGCCGCCGCGTGCCGTGCTGCTGCGCATCCGCCTGCCCGCCGCGCTGCCGGCCTTCGCCACGGGTGCGCGCGTCGCCGCTTCGGTGGCGCCGATCGGCGCGGTGATCGGCGAATGGGTCGGCGCCAGCGCCGGGCTGGGCTATCTGATGATGCAGCAGCTCGGGCGCGGCCAGACCACGCTGGCGTTCGCGGCGTTGATCGTGCTGGGGATACTGGGGGTGACGCTCTATTTCACCGTCGACGCGGTGATGGCGCGGCTGACGCGCTGGCTGCCCAGCGACGAGCCGCAGAGTGGCGAGGCGCGGCTATGATAGCGCGGATTACAAGCAGACCTTCCCCCGCTAGCGGGGGAAGGTGGGGTAAGGAGAGGATCAGCCGCCGAAGACGTCGCGAAACGCGGCGTATTGCGAGCTCCAGATCATCGGCAGCACGACCAGCAGGCCCAGGCCGAAGGGCAGCGAGGCGATGAAGATCAGCACGCCGTAGATCACGCCCAGCACGATCAGCGGCACGAGATTGGCGAGCGAAGCCTTGAAGCTGCTCTTCAGCGCGGTGATCGCATCGACGCCGCGGATCGCCACCAGCGGGATAGCGAACCAGGTCGCCATGGCCAGCGGGACGATCAGCACCAGCGACAGGATGAAGCCGACAAACATGCCGCCCATGGCCACGCCGCCCGAGCCGGCCGCCATGCCACCCATCATCGCGCCGCCGACGACCACGGCCATCAGCAGGCCGATCAGGATGCCGACGCCGAGCGTCACGCCGCCGATGATGATCAACTGCGCCACCGGGCCTTGGAACCCGGCCCACATGTGCTCGATCTGCACCTTGCCGCCCGAGGCGCGGGCGCGGCAGCCCAGCATGAGGCCGCCGACGATCACCGGCGTCAGCAACGCCACGGCCAGGCCACCGATGAAGGGAATGAAGTTCAGCACGAAGGCCGCGATGCCGTAGATCAGCGCGATGGCGACCCAGATGCCGGGATTGGCGATGAACTCCGCCCATCCGCCTTTCAGCCACTCGACGCCGCGCCCGGAATCCACGGTATTGAACGGCACGTCGCCCGGCCCGGCGGCGGGCGGTGGCAGTTGATTCATCGACATCAGCGCTCTCCGGCGTTTGAAGGCGGCCGGGGTCGACCGCCCGTCCCATTCACCGTACCTGCGAATCGTTGCATCTTCAACGCGTTGGCGGTTAATGCCGTCATCGATCTGCATCTGGTCGCTTCAGGAGGTCACCGATGACCGTCATTCGTTTCCTCGCGGCGGCGTTGCTCGCCGTCATGGTCGCCCTGCCGTCGGCGGCGCGCGCCCAGGACAAGGTGACCATCCTGCTCGACTGGTTCCTCAACCCCGACCACGCCGCGCTGGTGATCGCCAAGACGCAGGGCATGTTCGCCAAGCACGGGCTGGAGGTCGAGCTGATCGTGCCGTCCGACCCCAGCGCGCCGCCGCGTCTGGTCGCCGCCGGCAAGGGCGACTACGCCGTCTCCTACCAGCCGCAGCTGCAGATGATGGTCGCCGACAAGGTGCCTTTGGTGCGCGTCGGCGTGCTGGTGGCGCAGCCGCTGAACTCGCTGGTCGTGCTGGCCGACGGACCGATCAAGAAGATCACCGACCTCAAGGGCAAGAAGATCGGCTTCTCGGTCGCCGGCTTCGAGGAGGTCACGCTCGCGGCGATGCTCGAGACCTACGGGCTGAAGCTGAAGGATGTCACGCTGGTCAACGTCAACTTCGCGCTGACCGCGGCGCTGAAGACCAGGCAGGTCGACGCGGTGATCGGCGCTTTCCGCAACTTCGAGCTCAACGATCTCGAGATCGAGGGCATGAAGGGCACCGCCTTCCTGGTCGAGAAGCACGGCGTGCCGATGTACGACGAGCTGGTGCTGGTGGCGAAAAAGGAGACGCTCGACGTCGCCAAGACCAAGCGCCTGCTGGCGGCCATCCGCGAGGCGACGCTCTGGCTGCGCGCCAATCCCGACGCGGCGTGGAAGGCGTTCGAGCAGTACGGCGGCAAGGAAGTCGCCAACGAGCTCAACCGGCGCGCCTGGAAGGACACGCTGCCGCTGCTCGCGTCAGACCCCGCCGCGCTCGACCGCTTCCGCTACGAGCGGTTCGCGATGTTCCTCAAGGCGCGCGGGCTGATCAAGGAGATCCCCGACATCAACAGCTACGTGAAGGATATGAAGTGATCATCCCTTCCCCGTCCGGGACAGGGTGATCGCATATGGATCGCGAGAGGCTTCCTTCTCCCCGCGAAGGCGGGGAGAAGGTGCCCGAAGGGCTGATGAGGGGCTTCTCGGAGTTTCAACAACAACTGCATTTTTCGTCGCGCGAGGAAGCCCCTCATCCGCCTCGCTGACGCTCGGCACCTTCTCCCCGCCTTCGCGGGGAGAAGGGAAGAAATACATCAGAACATGTCCGGCGTGATGACGTTCTGCGGCCGCGGCCCGACCAGCGCCGCGTGCATGGTTTCCGCCGCCAGCCGCCGCGTGTCGTCCCACGCCTCCGGCGTGAAGAAGGCGGAGTGCGGCGTGATGATCAGGCGGCCCTCGCACCACGGCTCACGCGCGCGGTAGGCGCGCAGGATCTCCGGGATCGGCTCGACCGGCGGCTCCACGGGTAGCACGTGAGCCCGACGCCGGCCAAATGCCCGCGCTTCAGCAGGTCGGCGAGCGCGTCGACATCGACGATCGGCCCGCGCGCGGTGTTCACCACCACGCCGCCCTTGGGCATGCGCTCCAGCATGGCGCGCGAAATCATGCCGCGTGTCTCGGGCGTCAGCGGCGCGTGGATCGACAAGGTGTCGGTCTGCTCCATCAGCGCCTCGAGCGAGCGCACCCGCTCGACGCCGACACCCAGCTCGGTGCCGTTGGGCATATAGGGGTCATAGGCGACGACGCGGAACTGGAACGCCTTTGCCCTGAGCGCCGCCGCCGTGCCGATGCGTCCCAGGCCGACGATGCCGAAAGTCTGCACGCCGTTGCGTTTGAGCAGCGAGTCGCGCACGTAGGCCCAGCGCGCGGGCTGTGGCCGGCGTTGCGCCTCCAGGTGCAGGGCGATGCCGCGGCGCAGCGACAGCGCCAACGCCAGCGCGTGATCGGCCACCTCCGTCGTGCCGTAGTCCGGCACGTTGCACACCATCACCTTGCGCGCCTCGGCCGCCTTGCGGTCGATCTTGTCGTAGCCGACCCCCATGCGCACGACGCAGGAGAGCTTGGGGAACTTGGCGAAATGCTCCGGGGTGACCGCGTGCCGCATGACCATCAGGCCGTCGACATCGGCGCAGTCGCGATCCTCGAGCAGCGAGAGATTGTCGACATTGCGCCACACCACACGCACGTCGGGCCCGAACACCGCGCGCTCGACCTTGTCGTCGTCGTAGAGCTTCTCCGCGTACAGCACCGTCTTGACCATGGCCTGGACATCTCCCCGTGAACTGGAGGACATCCTAGCAGGCGTCCATGCCATCTCAACGCGGCAAGGATGACGGCCGGCGCCGGACCTGCGCATCCGACGGGAAGAATCAGCGCGTGGCCGCCTCCTGCGCTCCCAGCGGCCGCTTCCGCAGCCGTGCTTCGAGGAACCTCTGCGCGTAGTCCGGATGCTCGGTCCCCATCAGGCGATCCCAGAAGGTGAAGTAGAAGCCGAAATTCCAACGGCCGGTCTGGTGATGCAGATCGTGATGCGTGGTGGTGGTCAGCCAGCCCAGCGCGCGACCCGGCGCGAAGATCGCGGGATGGAACTCGACGCCGGCGTGACCCATGACGTTGCGCACGATCATGACCAGCATGAAGAGCGAGATGACGCCAGGGTGGGTCGGCACGATCAGCAGGAACAGTGGCAGGAATATCGCCTGGACCCAGGCCTCGCCGATGCCAAAGGCGTAGGCGGCGAAGGGCGTCGGTACATGCGATCGATGGTGCGCTTGATGCACGCGCCGCCACATCGCCGGGCCGTGCATCAGGCGATGCGTCCAGTAGAACCACGCGTCATGCGCCAGCAGGATGCCGATGAACGTCGCCACGATCGCCACCCAACCGCCGGCCGCCTCGACGGTGAGGGGAATGGCGACAAGGCCGAACTCCATCGCGGCATAGATGCCGAAACCGTTGAGTGAAAAGATCAGCACCGAGCGCAGCGACAGGCCGATCTCGCGGCTGTAGTCGCGGCCCTTGGGACGCTTGGCCTGAATCGGTCCAGGGCCAAAGCCCAGCCATGCGGCCACGAGTATGAGGAGGGCCATGACCGCCGCGGCGACCACATATTGCCCGAGGTCGACCAGAAAGATGGCCGGCCAGACCCGCAGAAAGAGTTCCAGAGCCGAAGGGACGACGGCCATCGGCGGGGCTCCCGTACTGTGAATGTCTCCTTCTCCCCGGTGCCGAGAGCCGATGCTCGCCGAATGCAAATCCCGATCAATCGATTCGTCAATCGGCCCTATCGAATCCGAAATCTCGATGTGCAGCCAACGACTTACGTGGAGGACGCACGCGCCCGATAGTCGCTGGGCGTAAACCCGGTTTCGGCCTTGAAGGCGCGGTTGAACGGGGCCAGCGAGCCGAAGCCCGCATCCATGGCGATGGTGAGCACGGGCACCTCGGCCTGGCTGGGATCGGCCAGCGCCGCCTTGGCATCGGCTATTCGGTAGGCGTTGAGGAACGCATTGAAGTTGCGATGCCCCAGCCCGGCGTTGATCGCGCGGCGCAGGCGATGCTCCGTCGTGCCGAGTCGCAGCGCGAAGACGGCGATGGTCAACCCCTCCTCGCGATACAGCCGGTCGCGCTCCATCGCCGTCCTGATCTTTTCGAGCAGCACCGGGTCCACCGGTGCGGCCGGTGCCTCGGCTTCCTCGATCGCCGGCTCGATCGTCGCCGGCGCATCGGCGCGCGGCCGCTGGACGAACAGGTCCGCCGCGCCGAGTCCCAGCACCACGGCGCTGAAGGCGAAGACTACCGCCAGGATGCCGGCGGCATTGAGCAGCGAGAGCGCCGGATGCAGCGGCCCACCGGCCAGGGCGATCTCCACGCCCAGGATCACCAGCATGTAGAGGCCCGACATGGCGATGAACACCGGTCGCAGCCGCCGGCGCCGCTCGACCAGGTCGGCCCGCGCGCCGCGAATGGCGGTGAGCAGCGACAGCACGACAAAGCCGGCGGCGGCGAGGCGGATCGCCACGTCGCCCACCAACCTCACCGGGTCGCCCATCGGCCACAGGATAAGCCAGTGGAACAGCGCCGCCCCGATCCAGGCGGCAATCACCGCGCCATGAATACCACGCAGACGAAAGCCATCCTCGAACAGCGCCCCTGCCATCAGCCACAGCGCGACCGGCGCGTAGTGGGCGAGGATGGCCAGCGGCACCAAGGCGATGTCGAGACGCGGGCTGAATCCCGGCATCGTCACGACGCAATACGCCGCGACCGTCAACATGTAGGCAGCGGCGATCCAGGCCGCCGGCGCGCGCGGCGCGCCACGCGGCACCAGCAGCATCGTCAGGGCAAGCAGACCGACAGCGGCGCCACGCAGGGCCATGTCCAGCTCGAGCATCGCCCTCCGCCTCTCGATGGCCGCATATCCTGCGCCACCACACGCCACCTTGACCGGCAGGCCGGCCATCCGGCCGTCGTCCAGTCGTTGCGCGTCCTAGCCTTTGGTGCGTGATGCCGCAACGGCCTCGAAGCACAGGACGAGGCGCTTCTCGCCGCTGGCGTCCGACCGCGCGCCGTCCTAAAGGTATGCGATCGCGATGCCGGGAAACGGCGCGGGAGGGAAACGGGCTATGTCGGCGTATGACTACATCGTTGTCGGGGCGGGTTCGGCGGGCTGCGTGCTGGCCAACCGGCTGAGCGAGGATCCCACCAAGAAGGTGTTGCTGCTTGAAGCTGGCCGCAAGGATGACGGCTTCTGGATCCCGATCCCGGTAGGCTTCTCCAAGCTCTTGAACCACAAGGTCTACAACTGGAACTTCGCCACCGAGCCGGAGGACAACGTCAAGGGCCGCTCGATCCCGATCCCGCGCGGCAAGACCCTGGGCGGCTCGAGCTCGATCAACGGCATGCTTTATGTCCGGGGACAGCCGCTCGACTACGATACCTGGTCGCAGCTCGGCAATCGCGGGTGGTCGTACGAGTCCGTTCTCCCCTACTTCAAGAAGTCCGAGCATTTCGAGCGCGGCGGCGACGACAGCCGCGGCAAGGGCGGCGAGCTCAACGTCGCCGACATGTACGAGAAGCACGAGATCCTCGACGCCTTCATCGACGCCGGCGTCGCCGAGGGCTATCCGCGCACCGTCGACTACAACGACGGCAACCAGGAGGGTTTCGGCTACTATCAGGTGACGCAGAAGAACGGCCGGCGCTGGTCGACGGCGCGCGCCTTCCTCGACCCGGCGCGTGGGCGGTCCAACCTGCAGATCGAGACCGACGCGCAGTGCAGCGGCCTGATCCTCGAGGGCAAGCGCTGCGTCGGCGTGCGCTATCGCCAGCATGGTTTGCCGAAGGAAGCACGGGCGTCGGGCGAGGTCGTGCTTGCCGCCGGCGCCGTGCAGTCGCCGCAGATCCTCGAGCTCTCGGGCATCGGCCAGCCGGCGCTCTTGAAGTCGCTGGGCATCGCCGTGAACCACGAGCTGCCGGGTGTCGGCGAGAACTACCGCGACCACTACGCCACGCGCATGGCCTGGCGCGTGAAGCTGCCGATCACGCTCAACGAGCAGACGCGCGGCCTGAAATTCCTGAGCGAGCTGGCGAAGTACTTCCTCCAGGGCCGTGGCATCCTCACGCTCACCGCCGGCATCGTGCACGGCTTCGTCAAGACGCGGCCGGAGCTGGCCGGTCCCGACATCCAGTACCACTTCGCCCACGCCAGCTACGGCAATGCCGCCGACCGCAAGCTGGAGAAGGAACCGGGCATGACGGTGGCGGTGTGCCAGCTCAGGCCGGAATCGAAGGGCACGATCCACGCCAAGTCGAACGATCCCTTCGCCGCGCCGGCGATCCGCCCGAACTTCCTCGCCGAGGAAGTCGATCGCCAGTGCCTGATCGACGGCATGAAGATCGCGCGCCGCGTGATCGACAACCACAAGATGGACAGGTACCGCGCCTTCGAATTCCGCCCCGGCCCCGAGGTCAAGACCGACGAGCAGTGGCTCGACTTCGCGCGCATCAACGGCCAGACCGTGTTCCACCCCATCGGCACCTGCAAGATGGGCGGCGATCCGATGGCTGTGGTCGACGATCAGCTCCGGGTGCACGGCATCGCCGGGCTGCGCGTCGCCGACGCCTCGATCATGCCGACCCTGGTCAGCGGCAACACGAACGCCGCCTGCATCATGATCGGCGAGAAGGCCGCCGACCTGATGAAGGAGTCGGCGAAGGCGGCGTGAGTCGCGCCCGATCCCTGGGTCTGGCCTGCGGAAAGCTCCCGCCAGGCCAGCTCAACCTGATCAGCGACGTGCCTGGCGTGTCGGTCGGGCACACCACGCTGGTGGACGGCGACGTCCGCACCGGCGTCACCGCCATCCGCCCGCACCAAGGCGATGTCTTCCGCGATCGGCCTGTCGCCGCCGCCCACGTGCTCAACGGCTTCGGCAAGAGCATCGGTCTGATGCAGGTCGAGGAGCTCGGCCAGATCGAAACGCCCATCCTGCTGACCAACACGTTGTCGGTGGGCACCTGCGGCACCGCGCTGATCCGCCGCGCGATCGCCGAGAACCCGCGCATTGGTCGGCAGACCAGCACGGTCAATCCTGTGGTCTGCGAGTGCAACGACGGCTACCTCAACGACATCCAGGCGCTGGCCGTAACCGAGGCGCACGCACTCGCCGCGCTCGACGCAGCGGGTACCGAGTTCGCGGTGGGCGCTGTGGGCGCCGGTACCGGCATGAGCTGCTTCGGCTTCAAGGGCGGTGTCGGCAGCGCCTCGCGCCGGCTCACCCTCGATGGCGCCGCGTTCCATCTCGGCACGCTGGTCCTGGCGAATTTCGGCCGCGCCGGCGACCTGCGCCTGCCCGACGGCCGCCGCGTCGCCCCGCCAAATCAGGCGGCCCCGCCTGAACACGGCTCGGTCATCGTCATCGTCGCGACGGATATCCCGCTGGAGCATCGCCAGCTGCACCGGGTCATCCGCCGTGCCGGCGCCGGCCTCGCCCGCCTCGGCTCGTTCTATGGCCACGGCAGCGGCGACGTATTCCTCGGCTTCACCACGGCCAACCGCACGCCACACGATGCGACGTCCGATGTGCTGCCGATGCTCGCCATCGCCGAGAGCCGGATCGATCTGCTGTTCGAGGCGGTGGCCGACGCCACCCAGGAAGCGGTGCTCGACGCGCTGGCCGCCGCGCCCGACACCACGGGCCGCGCTGGCCAGCGGCGCTTCGGTCTTGCGGGTGCGCTCTGACCCGATCAGCTCGTGAGCTCGACGACGACGATGCCCAGCGTGGCGAGAAGAAGCGCGGCGAACGCCCACGCGTTCAGCTGGCTCCGCAGGCGCAGGCGCTGCCGTCGATAGTGATCGATCCTGAGGTGGCTTGGCATGGAAACGTCGCTTCGCCTCGCGTGCATCTTCGCCATATTTGGCGCCGCACACCATGAACGCGCAGACGAGCACATTCGTTCCACCATCGCGGCTATTTATTGCCGCCGCAGCCCGATCGGCGGCCCAGCGACCTCATGGCGCGCTCCGAAGAGGACCTGGCAGATCGCCGCGAATCCCAAAGCCGACGGCCGTGACGGAGGCGGCGTGAGAATTGCTTTAGCCTGACGGGGGTGATTTGATGCCCCTGTCCGACGGAACGGACCGGAGGGGATCAACGATGCGAAAACTAGGCTTGGCAGCGGCGGCGCTGGCGTTGTTCGTGGGCGCGGCCGCGGAGGCGCAGCAGCAGACGCCGCGCAGGGGCGGCACGATCCGCATGACGGGGCCCTATGCCGCCAGCTTCGGCAGCCTCGACCCGCATGCCACGCCGCGGGCGCAGGACGACATCGTCAACAAGGCGATCCACCGCACGCTCTACAACTGGGACTCGGCCAATAACAAGCTGGTCCCCGAGCTGATCACGTCGCAGACGGTGTCGGCCGACGGCCTGACCTATACCCTGAAGCTGCGCACCGACGCGCTCTTCCATAACGGCCGCAAGTTCACGGCCGACGACGTGATCTGGTCGTTCACGCGCATCATGGACGGGTCCAAGGGCTTCGCCGCCGCGCGCTACATACGCATCATCAAGGGCGCGGTCGACGTCGAGAAGGGCACGGCCAAGGAGATTTCCGGCCTCAAGAAGATCGACGATCACACGCTGGAGATGACGCTCTCCGAGCTGGTCGACCCGGCCTACTACTTCTTCCACGGCAGCACCGCGATCCTGCCCAAGGAAGAGGTCGAGAAGGGCAACTTCGCCGCCGCCCCCGTGGGCCTGGGCCCGTTCGTCTTCAAGGAGCACATCCCGGGCAGCCGCGTCGTCGCCACGCGCTTCGACAAGTTCTACAAGCCCGGCAAGCCCTACGCCGACACCTTGGTCGTGCAGATCATGGCCGAGGCCGCCGCGCGCGACCTCGCCTTCCGCAACAAGGAGATCGACACCTCGATCCTCGGGCCGGCGCAGTACCAGATCTACCTCGCCGATCCGCAGCTCAAGAACGGCGTGCTCGAGGTGGCGGAGATGTTCACCCGCGCGCTGACGCTCAACCACGACGCGGTGATCGGCGGCAAGAAGCCGTTCGCCGACAAGCGCGTGCGCCAGGCGATCAACCACGCCATCGACACCGACCTGATCATCAAGCGCCTGGCCAAGGACAAGGCCTATCGGGCCACGAGTTGGCTGCCGCTGTCCTCGCCGGCCTACGACAAGGCGCTCAAGCCCTACGCCTTCGATCCGGAGAAGGCCAAGAAGCTGCTGGCCGAGGCGGGCTATCCCAATGGCTTCGAGTTCGAGCTGACCACCAGCCGCAACGAGAGCTGGGGCCTGCCGATCGTCGAGGCGATGCAGCAGATGCTGGCGCGTGTCGGCATCAAGATCACGCCCAAGATCGTCGAGGTCACGGTGCTGACCGAGATCGCGCAGAAGGGCGACCACCAGGCCTATATCGGCTCCAACCTCACCGGACCCGACTCGTCGGCGACCTTGCGCTGCTTCTACTCCAAGACGCCGCGCACCGCTTGCAACTACACCGGCTTCAACAACGCCGCCTTCGACAAGCTGTTCGAGGCGGCGGGCCAGGAGAAGGACCCGGCCAAGCGCAACGAGCTGCTGCGCCAGGCCAACAACCTTCTCTACGACGAGGCGCCGGTGTGGTTCTTCAACTACAACAAGGCGGTCATGGCCTTCCAGCCGTGGATCCACGGCCTGCAGGCCAACCCGACCGAGATCACGCATCAGTATGTCGAGGACATCTGGGTCGACGAACGGTCGCCGGTGAAGTGATTTGACCTCCGTCGTCCTGAGCGGAGCGAAGGACCTCGCGGTATCGCGGCCACAGTAAGACGCTGTGTCCGTACCCGCCACCGCAAGGTCCTTCGCTTCGCTCAGGACGACATTCGGCTAAGAGTCAATTGATGCTCACAGTCCTCGTCCGCCGGCTTCTCAACGTCGTGCCGACGCTCATCGCCGTCATCGCGCTGGTCTTCCTGCTGTTCAGCGTGCTGCCCGGCAGCTTCATCTCCGGCATGAACGAGGACGGCCGCGGCTTGGTCGATCCGGCCGTGATGGAGCGCATGCGCAAGGAAATGGGTCTCGACGACCCGCTCCACGAGCGCTTCATCAAGTACGTCGGCAAGACCGTCGTCGGCGATTTCGGCGTCTCCTTCCGCACCCGCGAGCCGGTGACAAAGCTGATCGGCGACCGCCTGTGGCCCTCGCTCAAGCTGGTGCTGGCCTCGATGCTCTTCGCCATCGTCATCGGCGTGCCGCTGGGCTTCATCGCCGCGCTCAAGCCGGGCAGCTTCACCGACACCACCTCGATGGTGGTGGCGATCTCCGGCCTGTCGCTACCCAAGTTCTGGCTCGGCCTGATGCTGATGTATCTCTTCGCCCTGCAGCTCAAGATTCTGCCGAGCTTCGGCTACGGCGATGGCGGGCTCACCCACCTCACGTTGCCGGCCATCGCGCTGGGTGTCAGCCCGATGGCCCTGCTCGCCCGCACCACCCGCGCCGCGGTGCTCGAGGTGCTGAACGCCGATTTCGTGCGCACGGCGCGGTCGAAGGGCATGAGCGAACCGCGCGTCGTGACCTGGCACGTGATGCGCAACGCGCTGGTCCTCGTGGTGACGACGATCGGCCTGCAGTTCGGCTCGCTGATGGGCCAGGCCGTGGTGGTCGAGAAGCTGTTCGCCTGGCCAGGCGTCGGCTCGCTGCTGGTCGACTCCGTCTTCCAGCGCGACATCCCGGCGGTGCAGGGCTGCATCCTGCTCATCGTGCTGTTCTTCCTCGCCATCAACACGCTGATCGATCTTGCCTACGTGGCGATCGATCCGCGCATCCGCTACGCCTGAGGCCGCCGCCATGAAATGGGGCACCAATCTGTGGGTCGGCGGCGGGCTGGTCGGCGTGTCGATCCTGGTCGGAGTCTTCGCCGACCTCATTCAGCTCGCCGATCCGGTGACCAGCGCGGATCTGATGAACGCGGAGATCCCGCCTGGCCGCGAGTACCCCTTCGGCACCGACGCGCAGGGCCGCGACATCTACTCCCGCATCGTGCACGGCGCGCGCATCTCGCTCACCGTCGGGCTGGTGTCGCAAATCGCCAACTCGATCATCGGTGTGACGCTAGGCCTGACCGCCGGCTACTGGGGCGGTTGGTGGGACGATCTGGTCAGCGGCCTCACCAACCTCATGCTGGCGATCCCCTCGCTGATCTTCGCGCTCGCCATCATGGCGATCCTCGGGCCCGGCCTGGTGAGCCTGCTGATCGCGCTGGGGCTGACCAACTGGTCGTATTCCTGCCGCATCGCGCGCGCCCAGGTGCTGTCGCTCAAATCGCAGGGCTACATCCAGGCCGCGCGCATCCTGGGCTACGGCGACCTCAGGATCATGTTCACGCAGCTGCTGCCCAACATGCTGGGGCCGCTGATCGTCATGGCCACCTTGGGCATGGGCGGCGCGATCCTCGCCGAGGCGGCGCTGTCCTTCCTCGGGCTGGGCATCCGCCCGCCCTATCCGAGCTGGGGCAGCATGCTCTCCGACGCGCGCGAGCAGATCAACACGGCGCCCTGGCTCTCGGTGTTCCCCGGCCTGGCGATCTTCCTCACCGTGCTGGGGCTGAACCTGCTCGGCGACGGCCTGCGCGACATCCTCGATCCGCAGTCGCAGGAGCGCCGGGCGTGAAGAAAGAGACGAACCACAGAGACACAGAGACACAGAGGATGAGAAAGAGAGGAATGCTTCTCTGTCTTTGTCTTCCTCTGTGCCTCTGTGTCTCTGTGGTTCGTCTTCTCGACGATGCTGGTCGGACGCCGACGGTCCCAGCATGACCGACGCCCCCCTCCTCGCGGTCGAGAACCTGCGCATCGACATCGGCAGCGGCAAGGACCGTCATTCCGCGGTCGAGGGCGTGAGCTTTTCCATCGCGCGCGGCGAGACCTTCGGGCTTGTCGGCGAATCGGGCTGCGGCAAGAGCATCACCGCCCTCAGCATCATGGGCCTGCTGCGCCAGCCGCTGTCGCTGGGCCCTGGCTCCTCGATCGTGCTCGACGGCCAGCCGATCCACAACGCCTCGGCCGCCGAGATGCGCAGCCTGCGCGGACGGCGCATCGGCATGATCTTCCAGGAGCCGATGACGGCGCTCAATCCGCTGTCGCCCGTCGGCCGGCAGATCGCCGAGATGTTCGTGCTGCACATGGGCATGGGCTGGAAGGACGCCACCGAGCGCGCGGTCGAATCCCTGCGCCAGGTCCGTGTGCCCTCGCCCGAGCGGCGCGTGCACGACTATCCGCACCAGCTCTCCGGCGGCATGCGCCAGCGCGTGATGATCGCCATCGCGCTCGCCTGCTCGCCCGACATGTTGATCGCCGACGAGCCGACCACCGCGCTCGACGTCACCGTGCAGGCCGAGATCGTCGACCTGATGCGCGATCTCTGCGCTGAGAAGGGCACGGCGATCCTGATGATCAGCCACGACCTCGGCCTCGTCGCCCAGGTCTGCCGGCGTGTTGCGGTCATGTACGCGGGACGCATCGTCGAGCAGCGTGCCTCGGCCGAAGTCTTCAAGGATCCGCGTCACCCCTACACGCGCGGCCTGCTCGCCTCGCTGCCGCGTCTCGGCGCGCGCTCGCAGCACGGGCGCAAGCGGCTGAACGAGATCAGCGGCGTCGTGCCGGCGGTGTCGGCCTTCCCCAAGGGTTGCCGCTTCAATCCGCGCTGCGCGTCGCGCACCGACATCTGCACCGTCGAGGACCCGGCGACGACGCCGCTCGACGGCGGCCAGGGCATCGTGCGGTGCCACCATGCCTGAGGTCATGGACAAGGCGCTGCTCTCCGTCGACGACCTCAAGGTGCATTACGAGGTCGGCGGTCGCTTCGGCACGCGCATCGGCGCCAAGACGCTGCGCGCGGTCGATGGCGTGACGCTCGACGTGAAGCCCGGCGAATGCCTGGGCCTGGTGGGCGAGTCCGGCTGCGGCAAGTCCACCCTGGCGCTGGCGATCATGGGCCTCGTCACACCAACCAGCGGACGCATCAACGTCGCCGGCCAGGAGATCGGCAAGGCCCACAAGCCCGACCGCGAGGCGATGGCGCGCACGGTGCAGATGGTCTTCCAGGACCCCTACGCCTCGCTCAACCCGCGCCAGACCGTGCATCGCACGCTCGCCGATCCGCTGCGCCTGCACGGCGTCGACAACAAGAGCGAGGTCGAGCAGCGCGTCGCCGAGATGCTGGCCAAGGTCGGGCTGCGGCCCGAGCACGCCAGCCGCTATCCGCACGAATTCTCCGGCGGCCAGCGCCAGCGCATCGGCATCGCCCGCGCGCTGATCCTGGGGCCGCGCCTGGTGATCTGCGACGAGCCGGTCTCGGCGCTCGACGTGTCGATCCGCGCCCAGATCATCAACCTGCTGCTCGATCTGAAGGACCAGCTCAACCTGGCCTACATCATGATCAGCCACGACCTCGGCGTGGTCGAGCATATGAGCGATCGCGTCGCCGTCATGTATCTCGGCCGCCTGGTCGAGACCGGCCAGTGGCAGGAGATCTTCGAGAACCCGCGCCATCCCTACACCCGCGCGCTGATCGCCGCGATCCCCGATCCATTCCTCCCTGCGACGCTCGCGGCCCAGAAGGCGCGCGGCGAGATCGCCAGCGCGCTCAACCCGCCACCCGGCTGCCACTTCCATCCGCGCTGCCCGATGAAGCAGGACCGCTGCATGAGCGAGGTCCCGTCGCTGCGCACGGTGGGCTCAGGTCACGACGCGGCCTGCCATTTCGCCTGATCGATTCCGCGCAGGAAGGCGCGCACCACGTCGCGCGTCTCCTGGCCGCGCCCGACCAGCAGATGCCCGCCGGTATCGAAGACGTGTAGCGTCGCGCCGGGAATCTCCCGCGTCGTGAACTCGGCGGCCGGCAATGTGTTGAAGAGGTCGTCGCGTGCCGAGATGACCAGCGTCGGCGCGGTGACGCGCTCCAGCGCCAGCCGGCGCATCGCCGGGATGCTGTCGACATTGATCCCAGCGAAGCGCAGCGATAGTGGCTCGATCGCGCCGACGATCCTCGCCACCCGATCCCGCTCGGCCTCGGGCGCGACCGCGACCAGCTCAGGCCGCACACCCAGGAACCGGATCAGCACCGACGGGGCAAGCTTCCCGGCAAGCCACCAGATGAAATCGGCACCGATATTGACCAGCCAGAAGGCGAAGCGGCTGGCGCGACTGCCTTCGATGTCGACGGGAGAGCTTGGCGTGTAGGTAGCGGGCACGATCAGGATCAGGGCGGCGACTTTCTGCGGATGACGGATCGCCAGCTCGATCGCGGAGCGTGCGCCGGCCGAGACGCCGACGACGATGGCGGCGGAAACGCCGAGGGCGGCCAGCAGCGCGGCATGGGCATCGGCCTGGACCGCATCGGAAGCATTCGACGGGATGGGCGTCCGCAGATACCCGAAGCGCGACGGCGCGATGACCCGGAAGCCACCGTCGACGAAGTCGGCGGCGAGGGCCAGGCCCTGATCGAAACCGCCGCCGGCCCCATGGATGGACAGCAGCGGCACCCCCGATCCCTGCTCGCCGTACTCGATCGGTCCGCTGCCGGTGGCGGCCATCACGCTGCCTCGCGCGACCGTGGCTCGGGCCGCGGCGAGCTCGCGTCGGTAGCGCAGACTCACGAAGGCGGCGACGGCTGCCAGTACCGCAACGCTCGCAACGAGCGCGACTCCGCCGGCGGGCATCAGGCAGCCTTGTCCCTTCGCAGCGCCGACACAAAGGCCGATATCGCTGGCAGGAACCTGCGCACCTTCACGTCGGCCTCGCGAACGGCGATGACGGCCTGCGGCGTGGCGTCGGCCAGCGCCTCCATTTCGGCGAAGGCCTGGTCGGGCGACGAACCGCCATGGGTCAGAAAGAACGCGACATTGCCGAGGCGGCCCGACTGCTGCCGCAGGTAGGCACGGATCGGCGTGGCCGCGTGCCATGCCCATATGGGACCGCCGACCACCACGAGATTGTAGTCGGACGGGTTGCGCTCCGGCACACCGATATCCGGCAGCTTGCCCTTCCAACCGTGATAGGCGGCTCTCAGGGCGCAGAGAATGCCAGGTCGGTAGCGATCGCACCGGATCTCCTCGATATCGGCCGCAAGCGATTGGGCGATGGCTTCGGCGACCACGCGCGAATTTCCCGACAGCGAATAGAAGACGACAAGGGCTCGCATGGCTGACACTCCCAGCATGCCGCGCGATCGCAAGCCTACAGCCGTGCCGGCCCCTGGCCTTGAGGTAGGTCAAGATGTGGCCCGATAGGCCGACGGCCAGCGATTGCGCAAACCCGTCATGCCTTGCCCTCGACCGCGCGCTGGTCGATGGTTCACCCACCTGTCATTCCGAGCGCAGCGAGGAATCTGGATTCCTCGCTGCGCTCGGAATGACAGGTTGAGAAAAACGAATCAGGAGGAAGCGCGAATGGCCGGGCCGCTGGCGGGTGTGAAGATTCTGGACTGCACGTCCGTGGTGCTCGGCCCGTGGGCGGCGCAGCAGCTCGGCGATCTCGGCGCCGACGTGATCAAGATCGAATCGCCGGAGGGCGACACGACGCGCCAGCTCGGGCCCAAGCGCAATCCCGACATGGCGGCCTTCTATCTCGGCTGCAACCGCAACAAGCGCAGCATCATCCTCGACCTGAAGAAGCAGGACGGCCGCCAGGCGTTGTTCGACCTGGCGAAGGACGCCGACGTGCTGATGCACAACTACCGGCCGGAGCCGGCGGCGCGGCTGGGCGTGCCCTACGAGGTGTTCGAGAAGATCAACCCGCGCCTGATCTATCTCGCGACCTACGGCTATCGCGCCGCCGGGCCGATGGGGCCGAAGGCGGCCTATGACGACATCATACAGGCCGGCTCGGGTCTGGCCATGCTGCAGACCGTGGTCGCCGGCGCGCCGCGCTTCCTACCGACCATTGTCGCCGACAAGACCAGCTCCAACGGCGTGGTCTCCGCCGTGCTGGCGGCGCTGTACGAGCGCGAGCGTTCGGACAAGGGCCAGTCGATCGAGGTGCCGATGTTCGAGACCCTTGTCTCCTTCGTCATGGTCGAGCATCTCTACGGCGAGACCTTCATGCCGCCGGCGCCAGAGGGCATGGGCTATCGCCGCCTGCTCAACAAGGAGCGCCGCCCCTACCCGTCCAAGGACGGCTTCTTCGCCCTGCTGCCCTACACCGACCAGCACTGGCGCGAGTTCTGCCAGCTGATCGGCCGCGGCGAGATCATGGCCGATCCGCGCTTCGCGTCGCTGGCGACGCGGCTGACCAACATCGAAGTGGTCTACGCGACCTTGGCCGAGATCTGCGCCACGCGCACCAACGCCGAATGGGTCGAGCTGCTCAAGGACAGCAACGTGCCGCACGGCGCGGTGAACACGCTCGAGGATCTGCTGAAGGACGAGCAGCTCAACGCCACCGGCTTCTGGCAGGAGCTCGAGCATCCCAGCGAAGGCAAGATCCGCGTACCCGGCATTCCACCCAAGTTCAGCCGCACGCCGGCGAGCATCCGCCGCCTGCAGCCGCGCCTGGGCGAGCACAGCGTCGAGGTGCTGCGCGAGGCCGGCTTCGCCGAGGATCGCATCCAGTCGATGCTCGCCTCGGGCGCGACACGGGACGGCAATAAGAAATAACGACGACCTTCCCCCGCTGGCGCAGGACTATCGCATATTGATTCCGGACTTACCTTCTCCCGGAGGGGGAAGGTGGCGCGCGAAGCGCGACGGATGGGGGATGTTTCAACGCGTCAGGTGTCCGTCTTCGACATCCCCCATCCGCCCTTCGGGCACCTTCCCCCTCCGGGGGAAGGTTAAGACCAAGTCGAACTGGCCGGCGTCGAATCCGTTAAGGGCGAACTTGCTGACCCAGGGCAGTACCTCGGGAGCGTCGGCTGGTCGCGTTGGATCCGATGTCGCCATTGACCGCATGGCGGAAGCGGATTGGCCGTTCGGTCGAGTGCGACCTTGAAGGTCTTCCTGCTTGCGACCTAGGCTGAACCTCGTAACGCGGACAAACCGCGGCGGACCGGAGGAAATGCGACATGGATCGTAGGCAGTTCATTGGTGCGTCCGCGGTTGCCGGATTGGCGGCGCTGCCGGGCTTCAAGGCGGCGCTGGCGCAGCAGCTCCTGAAGTTCACCATCACCTGCGGTCACCCGCCGGTTTTCAACTGGGTGAAGGTCCTCGACGAGACCTTCCTCGGCACGCTTGAGCGCGAGATCGTCGCGGCCGGCTCGCCGGTCAAGATCGAATGGACCAAAGCCTATGGCGGCACCGTCGCCAAGCTCGGCGCCGAAAGCGATGCGTTGCGCAGTTCGGTGTCCGATGCCGGTATCGTGTCGCAGATCTTCGAGGCGGCGAAGTTCCCGCTGCAGCAGGTCACGCTGCAGGTGCCCTTCGGCGCGCCCGACATCGCCACGATCAGCCGCATCGTCGAGAAGCTCCACGAGCGCTTTCCCGAGATGAACGATGCCTGGGCGAAGAACAACATGCTGCTGCTGGCCACAGTGGCGATCGACGGCTACCAGCTCGTGACCAACTTCCCGGTCAACTCGGCCGCCGATCTCGCGGGCAAGAAGATCTTCGTGCCCGGGCCGATCGCCAACTGGCTGCAGGGAACCGGCGCCGTCGCCGTCGCGGGCAATCTGAACTTGTACTACAACGGTATCCAGACCGGCGTGGCGCAAGGCGCCATCGTCTCGATGTCGCCGACCTGGTCGGCCAAGCTGCACGAGGTCGCGCCGCATATCACACTGTGCAATCTCGGGGCGCAATACACGGGCTCGATCGCCTTCAACCTCAAGAGCTACCAGAAACTGCCGTCGGTGGTTCAGCAGGCGGTGCGCAAGGCGGGGCAGGCCTATGGGCAGGAGTTCGCCAAGACGCAGACCGCGCTGGCCGAGGAAGCGGTCAAGAACCTGCGCGCCGCCGGCGCAACGGTCACACAATTGCCCGATGCCGAGCGGGCCAAATGGGCCGCCATGCTGCCCAATCTGCCCGACGCTTGGTCAAGCCAGCTCGAGAAGCAGGGCCTCAAATCCGTGCGCGCGATCGTCGCGGCCTATCTCGAGGCGTTGCGCGCCGAAGGTGTCACGCTGGTCCGTGACTGGAAGGCATAGCCGAAATGGAACTCGAGGCCAGCGAGGGTAGTGCTGGCCCCTCGGGCGCCTATGGCCAGCCGCAGCCCTTCGGATTCGAGCGGTTGACGGCGCTGATGAACGCCGTGGGCACGCTGTCCATCTTCGGGCTGCTGGTGCTGATCAACTGCGACATCGTCGGACGGTCGGCCTTCAACAGCCCGGTCCGCGGCACGACCGAGATCGTATCGCTGGCCATCGTCGGCATCGTATTCCTGCAATTGCCCAACACCCTGTGGGCCGGCCGCTTCGTGCGGGCCGAACTGCTGCACGACATCATCGTCCGGCGGGCGCCGAGGCTCGCCGATGCGCTGCAGGCGATATTCCACCTCATCGGCGCGGCGATGTTGGCGATCGTGGTCTGGGCCACGCTGCCGGAGCTGAAGTCCGCCTGGGCGATCGGCGACTACGTCGGCTCGCTTGGGGACTTCACCGCGCCGACCTGGCCGATCCGCCTGATCACCGTCGTCGGCTCGGCCTGCACCTGCCTGACCTTCGTCTTCCTCGCCCTGGCCGATGTCCGCAGGGCCGTCGGGAAGCCGGCATGACGGCGCTCGACATCGGCGTCGTATCGCTGGTCCTGATGGTCGTGCTGATCCTGGCCGGCCTGCATGTGGCGATTTCCCTCCTGGTGCTGTCCTTCATCGGCGTCTGGGTGATTCGCGACAACGTCGACGTGGCGCTCGCGCTGGTGGCTCAGGCGAGCAACGATGCGATCGCCAGCCACGAGTTCGGCGTGGTGCCGCTGTTCGTGCTGATGGGCCTGCTGGTGGCGACGGCGGATCTCGGCAAGGACATCTTCGAGGTCGCCCACGCGCTTCTGCGGCGCGTCCGTGGCGGACTCGGCGTGGCGACCGTCGTGGCCAATGCGATCTTCGCCGCCATCACCGGCATCTCGATCGCCTCGGCCGCGGTCTTCACCAAGGTCGCGGTGCCGGAAATGCTGCGCTTCGGCTTCAGCCCGCGCTTCGCCACCGGAGTCGTGGCGGGGTCCTCGGTGCTGGGCATGCTCATTCCTCCCAGCCTGCTGATGATCCTCTATGCCTTTCTGTCGGAACAGTCGGTCGGCGCCATGTTCCTCGCCGGCGTCATGCCCGGCCTCGTCCTGGCGGCCGCCTTTTCGCTGTCCATCGTCGCCATGGCCTGGCTGTTTCCTGGCTACGTCGGCGGTCAGGCCGTCGGGGCGGGTCCTGTCCTGACGGCCGGCACGGCGATCGCCAAGGTGGCGCCGGTCGTCCTGCTGATCTTCGTGGTGCTGGGCGGCATCTACGGCGGGATATTCACGGCGACGGATGCCGGCGCCGTGGGCGCCCTGGGCGCGCTGGTCCTGGCGCTCGCGAAGCGGCGGCTGTCGCTGCCGATCTTCTGGAAGGTTCTCGTCGAGACGGGGCGCATCACCGTCTCGGTTCTGTTCCTGATCATCGCCGCCAATCTCTACAGCCGCATGCTGACACTGTCCGGGCTGCCTCAGGGGATCGTGGAATGGATGGCCGGCATGGGACTGGGCACAGCCGGCTTTCTCACGGTGTTCATCGCCATCGTGCTGTTTCTCGGCTGCCTCATCGATTCGGCGTCGATCATGCTGATCGTGCTGCCGCTGATGCTGCCGGTGGCCAAGACGCTGGGCATCGACCTGGTGTGGTTTGGCGTGATCACCGTCGTCGCCGTCGAGATCGGCTTGCTGACGCCGCCCTTCGGCATCTCGGTCTACGTCGTCAAGAGCACGCTCAACGACGCCAGGATCACGCTATGGGACATCTTCGCGGGAACGCAGCCCTTCACGCTGATCATGTTCGCGGTCCTGATGCTCATTATCGCCTTCCCGCAGATTCCGCTTTTCTTCCAGTGAATCGGCGCTGAAGGCTTCCGCGGGAAACACGCCGAGCTTCGAACTTCCGCGGTGTCACGGGCTGGATTCCCATGACGAAGAACCCCTAGGATCACCTTGGAAATTCTCAAGGGGAGCGAACCATGTGGCAGCCCAGCGAGCGGTATCCCGATCCATCGGTCCGCATCCTCGATCCGTCCTTCGCCAAGTACCGCCTGCCGCTCGCCTCGGTCGAACGCCTCTACACGGGGTGTCGCTGGGCCGAGGGGCCGGCGTGGATCGGCGATGGCCGGTACCTGCTGTGGAGCGACATCCCCAACAACCGCATCCTGCGCTGGGACGAGGAGACCGGCGCGGTATCCGCCTTCCGCAAGCCCAGCAACAACGCCAACGGCAATACGCGCGACCGCCAGGGGCGACTCGTCACGTGTGAACATGATTCGCGGCGCGTCACGCGCACCGAGATCGACGGCGCCATCACCGTGCTGGCCGACACCTACAACGGCAAGAAGCTGAATTCGCCCAACGACGTGGTGGTGAAGTCCGACGGCTCGATCTGGTTCACCGATCCGGTGTTCGGCATCTCCGGCTACTATGAGGGCCACAAGGACGAATCCGAGAACAAGCCGGCCGTCTATCGCCTCGACGGCAAGACCGGCAAGCTCACGGTGATGGCCGACGACATTCCCGGCCCGAACGGTCTCGCCTTCTCGCCCGATGAGAAGACGCTCTACGTCGTGGCATCGCGCGCCGAGCCCACGCGTCAGATCCTCGCCTACGACGTCACCGGTGGCGGCACCAAGCTCGGCAAGTCGAAGGTGGCGATCGATGCCCAGGGCGGCACGCCCGACGGCTTCCGCGTCGATGTCGACGGCAATCTCTGGTGCGGCTGGGGCATGGGCAGCGCCGAGCTCGACGGCGTGCGCGTCTTCAACCCCGCCGGCCAGCCGATCGGCCATATCGACCTGCCCGAACGCTGCGCCAATCTGTGTTTCGGCGGGCGATACCGCAACCGCCTGTTCATGACCGCGAGCCACGGTCTGTACTCGCTGTACGTCAACACGCAGGGCGTCGCGGGCGGTTAGCTCCACCTCTACCTTCCCTCGGAGGTGCAGGGCTATCGCATGTGTCTTCCTTCTCCCCGCCTTCGCGGGGAGAAGGAAAGAAGGCCATATGCGATCACCCTGCCCCGGAGGGGGAAGGTAAGAGATAGCCGCACAGCAGAAGCACCCTGAATGACAGTGGCAGCGCGGCGCTGCTAGGCTGGGCGCATCGTCCGCAAGAGACGACTCGTAATCCTGTAGGGAGTGTGTGTGCGATGAGACTACGTTGGGTCGCGGTGTTGACCGCGTCGTTGAGCATCGCGTCGGCGTCCGCGCCGGCGCAGACCCTGGTGAACATCCGTACCCAGGACGCGCCGAAATACGATCCGCACAGCAACACCAGCAGCGGCATGGGCCATCCCATGTTCATGATGGGTGACACGCTGGTGGCGCTCGACTGGGACCTGAAGACGGTGCGTCCGCTGCTGGCGAAGTCGTGGGAGGTGTCGAAGGACGGCCTGACCTATACCTTCAAGCTGCGCGACGACGTCACGTTCTGCAGCGGCAAGAAGTTCACCGCCGCCGACGTGATCTTCTCGTTCAACCGCCTCGCCAATCCCGACGCCAAGTTCCCGTTCTACTGGCGGCTGGGCGAGATCGACAATCTCAGCGCGCCCGACCCCTATACGCTGGTCTACAAGCTCAAGCGGCCGCATTCCGAGCTGCTGATCGACCTCACCAACTTCGCCGCCACCATCATCAACGAGGACAACGTCAAGGCGCTGGGCGTCGATTTCGGCGTCAAGGGCTTCGATGGCACCGGCCCGCTGTGCTGGGAAGCGTGGGAGCCGCGCAAGGACCTCGTGCTCAAGCGCCACGCCGCCTACAAGTGGGGGCCGACCGGCATGTACAAGGACGCCGGGCCGGTGAAGTACGAGCGCATGATCTGGCGCATCGTGCCGGAGGAGACGACGCGCATGGCCGCGATGCTGGCCGGCCAGGCCGACTTCACGCATTGGGCGCCGCTGCAGGCGATCGAGACCTTCAAGAAGGCGCCCAACCTCGCGGTCTACGAGCCCGACAGCTTCTTCAGCATGTCCTATTACGGGCTCAAGACGACGCGCGAGCACATGCAGGACAGGCGCGTGCGCGCCGCGCTCAGCCACCTGATCGATCGCGACGAGGTCAACAAGGCGATCTTCTTCGGCCAAGGATACCCGGCGCGCGCGCTGGTGCATGAGAAGGCGCTGGACTTCAACCCGGCGACGCTGGACACGCTCACCAGGCACGACCCCGCGCTGTCGGCGCGGCTGCTCGACGAAGCCGGCTGGAAGATGGGCGCCGACGGCTTCCGCTACAAGGACGGCAAGAAGCTCGAGCTGCTGCTCTATTCGTACACCGTCGGGCAGAACCCCAAGCTGTCGGAAGTGCTGCAGGGCGCCGCGCGCAAGGTCGGTATCGACATCAAGATCCAGATGTGGGACCCGACGGTCTTCTTCCAGAAGATCGCGCAGCAGGACTACGACATCTGGACCTTGTCGGTGCCCTACACCTCGGCCGGCGACCAGATGTATCTCTACTACTACTCGAAGAACCGGCCGGTGCCGAACCGCATGATGTGGAACGACCCCGAGACCGATCGCCTGCTCGAGGCCGGCCGCGGCGCCATCACCGAGGAGGCGCGGCGCGAGGCCTATTTCAAGGTGCAGAAGCTGGTGCACGACGAGGCGCTGATGATCCCGGTGATCCACAGCCGCCTGCACCTGATCGCCAAGAAGTCGATCAAGAACGTGCGCGCCCACGGCAACTACGGCGCCGCGCTATACAAGGGGCTCGATATCCAGCCCTGAGCCCCCATCCGTCATTCTCGGGGCCGTCCGCGGCCCCTGAAGCGCAGCGAGGGGCGCCACCACTGGGCCGGCACACCGACCTCCGTCAGGCGCAGGCGGCCTGTCCGTCTCCCTGACGATCTGGAAGAGGTGGCTCGGCCGTCTCTAAATGCTGAGCTCGGCCCAGATGGCGGCGTGGTCGGACGCCGCCTCCGACGCCTTCGTTATCTCGGGATAGTGCTCGAAAAGCGTGCCGTTCTTGCCGCCCCATACGCCCTTGCGGAAGATGCCCCCAGCCTTCACGGCCGAAAACAGCGCCGGCGACAGCAACACGTAATCGATCTTGTTGCCCGCGGTACCGTTGGCGTAGGTACCCGGCCGCCCGCCGTCGTCGAAGCTCGGATGCTCGCTGATATCCCTGAGGTCGGTCTTGAACAGCGGCTTCAGCGGCGCGCTGTCCGGCGTGTCGTTGAGATCACCGAGGACCACCACGCGCGCGCTGGCCTTCCTGAGCTCGCGGTAGATCTCGGCCACGCGCGTGGCCTGGCGCAGGCGCTTGGCGGAGGATTGCGCCTGCGGGCCGAATCCCTTGCTCTTGAAATGGTTGACCAGCACGTGGATGTGCGCGCCGCTGGGCGGCTTGATCTCATAGTGCGCGCAATCGCGGCTGAACAGTTTGCCGTTGTCGTCCTCGTCGTCGACGTGGCTGACCATCGACACGATGTCAAAGCCCTTGCGCGTATAGATGCCGACATCGATCCCGCGCTCGTCGTTGCCGTCGATCAGCATCGCGTAGGGATAGGGCTTGCCCTTGACCGCCGGCATCACGTCCCGGGTGAAGCGCAGCAACGCCGGACGATTGTCCGCCTCGACGACGCCCAGGATATCGGCATTGACGTCCTTGATGACCCGTGCCGTGTTGCGCGTCGTCGCCTCGTTGACCTGCTCGCGCTCGAGGTCGACCCAGCCGATCCAGTCGCCCCGGCCATCGGCCACGATCTCGAGATCGCCGGCCTTTGGTCGCTTCACCAGCTTCCCGCGGTTCTGCCGCAGGATCGCGAATGAGCCACCGTCGTCGGCCCTGTCGAGGCCCAGCGACTCCAGAAGCTGGATGATCCTTCTTTTGTCGGCAGCGCTATAGACCACCTTTGACAGGATGGCGTTGAGCGCGGCGTGATCCTGCAGCGCCTGCCGGCCTTCGGCGAGTGTGTCGCCATTCATCGCCACCGGCCGCATGAACAGATTCTCGAGGTTGTAGGCAGCGATCCTCATAGTGGCCTCCCATGTGATCCGTCGTCCTTCCGCTGTCGAGCGACATTCCCGCTAAGGAGTTGAAAGCTTACTGGAACACAACCGATCCGTCTAACGCCGCGCCCAAGGGTGTCACCCGGCTGCTTTCGGCCTACTCCAAGCGTGGGTGGACAGCGAGGCGGTTTGTCCGCCACCCTGACGGAGTCATGGACGATCTGCCTCGACCCGACGCATGGCCCAACCCGCTTCAGCGGGCGCGCGACCTGTCGGGGCAGCTCGCGGCGGCCGCCGACGAGATCGAGCGCACGCAGCGCATCCCCGAGCCGCTGCTGTCGGCGATTCACGACGCGCGCCTGCCGCGAATGCTGCTGCCGCGCACGTATGGCGGTGACGAGGTCGATCCGTGGACGTACCTCTACACGATCGAGGAGATCGCCAGGCACGACGGCTCGGTCGGCTGGAACCTTTTCGTCGCCAACAGCTCCGCCCTGATCGCGCCGTTCCTGCCGCCCGATGTCGCGCGAACGATCTACAGCGATCCGCGCACCATCATCGCCTGGGGCCCGCCCAACCCCTGCCGCGCGACGGCGGTCGAGGGCGGCTACATCGTCAAGGGCCGCTGGGACTTCGCCTCGGGCTGTCGCCAGGCCAACTGGATGGGCGCGCATTGCCAGGTCACCGAGCCCGACGGCTCGCTGCGCCTGAACCGCTGGGGCCGCCCGACCATTCGCACCCTGCTATTCCCCGTGGCGCAGGCGAACCTGATCCACACGTGGGACGTGATCGGCCTGCGCGGCACCGCCTCCGACTCCTACACCGTCGACGACGTCTTCGTGCCCGAGGCCTTCAGCTCGACGCGCGAGGATCCATCACTACGCCTGGTGCGCGGGCCGCTCTACGCCTTCACCATGCACGGCCTCTACGCCGTGGGCGTCGCCGGCGTCGCCATGGGCCTGGCGCGCGCCATGCACGAGGCGTTCGTGACCTTGGCGAAAGAGAAAGCCCCGCGCTATGTCGGCCGCCTCGCCGACAGCGCGACGATCCAGGACAAGGTCGCGCGCACCCGCGCCGAGCTCGACGCCGCGCGCGCCTACCTGGTCGAAACCCTGCGGGACATCTACGCCCAAGCCGACGACATCGCGCCAATCGACACGCCCGAGCGCGCCCGCGTGCGTCTCGCCTGCGCCCACGCCATCGCCACATCGGAGTCGGTGGCCGACTGGTGCTACAAGGCCGCCGGCACCACCGCCATCTTCCTCGGCAGCGCCTTCGAACGCCGCTGGCGCGACCTGCACACCGTCTCGCAACAGATCCAGTCCCGCGCCCAGCATTTCGAGCAGGTCGGCCAGATCCTGCTCGATATCGAGCAGCCCGGCATTTTCTATTGACGCTGGGGGCGCGCCACTTCAGTGGCGCGTCTTCGTTCAAAGAGCCGCGCCACTGGAGTGGCGCGCCCCGACCTACTACCGCAACGCCCCCAGCACCTTGCCGATGAACGCGTTCTGGTGCGCCGGGTCGAGCCAGCGCATCACGGCGACGATATCGTGCTCGCGGTCGATCCAGGTCATGTCGCCGCCGGCACGCGCGCGTGCCAGTCCGTGTCGCGTTGATAGGCATCCGCCGCGGCGAGCACGCGCGCCTCGGCGAAGGGGCGTCCGGCGAGTTGCAGGCCGATCGGCAGGCCCCGGTCGTCGAAGCCGCAGGGCACGCTGACCGTCGGCACGCCGAGATAGTTGAACGGCCGGGTGTTGGCGGAGACCGCCATGCACCGCTGCCAATTCGCGGCGTCCGCATCGACATCGGTCTCGGCCAGGGTCGGCACGCGGGTGCGCAGCGTGGGCGTCGCCACCAGGTCGAAGCGATCAAGCGCTTCGGCGCAGAATTGGCGCAGCAGCGGCCCGCGCCGCGACTGCGCCTCGACATACAGATGGCCGGGAACCGAATAGCCGCCGAACAGCCGCGCCGACAGCAGGATGGAATAGTCGGCGGCATGCTCGCGCATCCAGTTGGCGTGGATCGCCGCGGCCTCGACCCGGCTGCACAGCGCCACGTAGGCTGAGACCGCGCGCAGCGAGGGTGCCGAGACCCGCTCGACCGTCGCGCCGCGCGCCTTCAGCACATCTAGCGCACGGTCGAAGGCCCGCACCACGACATCGTCGGCGTCGTCGAAGAAGTACCGCTCCGGCACGGCGATGCGCAGGCCGCGGATCTCGCCGGTCAGCGCCGCCTCGTAATCCGGCACCGGCTCGTTGGACGATGTCGGGTCGCGCGGATCGGCACCGGCGGTGATGCGCAGGAAGCGCGCGGCATCGCGCGCCGTGCGCGTCAGCGGACCGACATTGTCCATGGAGAAGGACAGCGGCATCGCGCCGGCGCGCGACACGCGCGTTTGCGTTGCCTTGATGCCGGTCACGCCGCAGATCGTCGCCGGCAGGCGGATGGACCCGCCGGTATCCGATCCCAGCGCGGCGTAGAAGAAGCGCGCCGCGACACCGGCGCCGGAGCCGGAGGATGAGCCGCCCGTGCAGTAGGGCAGGTTCCAGGGGTTGTGGCAGTCGCCGAAATGGACGTTGTGGCCGGTCGGGTTCTGCGCGAACTCGGCCATGTTGAGCGTGCCCATGTCGATGGCGCCCGCGTCATCCAGGCGCCGCAGCACCGTCGCGGTGAGCTTCGGCCGGAAGCCCTTGCGGATCTTGGACCCACAGCTGCTCACCTTGCCGGCACGGTAATACATGTCCTTGTGCATCATCGGCACGCCGGCGAGCGGCCCCAGGACCGCGCCCGAAGCGCGCGCCTTGTCCACGGCGGCGGCGGCCTCCAGCGCTTCGGCCTTGTCCAGGCGGATGACGGCGTTGACCTGATCGCCATGCGCGGCGATGCGTGCGAGGCAGGCTTCGATCAGCGCGACCGAGGTGACCTCGCCGCGCTTCACGGCGTCGGCGGCCTCGACCATGGAGAGATTGGTCAGCGCGCTCACCGCGTCGGCTCCTTCTCGGCCAGCAGCGCGGCTTCAAAGGAGGATGGCTCGTCCTCGAAGACCAGCGTCGCGTGGAGCGTGGCGAGTTCCCGTATCAGGCCCGGGAAGTCGGACAGGGCGTGCTGGGCGGCCTCATTCGGGCATTCGATGCCGCTCCAGTCGCGAATGCACTGCTTCAGCGTATCGGCGCGTTCGGGCGGCATCGAGACCTCCATCCTTGTCTTGCACACGGCTTAACGCAACGCCCCCAGCACCTTGCCGATGAACGTGTTCTGGTGCGCCGGGTCGAGCCAGCGCATCACGGCGACGATGTCGTGCTCGCGGTCGATCCAGGTCATGTTGCCACCGGCGCCGACGGCGAAGAAGTCGCTGTGCGGTGCCGACGGCATGCGGATCCCGTTTGTGTTGAGCCACCAGAAGAAACCATAGCTCACGTTCAACGGACACGGCTGCAACGACAGCCCGATCCATTCCTGCGACAGCAGACGCTTGCCGTTCCACACGCCATCGTTGGCCATCAGCAGCCCGACGCGCGCCTGATCCTCGGCGTGGATGCAGACACCGCCACCCCAATGCGTGCCGCCGGCGACGCTCTCGATCTGCCGACCCTCGACATCGACCGTCGAGGTCGAGTAGCCGCGCCAGGTCCATCCATCCGATGCCCCCACCGGCTTCATGATGCGCTCGGCGAAGATCTCCGGCAGGCCACGCTTCAGGCGCCGCAGCACCGACAGGCCGAGACGGTTGACGCGCACGTCGTTGTATTCCCAGTAGGTGCCCGGCGCCCGCAGCACCCGATCGCCCTTCTTGCGCGTGCCCTCGGTGGCGAGCGTGCGGCCGCGATCGATGATCTCGCTCTTGCCGAACAACTCGCCTTCCCACTCCGAGGTGTTGGTCAAGAGCTGGCGCCAGGTGATGGGCGCGTTCTGCGCGCTGTCGAAGCCGCCATCCTTCACCGTCTTGCCCACCGGCTCGTCGACATCGCTGATCAGCCCGTCGTCGAAGGCCAGACCGGCGCAGATCGACATGTAGCTCTTCGCCACGCTGAAGGTGTAGTCCGCCTGCCGCGTGTCGCCCCAGCGCGCCACGACGCGCCCACCACGCAGGATCAGGCCGTTGCCCGGCCCGCGATCGCGGATCGGGCCGATGATCTCGGCGTCGGCCGGCTGCTCGAAATGACCGCTGAGCAGATGGTCGCGCAGGCTGAGCGGCCAGCCGATCTCGTGCCCGCGCGCGAAGCTGACCGCATCGGCCAGCGCATCGGGATCGAAGCCGGCGTCGCTCGGCGACACACTCGGCCAGTTCTGCCCATCGGGCGGCGGAAACCGCATGGTACTTACCTCAACTCACTCACGAAAACGGACGAATGACGGTCTCGCCGAAGCGTGCGAGACCTTCCTCGAGATTCTTGCGGAAGGCGGTGGCCGGCACGACGATGCGCTTGACGCCCTTCTTGATGCGCTCCTCGACCGCGGCATGCGGATCCTTGCCGGAATCCGGCAGCGCGTCGGGGCAGCCCATCAGCAGCTCGACGGATTGCGGATCGCGGCCTTTGGCCTCCGCCGTGCGGCGCACGATGTCCCATAGCCCCATGGGATCGATCGACGAGCCGATCGAGGGAAAGAAGCCATCGGCCAGCCGCCCGGCGCGCTTGGCCGCCGCTTCGGAATGGCCGCCGACCAGGATCGGCACGGCGCCGCGCACCGGCTTGGGATTGCAGCTCACCGTGTCGAAGCTGACGAACTCGCCCTTGAAGCTGGCGGCGTCCTTCGCCCACAGCACGCGCATGGCCGCGATGTACTCGTCGGCGCGCTTGCCGCGGCGCTCGAAGGGCACGCCCACCGCCTCGAACTCCTCCTTCAGCCAGCCGACGCCGATGCCCAGCTCGATGCGCCCGCCGCTCAGGTGATCCATGGTCGCCACCTGCTTGGCCAGCACCAGCGGATTGCGCTGCGGCAGGATGAGCACACCCGTCATGAAGCGCAGCTTCGTGGTCGCCGCCGCCACCCAGGTCATCCAGATCAGCGGATCGGGGATCGGACTCTCCGGCCCACCCGGCAGCCGGCCGCTGGGCGCATAGGGATAGGTCGAGGTGTAGTTGTCGGGAAACACCACGTGGTCGACGGCGAACAGCGTGTCGAAGCCCGCCGCCTCCGCCGCGCGCGCAACCCTCCGCGCGCCGTCGGAGTCGGGATAGGTGTTGTTGCCGAAATGCAGCGCGAACTTCATGAGCTCCCCCGGTGGTTGGGCGGATCATAGCGGTGATCGCGGGCGCGCAGCTAGGATTGCGCAAGGCCTCTCTCCGTGGGAACGGACCGCCCTATTGCGCGCCCGTAGCTGCGGAAATAGGGGACCGGAGTCACGCGCGGTAAAATCCCCGTCGACGGCATGACACGCCACAGGCGACCGATATTCGGCGCCGCGTCCGGCCCTTTGCGACGGGATAGCGATGGCCGCCAGAATTTGGATACCGCCCTACAAGCCTCTGCGTGTCAGCACGCAGGCCGTGCCCGGCGGTGGCTACCTCAACATCGACGCCAGCGCCGGCCAGTTCGGCGGGTCGGTCCTGGGGTCGCTCGGTGGACAGGTCGCCGAAGGCGCCGCTGGCATCGCCACCGCGGTCTCCGAGCATCTCGCGTTCGACAACGAAGCGGTGGTCAAGGCCGCCGACGTGCGGCTGGGCGAAGCCGAGCAGACGCTGCTCTTCGACCTACAGGACGGCTACCTCAACACGCAGGGGCAGGTGGCGCTGACCCATGCGCCCGCGGTTCTCGAGGCCTATACCCAAGCGCAGGACCGCGAGCTGGCGAAGACCGCCGACGACGATCAACGCGGCATGCTGCAAGGCCTCAATGAGCGCCGGCTGGCGAGCTTCACGACCCAGGTCGAGCGCCACGCCGACACCGAGCGGCAGCGCTGGTACGATGAGGCGGGCGAACGCCGCATCGCACAGATGCAAGCCGACGCCAGGCTGCACTGGAGCGACGACGCCATGCTGCGCCGCGCCTTGGGCACCACACGGGTCGAGGTGCGCGAGAAGGCCAAGCGCAAGGGCTGGGTCTCGCCACTGACCGAGGCCGCGCTGCGCCAGCACACCAGCCGCATCTTGGTAGCGGCGATCGAAGGCGCGGTGGAACACGATCCCGATCGCGCCCAGGCCGTGCGCACGCGCTACGACAAGCATATCGAAGCGGCCGATCAGCTCGCGCTCGACGCGCTGCTATCCGAAGCGCAGACCCGCCGGCGCGTCGAAGCGGCGAGCGCGGAGATCCTGAACGCCACGCCACCGGACGGCGAAGCATCAACGCCGCAATGGCGCTTGCGCCAAGCCGAGGCGATCACCGAGCCGGCCGTGCGCGCCGCCACAATCCGACGTGTGCTCCGCGCCGACGCCGAGACCCAGGCCCGCGCCCGCGCGCTGGCCGAGCAGGTGCTGGCGCGGGTGCTGAAAGACGGCCTGACCGATCCGTCACAAACCCCATCCGCGAATGGGTGAATCTCGACGCTGAGCACCGCCAGGCGATCGAGACGCGCCTCGACCACAACGCCGCCGGTACAGAGCCGGCCAAGAACCCGGCTCTAGTCGACGAACTGGCGACACAGATGACGCAGACGCCGCATGAGTTCGCGCGTCGCGACCTCATCCCCGCCATCGCACATCTGCCACTGCCGCAATGGCAACGCTTCCGCGACTGGCAGGCCGGCACCCGGCGCAATGACCCCGCGACCGAGGACGAGCTCTACGCCATCAAGCGCGGCCTGCGACTCGCCACGAAGATGTTGCCGACGAACACGGCCGAAGACCGTGCCGAGCTGCTCGAGGAAATCCATACCTGGCGCAGGATCAATGGCAGGAGCCCGAGCGACACCGAGATCATCAGCGCGCTCGATCGGCACCTCATGCGTGCGCCGTTCGTGCCGAACATACCCAAAGTCGATCCTTACCACCGGGTTGTCGGACCAAATGTCAATCCACCCTGGCCGTCGGGCTTGGAGTTTCTGTTCGCACGGGGAGGACATCACTTTATTCCGCAGGCGGTCTACAAACGGTTAGGCCTCCCACAAGATGCGCTTAAAGTATTTCGTGATGCCACTTCCGGTCCCTTGATGCCGAAGGACCATCAGAACGACCAGGCACATCGCAGATACAGCGACGCCGTAGCCAAGGAAATTGACCGGTGGCTCGAGAGAAAAGGCATCGATCCAAGAAAAATGACTGAGACTCAAGCGCGCGAGCTACTCAAGCATGTCTTGAACAGCAAAAATCCAGTCATTAGGGAGTATATGAGAATGATCGGTACAAGTAGGTCCCGGTATATTCAGCGATATGGCAGCAGAGGGATTGACTAGCATGATCTTTGATATCGAGGCGATTACCAGAGAGATGTCCGAGCTGGCCGCTGACATTGTCGAAGTAAGAGTCGATGTCATCCCAGAGGATGTGGACGGAATGCGCCTGGTCTTGGCATGGTTGGACGAGGATGTTTCTAGGGGTGCAGTCATGTCGCTCTGCCGGGGTTGGGCTCAGATCCTTCGAAAGTCGCTACCAGAGAGGCGCGACAACTACTCGGGTGGAATTTCTGTGATGTCTCCATTAGGGCGAACTCTAGGGGTTTACCTTGTCGGTTGGGCCGGTCACGAGGACGAGTGGCGCGAGGATGGCCCGTCGAATGCGCCTGACCCGCGAGAGTGGGAAGCCCTACACCAACGATTGGATGAGTACCTTGGCGTCCGTGGCAAAAGCGATAGCCAAGGGAGTGGCGACTATTTTCTCTTTGATGAAGAAAGCGGCCACCCAGACCAGTCGCTCACCATCTATCGGATCGAGTTCCTCACGCCCGACTTGTTGAGAGGGATACAGAGCATTCTGGGCGACGGCTACGCGGCCTGGTCCGTATATGTCGTCCTTGATCTTATCCCTCCCGTCGACGGCATTGAGTCTGATGGACTCCAAATCTTCGCGGATCGCGTCGTCGAGAAGTGGGATCGCGCACTCATGGTTGAACTGTTGGGTGAGCGACTGAAGGTCTAGATGGCTGTTGCCTGAACCGCTTCACCGACCGCGATACCGAATCCAGAGCGGCCGTAGACGTTACCGCAATAGAGCAAGTACGACCGGCCGCGATGCTCGAACAAGCAGGGGTATTCGATCATCTCGCAGTCCCAGCCCCTGGCGGACTCGTCGATATCGACCTTGTCGCCAACCCGGTGGCAGTTCACCCGCCTTCCGATTCAGCAGTGGAGCATGGGCTGCGCCGCGCCGGCATGCGCCCTTCGGGGGGATCGCAGGTCGTGATGGTACGGAAATAGCGCCAAAAGGGCCACGCGTAGGATTTCCGCCTGCCTCTCTCCGCAGGCTGGGACCGCCGCATTGCACGCCCGTGGCAGCGGAAATCGATCCTCCGCGCTCGCTTGGTAAAATTCCCGGCGACGACACGACGCAACACAGGCGACCGATCCACGGCGCCGCGTCCTGCCCTTCGTAACGGGACTCGGATGGCCGGCAGAATCTGGATACCGCCCTACAAGCCGCTGGGTATCAGCACCCAGGCGGTGCCCGGCGGCGGCTATATCAAGGTCGACCCCAGCGTCGCCCAGTTCGGCGGGTCGGTCCTGGGATCGCTCGGAAGGCAGGTCGCCGAAGGCGCAGCCGGCGTCGCCGGAGCGGTGGCCGAGCACCCCGCCGGAGACAACGAAGCCGTGGTGAAGGCCGCCGACGTGCGGCTGGGCGAGGCCGAGCAGATGCTGCTCTTCGACCCACAGAAAGGCTACCTCAACACGCAGGGCCAGGCGGCGCTGACCCACGCGCCCGCGGTTCTCGAGGCCTTTAGCAGGGCGCAGGACCGCGAGCTGGCGGAGACCGCCGACGACGATCAACGACAGATGTTGCAAGGCCTCAACGAGCGCCAGCTGGCGGACTTCACCACCCAGGTCGAGCGCCACACCGCCGCCGAACGGCAGCGCTGGTACGACGAGGCGGGCGAACGCCGCATCGCGCAGATGCAGGTCGACGCCCGGCTACACTGGAGCGACGACGTGCTGCTGCGCCGCGCCCTGGGCACCACACGGGCCGAAGTGCGCGAGAAGGCCGAGCGCAAAGGCTGGGACGCACCGCTGACTGAGGCGGCGCTGCGGCAACACACCAGCCGCATCTTGGCAGCGGCGATCGAGGGCGCGGTGGAGCGCGATCCCGATCGCGCCCAGGCCGTACGTACGCGCTACGACCAGCACATAGAAGCGGCCGATCGGGCCGTGCTGGACGCGCTGCTGACCGAAGCGCAGACCCGTCGGCGTATCGAGGTGGCGAGCACGGAGATCCTGAACGCCTCACCGCCAGACGGCGAGCAACCGACGCCGCAATGGCGACTGCGCCAGGCCGAAGCGATTGCCGATCACGCTGTCCGCACCGCCACGATCCGCCACCTCACCAGTGCCGCCGCTGCCGACGAAGCCCGCGCCCGCGCGCTGGCCGAACCGGTGCTGTCACGCGTGTTGAAAGACGGCCTGACTGACCCCTCGCAGATCCCGGTGCGGGAATGGGTGACGCTCGACACTGAACGCAGGCAGGCAATCGAGACGCGCCTCCACCACAACGCCGCTGGCACCGAGCCGGCGCAGAACCCTCATCTGGTCGACGAGTTGGCGACAGAGATGACACGGGCGCCATACACTTTCGTGCGCCGCGATCTCATCCCCGTCGTCGCGCATCTGCCACTGGCGCAATGGCAACGCTTCCGCGACTGGCAGGCCGGTGTCCGCCGCAACGACCCCGCGACCGAGGACGAGCTCTACGCCATCAAGCGCGGCCTGCAACTCGCCACGAAACTGCTGCCGGCGAACACACCGGATGATAACGCTGCCAAGGACCGCGCCGAGCTAGTCGAGGAGATCGACGCCTGGCGCAGAATCCACGGCAAGAGCCCAGACGATGCCGACATCGCCAGCATGTTCGGGCGACACGTCGTGCCCTTGAAGCACGTACCGACTCCAGCAGACGCGGCCCCGCGCCCGCAGCCGGGAATCCACCAGATCCAAGATACCACGACCTATTCGCCGAACGCGGAAGCGGCGCGGCGGCTTATGGAACTGACGATCATCTTGAGGCTGGACCAGGCGATCAGAGAGGCTCTGTCAAAAGGCGTCCTGGACGATAGCGATGCTTACGCCGCAGCCCTGGAGCTGACGCGAGTGCCGGCCGGCCAGTATCCACACCGCATCAATCCCAATAGCCAAACCGTCTACCGTGACTCGCGGAGCGGGCGGTACTACGTGCGCAACCCGCATGGCAAAGGCTTTTGGGTGGAGTTCGACGAAAACGGCAAGGTTATCGGCACCACCGGGATAGGCTTGCAACCTCTCCCACGCAACGCGCAACCGGCCGACCTGGACAAAATCTGGCAAAACCCGCCCCTCGTTCCGCCGGTGATGCCGCCCGCCGTTCTCCCTGGGCGGCCGATCGACGAGGATCAGGGGGTGATCACCGAAGTGTCGCCCAATCCGGGTGTGCGCAAACCGGAGATCCTTCCCGGGCCATCGACCGATGTGCAGCCCGGGACCAGTATCCTGACGACGCCGATACCTGACATCGAGATCCCAGCGATCCATGAGTACGAGGACTGGCAGCATCACCCAGATGGCAGCAGGTATACAGACGAGCAGTTCGACGAATTCCAAAAAGGAAAGCTTGTCTACACCGACGAGGATACGGGCCATCCGAAGGGTAATGTTGTACCCAAAGAGTACAAAGGCCAAGCAAATGAGCGCAAGACGCCGATACCGCCGGACGCCAAGGAGGTTTACGAGAAGAACTCTCTAAGGCTCGACAAGAAGACCTGGATAGGTCGGAACGAGCATGGCGTGTACTATAAGTATCAATCCAATAATTCTGGAGAGGTGCATTTCCAGGGATACCTCACCAAACCCGAGATTCAACAGCGCATGAAGACCGCGGGGAAAGTCACCCTCAAGAAACTTGATCCAATGCTCAAGCCCGGCCCCTGACAGTCACCGGCGGCCGACGCCCGCGCTATGATAGCTCGATGGCTCATGGCGCGACAAAGGACAGGCGACGTTATGCAACCGTCGATGTATAGAGCGATAGCATCTCTCACTGTAGAAGCGGCGTGCGATGGCAGAGATACCGCAATGCCAAGCACGACGCGACTCGCCTACGCGGCTGTGGCTATCGACGCCGGCGCGGCGAGCACTCGAAGTCCAGGGCGTCAGATCGGATGATTCTCCGCAAGATCTTCGGCGACAAATCCCGCTTCGCGGTCGAGGTCATGCACGACCCGACCGTTAGTGGGCCGCACATGGTCGTCGGGTTCTTCCTCTACTGGGTCAACGACAAGTGGATCGGCAATCTTGCTTATGAGTACCTGACCCACACCCTGAAGGATATGCGTGATGCCAAGACCCAAATACCCGGCCACCGTGGAGGTGCAGAGTTTTGCGCGCTTTCTCCCGAGGCGTTTCTACGATGGTGGGACGAGAACCTGTGGAGTGAGGACTCGCCGGGGCAAGCCGATCACGAACAGTGGAACAAGCTTTGGGATGATCATCGGCGCCTATGGTTGAATTTTGGTGACGCCAATTCAGACGCCAAAATCTACCTGCTCGACTGCGGCGGCGTTGGGCGCTTGCTGTGGTACCCCAATAAGGATGCTCCCGCTGTCGTGATCGAAGACGACATCAGCCGTTTCGAGACGATTCTCAAGGATGCTCACGACTATATGTCCGCTCTTCATGCGTTCGTCGGATACCACCAATACCTTACTGACCGGGAACATCGGCTATTCATCGACAGGACCGCCGCCGGCTGGCACAGCGTGAGGGCACGGGTGACACGCGCGGGCGATACTAACCGCAGCGAAGCCATCGCCGACCATGTCTTCCTGTTCAGATCGGATTATGGTTGGCTCAGGGAACAAGCGCACGTGCGCGCGCGCCTGACCGGAAGCGAGCGGGCTGCGGACCTTCGTGTGGAGTTCCCGGAAACTGATGGCATCCGGGCCGCGGCCGATGGCGACGATCCAAACGGCATGGAGGTCCATCGCGCCTGGGTTGCGCTCGGCGACTCGGACCGCGGCCGCTTTCCGCCAGGAGCGGCATTCCATCCAGAACTATCGGCTCCACTTCGCCAACACTTAGTGCCCACACAAGAAGGGCTTCATGAGGCGGAGGCACTCCCCTGGTTCAGCGTGCAACTGCGCATGGCCTTCATGATCGACGGACAGGGTTGCGGTGGTCTTGTCGACTACCTGCACTTGGTACGCGCGGCCGACTTCGATGCGGCGTTCAACCGCGCGCTCGCCATCGGCCGCGCGAAGGAGAGGACGCGCCTGTGCTATGAGCACCCACCGATCCTGTTCCAGTTCGTCGAGGTGCGGGCGCTCAGCCTGCTGGGCGTCGGCGAGCTCGGCGACGCCATCGAGGTCCATGTCGAGGCTCCGGTCGCCCGCCTGAAGCAGGACTGGACGCCACTGCGAGACGAGGAGTCTCGTGCCGGCATGGTATCGAGGGACTTTGAGCTTGGGTTGCCCGGCCTCTAACCCAAACTTGGGCGGACACTTCATCCGCTGGCGGCTTCGCGGCCACGCTGCTATCGAATCGCGCCATGACGCTTGATCCCGTCACCGAGATCCGCCCGCTGACGCCAGCCGACGCGCGACTGTACCAGGAGATTCGTTTGGAAGCGCTGCAGGCCGCGCCGGAGGCCTTCGGCAGCACCTACGAGCTGGAGCGCACCTACACGGTCGAGCAGTTCGCCGATCTGCTGGGCCGGTCCGACGTCTTCGGCGCCTTCCGCGGCGCCGATCTGCTGGGCATGGCCGGCTATCGCACGCAGGTCGGCCCCAAGCGCGAGCACAAGGGCTTCCTGTGGGGCATGTATGTGCGGTCAGCCGCGCGCGGCGCGGGCGTCGGCAAGATGCTCGTCGAGGCGGTTCTGGCCCACGCGCACGGGCGCGTCGAGCTCGTGCAGCTGAGCGTCGTCAGCGACAACGAGACGGCGCAGCGGCTCTACCGCGCCTGCGGCTTCGTCGAGTACGGCCACGAGGTCCACGCGCTTAAGCAGAATGGCCGCTATTACGACGAGAAGCTGATGGCCATCGCGCTGGAGCCTCCGGCGAAATAGGGGCAGGATGTCGCCATGAGCGGCTTCTTCACCCTCGAGACTCCCCTGCCCGGCGCGCGGTTCGGCGGCTGGGCGCGCACATCGGGCGACGCGGCCAGCGTCGTGAAGGCGGCCGAGGCCGAGCCGGCCGCCCTGCCCAAGGCGCTCAGCGAGAGCGGCGGCGTGCTGCTGCTGAAGGGCCTGCACGGCATCGCGCAGGATCCCGCGCTGCTGGTGCGGCTGAGCCGGCTGTTCGGGCCGGAGGTCGAGGACTATCGCCGTACGCTCACGCCGCGCCATCAGGTGCATGAGCAGGTGCCGGAGATCTTCATCGTCTCCAACGTGGCCCCGGTGAGCCGCATGCCGCCCAAGCGGCCCGAGCCGCCGCTGACCGCCGAGGGCAAGCTCCCGGTGCAGTATCCGCAGCGCAAGGGCTGGCACACCGACCAGAGCTATCGCCGCCCGCCGCCGGACATCTCGCTGTTCTTCGCCGTGGCGCCGGTGAGCCGCGATCAGGGGCAGACCATCTTCGCCAATGGCACGCTGGCCTATGAGGCGCTGTCACCCGACATGAAGCGCAGAGTCGGCCAGCTCGAGGGCCTGCATGCGCAGCCCGGGTCGGGCCGCTCGCGCGAGGCGGTGCTCGCGGGCACCAAGCCGCGCGAATTCGCCGCCCACGAGCGCTCGCAGCGCCAGCCGGTCGTGCGTATCCATCCGGTCACCGGCAAGCCGGCGCTCTATCTCTGCGAGTCCGGCCAGATGGACTGGATCGAGGGCCCGTTCGTGGGCATGCAGCCCGGCCCGCATGGCGACGGCGCGGCGTTACTCGACGAACTGATGGCGCATTACACGCGGCCGGAGTTCATCTACGTCCATGAATGGGACCAGGGCGACCTGATCGTCTGGGACAATCGCTGCCTGGTGCACGCCGCGACCTGGTTCGACGCCGAGGCGCAGAACCGCGTGATGTGGCGCACCACCGTGCACGGCAATCCCGGCGCGCTCTACGCCGGCGAGAAGAAGAGCTGGATCCCCGAGCTGGCCGACGCCAGCACGGAATGACTTTTTTCCTTCTCCCCGCGAAGGCGGGGAGAAGGTGCCCGAAGGGCGGATGAGGGGCTTCGC